>Ga0302320_10000062_pt1 | contig 202481 bp, 166 predicted proteins | sample Bog_T0_3_FD_202130 | JGI IMG/M metagenome (GOLD analysis project Ga0302320, IMG submission 202130) | Peat permafrost microbial communities from Stordalen Mire near Abisko, Sweden - Bog_T0_3 | ecosystem: Environmental > Terrestrial > Soil > Wetlands > Peat | place: Sweden: Abisko, Stordalen... | reverse complement strand
ATGCCCTGGACGAAGAACCGCTGCGTGAACAGGAACAGGACGACGACCGGCAGAATGGTGACCGTGCTGGCCGCCATCAGGTAATGCCACTGCACGCCGCCGGTCTGGGACTGGTAGCTCTGCAGCGCCAGCGACAGGGTGAACGTCTGCTTGCGCGAAAGGTAGAGAAGGGGCCCCAGGAAATCATTCCAGGCGTAGAGGAAGTGGAACAGGGCGGCCACCGCCAGCACCGGCTTGCTCAGCGGCAGGATGACCCGCAGGAAGATCCGCCACTCGCTGCATCCGTCGATCCGCGCCGCCTCGCTCAGCTCCTCCGGGATCGTGAGGAAAAACTGCCTCATCAGGAAAATATTGAAGGCGCTGCCAAAGAAGCTCGGCAGCCAGAGCGGCTGGAGGGTGCCGACCATGTGGAACAACTTGAAGATGCCGTACAGGGGGACCATGAGTGCCGGAAACGGAACCATCATGGTCGCAAGCGTGACGGCGAAGAAGGCGTCCCGGCCCCTCCACCGGAGGCGGGCGAACCCGTAGGCCACTATGGAATTTGAGAACACCGTGCCGATCACGCCGAGCACGCACACGGTGAGCGAGTTGCCCAGGAACACCCAGAAACTCACGTGGTTCAGGGCTGCGGCGGAGCCTGGGGTTCCGGGGTCGCCGCCTATGGTCGCGAGGGCCTCCGGGTAGTTCCTCCACCGAAGCCGGATTTTGGACTCGATGGCGGAGCGGGGCATGAGGTCCCAGGCGGCGCCGCCCGCCACGGCGGGATCGGCCGCCTCGCCCGGCCGCACGACCCGGTTCGCATTGATCCGCACCGTCACATGCCACCAGCCCGGCTGCACCCGGTGGAGGATCCGAAGGCCTGCGCCGCGCCCGGCGAGCTGCTCGTCCGACAGGAAGACCCGATGGCCGGCCTCGGGGCCGGACGCAATCTCGGCAACGGCTCCGCTTTGTGCCACCGTGAAGTCCAGCGTGACCTCCCTCCGCCGGCCGTCCATGTCCGCGAAATAGGCCCTCGGGATGAATGTCAGCGGCAGGGACATGGTCTGGTCGATCGGCTTGAGCGACGTGCTCACCAGCCACACAAACGGCATGGCGAACACGACCGACAGCCCGATCAGGAGGGCGTAGACCGTGAACCTTCCGAGCCTCGAATGCGGCTTCATGTCAGTTCAGGTTCTGGAGCCGGCTGCGCGCCACGCGCGTGGCGATCCAGGTGAGGGCCACGGTGATCACGAACAGCACGTAGGCCATGGCGCTCGCGTATCCCATGCGCAGGTCGTAGAAGGCGACGGTGAACAGGTAGATCGTGTAGAACAGGGTCGACCTCGCCGGGTTTCCGTCGGACACGGTCCCGTTTCCGTTCGCCGCTTCCGACATGATGTAGGCCTGCGCGAAGATCTGCAGCGAGCTGATCAGCGCCATGATGAGGTTGAAGTAGATGACCGGGGCCAGGAGGGGCAGCGTCACGTGCCAGAACTTGCGCCAGCCGGTAGCGCCGTCGATCGATGCAGCCTCGTAGAGTTCGCGCGGCACATCCTGCAGGCCGGCGAGATAGATCACCATGGCATTGCCCACGCCCCACAGGCTCATGATGATCAGCGCCGGCTTTGCCCACAGGGGATCGACAAGCCACGAGGGCGGGTGAAGGCCGAAGGGCGCCAGCAGGGGCGCCAGGGCCCAGTTCAGGAGCCCGAACTGGCCGTTGAAGATCCACAGCCAGAGCATGGCTGAGGCGACCACCGGGACGATGGAGGGCAGGTAGAAGAATAGACGGAAGAGTGATCGTCCGCGGACCTCGCAGTTGAGCAGGAGGGCCAGGCAGAGGGCGACCACCGTCCCGAGGGGCACGGAAAGCCCCGCATAAAACAGCGTGTTGCGGAGCGACTTCCAGAAAAGGTCGTCGTGGACCAGCTCCCGGTAGTTCTCGAGGCCGGACCAGACGGGGGCCTTGAGAATGGAGTAGTCGCAAAAGCTGTAGTAGAAGGACGCCAGCACCGGCCAGGCCGTGAAGACGCCGATGCCGACGATCCAAAGGCCGGTGAAGGCGAGACCCGTGCGGAGCCTCCTGCGTTCGCGCAGGTTCATGGCGGGTTGGCGGTCCCGGAGACCACGGTTTGCCCGTGGCGCTCGAGGCTCAGCCGATAGCGCGCCCAGCTCTCGTCCAGGCGCTTCTGGGAGTAGGCCAGCGCCTGTTCCGGGGTTGCCTCGAGCAAACGCACCTTGTCGAACGCGGACAGGATTTCCCGGTAGTACTCCCACCAGGTTCCCATGTCCGGTATGCACACGATGTGCGGGCTTTCCGCCAGGTGCCGGAACACCGCGATGTGCGTATTGGGGTGGTGCTGCTCGAAGTAGGGGCTCCATTCGCGCAGCGGCGAGAGCTTTTCCTGCAGGAAATCCAGCAATTCCGCCCCCTTGAGCTCTTCCCGGGTCCTGGCCCCGGGATTGCAGGAGTTGATGTAGCGGATGAACTCCCAGGCCGCCCTGGGGTTGCGCGCACCGCGGGGGATCGTGAGGATGTCGGCCTCGGCCATCGCGAAATCCGGGACGCCCGGCACCGCCTCTGGCCAAGGTCCAACGCCGAAGTCGAGGCCCGGTTTATACTGCGCGATGTAGCCGTCGTACCAGACGCCCTGGATGACCATCGCCAGCTTGCCGGTGAAAAACGGGGCCGTGGGGGAGGCCCATGGCCCGAAGTAGGAGGAGAACGTCTTCACATCGTCCAGCCCGTTTTCGCTCGTGAAGCTCTGCATCCAACGCATGGCCTCAAGGTTGTGGGGATTCGTGGCCAGGGTGACCGACCGGCCGTCGAACATGGATCCGCCAAACCAGCAGCAAAAGGCCCACGGCCACCAGCCCGGTTCCTGCGGCAGAAAGCCCACCTGGACCAGCGCCCCGGTCTTGGGATCGCGCTTGGTCAGCTTCCGGCAGTCGTCATTGAACTCGGCGAGCGTCCGCGGCGGACGGTCGGGATCGAGGCCTGCCTCCCGGAACATGGTCTTGTTCCAGTAGAGGGCCATCGTCGCAGGGGTGCTGATCCCGGCGTAGACGTGGCCGCCGTGCTGGCATATGCGCGCGAAGACCGGGTAGTAGCGGGAGAGCCACTGCTCCTTCGTCATGCCATCTCGCTCGATGAAGCCGTCGAGCGGCGTCAGGGCCTCGGCGTCCGCGAACGTCGACACGTTCTGCGCCCACAGCCCGGCGACGTCCGGCGGATCGCCGCCCGCCGTCGCGATGATCGTCTTCCGGTCGATCTGGGAGGTGATGAAGTAATCGACGACAATCCTGTCCTGGGAGTGGTTGAAGGCGGCGACCGCAGTCTCGATGGCCGTCCCCTCGTAGCCGCTGATCCACTTGTCCCAGTAGGTGACATGGATGCGCCCGTCCGGCGAGACCGTGTCGGCCCGCACGTCCGGCCCGGCCGCCGCGCACGCAAGCAGGCACAGGCCGCAGGCGGCAATCTTCGATCCGGCGGGTAGGCGCATGGGGTAGGGGAATGAGAACGGGGAATCCGGAACGCGCAACCCTGTTTGCAGCGAGGTGCAGGCAAGGTTTGAGAGCAGGGCGAAGTCGCTCCCGCCCTGAGCGAAGCCGCAGGCAAGTCGAAGGGGCGACGAGCCGCCTTGAGCCCAGGGGCGGGGCGAACGGGGATGAAGCCGCCTGCATTCGAAGCGTGAGTTCGCCTAAAGGCACGGGCCCGGCGGGGCAAAACCGATCTGCGGCCGACCCGCTCAACGTCACGAATCGCATCCAAGTGTTGTCGAAGGGCTCCTGCCCGGCCGAATCAAACCCGGACGGACCCCGCTCTTGTCGTCCGTTCGCCACGCCCAAGATCCGCCGGTCCCGGGCGAACAACCGCCTCTCATCGCAGGGGGCCCCATCCCCTTTTCGCCCGTACCGAGCCGAAGTCGATCAACTTTGCTTCGCCGTTTGTGCTTGGTCTCCCATGCCTTGTCATTCTGAGCGAAGCGAAGAATCCAGTTGGACAGCGGCAAATTCACTCGGCAGTGGAGGGGCTAGCTCCCTGTTAAAAATCCCCAGTATCGCGCGGAGGCTGTTGGCGTCATGCGGGTTTCGATGGCCGTCGGAAAATTAACGATATGCCGAAAATGGCCAGTCCGAGCAGGCTCCACTTTAGTGCAATAGCGACATATCCTGCTGCAAAGTCATTTGGGCCGCATGGGCCTCCTCCGGAAACCACCAATGAAGCGATGATAGGAAAGGTAATGAACGGCACTTCGAATCTATCGAACATCGCATTTGTGTCAGTGCTAAATGACAACGAATGCTTGCCGTGGTAGACGATCGCCGCTGTCACGATTGAACCAAGAAGCCAACTGCTCAGCAGGCAGATTAGGAGCCTCTTTTTCATTTTGCTGGCCGGTGAAGAACTGCCTTACGGATTGGAGCTTTAGCCTTTGCTCTTAAGGACGCGAATCGAAGATCCTTGTACTCGCGCTCGTTGCATGTCGGCCGATTTGTAGCCAAATGACCAACGGGTTGCTAGTCGTTTCTGGAGAACTCGACTCATGCGGGATGAATAGGGATCGAAAAGGGGACAGGTTAGTAAGGACTCCGCAATGCGCGCTGCTTGGGACGGGAGGAGGTGGTCTTGCCTGCACGGAGAGGCGGTTGTTCGCCCGGGACTGGCGGACCAGCGGCGTGGCGAACGGACGACAAGAGTGCGGCTCGTCCGCTTTGGGCGGTTCGGGGGGGCTCGCTTGGGATAAGAAGGTGGTCGAGTCGTGACGAATAGCGGGTCGGCCGCAGATTGGTGTTGCCCCGCCGGGCCCGTGCCTTGAGGCGAACTCACGCCTCGAGTGCAGGCAGGCCACCGACGACTTTTGGCAAGATGCCCGACAGGCCTGGGAGGTGCTCGGCTCGTCGCAGCGACTTCGCCCTACCTTTCAAGCCATGCCCTGCTCGCAGCCCGTGCCGCTGCTCGCGGTCGAAGGTCCGGCATTGCGCTCGACCTGCTTGACACAATCCCCAACCCTCGACGCTCTTTTCGTACCCCATGAAATTTACCGACGGCAACTGGCTGCTCCAACCGGGTGTAAAGGCCAACTACGCCACCGAGGCGTACGATGTGTGGCCGGAGGGCGACACGCTGGTCGTGCACGCGCCCACGCGGCCGATCCGCCATCGCGGCGACACCCTGGACGGCGCCCTGCTGACGATACGCCTGAGCTCCCCCATGAGGGACGTCGTGCGCGTGCGGATCGAGCATTTTGCCGGCGTGGCCGACCGCGGGCCCCACATTCCGCTGCTTTCGCAGCCTGCCCCGGACGTCAATCTCGCGATCGGGGAGGACGAGGCGGTCCTGACCTCGGGCCAGTTGTCGGCGCGGGTCCGCCGGAAGGGCGGATGGGACCTCTCCTTCACGGCCGGCGACAAGGTTGTCACGCGGAGCGTGTCCCGCTCCGCCGGCTACATCCAGTGGGCCGGGAAGGGAAACTACCTCCACGAGCAGCTTACGCTCGCGGTCGGGGAATGCGTGTACGGGCTCGGCGAGCGCTTCACCGGGTTCGTGAAGAACGGGCAGGTGATCGAGACTTGGAACGAGGACGGAGGCACCGGCTGCGACCAGGCCTACAAGTCCATACCCTTTTACCTGACGAACCGTGGCTACGGCGTCCTGGTAAACGAGACGGGCCCCGTGTCCTTCGAGGTGGCCTCGGAAAAGGTGTCGCGGGTCCAGTTCAGCCTGCCTGCCGAGAGCCTGGAGTACTTTGTGATCTACGGACCGGACCCGAAGGACGTCCTGCGGAAACTTTCCGCACTGACCGGCCGGCCCGCGCTGCCCCCGGCATGGTCGTTCGGGCTGTGGCTGTCGACCTCGTTCACGACCAACTATGACGAGGCCACGGTGACGAGCTTCATCGAGGGAATGCGATCGCGCGACCTGCCCCTTCATGTCTTCCACTTCGATTGCTTTTGGATGAGGGAGTTCAACTGGTGCGATTTCCAGTGGGACGACCGGACGTTCCCGGACCCGGCCGCGATGCTCAGGCGCCTGCGGGACCGGGGCCTCAGGATCTCGGTGTGGATCAACCCGTACATAGCCCAGCGCTCCCCCCTCTTCGAGGAGGGAAGGCGCCTGGGATGCCTGCTGAAGCGCCCGAACGGGGACGTCTGGCAGAGGGACCAGTGGCAGCCGGGGATGGGCATCGTCGACTTTACCAATCCCGCCGCCCGGGAGTGGTTCGCCGGCCACCTGGCCCGCCTTGCGGAACTGGGCGTGGACTGCTTCAAGACCGACTTTGGCGAGCGCATACCCACCGACGTTGTGTACCACGACGGCTCCGACCCAGTGGGCATGCACAATTTCTACTCGGTCCTGTACAACCAGACGGTATTTTCCGTGCTTGAGAGGATCCGCGGCAAGGGTGAGGCGATCGTGTTCGCCCGCTCGGCCTACGCGTCGTCGCAGAGGTTCCCCGTCCACTGGGGCGGCGATTGCTACTCCACGTTCGAGTCCATGGCGGAGAGTCTCCGCGGTGGCCTGTCGTTCGGGCTCTGCGGGTTCGGTTTCTGGAGCCACGACATCGGGGGCTTCGAGGGCACCGCGCCCGCCATCATCTACAAGCGCTGGGTGGCGTTCGGGCTGCTGTCGTCCCACAGCCGCCTGCACGGGAGTTCCAGCTACCGGGTGCCGTGGACCTATGACGACGAGGCCTGCGACGTGCTCCGGTTCTTCACCAAGCTCAAGTGCCGGCTGATGCCGTATCTCTTCGGGGCCGCTGTCCAGGCGCACCTAGAGGGGATCCCCGTCATGCGGGCGATGACCCTCGAGTTTCCCTCGGACCCCGCGTGCGACACCCTCGACCGCCAGTATCTCCTGGGCGGCTCGATCCTGGTGGCCCCGGTATTCACCGACGACGGTTGGGTCGACTATTACCTGCCCGAGGGGCGGTGGACGCACCTTCTGACAGGGGAGGTCCAGGCCGGCGGCCGCTGGCACCGCGCGCGGCACGGCGTCCTGAGCCTGCCGCTCTTCGCGCGGCCCGGCTCCATCATCCCTCTCGGGTCCGTGGACACGCGGCCCGACTACGAGTACACCGAGGGACTCACGTTCCGGATCCACGAACTTGCCGACGGGGCGACCGCCCGGTGCGCAGTTCCGAACCGGCTCGGGCAGCCGGGCGTCGAGCTGACCGCGCATCGCCGCGGACGCAAGGTCCGCGCCGAGCTGAGCGGCGCAGCGGCGGGCGCGTGGAAGGTGGAGATCCACTCCGGAGGCACTGTCGCGTCGGCCGAGGCCGGGGCGGGAAGCGTGGAACTCGAGATCCCCGCACCGTGAGGACCGGCTCCATGAAGCGACTCTCGTTCGTCCTGCTCGGCGCATTGGCCGGGTGCACGATGCCGCAGTACGGCACGTACAACCACCCTGTCGACATCGTCGGCGGCGAGACGTTCAACGTTGCCTTCAACGAAGGGCGCCCCGTGCTCGCGGAGGATGACGATTTCCGGGTGGGGGTGGCCGGGCTGAAGCTGGTCAACCCCGATGTGTACCTGGTGTTCAGCCTGTATTCCAAGAAGGGGACCCTGCCCCGGAGGGTCACGGTGGAGGACGTTGCGGGGAGCGCGGCCGAGCTGTTTGTCGACGACCGCCACCCGAAATTCATCGTCAACCCGCTCAAGCCATCCTCGGAGACCAAGACCTGGGTTTGGCAGATGGGCCCCCTCGTCAGGACCCGGTGGCGACCGACGTGGCTCCACGACCCGGATGAGAGCGTGCGGGTGTACCGGTTCACCGTGGTCACAGGCGACGGCCGCGAGGTCGTCCTGAATCAGGGCATGAGCTATCCCGCGCCGGTGAAGCAGTACCTTCTCAAGACCCTCCCGGAGGCGACCCCGAAAAAGAGCGACTCCGCCGAGGAAGTGCCGATGACGGCGGAGTAGCGGTCAAGGGGCAGGGGACTGCCCCTGCGCGGAGTCACCCAGCCAGACAAACTTGTACGGATGGTGGTCCAGCAGCGTCGGGTACCAGCCATGGACGGATGGACGCAACAGGTAGACATGGTTGTAGTGGTAGATGGGCAGGATCGGCGCCTCGTCGAGCAGGAGCTGCTCGGCCTCCCGCCTGAGCCTGTCGCGCTCCACGGGAGCCTTGCTTGCGGCCGCTGCGTCCAGAAGCGCGTCATAGGATGGGTTCGACCAGCCGGTCTGGTTGTTGCCGTTGTTGCCGCGGAAGATGTCGAGAAAGGACGCGGCGTCCGCGTAGTCGGCGATCCACGCCGAGCGCACGATGTCGTAGTCGCCGGTCTGCCGGTCGGAGAGAACGACCTTCTCCTCCTGGTTTGCCAGGCGGACCCCCACGCCCAGCTCCCTTCTCCAGGTTTCCTGCACAGCCTCTGCAATGGCGCGGTGGTTCTCCGAATTATTGTAGAGGAGCTCAAGGGACGGGAAACCCCTCCCTCCGGGAAAGCCTGCGGACGCAAGCAGCCGGCGCGCATCGTCGAAGTCCGCGGTCCGCCCGTTTGGCGGTGCGTATCCCCCTATGCCGGGGGGCGTGAAGGAAAGGGCCTCCGTCTGCTCGCCGCGGAGGATCCTCGCGACAATGGCCCGGCGGTCGATCGCCAGCGACAGGGCCCGGCGTACGCGGGGGTCCGTCAAGGGTGGCCGCCTGACGTTGAGACGATAGAAGTACGTGCCGAGGTAGGGATCGACGCGCAGGAACCCTGGGTTGTCCCGACGGTAGGCGTCGATCCTGTCGACCGGGATTGCGTCGGTCACGTGGAGCTGGCCGGCGCGGAATGCGAGTTCCTCCGCGTTGACGCTGTCGGTCGGATAGAAGCGGATGGCCGCCAGCCGGACCCGCGCGGCGTCCCAATAGGTGGGCGACTTGACGACCACGATGGCCTCATCCGGGCTCCAGGATTGGAGGGTAAATGGCCCGTTGCCCACGAGCCTTCCCGGCGAGGCCCAGGGATTGCCTCGCCCGTACGGCGGTCCGGCCCCTGCGATCACGCGCAGCGGCACGGGAAACCACGCCGGGTGGGACAGCATCGACAGGAATCCGGCGTCGGGCCTCCCGAGCGTCGCGCGGAGGGTGTGCGCGTCCGGGGCCTCGGCGCCGACGCCTGAAAAGTCGGGGACCCCGCCGCGGTGAAACTCTTCCGCGCCGCGGAGGGCGAATAGCATGCCCGCGTTCTCGGCGCCCAGCGACGGCGTGAGCACCCGGCGCCAGCCGTCGATGAAGTCCTGCGCGGTCACCGGGGCCCCGTCGGACCAGCGCGCATCGGGCCGGAGGCGGAACGTGTAGGACAGCCCGTCGCCCGAGACGGTCCAGCTTTCGGCGACGCCGGGAATGGGATGGAGGTCGCGCGGGTCCTCGTCCACCAGGCCCTCAAACAGCGCCGAGGCAACATCCTGTTCGGCTATTCCCGCCGCGAGATGCGGGTCGAGGGACGGCACCTCGTAGCCAAGGCTCCGGTACAGCACCTGCTCCCGGTCGCCGGCGGCAACCGGGGTCTCATGCCTGGCGCACCCGGCCACGCCGGCCGCGAGGAGCCACAGGAAAAGTAAGCGCCTTCCCGTGGCCATGGCTTGCCTCGTTACCTCGCCTCGATAAGCGCCACGGCGTGGGCCGCTATGGCGGCCCCGCGACCCAGCTCCCCCACACCCTCGTTGGTGCTCGCCTTGATTCCGATCGACCCGGCGGGAAGGCCGGAGGAGCCCGCGAGCGCGGCCTTCATCGCCGCGACGTGGGGTTGGACCCTCGGCCGCTCGGCGATGATCGTGACGTCCAGGTTGACCGGGGCGAACCCGCGTACGGCCAGCTCGGCAACGACCCTGCGCAGCAGGACCTGGGAATCCACGCCTTTCCATGCGGGGTCGGAATTTGGGAAGAAGTGGCCGATGTCCAGGAGCCCGGCCGCGCCCAGCAGCGCGTCGCAGACCGCGTGGGTCGCGCAGTCGGCGTCGCTGTGCCCGTCGAGCCCCAGCTCAAAGGCGATGGTCACCCCTCCGAGCACGAGTGCTCGCCCGGGGACCAGGCGATGGATGTCGTAACCGTGGCCGATGCGAAAGGGCATGGGGGCTTCTACCCTAGCTTGAGAAGGAACTCCAGCCAGGCGAAGTCCTCCGGGGCTGTGAGTTTTGGGTTGGGGCCGGTGTTTTCGAGCAGTGCGACCGGGTGCCCGACGCCCTCGACCGCCGCGGCATCGTCCGTCACCCGGATCCCCCGAGACCGGACCCGCTCGTAAGCCCGCTCGATCAGCCGGCGGTCGAACACCTGGGGGGTTTCCATGGCCCAGAGAAGCGAGCGGTCGAGCGTCCTCAACCGGGAGCGGGGACCCCGCTCCTTGATCGTGTCGGTGACGGGATGGGCGAGCACCGCGGCGCCCGTCCTGCGGGCCAGCTTTTGGAGGGCGGCGAGCTGGCCGGGCCGGACCAGGGGCCGCGCGCAGTCGTGGATAAAAACCTGCCGGATGTCGTCGGGGAGTGCGGCCAGGGCATTCATGACCGAGTCCTGGCGCTCGACGCCCCCGGCGACCAGCAGGGCCGGAGTCGGCGCGTGCGCGGAGAGCGCGAGCATCTGCGGCCGGTCCCGGTACACCACCACGTACAGGTCCGCGACGCCGCTCGCGGCAAAGGCCGCGGCGGAGTGGGAAAAGACCGGCCGGCCGGCCAGCGGCGCGAGGATCTTGTCGGGGACCGCCCGACGCATGCGCCGCCCGCTGCCGGCTGCGAGGAGTATGACGGCGGTGCGCGGCATCTAACTTGCGGCCTTCAGCTCGGCCAGCACGGCATGCGCGGCCGCAACCGGATCGTCCGCCTGCAGGATGGGGCGGCCCACGACGATGAAGCTTGCCCCGGCCCGCGCGGCATCGCCCGGGGTCATGACGCGTTTCTGATCATGCTTGTCAGCGCCGGCCGGCCGGATTCCCGGGGTCACCAGCGCGATGCCGGCCGGAAGCTCCGCGCGGAGGAGCGGCAGCTCGAGGGGGGAGCACACAAGGCCGCCCAGTCCCGACTCGACCGCCAGCCGGGCGAGCCTGAGCACCTGGCTTTCGGCGGGCCCGGCCACGCCGATTGCGGCGAGGTCGCCCGCTCCCAGGGAGGTGAGCACCGTGACGCCGAGCAGCAACAGGCCCGGAGCCGACTCCCGGCCGGCGCGGTCGGCCGCCCGAAGCATCTCCCGTCCGCCGGACGCGTGCACGGTGAGCATCCTGATCGGGAGGCGGGAGACCGATTCGACCGCCCTCGCCACCGTGTTCGGGATGTCGTGGAGCTTGAGGTCAAGAAAGACTTCATACCCGAGCCCGGCGACCTCGCGCACGCAATCGGGCCCCTCGGCCGTGAAAAGCTCAAGGCCCACCTTGGCCCAGCGTACCGTCCCGGCCAGCTGCTTCAGAACCGGGACTAGGGGCCGGACAGAGGGCGCGTCCAGGACAAGGATAAGGTCGCAGGGCATGGCAGGATGTAGTATTGCGTATCTGCGGTCGCATAAAGCTAAAATCCGGCAGGCGACCGAAGCCCCCATCATGAACAGCGCAACCGTAGCCTCGCCGGCCAAGCTGAACCTTTTCCTGGCCGTCACCGGCCGGCGGGGCGACGGCTATCACGATCTCGTGTCGGTCGTGGCGCCCGTGACTTGGGGGGACACGCTCCATGTGCGGCTGTCGGGTGGGGACTTCACCCTTTCATGCAACGATCCCGCCGTGCCGCTGGACGAGACCAACCTGGTGCTGCGGGCCGCGCGGGCCTTCCGCTCGGCCACGGGCCTTGCCTCCGGGGCCGCATTCGCGCTGGAGAAGCGCATTCCAACGGGCGCCGGGCTGGGGGGAGGAAGCAGCAATGCGGTGGCGGCGCTACGGGCGCTCAACCGGCTCTTCGGCGGGCCCCTCGACGAGCAGGGGCTCGCCCGGCTTTCGGCGCAACTCGGATCCGACTGTTCACTCTTCCTCCAGGAGGGCCCGTCCGTGCTTCGCGGGCGCGGCGAGCAGGTTGCCCGGATCGGGGCCCGGGACGCCGGTAGACTGAGCGGCCGTCGCGTGCTGCTGTTCAAGCCGGACTTCGGCATCGGCACGGCGTGGGCATATGGGGCACTGGACCTCGCGGGGCAACCGGCCGGCGCGACGGCCGGGCGCGATGCGGAACGGCGCCTCGAGGCGTGGCTCGCCGACCCGCAGGCGCCTGCCGAAAAGCTTCTCTTCAACAGTTTCGAGAGCGTCGCGTTTCCAAAGTTTCCCGCGCTGCCGCTGCTGCTCGACCGCATGCGCCGCGATTTCGGGCTGGCTCCCGGCCTGAGCGGCAGCGGCAGCGCGTGCTTTGCGCTGATGGACGGAGGTGGGCGATGCGACGCCGACAGGGTGTCCGCGCTTATCAAGGAGACCTGGGGATCCTCGGCCCTGGTTGTCGAGGCCCGGATCGCCTGATTCCGGGTTCCGCGGCACAATCTGGGCGCGCTCCTCGGTTTCCGTTTGACCCTTTGCGGGCGCGGGGCGTTATGCTGCGGGGCTGCCAGGCGGACCCCAGCCAGGCAGCGCCGCCGCATGACCACGGAAAAAAGCGCCAATGAGGAACTCATCGTGTCAGGCATCTCCGCCTCACCGGGGATCGCCTTCGGCCAGGTTTTCCTCTATCTACGAAGCGAGGTTGAGGTCCCGAGCTATCAGGTCGACCCGGAAAAGCGGGTCGACGAGATAGCCCGATTCGAGCACGCGCTTCTCGTCACGCGGCAGCAGATTGCCAAGATCCAGGACGAGGTGGAGAAGAACCTCGGGGCCGACGAGGCCCGAATCTTTGACGCCCACCTGCTCGTGCTCGAGGACCAGGCCCTCATCACCGAGACGATCCGCGAGTTCGAGGGCACCGGGAGCAATGTCGAGACGTGCTTCAACAACGTGGCGCAGAGATACATACGCGCCTTCTCCGAGATTGACGACGAATACCTGCGTGAGCGCGCCGGCGATATCAGGGACGTGGCCCAGCGCGTCCTCCAGAACCTTCTCGGGCTCGCGGAAAACACCCTTAGCCGCCTGGCGGACAAGCGAATAGTGGTCGCGAACGACCTTGCGCCCTCCGATTCGGCCAGCATCGACCGGAGCGCGGCCCTGGGCATCGTCACGGACTCCGGGAGCAAGACCAGCCATGCGGTCATCGTGGCCCGCTCGATGAAGGTGCCTGCCGTGGTGGGCGCGCGCGACCTCACGAAGCGCGCCAAGAGCGGCGACTGGGCCCTCGTGGACGGGTACGAGGGGATCGTCATCCTCAACCCGTCGGAGAGCACCCTCTTCCGGTACGGGCAGATCCAGCTCAAGAAGAAGTCGTTCGAGCAGAGGATGGTCGAGGCCAACCGCGAGCCCGCGGTCACCCTCGACGGGGCCGCCGTCACCCTGCTCGCCAACATCGAGAAGAGCGACGAGACCGAGTCGGTGAAGGAGTACCTGGCCGTGGGCGTCGGGCTGTACCGCACGGAATACCTCTTCCTGAACTCATCGAGGGTGCCGACCGAACAGGAGCAGTTCCTCTCCTACAAGGCCGTCGCGGAGGCACTGGCCCCGAACCCGGTGATCATCCGCACCCTGGACCTGGGAGGCGACAAGCCGCTGGCCAACAGCCCCGACCTTTTCCCGAAGGAGGGCAACCCGTTCATGGGCTATCGCGCCATTCGGTTCTGCCTCGACCACCCGGAGATCTTCAAGGACCAGCTCAGGGCCATCCTCATGGCCTCGGCCCACGGCAGCGTTTCGATGATGTACCCGATGGTGAGCGGGGTAGGGGAAGTCACCCGCGCCAACGCGATGCTGGCGGAGTGCAAGGCCGAGCTCCGCGCGCGGGGCCAGCCCTTCGACGAGGGGATGCGCGTGGGAGCGATGATCGAGATCCCGAGCGCGGTTGCGATCGCGGACCTGCTGGCGCCGCACTGCGACTTCTTCAGCATCGGGACCAACGACCTCATCCAGTACACGATGGCGGTGGACCGCGGCAACGAGCTGGTCTCCCACCTTTATGAGCCTGTCCATCCGGCCGTGCTCCGGTCGATCCGCAGGGTCGTCGAGGAGGGCCATCGCAGGAACCGTCCGGTGAGCGTGTGCGGCGAGATGGCGGGCGACCCGCTCTTCGCGCCCCTGCTTCTCGGCCTGGGCGTGGACAGCCTCAGCATGGCCCCGGTGCTGCTGCCTCCCGTGAAGTTCCTGCTCCGGGCGATGACCATGGCCGACGCAAGGGCCCTTGCGGACGAGGCGATGGGCCTCTCCGACTCGAAGGAGACCCTCGCCCGGTGCGAGGCGTTTTATCGCGCCCGTGTGAAGATCGAGTGACGGGCCAGGGTCGTCAGCGCATCGGCTTCGTCCCGCTGGCGAGCAGCGTCTCGAAATGGGGCTCGCCCGCCTCCCGCGAGGCCAGGGACACCTCCACCTCCACAAAGCCGGCCCTCTTCAGGAAGCCATGCAGCGCGCTCTCGGTGAAGCCGAGCCAGAGGTCCGCGTAGAGCTCCCTTGCCTTCTCGAATGAGTGCTCGTTCAAATCGAGCACGAGGAGCTGCCCCCCGGGACGGAGGATCCTGTGGGCCTCGTCGACCGCCGCCTGCGGATGCTGGGCATGGTGGAGGGCCTGGCTGAGGATGGCCAGGTCCACGGACCTGTCCGGCAGAGGCACCTTCTCGATGTCCCCGAGCTTGTAGGCGACGTTGGAGAGGCCGTTCTTGCGCGCGAGCGCGGCGCCGACCTCGACCATCCTCGCCGAGTTGTCGATGCACCACACCTTCTTCGCGCGGCGCGCGAGCAGCTGCGAAATGAGGCCCTCGCCGGCGCCGAGGTCGGCGATGACGATCGGCGGAGCCAGCCGAAGGGCCAGGTGGCCGATGGCCTCCCAGGAGCGGCCCGGGCAGTAGTTCCTGCCGAGCCTGCCGGCGATGAGGTTGAAATAGCGCTCGGACTCCTGGCGGCGCTTGCGCAGGATCCGGTCGAGGCTCTCAAGGTCGGCTGCCGCCAGGGCGAGGTCGGACACGGACTCGACCGCTGCCCGGACCAGCGCGAGACGGCGGGCCGGCAGGCCCGCGCTCAGGGAATAGAAGGCCTTCTTGCCTTCCCGGCGGTCGGTGACCAGGCCTGCCTGGCGCAGGAGCGCCAGCTGCGAGGAGATGCGCGACTGGCCCATGCCGAGGACCTCCTGCATCTCGGCCACGGACAGCTCCTCCCGCGCGATCAGCGCGAGCAGGCGCACCCGCGTCGGGTCTGAAAGGGCCTTGAGGGTGTCCCAGGAGGCGTTCACGGGAAGTTGCGGGGCGCGCCCTCCTGGAACCTGCCCGGACTCAGACCGCGTCGACGTAGCGCGCGAGGCTGAGGATCGTGTACGTCTCCTCGGAACCGCCGGCCTTCAGCTTCACCGTATCGCCCGCCTTCTTGCCGAGGAGCGCCGTGCCCAGCGGGGTCTTGTAGGAGATGACGTGGTTCTCGGGGTCCCCATCCCAGGCGCCGAGAATGGTGTAGCGGACCGTGTTGCCCTCCTGCGTGCGGACCTCGACGATGCTCCCCACGCCGACGTGATCGGCGGTGGCCTCCTTGAAGTCGGTGACACGTGCGCGGGCCAGGTCGCGCTCCAGCTGGGACTTCTGCGCCATGAGCATCTGCTGGTCCTGCTTGGCCATCTTGTACTCGGAATTCTCCCGGAGGTCGCCGTGCTCGCGTGCGGTCGCGATCGCCTTGGAGTTCTCGGGGACCTTCTTGGAGACGATCCCCTCGTATTCCTCGCGGCGGCGCTGGAAGCTGGTGCGGGAGACAAGCAACTGCTCGTCCTTGGACTCGGCGTCGCTTGCCACGAGCGACTGGATGCCGGGGAAGATCTTGATGAAGCGGGCAAGCAGCGACTTCTTGGTCAGCTCCTCGAAGCCCTGGTTGAGCAGCAGCGTGTTGGCCAGGTCGCGGGCCGTCTCGGGGTCGGCGGTGGAGAGCAGGTCCGCGATGAGTTCCGTGTCCTCGCTGAGGACGTCGGCGAGCGGAATGCGGCGCGCGCTCGCGGCCTGCAGGGCCTCGTAGTCGATCGCAAAGAAGATGGCGCTCAGCAGGCGCGGCGTGATGAGGTCATTCAGCAGCTTCGCAAACTTCTTGGAGTGCCGGTTCTTGACGATCCAAAGCAGCACCGGGGCGCGCAGGTTCTGCTCGGTCTGCCAGCGCTTCAGCGTGTTGGCCAGGGACTCGGCCTGGTCGTTCTCGATGAGGAAGTTGATGCATTCCGTCGTGAACTTGCCCTGCGAGACCTTGAGGAGGCTGAAGACGATGTCCCGGCACTCGATGGGGTGGGTCTCGCGCACGAGCTCGAGGAAGCGGCGCTGGAACTGGGCGGGAATCTTCTCCGCAATGGCGGGGAGGTCCCTGGCGTTGGATACGAGCGCGGTCTGGCTCGGCTCAAGCGTCGCGGGGTCGACACCGGCGAGTTTCGCAAGCTGGTCGCGCACGGCGGCCCCGTACAGGCGCTCCGCCGCATCGATCTGGTTGCTGTCCTTCACGGCGTCCGTGAGGGCCTTAAGCACGGCCGAAAGGTCGATCGTGACCTCCTTGCGCCCCATGGCTCCCACGAGGTCCTCGGCCAGGAGGATGCGGCGGCGGGACGAACGGGTCGCATGAAACTGCTCGAGGATCTCGTCCTCCACGGAAACCGGGGTCTCGCGAAGCACGTAGCACTCGATCTTCTTCTCGGGAACGGCCACGCGCGGATCCTTGGCGACCGCCTTGCGGGCGCCGGTCCACCACTTCTTGAACTTCTCCTCGCCGACGACCTCGGCCAGCGTGATCTCAAGGTCGATCGCCGTCGTGGCGTTGTTCGGGTACGCCTGAAGGGCCTCCACGATCAGCTCGGCGGGGTCCTCGGCGATCAGCTGCAAAATCCGGTCCGGCTCGGTCTCCTTGCGCACCAGCAAGTGCTTGGGGTGCAGCACGTCCATGGTGCCCACGCAGAAGGCGGGATCCATCGGGTGCCCCTTCTTGTCCTTGAAGTCGATGATCAGGCGCTGGGTGGAGTCGTCGTAGGACTTGATCTGGCCGAAGCCCCAGCTCCGATGCACCACGTAGGCTCCCGGTTCCATGGCCTCCAGCTTGGACTTTGCCCCCTTGAGCGAGGGATTCTTGGCGATGAACGAGGAAATGGCAGTTGAATTCATAATGGCGTAACCGAGGGCGTGAACCGAAGAGTAGAACCTGCTACACCCCGGCTTGTCAAACTTCCAACATAATGGGTACTGGGTGCATTTGGACAAGCTGACTCAGGCATGCGTTTCGAGGTAGGGACGGGCGGCCCGCCCGTCCGGGAACTGCGAATGACTCCGATGTTTGCCCGGACGCCCGGGCCGGGCGTCCCTACCCGGTTTCAGTCAAACGCACCCAGTACCACACTACGGTACCAGCGGGACGATCGCCACCCGCTTGGAGGTCTCGGTCGTTCCGTTGAGGAACGTGAGAGTCACATCGTGGTCGTTTGCGAGCATGGCCTCATAGCGGTGAAACCCCCACTTGGACACGGGATCGCCGTCGATCCGGGTGACCAGGTCGCCGGTCTCGATTCCCGCACGGTCCGCCGGGGACCCCGGCACCACCCCGACCACCCGCCAGTAGGCCGGTGTCTTCCCAAAGCTCAGCCCTGTGCCGAGGATGCCCGGGGTCGTGATCGGGTCGCCGGAGTCGCGGTAGAAGGTCGCTTCGCCGTGCAACTGGTCGAAGGTCACCGTGAAATCCTTCAGGATCCCGCCGCCGATCGCCGACCATTCGTCGCTGACCTCCGTCACCGGCTGCACGGCCGAATAATCCCCGATCAAGAGCGTCTGCGCCAGCCGGCCGACCTGGCGGGTCCTATCCCCGGCCAGGGTTCCCACGGTCGGACCTTGGACAGGCCCGAAGACAAACCGGGGTGCCAGGCCGGAAGTGTTCAGGCTCAGGGCCGAGTCGCTGCCCGAGTCGATCAATGCGAGGAACCTGCGCTCCCCGAGCTGGACGGTGATCAGGGGGATCGTGTCCGCGTTGTTGAACGGGACCTCGGTCCCGAAGGGCCTGATGGTCGTCAGGGAGGCATTGGGCCGGAGCACCACCCGGTTGTGCCGGTAGTCCAGCGTGAGGAGAGTCTGGTTGAACAGCGGGAACCCCAGGATCCCGTCGATCCTGATGCCGAGCTGGGCGGTGAGCGGCGCGCAGTCGTAGACGACCACGGGCACGCGGGCAAAATGCGCGGCGCCAAGGTCGATCCGTGAGACCACCGCCGTGGGAAGAATGACCGCGCCGCCGGCGCCGGATTGCACCTCCACCTGGGGCACGCCCGGAGGGACGGCACCGGACTCGTCCCGATAGCGCGCCGCAAACTCGGGCGTGACCAGGGTGACGGAGGAACCCGTGTCGACCAGGAAGTGATAGGGCCCATAGCGGTCCCATCTTGCCGTCACGACCAGCACGTTTCCAAACGTCTCCGCGGGAAGGGTCGCCGCCGAGGCGCTGAAAGTGGTGTGGCCCAGGGGCGGAGTGCGGTGGACAAGGGAAACGCAGCCCGTGAGAAACAGGAGCAGGGCCGGCGTGGAGAAGCGCAGGGCCCGGTTCATTTTACTGGCTTGGGGAGCCGCGCGCTGAGCCCGAGCGCCCCCAATGCCATGACGGCGGCGAGGACAAATACGGTCTGAGAATTGAAAGCCCAAAACACGACGCCGGCCAGCAGCGGGGTGATTGCCCGCGAAAGGGAACCTAGGGAACGGAAGATGCCCAGCACGCGTCCCTGTTCCGAGGGGCCCGCATAGAGCGAGATCAGCCCCGAAGTGGACGTGTTGACCAGTCCGAAACCCATGGAGACCACGGCGAGGCCGACATAGAGCATCCACGGGTGGGAGGCGAAGCCTATGCCGCAAAGCCCAAGCGCGGACAGGATCAGCCCGCCCTTGAGGAGGGGGATTTCGTCGATTGTCTTAAGGAGCCTGCGGACCAAGTAGCCTTGGGTGAAGACGGACACCAATCCGAGAAAGCACAGAAGGTAGCCATTCTGTTTCGCGGTGTAGCCAAATCGCTGGGCCGTGAGGAAGGTAAGCGTGGTCTCCAGAGCTACGAGTGCGGTCGAGATTACGAAGGCGACTATGTTCGCACGGCGGGCGTTGGCATTGTCGAGCAGAAGGATCTCCCTGATGGGATTTCGGACCCGAGTCTCGCGGAGTTCGGCCCTGGCCTCTGGCGGCAACGTTTCGCGAAAGCGGGTCACGACCCAGACCAAATTCAGCAGGCATAGGGCAAGGGCGATGAGCGCCGGCACCGAATAGGGATTGATGCCGAAACGTCCCAAGGATGGGTGATGGGCCAGTAAGTTGAGGCCGCTGCTGATCCCGCCAAGTCCCGGACCCATGATAAAGCCAAGCCCAAAGGCCACCCCAACCAAGCCCATCGCCTTGGATCGCTCCTCGCGGGAAGTCACATCGGCCACGGCGGCGGTGACGACCGAAAGATTGCCCGCGAAGGCTCCGCTCACAATCCGCGAAAGAACGAACATCCAGAAAGACCCGCTTACGACCCACAACAGGTAGCCTAGGGCCGTGCCCGCCACGGATACCAGGAGCACCCCGTGGCGGCCGTGCTTGTCGGAGAGCGCACCCCAAAAAGGGGCGAAGATGAACTGCAGGATCGAATAGAAGGAAAAGACAATCGAGGCGAAGAGAACCGCCGCGAATGCATGATTCTGTCCCAAGACAAGGGCTAGCGCATTGCTTCGGGCGAGGAACGACCCCAGCAGCCCTCCCTGGCCATCGTGCCGCAGGTAATAAGAGATCAGGTCGGGGCCAAGGGGGAAGATGATCGAGAAGCCAACCAGGTCTATAAAAAGTGTCAGGAATATGACCCCGAGGGAAAGTCGTCGCTGGGGCTTGGGGGAGTCGGTAGTGGGCACGTTGTTGGGCGGCGGGTGAAGGGACTACATCCTGTAGGGCAGAGGAAAGCGCGCCATGAGCGCCTTGGCCCGGGCCTTGGCCGACGCCAGGGCCTCGGATTCCCCGGGGGTTCCTATGGCTTTGAGCACCGAGTCGATGCAGGAGGCAATCTCCTCCATGTCTCCTTCGAGGAGCCCGCGAGTCGTCACGGCGGGCGTGCCCAGCCGGATCCCGGACGCCTGGAACGGGCTGCGGGTCTCGAACGGCACGGTATTCTTGTTGCAGGTGATGTTGGCAAGATCGAGCGTCTCCTGGCCCTTCTTGGCCGTGAGCTCGGGCAGGTTGGAACGCAGGTCGACCAGGAAGAGATGATTGTCGGTGCCGCCGGACACGATCCGGTAGCCCCGGGCCGCCATGGCTGCGGCGAGGGCCCTGGAGTTGCGGATGATCTGCGCCGAGTACTCCTTGAATTCCGGCTTGAGGACTTCGGCGAAGCACACGGCCTTGGCGGCGATGATGTGCATGAGCGGGCCGCCCTGAGCGCCCGGGAAGACCGCCGAGTCGATCGCCTTGGCGTGCGCCGCCCGGCAGAGGATGAGCCCGCCCCGCGGCCCGCGCAGCGTCTTGTGCGTCGTGGTCGTGACAAAGTCGGCGTGCGGCACGGGCGAGGGATGCAGTCCCGCAGCCACCAGCCCGGCGATATGGGCGATATCCGCGAAGAGAAGCGCCCCCGAGGCCCGCGCGATCTCCCCCATGCGCGCGAAGTCGATCACCCTGGAATAGGCGCTCGCGCCGACCGTGATCATCTTGGGTTTCTCCCGGGCCGCGGTGGCGGCCAGCTCATCGTAGTCGATCAGGTTGTCGTCCTGCCGCACCCCGTAGGCGACGACCTGATACAGCTTTCCCGAGAAGTTCGCCGGGTTGCCGTGGGTGAGGTGGCCGCCGTGGCTCAAGTTCATCGCGAGGATCTTGTCGCCGGGCTGGAGCACCGAGGTATAGACCGCAAAGTTGGCCTGGGAGCCCGAGTGCGGCTGCACGTTCGCATGGTCGGCCCCGAAGATCCGCTTCGCGCGGTCGATCGCGATCTGCTCTATCCGGTCGACGTACTCGCAGCCACCGTACCACCTGCGGCCGGGGTAGCCCTCGGCGTACTTGTTGGTCAGGATCGTCCCGGCGGCCTCGAGGACGGCCGGGTAGGTGAAATTCTCGGAGGCGATGAGCTCGATGTGGTCCTGCTGGCGCGCGAGTTCGGCGGCTATGACCGAGTAAATTTCTGGATCGAGGGTCTTTAGGGGGTCGGAGTTGAGCATGTACGTGGACTTGGTCGGAATTGCTACCTTGAGGCCTTCTTCTTCAGGGCCCTCCCGAGGAACTCCACGAGGCTTGGTATTGCCTCCACGAGTTCGTCGCGGGCGGCCTCGTACCCGGCGATGGAACCGCCGTACGGGTCGGCGATCTCCCTCCTGCCGTTGGGCGGCATGAATTCCCGGAAGAGCAGGAGGTTCTCGGGCGGGGGCTGCGCCATGAATCGGATCGAGGCCCTGTGGGACTCGGTCATGACGAGCACCGCGAGGGCGTTGTCGAGCAGCTCCTGGGTGACCGGCTGGCTCTGGTGCTGGGAAAGATCGAGGCCCACCTTCTTCAAGGCGGCGACGGCATAGTCCGTCGCCGGGTCGCCCTGGCGCGCAGCAACCCCCGCGGAGATGACCTCGACCGAGCGCAGCGGTTCGGGCGCGGCCGCGAGCGCGTGCCTGAGCAGCGCGGCGCCCATGGGGCTGCGGCAGATGTTGGCTGTACAGACTACGAGGACGTAGGGCATTGGCAGGCTAACCCAGAAGATGCTGGTGGGGGGCACCAGCTCAAACTCATTCTGGTACCGGGTCGATTTGAATCCCGGATGGGTCCTCTACGGTCGCTTTTCGTTCGCAAAGCCTCACACAGTCGACCTTCGAGGACCCATCCGGGATTCAAATCGATCCAGTACCCCCGCTCTGCCCCCCAGTTCACAACCTCTTAAGCGAGACCAGGGCCCGGTGGAGCTGGATAGCCCGCTCGAGCACGGTGTCGACCAAGGGAGGGGGTGAAGCCGGGCGGCTTGCCAAGTCGCCCTGACCAGCTCCGCCCTCGTCGCCGAGGGCGCTGTCGGGAAGGTGCTCCCGCTCGAGCATGGCCTCGTCATTGCGCGGCTTGTTGGCGCTCTCCGTGACCAGGGATTCGATCGGTGCGCCGCGCTCGAGGGCGTCGTAGGCCCTGCGCTCGGCCGCGGGCGCTACGGTCACGGCTACATCCGGCTGGAAGCCCGGGGCCGCGGCGCCCAGGATGACCAGGTACGGGAGCGCCCGGGCTCCGCGCAGGCCGGCGAGAAGACTCCGGTCCGTCGAGGAGTTTGCCAGCAGCAGAACGGGCGTGCGCGCCCCGCTCCGCGCCGCGAGCCACGACGCGAGCGCATCGGCCGCGGCCGCGCCGCCCTGGACATACCGCACATCGAGGACGAAGGCCCGCCCGGCGATCGACGGGCCATCGGGCAGGTCGCCGGGAAGGGCATGGACGCGCGCATACGCGAGGCCGGTCCCCAGGTCCCGGGTCAACGGTGCCGCGGAGGCGGCTTCGGCCAGCGACGCCGCGAGAAGGAGCAGGAGGGGGACTCTCATGGACGGGAGCGCGCAAGCTGGCGGGCGCCGATATCGCCGCGATAGTACTTGTTCGCGAACCTGATCCGGGAACACACGGAATACGCAGCCCCGGCCGCCTGCGCGAGGGTCGGCGCCCTCGCGACCACGCCCAGCACGCGGCCGCCGCGCGACACCGTTCTGCCGGCCGGGTCCCGTGCCGTCCCCGCGTGGAGGATCTCCACGCCGGCCGGAAGGTCCGAAGCCGGCGGGAGGTCCAGGACGTCCCCCTTCGGATGGGGCCCGGGGTATCCGCGGGCGGCGATGACCACGCACAGCGCGGCCTCGTCCCGCAGCAAGAGCCTTTCGCCGCCCAGGCGGCCGGCGGCCGCCGACCAGAGCAGCGACAGCACGTCCGAGGCAACCAGGGGAAGGACGGCCTGCGTCTCCGGGTCCCCGAATCGGGTGTTGAACTCGAGCACGCTCGGGCCGGAGGGGGTCAGCATCAATCCAATGAAGAGCGTTCCCCGGAAGGGGATCCCCTCGGCCGCGATCGCGTTCACGGAGGGCCTCACGATGTCGCGCTCGATGCGCTCGAGCAGGGCCGGCGTGGCGACGGCCGCGGGCGCGAATGCCCCCATGCCCCCGGTGTTGGGGCCCGTGTCGCCGTCGCCGGCGCGCTTGTGGTCCTGAGCGGCCGGGAGGATCACATAGTCGCGCCCGGAAACGACCACGAGGAGGGAGATCTCCTCGCCGGAAAGGCATTCCTCGATGAGGATCTCCGGCTTCGAGCCGCCGCGCGCGCCGAGCGCCAGCATGTCGCGCACTGCGGCCTCCGCCTCCGCACGGGACGCCGCGACCACCACGCCCTTTCCCGCGGCGAGGCCGTCCGCCTTTACCACGATCGGCGCCGGCCGCGTTCCTAGCCATGCGATTGCGGCGGCCGCATCGTCGAAGAACGCCGCCGGGGCGGTCGGGATGCCGTGCTTTTGCAGGAGCTTCTTGGTGAAGATCTTCGAGGCCTCGAGCCTCGCGCCGGCCGCCCCCGGCCCATAGGAGGGTATCCCCGCCTCCTCGAGCCTGTCGACCAGCCCGAGCGCAAGCGGCACCTCGGGCCCGACCACCACGAACTCGACGCCCTCGGACTTTGCGAGCGCGACCAGGCCCGCGACGTCGTCGGCCGCCACGGAGCGGCAGTCGGCCTCGGCCTCGATGCCGGCGTTCCCGGGGGCGCACAGGATCCGCGGCCGGGCAGGAGACGCCGCAATGGACCGGACCAAGGCGTGCTCCCGCCCGCCGGAGCCGACCACGAGGACTGAGCGGGGAAGCGCGTTCACAGCACCTGGAGCTTCTTGCGGTAAAACGCCACGACCTCGTCCGGGTCGTCCGTGAAAAGGATGTAGTCCGCCAGCCAGGCCGGGGAGCGCTTCTCGTTGATCATTCTCCGGATCTGGTGCCGCAGGTCCCCCCAGAACTTCGCGTTGAAGAAGACGAACGGGACCCGCGGACGGATGCCGAGCTTCAGGTTGCACATCTCGATCCCGATCTCCTCCAGCGTGCCGACGCCGCCCACGTTGAAGATGCAAAAGTCGGCAACCTCGAACCACTTCTGCCGGAAGTGGCGGGAGGCCTCCTGGAATGTGTTGAAGAAGTCCACCCCGAGCTCGGGCGGCTGGGCCTCGAGCTCGAGGAAACAGGCCCCCGTCAGGGCCCCCGAGCTGCGCGCCCGCTCGGTGGCGACGCGCATCACCCCTGCGCCGCCGCCGGTGAGGACGCCGACGTTGGGCCCGATGAACTCGGCCAGCTTCTCCACGAGGCCCGAGACCCGGTCGGTGTCCACCTTGTCGATCCCCACCGCCGAGCCGTAGAATGCGAGGACCGTCGTCTCCTGGAGCTTCCGGGCCAGCTCCTCCCGCACGAAGAACCCGTGATCCTTCTTGTAGACGTGCATGTAGAGGTCCCGGCTGACCTCGTCGTACCAGTAGACCTGGATCCCGATCGCGTCGAACGTGTCGAGGCGCGCGTGGGCGTTGCTCGACAGGAAGTACCCATGGGTGCGCGACGCCTTGCGGAAGACCAGCCGGCGCAGCTTCAGGGAGGGAACCCGGATGATCAGCTCCATGTGCTCGAGCAGGTCGGGAAAATAGTCCACGAGCAGCGTGTCGGCCTCGCCCGCGGACGCGTCCAGGGCCTCGATCATCGTGCCGTAGCCGAACCTGTCCGCGGTTTCGGCGACCGACTTCGCCAGGTCCTCGCCGGCCCTCATGAGCGTGGACCGGTTCTCGATCGTCGCGCTCTGGCCCCGGACGGAAATGGTCGTCCGCGGCCGCGCCTCCGCATGGGCGAGGGGCGCGGTCGAGTCGAGTCGGCCGAACAGCTCGTGGGCGGAATCGAGCATGCGCCTCCGCTTGCGGGCCAGCGTCTTGAACTCGGGGTCCGTGAGCGGAGGGGCGCGGAAGATGTCGACCGACACGAGCGGGTTCACGACCGGCTGGTCGCCGGTGTTGTAGATCTCGAGCATGACATTCGTGCCGAAGGTCTTGATCGGGTCGAGCAGCACCGCGCTCGTGTGGATGCCGAAGTTGCCCTCCCCGGGGTTGAGCACGACGTAGTGCTCCTTTAGATACATGGAGCAGCTCGTCAGCACGCCCGAGCGCGGCTGGACCGTGAGGGGCGACATGTCGTGGCGCAGCTGGGCCTTGTCGAGGAAGCCGCGCCCGGCCTCGCCGCTGACGATGCTCTCGAAGCTGAAGCGCGGAAGCTTCGGGTTGAGCGTGTAGTTGACCTGGTGGGGCGTGAGGAACACCCGCCCGAGCCGGTCGATGCTGATCGTGTTGGGCAGCTTCAGCCGGTTCTCCTTGAGGGCCTGCCAGATCTCCGCGGTGGAGAGCTTCGCGGCCGCGGGCGCGTAGAACAGGCGCCCGACCGGGGCCCCCGGCCGCAGGAGCTTCTTCCAGTAGGGGGCGTTGGGAAAGCTCGTGTCGAAGATGAACGCCTCGGCGCGCATGGAGATTCGGTGCCCGTCCACAAAGGGCGGATCCTGGAGCTGCATCTCGATTCCGATCCGGGCGAGCGAGCTGCGCTCGGTGAACTGAAGTTCGGCCAGGTGGGCCTTTAGGAACTCGAACTCCACGGCGTTCCTCGGCCAGAAGGCCAGGGTGAGCGCAACGACGCCCTCGCTCCGGTTTTTGACCGTCAGGATCTGTCCGTCCTGGCTGGTCCAGAATTCGTCGGGGTTCATGGTCGGAAGGCGAGGCGATTGCGCGCCGGATGTCAGCTACCGATTCCGGTCCGCAGCTTAAAGCCCAAAACGTCCCGCTAAAGGGTTGCCTTTGGGGTGCGGGCGTGGCATGGCTCCGGATCATTGCATGAAAATCAAGCACTTCCCAACACTCTGCGCGCTCTCACTGGGTTTGGCCGGACTTGCCGGGGCCCAGGACATCAAGTTTACCGTTCCGCCCACGCCCGCCGGGCAGGACCCGGCTCCGGCCCCGGCGCCTGCGGCCGCCCCGGCGGCTGAGGCAACGGCCCCGGCCCCTTCCGCGCCAAGCTTCACGGATTCCCAGAAGGCCGAAGAGTTCGGCTGGTTCGTGAGCCAGAAGGTGGGGATCGCCGGGCTGAGCTTCACGCCGGAACAGGCCGAGGCCGTGGGCAGGGGCGTGACGGAGGCCCTGGAGGGCCGCGACTCGCCCTACGACATCCAGAAGATCGGGCCGGAGATGGACCAGTTCACGCGCGCCAAGACGGCTGCGGCCGCCGAGAACGCCAAGCGCAGGAACCTTGCGGCCGACGAGGTCCTGTTCAAAAAGCTAAAGGAGGACAAGAACGTGATCGAGACGCAGGACGGCCTGCGGTACCAGATCCTCCAGCCCGGGACCGGCGGCTCGCCGGCGCCCACCGACACGGTCGTGGTCAACTACACGGGACTGCTTGTGGACGGCACCGTCTTCGACACGACAAAGCAGCGCGGCAAGCCCGTCGAGATCGGGCTCAACCAGACAATTCCGGGATGGATCGAGGGCCTGCAGAAGATCGGCAAGGGCGGGAAGATCCGCCTCTTCATCCCCCCCGACCTCGCCTACGGGGACAACGGCAATGCCAGGGTCCCGCCATCCGCGGCGCTCATCTTTGAGGTCGAGCTGGTTGACTTCAGGCCGGCCGCCCCGGCGGCCGCCGGGAAGTAGGCCTGCCGGCCCAGGCGTGCGCCATGAACGCGGCGGACGTCAACCTGTACCTCGTCGGGTTCATGGGCACGGGGAAAACCACCGTGGGCCGCAGCGCGGCGCAGCGGCTGGGGTTTGCCTACCTGGACAGCGACCACGAGATTGAGCGGAGCCAGGGAAAGACCGTGGCCGACTTGTTTGCCGTCGACGGTGAGCCGGTCTTTCGAAGGCTGGAAAGGGAATTCATCGAGGGCGGGCACCCGGCGGAGCGCACCGCCGTCTCGTGCGGCGGGGGCCTGGTCGTGCAGCCGGGCATGAGCGAGAAGCTCAGGTCCCTGGGCGTGGTCGTGTGCCTGCACGCCTCCATCGAGACGATCCTGGCCCGCACAGGCCGCCAGACGCACCGCCCGCTGCTCGCCGTCGGCGATCCGGAGGAGCGCCTGCGCACCCTGTACGCCGAGCGCGAGCCGATCTACCGGAGCGCAGGAACGCTGATCCTGACGGATGGCCGTCCGCTCAAGGAGATCGTGGCCCACGTGCTCAGGGTCTGGAGCCGCGAGGCCCCGGACTTTGCACGCTCAAAAGGCTAGACTCCGAAGGCCTTCTCGATCTTTTCCAGAACCCAGGCCGGAGGGCGGATGGGGCGGCCCTGGCGGTCGACAAATGCGTGCATCGAGGATCCTGTCGCCAGCACCTCCCCGTCTCGGCGGACCTCGTACCTGACCCTGACCCGGAGCGCCGGCTTCTCCGCCAGCGTGGTCACGATCTCAAGCTGGTCGTCATATACGGCGGGCCTCAGGTACTTGGCCGACACTTCAAGGACCGGCAGCCGATACCCCTCGGCCTCGAGCTGGCGGTAGGAAATACCGATCTCCTTGAAGAGCGTTGTCCGGCCGACCTCGAACCAGGGAAGGTAGTTGGCATGGTAGACGATGCCCATCATGTCCGTCTCCGCGTAGCGCACGGTCACCTGCGCCCGCGATTCGATCATGCAACAACCTCCGACGCGCCGAAGAGGGCCTCCGCCGACTTCTGCCAGGAGTTGCGGGCAGCCCATTTTCTTCCGGCCTCTCCAAGGGTATGCCGCAGCTTTTCGTCGTGGATCAGTTTCTCGAAGGCGGCGGCCAGCTGCGCGGGCCGGTCGGGCGGCACGAGCAGCCCGGTCGTTCCGTCGAAGACCGCGTCGGAAACGCCGCCCACGTCGTGGGCCACCACGGGCAACCCATGCGCGGCCGCCTCGAGATACACCAAGCCGAAGCCCTCGACGCTCCGCTCCTGGTGGACGCTCGTCATGGCAAAGATGTCGCTGCGGTCGTAAATCTCGCTCAGCTCGTCATCCGGCAGGTTGCCGAAGAACCGGACCTTGAGCTCAGGCCGGGCGGCGGCTGCGGCCCGGAGGGTCTCCTCATAGTTCCCCTTGCTCTGACTTCCGACGATCCAGTATTCCACCCGTGCGCCGACCTCGGCCGGCAGCATCTGCAGGGCTTGGAGGGTCGCCAGGTGCCCCTTGCGCGGGTGCAACCTGCCCACGGTCAGAACGACGACTTTCTTGTCCGACCGGACCCGGCGCGGCTGCACCACGACAAAATCGGACCGGACGGCGCCTGGCGTGAGGAAGATCTTGTCGGCGGCCTCCGGAAAATGCGTGAGCAGGAGCTCCTGCGTGTAGTTGCTCAGGGTGCTCACGCGATCCGCGCGGCAGATGAGCCGGCGGACGAGCCGCCGGCGCAGGGGGCTCTGGGAAAACCTGATGATTTCCGAGCCGTGGAAGGTGAGGACCAGCCGTTTCGGGCAAAACGTCCCGAAGAACTGGAGCAGCATCATGGCCAGCATCGGGCCCGGCTCCGGCAGGTACACCGTGGCATGGCGGATCTGGCGCCGGGCCTTGATGAGCTCGCAGGCCAGCCGAAACTGGCACCAGAGGTTGTGGGTCCCCTTCAGGGGCAGCCGGCGCAGTCGGAAGGGCCAAGCCTTCTCCGGGATCGTTCTCGCGGACTGGGCCCAAACCTCGACTTCGTACCCCAGGTTCGTGCCGGCCTTGGCTATTTCCTCGGTGAACGTGGCGATCCCCCCCCGGACCGGATAGAACTCATGGGTGATGAGATAGACAAATTCGTCATTCAACGCCGTTGCGGTGGGAGTGGAGCTCATGAATTGCATACAGGCGTGATGCCTCGGAACATAAGTAGACGCCGCATGGCTTGCAAGGTTTCGCGGTTGGCCATGGAATTGCTCAGGGACTCATTATAGCAGGTGGCTGAAATGGGTTTGCTTTCAACTGCGCCGCCACCTAGAACCGCAAAGAACATGCCAGAAGCCGTTAAATCGAACCCGGCGGAAAACAAGCCGGTTGTTGCTGGGCCAAAACCATTTACGACTGAGGACGAAGCCGCGCTTCGCGAGGCGCTAAAGCGGTGCTCGGCTCCCACGTTCGAGGCGGCCGTGCAATATAGGCGGACCGGAAACCCAGAGCATGTCCCCGCGGTGGTCATCGGGGTCATCGAGCGCTTCGTGGAGCCCGACCTTCGCCACAAGCTCAAGGATCCGGACGACGACCTTCGGCTGATAGAGGATTTGGGTACGGATTCGCTCACCATGATGGAGATCGTGATCCTCGTGGAGGACGTTCTCCAGATGACCATCAACAACGACGAGCTTCGGAACCTGCGGACCGTGGGAGACGTTAAGACCTTCATAGACTGCAAGATACGTGGACTCCCGCAGCCCAAGCCGACGAAGTTCCTGCCGATCGAGCACATCGGCTCGGTGATGCCCGTGCAGCCGCCGTTCCTGTTCCTGAACGAGGCCTCGGTCAGCTCCGCGGGCGCCAACGCGAAATACAAGATTACCGGGCAGGAGTTTTTCCTGCAGGGGCATTTCAAGGGAAACCCCGTGATGCCGGCGTCGATCATGCTGGAGGCCCTGGGCCAGCTCGCCGTTTTGTACCTTCTTGAGGGGGCGGTAACCGAGCCTGGCAAGGTCGTGGGGCCCGGCACCATTTACTTCACGGGATGCGAGGGGGTTCGCGCGCACAGGATTTGCAGGCCGGGCGACCTGCTGACCCTTTCCATCAAGCCCAAGCGCATGAAGATGCCGCTGGCGACGTTTGAGGGATCCGTTCGGGTCGGGCAGGAGAAGGCTGTGATTGTGGAGGAAGTGACGCTCACATTCGGCTATGTCGATGCGGCCGCAGCTCCATCCTCGGCGGATGCCGCCGCGCCGCAGGCAGGCAAGTTGGTGCCCTCCGAATCCGCGCCGCTGGACCCGGCGATCACCGCCTGACGCCCCCGCGCGAGGCGGGACAACGGGGTTTCCCCATGCCCAGAGTCTTCATCACCGGCCTGGGATTCATCACCAGCATAGGGAACGACTCAGGCGCAGTCGTGAAAAGCCTCACCGAGCTCAGGCACGGCTTTGAGGTCTACGCCCCGTTTCAAATGCCTGAGATCCCGTGCAAGGTGCTGGGCACGATCAAGGAATTCTTCACCGATTCGAGCGATCCCGAGGATTGGACGTGGCCGGGACGGTACTCCATCAAGCGGGAGACAATCCGGTCCATGGCGCCGAACGGCCTCTTTGCCCATTGCGCAATGCTGCAGGCGATCGAGGACGCCAAGCTTGGCATGGCCGAAGTCTCGAGCCCGGGAACAGGGCTGTACGCGGCTTCCGGGGGCTCGCCGATGCTGACCCACCACCACCATGAGCGCCTGGGCAAGGTCGGCGTGATGCGCTGTTCGCCGGTCGGCATCATCGCCTCGATCGTGGGCACGCTCAATTTCAACCTGGTGGCCGCATTTCGGATCCGCGGTGCCTCCTGCGGCTTCTCCTCGGCCTGCGCGTCCTCGGCGCACGCGATCGGCTTTGCGTTCGACGAGATTGCGCTCGGTCGCCAGGAACGGATGTTTGTGGTCGGGGCGGAGGACGGCAACCTGGACGCGATCCTGCCGTTTGCGGGGATGCGCACGCTCTCGCTCCAGTCCGACCCCGACATCGCCTCCCGGCCCTTTGACACTGCCCGCGATGGCTTTGTGGGCACGGGAGGCGGCGCTGTGCTGGTGCTGGAGTCCGAGCGGGAGGTCGACCGCCGCGGGGTCAGGCCCTACGCCGAGGTCCGGGGCTGGGGCCAGGCCTCGGATGGTTACAACGTGGCCATCCCGCAGCCCGAGGGATGCGGCCTCCAGCTCGCCATGGAACATGCCCTGCGGCATGCCGGGGTCCCGGCCGCCGAGGTCGACTATGTGAGCGCCCATGCGACCTCGACGCTGATAGGCGACATCGCCGAGGCCCGCGCGCTCCGGGCCGTCTTCGCGGCCGCAGGGGCGACGCCCGCCGTAAGCAGCACGAAGGCGCTCACCGGGCACGGCCTTTCCCTCGCCGGCGCGATGGAAACCGGCTTCTGCGCGCTTGGAATGGCGCACGGGTTTACTCCCGGCTCCGCGCATCTGAAGACGATCGATCCCGAATGCGCGGGCCTCAACGTGATCCGCGAGACGCTGCCGAAGGCGCCCGCGGTGACCTTGAAGAACAGCAGCGGCTTCGGTGGGGCCAACGTTTCCGTGGTCCTCAAGAAGGCCTGAACCGGCGATCCATGGCCCGACGATTTCCCGAGGAGTATCGAACCGCGTTCCTAACCGGAGCCGGGTCCGGACTGGGGAGGGCCTTCGCGGAGATGCTGCTCGCCGAGGGTCTCGAGGTGTGGGGAACCTCGCGCGATCCCTCCCGCCTCCCTTCCTTCTCGCCGCGGTTCCACCCGGTCGCGCTCGACCTGGCCGATGCGGCGGCCGCCCTGGATGCGTATCGGTCGGCTGAGACCGGGGCCGGCGGAGGGTTTGACCTTGTGGTCAACAACGCGGGCTATGGCATCTTTGGCGAGTTTGCGTCCCTCCCGGGCGCTGTCTGGGAGGCCCAGGTCGGGGCCATGCTGGTTGCAAACCTCCGCCTGACCCACGCGGCCTACTCAGGAATGCGGGCGCGGGGCCGCGGGTGCCTGGTCAACGTCTCCTCGATGGCCGCGGAATTCGCGCTGCCGTTCATGAGCGGGTACAACGTTGCCAAGGCCGGGTTGTCGGCGTTGAGCGAAAGTTTGCTCTTTGAATCCATGGGGACGGACGTCAGGGTCATTGACTTCCGGCCGGGCGACTATCGCACGGCCTTCAACCAATCCATGCAGCGCGCCCCAGCAAGTCATGAAGCCTCCAGCCGGACGCAGTCCGTGTGGAAGGTGCTGGAGGCGAACCTCGCGGCCTCCCCGGTTCCGGCCCGGGCCGCCGCCGACCTTCGCCGGGCGCTGCGCGGACGGCGCCGCGGCATCGTGCGCTCGGGGTCCGTATTCCAGGTCCGGATTGCGCCCCTGCTTGCGCGGCTCGTGCCGTCCTGCGTGGTGCGGGCCGGCGCGGCCCGCTTCTTCGGACTGACCAAGGGGGACTGAATCTTGTCCAAGGTCCGCATCCTCGTCCTCACATCCAGCACCGGCGGCGGGCATGACGCCCGGGCGCAGGCGTTTGCCGAATGGTGCTTTGAGCTCTACCGCCACGACGTCGACGTGCGCATCGAGCAGATGCTCGAGAAATCCTCGGTGGTGAACCGGGCTGGCGTAAACCTGTACAACCGCATCCAGACCTTCGCACCCTGGACGCACCGGCTCTACTACACCTTCATCGAGGGCCTGAGCCTGCTCAACGGCAGAACGGTTTCCCTGGGGAGGGCTTACTACCTCAAGGTCCTGAGGGAGTATCGGCCCCACCTCATCTTCAGCGTCCACGACTGCCTCAACCGGGGCTACTTCCAGCTGGCCCGAAGGGAGCTAGGCGCGGACAAAGTCCGGTGCGCCACCTACTGCGGGGAGTTTTCGGGGGGGTGGGGGTACTCCCGCAACTGGATCGAGTCCTCCGTTGACCTTTACTTCTCGCGGACCCCAACGGCGCGGGATTTCGCCGTCAAGCGGGGCATGCCCAAGGAGAAGACCATCGTCCGCGGAACCCTGATGCAGCCCGAGGCCAACCTTGAGGTGATCGCCCCGGTGGACCGCTCCAAGTTCCGGGTGGAGCGCCTGGGACTTCGCCCGGACCTGTTCACGGTCTTCCTGGCCACCGGCGGAAACGGAGCCAACCACCACTTCGAGCTTCTTCCGGAATTGCTGCCCTATGCGGACCGGTGCCAGGCGATCGTGATCTGCGGCCGAAACAAGGACACTTACAACGAGCTGGTGCACTGGCGCGTCCTGCACCCCGAGCTTCATTGCCATATCGAGGGCTATTCCACGATCGTGCACCTGCTCATGCAGGTGAGCGATGCGATCGTGACCCGCGGGGGCACGACCACCTGCGCCGATGCGCTCCACTTCCGGTGCCCGATCATCTTCAACGCGTTCGGCGGAATCATGCCCCAGGAGGAGTTGACCTGGAAATTCTTCCGCAATGGCGCGGCCTGCCCCAAGGTCGGAAGCGCCTCGGAGTTTGCGGCGATCATGAAGTCCTGGCTGGACCATCCGGACGCCTACGCCCGGGCCCACGAACGGTTTCTACAGCTTCGCTATGAGGAAGATCCGACGATCCTGATCGACGAGCTCATCAACCTCGCGAACAGCGTGGCCCGGGCGCCGCTGACGCGCCGGCCCTTTCCGCCGCCGGTATCCGCCGGCGGAATTGGCGGGGAGTGAAACTTTTGCCGGGTCCCGGCGTCACAACCTGGGATCTGTGAGAGTGTTCGCATGGAATACCCCTTGAAGCCCAAGCTGTGCAGTCACCCACTCGCGCTTGGCGCGTTCCTGGGTTTCTGCCTGTTGTTTGTGGGGACCGCCATGGCGGACACGGCCCCAACCCCGCAGCCCGTGCCTTTTGCCGGCAGCGTCGTCGAGGTCCCGGAGGCGTCGCCGTCGGTCCAGGCTCCCCGCCATCATGCCGTGGTCGCCCGACACGGCCTCAGGCCTGAGGAAACGGCCGCCTCGATGGAATTCGAAGTCGCGCTCCGGATGAGGGATTTCCCGGAATTCCAGTCCCGCGTGGCCGCGGGCGAACTGATCCCGGGCGACGAGCTCGCGGCCAAGTACCTGCCTGCGACCGGAGACTACCAGAGGGTCGCGGACTGGCTAAAGGCCCAGGGATTCTCAATCACCCAAACGGACGCCAATCGTCTGGCCGTGTTCGCGACCGGGAGCGTGGACGCCGTGGCCCGGGCCTTCCGCGTAAGCTTTGCGCGGGTCGCCGTCGACTCGGAGGAATTCACGTCCGCGGTCACCGCTCCGTCGCTTCCGGCCGACGTGGCCGCGCCCGTCCTGGGCATCCACGGGCTCCAGCCGCACCTTCGCCTGCACCGGCTTGCGTCGGGCCGCATCCTGCGCGCACAGCTGGCCGGCGGCGGCTATATTCCGAGCCAGATCCTTGCCGTCTACAACGCCAATCTCGCAGGAATAACAGGCAAAGGCCAGATCATCGCCGTCGTAGGGGACGCTTTCCCCGTGGTGGGCGACCTGACCACGTTCTGGTCCCAGGCCGGGGTTTCGCAGAGCGCGACCAACATCCAGCAGGTGACCGTGGGCCATGGCCCGGGTTCGCCCGATACGACCGATCAGGAGGAGATCGCGCTCGACACCGAGTGGTCCAGCTCGATCGCCCCCGGCGCGGTGGTCCGGGTCTATGGCATCAGCGACCTGACCGGCACTAGCTTCGACAAGGCGTTCCAAAAAATAGCCGCCGACGCCCGGACCTATTCCGGGCTCAACCAATTCTCGAGCTCCTATGGGGCAGGCGAGGAGGACAACACCAAGGACTATCTGCTGACCGAAGCCCAGTACATGGCGAATCTGGCAGCGGCCGGGGTGACAGTCTTCACCAGTTCGGGCGACAGCGGTGCCTTCGCCGACGCCAACTCGGTGATTCAGGTTAACTACCCGGCCAGCGATCCCAACGTGACCGGCGTCGGCGGCACAAGCCTGACCAATGCCGGCACCGCGCCGCCGACCGAGTCGGCCTGGTCCTCGAGTGGCGGCGGCCAGAGCGCCTTCTTCAGCCGGCCGGGCTGGCAGACGGGAACGGGGGTTCCTGGAGGTTCCTTCAGGCTGGTTCCGGACGTCTCCGCGGCTGCGGACCCAACCTATGGGGCCTATATCTATTTCAGCGGAAACGGGAATGGGGGACAAACCGTCGGCGGAACGAGCTGGGCCTCGCCCACCTGGGCCGGATTCTGCGCCCTCATGAACCAGGCGCGTGGAGCGACGACGGGACTGGGTGCGCTCAACTCCAGGCTCTATCCGCTTCTCGGCACCAACGCATTCAGGGACATCACGATCGGCGGCAACAGTATCTACTCGGCGGGCGTCGGCTACGACATGGTGACGGGCATCGGCGTGCCGGACATCACCAACCTCGTCAACAACCTGACCTCGGGCGGTTCGGCACCGTCCATCATCGCCCAGCTGGGAAACCAGGTGATCGTCCTTGGCCAGGCGGCTGTATTTTCGGTGGTGGCGGACGGGGCTTCCCCGCTCACGTATCAGTGGCAGCGCCTTCCCGCTGGTGCGACGGCTTGGCTGACCCTGTCCGACGGTGGGGCCTACAGCGGGTCCGCGACGCCCGACCTCGTGGTATCCGGGGTCACCTACGCGATGAATGGCGACCAGTTCCAATGCGTGGTCAGCAATTCATTGGGTACCGTCACCAGCTCCCCGGCGGACCAGCTACAGGTCAATCCGGTCGGGGTCACGACGCTGGCGGGACTTCCCGGTGATGCGGGCTACGCCAACGGCACGGGCAGGGCGGCGCTCTTCAACAGCCCCGGTGCGGTGCGGACCGACCTCTCGGGTAACATCTACGTGGCCGACAACGTCAACAACGCGATCCGCATGGTCACCCCGGCGGGCGTGGTGAGCACGATTGCGGGGGCCTCCGGCACCGCCGGGAGCCAGGACGGCCCGGCCTCCACCACCGCCGAATTCAACGACCCGAGCGGAGTTGCCATCGACACCTTGGGCAACATCTACGTGGCGGACGGGGGGAACGACACCGTCCGAAAGATTTCGAACGGCAATGTCACTACGCTCGCGGGCAGCGAGGGAAGCGCCGGCACCGTCGATGGAACCGGGAATGCGGCGCGCTTCCAGCAACCGGAGAACATAGCGGTCGACCTTTCCGGCAACCTGTACATCCCCGATGGGGACGGCGACACGATCCGCAAGATCTCGCCGGCCGGTGCCGTGACGACCCTCGCCGGCCTCGCCGGCTCGACCGGAAGCGCGGATGGGACCGGTAGCGCAGCCCGGTTCAATTCCCCCGAGGGAATCGCGGTCGACGCGTCGGGGAACGTCTACGTGGCGGACTCCGGCAACAACACGATAAGGAAAGTCACCCCTTCGGGCGTCGTGACAACCCTCGCCGGGTCGCCTGTCGGGGCCTCCGGCAGCAAGGACGGCGTCGGCACCGCGGCGCTCTTCAACACGCCCACGGGCGTGGCTGTCGACTCGGCAGGGAACCTCTATGTGGCGGACTCCGGCAGCGACACGATCCGGGAGGTGAGCCCCGGCGGATCGGTCATCACAATCGCCGGTTCCGCCGGGATCACCGGCAACACCGACGGCCTGTGCCCGAACGCCCGATTCTACACCCCCGCGGATGTGGCCGTCGATTCGAGCGGGATCGTTTACGTGGCCGACAACGTGAATAATTCGATCCGTCGGATCGTCCCGGGCAACCTCGTTGCGCCGACGATCCAGACGCAGCCGGCGAACCAGAGTGGGCCCGCGGGCCAGGCCGCCGCGTTCACCGTGACGGCATCCGGGTCGGCCCAGCTCACCTACCAATGGCAGCGGGAGCCCAGCGGCTCCTCAACCTTCTCCAACCTGTCCGATGGAGGCGCCTACAGCGGCACCGCGACTCCGACGCTTACCGTGTCCGGCCCGACCATCGCCATGTCGGGCGACCAGTTCCAGTGCGTGGTGACGAACAACGCCGGCTCGGCGACCTCGACCGCCGCAAGCCTCACGGTGGCCGGCGGCACGTCCTCAGACATCACCACCCAGCCGGTCTCCCAGACGATCAACACGGGCGGCACGGTCGTCTTCACGGTCGTGGCGAAGTCGTCCCAGTCCGCGACGACCTACCAATGGCGGTTCAACGGGGTCAACCTGTCGGACAGTGGATCCATTTCCGGGGCCACCGGACCGCAGCTCGTGATCCAGGGGTCCGGCGCCGCAGAAGCCGGCACCTACGACTGCATGGTGACCAGCGGAGGCGTCTCCGGCACCACCAACCCCGCCACGCTTCAGGTGCAGAGCACGGCCAGCCCCGGATCGTTGTCGAGCCTCTCCGCGCGGGCCTTTGTCGGCACCGGGGACGATATCCTGATCGGCGGCTTCTACATCGTCGGCTCGACGTCGGCCACGGTGCTTGTGCAGGCCCTTGGGCCTGCGATATCGGCCAGCCCCTACAATGTCTCCGGCACGCTTCCTGATCCGGCCCTTTCCATCCACCAGACCCAGAACGGGAAGGACGTGGTGCTGTATTCGAACACCGGGTGGGGCTCCAGCCAGGTCCTCCTCAAAGCCGCCGCTGCGGTCTACGCTCTGCCGGTGCTTACCGCAGGCTCCGGCGATTCCGAACTCCTGCTGACGCTCCCGCCCGGCGGATACACGGCCGAGGTCACCGGGGCCGGCGGTGACACCGGGGTGGCCCTCTGCGGCATCTACCAGGTGCCCTGACCCCTTCGCCGTTCCCAAATTTCCTTGCGATCCGGCCCGGCGCCGCCGTAGTAGGTCGCGTTCTGTCCTGTGATGGCGCGGTAGCCAAGTGGTAAGGCCGAGGTCTGCAAAACCTCTATGCGCCGGTTCAATTCCGGCCCGCGCCTCATAGCACCCCAAAAGGAGATTATCGTGCGCTGGTACCACTACTTGGCCTACTTATTCGGGGGAGCATTCCTCGCGAACACGCTTCCCCATCTCGGCAACGGAATCTCGGGCCATGCCTTCCAGAGCCCCTTCGCGACCCCGCCTGGGGAAGGCTTGTCCTCCTCGACGATCAATGTCCTCTGGGGCCTCCTCAATCTTGCCGTTGCCTATTTGCTTTTGTGCCGGGTCGGGAAGTTCGAGCTGCGCAACACGCGGCACGTCGTTGTCGCCGGCACGGGCTTCGTGCTCTTTTCGCTGATGCTCGCTCATGCATTTGGCCGGTTCCATGGAGGGCTGTAGCACGCGCCATCTCATCCCGGTGCGGATGAGGGCCTGCCGTCTGGCGTTTCTGGTCGCGGCGCTGCTGCCGCTTGCCCCGTTGTCCCGCGCCGGCAATGCTTCAGCGCATATGCCCGGCTGGCTGGAACACACGGTCTTCTACGAGATTTATCCGCAGTCGTTCTGCGACTCGAACGGCGACGGCATCGGCGACGTGAAGGGGATCATCCGAAAGCTTCCCTACCTGCATGATCTCGGCGTCACCGGCATCTGGTTGAATCCGTGCTTCGTGTCGCCGTTTCAGGACGCAGGCTACGACATCTCCGATTTCTACAAGGTCGCGCCGCGCTATGGCTCCAAGGAGGACCTGAAGGCGTTGTTTGCCGAGGCGCACAAGCTCGACATCCGCATCATGCTTGATCTCGTAGCCGGCCATACCTCGGACCAGAACCCCTGGTACCAGGCGTCGCAGCAGGTCGGCCGCAACCGTTACTCGGACTACTATATTTGGACAGCCAGCGTGTGGACCTGGAACGCACCCGGACTGCAGGTCGTCGTGGGCGGTGCGCAGCGCGACGGCAATTACGTCGCCAATTTCTTTCATTTCCAGCCTGCGCTCAACTACGGCTTTGCCAGGCCCGATCCAACGCTGCCGTGGGAGCAGCCGGTGGACGCGCCCGGCCCTCTAGCGGTGCGCGCGGAATTGAAGAACATCATGCGCTTCTGGTTTGACCTGGGCGCGAGCGGCTTCCGCGTGGACATGGCCGGTTCGCTGGTCAAGAACGACCCTGATGGCAAGGCCACCGCCGCGCTCTGGCACGAGTTCCGCGCGTGGATGGACCGGGAGTATCCCGACCGGGCCATGGTGTCCGAATGGTCGCAGCCCCAGGTCGCCATTCCCGCGGGCTTTCACATGGATTTCCTGCTGCCGTACGCCAAGCCTGGCTACAAGGCGTTGTTTCGGGACGACAACGGCCGCAAGCCCATCTTTGACCGCAGCGGCGAGACGGGCATAAGGGTGTTCCTCGACGAATTCGAGCCACTCCTCGCGGCGACCAAGGGCAGGGGCTTCATCGCAATCCCCAGCGGCAATCATGACACGATGCCGCGCCTCGGCAACGGACGCGACGCGGGCGGTATGGACGTGGCGATGGCATTCCTGCTGACGATGCCCGGCGTCCCCTTCATCTACTATGGCGACGAGATCGGGATGCGTTCGCTCGACGGCCTGCCGTCCAAGGAGGGCGGTTACGGGCGCACCGGCGCACGGACTCCGATGCAGTGGGACAACTCGACCAACGCCGGATTTTCCACGGCCCCGGTCGACAAGCTCTACCTGCCGGTGGATCCCGCCGGCGACCGTCCGACGGTCGCCGCGCAGCTGGCCGATCCAGCCTCGAGCCTCAATGTCACACGGTCGCTGATCGCCTTGCGCAAGGCACACCCGGCGCTCGGGGCCAGCGGGGAGTTTGAAACCGTGGTCGTGCCGCCGGGCAGCTGGCCCTTTGTTTATCGCCGCGCGAAGGATGGCGAGGAAATCCTCGTGGCGCTCAACCCTTCCGGCAAGTCGTGCGAAGTGGCGCTGCCGGGCACCCTCACGGCGAGCGAACTGCTCCTGCTGTCCGGGGAGCCCAACGCCTTCCGCCGCGAAGGCGGAGGCTGGAGCGTCGCGCTGTCGCCGGAAAGCTACGCAGTGGTTAGGGTTCGCTAGCGATCTCCACCCGCGGCCCTGCGCCAATTTGGCGCCTGTTGCTGCAAGAAATGCGCGTTTTCCGGCAAGCCCTGCGGAGACGCCCACCCCGCTCTTCCGATAGGATGGGCGCACTGAAGATTCTCCCATGACCGTCGTCCCCATCGCGATCGCCACCAGCCTCTTGCTGGTGGCCATATTCATCGGGTTCTTCCTGGCGGAACGCCGCCGCTCCAGCCAGAGCAGCGCCGAGCACGACTCCCTGCTCCCATTCGAGGACGAGACTCCCAAGGTGGTCGCCGAGCGGCCCACCTGGCCCGATGCCTGAGGCACGACAGGGACACCCGGCCATGACGGACAAGAAGGTCACGATAGAGTTCAACGACCGCGTCGTCCGCCAGTTCCTGCTCGCCTCCGTCATCTGGGGGGCGGTGGGCATGCTGCTGGGAGTGCTGATCGCCCTGCAGCTCAACTTCTGGCAGCTGAACTTCAGCACGCCCTGGCTCACCTGGAGCCGGATCCGGCCGCTTCACACGAACGCGGCGATCTTCGCGCTGGTCGGCAACATGATGTTCGCCGGCGTCTACTATTCCACCCAGAGGCTGGTGAAGGCCCGCCTCGCGAGCGACTTCCTCTCGAGCCTTCACTTCTGGGGGTGGCAGGCGATCATCGTCTCCGCGGCCCTGACGCTTCCCTTCGGCCTCACCCGGGGGCAGGAGTACGCGGAACTCATCTGGCCCATCAACGTCGCCGTGGTGCTGATCTGGGTCGTGTTCGCCGTCAACTTCTTCTGGACCCTGGCCCGGCGCCGCGAGCCGAGCCTGTACGTGGCGATCTGGTTCTACATCGCGACGATCATCACGATCGCGATGCTGTACATCGTCAACCACCTGGCGATCCCGACCAGCTGGACGCACAGCTACTCGCTGTTCGGCGGGGTGCAGAACGCGCTCGTGGAGTGGTGGTATGGCCACAACGCCGTGGCGTTCTTCCTGACGACGCCGATCCTCGGCATCATGTACTACTTCCTGCCGAAGGCGGCGGGGAGGCCGGTGTATTCCTACCGCCTGTCGGTGGTGCACTTCTGGTCGCTGGTCTTCGTGTACATCTGGGCCGGCCCCCACCACCTGCTGAACACCGCGATCCCGGGCTGGCTGCAGAACCTGGGGATGACCTTCTCCCTGATGCTGTGGGCGCCGTCGTGGGGCGGCATGCTCAACGGGCTCCTGACCCTGCGCGGCGCGTGGGACAAGCTCCGGACCGACCCGGTGCTCAAGTTCTTCGCCGCGGCCGTCACCTTCTACGGCATGTCGACCTTCGAGGGGCCGCTGCTCGCGATCAAGTCGGTCAACGCCCTGGCGCACTACACCGACTGGATCATCGCCCACGTCCACGGGGGCACCCTCGGCTGGAACGGGTTCATGGCGGCCGGGATGACGTACTGGCTCCTGCCCAGGCTCTGGAGCAAGCCGCTGCACAGCACTGCGCTCGCGAACCTGCACTTCTGGATCGGGCTCACCGGGATCCTGCTCTACGTCGCCGCCATGTGGACGAGCGGCATCACGCAGGGGCTGATGCTCAACGCCACCACGGAGCACGGCACCGTGCTTGCGTATCCGAACTTCCTGGACACCGTCAACGCCATCCGCCCGATGATGCTGATGCGCGCCTTCGGCGGCACGCTCTACCTCGCGGGGTGGCTCCTGATGGGCTACAACATGTTCCGGACCGTGCGCGGGTCCCGGCCCGTCAACGGCACGATCGAGGTCTTTGAGGACGAGGGGCTCGCGGCGACGCCGGCGGGCCTCTCGCTTGTGGGCACCTTCTTCAGCCCGCCGGTCCTCTTCTCCGTGATCGGGGTCGGCTTCGCCTGCGCCTGGATGTTTGGTGGCGAGGTGATCAGCCTCGCCGGCCTGGTCGGGGCGATGCTCTGCTGCGTCCTCGCCTACGTGAGCTTCGAGGCCCAGCGGCGCCGCTGGGGAGACTGGTACGACCGGCTGCTGGTGAGCGCGCTGCCCTTCACCATCCTGACGCTGCTGGCGGTGGTCGCCGGAGGGCTGATCCAGATCATCCCCACGGTCGTCGTGAACCAGGCGGCGAACGTCGAGGACCGCCGGCAGATCCCGTACACGCCGCTCGAGCTGGAGGGCCGGGACCTCTATGTGCGCGAAGGCTGCTATCTCTGCCACTCCCAGATGATCCGGACCCTCGTCCCCGACGTGATGCGCTACGGCGACTACTCGCGGCTGGGGGAATCGATCTACGACCATCCGTTCCAGTGGGGCTCCAAGCGCAACGGCCCGGACCTGGCGAGGGTGGGGGGCAAGTACCCGGGCATCTGGCACCTGAGGCACATGGAGGACCCGCGCTCCATCTCGGCCGGCTCCAACATGCCCTCGTTCCCCTGGCTCCTGGAGAACGTCCTGGACACGTCCACGCTGCCCAGGAAGATCGCCGTCCAGCGCATGCTGGGCGTCCCGTACCCGCGCTGGACCGACGCTGAAATCCAGGCGATGGCCGACGCCCAGGCGAAGCAGATCACCCGCGACCTGCGCGCCTCGGGCGGCTGGATTGCGTCGAACCGGGAAGTGATCGCCCTGATCGCCTACCTGCAGCAGCTCGGCCACTATGAGGCGGTCCGACCCTCGGGCCATGCCCCGACGCTCGCGGACTGACCGCCCCTCCGCCATGATCTTCAACCGCCTCGTCTACCAGGATTCCGCCGCCCTCTTCACGATCGCGGCCTTCTCCGTGGCCGCCTCGATCTTCATCACGGTGTGCTGGCGCGCGCTGCGCATGGGTCCCGGCCAGGTCGAGAAGATGGAGAACCTGCCCTTCGACACGGCGACGCCGCCGGCCCAACATGGAACAGAACCCACCTCAAAGCCCTCCGCTTGACGGCGAAGTGCGGGAGCACACCTACGACGGCATCCGGGAATACAACCGGCGCCTTCCGAACTGGTGGCTGTACACTCTCTACGCTACGATCCTGTTCTGGGTGGGCTACTGGTCCTACTTTGAGTGGTTCCACGAGGGGCCGACCGGGGTGCAGCGGGTGGAGCGGGCCATGGAGCGGATCGAGGCCGAGAAGCTCGCGCAGAGCGCGGCCTCGCACATCGACGACCCCAGCCTTTGGGAGGCGAGCCGCAATCCCGTGGTCGTGGCCTCGGGGCGCGCGACCTTCAACTCGATCTGCGCGGCCTGCCACAAGGAGAGCCTTCGCGGCGTGGACGACGGGGGCATCGGCGCGGACCTGCGCCTTCAGGTGTGGATTCACGGGGGCCGGCCGACGGACATCTACCACACCGTCACCAATGGCGTGCTCGCCAAGGGAATGCCGACGTGGGGCCCCGTCCTCGGGCAGAGGAAAATTGTCGAGGTGGTCGCCTACGTCCTGAGCTATCACAGGGAGGGCGAGCCGATGACCCTGAAGGCGACGTCCCGGTAGTGCGCAGGCCGTGGAGCCATTGCCGCAGCCGTCCCTTGAGTCCCTTTCGACCGTCCGTGCGGACGGTTCGCGCCGCTACGTGTACACGGCCGATGTCTCTGGCCGGTTCGCGACCGTGCGCCGCGCGAGCTCGGCGGTCCTCCTCGCCGTTTACCTCGCCCTGCCGTGGATCCCGGTCAACGGGTACCCGGCCGTTTTTCTCGACGTCGAGAACCGTCGCTTCCACCTCTTCGGCCTCACTCTCGCGGCCCAGGACATGTGGCTGCTGTTCTTCCTGATCTCGGGCCTGGGCTTTTCGCTGTTCTTTGTCACGGCGCTCTTCGGGAGGGTCTGGTGCGGATGGGCCTGCCCGCAGACCATCTTTCTCGACCACGTGTACCGGCGGATCGAGCGCTGGACGGAGGGGGACGCGGTGCGGCGGAGGGCTCTCCAGGCCGCCCCCCTGGGACCGGTGAAGATTCTCCGAAGGACGGCCAAGCACGCGCTGTACCTCCTTGTTTCGGCCGTGGTCGCACACATGTTCCTCGCCTACTTTGCGTCGGTCCCGAGCCTGTGGCGCATGATGGAGGCCGCGCCGACCGAGCACTGGAGCGCCTTTGTGTTCATCGGGACCCTGACCGCGGTCCTGTACTTCAACTTCGCGTGGTTCCGCGAGCAGCTGTGCGTCGTCATCTGCCCCTACGGCAGGCTGCAGTCGGCCTTGGTGGACGACCATTCGCTGATCATCGGCTACGACAGGACGCGCGGCGAGCCCCGGGCGGGGCTCAGGGAGGCCCGGGATCCGAAGGGGGGGCCGGCCGGGGACTGCATCGACTGCCACCGCTGCGTCGCGGTGTGCCCGACGGGGATCGACATCCGGCAGGGGCTCCAGCTCGAGTGCATTGCGTGCACGGCCTGCGTCGACGCCTGCGACGAGGTCATGGACCGGATCCATCGACCGAGGGGGCTCATCCGCTACGATTCCCAGGCGGGTCTGGGCGGCCGCCGCACCCGCTGGATCCGGCCCAGGACCGCGCTGTACGGGGTGCTGCTCGCCATCGGGGCTGGCGTGGCCACCTGGGCCCTCTCGACCGTCCGCCCCGCCAACTTGGGCGTCACCCGGATGATCGGGGCCCCCTACATCGTGGACAGCGCCTTTGTCCGGAACCAGTTTCTGGTGCGCATCGTCAACAAGAGCACGGAGCCCAGGCGGTTTGTGCTCGAGCTGGACGGGGCCCGTGCGGACATCCGGCGTGCGGGATTCACGGTGCCCGTCGAGGTTCCGCCGCTCGGCGAGGTCGTACAGCCCCTGGTGCTGCAGGAACCGAGGCCCTCGTACTCAGGCCCCTTTTCCTTTGTCGTCCGCGTGCGCGACGAGGAAGCGCGGTTCGAGCTCGACCGGAAGGTGAGATTCCTGGGGCCGGACCTGGAGCTGCTCCGGGAGGCCGACAGGGACGAGGGCGCAGGGGAGGCCCGTCCATGAGCGCACCGAGACCGTCGAGGCTTTGGTGGTGGTTTGTTGCCGCCGGGGCCGTCTTCCTCGGCGTCTGGACCGCATGGTTCATCCTTGCCGCCCGCCATCCCGTTGCCGAGGTTCCGCTGGCGACCCGGGGAGCCCCCTGACCACAATGGAATTTGCGGCGATCAATTCTCCGGAGGCGGCCTTCGTGGCCGGGCTGGTCACGAGCCTGCACTGTGCCGGCATGTGCGGGCCGCTGGCCTGCGCCCTGACGCCCGGGCCGGGCGAGGGCGCCGACATGCGGATGACGAGCACGGCCTACCATTGCGCCCGGCTTGCAAGCTACGCGGTGCTCGGCGCGATCGCGGGCGGGCTCGGTCGCGAGCCGCTGACCTGGGTCTCCCATTCGTCGCTTAGGTGGACGCCGTGGCTGATGGTGGTGCTCTTCGTGGGGCTCGCCCTGCGCTGGGACCGCTACCTGCCACGGGTTCCCGCTCTCGGGCGCTTTGCCTGGGGCCTGCGCGTGCGCCTGGGGAAGGGCTCGCGCGTCCGGGCTGCGGCGCTTCTCGGGGTGGCGACCCCCCTTCTCCCGTGCGGTCCCCTGTACTTTGTTGCGGCGCTCGCCCTGCTCTCGGGCTCCGCGCTGCGCGGCGTGGAGTTCATGCTGGCCTTTGGCCTCGGGACCGTCCCGCTGCTCTGGCTTGTGCAGTCGCAGTTTCACCGCGTGCAGGCCCGCTTTTCGCCAATCCTGCTGGAACGCTCAAGGATCGTATTGGCGCTCGCCGCGGCGGTCATGGTCACGTGGCGCCTGAGGGCAACCCTCGGCTTCCCCGGGCCGGATCCCTCCACGCTCGTCTGCTTCTGATGCCGCCATGACCGCCGTCCTCGAGCCAGCCCCACGCCCTGCAGCCGGCAAGCCCGTGACGGCCTGCAGGCACTGCGGCGCGCCCCTTGGGGGGTCGCGCAGGGTCGCGGGCGGCTTCTGCTGCGCGGGGTGCGCTTACGTCCACCGACTCGTGCATGAGCACGGCTTGGACGGATTCTACAACCTGAAGGACCCGGTGACGGTGCCCGCGGATCCCGCCGTCTTCCAGATCCGCGACCACTCCTGGCTCGTGCAGCTGCAGAGGGAGGCCGAGGCGCGGGCGGCCGCCGCCGGCTCAACACCCGAGGTCGTCCTCGACCTGCAGGGGATTTCGTGCGCGGCGTGCGTGTGGCTGATCGAGCGCCTGTACCGCCAGCACCCGGGCGCCCGCAGCTGCACGGTCAACGCCCAGTACGGCACCGTGCGGCTCCGCTGGGTCGCAGGGGAATTCTCCGCAGAGGCCTTCGCCGGAAAGCTGCAGTCTTTCGGCTACCTCGTCGGTCCGAACGATCCGGGGAGGGCCGACCCGGAGAGCCGGGACCTGGTGCGCCGCATCGGATTGTGCGCTGCCTTCGCGATGAACGTGATGCTCTTCACCCTGCCGGGGTACTTCGGCATGCTGAAGACCTATCCCTACGCACACCTGTTCGGGACGCTGTCGCTCGCCTTTGCCACCCTGAGTTTCCTAGTCGGGGGCAGCTATTTTCTGGGACGCGCGTGGCAGGCGGCGCGCCACGGGCTGATGCACCTCGACCTGCCGATCGGCATAGGGATCGCGGGAGCCTATCTCGGATCGCTGTACGGGTGGATCGCCGGCCGCGACCGCTTCGTGTATTTCGATTTCGTCTCGACCTTCATCCTCCTGATGCTGATCGGTCGCTGGGCGCAGACTGCGGCGGTCGAGCGCAATCGCAGCCGGCTCCTGCGGGGCACCCCGGGGACGCAAAGGATGAGCCGTGCCGACGGATCGGACATGGCCAGGGAGCAGCTGAAGCCGGGTTCGGGCTTCCTGATCCTCCCGGGCCAGACGGTTCCCGTGGAGTCGCGGCTCACGGGATCCGACGGTCAGTTTTCACTGGCCTCGATCAACGGGGAGGCGGAGCCGCGGGTCTTTCGGCCCGGGGAGCGCGTGTCCTCGGGCGCGGTCAACGTCGGGCGCGGCCCGGTCGCCCTGGAGGCCCTCGAGGCATGGGAAGATTCGCTCCTGTCGCGGCTCATCCGGCCGGTGGAACGGACCGGCCGGAGGCAGCGCTTCCTGGAGAGGGTGGTCCGCGGCTATCTCGCCGGGATCCTGCTGGCGGCGGCGGCGGCAGGCATCTTTTGGTGGCTTCGGACGTCGGATGCCCCGAGGACGTGGTCCGTGGTCGTGGCGGTCCTGGTGGTTTCCTGCCCGTGCGCGGTGGGCCTCGCCTTTCCCCTCGCCGAGGAGATGGCCACGACGGCGCTCCGGCGGCGGGGAATCTTCGTCCGCGAGAACGACCTCTGGGCGAGCCTTGGCCGGGTCAGAAAGATCGTCTTCGACAAGACCGGGACGCTCACGTTCGAGAACCCCGTGCTCCTGAATCCGGAGGAGCTCGCCGGGCTCGACGGCCCGGCCCGCTCGGCTCTCCTGGCGCTGGTCCGCGAAAGCGCGCATCCGGTCAGCCAATGCCTCCTCGCCAACCTCGTGGCGCTCGGCCCGGTCGAGGCCCTGCCCGGCGACGTTCGCGAGACCCCGGGTTTCGGGCTCGAGATCGGCCCGTGGTCGCTTGGGCGTCCCGGCTGGCGCGCCGGGGCGGATCCGGCCCAGGGGGGCGCCACGGAACTTGCGTGTTCCGGCAGGGTGGTCGCGCGCTTCCGCCTCTCGGACCAGCCGCGGCCGGATGCGAGGGGCGAGGTCGCGGCCCTGCGTGCGGCAGGGTTCACCGTGCAGATCCTCAGCGGGGACAACGGCGAAAGGGTGGCCCGCCTCGCGGCGGAGCTCGGCCTGCCCGCGGACTGCGCGATCGGGGCCCTCTCGCCGGACGCCAAGGCGCGGTGGCTCGACAGGCACGGCGCGGACGACGCGCTCATGATCGGCGACGGCGCGAACGACAGCCTCGCCTTCGACCGGGCCCTGTGCCGGGGGACGCCGGTCATCCACCGCGGCGTGCTCGAACGGAAGTCGGACTTCTACTACCTGGGGAGCGGGATCGGCGGCATCCGGGCGCTGTTTGCCGTCAACGACGTTCGCCGCCGCACCCAGACGGTGATCCTTGTCTTTTCCGTTGCCTACAACGTGGTAGCCGTCGGCTGGGCGCTCGCGGGAAGGATGAATCCCCTGATCGCGGCGGTGCTGATGCCGGCGAATTCCCTCGTGGCGCTCGCGCTGGCGAGCGCGGGGATGCGCAAGGTTGGGCCCGCAGTGAGCCAAGGAGGGTTGGAGGCCGCGAAGTCGATGGTTCATGTGCCAAGATATCATGATCGCGATGCGGTCACCGCATCCGATAGCCTGCCGGAATGAAGAACGACGAGCTTAGGATCTGTGGCATGGCGGCCGTGCAGGCGCGGTTCAAGAAGGACGCCTCGACGATCCTGCGGCTTTACTTTGACGAGGCGACTTCCCGAAAGATCGGCCTCATGTGCAAGGCGCTGGCCGGCCTCCGGAAGATTTACAGGTGCGTCGAACCGGTCGAACTCGAGAAGATCGCCGGCACGGTGCATCATGGGGGGATCGTCGCTGTGGTGACGAATTCTCCCGCGCGCGACATCACGGAGTCCGAAATCGGGCAGTGGGCCAAGCGGAAGGAGCCCCTCGTTGTCTTCGATCGGATTGGCAACGCCCACAACCTCGGGGCCATCGCCCGGACGATGGCGTTTTTCGGGGTTGCGCGGCTTGTGATCGACGGCGATCCGGCCGCGGCGCGCCCCGGCGACGCGGCCTACCGGGTGGCGGAGGGGGGTCTGGAATTTGTAGAGGTCCGCGCGGTCCGGGAAATTCCGGCGTTTTTGCGGGCGCTCGCGGAGGCGGGATTCGATGTCATCGGGGCGGCTACGCGGGGAGGCAGGGCCGCCGCGCCCCGGGCTGCCCCCGGCGGAAACCCCTGGGCGCTCGTGCTCGGCAATGAGGAGCGCGGCCTCGTCCCGGAAACGGCTGCCGCCTGCACCCGCCTCGCGACGATTCCGGGGGGCGGGAGCATGGAGTCCCTGAATGTTTCCGCAGCGGCCGCCATCTTCCTGCGCGACCTCGCGGCCCCCCGCTAGGAAGATCGGGCCGGGTCACCGGCCGGACTGGGCCGCTCCCCCGAGCAGGCGGCCGAGCGCCGCGGGATCCGAGGCAGGGGAGTGGCACGCGAAGTTTTCGCAAACGTAGGCTGTCGCCGCAACTGCGTCCGCTGGCAACTCCTCGCCCTCGGGCATCGTCGCGGCGAAAAAGGGGCGGCTTCCGGCGTCGATCCGGATGAGGACGTGCCGCGGCAGGAAGCGCCGGCGCGCCTCCGCGACCAGCAGGGCCGTGTCGCCGGCGTCGGCACCGCCGACCACCAGGATTTCCTTGGGCGTGCCCTCGAGCCAGCCGGCGGCCGCAATCATCATCGGAAGGCCCGTGGGCGAACGGTCCAGGTCGGGGCCGAATGACGCCAGCGTGTCCGCCGCCAGCTTCCGCCACGGGTCGCGGCGCAGGAGCACGGACAGGCGGACGAGGTTCCGTATCGAGATCGAATTCGCCGAGGGTTCCGCGCCGTCGTTGGCGTCCTTCAGGCGCAGCAGCACGCTCGCGTCGCCGTCTGCATTGGAGAAGTACCCGCCGCCCGCGGGATCCCAGAATAGGAGGTTCTGGGTCTCCTGGAACTGGGCCGCCCAGCCAAGCCAGCGGACGTCGAAGGTCGCCTCATAGAGGTCGAGCAGGCCCTGCACAACGAAGGCGTAGTCCTCGGCGAAGCCGTGCGCATCCCTGGCGCCGATGCAAAAGCTGCGCGAAAGCCGGCCCGTGGCCGGGTCGAAAAGGTTTGAGCGCAGGAAGCCTGCCGCCCGCACGGCCGCCTCCGCATAGTTGGGATCGCCGAAGGCCTGGGAGGCCCGGGCAAAGGCCGAGATCGCCATCCCGTTCCAGCCGGCGAGCACCTTCTCGTCGCGGAAGGGCCGCGGGCGCTTCGCGCGGGCCTCTCGAAGGAGGTGCAGGGACGTGTCCAGCATTGACCGCGCTTCGGGCAAGCCCAGCCCGAACCTGGCGGCGCACTCGGCCGGGGTGTGCGCCCGGTACGGTATGTTGTCTCCCGGCATTTCGTGGGAAATGTCCGGCGGGACATTCCCGCCCGGCTCGATCCCGAGGGCGTGGCAGACCAGTGGGTAGGACTTCGGGCCGACGACGGCCTCCACCTCCGAGGTGGTCCAGACGTAAAAGGCGCCCTCGGCATGGGTGCCCGGGCTTGCGGCCACGGCGCTGTCCGCGTCCTCCGCCGTGTAGAATCCCCCGGCGGGATCGGTCAGGTCGCGCAGCACATAATCCAGCGTGTCCCGTGCGGTCGCCTCGAAGGCGGGGTCGCCGGTGACCTGCCACGCCTCGACGTACACGCAGGCAAGCTGAGCCTGGTCGTTCAGCATTTTTTCGAAATGCGGCACGCGACACCCGGAGTCCACCGAGTAGCGGTGAAACCCGCCGCCCAGCTGGTCGTGTATGCCGCCGGCATCCATTTCATGGAGCGTCTTGGCCGCCATCGCCAGGGTCCGCTCGCGCTTTTCCACGTCGCCGGACGTCGCATGGACATCGAGCAGGAATTCAAGGAGCGACGTCTGCGGGAACTTGGGCGCCTGCCCGAAGCCCCCGTTCCCGGCGTCGAATACCGCGGCGATCTGCCCAAGGGCCCGGTTGCGCAGCGCTGCGACGGGCGGGCTGCCGGTGGGAGCCGCCGACAGGCTATCCGCCGCGAGGGCCGCCAGCATCTGGTCGGAACTCTGGAGGATCCGGTCGTGCTGGTCCTTCCACATGCCGGAAATCTGCGAGAGCACGGCGAGGAACCCGGGCCGGCCGCGCGCACCCTCCGGCGCGAAGTACGTGCCGCCAAAGAACGGCTTCAGCGGCGGGGTCAGCCAGATCGAGAGAGGCCAGCCGCCTCCGCCGGTCGACGCCTGCACGAACGTCATGTAGAGTCGGTCGATGTCCGGGCGCTCCTCGCGATCAACCAGGACGGGCACGTAGTGGCTGTTCAGGAAGGCGGCGACCCCGGGATTGGAGAAGGACTCCCTCTCCATCACATGGCACCAATGGCAGGCCGAATAGCCGATCGAAAGGAATATTGGCTTGTTCTCCCGGCGGGCCTTCTCGAATGCCTCTGCTCCCCAAGGGTACCACGCCACTGGATTGGAGGCGTGCTGGCGCAGGTAGGGAGACTTCTCGGATGCCAGCCGGTTGGGTTTTTCGGTGTGGGAGCCCACGGTTCCCGAGGCAAGGCGGTTTGAGCCCATTCGCCACTGAAATCGACCAGTTGGCCACGGAAAACCAGCACTTCGCCACGGAATCATTCAGTCCATGCCGGAACCATGTAACTAATAGCGCGATGAATGGGTGATTAGTAATTCTTATCAAACCCAGTAATTTCCCCTACTCCCCTGGCTGCGGCCCTTGTGCAAAGGACAAACCATGAAAACCAACCTAAGCGAAGCAACCGGCACGTGCCGGCTTGAGGCACGGGCGTCCGAGCACAATTCGTTCACCGAGTTCCACGTCACCGCGACGGTCGAGGGGGCCATGCCCGCCGGGGTCGCCGCGGAGGAGTTGTTCAACCGGGTTGCGGCAATCCTTGTGGACCGGGGGATCCAGCCCATCCAGGAAAAGCTCTATGGATTAACCCGGGTTCGCGGGGAGATTTTGAAGAGGCGCGACGCGATTTATCGCATGCGTGGGCTCGACCGGACCATGCCTGTGACCTGGGTCCAGGGAACGCCGCTGCAAGGCTGCGAGTTTTGCGGGGTGCAGATCTGGGGAATCGCCCCGAATGACGGAGCGTCGCATGTCGCGACGATCAAGAATCCGGTCACCGGCCGCGGGAGGGTATGGACCGGCCATGGCTTCCGCATGGTGCACCTTCCCGGGGTTCGCGGGACGACGCCGGAGGGCATCCTTGCAGACGGGCCGGTCGCGCAGGCTTCCCGAATGTTCAGCAACGCGGGCCTGGGGCTCGAATCTCACGGGCTCAAGCTCACCCATGTCGTGCGGACCTGGATCTATGTGGCACGGCTCCTCGACTGGTACGACGACCTGAACCGCGTGCGCACGCCTTTCTACCGGGCGGCGGGCTTTGGGGCCGAGGGAGGGCCTGCGTTTCCCGCGAGCACCGGCATCATGGGGCAGGGCGATGACGAGGAGTGCCAGATGGACGTCCTTGCTCTGGAGAGTGAAGACCCCGTCCGAGCTTCCGCGGTTCCCATCCTCCGCAGTCCGCGCCAGGACTCGTCCTTCAACTACGGCTCCGCATTTTCCCGGGGCATGGTGCTCGAGATCGAGGGTCGGCGGACCGTCCATGTATCCGGCACGGCCAGCATCAACGGTGCGGGCGCGAGCACCTTTGTGGGTGACGCCGAGCACCAGAGCCTGGAGACGCTCCTGAGCATCGCAGCGATCCTTGAGGAGCAGGGCGGAGACCTGCGGAACATCACCTCCGCGACGCTGTTCTGCAAGAACCGGGCCGCATGGCAGGCGTGGGAGCGGGTCACGCGCCTGCTGGGCGTCCCGGAGTTCCCCACGATCTGCGTGCAGGCCGACGTATGCCGGCACGACCTGCTCGTGGAGATGGAGGCGGTCGCGGTCATCTGACAAGCCGCCCAACATGCAGCGCCCCTCCGACCCCAATGTCGCGGCCTGCCGGCCTCTTCCCGCGCCGGCGGAGCTTCTCGCAGGTCTTCCGAAGACCCCGGGGCAGGCTGCGCTGGTCCGGCGCAGCCGGCTAACCATCCATGACATCCTTGCCGGGAAGGACCAGCGCCTCCTGGTCGTTGTCGGGCCGTGCTCAATCCACGACGTGGACGCCGGCAGGGACTACGCACGACGCCTGGCCGCCCTGTCGGCTGAACTTGGCGACCGGCTGGTGATGGTGATGCGCGCGTACTTCGAGAAACCGCGGACCTGCGGCGGCTGGCAGGGACTGATCCTCGACCCGGACCTCGACGGGACCGGCGACATCGCGAAGGGGCTTGGGCTGGCCAGGAGCTTCCTGAGGGAATTGCTCGACCTCGGGCTTCCGACGGCGACTGAGTTCCTGGACCCCGTCAGCCCGCAGTACCTTGCGGACCTGGTGTGCTGGACGGCCATAGGCGCCCGCACCTCCGAGTCGCAGATGCATCGCCAGCTTGCCTCCGGCCTTTCCATGCCGCTCGGCTTCAAGAATGGCACGGACGGCAGGATCCGGACCGCCGTCCAGGCGATCAAGGCCGCCGGCAAGGCCCAGTCGTTCCTCGGGATTTCCGCCGACGGTCGCGCCGCAGCCGTCAGGACCCACGGAAATCCGGACTGCCATATCGTTCTGCGGGGAGGCGAAGGGGGGTCGAACTACTCCGCGGAGCACCTCGCGGCGGCCGAGGCCATGCTGGATGAGGAGGGCCTGCCCAAGGCCATCGTCGTCGACTGCAGCCACGACAATTCCGGCCGCCGGCCCGAACGCCAACCTGGAGTTCTGGCCGACGTGATCGGACAGGCCCTCGGCGGCAATCGCTCCATCGTCGGTGTGATGCTCGAGAGCAGCCTCGCCGGGGGAAGCCAGTCGCCGGGCCAGGGAAAGCTTCGCTACGGGGTCTCGATCACGGATGGATGCCTCGCCTGGCCGGACACCGAGCGATGCCTGCGGAAAGCCCATGCCGCCCTGGCTCCCCGGTTCGAGGCGGCGAGCCTTGCGGAGCTGGCCGGTTGGGGTCAGTAGCCGGTCTGCGCCCTGGCCGGCCCGCGGTCCTGGGAGAGAAAGGCGGGGACCGGGCCCGGGAGGCCCCGCTTGACGGCCTCCAGCAGGATTGCCTTGGTGGCGCTCGCCCCAATGCGGGTCACGCCGAGGGCGCGGACGCGCAGAAAATCATCGAGGGTGCGGACGCCGCCGGCCGCCTTGATCTGGACCGAGGGCCCCGAATGGGCGCGCATCAGCGCGAGCTGGCGATCGGTCGCCCCCTTGTAGTTGTAGTCGCCATTCGGCTGCTTGACGAAACCGTAGCCGGTCGACGTCTTCACAAAGGCCACGCGGTGCTCGGTGCAGAGCTCGCAGAGCCTGATGATGTGGCTGTCCTGCAGGTAGTCGTTCTCGAAAATCACCTTCAGGATGGCGCCTGCGCCGGTGCAGGCCTTGTTGACCGCCGCCAGTTCCGCGGAGACATAGCCCCAATCGCCTCCCAGGACCTTCCCGGCGTTCACCACCATGTCGATTTCCGTGGCCCCCTCTGCGATCGACCTCAGGGCGTCGGCGATGATGGTTTCCGGGTGGCTGTTGCCGTGCGGAAACCCGGCGACCGCGCAGACGCCGACTCCGGACCCGGCCAGCAGCTCCGTCGCAAGCGGCACCGAGTACGGCTTCACGCAGGCCGTGGCGCAGCCGCATTCCCGGGCAATCTCCAGGCCGGAGCGGATCTCAGCGTCCGTCATCGTGGGATGCAGGAGGGAGTGATCGATCATCTTTGCGAGGTCGGGGATTGTCGGGGGTGTCATAGGCCATCTATGGTGCCCTTTCGCCGAGACTTGTCAAAATGCCCGCAATCGCCGGATCCCACCTTCTCTACGCATTCCTTGCCGCGTTCATTGCCGGCGCGATCAATTCCGTGGCGGGCGGCGGGACCATGGTTTCGTTTCCCGCGCTGGTCGCACTCGGGCTGCCGCCGATCGTCGCCAACGCGACGAACACGGTCGGGATCTGGCCGGGATCGTTGGGGAGCATCTGGGGGTTTCGGAGGGAGTTCGCAAGGATCCCGAAGGTCATGCGGTGGCTGCTGGTCCCCGCCGTAGTGGGTGGTGCGGCCGGGGCGATGCTCCTCCGGATGACCCCCCCGGGAATCTTCGACAGGCTCATCCCGTGGCTCATCCTCTTTGCGACCCTGTTGTTCATTCTCCAGGCCCCGATCCAAAGGATGCTTCAGACGGCCGAGGCGGCGCGAAAGGCGGGCCCTGGCTGGATGGCGGTGGCCATGTCCGCGCAGGTCGCCGTGGCCGTCTACGGGGGTTACTTTGGCGCGGGCATGAGCATCATGATGCTCTCGATCCTGGGCATCATCGGAATGACGGACATCCTGGAGATGAGCGCCATGACAAGCCTGCTGTCGCTGGCTATCAACGGGGTCGCGGGGCTCCTTTTCGCCCAGGCCGGCCTCGTCGCTTGGCCGTATGCCCTTTCCATGGCGTTCGGCGCAATCGCCGGCGGGTATGGGGCAGCCGGCGTGGCCCGGAGAATTGGTCGGATGGCGATCCGGCGGTTTGTGATCGTGGTGGGCTTATCGATCGCGGTCGCCATGTTCGTCCGGGTTCTTCGCGGCGGGTGACACCGATAGAATTGCAATGGGAGAACTTAGGCTTCAGGGTGGCCATGCTTTCGCGTGAACCCTTTCCCCTCCGTACCGCGCGCCTGGCTGCCTGTCTTGGTTGCAGCGTTCTGCGTTTCTGCCTTATCCCCCGCGGGCCGGGCCGCGCCCGCGCAGGCGGTGCCCGCCCCCGCCGCGATCCTCTCGAAAATGGAGCGGGTCGCCGACTGGCAGATCGCGCACCCGTCGGCGCATCCTGCGACCGATTGGACCCAGGGAGCGGGTGACGCGGGCATGATGGCGCTCGCCGGAATTTCCGGGCAGGCCAGATACCGGGAGGCGATGCTGGCCATGGGGCGCGCCAACGCGTGGAAGCCTGGACCGCGGTTGTACCACGCGGACGATCACTGCATCGGGCAGACCTACGCGGAGCTCTACCTGCTCTACCGCGATCCCGCCATGATTGGGCCGTTGCGCGGGAGATTTGACGCGATCCTGGCCAACCCGTCGAAGGAGGTCAGCCTGGATTTCACGGGACGCTATGAAAAGGCCCAGGAACGCTGGGCCTGGTGCGACTCGCTGTTCATGGGCCCCCCGACGTGGATGCGCCTGTACGCGGCGACGGGCGACGACCGCTACCTGGATTTTGCGGTCAAGAATTGGTGGCTGACGACCGGGTACCTGTACGACACCCAGGAGCACCTGTTCTTCAGGGACAGCACGTACTTTCCGAGGAGGGAGGCCAACGGGAAGAAGATTTTTTGGAGCCGTGGCAATGGATGGGTCATGGCCGGGCTCGCCCGCCTGCTGCAGTACCTGCCGGCGAACCACCCGGACCGCGCCCGCTTCGAGACCCTGTTCCGCGACATGTCGGACGCGGTCCTTGCCTGCCAGCAGCCGGATGGCCTGTGGCGCTCGAGTCTCCTCGACCCGCAGAGCTATCCCCTGAAGGAAACCAGCGGATCGGGCTTTTACACGTATGCGCTGGCGTGGGGCGTGAACCAGGGCCTTCTCGACCGGGACAGGTTTGAACCGGCCGTGCTCAAGGCCTGGGTCACCCTTGTTTCGTGCGTGGACTCCGACGGCAAGCTCACGCACGTGCAGCCCATTGGAGCCGACCCCAAGAAGTTCGGCGAGGAATCGACCGAGGTCTACGGCGTCGGGGCTTTCCTGCTGGCCGGCAGTGAGGTGTACCGCCTCTCGGTCCTTCACGCCTGCTCCCCTTCCGTGGTCCGGGTGACCAATCCGGCAGCGTTCCACCGCGACGGGGAAACCGTGGAGCTCGACGAAGGGGCGATGCCCGCCGGCGTTCCGCCCCTGTCCAGGCTTTCGGTCATGGATGGCATGTCGTCCCGCATCCTGGATTTTCAGGCCTGTGCCGCGGAGCCCGGCGGCAAGCCGGAGAAGCTCCTGTTCCAGGCCGACTTTGCGGCAGGGGAGTCGAGGGAGTTTCGAGTCGTGGACGCCTCGGCGCTGGCCGCGCTCCCGCCGCCCATCGTCAAGACCTTCGCGCGTCTGGTCCCGGAGCGCGAGAACGACGTCGCATGGGAAAGCGACCGCATCGCCCATCGGATGTACCAGCTCGAGCTGATCAAGTCCGAAGGCACCATCAGCAGCGGAGTCGACGTGTGGTGCAAGCGCACCCGCGACCTCGTCGTCGACACGTTTTACCGGAACGGGGACTACCACAACGACCACGGTTTGGGATTGGACGACTTTCATGTCTCCAGGAGCCGCGGATGCGGCGGGCTCGGCATTTGGGACGGCGGGCGCCTCCATGTTTCCAGCAACTACCGAAGCGCGCGCATCATCGCCTCGGGCCCGATCCGCTCAGAGTTTGAGCTGACCTATGACGCATGGGATGCCGGCGGGCGCAGCGTCTCGGAAATCAAGCGTATCCGGATCGACGCCGGTTCAAACATGAGCCGGGCGGAGAGCGTGTTCACCGCCGAAGGCACTGCACCGCTTCTGGTCGGGGTCGGCATTGCCCTGCGGCCGGCCGACGGTTTGATCCGCAGGGACCGGGAGGGCGGCTTTTTGAGCTACTGGCAGGCCGCCGATCGCGACCGGGGCAACATCGGGTGCGCGGTGGTCTTTCCGAAGGGCGGCATCGAGGAGTTCGCAAGCGAGAACGCCACGCTCCAGAAGCTGACCGAGAAGCAGTTGACGACCCCGGACAGCGAAGGTCTTCCGGCCGTGGCCAACCTGCTTGCGATCGTTCCGGCAGAGGCCGGCAGGCCGTTCGTCTACTGGCTTGGGGCCGGCTGGAGCAAGAGCGGCGACTTTGCCGACGCCAAGGCATGGGAGGATTACGTGCGCCGCTTCGTCGACCGCCTCCATGCACCGCTGGTGGTTGCCTGGGAGAAACCTTGAGGCCGCGCCCCTGCGGCTGCAGCCTCTTCCCATGCTCGAGAACACGATCCGCCGGACGCCCGGCCCAAAGAGCGTGGCCACCATGGGCACGAAGGAACTCCGGGACTCTTTCCTGGTTGAGAGGCTTTTTGAGCCTGGCGAGGGAAGGGGGGCCTTCACCGACCTGGACCGTCTTGCGCTTGGCGGTGTGGTTCCCGGCAGGACCGCAATTGAGCTGCCCAACCATCCGGAGACGGGCCGCGCCTTCTTTTTGGAGAAGCGCGAGCTGGGCGCCATCAACCTCGGCGGTCCCGGCTCGGTTCAGGTCGACGGAGTGACGCTATCCGCGGATCCCATGTCCTGCGTGTATGCGGGCGCGGGCACGCAACGGCTCTTGTTTGAGAGCCGCGACCCGGCCCATCCCGCGAAGTTTTTCTTCCTGAGCTGCCCCGCGCACGCGCCGCTTCCCGCGGCCGTCATGCGGCGGGACGAGGCCGTCGCGGCGCCCCTTGGCTCCCAGGAAAACGCCAACCAGCGTGTGATCCGGAAGTTTATCCACGAGGGAGGCATTCGGAGCTGCCAGCTGGTCATGGGATACACCGAGCTTGCCGAGGGCAGCGTCTGGAATTCCTTCCCTCCGCACACGCACAGCCGCAGGACCGAAATCTATTTTTACTACAACCTGGGAGACCGCGTCCTCGCGCACTTCATGGGGGAGCCGCAGGCCACCCGCCATCTTTTCGTCCACAACGAACAGGCAGTCCTGTCGCCGTCCTGGTCGATCCACTGCGGCTGCGGGACGGGCAGCTACGGCTTCATCTGGGGGATGGCCGGTGAGAACCAGCGGTTCGACGACATGGATCCCGTGCAACCGCCGGACCTTCGATGATCTCCCGCCCGCTGGGCCGGCTCCCTGGGAGCCGGCCCGTGAGAGGGGACAGCGTCAGAACTTGTACGTCAGCCCGACCGACGTCACGTCGTGCGTGAGCTCGCGGTAGAACGGCTCATACTTCGCAGCGAGGCTGGTCAGGCCGTTCTGGCCCTTGTCGTAATTATACGTCACGCTGGCGATCAGGTTTTTTGTGATGTTGTAGGTGACACCCACCGACAGGTTGTAGTCGATGTCGTCGCGCAGGTCGGGCGCCGAGCCCGCCACGTCGTTGCCGAGGGTGTAGTTGGCCTCCAGGTACTTTGCGCCCAGGTCAAGGCCGATCTCGGGAGTCGCACTCCAGTGGTACGCCAAGACGTAGGAAATGTCCTCGTAGGGAACCAAGCCCGTGCTGGAGACGAAGTACCACTGCTTGTAGGTCAGGGACAGCGTCTGTTTCTGGGGGAGGGTCGCCGTCACGAGACCCTCGCCGTAGAACCGTGTCGTGTGCAGTTCGCTGATCGGCGTGCTGGGATTGTAGTCCCGGAAATCCGGCCCGAGGAGCAGCTTGACGGAGAGCCAGCTCTCCGGCTTGCCCTCAAGGCCTGCCAGAAGGCGCTGATAGTGATTGGACGAGTAGTGCCGGTCGCTGTTCAGCGCCAGGGAATAGCCGGCCTGGTTCTGGTAGCCGTCCCGGTAGCCCAGCACGAACGAGATGTTCGGTGCGGCCTTGTATCCGAGATCTGCGCCGGCATTTACGTCATAACGGTCGACATAATCCTGATAGCCGAGGTAGGGAGCCTTCGACGTGTTGAACAGCAGGGTGTTCAGCTTGTAGTACGTGAGCGAGGAGACCGGCCGGAAGAAGAAGTCGGGCTGGTCGTACTGTACAAGGATATTGTAGCGGTCCTGGTCCTGGTTGCGGCGTTCGCGGGCGACCGAGTGCGCGTAGTTGTTCCGGTACTTGTCGTTCTGGTTTGCGGCGGCGCCGGACAGCTGGTTGAGGGCATAGGTCGGGGCCAGCTTGTTTCCATCAATGTAAAAGAAGGACTCGTCGACGCCGACGGACCAGTCGCCTGACTTTGCCTTCAACGCCGTGATGAACCGGTGGGCGGTGTAGTTCTCGACCGACGCCTTGGAGTACCACACCTTGTCGGGCTGGTAGACGAACGTGAACGTCTTGATTTCCGGCTGATCCTGAAGCAATGCCGCGATATTTACGCCGACCTTCAAGGAAAGGTCATTCACCCAGGAGCTGAGCGGCTTCAGTCCCTTGCCCGAGACCAGCAGGACGTTGTCATCGTAGGATTCCTTGTCTCCAAGGGAGAGATCGCTCAGCCAGGTCGGCTTTACGAAGGTATCGGAGGCGGCCGGCGTGGCTGCCGGTGACGCGGTGGTCGTGGCGTCCGCGGCCCGGGCATGGGCTCCCAGTAGGATAGCGACCGATGTGGCCGCGAGGGTGAACAGCACTGACTTGGTTCGTTTGGTTTGCATGGGCAATTCTTCAGGGACTGATGTGTGTGGACTAGGTACTATCGCGAATAGGATTGGTTCAGGATTCCTGCAAGTACTTGTGGTACCAGCCGGGGCCGGTCAAACAATTTCACCTCGGTTTAGTATACATTAAATTAGTATACATTTAATCATCCCGGCATGATTGTATCCAAGAAATTATGGTGCAATTTGTTACAAATATACCATCGCGGCGCTTGGCTTCGCACAAACAGAGGACAAAACCGTGACATAAGGGCAAAGTCCGCTGGTTTCGGACCAATTGGCCATAGGGACAGGTTGCATTGACCGCGCAGGACAACGCACACGTTGCGCGGTTGAAAACAGCCTTGTGGCGACCTGCGCTATTCCCGGGGCGAACCGCCATCGCAACGGGGCGAAACCGCAGGCCAAACAGGCCCCCTAATGGCGTCTACGCCACCGCGATCTTCAACTGCGCGAACTTTCGCTGGGCCTTTTCGCAGGCCACGTGGAACTCCTCCAGCTTCAAGCCGGCTCGTTCAAAGTTGTCCGTCGTGAGCTTCCAGTAGCACTGCTCGCCCGGAATGCCGTAGTAGCGATCGGTGGCGGCATTCGCCGCAATCGCGAGCAGGTGAATGATCGGATTGAACCGGTTTCCGGGGCGGTAGTGGTGTCGGATTGCGGTCGCGGTCTCACTGGGGAGGCCCCAGTGGAGCAGGATCTTTTCCGCAACCTCGGGATTTGTGATTCCCCAGTATTTTTGTTCCCAGGCATCGATTTCAGTCTCACCGCTCTCGAAGAAGGTCGGGATCCCGGCCAGGGAGGGAGCCAGGCGCTCCAGGGCCATCATCCCGATCGTGCGAAGCAGGCCCACCGTGTAGCACCTGTGCCGCCGCTCGCCGGCCCACTTGGCAAACTCCTCCATCAGCACCGCGACAAAGAGAGTGTGAAGCCGAAGCTTCGTCACATCAATTGGATACAGAACAATCATCTGCTCGGCCATCTGCTTCGTGGCCACAACGCCCACAAGGCGGTGGACCTCGGAAAAGCCGATGAACGCGAGGGCCTGCTCGAGCGACCCCACGGGCTCGGATGGAGCGTAGGCGGCGCTGTTTGCCATCCTGACAATCTGGGCCACCAACTGGGGATCCTGGCGGAGCACGGACACCACTTCATCGGAGTCCACGCGCGGATTGTGCATCAGGCGGCCAACTTCAACCAGGAGACGGGGCGCCGTCGGCAGCTTTTCGGCGATGCTGAGGATTTCCGCGTCGGACGGGCACAATGCGACCATACCGACCTAATTCGGCCGGACCCGGCGGGAATTGAATCAAGAAACAGGCAACAGACCCCAAGCCGCCCTAATACCTTCACCGGGAGGGGGCTGCCCGCATGTTTTTGCTACGCTCAGTCGGAGCTTGGACGATATGAGTTTAACCTCGAACATGAGCAGATCGCCCGATCCCCCGGGGCAGTGCAACGATGATCGAGCGCCGGCGCCGGACCTTGAGAACTCGCTGCGTGAGAGCGAGGAGCGCTATCGCGGGGTGTTCGAGGCCGAAACCGACGCCATCTTCCTGGTCGACTCGGCCACGGAGGCGCTCGTGGACGCCAACCATGCGGCATTGGAGTTGTACGGCTACACGCTTGAGGAGATCCGCCGCATCACGAGCGCAGACATTTCGGCTGAGCCCGAAAAGACCCACCTCGTGATCTCCGAACAGCACAAGAGAGTGCCGCTCCGGTGGCATCGCAGGAAGGACGGTACGGTCTTTCCCGTTGAGATCACACTCAGCTTCTTCGAGACGCGCGGCCGAAAATACCACGTGGCCGCGATCAGGGACCTGACCGCGCAACGGCGGATGGAGGAGGCCTTGAGCCAGGCCGAGGAGCAGCTCCGGCACGCGCAAAAGATGGAGGCCATCGGGCAGCTCGCCGGTGGCGTGGCTCACGACTTCAACAACATCCTCGCAGGGGTGCTGATGTATCTCGGGCTGCTCCAGCTCGAGCCGGCGATGGACCCGAGCATGAAGGCCTCCCTGAAGGAGCTGGAAAAGGACGTGCTTCGCGGGACGGCGCTCACCCGCCAGCTTCTCGCCTTCAGCCGGCGGCAGGCCATGGAGCTGTCGGTGGTGGATCTGAAAGGGCTCCTGCAGGGCCTGCTGAAAATGCTGCACCGGCTGCTGGGCGAGCACATAGAGCTGTCCCTGGTGGGGCCCGACGGTCTGCCCCCGGCGGAGGCCGACCCGAGCATGCTGGAACAGGTGGTCATCAACCTTTGCGTCAACGCGCGCGACGCGATGCCGCAAGGCGGGCCCCTGATCCTGCGGGTGGCGGCGGTCGACCTCGGCTCCGGGGCCTCCCTGGAGAATCCCGAAGCGAGGGAGGGCCGCTTCCTCAGGCTCAGCGTCTCGGATTCAGGATCCGGCATGTCCAAGGAGACGCTCCAGCACGTATTCGAGCCCTTCTTCACGACGAAGGGCGTGGGGAGGGGCACCGGGCTCGGCCTGGCGACCGTGCACGGGATCGTCAAGCAGCACCGCGGTTGGATGGAGGTGAGGAGCGAACTTGGGCGTGGGTCGACCTTCAGCGCGTATCTCCCTGCGTTCGAGGGGAAGCCGAGCGTGCCTGCGGAGACCAGGAAGGCGGCGCCGGCCCCGGGCGTGGGCGAGACCGTGCTCGTCGTCGAGGATGAGGAGCGGCTCAGGGCCGGCATCATCGAGGTCCTGCAGCGGCACGCTTACCTTGTGGTCGAGGCCGCCAACGGCCCGGATTCGCTGCGCCAGTGGCGCAGGCACATCGAGAGGATCGACCTCGTTGTCACCGACATGGTGATGCCTGGTGGGATGAACGGGCGCGAGGTTGTGGAGCGGATGCGCGAGGACAGGCCGGGCTTGAAGGCGATCATCTGCACCGGCTATACGGACGAGCCCATGATGCCGGGACGCGCCCCGGCCGGCCTCACGACGTTCCTGCGAAAGCCCTTCGACATGCCGCACCTGCTGGCGGTGGTGCGCCAGCGCCTCGACGAAAAGAGGCACGCGTGAGACCGGTGATTATCCTCGCCCCGGCCGGCGCAAGCCGCCAGAATCCAGGCAGCAGCCTGGCCCCATTATGAAGGAAATCTACAACCCCTCCGAACTTAGAAATTTCGCCGTAGTCGGTCATGCGTCCGCCGGGAAGACCATGCTCTGCGAGGCGATGCTCGTGTGTGGCGGCCGGATCGGCCGGCCGGGCAGCATCGCAGCCGGCACGACGGTGTCCGACTACCATGCGAGCGAGCACCAGCACCAGATTTCGGTCCACGCCTCGCTCCTGCACACCGAGTGGCAGGGCCGCAAGTTCAACATCGTCGACACGCCCGGATACGCGGACTTCATCACCGAGGGGATCAGCGCCCTGCGGGTCGGGGACTTCGCACTGGTGGTCATCAACGCGGCCCATGGCCTCGGCGTTGGCACCGATGCCGTCTGGGACTATGCAACCCACTACGGGCTTCCGAAAATAATCGCCGTGAACGCCCTCGACAAGGCGAACACCGACTTCGAATCGGTGCTGGCCGGAGCCCGGGAGCATTTCGGGCGGACCGTTTTCCCGATGACGATCCCGCTCGACGGCGGCCCCGGCTTCAGCCGGGTCCTGGACGTGCTGCGAAACGAGGTCGTCACCTACAAGCCTGGCGGGAACGGCCAGTACAAGGAGGAGCCCGCCGAAGGCACCCTGGCCGAGCGCGTCCACGAACTCCACCGGCAGCTGATGGAGTACGTGGCCGAGTCCGATGACTCCCTGATGGAGAAGTTCTTCGAGCAGGGGGTCCTCGACGAAAGGGAATTGCGCGTGGGGCTGCACAAGGCGGTCCAGGACCAGGTGTTCATCCCGCTCTTTGCCGTCTCGGCAGAGCGCAACGTCGGCGTGGCGCGGCTGATGGACTTCATAGCCAAGTTCGGCTCCTCGCCGGAGGACCGGGCCGATGTGGCGGCCCGCGACTCAAGCGGGCTCCCAGGCACGGTGTCCCTGTCCCAGGCCGAGCCGGTGGCCTATGTGTTCAAGACCATGAACGAGCCCGGGGCGGGGGAGCTCTCCCTGTTCCGCGTCTACTCGGGAAAGCTGCGCAGCGGCGATGAGCTTTTCAACCGAACCCGGCAGATCAACGAGCGCCTCGGCCAGCTCTACATCCTGAACGGCCGGGAACGCGCGCCCGTGCCCTTTCTCAACGCCGGGGACATCGGCGCCGTCGTCAAGCTGCGGGACACCCATACGGGCGACACCCTGTGCAGCCCCCGCTTCATCGTGGAGCTGCCCAAGGTTGAGTTTCCCCATCCCAACATACACGTTGCGCTCAAGCTCCGCTCCAAAGGCGATGAGGACAAGCTCGCGGTCGGCCTGGCGATGCTCCAGCAGGAGGATCCCTCGTTCCACACCCGGGTGGACGACGAGGTGCACCAGACCATCATCTCCGGCCAGGGCGAGATCCACCTCCAGGTGATCGTGGAGCGGCTCTCGAGAAGGTTCGGCGTGGCCGTCGACCTGGAGGAGCCCCGGGTTCCCTACCGGGAGACGATCCGTGGCCGCGGCGAGTCGCGCTACCGGCACAAGAAGCAGACTGGGGGCGCGGGCCAGTTTGCCGAGGTCTGGATGAAGATCGCCCCGGGGGAGCGCGACAGCGGTCTCGTGTTCACCGAGTCCCTCGTCGGCGCCGACGTCGACCGCGTGTTCGTTCCCTCGGTCGAGAAGGGCGTGCGGACGGTGGCCAACGAGGGGGTTCTCGCAGGCTGCCGGATCGTCGACGTGAAGGTGGACTTTTACGGCGGGAAGATGCACCCGGTGGATTCGAAGGACATCGCGTTCCAGGTCGCCGGCTACCATGCCTTCAAGGAGTCCTTCACGAACGCCTCGCCCTGCCTGCTCGAACCGCTCTACACGGTGGCCGTCACCCTGCCCAAGGAGTATGTGGGCGCCGTGCTCGGCGATCTCGCGTCGCGCCGAGGTCACATCCTCGGGATCGACTCGGACGGCCACTTCCAGGTCATCCGGGCCACGGTTCCCCGCAAGCAGCTGTACCACTACAGCTCGACGATCCGGTCGCTGACGAGCGGCCGCGGGCGCTACGCGGAGGACTTCAGCCACTACCAGGAGGTGCCTGCCGACCAGGTCCCGGCGATTGTCGCCGAGGCCCGCGCAAGGCGCGAGGTCGAGGCCGCGAAGTGAAACGGCCTGCGGGTCACGAGCCCATCCTGTCCTGGACGACCGGATCGGCCGATCCGACCGGCTGTTCCTCCGGCGCCGCGTGGCTGTAGGCCAGGATGCGGGCCACAAGGATGCCTGCATGCCGGCAGGCCTGCAGGGACGCCTGGACGCCGTATTGGGCCGCATGCCCCGCAGGGAGGTCCATTTCAGCAAGCTGCAGGTTGCCGAGGATCCCGGTCAGGATATTGTTGAAGTCATGGGCGATCGCCCCCGTCAGCGCCCTGAGGGCTTCCGCCCTCTGGTCCCGGTCCAGATGTTCTCCGAGAATCCTCCCTTCCTGGTCACGCAAAAGCTTCTCTGATAGGTCGCGCATGGGATCCGCCTGGGTATCCAGGCTATAACGTCACTGGCCGGCAGAAGTTTAGCCGATGACACCATCTCCACCGGCCCACTTCCGCAGCCGGGACCTGAGATGGTCGCGGGCCCGGTACAGTTTTGCCTCGACGGACTTCGCGGTGCCTCCCAGCGCGGTGGCGATTTCCGCATGGGAGAGACCCTCGTAGGAGAAGAGCACGAGCACCTCGCGCTGGTCGAGGGGCAGTTCGGCGACCGCAGCCCGCACGGCCTCGGCGCGCTCCTTCCTTTCCAGGGTGGTCAGGCTGCCTTCGCCCGGGTCTGCAATCTCCCATTCGTCCAACTCGACGAGCGGCCGCCGGCGCCACCACCGAAGCCGGTTGCGCGCCAGATTCACCGCAATGGCAAACAGCCACGGCCGGAATTCCGCCTCCGCATGAAAGCGGGCCCTGTTTTGCCATACGCGTAGAAATGCTTCCTGCGCCAAATCCTCGGCGTCGGCGTTGTTCTGGACGATTCTCGCCAGGATCCGCTTCACAGGCAGCTCCCAACGGCCCATCAACGCTCCAAAGGCGACCTCGTCACCTTCCCGGACCCTGCACATCAACTCCGAGTCCTCGGTCAAGGGGTCCCCCGAAGCGTTGGGGCGCCCGTGTGCGGGTAGGCCCCGACTCGCGGCAGGACAAGAGCGAGATAACGGTCGCCCTCGCCCGGCGGCATCACGGCGGCCACATGGCGGAAATGGTCGGTCATCGACCGGACGCATGCGTCCTCAAGTCCCTTGATTTCGGTAGGCGGCGCATTGCGGAGGCGGGCCTCCATGATCGACCGGCAATGGCCGGCGCAAACGCTGCTGTAGGCCTCGTGGAGCCGAGTGATCTCTGAGAACTGGGCCGTGTTCAAGTGAAACTCCGTCCGCAGCCATGCCATGGTGTCGGAGCTCTGCGATTCCGCCTCAAGGGCTGAGTCCAGGCTCAGGCGGTAGCCAACGAAGCCGACGGCGACCGCGCCCGCCGCGAGCAGCCCCAGCGTGAACCAAAAATACCTCATGTCTGGGGCCGCGACATGGCGCGCGGATCGAGATTGCGGATATACGTGTCGAGCAACGCGCTCCGGTCAGCCTGGTTCCTGGCATGCCCGGCCTGATGGCCGGTCCAGACTGCAGCGGCGAGGATCACAAGGCCCGCAGCCGTCCACAGGGCGGCATGGGTGCGCAGGTAACCCGGCCAGTCCCGCGCAGGGTTGCCGGCCGCAATTCGGGACAGGACTGCAGGGCGAAACCCTGGGTCGGGGGAGGGGTCCACCCTCCACGATTCAAGGAGCCTGGTGAGGGGATCATGCGTCGGGTTCATGGGTATTCACTCAATATACAGCCAGAAAGTGGAAAACCCTCGGACTTTCTTGGGATCCCGCCGCCCAATGCAAAGAAAATGAGAAAGGTCGAGGGGTTTGGGCCCGCCGCGTGTATTCCCCTATGCAACCGCGCATTCAGCGCGGCACAAACCCAATATGAAGCCGTTTCGTTGCGGAGCCATCGTCCTCGTCTTGCTTGCAAGTGCGCACTGTCGGCTTGGAGCTGGGGAGGGCGGGTCGTTCCAGGGTGCGATCTCGATCACTCCCGAGTTCGTCGACCAGCTTGTCGCCGAGGGCCGGGCCAACAGCCCGGCCCTGCAGGCGGCCGCGGCGCAGATCCAGTCGGCCGCCGCCGCGGTCGCTGCCGTCCGAACCTGGGAAGACCCGACCGCGACGATCGGCCTGTCGGCTTCAACCGCCCGCGGCTTCAGGTCGTCCGAGGACGGCAACCTGAGCTATGGGGTGGACCAAAAGCTTCCCCTGTACGGCAGGTCCGACCTCATGCGCAAGGTGGCGGCGGCCGATGCGTCGCGCGCGCAGTACGCCGCAGACTTCGAGGCGCAGAACCTGCGGCTTGAGCTCCAGGTCGCACTGATCCGCCTGGCCATCTCCAGCCGCGAGGAGGACATCGTAAGGCAGGACCTGGTCTGGCTCGACGCCACCCTGGCAGCGGTCGACCACCGCTACCGCGTGGGTGAGGCGAGCCAGGTGGACTGGCTGAAGATCCAGACGGTCCGCGCCACGGAGGGCGATGACCTGAAGAACAGGCAGACGGAATGCGACCACAACACCTTCGCCCTGAACCGGCTTCTGAATCGCGATTCCCATGCGGCATGGCCCAGGGTGGCCGTCCCCTCGCTCCAGCCAAATCTCACCTACACCCCGGCGCTGGTCGAGGCCGCGATTGCCACGGAACCGCGCCTCAATGTCATGCGCCAGGAGAGCGCCTCGGCGCAGGCCGCCGCGGATTTGACGCGCCGGCAGCGGCTGCCCGACGTCAGCGTCGGACTCGAGGCTTGGAACTACACGGGCGATTGGGGCCTGAGGGAAGGGGCCATGACGGTGAGTTTCAGCGTCCCCTGGTTCAACCGGGGCAAGTACGACGAAGATTGGAGGCGCGACCAGCAGCGGAAGCGGGCCAGCGAGCTCGCCGCAACCGACTACGAACTCTCCGTCCGCGAGGAGCTGCATCAGGATGTCCTTGAGGCCGACGCCGCACGCCGGCAGGCCGTGCTCAACCGGGACCAGCTTATTCCACTGGCCCAACAGGCGCTAGCCAGCGCCCGGACGGCCTGGGAGCATAATCTCGGGCCCTTTCAGGACGTTCTCGATGCGCAGCGGATGCTGCTGACAGACGAGCTCGGGCAGGCCCATGCGCTTGCCGAGCAGGGCACGCTTCTCGCCCAGATGGCCTTTCTGACCGGGTCCCGCGATATCGGCACGCTTGTCACCCTCGCCGGCGCACCCGTCCCGGACAATGATCATCCTTCTTCAGAAGACGCCAAATGAAAACAACTCGACTCGCACTCCTGCTCTGCCTCGTCGCCGGGCCCGCCATGGCCGAGGACGGCGGAGCAATGGCCCCGGACCAGCCGCATGAGTTCACCATCCCGCTCGACCGGCAGCAGCTGATTGGAGTCACGTTCGCCACGGCCCGGACAAGGCCGCTCCTGCGCACCATCCGGGCGGCGGGCCTGGTGGCGGCGAACATGGCCAAGCATTGGGACTACGTCGCGCGCGTGGACGGTTACATCCACAACCTCAACGTCCTTGCCGCGGGCGAACCGGTTGTAAAGGGCCAGCTCCTGATGGACATCTACAGCCCGGATCTGGTTGCGACGGAGGACGAATACCTCGACCTGTTGCGCATGCGGGATAACGGCCGGAACGAAGGAAACGCCGATGCGGCAAAGAGCGCCGAGCGGCTGCTTGCCGGCACCCGGGCCCGTCTCCAGCAGTGGAACATCTCGGACGCGCAGATCGACGCGCTGGAGAAGGCCGGCGCGGCCGCCCAGTTTCTTCCCCTGAACTCGCCGGTGGACGGAATCGTCGAGGAGGTAAACGTTCACCAGGGTAGGCGAGCGTCCGTCGGCGATCATCTCGTAGACATTGTCGACCTGTCGTCGGTATGGGTCTGGGCGGACTTTTACGAGAACGAGATGCCTGCGATCAAACTGGGGCTTCCCGTGACAGTCACAAGCGCTGCATTCCCGAACCTCTCGATCCAGGGAAGGATCGCCTTCATCGATCCAAACCTTAACGACGCGACGCGCACGGGCCGGGTGCGGATAGATGTCGAGAATTCCGACGGCAAACTTCGACCCAATGCGTACGTCAACGTGACTCTCGCGCTTGACGAAGGGGAGGGGGTTGCCATCCCGGTCGAGGCCGTGCTGCCGACCGGCGAGCACAACATTGTCTTCGTGGACAAGGGGGGCGGCCGCCTCGAGCCGCGGTTTGTCCGGCTTGGCGGGAGGTTTGGCGACTTCTACCAGGTGACCGACGGCGTGGCCGAGGGGGAGCGCGTCGTCAGCAGCGCCAATTTCCTCGTCGACGCCGAGTCCAAGGTCCAGGGCGCGCTCAAGTCCTGGTGATCGCAAACCTGCCATGAATCCTCCCGTTCCAGCCCCGAGGACCTTCATTGGGCAGGTCATCGATGCCAGCTCCCGCAATCCGTTCCTGATCGTCGTTCTCACGATCCTGTCGGTGGCCGGGGGCTACTGGGCCCTCCTGCACACGCCCCTCGACGCCATCCCCGACCTCAGCGACACCCAGGTCATCATCTACACGGACTGGGATGGGAGGTCGCCCGACCTGGTCGAGGACCAGATCACCTATCCCATCAGCACCCGTTTCATCGCTGCCCCCAAGGTGAAGTTCGTCCGCGGCGAATCGATGTTCGGGAAGTCCTTTGTCTATGTGATCTTTGAGGACGGGACCGACATTTACTGGGCAAGGTCCCGGGTGATCGAGTACCTGGACTCCGTCCGGGGTTCGCTGCCCGAAGGAGTGAATCCGGTGATCGGCCCCGACGCGACAGGCGTCGGCTGGGTCTTCGAATACGCGCTGGTCGACGAGAGCGGCCGGCACAGCCTGGCCGAGCTGCGGTCGTTCCAGGACTGGCACCTGCGGTACGCCCTCGAATCCGTGAAGGGCGTGTCCGAAATCGCCACTGTCGGCGGCTTTGTGAAGGAGTACCAGGTCGATCTCGACCCAAACAAACTCGCTGCCTATGGCATTCCCCTTTCCAACGTGGTCTCCAAGATCCGCTCCTCCAACAGCGATGTCGGGGGAAAGGTCTTCGAGGTTTCCTCGACCGAGTACTACGTCCGGGGAAGGGGCTACATCAGGAACCTGTCCGACATCGAGGACATCCCCCTGAAGGTGGACCATGGCACGCCGATCCTCATCAGGAACGTCGGGCTGGTCCACCTGGGTCCGGACCTGCGCCGCGGTGTGGCCGAACTCGACGGAAAGGGCGAGACGGTCGGCGGGATTGTGGTCATGCGCTATGGGGAGAACGCGCTCAGCGTGATCGAGGGCGTCAAGCAGAAGCTGAGGGAGGTGGCGCCGTCGCTGCCTGCCGGGGTCAAGATTGTCCCGACGTATGACCGGAGCGAGCTGATTGACGCGGCCATAGCCACCCTGCGTGAAAAGCTCATCGAGGAGAGCATCGTCGTCGCCTTTGTCTGTCTCGTCTTTCTCTGGCACGTCCGCTCAGCGCTGGTCGCGATCATCACGCTCCCGATCGCAATCCTCCTCTCGTTCATTCCCATGCGTTCCCTGGGGCTGACGTCAAACATCATGTCCCTGGGAGGGATCGCGATCGCGATCGGGGCCATGGTCGACGCCGCGATCATCATGGTCGAGAATGCGCACAAGCAGCTCGACCACTTCCGGGAGGACCATGGCCGGGAGCCCGACCGGGCGGAGCGTGTCGAGGTCATCATTGCAGCCGCCCGCAGCGTGGGCAGGCCGCTGTTTTTCTCGCTTCTCGTGATCACGGTGAGCTTCGTGCCGGTCTTCTCCCTCACTGCGCAGGAGGGAAGGCTCTTCAAACCGCTCGCCTACACCAAGACCTTCGCGATGGGGTTTGCCGCCCTCCTGGGCGTGACGCTGGTGCCGGTCCTGATGTTGATGCTCGTCCGGGGGAAAATCACCCCGGAGAAAAAGAATCCGGTCAACCGCTTCCTGATCTGGGCCTACCGTCCCTTCGCGGACTTTGTCCTGCGGCACCGCTGGTTCACGCTGGCGTCCGCGGCCGTCGTGCTTGCGGCGACCGTCATCCCGTTCCGCCGCCTTGGCAGCGAATTCATGCCGCCGCTGAACGAGGGTACCATCCTCTTCATGCCCACGGCCGTGCCCGGCATCTCCATTGGCGAAGCCACGCGAATCCTGCAGGTCCAGGACCGCCTCCTGAAGGAGATCCCGGAAGTTGCGACGGTCTTTGGAAAGGCCGGCGAGTCGGAGACGGCCACGGATCCCGCGCCGCTGTCGATGTTCGAGACGGTCGTTGCACTGAAACCGCACGACCAATGGAGGCCGGGCAAGACCTGGGACGGGATCATCGCCGAGATGAACGCCAAGCTGAAGACCCCGGGCATGGCCAATATCTTCTGGATGCCGATCCAGACGCGGACGGAGATGCTCACCACCGGGTTTCGCTCTGTGCTGGGCGTCAAGGTGTTCGGGCCGGACCTGGGTGGGATCCAGGACCTTGGCATCCAGATCGAGAAGGCGCTGACCGACCTGCCGGACACCCGCAGCGTCTTCGCCGAAAGAACCACGGGAGGCTACTTCCTGGACTTTACCGTGAACCGGCAGGCGGCGGCGCGGTACGGACTCACGGTCGGCGACGTGAACGACGTCATCGAGGCGGCCATCGGCGGCAACACCATTGCAACCACGGTGGAGGGGCGGGAGCGGTACCCCATCAGCGTCCGCTATGCGCGGGATTATAGAAGCGACCTCGACTCCCTGAAAAGGGTCCTCGTTCCCACTCCAACCGGGGCGCAGATTCCCATCGGCGAGATTGCAGACCTGTCCTACCGCACCGGGCCGCCCTCCATCCGCGACGAGAATGGCCAGCTGGTCGGGTTCGTGTTCGTCGACGTGACGACCGACAACATCGACGGCTATGTCCAGCAGGCCAACGCCCGTATTTCCCAGCGCGTCCACTTTCCGCCCGGCTACTACACCCAATGGGCCGGCCAGTTCGAGTACATGAAGAGCGCGGAACAGAGGCTCGCTGTCGTGATTCCCTTCACGCTGCTCATCATATTTGTCCTGATCTATATGAACACGAAGTCGGCGGCGCGGACGGCGATCGTCCTGCTTGCGGTGCCGTTCTCCCTCGTCGGGGCCTTCTGGTTCCTGTACCTGCTCCACTACAACCTGAGCGTCGCCGTCTGGGTGGGGCTGATAGCCCTGGCCGGCCTGGACGCCGAGACGGGGGTCGTCATGCTTCTCTACCTGGACCATGCCTGGGACAAGTTCCAGGCTGCCGGGCGCCTGAACACCCCGGCCGACCTGCACGACGCCATCATGGACGGAGCAGTGCAGCGGATCCGTCCCAAGATCATGACTGTCTGCGCGATCCTTTTCGGCCTGCTGCCGATCATGTGGTCGCCCGAGACCCAGGCAGGCGCCGACGTGATGAAGCGCATCGCCGCGCCGATGATCGGCGGGGTCATCACCTCGGCGATCCTCGAACTCCTGCTCTATCCCGCCATCTACATGTCCTGGCGCAGGCGGCATCTGCCGGACCCCCGGGGGCCGGAAGCTCCGCTCGGATTGGCCGATGGACCCGCCAAGCCCGTCAAGGGGCGCAGCTTCGTGGTGATGGGAGCGTTGGCGTTGGTTCTGGCCGCTGGGGTCACCCTTTATTGGCAATCGCAAAAGACACAGGCGCCCGCGGCGGCCGCTGCCGCGCCGACCGGAACCTTGTTTGCAACCCGGACGGCGGACGGGCTCACGGTGAACCTGTACGACGCCGAAGGGGGCTTGCGCATGGCGGGGACGGACGTCCTGGTCGAGTTTCGCGATGCCGCAAGCGGCGCGCCTGTCGATGTCGGCACCGTGAAGTTCGCGCTGGACATGAACATGCCCGGCATGGTCATGCACTCCGGGGCATCGGTCATCCCAGCGGGTGCCACGGGGAGGTACCGGGCCATGGTCAAGCCCGAGATGGGAGGAGACTGGACGGCCCAGTTGCACTACGACGGTCCCCGCGGTAAGGGAGAGGTCGGATTCACGGTAAACGTTCCGCCCTGACTGTTGTCGGAGCTTATCCTCGACGACCATCCTCCATGGAATCCGAACACGTGAAAAGGTCCGCCGTCTTTACTTGCCCGATGCATCCCCAGATCGAGCAGGACCATCCCGGCGACTGCCCTGTCTGCGGCATGGCACTCGAGCCAAAGACCGTGACGGCAGGGGACGGCGAAGGGGAAAACGCCGAGTTGCGCGACATGACCCGGCGATTCTGGGTGGGCGCCGCACTGACCCTTCCCGTCTTCGCGCTCGCCATGGCGCATCTGGTGCCTGGCCTTGCGCATGCCGGGAACGCGCCGGCAAGCCGATGGATACAGTTTCTTTTTTCGAGCCCGGTTGTGGGGTGGGCCGGTTGGCCGTTCCTCGTGCGCGGCGCCAGGTCGCTGCGCACCCGCCAATGGAACATGTTCACGCTGGTTGCGCTCGGCGTGGGCGCGGCCTGGGCGTACAGCGCGGTGGCGTTGCTCCTGCCCAACGTGTTTCCCGAGGCCATGCGCATGCATGGCGCGGTCGATGTCTACTTCGAGGCAGCTGCGGTGATCGTGGTGCTCGTTCTTCTCGGCCAGGTGCTGGAATTGCGCGCGAGGGCGAAGACCTCGAGCGCGTTGAAGGCGCTGCTTAACCTGGCTCCCCCGACCGCGATCCGGGTCTCGGCTGATGGCGAAGTAGAGGTGCCCCTATCCGATGTCGGGGTGGGAGACCGTCTGCGCGTCCGGCCCGGTGGCAAGATTCCGGTCGACGGGGTCGTCGAGGAGGGTTCCTCCTCCGTGGACGAGTCGATGATCACCGGTGAGTCCCTCCCCGCGGAAAAACAGGCTGGCGACAGGGTCACCGGGGGCACCCTTAACGCCACCGGAAGCTTCGTCCTGCGCGCGGACAAAGTTGGGGAGGATTCGCTTCTCGCCCGAATCGTTCATATGGTTGCCGACGCGCAGCGCAGCCGCGCGCCGATCCAGGGGCTTGCGGACAGGGTGGCCGGAGTCTTCGTGCCGGCTGTTGCGGCCGCGGCCGCGATCGCCTTCGTCGCGTGGCTCTTCCTTGGCCCGGAGCCGCGCCTATCCTACGCCATCGTCAGCGCCGTCTCCGTGTTGATCATCGCCTGTCCCTGTGCGCTCGGGTTGGCAACACCGATGTCCATCATGGTGGGAGTTGGCCGCGGAGCCCAGTCCGGGGTCCTTTTCAAGGACGCCGATGCCCTGGAGCGCCTGGGAAAGGTGACTTGGCTCGTGTTGGACAAGACCGGGACACTCACCGAAGGTAAGCCCCGCCTGACGGATGTGCTTCCCGTCGCGGCTTGGGATGGGAATGGCCTTCTCCAGCTTGCAGGCTCCCTCGAACTCGCCTCCGAGCATCCCCTTGCGACGGCGGTGGTAGGGGGGGCCAAGGATAGGCAGGTTGCGCTGCGCCCGGTTTCAGGATTCCGCTCGGTGACCGGTGGCGGGATCGCCGGCGTGGTCGAGGGCAGGTCCGTGGTGGTCGGCAAGCAGAAGTTTCTCACGGCAGAAGGAGTCCTCCACGCCAACGCTCTTGTCGGCCAGGCGGCTGCGCTCCAGGAGGACGGCAAGACCGTGCTTTTCGTCGGCGTCGACAAGAGTCTGGCTGGATTGCTCGCGGTGGCCGATCCTGTGAAGGAGTCCTCCCGTGAAGCTATCGCGCAGCTGCATGGGATCGGCGTGAAGCTCGTGATGCTCACCGGCGACAATCGGCGCACCGCGGATGCGGTGGCCCGCCAGCTCGGGCTGGATCGCGTCGAGGCCGAGGTTGAGCCCGGAGACAAGATTGCCAGGGTCAATTCACTAAAGAGCGGAGGTGCCGTGGTCGCCATGGCCGGGGACGGCATCAATGACGCGCCTGCACTTGCCGCAGCCGACGCCGGGATCGCGATGGGCTCCGGCGCCGATGCGGCGATGGAGAGCGCAAACATCACCCTGATGAACGGCGACCTCCGCGGCATAGCCAAGGCGATCCGCCTTTCGCGCGCGACCATGTCCAATATCCGCCAGAATCTTCTTTTCGCATTTGCCTACAACCTGATCGGGGTTCCCATAGCGGCGGGAGCGCTCTATCCGCACTTTGGCCTTGTCTTGAGCCCCATGATTGCCGGTGCGGCCATGAGCCTGAGTTCGGTGTCGGTTGTCTCGAACTCGCTGCGCCTTCGGCGGTTGAAATTGTAGTTCGCGGGAGCCGGCCGAATTTCCATTCTGTAATGTTCGGGAAAGATCCCGGACAGCGGGGTGTGGCATGCTTGCGCGCATCCCTATGAAAACCACTCCGATCCCGTTCCCGACAATCCGCCTGGCGGCTCTCGCCGCGGGTGTCCTTGCGTTTGCAGCCGCCATAGCCTGCCTCCACGGCGCCGAGCAGGGCGACCACGGCCCGCTCGCGCTCAAGCACGATGATCGGCCCGTCCAGCGGGACCGCCCCGAGCCGGCAAGTTTCGCCGGCGTGGTCGGCCGCGTTTCAACCAGCGTCGTCAAGATCACCACCGAGGCCAAGCCTAAGCATGCCTCCTCCGACGCCCCGCAGGTCTTTGGCTTCGATGACCCGATGTTTCGCCAATTCTTCGGCGGCCGATTGCCGCAGGCCCCCCAGGGCCCGACGGCGGGGCTGGGTTCAGGGGTGATCATCAGCTCCGACGGCTATATCGTCACCAACAACCACGTCGTCGACGGCGCGGACACGTTGACCGTGACCCTCTCCGACGGCCGGGAATTTCCCGCGAAGGTCGTCGGGCGCGACCCGCTTACGGACATCGCGGTCGTCAAGGTCGACGCGGCCGGTCTGCCGGCCATCACCTTTGCGGACAGCTCCAAGACGGAGGTGGGAGACAGGGTGCTCGCCATCGGAAATCCGTTCGGCATCGGTGAGACCGTGACCAGCGGCATCGTGAGCGCAACCGGGCGGCAGGTCGGGATCCTGGCAGACGTCAAGGGGTATGAAAATTTCATCCAGACCGACGCCGCGATCAACCCGGGCAACTCCGGGGGTGCGCTGATCGACATCGACGGGCGCCTGGTCGGGATCAACACCGCGATCCTCAGCCACAGTGGCGGCTTCCAGGGTGTCGGCCTCGCGGTGCCGGCCGACATGGTGAGCCAGGTCGCAGGCAACCTCGTCGAGCACGGCAAGGTGCTCCGGGGATATCTGGGAGTGAACATCCAACGGATAACGCCAGAGCTTGCCGACTCATTCGGCCTGAAGAACCGCGACGGCGCGCTTGTGGCCGAGGTCCTGCCCAACGGGCCCGCTGCCAAGGCGGGGGTACAGTCCGGGGACGTGATCACGTCCATGAACGGGGTGAAGGTCACCGACCCGACCAAGGTCCAGCTGGCCGTGGCCGACCTTGCACCGGGATCCAAGATTGACCTCGAGGTCCTGCGCAACGGCAAGATCGAGCACCTGACCGCCATGGCTTCCGAGCGCCCAGGGCCGAACAAAGCCGATTCCGTCGCCGACAGCGACGACACGGGCGTTCTCAACGGAGTGGCCGTGGGCGACATCGACTCCGATACCCGCCAGCGGGCTGAAATTCCCCAGGGACTGCAGGGAGCCTTGATCACCAATGTGGACCCGGGCTCGGCCGCGGCCCGCGCCGGACTCCAGTCCGGCGATGTGATTCTCGAACTCGACCGGCACCCAGTCCACAACGCCCAGGACGCCGTTGATCTTAGCGCCAAGGCCGTTGACAAGAAAACCCTTCTCAAGCTCTGGACCCATGGCTCGACCGTGTTTGTAGTCGTGGACGAGACGGGGGAGGGGAAGTCCGCATCCTAGGCTTCCCGCGGGACCGGATCCCGCCATACTCCCTCCCATGCGCGTTCTCGTCGTAGAGGATGACCCCAAGATCGGCTCGTTCGTCGTGCGCGGCCTCAAGCAGGCCGGCTATGCGGTCGACCATGCCGCGGATGGCGAGACGGGCCTCGCCCTGGCCGAATCCACCGAGTTCGACGCCGCCATCGTCGACATCATGCTGCCCAAGCTGGACGGGGTGAGCCTGGTCCGCCGCATCCGGGCGGCGCGCAGGCCCGTCCCCGTTCTGTTCCTGAGTGCCAAGAGCTCGGTCGACGACCGGGTCCGCGGCCTCCAGAGCGGGGGCGACGACTACCTCACCAAGCCGTTCGCGTTCTCGGAATTGCTTGCCCGCGTGCAGGCGCTGATCCGCCGCGCCACCCATTCGCCGGAGGCGACGAGGCTGTCCTCGGGAGACGTGACCCTCGACCTCGTCACGCGCGAGGTGACCCGTGCGGGCGAGCGCGTCGAACTGCAGCCGAGGGAGTTCTCGCTTCTTGCGTACCTTCTGCGCCACGCAGGCCGGCCCGTGAGCAAGGCCATGATCCTGGAGCACGTCTGGGACTACAGCTTTGACCCCCAGACCAACGTGGTCGACGTGGTGGTCTCGCGGTTGAGGGCCAAGATCGATCCGGACCGCAGCCGCCTGGAGACCGTCCGCGGGGTGGGGTACATCTTTGGCCGCCATGTTTGAGCGGCTGCGCCAATCCCTGGCCCTGCGCCTCGCGTGGCAGTACGCGGTGGTCTTCGCCTTCGCCCTGGCCGTCATCTTCTCGGTATTGTACTGGCTTCTCGCCGGGGCCTTCGACGCAAGGGAACGGGCCGCTCTTGACAGGAGCGTCGCCGACCTTGCCTCAGCGTACGACAACGCGGGGCAGGCCGGCATCAGCGCCCGGGTCAGCACAGACTCATCGCCGGAAATGCGGTCCCTTTTCGTGAGGCTTGGCCGGCCGGACGGATCGATCGCCTTCAATAAATGGCCGGGGGACTGGGTGGAGACGAGGGTCCAGCAGCTGATTCCCGGTGTGTCGGTCGAGCGTGCGGTCGTGCGGATCCCGCAGAACGCGGCCCTCGACTACACGATCGCCTCCCGACAGCTCTCCGACGGCTGGGTCCTGCATGTCGGCCGGCTCATGGACAGCAAGGCAGTCTTTCTCGCGCCGCTGCGGCGGGCATTTGCAGGCGTGGGGGCTGGGGCACTCCTGCTCTCGCTGGTCCTGGGGACGGTGCTTGCCTGGCGCGCCACACGGCCCCTTCGCATCGTGTCCGATACTGCGCGCCGCATCCTCGAGATGGGGGACCGCGACGCCCGAGTCCCGGCCCCGGGCGGCAGCGGGGAACTGACGGTCCTCGTGCACCAGCTGAACAAGCTTCTCGACAAGGACGCCGCACACGTCCGGGTGCTGCGCGAGACCCTCGACAACCTCGCCCACGACCTGCGCACGCCGCTCACGCGCTTGCGCGCAAGCGCGGAGCTGGCGCTGGGCGAGGGCGGGAACCCGTCCGAGGCCAGGACAGCGCTCGCCGACTGCGTCGACGAATCGGACCGGCTGCTCCACCTGCTCGAGGCCCTCCTGGACATATCCGCCGCCGAGGCGTCGGCCCTCAAGCTGAACCGCAGCCGGATCGACCTGCGTTCGCTGACGGCCCGCGCCGCCGACCTTTATCGCGAGGTTGCCGAGGAGAAGGGGATCACGGTGATCCCGGAGCAGGCCGGGTCGGTGGAGGCCGACGTCGACCCGATCCGCCTTGGGCAGGCCGTCAACAACCTCCTGGACAATGCCCTGAAATACTCGCCGGCCGGGACCAAGGTGACGCTGTCCACACTTCGCGGCCCGGGAGAGGTCCTCATTACGGTTTCCGACACGGGGCCGGGCGTGCCCGAGGCAGAGCGTGAGGCGGTGTTTCGCCGCCTGTACCGCAGCGAGGCAAGCCGCTCCGAACGCGGAATCGGGCTCGGGCTCAGCCTGGTGAAGGCGATCGTCGAGTCCCACGGCGGCTCCGTCGCGGTCGACGAGGCCCCGGGCGGCGGCGCGCGCTTCATGATCCGATTGCCGGAAGCCGGGTAGGGACGCGCGGCCCGCGCGTCCGGGCATACGAATGGCCCTTTTGATTGCCCGGACGGGCGGGGCCGCCCGTCCCTACCTCGAGCCGACGCTGCCTAGAATGCTATCCAGATCTCCCCGTACAGAGTGTTGTCACCGGAGGCGTTCGATCCGGCCCCATCATAGTTCGTGCTCGCCCCGTCGAAGCGGTTGTAGACGGTGTACTGCAGTGAAATCTTGACGTTGCTCCGCGGCCAGAATGAGGGGCCGCCGCCCTTATTAAAGGGCAGATAAGAAGCCTGGAGGATAAACCCGTCGCTGGTCGGCGAGCCGGTCTGGCTGCCTCCGTAAAGCGTGGCATCGCTCTGCCCGTCGATAAGGAAATACTGTACGCTTACCCCGTACGTCTTGTCGTAGAGGTAGCACACGGTCGTCTTCAGCTCCCTCAACGATTCCGAGACGTTGGATGTGTTTCCGAGGACAAAGCTTGCGTCCCAATTCTGGCGTTCGTTGACCAGGCTCGCCATGGCGGTGATGTCATGGGGCCCCGTGGATATCTGGTACTCGGAATCGATCCCGAGGTCAGTCAGCCGGTCCTTTCCGGCGCTTTGGTCGCGACCCGGGTAGGTTTCGGCCGCCATGCCGAATGTCCCCACTTCCCATCGGCCGTCGCCTACCGGTTTCTCAAACCCAATGCGCCAGTAGGGCGCCAGGCCGGCTATCTGTGTCTCCCCGGAGGGATCGATGCCCAGCGACTTCTGTGCCTGGGCCCCCAGCATTCGATAGCCGCCCACATCGAAATAATAGGAATCATCGACCATCGTGTAGGCGCCGAGGCCGGCGACCTCCTGGGCAAGGCTCCCGTCGATGAGGGTGCCTGCGGCCGGCCCGGGAGCCAGCTTGGAGGCGGAAAACGGGAATCCCCAGGCAGGCGTCGTGTTCCAAGGGTCCTGCATCGTCGGATTATTGTTGGCATAGAGTCCGTAAATCAGGTCCTGGTCGTGCACCGTGCCCGTGTCGGCATACCGCAGCTCGGTGTTGTCCCAGGACCACGCCTTTGCAATTCCGTCGTAGGTGGTTTGGTTGAAGATTCCGAACTTGTTGGCAAACACGGCCCCGTCCTTGCCGAAGAGCTGCTCCGCGAAGGGCCCAAAGAGCCGGCCGGCGTAGAACACGCTCAGTTGTGATAATGCGAAGTTGTTGTTGTCGCCGAAGCCCGGTGCCGCGCCGCCCGCCTGGGGCGCCTGCGTGTTGGTGAAGGAGGGCTGCAGCATGATGGCGATCGGAAGCATATCGGAGGGCTGGTCCGAGCTGAGCGTGTACCCCATCAGTTTGAACTGCCTGCCGTACTGGTTGAGGATCGGAAACTCGGTGTGGCAGCTGATGCACTGCATGTCCATCTGCCGGGCGTAGCTGGGAAGGGCGCGGGCCGTCCGCGGCGCCAGCAGGGCGGCGGCGAGAAGCAGACCGGCCGCGAGCCCAAGACTTCTGTGGTTGGTATTCATGGTGATGATAATCTCAGAATCCGAGGTCCTCCCCCTTGGGCTTCAGGCTGAAAAGGTAGGCCACCAGATCGTCGATCTCGGCGTCCTTGATCGTGCTGCCCCAGGCGGGCATGTAGAGCGGCGGCGGGGGCAGGTGGGGATCCATCGCGACGATGTCGCGCTGGCCGGCTTGCACCAGCTTCTTCAACTCGGCCTTGGTGTAGCTGTCGGCCACGAAGGTCAGTGCGGGAATCTGCTGCGCGGTCTTGGCGTTCGGGTTCGGCACGCCCCCCTTGCCCTCGGGGCCATGGCAGCCGGCGCATCCGTATTTTCGGAAAACCTCACGACCGCGGTCGGAGGGCGCCATCAGGGATGGGATGCTCAGCGCCACCTTCTGGTCGCGCAGGTGCAGTAGAAAATCCGTAAGCGCACGCGCCTCGGCCTCGGTGAATCCAAACCGCGGCATCACGGAGCCCGGGCTCACGGACTGCGGGTCGCGGAAGTGCTGCATCATCCATTCGGGCTTGCGCCGCAGGCCGACGTCGTCGAGGGGCGGGCCCACCTTGCCGCCCTGGCCGCCCACCGAATGGCAGCCGATGCAACCCTTGAGCTGGAAAAGGCGCCGGCCCTCGTCGGCGCTCGGGATCACCTTCATCGATCCGTAGAAGCCGGGAAGCCTCTCGCCGGTCTGGCTCAGCATGAAGAGCACGATCGCATCGATGTCCGGCTCGGCGAACTTCTGGGGAGGCATTCCCGAGCCGGGCGTCACAGCGGCGGGTTCGAGGAAGTGCTGCCTCAGCCAGTCCGGGGACCGGCGGGCGCCGACCCTGTCGAGTTCCGGCCCGATGTTGCCCCCGACCCCGTCGAGCTTGTGGCAGCCGCGGCATCCGACCGTCTCAAAAAGCTCCTGGCCGCGGGCAAGTTCCGGCGCGGCTGGATTATCGGCTGCCTCATGGCACTGGCCGCAGGAGGCCTGTATGTACTTCAGGGGAAGCATCGGCTCGTTCCAGTGCGGGACATTGCCGTGGGCGTCCGCGACCGTGGTGGCGCGGCCCTGGCCCCGATGGCAGACCGTGCATCCGAACTTGTCGAAGGGATGCTGGTCGTGAAGCGGATGGTAGGCGAGCGGCTGCGGGTACCCGCCGTAGCTCGGGTCCTCGACCGCCATATGGCAGGTCGTGCACCGGTCGACCCGGTTGAGCTCGGGCAGCAGGATCTGCTGGATCTGCAGGAGCGTGCTTTCCGCAAGCAGCCGTTGGTCCGGGGTGGTGGCCCGGCGGATCTCCTCCCGGATAAACTGGCGCTGGTAGTCCTTCCATGGGCGGTATTCGTCGCGATAGTAACCCAGCGCCACGAGCAAGCCCACGAGGAGGCCGAGGGCGGTGAACCAGCAGTAGAACTTTCGGACGGAGTTGGGCTCCATGTCAGTGGCCTTCCGTGACGGACGGCGGTGTGTGCCACGGCACGACCCACGACCAATTGGGACCGCGGAACACGGTGCCGATGACGGTGAGTGCGATGGCGATCGCCAGACAGATGCTGAAGATCGAGTTGGCGACGGCCCGCTCCCGGGCGAACCAGCGGCCGACGCCTTGGCGCCCGCGGTCGAGGTAGGGGAGAAGGGCGAGGGCCGTGACGAGCAGCGCCGGCACGACGACCCCGCCCCAGAAGGCCGAGTAGCTGACGAGCTCCTGCAGCCCGAGGAAGTACCACGGGGCCTTCGCCGGGTTGGGGGGATGGACCGCGTTGGCGATTTCCTCGAGAGGTGCGTTCCAGAATACGGCGAGGAACAGCACCACGGCGACCACCCCGAGGAACAGGAGCAGCTCGCGAAAGATCAGGTGCGGCCACGAAAAGACCTCATCCTCCGGGTTCCTGCCCACCTGGGGGCTTGTGCCGCGGGCCAGCTCCATCAGCCCGTAACTCTTGTTGGTGGGCAGCTGGCCGAGGGGCAGGGACTGGACGCTGTCCTGCTGTTCGTCGGGACGGGACAGTCCGCCATCCTTGCGCACCCTGAAGAGGTGAACGCCCACCATGATGGCGGCGACTCCCGGCAGGACGATCACATGCAGGGCGTAGAAGCGGATCAGGGCCTCCTGCCCGACGGTGTTGCCGCCGAGCATCAGGTATTTGAGCTTCGTTCCGACGATCGGCGCATAGCCGGCGATGTTCGTGCCGACCGTAATCGCCCAGAACGCGAGCTGGTCCCAGGGCAGCAGATAGCCGGTGAAGCTGAGGCCCAGTGTCGTGAGGAACAGGCAGACGCCGAGCACCCAGTTGAACTCGCGGGGGTGCTTGTAGGCGCCGGTGTAAAAGACTCGGCACATGTGGAGCATCACGAACAGCACCATGAGGTGCGCCGCCCACCGGTGCATGTTGCGCACCACCAGCCCCGCCGAGACGATAAACTGGAGATCCTTCATCCGGTCGTAGGCCTGGGTCGTGCTCGGGACATAGTAGAACATCAGGAGCACGCCTGTGCCGGTCAGGATGAAGAACAGGTACAGCGAGATGAGCCCGAGCCCCAGCGAGTAGGACGCCCGGATGGAGTGGCGATTCACCTTTGCGGGCTGCACGTGGAGCAGGAAACTCGACACCATCGCCTGCGACCGCTCCAGGTTGCTCTGGGGGAGCCCGACGCGGAAGATGGAGCGGCCCACGGTGGTCTGCGCGAACCACGTCCAGATTCGCTTTGGGAGCGGCGTCTTCACAGGATGAGGTACTTGTCCTGGCTGACGACCTGCGCCTTGTCCACGAGCAGACGGTTGTCCTTGCTGAGCGTCACCAGGAACCACGTGAGCGCCCGGGGCGCCGGGCCGCTCTGGACGGCGCCCTGTTCATCGAACACGCTGCCATGGCACGGGCAGTGGTAGCCCTTCCCGGCCCGGTTGACCGTGCATCCCAGGTGGGTGCAGACCGCGGAGAGGCACCTGAAGGAGTTCCCGCGGCGCACCAGGAACACCCGCTCATCCTCGAGGAAGGTGATGGAGCCGTCGGGATAGTCGTCGGGGGCCCCGGCCTTGAAGCGCTGGCCGGGCTCAAACACCACGTTCGGGACGAGAAAGCGCGCGATGGCGGCCGCGGTCGCGGCGGCCGCGAGGGAGCCCGCGATCCAGCCCAGCGTCAGCTGGAAGAACCCGCGGCGCGAAACTCCGTTGTCGTCAGGTTGTGTTGAATTCATGTCAGGCGGGAACAAGTTCGACGCGCTCCATCGTGATTGCCCCCGTGGGGCAGCGGACGGCGCACAGCCCGCAGCGGATGCAGCGGGTCTCGTCCTTGATGATGGCGCCCTGTTCGCCAGGGCCGGGGACCCGGCCGTAGCGGGCGAGGAAGGCGGACTGCAGTTTTTCGTCGCCGCGCAGCCGGGCGACGTCCACCAGTCTCAGGCAATATTCCGGGCAGACGTCCGCGCATCCCCCGCAGAGGATGCATTCGTCGCCATTGAACACGGGCCCGACGTGGCACTTGAGGCAGCGGTCGGCCTGGCGCACGGCATCCGCCTGCGGGTAGACCTTCTCGACCTCCGCGATTCCGATCCGCCGGTCGATCGCGAGTGTCGGCGGGGCCCGGCGGGGAAGCTTCTCGTAGTCGGGCGCCATGCGGTAGCGCCCGGTGTCGTACACCGTGACCCTCGCGTGCCGGGGCTCGGCCGGAACGCGTCCCGTGAGAAACTTGCAGATCGACCGGGCCGCCCGCTTTCCCTCGGCGACGGCGGTGATGATGATGCGGGGCCCGAAGGCGGCGTCTCCACCCGAAAAGGTGTCGGGGCGCGAGGTCGCCAGGGTCACCGGATCCGCCAGCAGCGTTCCCCGCGGCGTCACCTTGAGCCCGTCCTCCGGCTTGATCCACGACAGGTCGGGAGCCTGCCCGATCGCCAGCACCACGGTGTCGGCATCCACCGTCTCCTCGCTTCCCTCGATGAATTGGGGATTGAACCTCCGGTTTTCGTCGAAGACGCGGCTGGCACGGATCAGCTCGATCCCGGTCACCTTGCCGTCGCGGCCGAGGACACGCTTCGGTCCGTAGCGCGTGTGGAGCCGGATGCCCTCTTTTTCGGCCTCCTCGATCTCCTCGCGCGCGGCCGGGATTTCATCGAGGCTTTCGAGGCAGTACATGTGCACCTCGGGCACTCCGCTCCGGATCGCCTCGCGGGCCACGTCGAGGGCGAGCCTCACCTGGTCGGGCGGCTCGGCGTCCTTCGCCGTCAGCTCCTCGAGCGCAGCCGCAGCCTGGCGCAGGGCCACCCTGAGCTCCGCCTCGGTCATCCCAGCCACCTTTTCCGATTGCCGCACGACGGAGCGGGCGACGTCGAACGCGACGTTTCCCCCCCCGATCACGACAATCTTGCGGCCGAGCGACATGCGGTAGCCGAGATTTACGTTCAGCAGGAAATCGATTGCGCGGAGGACACCGTCATACTGCACGCCCTCGATCGACATTTCGCGGCTCTTGTGGGCTCCGATCCCAAGGAACACGGACTCGAAGCCCTGCTTCCCGAGGTCGGCGAACGCATAGTCCCGTCCCAGCCGCGAGTTCAGGCGGATCTCGACGCCGAGGGACTCGATGGCCGCGATCTCGGCGCGGACAATCTCGCGCGGGAGCCGGTACTCGGGCACGCCAAGCACGAGCATGCCCCCGGCCACGTTCTGCGCCTCGAACACGGTCGGGGAGAACCCCATGAGGGCCAGCTCGTGTGCGCACGAGAGCCCGGCAGGTCCGGCACCGATGATCGCCACCTTTCGCCCGGCGCCGAGGCGCTCCCGGCTGGGATCGCGCAATTCCGGGTAGACCCGGCCGAGATCAAAGCTTTCGGACTCGACGCCAAAGCGTTCACAGACAAAGCGCTTGAGCGCCCGGATGGAAACGGGCGCATCCAGCGCCCCCCGCCTGCACTTGGCCTCGCAGGGGGCGGCGCACACACGGCCGCATATCGAGGCAAAAGGATTGGGAGCCCTGGCGATGAGGTAGGCGTCCTCGTAACGGCCCTCGGCGATCGCCTGCACATACGCCCCAGAGTCGGTGCGGACAGGGCATCCCTCGCGGCACAGGACCTGGCGGGCAAAATAACCTACATCGGGAACCTCAACGGAGTAGGTCGCGGGCATGGAGGTCGCCTCTGTCGGGCTCGGTCCGCCTACTTCTGCGGGTAAGCCTGGATGAGCTTCGTGATCTTATCCTGGGCCTCGGCCCGGTCCTCCGGGGTTGCCGCGGCGAGCTTGCCGTCCAGCATGGCTTTCTTGCGGATCGTCGCGTCAAAGACCAGGAAGTCGTAGATCTTCTTTGCCTGGCCGTTGCTGATCATGGAACCTGGCTTGTGCATCATGCGCTTGATGTAGCGGGACCATTCGTCGGGCAGCGCGAAATCGGAATTGATGGGGCGGGCGAGTGTGTGGCACAGCGTGCATTTTTCGCGGAACACCCCGTAGTCCTTCTGGATCCCGGCTGGGTAGGCTGAGATGTCGATGGAGGAGGGCCCCTTGTCGTAGAGGGCGATCTTTGCCTTGGTGGCCGTGTCCACGTCGTCATCGGCCGCACGTACTGCAACGGTCCCGAAAGAGGCGCAGCCGGCCGCACACACCAAGACCAGAAATACGTTCCGCATGCCGGTGAGAGTACCAGCTCCGAGGGCGGGCTGCTACGCGCCAGTTGGTGTTCCCTTATTGCCGATTGGCTTTTCGTGCGGGGCCGGTCAACCGGGAAACTGTGAGCGTAGGGAGGCCCGGTAAGCCGTGGGGGCCATGCCGAAATACCTCTTGAAGACGGCGTTGAACTGGGGAATAGACCCGAAACCGGAAGCGAACACGATCTCGGACACCCGCATCGACGGGTCCAGCAGCATCGACTTCACCTTCTCCAGCCGGACGCGGGTGACGTACTCGGTCAGCGTCATGCCCGTCGCCTTTTTGAACAGCTTGCAGAAATAAAACCGGCTCACGTGCACATGCGCCACGACCTGGTCCAGCGTGATCGTCTCGTCGGCCCGCGCCTGGACATAGTGCTTGGCGCTCGTGACGGCGGCGGGTTCGTCGATCGAAGGCTCGATCGCCTGTGCGTCGGCATGCCCGGCAAGGAATTGCGCAAAGATATCCAGCATCTGGATGATTGCCTCGAACCGCTCCGCCGTCACGACCAACGTCGAAAAATAGGCCTTCCTGAGCCTGTTCTCCCACTCGCGGTCGGGTGCTGCGGCGAGCATCCTCAGGACCATGGAAAAGTCGCGCTGGGTGGGTTCGCGGCGGAACACCTGCCCGCTCATCAACGTCGCCACATGGCGGCCCCGGGCGATCACCGGCACGGCGACATCCGTGAGCCCGGCGAAGCAGTTGTACTGCTGGGGCCCGCGCTGGCGAGACGCGGCCCTTTGGGCGTGGGCCTGCGCCTCGAAGCAGGCCGCGCATCCAGCCGCCGTGCTGGTTGCAAGGGCGCAGAACCCATTTTCCCGCCGGCCGAAACACTGTCTCCCGGTCGCTTCACCCGGAGGCACGATCGCGAGCGAGACCCCGGTCGCCTTGCGGAACGCCTCCTGATATTGTTGGATGACCGGAAGCCGGACGAGTTGCTCAAAGGCCGGTTCGTTCACAGCGGCACGATAGGGATCTGCTTGCTGGGAACAAGCCTAAGAGGGATTTCCACCACGACCCGCAGGCCGCTGTGAGACTTCCGGTTCTCGGCCCTGATGGTGCCCCCGTGAAGCGTCGCTATGCTTCGGCAAATGGCCAAGCCCAGGCCGTGGCCGGAGTCCGGCTCCGGGGATGTGCTCCGGGAGGGATAGCGCACGAAGCGCTCAAAGATGCGTTCCAGTTGGTCGGTGGGAAGTCCGGGTCCATCGTCAGAGAGGGAAAGCCGCCAGAGGCGCTCGTCCAGGGCGGACTCAAGGTTCACACTGCCTCCCGGGGGCGAGACGCGAAACGCATTGGTGGCAAGGTTGAGGAGCAGGTGGCGGATCAGGGTCGGCTCACACCGCACGATGCCGTTGTCCGATCGCGAGACCGCAAAGCGGACCCCGCGATCCTCCCCGAGAGCGACGGCATCCTCGCTGAAGTCCGCCACCAGGGACTCGGCGGCGATCTCGGAGGTGGAGGGAGCGAAGGCCCCGCCCTCCACCCTTGCCAGGAACAGCAGGCCCTCCGTGATCCGGCGGAGCCGCTCGATCTCCTCGAGGATTTCCCCCACGGCGGCGGCTTCCTCGGAGTCTGCCGGGAGGGTGGAACGAAGTTTTTCGGCGTTGAGCCTCATGAGCGACAGCGGGGTCTTGAACTCGTGGGAGGCGTCCGCGGTGAACCGCTTCACCTGGCGGAAGGAGGACTCGAGGCCGTCGAACATCCGGTTGAGGAGACCGGCCAGGGCGGCCAGCTCATCGCGGCTCTCCGGGACCGGGATTCGCTCGCCGAGGTTGTCGGCCCTGATGCGGGCCGCCGTATCGTGGATCGCTCGGACCGGCCGCAGCGTAAGCCGCGCAAAACCCCATCCAAGGCCGATGCACGCCACGGCCACGCCGCCGAGCAGGAAGAGACTCACGCGGGCATAATCGCGCAGGAGCCGCTGGGCGGGGGCCAGCGGACTTGCGATCTGGAAGTGCAGGGACTCGTAATAGAACTCGCAGAGCCGGACCTCCCCAAGCCCCTCCATGGATACGGTCCGTTCCGGGTCGCCCCCTGTCAGGTCCGGGAGCGTCACCCGTCCGAGGTTGGTCGAACGGAAGAGGACCCTCCCGGAAGCGTCGTGGATTTGGAAGTAATAGAGCGCAGCGTCGACCTCGGTGTGCGGGCGCACGAGCCGGTCGATGTCGGCGACGGACAAGTCCTGCGTGTCGGCCCCGATGCGGTCCCGTATCTCCACGAATTCGGCCCGGTTAAGCAGGTCGAGGCCGTGGACGGCCTCCCGCGCGAGGAGCCATCCCCCCACGGCCAGCAAAGCGGCCATGGTTGCCGTGACGAGCACGGCAAACTGGACCATGATCCTTGCCGTGAAGGATCTCATCACGCCAGTTCGTACCCGGTGCCGCGCACCGTCTTGATGAGGGGCGGGTCACCCGGGACCTCGAGCTTTCTTCGCAGGCGCCGAACATAGACATCGATCAGGTTGGTTTCGATCTCGTAGTTCGCCGCCCAGACCTTTTCCGAGATTAGGGTGCGGGTCAGGGTACGGCCGGGATTCTGGAGGAAGAACTCGAGCAGGGAGAACTCCCGGCTGGTCATCTCGACCCTCGCGCCGTTCAGCGTGACCGCGTGCCCGACCAGGTCCATCTGCACGGGCCCGTGCCTCAGTAGGGTCGTCTTTGTCCCCGCGTTCCGCCGCAGGAGCGAGCGGACCCGGGCGACGAGCTCGTCGACGCTGAAAGGCTTCGGAAGGTAGTCGTCCGCACCGAAATTAAGGCCCTTGATCCGGTCGGCGATGGCATCGCGCGCGCTCAGGATGAGCACCGGCGAATCGACGCCGGCCGCGCGCCATTCCCGAAGCAGGTCGAGACCGTCTCCATCCGGCAGGCCGAGATCGAGCACGATCGCGGAAAAGGTGGTGCGCGCGACCGCCTCGCGGGCGGCGGCGCAGGTGCCGGCTAGGATTGGCGTGTAATTCTGCTCCGATAGAGCCTTTTCGACGAAAAGGCTCACGCGCTGCTGGTCTTCGACGATCAGGATATTCATTCCGCCGGCATCGGGGCTGCGCGGCTGCCGTGAAGGATGCCGTCGCCGCCGGGTATGGGAAGGCTGAAGTGCCCCGCGGCCCGAGACCGCCGCATGCCCGGTCGTCCGCGAACGACCGGCATGCGCTCCGCTTACTCGCCGTCGTGGTCCGGATCGGAAGCGGGATTCAGCTTCTCGGCCTTGGCCGTCGCCTGCGTGTCCAAGTCGCTCGAGGACTTACGGGAAGCCTGGAGCTTCTCGATGTAATTCTGATACTGGGCCGCCGCATTGCTGGATGAGGAACCTACTGGGTTTATTGAGGACATGTTTTTCTGGTTTTGCAGGCCGAAGGTTTAACCAGCGGATTGGCCGCAAGGACCTGCGACCCTACCAATCGACCTGGTTTCTCCCTGGCTTGATGAAAGTGTGCAATCGACTGCAAGACTTATGGTTGCGTGAGTTGTTCCGCGCCTTTCGCGGCGGGGGATGAGCGTTTGGTGAACAATGGATTAACCTTTGTTCATACTTCGGGTTTCACCCCATTCCCGGGGTCCGGGATCCCGGCTACCTTCCCCGGGAATCCATGAAAAACACCTCTGTCTGCCGACTTGCGATTCTCGTCGCAGTCACGGCCATCGCCGGGATCGGGATCCCGGCTTCCGCCCGGGCCGCAACCTTTCCTCCCCTGAACAACCCCGCCACCGGATCCAGCCATCAGGGAAAGTTCGTCTGGGTTGATCTCTTCACGCGCGACCCGGTCGCCGCTGCAACCTTTTACAGCAAAGTGCTTGGATGGACGGTGACGTCCCTTGACCAGGGGGGCAGGGCCTATCTCGTGCTCCGAAACGGGGACCAGCCCGTGGCTGGGGTCGTCGCCCGCTCCGCCTCGAGCAAGAAGAGGTTCTCCCGCTGGATCCCGTATATTTCCGTGGACGAAATCGGTTCAACGGTGGGAAAGGTGTCTGCCGCCGGGGGCGTCGTGCATGCCCCCGTCCGCGATTTTCCGGACCGCGGGAGGCAGGCGATCATCGGCGACAACGAGGGCTCCGTGGTCGGGCTCATCCAATCGGCCTCAGGCGACCCGGCGGACGTCGAGCCGGCCACCGGCGACTGGAACTGGTTTGAACTTTACAGCGGAGATCCGCAGGCGGCCTCCGCGTTCTACGCGCAGGTGCTCGCCTACAAGGTGACGCCTGACACGCGCACCGAGCGGAAAAACGACTTTGATCTCTCCAGCGAGGGGCACGCCAGGGCCGGCGTGGCTCCGGTGCCCAGCCGCGACGATTCCATCCCCGGATGGCTTGCCGTCGTTCGGGTTGCGGACATCGATGCCACGGTCGCGCAGGCAACTGCGCTCGGCGGCGAGGTCGACGTGGCCCCACGTGCCGCTGCCTTCGGCAGCAGGTTTGCGATCATTTCCGACCCCACCGGAGGGACCGTCGGCCTTGTGCAGTATGTGGACAATTCCAACCCCGCCAACCGCCCATGAAATTCACCACTGCGATCATACTCGGAAGCCTGGCCATGGCCGGGCTGCAATTTGGGCTAAGCGGCTGCGTGGCTGATGTCGGCGTTGAGGGCGGAGGCGGAGGCGTCTACTACGGCGGAGGCCCTTGGTTCAACGACGGTCCGTGGATCGACGGCGGCTATTGGCACGGGGGCCGGGGCGGCGGGGACCGCGGCGGCGGCTACATTCACCCCCATCGCTGACATGAAGCCTCTCCACCTGCTCCTGGCGGCGACGTGTGTTGCGGCTGGGCTTCAGCTTTCGCTGACGGGCTGCATCATACGGCCGGGTATCGATGAGGGCGTCTACTACGACGGCACGGACCGCGGCCCCTGGTTCCGCGATGGAGACTGGGCGGACGGACGCGGCTGGTATCGCGGGCACGAGAGCGCCGACGTCGGGATCTCCATCTATCCGGGAAGATAGCGATCAGGGGAAATGGCAGTCCCTCGAGTCCAGGCTGTTTGATCCTCGTAGGTCAGCGAGCCTGCTCGCGCCTTCCCGTCGCGCGAGCAAGCTCGCTGACCTACAACGGGCCCAGGCAATCGGATCCGGTCCCGCCGCTAAACCCTCCGGCCGCGGATGAAGGCGATGAGGAAGAGGACCAGGAAGATCACAAAGAGGACCTTCGCGATCATGGCGGCCGTGCCTGCGATGCCCCCAAAGCCGAGGATGCCCGCAACGATGGCGATGATGAGGAAGAGGATGGCGTACGTTAACATGGATGAGAAAAGTGACGGCTGAATGAAAGGTTAGCAGGGTGTTGAAAAGGAATGCGGCCGGCATAGGCCGGCCGCATGTCTGGATCCTGACGAACTGTCCCCCGTGAGGTCAGCTCTTGATCGTCATGGCGTTGCTGACCGACTTGACCCCGCGGATGTCCTGGGCCAGTTTCGTGACCAGGGAAATCTCGGCGGCGGAATTCGCCTCGCCGCTGATGCTGACTGCGGAGTCGGTGGTGCTGATCTTGGTCTTCAGGGCGCTGGTGGAGTCGTGGGTGAGCAGGGCGTACTTGACCTGCGTGGTGATCGAGGCGTCATCGACGATCTCGCCCACCGTCGCACCGGCAGCCGGGGCGACGACCACGAGCTGGTTGTCGACCGACTTCACGTTGCTGACGTCCTTGGCATAGATCTCGGTGAGGTCCTTCTGGGCCGCGTTGTCCGCATTTCCGGAAAGCGTCACCACACCGTCCTTGACGTCGATCTTGGTGGCCGTGGCGCTCACATTGGCTTCCACGAGCAGCTTGGCGCGAATTTTCCAGGCGATCCAGCCGTCCGAATGCTCCGGGAACTCGGGCTTCACCATGATCTCGTTCTGGACGCTGACCACGTCGGGAAGGTTGGACACGGTGTCGGCCGCGAGATCCTTCTCGTCGTTGTCCCGGACGGTGCCCGTGAGGGTGACGACCCCGTCGGTCGCCTGCACATCAACGCGGCCGGCGAGCACGGTATGGTAATTGTAGGAGGCCTTTGCCGCGTCGACGATTTTTTGGTCGGTCGCCTGCGAGGCGAAAAGGACGGCGGGAAGGGCGGCGAGAAGCAGGAGCGCGGCGCGCCCGGAGGTTGTGTGTGTATTCATAATTTTGTATTCGGACTGGTGGGAAGGGTAACCGGTCCGGGTCCCGGCTGCCATGGGGTGTTCACGGCATACCCCAACAGCCTGCCAGTGTAGGGTTTCACCCTATGGCCGCGTGGCCGGAACGAAGGCATGATCCCGGCGTGTCCATCCATCCGTCAGAATCACAAATAGGGAGCCGCCCCGGCCTTTCCTCAAGGAGCCCCGGCGCCGCCGGCAGGCTGTCTCCCGAGGCGGCGCCGCCGTCCGAGGTTGCCCGGCGCGAAGCGCTGTATGACGGGGACCTCGTCCGCAGGTTCAACGGCGGCGACGACGAGGCGTTCTGCGAGATCGTCGCGCGGCACCGCGCCAAGATGTTCTCGATCGCGCTCTCGTTCCTCCAGAATCACGCCGACGCCGAGGAGATCGCCCAGGACACGTTCATCCGCGCCCATCGCAGCCTGTCCAACTTCCGCGGCGACTCGTCGCTGGCGACCTGGCTCCACCGGATCACGATCAACCTCTCCCACAATCGGTATTGGTATTTCTTTCGGCGGCACCGCCATGAGACGCGGTCGCTGGACTGCCCCCTCAACGACCGCACCCAGGCGACCTTGGGCGACCTGGTGCCGACCTCCGAGCCGAATCCGGCCAGGGAGCTGGCGAACCGTGAGTTTTCCGAACTGGTCACCGCGTGCATAGAGCGGCTTTCCACCCCGCAAAGGGAGATCCTTACGCGGCGCGACATCCTGAATCATCCCTACAAGGAGATCTCCAGGGACCTGGGCCTGAACATCGGCACCGTGAAAAGCCGCATAGCGCGCGCAAGGGAGAACCTGCGCGGGCTCCTCGCCCTGTCCTATCCGGAGCCCGCGCCCGGGCCCGCCGCGGCCGATTGGTTCGAGTCTTACCGCCCGTCCGGGCAGATCGATGCCATCACGGCCTGAAGGCGTTGGCAGGGTGTTGAAAAAACACCCTGTTAGACGATTGTCACCTGCACGCTGCTCTCGATGATCCCCCGGGCGATGGCATAGCGGGTCAGCCCGGCCGTGTCATGGATGTCGAGTTTGTCCATTAGGTTCTGCCTGTGCTTCTCGACCGTCTTGATGCTGATATTGAGCGTCGATGCGACCTGCTTGTTTGCGTGCCCTTCGGCCACCAGCTGGATGACCTCCCGCTCGCGCGCCGTGAGGTCCGTCGCCTTTGCGGCGGCCAGGCCGCCGGTCTGGCCGGCCTTCCTGTACTGCCTTTCGACGCGCTTGGCGATGGACGGGCTGTAGTAGACGCCCCCGGCGGCGACCTTCTTGATCGTCTTGGCCAGAATCTGGGCCGAGGTCTGCTTCACCAGGAACCCCGCCGCGCCGATCTCAATCGCGCGGTCGATGTAGGCGTCATCGCTGTGGGCGGAAAGGATGATGATCTTGGTCGCGGGAAGCAGGGCATGGATCTGCCGGGCCGCCTCGATTCCGTTCAGGACCGGCATGGCAATGTCCATGACGACGACATCGGGCCTGTGCAGCTTTGTCATCTCCACCGCCTCGCGCCCGTCGCGCGCCTCGCCGACCACCTCGATGCCGTCGTCGACGGCGAGAAGGCCCCTGAGGCCCTCGCGCACAATGGTGTGATCGTCGGCAAGGAGGGTTTTTATCTGGTTCATATGGGTTCAGGCCTTGGTCGGGGTTGGATGGCGTTTGAACGGAATCTGGGCCGTGACCGTCGTGCCGATGCCCGGGGAGGAGGCGATCTTGAAGGTCCCGCTGATCATCTCGATCCTCTCCCTCATTCCGATCAATCCCAATCGCTTGTTTGTCTGGGAATTCATCATGCCGTCGGCGTCAAATGCCCTGCCGTTGTCGCTTATCGTCATGCGGACGGCATTCGACAACTCCTCGATCTTCACGCTGGCGAGGCTTGCGTCGGCATGCTGGGCGACATTGGCGAGCGCGGCCAGCGCGACCCGGTAGAGGACGGTCCGCCGGTCGTTGCTCAGCTGCTCCACCTGGGCGAAAGCCGTAAAGTGAATGTGCAGGCCGGTGCGCGCCGTATAGGCCTTCATGTAGGACTCAAGGGCGGGGATCAGGCCAAGGTCGTCCAGCACGGTCGGGCGCAGGTCGCGCGCGAACCGGTGTACGATCTTCACGGACTTCTCCACGAGCCGTTGGGTGCTGCTGATGTTCTTCTCGACATCCTTCCCGTTCATTCCCGCCTCGATCTTCAGGGTCGCCAGCTGCACGTTGATGCCCGTGAGGGTCTGGACAATCTCGTCGTGCAACTCGCGGCTGATCGCCTTTCGCTCCTCTTCCTGCGCCAGGATGATCTGGTGCGACATGTGGCGCAGCTTTCTCTGCATGCCGTGGGCGCTCAGGAGCAGGGCCCGAAGATGTGCCTCGGTCCTGCGCAGCGACTTTTCCGCAAGTTTGCGCTGGGTGATCTCCAGCACCATCTTCCCATTCACCCTCTTGAGTTCGATCGTGCGCCGCAGCAGCATGGCGTTGACGCGGCCCAACGGCATGGCGCCGGCTCCCCCGCGGCTCCTTGGTGTCTTCGGTGGTGTTGGAAGCATGGTTTGTTTTCGAATTGTGGCGCGTCGCGGGATGGGAACGGAAGCGCCCGGTCCGCCTGCCTGCCGTGGCGCTTGTGGCGGCCAAGCTCCTGTCCGCCAAGCATCCCAGATCGGCGCCGCAAGGCATATGGGGTCTTGAACGTACTGGGTGGGGTATCACCCCATACCCCAAAATCGAATTGAGGCTAGTTTTGCGCATGCTGAAAAAGGGACGACGCACCGCGGCGGGGAGACACGGCACAGGGGCCAGGCCCCAGGCCATCAGGCTGGCCAAGTGTCCCACAGGCATTCACGGTTTCGATGAGATCACGGGCGGCGGTCTGCCGCGGGGGCGCCCGACGCTCCTGTGCGGCGGCGCGGGCTGTGGCAAGACCCTCTTTGCCATGGAGTTCATCGTGCGCGGCGCGATGCTGTTCGGCGAGCCGGGTGTCTTCATGTCCTTCGAGGAAACCACGGACGAGTTGAAGGCAAACGTCGCATCGCTCGGGCTCGACCTGGCTGAATTGGAGTCCGAAAGGAAGGTCCTGCTTGAGTTCGTGCACATCGAGCGAAGCGAGATCCACGAGACCGGGGAGTACGACCTGGAGGGTCTGTTCGTGCGGCTGAACCTTGCGATCGACTCCATCGGCGCCAAGCGCGTGGTCCTCGACACCCTCGAGGCGCTGTTCGCCGGCCTGCCCAACGAGGCCATCCTGCGCGCCGAGTTGCGCCGGCTGTTCCGCTGGCTCAAGACGAAGGGCGTCACGGCCGTGATCACGGCCGAGCGGGGGCGCGAACAGCTCACCCGCCACGGGCTGGAGGAATATGTCTCCGACTGCGTCGTGCTGCTCGACCACCGGGTCAACGACCAGATCGCGACGCGGCACCTGCGCGTGATCAAGTATCGCGGGGCGCTGCATGGCACGAATGAATTCCCGTTCCTCATCGGCGACATGGGCATCAGCGTGCTTCCCATCACATCGCTGGGGCTGACCCACAAGGTCTCCGACGAGCGGGTGTCCACCGGCATCCCGAAGCTCGACGCCATGCTGAGCGGCAGGGGCTTCTTCCGCGGCAGCAGCATCCTGCTCACGGGCACGCCCGGCACGGGAAAGACGATCACCGCCGCATGCTTCGCCCAGGCCGCCGCCAGGCGCGGCGAACGGGTGCTCTTCTTCTCGTTCGAGGAGTCGCCCGACCAGATCATACGCAACATGCGGTCGATCGGCCTGCGCCTGGATCCGCTCGTCAGGCGCGGCCTCCTGCGGTTTCATGCGGCCCGTCCCACCGTGTACGGCCTGGAAATGCACCTGGCCACGATGTTCAGGGAGATCGCCATGTACCGGCCGCAGGTCGTCATCATGGATCCGATCACCAGCCTGATGGCGGCCGGCACGGACTCCGAGACCAAGGGAATGGTGACGCGGCTGATCGACTACCTGAAGGAAGGGCAGGTCACCTCGCTCTTCACCAGCCTGACGCATGGCGGGCACGCCCTGCAACAGAGCGAAATCGCGATGTCCTCGCTGATGGACTCGTGGCTGCTGCTGCAGGACTTCGAGGGCAACGGGGAGCGCAACCGGGTCCTCTACGTGATCAAGGCGCGCGGAATGGCCCACTCGAACCAGGTCCGCGAGTTCCTGATCTCCGACCGTGGCATCGACCTCGTCGACGCCTACATAGGGCCCAGTGGTGTCCTCACCGGTTCGGCCCGCCTGGCGCAAACCGCAAGAGAGAACGCCGAGGCCCTCGAGGCCCGCCAGGAGTCCGCCCGCCGAAGGCACGAACTGGAGCGGAGGCGGGCAGCCCTCGAGCGGCAGATCGGCGGCCTGCGCACCGAGCACGAGGAAAGCGCCCAGGAACTTCGCCGGATTGACAGGCAGGCTGGAACCCAGGTGCGCCTCCTGAGCGCCGAACGGACCGAACTGGGCCGTCTTCGCCACGCGGACGTCGCCAACCCGCGGCAACGGCCGGTCCGGCCCGGACCGAACGGAACCGCAGGGAGCAGCCCGTAACATGAAGAAGCCCAGCTCCCCCCGGCGGCGCCGAGCCGACAAGCTTTGGCAGCTGCGCCTCTATGTGGCCGGGCAGACGCCAAAGTCGCTGACCGCGTTCTCGAACCTCAAGAAGATCTGCGAGACCCACCTCCGCGGACGCTATCGCATCGACGTGATTGACCTGGTCAAGCGGCCCCAGTTGTCCGGCGGCGACCAGATTCTGGCGATCCCCACGCTCGTGCGCAAGCTGCCCGAGCCGGTGCGCAAGATCATCGGCGACCTGTCCGATACCGAGCGTGTGCTCGTCGGCCTGGACCTGCGGGCTGCCGGCTAACCGAGGATCCTTCCGTTGAAAAAGCAAACGCCAAGCCGCGCCACCGGGACCCTTGAAGGGACACCGACCGCCGGAGGCGGGGGGAAGTACCTCCTCCGGTTGTATGTCGCCGGCGCCACGGACAGGTCGCGGGAGGCCGTGCTGCGCGCCCAAAGGCTGTGCAAGGGCGAATTCGGAGAAAACTTCACGTTGGAGGTGATCGACGTCTATCAGCAGCCCATCCTCGCGCGCGACGGCCAGATCGTGGCGACCCCGACCCTGGTCAGGGAGTTCCCCAAACCCGTGCGAAGGCTCATCGGGGACCTCGCCAACACCTCCGGCCTCTTCGTGGGCTTGGACCTGGGCTCCCGCGGCAAGCCCGCGCCGTAAGGACCGCATGCGGCGACTCTTTTCCAGGCTCCCGATCAAGCGGAATCCAAACGGGCTCCGCCAACGCCTCGACGAGGCCGAGGAGACCATCCGGGCCATCCGCAACGGCAAGGTGGACGCGGTCGTAGTGGCCGGGAGGCACGGGGCCCAGGTGTTTACGCTCGAGGGCGCCGGGCTGGCCTATCGCAAGCTGATCGAGTCGATGAATGAAGGGGCGCTGACGCTTGCGACGAATGGAACGATCCTGTATGCAAACTACTGCTTTGCCAGGATGGTCGGATGCCAGCTGGAAAAGGTGGTCGGCAGCCCGTTCCAGCGGTTTCTACGCGTCGGGGACAGGGTGACGCTCCGGTCGATCCTGAAGCGGGCCGGGACGCAGGGCGGGAAACTCCAGATAGTCCTGAAGTCCCATGGTCATCCGCCGATGCCGGTGCAAATCTCCGTCCACGCGCTCGGCGAGGGAGATTCGGGCCGCGCGACGGTCAGCATGGTCGTGACCGATGTGACGGAGGCCCGCCGGGTCGAGGAGCTGCTGCGGGCCCTGACTCACCGCCTCGTGCGGGCCCAGGAACTCGAGCGCAGCCGGGTGGCCCTCGAATTGCACGACAACATCACCCAGCTTCTCTGCGCCGCCGTCTTCTGCAGCCAGACCCTTGCCGACCGCCTGCAGGCGGGCCACGGCACGCTGAAGGGCGAGGCCTTGAGGCTTCGCGACATGCTCGGGGAAATCGCCGATGAGATTCAGCGCATCTCGCACGACCTGGGTCCCAGCGTGCTAAACAACCTGGGCCTTGTCGCGGTCCTGCGCGAGAAGACCGCGGAATTCGCCCGGCGCACGGGCCTGAAGGTGATGCTGGCCGGGGTGCAGCCGATTGCGCGTCTGCCCGCGGACATCGAGCTGGCGCTCTTCCGGATACTGCAGGAGGCGCTGGGAAACGTGGAGAAGCACGCGCGCGCAGGCAGGGTCTCGGTGTTCCTGCGGAAGGACGGCAACGTTGTGCGATTGGCGATCCACGACGACGGGATAGGATGCGGCGTGGGCCGCCAGCCGGGCGCGGGGGACGGAAGGGGAGGCCTTGGCCTGGCCAGCATGCGCGAACGGGCGGGCATCGTCGGCGGGAGCTTCCGGATGACCTCGTCCCGCCGTTCGGGCACGGTGGTCGAGGTGCAGGTCCCGGCACCCGAGACGGCATTGGCGGCCGGGTAGCCGGCGCAACGGGGCGCTGACGCGGCACGCCGGTTGGGGTTACACCCCATACCGCCCCGACGGATTTGCGCGTACCCTCCGCGAGCCATGAATCTCAAAATCGCACTCCTGACCGGCGCAGTCTTCCTCGGCGCCTCGCTAACGGCCTGGGCACAAAACGAACATTCCACCGCGCGCCTCGGCGCGGACAAGGGTGTCCACGACATGGGCGACATCGAGATCCAGACCTTCCAGGGCGAAAAGCTCGGCATGGTCAAGGATCTGGGCGTCGATCTCGTCAACGGACGCATTGTGGAGGTGCTGGTGGCCTGCGACAGCTCGCTCGGGGTCGGCGACAAAATCGTGGCCGTTCCGCCGCTTGCCCTCGTGCCGGACAGGCTCAACGAGATCTATCGGCTCAACGTGAGCGCCGATGTCTTCAGGAGCGCCGCTGCGATCGACCTTTCCCGCTGGACCGACTTTGGCCGAAGCGACCGCATTACCGCGGCATACCGGCTTTTTGGGCAGGAACCCTATTTCCTGGGGGAAAACGAAACCGCGAGCGCAACGGCCGCGCGGCCGAAAGTGCCGCTCGGCTATGTGGAGCGCACGAGCAGGCTGCTGGACATGCAGGTCGGGAATTTCCGCGACGAGAAGCTGGGAAAGGTCTGCTCGTTCAGCCTGGACATCCCGAAGGGCCGCATTCGCAGCGTAATCATCCTTTCGCCCGGCAACTTCAAGACCGAGAGCATCGTCCCGGCGATGGCGCTCAGCTTCAACTCCGTGAGGGATGCCCTCCTGCTCAATGACAGCAAGGTCGAGTACGCGAACGAGCCCCATTACATCTTCACCGAGGCCCAGTACGGCAATTCTGCCTATTCCAGGGAGGAGTCCTACAAGGGCCCGAGAACGTACGCGCCCCTGCAGCAGGGCACCAGCTACCGCGACGTGGACAAAACCCACCAGATTTACGACCGGATCCGCGAGGCCAAGATCGCCAGCGACGATGTGGAGGTCGGCACGTTCGAAAGCCGGATCACGCTGCGCGGCTGGGTCGACACCGTCGAGGACAAGAGGCTCATCTTTCAAATCGCGGTCGCGGCCTCCCGGGTGGAACTAGTGGACAACCAGATCATTGTCGGCCGGCCCAGCGCCTCCAACTAGCTACTCGTTTCACCCCATGGCCCCGGCGCTCGCATGCGGGTACTTTGACGACCGTCCAAGTGGCGAAATAGCCACCGCGCACCGCGCACACAGCAATTCACGAGGATCCAATCTATGAAGCTCACTACACTGGCAGTTCTTTCCCTGGCGGCAATCGGTAGCACCCAGCTCTTGGGGCAGACCAGCACCATTTCGACCGTCGTCATCGGCACGGCATCCACCGCGGGTGGCACCGCGAACGGTGTCGCGACGGTCACACAGAGGATCGGGACCGTGGGGAACGTGCAGGGCAGCGTCGGGGACAACCTCGCCGGGATCCAATACGTGGCCGGCCTGATCCCCCTGGACGGTGCGCCCGCATCCGCGGCCTTCTACACCCTCACGGGAGCCGCTATCCCGATCGGTGGGGCGGCGTCCATCATTCCTCCCGCCTTCGCCAGCTACGGGTCGCTCACGTCCCCGACGCAGGTCAATGTCTACAGCGACGTCGGCTCCAAGCTCACGCCGAATTCGTATTCGGGGCTGACCTTTGCGGAGGCGGATCTCACCTTCGGATCGAACGACTTCTACACCATCCACCACACGACGGGAACCGACTATTTTGCCGAGATTGTGCCCGGCACCGGCACGTCGTCGGCTGTGTTCGACCTGAAGCCGATGTCCTGGCAGGCGGTTGGCGGCGCGGCGGGCGGACCGGCGGACACCGGTCTCACGGGATACTTCGCGATTTCGTGGGCGACCGGGATCCTGTCCCTGGGCTCACCCTACCTGGACCAGAGCATATACTACCTGAGGACCGACACCAGCTCCCACGTCCAGTTTGGCGTGGTGCATCCGAAGTTGACCACCGGATCCCAGGACACCCTTGACCTGACCACGGCAGTCGGAAGCTTCGGCGTGGGCAACTACACGACGCTTACCTTTTCGCCGACGGCCGTCGGAAACTATGGGGCGAACAAATTCTACTACCTGCGCCAGGACACCGGTCCGGGCGGCACGGGCAACACGATCCTGGGGACCTTGAATCCCGACATCATCACCGCCGGCGCCAGGACCATATCGGATATCGCCAACCTCGGTGGAGTCTTCAAGACGCTTGTCTTCGCTCCCGACGCCACCGGTCCCTCCGGGGCTTGGGGCACCAACCAGTTTTTCGCGTCCGGCACTCTCGCGGCGGGCGCCCAGTCCGTGAGCTTCGCGGCCATTCCCAACCACAATGTGGGCGATGTGTTCACCGTGACCCCGACCGCGAGTTCCGGCTTGGACATTGATCTCACCGTGGTGAGCGGTCCCGCCACAGTCCAGACGACCGGCGTCTCCGGAGCCACGCCGCTGTCGCTGCGCGTATTCACCGTGACGACGACCGGCCCGGGCATCGTCAAGCTGCAGGCGCGCCAGGCAGGCCAGGCCCTTCCCCTCCCACTCTACACGGCAAACTTCCTGCAGCAGAGTTTTGATGTGCTCGGACTGCCGACCATCAACAGCCCGACGGCCGCCGCCGGCACCGTAAGCTCGGCCTTCACGTACGACATCACGTCGACGGGGTCGCCCATAAGCTATGCCGCCACCGGCCTTCCGACAGGATTGTCCCTCAACACGTCCACCGGTGCCATCACCGGCACCCCGGTGGCACCCGGTGTCGCGACGGTCACCCTCACCTCGACGAACCCCACGGGCACAAGCAGCCCCGTGACCCTGACGATCACCGTCGCCGCGGCCGCGGTTCCTCCCATCATCAGCAGCGCGACGGCAGCGGCCGGGACCGCAGGAACGGTCTTTGCGACCTACACGATCGTGGCCACCGGGTCCCCCACGAGTTATGCGGCCACCGGCCTGCCGGTTGGCCTGGCGCTTAACACCGTAACGGGTGCGATCACGGGAACGCCGGTTTCCCAGGGCGTCTCCACCGTGACCCTTACCGCGACGAATGTCGCGGGCACCAGCAGCCCCGTGACCCTGACGATCACCGTCGCCGCGGCTGCGGCCGTTCCCACCATCACGAGCGCGACCACGGCGGCCGGCACCGTCGGCACGATCTTTGTGACGTACACCATCGTGGCCACCGGCACGCCGACAAGTTATGGCGCCACCGGTCTGCCTGTCGGCCTCACGCTGAATTCCCTGTCGGGCGCGATCACGGGCACGCCGACGGCGTCGGGGGTCTCGACCGTCGCACTTACGGCGACCAACATCACGGGCACGAGCAGCCCCGTGACCCTGACCATCACCGTCGCTGCCGCGGCTGCGGTGCCCATCATCACGAGCGCGACGACGGCGGCCGGCACCGTCGGCACGACCTTTGTGACATACTCGATCGTGGCGACCGGATCGCCGACGAGCTATGCGGCCACCGGCCTGCCTGCCGGCCTTACGCTGAACACGCTCACGGGAGCGATCACGGGCACGCCGACATCGGCCCTGGTCTCGACGGTCACGCTGACCGCGAGGAACGTCACGGGCACGAGCAGCCCCGTTACGCTGACGATCACCGTCGGAGCTGCCGCGGCAGTCCCCATCATCACGAGCGCGACCACCGCGGCCGGTACGGCCAATACGACCTTTGTGACGTACACGATCGTGGCGACCGGGTCGCCGACGAGCTATGCGGCCACCGGCCTGCCTGCCGGGCTCACGCTGAACACGCTCACGGGCGCAATCACGGGAACGCCGACCGCATCGGGCGTCTCGACCGTCACGCTTACCGCGACGAATGGTACGGGCACGAGCAGCCCCGTGACCCTGACGATCACCATCGCACCGGCTGCCGTCGCGCCCATCATTACAAGTGCGACCACCGCAGCCGGTACGGCCCATACGACCTTTGTGACGTACACGATCGTGGCGACCGGGTCGCCGACGAGCTTTGCGGCCACGGGCCTGCCGGCCGGCTTGACGCTGAATACGCTCACGGGCGCAATCACGGGAACGCCGATTGCCTCGGGCGTCTCCACTGTCGCCCTGACCGCGACCAACGTCACGGGCACGAGCAGCCCAGTTACCCTGACCATCACCGTAGCACCGGCTGCCGCGGTGCCGGTCATTACGAGCGCGACCACCGCGCCGGGTACCGTCAACACGACCTTTGTGACGTACACGATCGTGGCGACCGGGTCGCCGACGAGCTATGCCGCCACCGGCCTGCCGGCTGGCTTGACCCTGAATACGCTCACGGGAGCGATCACGGGCACGCCGACGGCGGCGGGCGTCTCGACCGTCGCCCTGACCGCGACGAATGGTACGGGCACGAGCAGCCCCGTGACGCTTACGATCACGGTCGCAGCGGCTTCCTCCGCACCGATCATCACCAGCCTGACCACTGCGCCGGGGACCGTGGACACGATCTTCGTCACCTATACGATCGTGGCAACGGGACTTCCGACGAGCTTTGGCGCCGCCGGGCTTCCCGCCGGCCTGGCCCTGGACCCGCTCGCAGGAACGATCACGGGCACGCCGACTGCCGCCGGGGTCTCGAATGTGACCCTCACCGCGACGAACACCATCGGCACGAGCAGCCCGGTGACGCTAACGATCACGGTCGCCGCAGCCGGCACCGTGCCAAGCATCACCAGTGCGATCACCGCGCCCGGGACGATCAACACAACCTTTGTGACGTATACGATCGTCGCCACCGGCTCGCCCACGAGCTATGGAGCCACGGGGCTTCCCCCCGGTTTGACGATCAGCTCCCTCACCGGGGCGATCACGGGCACGCCCACGGCGACCGGGGTCTCGGTCGTGACGCTCAGCGCCACCAACCTCTCTGGAACCGGGACGGCGACGCTGACGATCACCGTCGCGGCCGCCGGTGTCGCGCCCGTCATCACGAGTCCGGCCGCTGCGGCCGGCACCATCAACACGACGTTTGTCACCTACACGATCGCGGCTACGGGTTTGCCCACGAGCTTTGCCGCGACCGGTCTTCCCGCCGGCCTTGCCGTGGATTCGACCACGGGAGTGATCACGGGGACGCCGACGGCGACGGGCGTTTCCGTCGTGACGCTGGACGCGACCAACACGACCGGGACAGGAACGGCATCGCTGACCATCACCATTGCTGCAGCCAGCGTGGTGCCTGTCATCACGAATCCCGTCAACAACCCGACCGGCACGGTCGGATCGGTCTTCCCGAGCTATCCGATCGTGGCCACTGGATCTCCCACAAGCTACACCGCGACCGGCCTCCCAACCGGGTTGAGCATCGATCCGGTGACGGGCGTGATCAATGGCACGCCGACCGAGTCCGGGACCTTTGTCGTGACCATCACCGCCACGAACGCGACCGGAACCGCGACCACCACGCTGACCATCGTGATAGCGGCCGAACCCATTAGCTGGATTTCGAGCTTCTCAGCCCGCGGTCTGACCGGCACGGGAGACCAGATCCTCATCCTTGGCTTCTGGGGTGTGGGCACCAACGCCACCTATCTGCTGGAGGGCGTCGGCCCGACCCTGGCCAACTATGGAGTCTCGAATGTCGTTGCCGATCCGACGCTGGCGTTGTTCGGCGCCGGCGCAACCTCCCCGACCGCGTCCAACAACGACTGGGAGACCAACCTGACCGGCACGCCCAATGCGGCGGCCATCGTCGCGGCGTCGGCGCAGGTGGGTGCGCCCCCGCTCCCGAGCGGGAGCAAGGACTCCGCGCTGCTGGCCACTCTGGCCGGGGGCGGATACACGGTGGAGGTGGCGGGAGCCAACGGCACGACCGGCACGGCGCTCGCCGCCGTCTACGATGCCGACGTCTCGCCCGGCGCTGGGATCCTTGTCGGGTCCGCCCGCGGGAATATCGCGGCCGGCGGCGGTGTCATCATCGCCGGGTTGTACATCTCGGGAAGTGTGCCGATGACGGTGCTGATCCGCGGTACGGGGCCGGCTCTTTTGACCTTTGGCGTGACTGACGCCCTCGCGGACCCGTCGATCACGGTGTACTCGGGACAAACCCCGATCGCGACCAACAGCGGCTGGGGAACCCCGAGCGGTTCGGCTGCGCAGATCTCGAGCACCTCAGACCAGGTCGGAGCGTACCCACTGGCCTCCGGAAGCAAGGATGCAGCCGTGATCCTGACGCTCCAACCTGGAGCCTACACGATCGTGGGAACGAGCGCCAGCGGCGGGACCGGGGTGATGCTCATCGAGGCCTACAACGCCAACTGAGTTGCGGAAACAAAAGCAGGCCCTATGAAGGCCAACATTGGATTGGACGACAACGCCCGCCTGGAGGTCGGCCAGATGCTCAATCTGCTTCTGGCCGACGAGTACGTCCTCTATGCGACGACGCGGGACTACCACTGGAATGTGACGGGCCCGGAATTCCAAAGCCTCCACAAGCAGTTCGAGACGCAATTCGGGGAAGTGGCCGAATGGATCGACCAGGTTGCCGAGCGTGCGCGCGCCATTGGGGCGGGCGCGCGCGGCAACTGGGCTGACCTCACGAAGGCGGCGAGGTCATCGGCGGACCCGGGAATCGATCTGGCTGCGGAGCACATGATCTCGGAGCTGCTCGCCCTGCACGAGGAACTCATCGTGCAGATAAGGAAGGATGCCTGCGCCTGTGCCGGAAAGTTCAAGGATGCCGGCACTGCCGACTTCCTGACGGGTTTGATGGAGCGGCATGAGAAGGCCGCGTGGATGCTCCGATCCCAGCTCGACACGGAGGAAGAGGGGTCTGACTAGTCAGTCGGCCGGCAAGGCAAAGGTTTTGACGCTCCCGCTTTCCGCGGGAAAGTCCCGGAACATGGCCCGGATCATCACGGGCACCACGTCGGACAGCCTGTGCCGACGGCCTTCGCTGGTGGCCCTGGCCTCATAGACCACCTTGGGGTGGGCGGCCGACGACCCGACTCGATCGATGATGACTATCGTGAAGGCGCGGCCATATTCCGTGTGTGTCTCCGTGACGGTACCGATGATGGAGCTGTATTCCGGCAGAAATGCCTTGGCTGAGTCGTTGCCGGTCGTCCGGCCATTGGAGTTGGGGCCGACCACCGGCCATGATTCGGATCGCTGGTGACCGCCGTCCACCGCGAAGTCCATCCAGGCCGTGAAATCAGGGGGTGTTTTCAAGTCGGTGAGGATGACGAACCCCCGCGCCCTCAGTTCATTGCCGACCAGGGCCGCATAGGCTTCCGCGTGGTGGCTCAGAGGCCTGACCGGGTCGATCGGATACACATAGACGGTCTTTCCCCAGGTGTCCGGCGGCATCCATTGAAGCGTGGTGACCGTCGTCCTTACGACTGTGCCGCAGCCGGTCAGCCCCAGGGCGAGAAGCAACGGAGCCAGGTTTTTCATCGCGTGGGGAAGCATGAACGCAGGGCAGGCCCCTGCCCATGGGGTGTAACCCCATGCCACGGGCGGACACCGGACACCCCGCAGCCGGGAGTATGACGTGAACACCCCATGGCGGCGGGAGCCCCGGAGGCGTACGTTCAACGCATGATGAAAAATCCCAGCAAGTCTCCATCGCCCGCGGGCTTTGTGCGCACGGCGCGGAAGTTCACGTTTGCCGTCGGCGGCTGCAGCGCGCTCCTAGTTCTCGCCGGTTGCGCCTCCGAACCGGACTCCCATCTCGTCTCGGCTCCGCCTCCGTCGTCGGCACAGCCCTCCGGCTCGACGATGACAACGACCACCACCACTCCGGTGGCCGTCCCGGCCTATGGCGGAAGCGTCCCGGCGGCGCCCGTCGTAAGCACGGTGGTTGTGACCCAGACTCCCCCGGCCCTGCGGCAGGAGGTCGTGCTGGCCCAGCCCTCGCCCGAACACGTCTGGATCCCAGGCTATTGGACCTGGCGCAACAGTGAGTACCAATGGATGGCGGGTCACTGGGAACTGCCTCCCTCCTCGGGCTCGGTGTGGGTCGCCCCGCGCTGGGAACAGGAGGGGAACGCCTACCGCTTTTACGAAGGCTACTGGAGGTGAAACCTTGCCAGTAGGTGCGCGGGGCCCGTTTTGCGGGCCCCGCGTTTTTATTTGAGGCCCGGCGGGCGGGGCCTCAACGGACCTTCAGCTCGACGATATGCTCCTCGCGGTCGTCGGCGAGCGGCAGGACGGGCCCCGGGATCTCCTTCCCGTCGAGGAAAAGGCGGCCCGCCTCGGCTGACTGCGGGCCTGCCCGTGTGAAAGCGATGTGATAGGTAGTCTGCCGGTAGCGGTAGTGGACCTTGTACTCATTCCAGGCCGCGGGCATGAGGGGACTCAGGCGCAGGCGATCCCCTTCGAGGTTCAAGCCGAGGAGGGTCTCCACGAGGAGGCGGTACATCCAACCGGCCGAGCCTGTATACCAAGTCCAGCCGCCGCGGCCCAGGTGCGGCGGTGTCCCGTACACGTCCGCCGCGACCACATAGGGCTCGACCTTGTAGGTCTCGATCCGCCCGGGCGCATCGCCGTGGTGGATTGGGTTGAGCATTGAGAAGAGCTCCCACGCCCGTTGACCGTCTCCCAGGATGGCAAAGGCCATTGCGAACCATATCGAGGCCTGGGTGTACTGGCCGCCGTTTTCACGGACCCCGGGCATGTATCCCTTGATGTACCCCGGGTTCATGGGGGAGATGTCGAACGGCGGGTCGAAAAGCCGCACAATGTCCGGGCCGCGGAGGACCAGCCGTTGGTAGACCGACTCCATGGCCCGGCGGGTGCGACCAGGGTCGCCGGCTCCGCTGATCACCGACCAGCTCTGCGGCAGGGAGTCGATCTGGCACTCCGGGTTGGCGTGCGAGCCGAGCGGTTCGCCGCTGTCAAAATAGGCGCGGAGGTACCACGCACCGTCCCAGGCGCTCTTCTCGATGCTCCGGGCCAGCTCCCCCGCCTGGGCGAGGCAGCGGTTGGCAAAGACGGAGTCCGCGCGGGCGCGTGAGAGCGCCGCAAACTGGGTGAGGACGTCGACCAGGAAGAAAGCGAGCCACACGCTCTCGCCCCGCCCCTGGATCCCCACGCGATTCATCCCGTCGTTCCAGTCGCCGGATCCCATCAGAGGCAGGCCGTGTTCGCCGAACCTCAGGCTGTGCTCGATGGCGCGGACGCAGTGTTCGTAGAGCGTGGCCGAATCGTCCGAGCGGTTTGGCAGGTCATAGTAGGCCTCCTCGTCGAATTTCACGGGCCGGCCCTCGAGGAAGCTGACCCGCTCCTCGAGCACGCCGATGTCGGCGACGCAGGTGACATAGCGGCACGTGGCGTACGGCAGCCAAAGGTAGTCGTCCGAGGAGTGGGTCCGCACACCCCGGCCGCTGGGGGGGTGCCACCAGTGCTGCGCATCGCCCTCGCGAAACTGGTGGGCCGCGGCTCGGAGCAGGTGCTCGCGCGTGAGCGCGGGCTCCGTGTGCACCAGCGCCATCACGTCCTGAAGCTGGTCGCGAAAGCCGAAGGCGCCGCTCGATTGGTAGAATCCTGTCCGGCCCCACAGCCTGGCGCCCAGAGTCTGGTACATCAGCCACCCGTTGGCCATGACGTTTACCGAGGGATCCGGGGTGTCCACGTTGATCGCGCCAAGGGTCCGGTTCCAATAGGCCCAGACGCCCTCGAGCGCGAGGCGGCTGGCGTCCGTACGCCGGAATCGCTGGATCAAGTCCTGGACGTCGGCCAGCCCGCGTCCAAGTCCTAGGCGGAAGGTCGTCTCCTGTTCTTCGCCATCCTGCAGGTCGAGGACGACCTGCAGGCACCCGCAGGGATCGAGCCCGGCGCCAACCCTGCCGGAAAGCCGGGCGCGTCGCATCGCGGCCGGCTGGGCAAGGGTTCCGTTGCTGCCCAGAAACTCCCTTCGGTCCCCGGTCACCGTGCGCGTCCCGTCGTTCACGTCCAGGAATGCTATGCGATCCGGAAAGTCCGTGTTGAAATAGTTGCGGGCCAGCAATGCGCCGGACTTGATATCGACCTCCGTCTGGACGTGAAGCAGGCTCTTGGGGCGGAGTTCCCCGAGCACCCACTCCCAGGCGCCGGTGACCGACACGCGGCGAGGGCGCCCCGAGATATTCCGAAGCTTCAGTACGTTGAACTTCACCGACGCATCCATGGCCACGAAAACCCACAGCTCGGATGCGATTCCGCCCTGGCTGTGTTCAAACACCGTGTAACCGAAGCCGTGGCGGATGACGTACGGCGTGGTTCCGCGCGCGGGCTGGGGAGTGGGCGACCAGTATTGCCCTGTCTGCTCGTCGCGGATGAACAGCGCCTCTCCCTGCGTGTCCAGGACGGGGTCGTCGCTCCAGGGAGTGAGCCGGAACTCGTGGGAGTTCTCCGCCCAGGTATAGCCGCCGCCGGACTCGGAGACGACGGTGCCAAAGTAGGGGTTGGCGAGCACGTTGATCCACGGGGCCGGGGTCATTCGCCCGGGCTGAAGGGTGATCACGTACTCGTGACCATCGCGGGTGAACCCTCCGTATCCGTTCTGGAAAATCAGTTCGCGGGCAGCGGTCGGCGCGGGGGGCTCTGCGCGCGCGGAGCGGGTGGGGGAGAACGCCGGGACCACGGGCTCCAGCGTGCTTCGGCGGTCCGCCTGCTCGGCGAGGGTTCCGCCCTCGTCGTCCAGGACGATCCGCGCGGCCGACTCGAGGAGGACCCTGTCGTCGCTGGGGATTTGCTCGAGCCGCCGGACGAAGATGCCCCCCGGCTTGTCCAGCATTTGGGCCTCAATCCCCGAGGCGATCTGGCGCATGATCTCATCGTGCAGGGGCTGGCGGTACGCGGAGACATCCCCATTCACGATCATCAGCTCGACCGTCAGTCCCTTCATCCGCCAATACGAGTGCGCCCGGATCAACTCACGGACAATTTGTATCCTGTCGATGCTGCCCACCCGGAGCACCACGATCGGCGCATCGCCCGAGATCCCGTAGCTCCAAAGGCCGCTCTGGCCCCTCCGGTTGCTGCGAAGGACGCTTGCCGTGGCCCGGCGGGCCGGGTCGGCATAGATCAGCGCCCCGGCCAGGCGGCCGTACAGCTGGGCCTCCATCTCCGTGGCGTTGAGGTGGCGCAGGGTCACCTGGCTGTGGGTCCAGGCCAGGTCGAACGCGCGGTCCACCATCCGGGAGCTCTGGTATTTCTCGACCTGGATCAGGGCGGCCTCCCGGCTCCTTGCGACCCCAAGGACCAGGTCAAGGATGGCCGTGTCGTGAGCCTGGATGGTGACGGTCCTCCTCAGGGATACAATGGGGTCGAGCACGGAGCCCGCCGTGTTGGACAAGGGAGAAGACCCTTGCATGGCGGCCGGATTGGCCACGCTGCCGCCCCGGCCCAAGAACCTGACCCGATCGGTCTCACATGAGACCTCCTCCTGTTCGCCGCCCTGGCCGAGCATGAGATGCAGCAGCCAGGGCGGGCTTTCCTCCGGGGAGCTGGCGCGCCGAGTGCAAAGGATGGCGGAGGACCCGGGCAAGAATTCCGTCTGGACGAAGAGGTTTCCAAATGCGGGGTGCGCCTCGTCCGCGCCAGGGCTCGACAGCACGACCTCGGCGTAGGAGGTCAGTTCGATGGTGCGCGGGACGGACAGGCGGTTGACCATGGTGATGCGCCTCAGCTCGACGTCGTCTTCCGGTGAAACGCCTATTTCCGTGTGCACCTCGAGTCCGGCGTGCCGCTGCCGGAATTCCGCCCCGCCCTGGGTGAAGATCGCCTCGTAGCCGCCCACCGGACGCAGGGTCGGCTGGTAGGCCGTGGACCAGAATTCACCCGTTGCCGGATCGCGCAGGTACACGAAGCTGCCCCAGCAGTCGCGCGTCGCGTCTTCCCTCCAGCGTGTGACGGCCAGGTTGAGCCAGCGGCTGTACCCGCCGCCGGCGCTGGTGACGACTACATGATAGCGGCCGTTGGAGAGGAGGTGAACCTGCGGGGACGGAGGGGTGGGGTTCGTGAACACGCGCATCACGCTCTCGCCCTCGGCGGAGCGGCTCCGCGACGTCTCGAGGACGAGGTCCTCGGCAAAGACGCTCACGGCGGTCTTCGGCACCCGCTCCTGGAGCAGGAGTTCCGTCGCCTTGAGCAACGGGCAGGCCATGAACCTGCGGTGCATGGCATTGCCCTGGAGAAGATTGGCGAAAGCCACCAGGCTCATCCCCTGATGGTGGGCCATGAACGACCTGATGGTGGCGCTCTTTTCTCCGGGCGGCAGGCGCGCCGGCGTGTAGTCCACGGCTTCGAAGAAGCCATAGGCGCCCGAGCGCCCGTCGGCTTCCAGGCGCCGCAGGTTCTCACACGCCTTTTCCGGGGCGACCATCAGCGCCAGGCTGCTGGCGTAGGGCGCGACAACGAGGTCCTCGGCCAGCCCCCGCTTCAGGCCCAGGCCCGGGACTCCGAACGCGCGGTATTGGTAATTGAGGTGGACGTCGGTCCTGTTGTATCCGGATTCCGAGGTGCCCCACGGGACTCCGTGGGAATCCCCGTACTCGATCTGCCGCCGCACGGCGGCCCTGCAGGTGTGATCGAGCAGGGTGTTCTCATAGTTTGGCATGACCAGGAGCGGCATCAGGTACTCGAACATCGATCCGCTCCACGAAACGAGGACGGGGTCCCCCCGCAGCGAGACTAGCTGACGTCCCAGGGAAAACCAATGGTCCTGGGGAACCTGCCCAAGCGCGACCGCGACGTAACTGCACAGGCGGGCCTCTGAGGCAAGCAGGTCATAGAAGCTGGAGTCACAACTCCGCTCCGCGACGTTGAACCCCGTGGAGAACAGGTCCCTGGGCTTGTCAAAGAGCAGCGTGAAGTCCATGGCCGCGAGCTCGTCGCCCTGGACGGCGAGCGTCTCCAGGGCCGACAGGCGGCGCCGGGCGTTGTCCGACGCCTCACGCAGCGCGGCGAGGAGACCGCCCAGGTACTCCGCGTACGCCTCCCGGGACGGGTCCGGGGGGGCTGTGAGTTCCGTGAGGGCGGCCTCGACCGCCGGGCAGCGGGTCTTGTCGAACTGTGCCACCTCCTGCAGCGTGGGGGATCCCTCCGGGGGGGCTGTCTTCCCGCCGGGTTGCGCGAAAGGAGGGGGCCGCGGCAACCGCAGCCATGGGGCGACGAAAAGGAGATCGTCGAGGTGCTCCCGGGAGTTGCGCGCGAGCAAGCCGGCCCATCTCCCGGGTTCGCCCGCGAGGGTCCCGGGCGGGTCGGCGAGAAGGGTCGCGACCGCCATCGTCTTCTTCAACAGTTCGCGCGTCTCCGCGAGACCGTGCGGGGCGTCCCGAAGCTCCGCGTCGAGCCCGGCCAGCTGCGTTCCAGGCCCTGTGAGCCCGGCAAGGATTCCCACGGTGTCCCGCAATCCTGCAAAGACCGACGGACTGAAGATGGGCTCGTGCGCGGCCTCCCTCAGGCCGGCACTGTGCGTGAGCAGGTGCCCCGCCAGGTTTCCGCTGTCCACGCTCGACACATACAGGGGAAGAAGCGGAGCCAGCGTTCGGGTCTCGTACCAATTGTAGAAATGCCCCCGGTACCGCTCGAGCCGCCGCATCGTGGCCATGCAATCCTGCGCTCGTTGGATCACTCCGCCGAGGGGGAGATAGCCGAGATCCCTGGCAGCGAGGTTTGCGAGCAGGGCCAGGCCCATGTTCGTGGGAGAGGTGCGGGACGCCACCGTGGGCACAGGGATCTCCTGAAAGTTGTCCGGCGGCAGCCAGTTCTCTGCAGCCGTCACAAAGGTCTCAAAGAAGCTCCACGTCCTTCGGGCTGCACGCCGAATGAAGTCCGTCTGGACGCCTGCCAGTCCAGGGACCGCGGACGCCTGGGGCTCGCTGATCCGCCAGGCGATCCACGGGGCGATCAGCCAGGCGGACAGGATCGGAATCGCCCAGGCCAACTGGTCCGGCCGTGCGATGCGCAGGTAAAGCCCGGCCCCCGCCGCCACAACCGGGGAAATCCACATCATCGAAAGGAAGCCTGTCAGGCTCTTGTGCGCAGCCCGCTCCGAATCCACGGACATCTGCCATTCCAGAAGCCGCCGGTGCGTGACAATCATCCGAAGCAACGTCCTTGCAATCGCATCCGCGCTGAGAAACGCCTCGTAGGGCAGAAAGGCCAGGGTGAGGGCGACCTGACCGGCTTGGCGGCCGCCGTCGCCGGCAACCTTTCGAAGATGCATGACCCAGGGAAGGCCTGCCGGCGGACGGGGAAGGGCGGCCAATACGGAGAACAGCGCGGGCAATGCGGCGATCGCGACGACCAGCTGGAGGCCGAGGGCGCCGAGCCTCGGCAGGAAGATCCACGTACAGAGGATCAGGAGCAAGAAGGCGATCGGGGCAGCGCTGCGCCTCAGGTTGTCAAAGATCTTCCATTGCGAAAGCAGCGAAAGGGGATTGGGCGTGAGGCGTCCGTCCGGGCCGGGTACCCTGGGGAGGAGCCACCGGGCGATCTGCCAGTCTCCGCGAATCCACCGGTGCCGGCGGTGCATGTCTACGTTGTAGCGGGAGGGGAAATCCTCGTAGAGTTCCACGTCGCTGACGAGTGCCGAGCGCGCGTAACAGGCCTCCAACAGGTCGTGGCTGAGGATGGCGTTCTCGGGGAAGCGCAGGGCCATGGAGCCCTGAAAGGCGTCGATATCGTAGATCCCCTTGCCGATGAACGATCCCTCAAGGAAGAGGTCCTGGTACACGTCGGACACCTCCTTGGTATACGGATCGATGCCCACATCGCCCGCATGGAGACGGACATACCAGGACCGCCTGGCGCTGGGCAGGCTGGTCCCGACGCGCGGCTGCAGGATGCCGTAACCCTCGACGACCACCCGGCGGGCCGCGTCCATCACCGGCCGGTTCAGCGTGTGCGCCATCGTGCCCGCGAGTTGCCTGGCTGCGTCGCGGGGCAGCTGGGTGTCGGAGTCGAGCGTGATGACGTACTTGACCAGGGGGAGAATCTCGGCGGCTCCGACGATTAGGGAAAAGGCTCCGCCAGGGCCGCCGCGCAGCAGGGCGTTGAAATCGGAGAGTTTCCCGCGCTTGCGCTCTTGGCCCATCCATAGGGACTCCCCGGGGTTCCAGCGGCGGGGGCGGTGAAACAGGTAAAAGAGGTCCATCCGGCCGGATCCATACTTCCGGTTCAGCATCTCGATTCCGGATCGCGCCATTTGGACCAGCGCAACATCGCCGGGGAGGGTTTCCTCGGGCGCATCCCGAAAATCCGTGATCAGCGCGAAGTGGAGGTTCTGGTCGCGATTTGCAAGGTGATGGATTTCGATGGTCTCGAGGAGCCGGGCCACGCCTCCCGGGCTCGTCAGCATGGTGGGGACCACCACCATGGTGCGGGACGCGGCCGGAATCCCTGCCGAAAAGTCCATCCGCGGCAGAAGGCGGGGCCTCACCACCAGGGTCGAAAGGCGGTTCATCAGGGACACGGCCAGCTGGCTCGCGCACACGGCAAAGATCAGCGTGAGCAGGGGACACTCCCACCCCCGGACCTCGGGCAGCCGGCACTCCCAGGCGAAGGCGCAGGTGGCAAGCAGCGTGATCCCTCCGGCGCCCCCGACATAGAACGCCAGCGGATGGGCGAGAATACCCAGCTCAACGGTGGGCCACGCGGGCCATCGAACGCCGATCGCGCGCGCCAGGGCGGGCCTTCCCTTGTCCACCAGGTGGTAGCCGACATGCGACGCCCGGTCGCCGGGTCCGAGAAGCCTGGCGCTCTCCGCGGCGAGATCGACGGCGCGCTGCGCGACCTCCGGCTCGGGGAGGCCGCTGTGCCGCGCGAGGGTCTCGACCGTGTGGCGGTAGCGGTCCCTGGTCGCAAAGTCCATCGCCGCATACACGCCGGCGGGGTCCTTGTGCAGGGTCTCCTCGACGCGGCTCAGGGACTCCACAAAGTCCCGCCAATCGATGGCGCTCAGGAAACGCAGGCTCGCGATGCTATGGCTGACCGAGACCTGGTCGGCAGCCTGGTTCTGGCTCTCCTGGTGGACAAGCTGCTCGATGGAAAAGCCCCGTTCCACGAGGCTGTGCTCGAGCCAGCCCCGCGCGAGGTGCAACTCCGGGCTCTGGCGCGACAGGCGCTGGCAAAACTCCGCGACGAACGGGCTGGTTATGGGAAGGTCGGCCGTCGCCATGTCCGCCACCACGACGACAAGCCGGGCCGGGCTCTTTTCCGCCATGGCCTGCAGTCGGTCCACCCAGGAATCGGCGAGGTCGCGGTCAAGGCGGGCTCGCGCGAGCCGCGCGGCAATGCGCTGGAGGTTCTCGATCAGGCCCAGGCGCAGCATGATCGGGACGGCCCAAAGCTCCCCCATCTTGAGCGGGCTCACGGACTGGTAGGCGGCGATGAATGCGCCGAGCGGCTTCGCGTCGATCTGGGCATCCACGTGGGAGATCAGCTCCAGCACCAGCTCGTACACGCGCGGGAGGCCGGCGGATGGGCTGTTCAGGAGTCGCGGAAGCTCCCGGCTGTAGCCCCGGGGCAGATGCCTGCGGGCAAGGTGAATCTGCTCCTCAATCAGGAAGAAGTTGTCGAGAAGCCACTCGGCGGCGGGGGTAATCTGCCGGTCGGGTCCGACGATCAGCGTTGAGTCGTTGAAGGTCCGGAGAGTGCCCTCGTTTTCATCCAGGCGGGTCAGGAGGCGGTTCGAGACCGTCCTGGAGGCAACCCTATGGAGGGACGCAATCGACCGGGCGTGCCGCGCAAGTTGGTCGACGCTGAACAGCTCCGCCCTCAGGGGCGGCTCCATGGGGCGCCGGCTCGCCCTCCCATCCCTCCACGCGCGCCAAGGTGATGACAAGGTCCCCATTGCAGGACCCGAGTATGGGTTTCGGCCCGGCCGGGCGGTATGGGGTGTTCCCCCACGCAACGGCGCGCTCCCAGGCCACCTTGGGGGTTATACCCCATGGAGCAGGCGGTTCATTTGGCGCATCTTGGGCCTCGAACCCATGAACCCAACCACATCGCTCACCGGATCGCATCTCCGGACGTACAACACCGTTTTCCAGCACCCGATTTCGCACAATCTTGAGTGGCGGGCGGTGGTTTCCCTCCTCGGCTGGCTAGGCGAGGTGGACGAGGAGGCCAACGGCAACCTGAGGGCGACGCGCAACGGGCACGTCCTTGTCCTGCATCTGCCTCGGTCCAAGGATGTTTCCGACTCACATGAGGTCATGAACCTGCGCCACTTCCTGGAGCAGTCGGAGAGCCCCGCCCCGGCGGCCGGGAAGACGGCGGAGCATTGGCTGCTCGTGATCGACCACCGCGAGGCGCGCGTCTACCGATCGGAGATGCACGGCGCGCTTCCGGCGCGGATCCTTCCGCACAAGCCGGATGATTACTTTCGCCATGCCCACCACTCGAGGGACTTCTCGCGCGGCGAGGAGAAGCCCGACCCCAACAGTTTCTTTGAGCCCGTTGCCGGGGCGCTCCAGCCCCCAGGGCCGATCCTGATCTTCGGGACGGGAACCGGCACGAGCAGCGAAATGGACCAGTTTGTGGGCTGGCTGGGAATCCACCATCCGGAACAGGCTGCCCGGATCATCGGCTCGGTCGTCATCGACGGCCATCACCTGACCGACGAGCAGCTCCTGGCCAAGGCGCGGGAGGTGTACTCATCCGCCGTGGCCCCCGCCGCATGAAGACGATGAAGGCAGTCTGCATTTACTCGTACGGCGGCACGGAGGTGCTGGCCTATGAGGACGCCCCGCGCCCGCATGCCGGCGACGGGGAGGTGCTGGTCCGTGTCCACGCTGCGGCGATCAACCCGGTGGATTGGAAGATTCGCGAGGGGCATCTCAAGGGGATGCTGCACCATACCTTTCCGCTGGTGCTCGGCTGGGATGTCTCCGGGGTCGTCGAATCCCTCGGGCAGGGCACCACCCGGCTGAAGGTCGGGGACGAAGTATTCAGCCGTCCTGACATCCTGCGCGACGGAGCCTATGCCGAGTTCATCGTCATCAGGGAGGACGAATGCGCCCTCAAGCCGAAGTCGACCGACCACATTCATGCCGCGGCGCTGCCGCTAACCTCCCTGACGGCATGGCAGACCCTTTTTGACGCCGCCGCGCTTGCGGCCGGCCAGCGGGTGCTGATCCATGCGGCCGCCGGCGGGGTGGGGAGCGTCGCCGTGCAGCTGGCAAAATGGAAGGGCGCCCTCGTCGTCGGAACGGCGTCGGCGCGAAACCATGGGTTCCTGCGCAAGCTAGGCGCCGACCAGGTGGTGGACTACGACACGGAGCGCTTCGAGCAAGCCGTCGAGCCGGTGGACGTGGTGCTGGATACGATCGGTGGCGACGTCCAGGAGCGCTCCTGGAAAGTGCTGAAGCCCGGTGGCATCCTGGTTTCGATCGTCAGCCCGCCGTCCGGGGACATCGCCGCCACCCATGGGGTGCGGCAGGCATTCGTGTTCACCCAGCCGAACGCGGGTCAGTTGGCGGAGATCGCAGCCCTGGCGGATTCCGGGAAGCTGAAGGCGATCGTCGAGACCATCATGCCCCTTTCCGACGCAACCCGCGGCCAGGAATTGAGCGAGCGCGGCCACACGCGTGGCAAGATCGTCCTCAGAGTGGTGTGATTACTTCTGCCAGAGAATCCACGGCGCCTCGAGGGGCACCGCAAGGCCGTCGCAAATCGGAGTGACCCGGGCGGTGTAGTCCATGGCGGGACGCTCCATGGAGACGGAGGCGCCGTAGACGATGCCGCCTCCGTCACCCTCGAGCTGCCGGCCGCGTTTCATCTCCTCGATTTCCGCGCCGCGGCCATCGAGTCCGTCCGCATAGAGCTCCACCCGGACGGAGTTCGGGTCCACGCCGCCCAGGAACACCTCCACGGCGATCCCATTCCGGTCGCCCTCCTGATGCGCGGTCACGGCACCAAAGCGAAGCGCGGCCCACCGCGCGCCAAGCACCGTGTGCAGGGCGAGCGCCTTTTGCGCCTCGGCTCCCTTGTCGGCGGCCCGCGCCCGGTATGCGGCCGCCGCGGGAAGATAGTGCCGTTCGGTGTACTCGCGGACGGTCCGATGGGTCGAGTACTGCGGGGTCAGCCGCGCCATGCTCTCCCTCATCCTGGCGACCCAGGCGGTCGGTATCCCGTTCTCATCGCGGGCGTAGAACTCGGGCACGACCTGCTGCTCGAGGCGTTCGTACAGGGCCTCGGCGTCGGCGGCGTCCCAGGCCGGATCGTCTCCGTGCTCCTGAAGATCCCCCAGGGCCCATCCCACCTCCGGCTCGTAGGCCTCGGCCCACCATCCATCCAGGACGGAGAGGTTGATGCCGCCATTGACCAGCACCTTCATGCCGCTCGTGCCGCATGCCTCCCACGGCCGTCGCGGCGTGTTGATCCAGACGTCCACGCCCTGCACCATCCGTTCGGCCATGAGCATGTCGTAGTCGGCCAGGAAGACCACGGGAGGCTGCACTTCCGGCTGGCGGATGAAGCGGGTCCATTCCCGGATCAGTTCCTGTCCGGCCTGGTCGGCCGGGTGGGCCTTGCCCGCGAGGACAAGCTGCGCCCGGCGCCCGGGAGCCTTGAGGATGCGAAGGAGCCGGGCTGGGTCATGCAGCAGGAGATTCGGCCGCTTGTACGTCGCAAAGCGGCGCGCAAACCCCAGGGTCAACACCCCGGGATCGAGCCGCGCCTGGGTTCGGGCGATCTCCTCCTGCCCGGCGCCCCCCGCGGCCATCTGGCTGCCCACGCGGGCCCTGGCGAAGTCCACGAGCGCCGTGCGGTTGGCGGTGCGCATCGACCAAAGTTTCTCCCCGGGAATCCGCCGCACGGAGGCCTCCATGGCTGCCTGGGTCTCCAGCCAGCGCCCCTTGCCGCAGGCCTCGGTCCACAGGTTGTCCGAGGCCACGGAATCCCAGGTCGGCGTGTGCACGCCGTTGGTCACGTGGCTGACCGGCACCTCGTCCTCCGGCCACCGGGGAAAGAGCGGTGAAAAGATCCGCCGGCTCACGCGGCCGTGAAGGCGGCTCACCCCGCTGACGGCTCCGCTCCCCCGCGCCGCAAGATAGGCCATGTTGAACGGCTCGCCCGGGTCGCCGGGATCCCGGCGACCCAACGCCAGCAGCTCGTGTGTGGAAATGTGCAGATGCTCCTGGGCATACCATCCCAGGTACTCGCTCAACAGCCCCGGGGAGAAAAGATCGAAGCCGGCGGCGACGGAGGTGTGCGTGGTGAACAGGTTGCCGGCGCGCGTGGCAGCCAGGGCCACCTCGAACGGCTGGCCTGTCTCGGTCATGAAGCCCAGGGCGCGCTCCAGCAGCGCAAAGGCCGCATGTCCCTCGTTTAGATGGCAGACATCCGGCCTGATCCCGAGCGCGGCGAGCAGCCGCCAGCCGCCGATTCCGAGGACGATCTCCTGCATCAGGCGCATCTCCTGGCCGCCGCCGTACAACTCGCTGGTGATTCCGCGGTGGAAGGGCGTGTTGGCGGCGTCGTTCGCGTCGAGGAGGTACAGTCGGCTGCGGCCGACCTGGACCTGCCAGGTGCGCAGCCACACTGAGTTGCCAGGCAAGGCAATCTCCACGCGAAGCCACTCGCCCTTTGAGGTAAGCACAGGCGCAACCGGCAACTGTCCCGGATCGTTGAACGGATAGAGCGCCTGCTGGGCCCCGTCGCTGTCGATCACCTGCCGGAAGTACCCGTGCTGGTAGAGCAGGCCGACTCCGACCACGGGCACCCCCAGGTAGCTGGCGGCCTTGAGTTGGTCGCCCGCCACGTTGCCGAGCCCGCCCGAATAGATTGGAAGTGCCTCGCTCAACATGAACTCCATGCAGAAGTAGGCGACGCAGCCAAGGGAAGCCTTGGGGTGCGTCTGCTGAAGCCAGGATGGCGCCGTTTCAGCGGCCCGCTTTTCCTGGAGGAGCCGGGCGAGCAGTTCGCAGAAGCCGGGGTCTGCCAGCGCTTGGGCGATTTTCTCGTGCGAAACGGATTGCAGCACCACATTCGGGTGAAACGTCCGCTCCCAAAGCGCGGGGTCGAGCCTGCGCCAAAGCTCGTCCATGCTGTGGTTCCAGGTCCAGCGAAGGTCCATCGCCAGTTCGGTGAGGTCGGCAAGCTCATTCATGATCGTGTCAGTTCGGGTCGCCCTCGTTTTCCCAGGCCGCGACCGCTTCGGATTCCGTCTCATTGCGCAGATTGGCTATGCCTTTGTTTTCCGGGGTGCCCGCATCGGCCAGCGCCGCCCCGACAAGGACCTGGGCTTCCTCAAGGACCCGTCGCAAGTGGGAGTCCCCGCGAAAGCTCTCGGCGTAGATCTTGTAGATATCCTCCGTCCCGGAGGGGCGCGCCGCAAACCAGCTGCTCTCCGTAACCACTTTCAATCCCCCGATGGGGGCATGGTTGCCGGGGGCGACGGTCAGGATGCCTTGAATCTTCTCCCCGGCCAGTTCGGCCGACTTGACCTGCCGGGCGGAAAGCTTCGCGAGAGCCGCTTTTTCCGGGGCGGTGGCCGGGGCCTCCACACGGTCGAAGGAGGGTTCGCCAAATTCATGCGTGAGGTCGCGGTACAACTCGCCGGGATCGCGCCCCAGCCGGGCCGTGAGTTCCGCTGCGAGCAGGCACGGAGTGAAGCCGTCCTTGTCCGTGGTCCACACGCTGCCATCGAGCCGCAGGAAGGCGGCGCCCGCGCTTTCCTCCCCGCCAAACCCAAGGGATCCGTCGAACAACCCGTCCGCGAACCACTTGAAGCCGACCGGAACCTCCCACAGCTTCCGGCCGAGCTTCGCCGTGACTCGGTCGATCATGGAACTGCTCACGACCGTCTTCCCGACAGCAGCCTCCTTTGCCCACTTGAGGCGGTGCTGGAACAGATACCGGATGGCAGCCGACAAGTAGTGGTTGGGCGGAAGCAGCCCCGCGCTTCTCGTCACGATGCCGTGTCGGTCGTGGTCCGTGTCGCAGGCAAAGGAAAGGTCGAAGCGGTCCTTCATTCCGACCAGGCGGGCCATGGCGTACGGCGACGACGGATCCATCCGGATCTGCCCGTCCCAATCGACCGTCATGAAGCGAAACGTCGGGTCCACCTCGTCGTCGACGACGGTCAGCTTCAAGCCAAAACGCTCGGAGATCCGCGCCCAATAGTGGACGCCGGCGCCACCGAGAGGGTCGACACCGAGGCTTATGCCGGCTCCCCGGATGGCCTCCATGTCGATCGCGTTTCCCAAGTCGGCGGTGAAGGCGTCCAAAAAGTCGTGCCGGTGGGTTGTCGGTGCGCGCAGTGCCCGGTCATGCGGAATCCGCTTCACCCCGACAAGCCGGGTTTCGAGCAGGGAATTGGCGGCCGCCCCGATCCAGTCCGTGGCGGTGGTCTCGGCCGGCCCGCCATTCGGGGTGTTGTACTTGAAGCCACCATCGCCCGGCGGGTTGTGCGAGGGAGTGATGACGATCCCGTCGGCCAGACCGTCCTTGCGCCCCCGGTTGTGGGCAAGGATGGCATGCGAAACCGCCGGAGTTGGGGTGTATTCATCGCCCGCCGCAGCCATGACCTCGACCTCGTTCGCCGCGAGCACCTCAAGCGCGGATGCGCACGCCGGAATCGAAAGCGCGTGGGTGTCCATGCCCAAGTAGAGCGGTCCGCTGGTTCCCTGGCGCTTTCGGTAGTCGCAGATCGCCTGGGTGATCGCAAGGATGTGCGGCTCGTTGAAGGACCTTGTGACCGCGGAACCACGGTGCCCGGAGGTGCCGAAGGAGACCCGCTGCGAGGCCACGCCGGGATCGGGGGCGTCGGTGTAGTAGGCGGTGATGAGGCGCGGCACATCGACGAGAATCCCCCGCGGCGCCGGCTTGCCTGCCAGAGGGCTGATATTCATGGCGTCGCCTTTGAACCCGCACGCTCGAGCTCGTCGACCTTGGCAAGCCTTCGGCAATGGCGATCCGCCCCGCTGAATCTGGCCGCGAGGAACGTCCTGACGAGTTCCCACGCCGCCACTTCGCCCACCACGAGTCCGCCGAGGCAGATCATGTTGAGATTGTCGTCCTCGACGCCTTGGTGGGCGGAAAACGCCTCATGGATCAGGCAGGCGCGGACGCCGGCGACCTTGTTCGCGGCCACGGACGCCCCGACGCCGCTTCCACAAATTGCGATCCCGCGATCCATCGCCCCGGAGGCGACCGCGCGCGCAAGGGGGATCACAAAGTCGGGATAGTCATCGTCAGGCCGCCGATCGAGGTCTCCAAAGTCCGTCACCTCATATCCGGCTGCGCGAAGCCTTACGGTTAGAAAGCGCTTGAGCTCGAAGCCTCCATGGTCGGCGGCAATGCCTATTCTTCGCGCGTCCATCGTTCCTCCTGATCCGAGTACTTTCCCTGGACCGCAAGGCTGTTGCACCTGGCACGGCGGAGGAGGGCGGCTTGGGCCGCCTTTGCGTTGGCAGCGTCGCCCCGCCAGGTCATCATCGCGAAGTCCTGCAGGGCCCGCCCAAAGGAGAAGCTCAGTTTCCAAGGCGATCCGCCGGACGAACAGATCGCGTTCAGGCGCCGGGTCGCGGCGATGTCAGACTGGCCGCCCGAAAGGAACACGATGCCGGGAACGGCGGCGGGCACCGAGCGGCGCAGGCAGCGGAGCGTGGCCCTCGCCACGGCCTCCTCGCCCGCCTGCTCGGAACAGTCCTTACCCGACAAGACCATCCCGGTTTTCAGGAGGATCCGTTCCAGCGCCACGCGCTGCAGGGACAGTGCGTTGAACACGGCATCGAGCGTGAAGTCCGTGACCTCCTCGCAGCGTTCGAGCGAGTGGGCGCCGTCCATCAGGACCTCGGGCTCGACGATCGGCACGAGTCCGGCCTCCTGGCTCAGGGCCGCAAAGAGGGCGAGGGAGTGCGCATTGCTTTCGATGCAGCCCCTTGTGGGTGCCGGACCTCCGATCGCAATCACGGCGCGCCACTTTGTGAAACGCGCACCCAGGCCCCGGTATTCGGCGAGGCGCTCGCGCAGGCCATCGATCCCCTCGGTGAGTTTTTCACCGGGGAACCCGGGCATGGCGATCGTTCCCCTGTCGACCTTGATCCCCGGGATGATCGCCTCGGCCGCGAGGCATTCTGGGATGGCGCCGACCTCGGTCCGCTGTCGGATGGTCTCGTCGAACAGGATCGCGCCGCTGATGAACTCGGCGAGGCCCGGGGTTGAAAACAGCATGCTGCGGTAGGCGAGGCGGCTCTCCTCCGTGGAGGCGATGGACAGGGCCGCGAAGCGCTTCCCCAGCGTTGGAAAGCTCTCGTCGGCCGCCAGGATGCCCTTTCCCGGGGCGAGCAGCGATGCAAGGGTCTTGTCCATGGGCGTACGGCAACCCGCCGCCCTTACGGTTGGCGGTCCTTTTTCGCGGCGGCCCGGGCTGCCTGGAGCATCTGGTCGTGCTCCGCCTCCCCGACCCCCTCCTCGGCGAGCTGCTCGGTCGTGCTCCTCCCGTCCTCATCCTCGTCCTCGTCCTGGGACTCCGGCATCTGCCGTCCCTCCGACCCGGGCACGGGGTCCCATCGCTTGGACTCGGGGATCGCGTCGAGCGCGGCCTCCTGCCGGTCGATGTCCGTCTCGCCGGTCAACTCGCGCTTGGCCTGCACATAGTCGGTCTGGGTGACGTGCCCCGCAGGGCGGCCGGCGATCAGGGCGAGTTCGCGGGCCCGCGCGTGCAGCATCGCGCGCGAGACGGCCCCGACGCCTGAGAAATTCTCGGCGATGATGCCCTTGGAGAGCGGATTTTTGTCCATTGTGCGCGCTCCGGTTCAGGACTTCCCGGCGAGGGCCTTGGCGACGCCGCTCTGCGGGGTCCGCTCGATGTCCTTCTTGGCCAGGTTCACGTACACGACCGATTCATCAAAGCTGATCCTCTCGATCCTGCCGGGTGAAATGAGGATTTCCTTTCCCGAATACCAGTGCCCGGCCTCGACCGCCACGTCGCGGATCGCCCAGGACTTGTCGTCCGCGAGAAGGCCGCTCACATGCCCGATGATGCCATCGGTCGCCCGGATGGCATATCCGGTCACCGACTGGGCGCTTTGGAGATGCTTGTTGTCCCTGTGGTGGTACCGGACCGGGGTTGCGGCCGCCTTCACGGGCTGGGGCGGGGCCATGGGGTAGTCACCTGCGCCCCACATGGCGCATCCGTCCCAATAGGTCGGCCAGCCATAGTAGCGGTAAAACTCGAGCTCGTGCTGGCGTGAGACGGACTTGTGGGCCTCTATCGTGGGACTGCCCTCGATCTGCTTTCGGGTGAGGCTGATGGGAAGGGTCCTGCCCTCCCTGTCGAACTCGCCGAACGCGTGGGGCGAAAGCAGCACCAGACGCCCGGTGAGCCAGGTTCCCGTGTCCGCGACCAGATAGCGGATCACCCAGGTCTTGTCGTCGAAGTAAAAGTCCTTGATGTGCCCGATGTCGCCGTCCGATGCGGCGAGTTTGCTGCCGTAAAGATCCCTAGTGTTGATGAGCATAAGCGTGAGGATAGGCGCCGCGACCTCCCCGGGCTATGGGGTCTTACCCTCCGCCGTGCCCGGCCACTTCCAATTCCGGATCTCGGGCATATCCTGTCCGTTGATGTCTATGTAGCGCCTGTGTTCGAGCAGCTTGTCCTTGAGCTGCTGCTTCAGGTAGATGCCCGGGTCGCCCGTCTGCGGCAGGCGGTCGATGGAATCCATGACCAGGTGGAAGCGGTCCATCTCATTCAGCACCGTCATGTCGAAGGGGGTCGTGATGGTGCCCTCCTCCTTGTAGCCGCGGACGTGGATGTTGTCGTGGTTCGTCCGGCGATAGGTCAGCCGGTGGATCAGCCAGGGGTAGGCATGAAAGGCAAAGATCACGGGTTTGTCCTTCGTGAAGAGCTCGTCAAAGTCCGTGTCGCTCAATCCGTGCGGATGTTCGCTCTGCGGCTGAAGCTTCATCAGGTCCACGACGTTGACAACGCGGACCCTGAGTTCCGGGAGGCGGTCGCGAAGGATGGATACGGCGGCGAGGGTCTCCAGGGTCGGCACGTCGCCGCAGCAGGCCATGACAAGGTCGGGCGCGACGCCCTGGTCGTTGCTGGCCCACTGCCAGATCCCGATTCCCTCGGCGCAGTGCCGGGCGGCGGCGTCCATGGCGAGCCATTGGGGCGCGGGGTGTTTGCCCGCGACAACGACGTTCACGTAGTGGCGGCTGCGCAGGCAGTGGTCCATGACCGAGAGCAGGCAGTTTGCGTCCGGCGGGAGGTAGACCCGGACGATCTCCGCCTTCTTGTTCACGACGTGGTCGATGAAGCCCGGGTCCTGGTGGGTGAAGCCGTTGTGGTCCTGCCGCCACACATGGGACGCGAGCAGGTAGTTCAGCGAGGATATCTTCCGCCTCCACGGCAGGTGGGCCGTGATCTTCAGCCACTTCGCGTGCTGGTTGAACATCGAATCGATGATATGGATGAACGCCTCGTAGCAGTTGAACACTCCGTGCCGTCCCGTGAGCAGGTAGCCCTCGAGCCAGCCTTCGCACTGGTGCTCGCTGAGCATTTCCATCACGCGGCCCTGGAGAGCCAGAAACTCGTCGCCGGGCACGGTTGCGGCGTCCCACTGGCGCTCCGTCGCCTCGAAGAGGGCTTCCAGGCCGTTGGAGAGCGTCTCGTCGGGGCCAAAGACCCGAAAATTTCTCGCTTCTGCGTTGAGCTTTTCAACATCGCGCAGGAATGGTCCGAGCACGTGGGTATCCCCGGGGCCCCCAAAGCCCGGCTGGGGCACAGGCTGCGCATAGTCCCGGAAGTCCGGCATCCGAAGGTCGCGCAGGAGGATTCCCCCGTTGGCGTGGGGATTTGCCCCCATGCGCTGCTCGCCCTTGGGGGCCAGGTCGGCCAATTCCTTCTTCAGGCGGCCGGCCTCATCGAAGAGCTCCTCCGGCCTGTAGCTCTTCAGCCAGTCCTCCAGCTGCTTCAGGTGTCCGGGATGGGTGGCCGGGTCGGCCAGCGGCACCTGGTGTGCGCGAAAGGTCCCCTCCACCTTCAGGCCGTCGACATACTTCGGCCCGGTCCAGCCCTTGGGTGAATTCAGGATGATCATCGGCCAGCGCGGGCGCATGGTGTTGCCGCGGGTCCGGGCCTCATCCTGAATCGCGAGGATCCGTTCGACGGCAGTGTCCATGGCCGCGGCCATCGCCTCGTGCATGAGCGCGGGTTCGTGCCCCTCGACAAACAGCGGCGCCCAGCCGTAGCCGAGAAACAATTGCTCCAGTTCCTCGCGCGTGATGCGGGCCAGCACCGTGGGGTTGGAAATCTTGTAGCCGTTCAGGTGCAGGATAGGCAGGACCGCGCCGTCGGTCCTGGCGTCGATGAACTTGTTGGAATGCCATGCCGTGGCCAGCGGACCGGTTTCAGCCTCGCCGTCCCCGACCACGCAGGCGACCACGAGGCCGGGGTTGTCGAACACCGCCCCAAACGAATGGCTGAGGGAGTAGCCGAGCTCGCCGCCCTCGTGGATCGAGCCCGGGCATTCCGGCGACGCGTGGCTCGGGATCCCCCCGGGGAATGAAAACTGGAGGAAGAGCTTCCGAAGGCCGGCCTCATCCTGGCTGATGTTCGGGTAGACTTCGCTGTAGGTTCCTTCGAGGTAGGTGTTGCCGACCACGGCCGGGCCGCCGTGGCCGGGCCCGGACACGTAGATCATGTCGAGGTTGAACTTCTTGATGGCCCGGTTGAGATGAACGTAGATGAAGTTCTGGCCTGGCGTGGTTCCCCAATGGCCGAGGAGCATGTGCTTCACGTCCCCAAGAACCAGGGGACGTTTCAAGAGCGGGTTGTCGTACAGGTAGATCTGGCCCACGGCCAGGTAGTTGGCGGCGCGCCAGTAGGCGTCCATGTTCTTGAGCAGTTCCGGAGAGAGGGTGTTTTGCGTCATGGTTGGAAGGGCGGGCCGTCGGCAGCCGCGCAATCCTACCTCGCCGCACGGGTGAATGGCATGGGGTCTAACCCACACCCGCCCGCCCGGCTGGGTCTGGGTGCATTTGAATCCCGGATGGATCCTCTCCGGTCGCCTTTCGTTCGCAAAGCCTCACACGGTCGACCTTCGCGGACCCATCCGGGATTCAAATGCACCCAGACCCAGCCGGCTGTCAGTCGAGGCCGAGTCGCCGCAGGACCGGAACCTTTACAAAATCCACGAGGAACGCGAAGGCCGCCGCCGCGGCGAGCATTCCTCCAACGACGGCCGCGGGAAGCGAAGTCATTGCAATGCCGAAGGTTGCCAGCGCCAACGTGATCAAGATGTCCACGACCGAGGACCCTACCAGCCATGGGCTCGGCTTTGAAGACCACAGGTGACCCCGGGCGCGGTTCGTGTAGGTTGTCGCCTGGTTCCCGAATACGATGGCCACGAAGGCCACCGTTCTCAGGGGGCCAATTCCGAGCCCGAGGTGGGATCTCGCGTAGACAAGGGCCCCCGCGCAGAAGACCAGCTCGGCCACGCCCATGAAGACCCCTGCGGCAGTCAGCCGCCCGATGCGCCACACATTGGGCGCGGGCGACGGTCGCACGTTGTCGGTCGCCAGCGACATGCCCAGCAGGTCGCCGGTCAGCATGATGATCACCATCAGCATCGGGGTCAGGATGGCGTGCCCGGTCATGAGGAGGCCCGTGACCAGAAACAGCACCTGCACCGTCTTCTTGGTCACCGAATTCAGCGTGTAGGTGAGGATGCGCTGGAACGTGAGCCGGCCCTCCCGGACGGAGGCCACGATGCCCTCGAGTCCGGGCTTGGTGAGCACGATGCCGGCCGCCGACTTGGCGACATCAGTCGCGGTGGAGACGGCGATTCCCATGTGCGCCTGGCGCAGGGCCGGGGCGTCGTTGGCCCCGTCGCCGCACATGCCGACAATATGCCCGGTCCGTTGAAACGCCTTCACGAGGTTGAATTTTCCCTCCGGCAATATCCCCGCAAACACGGCGTAGTCCCCGACCTTCGCATCCTCGGGCATGGGTCCGGGCGGACGAATGGCACCCACGAGACCGATGTCCCGCGCGACGCTGGTCGCTGTGGCGGGGGCGTCGCCCGTGATCATCACGGTGCGAACTCCGAGCGTGCGCAACTCGGAGATGAGTGCCGCCGAGTCCTGCCTTGGGGGATCGCCAAGGCTGATGAGCCCGGCGAGCCTCATGGCGTCCGGGGGGCCCGTTGCGACGGCCAGAACCCGGAATCCCCGGGCTTCAAGCAACCCGGCCGCCGCTGCGCCATCCGGGGACGGGCCTGCCATGCCTGCAACCGAGTCAAAGGCCCCCTTGATGATGCGCACCGTGGCTCCGTCCCGGCCCACGGCAGTCGCCTCGGACATTTTCGTGGCGGAATCGAACGGGATGAACTTGGCCAACGTGGGCAAATCGGCTGGCGCGTCCCGGGGCGCGTCGGCGCGAATGGCCGTGTCCACGGAGTCCTGCCCACCGTCCGAGGATGCGAGCGCGGCAAGCCCCAGGACATGAGGCGTGTCGAAGCCCGGCATGGGGTGCACCTCCGCAACCTTCAGCTCATTGCAGGTAAGGGTTCCCGTCTTGTCCGCGCAAAGCACATCGATGCTGGCGGCCTCGTCCACGGCCGAAAGCCGTGTTGGCAGGACGTCCAGACGCGCCAGGTTTCGCGCTCCGAAGGCCGCCGCGAGGGTGAACGTCGCGGGAAGCGCCACCGGAATTGACGCGAGAACCGCCGTGAGGACCAGCGGTATGATTTCCCCGCGGGGCACATGGATGGCATGGGCGTAGACGACCATCAACACGGTGATGGCGCCGTTGAACAGCGCGAGATTGCGCACCACGCGCAGGACCGCCTTCTGCTGGGAGCTCTCGACGTGCGCGGTGCGAACCAGCTCGGCGGTGCGGCCGAACTTGGTGCGGGACCCCGTCGCCGTGACCTCCGCCACCGCTTCGCCGCGCCTGACGAGCGCCCCGGCGTACGTTTGCGCGCCCGGCCCGGCCTCGATCGGCATCGACTCCCCCGTCAGCATCGACTGGTCGAGGAGGACCCCGCCTGCGGTCAGGCGCACATCGGCCGCGACAACGGCACCGACGGAGAGCTTCATCTCGTCTCCGGGAACCAGTTCCGAGGCCGGAACGGTCTTCCAGGAATGGTCGCGGCGCGCCACCGCATTCAGCGCAAGCCGCGACTTCAGCGCGGCAAGGGTGGCCTGCGCGCGGCCCTCCTGGGAAAACCCGAGCGCGGCGTTGAAGACAAGGAGAACCAGGATGATCGCGGCCTCGAAAACCTTGCCGAGGGCAAACTCGAGCACGACCGCAGCCTCCAGCATCCAGGGGACGGGCGCCCAGAATTTGGACAGCGCCCGTCGCAGCGGGCGGAGCGTCGTGTCCGGAATCGAATTCGGACCAACGTTGGCGAGCCTGAGGCGGGCTTCATCGCCCGTCAGTCCGGCCGGAGGAGGGTCATCCTTGCTGGGTTGCACCGATGGGGACCGCGCTCGGACGGATCGGCCGCCGGACGAGCCAGGCTCCGATCAGGAAGAAGAGCGCCCCGTTGGCCAGGTACAGCATGTCGAACAGGAGCTGGTGGGGGCTGCCGGGCAGGACATGATGGAGCCCGAGAATCTGGTGGTTTACGAGGCCCTCGAGGAAATTGAAGAACCCGGACCCGGCGATCATGGCGCCGAAAAGGACCCAGCCATTCCAGGCGGGGACGGGGCAACGGGCGGCGCGAAACAGCATGACCGTTCCGGCCATGACGACGAGAAACAGGGCCAGGTCGAAGAACCCGTCCTGCGTGTTCTCCACGAGAAGCTGCTGAACGGAGGTCGGCTGGCAGTACACGGTGGTGTTGGCGCAGATCAGGTGATGCCAGCCCAGGATCGAGTGGAGGACGATGCCATCGGCGAGGCCGCCGAAGCCGGCTCCCAGGACGAAACCGGCGCGGACCAGGGGATTTCTCGGGATGATTCTCATGGGGTTGTGTGGGTTGTCGTGCTCAAAGCGTTCTCAGGAAGGCGACCAGGTCGCCCTTCTCTCCGGCGTCCAGCCTGGACTGGTCGACCAGGTTGAAGAACTCCACCGTGTCCTCCAGGGTCAGCAGGCGTCCATCGTGCAGGAAGGGGGGGGAGTCCTTGATGCCGCGCAGGGTGAACGTCTTGATTGGGCCGTCGGGCCCGGCCCTGAGGCCATTTATCATCCGGGTCTTGTAAAACCGTTCCACCTGGAGGTTGTGCATCGAGTTGTCCGTATAGTACGGAGGCTCGTGGCAGGCCGCGCACCGCCCCTTGCCGAAGAACAAGTCCTGGCCCCTGAGTTCCTCCGCGGACGCCTTGGCCGGGATCAACTTCCCGAAGATGTCGAGCTTCGGCGCCGGTGGAAAGTCGAGGATCTCCTGGAACTCGGCCATCGCATGGACCTGGCTTCCGCGATCCAGGATGTTCGCCCCTTTCTTGGCCGCGATCACCGTGTCGCCATCGAAGTAGGCCCCGCGCTGCTCGAATTCGGTGAAGTCCTCCACCGACTTTAGCGCCCGTTGGGAGCCGAACAGGCGCTGGATGTTCACGCCCCGGAGCGAAGGCGTCTCGATCCGGTGGCGGTTCTCCTGCGGCCGGACATCGCCGGCCTGGTGCGTGGCGCCGTTGGTGTGGCCGTTGTCATGGCAATCGAAGCAGGCCACGCCGAGGCTCGGCCGCTCGGAGCGGCGGTCGCTGGTCTCATTGAATTGCTGCTGCGGGAAGGGCGTCAGCAGGAGCCGGAGGCCCTCGATCTGCTTCGGATTCAGGATGCCGTCGAAGAGCTCGAAGTAGTTGTCGAGCGTGACCAACCTACCCCGTGAGACGTCTCCCAGGTCGGGCCGGGTGGTCAGGTACATCGGGGCCGGAAACTCCGCGAGAAACCGGTCTGGAAGATCCAAGTCCAGGTCGAAGCGTGTCAGATCCCGCCCTTCCTGCCTCTTGATCTCATCAATCTCTGACTTAGGGAACACCATCCCGCCCTCCGGGTGGTTGGGGTGGGGCAGGGGCAGGAAACCTTTCGGAAAAAGATCGCCGTCGCGGATCGCCTCGGGAGTCATGGAAGCCAGCGACTCCCAGGTGAGCCCGGCCGGGAGCCTCACGCGGATCCCCTGTTGGACGGGTTTGCCCCCGGACATGGTGACGTGGGGAGCACGATCGTCCCGAAGGTCGTAGCGTTCGCGAAGAAGATCCATCTGCCGTTCCATCACGGCGGGCTTCTCCGCGCTCATGCGGGAAAGCACGTCGGAAAAACCTTCAGTTTGATTGACCGGGGCGTAGCTCGACCGCGCCGCCTGGCCCAACGCAAGGCCCGCGCATGCCAGTGCCGCCAGTCCGGAAAGGATGGGTTTGTTGTTCTTCATGTTCGCAGTTGGCGGAGGAAGCCGGGTTCCCTGCAGACCGAGCGCGCGATCATCCATTCCTCGTTCGTGTGGATCACCCGGACCTTGACCCGGCCCCCGTCCGGAGAAATCAGCCCCGCGTTCCTTGCGTTTCTCCGCCGGTCGATCCTGACGCCGAGAAAGCCCAGGCCCTCGCAGATCCGCTCCCTGATGGCCGGGGCATTTTCACCGATGCCCCCGGCGAAGACGAGGGTCTCCAGGCCGCCGAGCACCGCGGCGTAGGAACCGATCCACTTCCTTGCCTGGTAGCAAAACAAGCCGACTGCCTCCGCCGCCCGGACGTCGAAGGCCTCGCGCGCCAGGAGGTCGCGCATGTCGGAGCTGGTCCCGGATACTCCCAGGAGGCCCGATTCAAGGTTCACCATCCGGTCGAATTGTGCCGGTGTCATCCGCTCGGTCCGGGCCAGGAAGGAGATGAGGCCGGGATCCAGGTCGCCCGACCGGGTGCTCATCACAAGGCCCGCGGCCGGCGTGAAGCCCATGCTGGTGTCCAGGCTCCTTCCATGCCGGACGGCGGCCAAGCTGGCGCCGTTGCCGAGGTGGGCAAGGATCACGCGGCCCCCCGCGGCCACCGGGTCGAGGCGGCCAAGCTCCTCCATGAGGAAGGCGTAGGACAGCCCGTGGAAGCCGTAGCGCCGGGCCCCTTTCTTCCCGTAGCGCCGAGGGATCGGCAGCAGGCGGGCAACCCGGGGCATGCCGCTGTGAAACGCGGTGTCAAAGCAGGCCAGTTGGGGCAATCGGGGATGCCGCTTGGCGAAGGTCTCGATCAGCCCGATCTCGCGCCTCAGGTGGTCGGGGTCGTAGGGGACGAGGCGGCGCAAATCCGCCACCAGCTTCGGCGTCACACGCTCCGGCTTGGAGTGCTTCATGCCGTGGACTACCCGATGTCCCACGGCCTTGACTGTTGCGAAGGCCGGCTGGGCCTCCAGCCAGTCCAGAAGGGAATCGGCTGCCGTGGCATGAGTTTGAGCGGCAAGGCGGCGGCGGACGCAGGCGCGTCCCGTCCGGTCGTTGATGGTCAAGGTCGACCCACCCAGCCCGATGCGGTCAATCTTCCCTCCCAGCCTGAACCGCGGCGCACGGGCCCCCTCGAATACGGCGAATCGGATGCTCGACGAGCCTCCATTGATCGTCAGCACGCAGGCTGACCCGGGATTCACGGGCCAGAACCCGCCGGCCTCCGTGGCGGCTGGGCGCCGCTCCGGTTTGAGGCTGGTCGTCACGCCCCACCATGGCCTTTGGCCGCCGCGCCAACAATGGGGTGAACAACCCAAACTTCTCCGGCTTGCGGGTTGTACACCCCATATCCCGCGCCAGCGCATGCGCGTACCGTGGTATTCCGAAAGCGGCGCCGCCTGGCAACCGGGGGAAGTCCCCAAAGAGTATGACCAACTATATTTTCTACGTTAACCCGACACGGACGCTCATGTGCCTGGATGCCTCGACCACCGAGCCGTACTCCCTCGCCGACCTGGCCCACCTCACCGGAGTGCATCCGGAGTTGCTCGGGTATTACTGCAGGCTGGGCCTGCTCGACGAATTTCGCAAGGGGCCCGAGGGATGGCCGACGTTCGGCGAGGGGGCGCTCGACGAGGTGCGCCGCATCGAGCACTATCGCCGAACCCTTGGAATCGGCCGCCGGGCCCTCCCACTGATCTGCGAATTGCGCCGCGATGGGGAGCGCCTGGACATCGAACTCCGATTTCTGGGCGGCCCGTCCGGGCCATGAACGCCGGCGGCACCGACACAGCGCCGTCCGAGGCGATCGTCGCCAAGGGCCTGACGAAGTGGTTTGGCGAGGGCGAGACCAGGACCACGGCCGTGAACGGCGTCGGGTTTACCGCGCATTTTGGCGAAATGCTGTATGTCGTGGGCCCCTCGGGAAGCGGGAAGACCACGCTCCTAAGCATGATTTCCGGGATCCTGCGGCCCAATTCCGGCACGGTGTCCGTGAAGGGGGCCGACATCTGGAAGCTCGGCAAGGACGCCCTGGCCGACTTCCGCCTCAACACGATCGGCTTTGTCTTCCAGGACTTCCATCTGTTTCCCCGGCTGACCACGGCGGAGAATGTCGCGATCCCGTTGATTCTGAAGAGGCGCAACTGGGACGAGGCGATCACGAAGGCCGCGGAATGCCTGGAGATTGTCGGCCTGGGAAACCGTGCCGGCATCGTGCCCATCAAGCTCTCGGGCGGCGAGCAACAGAGGGTGGCCATCGCCCGCGCAATCGTGAGCCGCCCGGAGATCCTGATTCTCGACGAACCGACGGCATCCCTCGATGGCGACACCGGGAGGATGATCATCGCTTTCGTGAAGAAGGAAATCCTGAACAAGAGCCGGTGCATACTGATCGTCACGCATGACGCCAGGATCAACGAGTACGCCGACAGGATCCTCCATATGGAGGATGGCCGCCTCACGGCCTACGAGAAGGGAACCGAATGAACAGCGACGAACCCAGGAACGAGGCCAGGACGGCCGAGGCGGCGGCTGATACCAAGGCGCCTGAGCCCAAGCCCGAGACCAAGCAGGATCCCAAGGCTCCCGCGCCGGCCATCGACGTCAAGGGCATCCAGTCCAAGACAGGCACCAGGAACAGGCTCATCTTTGTCGTCTCGATCGTTGGCGTGCTGGCCGGTCTGGTCGCGGCGTATATTTTCGGCACCGAGAGGAAAAGCCAGCCGCCCGTGTTCAAGCCGGTCAGCAGCCCGTTCGACTCGGCCGTCTATGCCAACGGAATCATCGAGAGCGACCAGTCGTCCGGCTCAAACATCAACATTTATCCCGAGGTTTCCGGCCCGATCACCCGGGTGTTCGTGCATGAGGGGCAGGAGGTGGCCGCCGGCGCTCCCTTGCTCACCATCGACGACTCGGTGCAGAGGGCGACCACGGAGCAGCTCCGGCTCCAGTCCGAGGCGGCCCTGGCCATCCTGAACGAGCTCAAGGCGGAGCCACGGCAGGAGACGCTTGCGATCGCCAAGGCGCAGGTGGAACTCGCTGAATCCAGCCTGAAGACGGCCGTCGATCAACGCGACAAGGACCGTGCCTCCTACGAGATCAACCCCAAGTCGATCAGCAGGGAGGTTCTCGATACGGCGGAAGACGCCGTCAAACAGGGGGCGGCAGGCCTCGCCGTTGCCAGAAGGCAGCTTGATCTGACCCAGGCCGGCGCATGGAGCTACGACGTGGCAAGCCAGGAGATGCAGGTCCGTTCGCTCCAGCAGGCATTCCGGGCGGCCGACGCGCTTCTCCAGAAGTATTCCATCAAGGCCCCGGCCGCCGGAATCGTGATGTCCCTCTATGCCGCGGTCGGGAGCTACGTGTCACCCCAGGGCTCGTACGACCCCTTTACGGGAGCCTTCGACCAGCTCGTGATCATGGGCCCAAACCAGGACCATCTCGCCGTGCGCTGCTTTGTCGACGAGATCCTGATTTCGCGGCTGCCGTCCAAGTGGCATATCCGCGCGCAGATGTCCATCACCGGCACCGACATCAAGGTGCCGCTGGAATTCGTCCGGGTGCAACCCTATGTCTCACCCAAGATCGAGCTTTCCAACGAACGCCAGGAGAGGGTGGACCTGCGGGTCCTGCCGGTGATCTTCCGCTTCGAGAAGAAGGACATCCCGGTCTACCCCGGCCAGCTGGTGGATGTGTACATAGGAACCCAATGACGTCGCAGCCGGAGGAGACCCGCGCCCCATGAGCAAGTCCTCAATCCCTGCCCTTCGATGCGCCGGACTCGCCGTGATCGCCGCGGCGCTCTGCGCCTGCGCGGTCGGGCCTGATTTCACCCGGCCCACCCCGCCGGATGCGGATCGATATTCGCGCGAGGCCCAGCCCGCTGCAACGGCCGCGGTGGGGGGCGTCTCGCAGCGCTTTTCGTCCGACGGGACGCTTCCCTCCAATTGGTGGCAGCTCTTCAAGTCTGCCCCCCTGGACTCGATGGTCCGGCAGGCCCTTGCCAACAATCCGACCCTCCAGGCGTCCGAGGCCAGCCTGCGCCAGAGCCAGGACAACCTGCGGGCGGGATACGGGGTTTTCTATCCACAGGTGGGCGCGGACCTGGAAGTGCGCCGGGAACGCACGGCGCCCCTGCAGCAGGGACTGCAGACGCCGGGCTCGATCTTCAACCTGGTGACGTTGAGCGGAACCGTCGGCTATGTGCTCGATGTGTTCGGCGGCGAGCGCCGGACGGTCGAGGGGTTGCGGGCGCAGACGGACACTCAGTTCTTTGCGGACAAGGCGGCCTACCTCACGCTCTCGGCAAACGTCGTCAATGCCGGCATCGCGCGGGCGGCCTACGCAGCCCAGGCCCGGGCCACCCTGCAACTCATCGAATTGGAGCACCAACAGCTTCGCCTTACGGCTGCACAGGTGGGCGCCGGCACCGAGCCCTATGCAAACCTGCTGGCCGTCCGCACTCTGATCGCCGCCAACCAGGCCCTGCTTGCCCCCCTTGAACAGAAGATCAGCCAGGCGGAAGACCTGCTGGCTACCTTGGAGGGCGTCGTCCCGTCCAAGGCCGACCTGCCCGACATCGACCTGGAGGGGCTTTGCCTGCCGTCCGAGCTGCCGGTAAGTCTTCCGTCCGACCTGGTTCGCCAGCGCCCCGACATCCTTTTAGCCGAGGCTCAACTGCATGCAGCCAGCGCAAACATCGGAGTCGCGACCGCGGCCCTGTTTCCGAGCATAAGCCTCAGCGGCACTTTCGGCGCGGCAGGCACGGGGTTCGGCTCGTTGTCCGCGGCCAACGCCCGGTTCTGGAGCATCGGGCCTTCGGCCACCATTCCTGTCTTCCAGGGGGGCGCACTATGGTTCGGGAGAAAGGCGGCCATCGATGCCTACCAGCAGTCGCAGGCCAGCTATCGGCAGATCGTGTTGAACGCATTCGCCCAGGTGGCAGATTCCCTGAAGGCACTGGAGCACGACGCCGACGGTCTTCAGGCGCAGGTCGCCGCACTGGATGCCGCCCGCGAGCAGCTGGTCCTCTTGCAGAGCAACTATGGCGCGGGCCTCGTGGCTTACCCGGACGTGCTGGTGGCCGACGTGCAATTCCACGAGGCGAGCATTGCCTACCTCCAGGCACTGGCCCAGCGCCACCAGGACACCGTCGCCCTCTTTGTGGCGCTGGGAGGAGGCTGGTGGAACCACCCGCTTCCTGCGGCAGAAAGCGCGGGGCCATGAAATACGGCGGCATTCTGAGGATCGGATTCAAGTTGCTGGTCAACGACACGGCCAAGTTTACCGCGCTGCTGATCGGGATCACCTTTTCGGTATTCCTGATGGTCGAAATGACCGCGATGTTCGCCGGGATTCTGAACCGGGCCTATTCCACGGTCACGAACATCGGCGCCGCCATGTGGGTCATGGATCCCGCGGTCAACACCGCCTCAAGCGCCATCCCAATGCCCGATTATCTCCTGGATTCGGTGCGGAGCATGGACGGCGTCAGCTATGCGGTGCCGCTCTTCATCGGCGGGGCGCTGGTCAAGCTGGAGAACGGGACGTACCAGTCGGTGAGTGTCGTGGGTCTCGACGATGACAGCCTGTTCGGCCGCCCTGAGATCGAGCAGGGCAACATCCAGGAGATCTATAACGATAACACGTTCTTTGCCGTCGATGATGCCGAGTTTTCGAAGCTTGGGAATCCCAAGATCGGGACCACTTTCGAACTCAACGACTTTCGCGGAACCATCGTGGGCATCGCCAGGGTCGCCTCCAACGGGCTCAACGGGGTGCCGACCCTCTATACGACGTACAACCGCGCCATTGCCTACATCCCTTCCACCCGATTCACGATTTCCTACATCCTGGTCCAGCCGAAGAATGACGCCGCGGTCGCCGGCATCAAGGCGCAGGTGGCCAAGCTGGGCTACATGGCTTTCACCAAGGCGGAATTCAACCAGCGGATCTCGGACTTTTACACCTACCAGACGGGCATCGGCACGAACATCCTCCTGATGACGGTCATCAGCTTCCTCGTCGGGCTGTCGATTTCGGGCCAGACTTTCTACAGCTTCATCCTCGAGAATCTCGAGAAGTTCGGCGCCCTGAAGGCCATAGGCGCCAAGGGGCGCGAACTGGTCTACATGATCCTGTTCATGGCGACCTTCACAGCCCTGACCGGCTACGGCCTTGGGATCGGGCTGGTGACCCTGATGATCGCGATCGCAAAGAGCAGGCTGCCCAACTATGCCGCCACAATCACGTTTGGGAATCTTGCGCTTGCCTTCGGCATGGTCCTGCTGATCGCCGGAATCTCGAGCTACATCGGGGTGCGCAAGGTGCTGAAGATCGAGCCGTTCGAAATCTTCAGGGGCTAGCAGGGTGTTGCAAGGTTACAACACCCTGCTCGGCGGGGTCTGACCCTTTCCCTGCTGCACGTCGAGGTCGCCGAAGGAACGGCGGATTTCCTCGACCTTGTCGCGGTACGTCTCGGCATCCCCAAAGGCGACGAAATACTTGTACCGGCTGTGTTCGCACTTGGCGCAGCCCGCGTGCTTGATGGGGCACCAGTGCTGCTCGGTCCGGGCGGCGATCTCGGTGAAGTAGCCGAGAATCCCGTTCACGTAGGCGCAATAGTCGCAGTTGAACTTCTCGAAGAAGTTGAGATAGCCCAGCCGGTTGCGGTCGAAGGCCAGGTAATCGCGGCGGCGAACCTTGGGGATCCCGTAGATGGGAAAGCACACGGCTTGGTACACCGTGCCCACCAGGTCCGCCAGCGCGATGGGAATCACGCACATCCAGATGATGGGGGAGGTGGCAAGGACGAGAAAGCGCGAGTGAAGCACATAGCGGTGGAATCCCGTGCGCACCTGTTTGTGCCGGGCCTTTGCCTCCGCGGTGAAGCGCACCCTCTTGGCATGAATTTCATAGCAAAACTCGGCCTCCTTCGCCCTGGCCTCCCGGACCAGTTCCTTTTCGAGGTCGTGAATCTGTCCAAGCAGGGCGTCAAGTCGTTCGTTCATGATGTGAGGTGCAGCGTAGGGGGGACGACGGGTCGTTGCCATGGGGCCTTACCCTAACTGGCACCTATCCCGGCAGGACAACACCCCATTGGGAACCAGCCACCCGGCAGGGTATCCTCTTCCCGTGGGCATGACTCCAGCGATCTTCGTGGTCTTCGGGGGCGCGGGCGATCTTGCCTGGCGCAAGCTCGTTCCGTCGCTGTTCGACCTGCACCGGGACGGCAGGATGCCAAGGCGGTTTGCCGTTGTCGCCGTGGGGCGCGGCTTCCTTGGCGACGCAGGGATCCGCCGGCGGTATCTCGACGGCGTGAGGCGGTTCTCCCGAACAGGGAGGGGGAGGGCCGTTGGCTGGAAGGACTTCGCGGCGCATATTGCCTACCAAAGGGGAGACTGCCGCGCCCCGGCCACCTACGCGGCCCTCCGGGCAAGATGCGCCGGGCTGGAGCAACAATGGAAGACGAGGGCCTGCCGCATCTTTCACATGGCCACGCCGCCGGACCTCTTCGGCGTGATTCCAAAGATGCTGGCCGACGCGGGCTTGAACCGGGTCCGGTCGCGATCCCGGATCATCGTGGAAAAGCCGATCGGCCATGACCTGGATTCCGCGCGCAGGCTGAACCGCTCGCTCTCGGAGAGCTTTCACGAGTCGCAGGTCTTTCGCATCGACCACTACCTTGGGAAGGAGACAGTGCGAAACATCCTTGCATTTCGGTTTGCGAATCCGCTCATCGAGCCGATCTGGAACCGGCGCTATGTCGACCACGTGACCATCACCGTTGCCGAGAAAGTGGGCGTCGAGGAGCGGGGCGGCTACTACGACCAGGCGGGAGCCTTGCGCGACATGATGCAGAACCACCTGATGCAGCTCCTTTGCCTGGTCGCCATGGAGCCGATGAACTCGTTCAACGCAGACGACATCCGCAACCGGAAGCTCGACGTCCTCCGTGCCGTCCGCCCGATGGCGCCCGGGGCCGTGCATACCCATGCCGTGCGCGGCCAGTATGGCGCGAATCCGGTCGAGGGCAGGATGGCCCGCGCCTACCGGAGCGAGCACGGTGTAGGCAGGCATTCCGGGACGGAAACCTATGTGGCCCTGAAGCTGTTCGTCGACACCTGGCGCTGGCAGGACGTCCCCTTCTATCTCAGGTCCGGAAAACGGCTGCCCGGCCAGGTCTCGCAGGTCGCCGTCAACTTCCGCACGGTGCCGCACAGGGCGTTCCCGGCCGAGGCCTGCCGGAACTGGCATCCCTCCCGCATGGTCCTGTCCATCCAGCCCGAGGAGGCGATCGTGTTCGGCTTTCCGGCCAAGATCCCGGGGCCCAAGATGCTTCTGCGGCCCGTGGAGATGCGCTTCAATTTCGAGGGGAGCTTTGGCGAGCGCTCCCCGGGTGCCTACGAGACCCTGTTGTGGGACGTGATGATCCGGGACCAGACCCTGTTCATGCGGGCGGACCAGGTTGAAGCGGCGTGGCAGGTGCTCATGCCGGTCATCAGGGCGTGGGATGGCTCGAGTCCCAGGAACTTTCCCAACTACGGCGCCGGCACCTGGGGGCCGGCGGCGGCCAGCCTGCTTCTTGCCCGCGGGGGACACCGCTGGCCCGAACCGGGCGCCATGGAGGACATCAGCCCGGCAACGAGAAATCGATCACGACGCGGGACGGCACGTCCCCGTGCTCAAGGCGGGCAAGGACCTCGTTGATCGCGGTGAGCGGCTGCAGTTCGATGTCGGCCTTCACCTTGCCCTCCGCGGCGAAGGCCAGGGCCTCGGCCATGTCACCGCGCGTACCGACAAAGGAACCTCGGATCGTGATGCAATTTGCGACGACGTCGAAGAGCGGGGTGGGAAATTCCCCAGGAGGAATCCCGACCAGGACGCAGGTGCCGCGTTTTCGCGTCATCCCGAGGTCCTGTGTGAAGGCGGAGAGCGAGGGGGCCGTGATCAGCACGCCATGCGCGCCGCCGCCGGTTCCCTCCTTGACGGCAGCCACCGGGTCGCCATGCCCGGCGTTGACGACCAAGTCGGCGCCAAGGCGGGTCGCGTGGGCGAGCTTGCCGTCATCGATGTCGATCGCGACGACATGCAGGCCCATGGCCTTCGCGTATTGGACGGCAAGGTGCCCGAGTCCGCCGATTCCGGAGATCGCGATCCACTCTCCGGGCCGGGCCCCGGTCTCCTTGATTCCCTTGTAGCTGGTGACGCCGGCGCAGATCAGCGGCGCGGCGTCGGCGGGCTTCAATCCGCCGGGTATATGGGCGACGTACTCCGGGTCCGCAAGGATGTATTCGGCAAAGCCGCCATTCCTGGTGTAGCCGCCAAACTGGGCCTCGGCGCATACGGTCTCCCAGGCGCTCAGGCAGTATTCGCAATGCCCGCATGCGGAAAAGAGCCACGGAACGCCCACACGCTCCCCCTCGCGGACCGCGGTGACGCCCGTACCCATCGAGACCACCCGCCCGATGCCCTCATGTCCCGGGATGAAGGGAAGAGTGGGCTTCAAGGGCCAGCTGCCGCGCACGGCATGCACGTCGGTATGGCACACCCCGCAGGCCTCGGTCTTGACCAGGACCTGACCCGGGCCGGCGACCGGGATGTCCCAGTCCTCCAGCACGAGGGGCTTTCCGAACTGTTTGACGACCGCCACCCGCATGGAGGATCTCATGTGGGAAGGAACCTCAGACCGGAGCCTCGACTTCGGCCGTTCGGACCAGCTTCTTGTTCACAAACTGCTGGATTCCCATGTCGCCGAGCTCGCGTCCGTAGCCGGAGTCCTTGATTCCTCCGAAGGGCAGCTCGGCATCGGACCAGCTTATGTTGTTGATGAACATCATTCCCGTATCGACCCGGCTCGCGACGCGTCGCCCCCGCGCAACGTCCTTGGTGAACACGGAGCCGCCAAGTCCAAAGTCGGAGTCGTTGGCGAGTGCGATGGCCGCCTCCTCGTCCTTGACCCGGAAGAACATCGCGACCGGGCCGAAGAACTCGTCCCTGAAGGCCGGATTCCCCGGCTCGACATTGGTCAGGATCGTGGGCTCCATGAAGGATCCCGGCCGGTCGAAGCGTTTCCCTCCGAGCAGCACCTTCGCCCCGTTCGCGACCGCGCTGTCAACCTGCCTGAGCAGGCCCTTCAGGGCCGATTCCGTGGATAGGGGCCCCAGGGCCGTTTTCTCATCCATGGGGTCGCCCGGTTTTAGCGCCGCCAGCGCGGCCTTGAATTTTGCGAGAAACTTGTCGGCAAGCTTGTCGACGACGATGAAGCGCTTTGCGGCGCAGCAGGTCTGCCCCGTGTTGTACATCCGTCCCCAGACGGCCCATTTCACCGTGTGCTCGAGATCTGCATCGTCGAGGACGATGAACGCGTCGCTGCCGCCGAGTTCCATCGAGGACACCTTGAGGTTTTTTCCGGCCCGCGCGGCAATGCTCCTGCCCGCCTCTACGCTTCCGGTCAGAGCAACGCCCTTGATGCGCGGATCGTCGATCACCCGGTCGGATTGCCCGTGCGAGATCAGCAGGTTCGTATAGAGCCCGGCCGGCGCTCCGGCGTCGGCCCAGAGCTTCTCGAATGCGATCGCGCATTGCGGGACGCAGCCCGCGTGCTTCACGACCAGGACGTTGCCCGCCATCAGGTGAGGCCCCGCCACCCGGGCCAGCTGATAGTAGGGAAAATTCCAGGGCTCCACCCCGAAGACCACCCCGATCGGGCTGCTCTCCATATGGGCGGCCCCGATGGTCGGATGGAGCTCCACGGGACTGAGAAAGCGCTCGGCGTTCCTGGCGTAGTAGGCGAGGATGCTGGCACTGAATTCCACCTCGCCGCGCGCCTCGGAGATCCGCTTGCCCATTTCGAGAGTCATGGTCCGGGCAAAGGCGGCGGCCCTTGCATGGAGGAGGGCCGCCGCCTTGGACACGATGGCGGCCCGCTCCCCGAAGGAGGTGTGCCGCCAGGTCCCGAAGCATCGGGCGGCCGTGGAGAGTTTCTCCTCGAGCTGTCCGTCGGTGAGGGTCTCAAAGGTCTTAAGGACCTCTCCGTTGCTGGGGTTGACGCTTTGATAGGCCGGCGCGGGCTTTGCCTTGGGGGCCATGGGGAGGGTCGCGGATAGGGTTGTCATGAAGGGTGCCGGAGGCCGGTTCGCCCCCGAACAACGACTGTAGGCCTCATGGTTGCACGAGGCCATGAGGTGTTTCCCTCAGTCCGTCCGACTGAAACCGGGTAGGGACGCCCGGCCCGGGCGTCCGGGCAGACCTTGGGGTTAGTCGAGAACTCCGGTCGGATTGGGCCAATTCAAGACGGACCGCGGGGCTGCGAAGGACCCTAAAGTCTGCCCGGACGGGCGGGCCGCCCGTCCCTACCTTGGCTTGCTGAGTCGTCCGGAGGGAACCTCGGCCCGGATCGTCGTGCCCCTTCCCCGCGCGGAAAAGATGCTGAAACGGCCGCCGATCATTTCCACGCGCTCGCGCATGCCGGTCAGTCCAAGGCGATCGTCCCAGGCGGAGGAGGAGATGAGGCCCACATCGAAGGCCTTGCCGTTGTCGGCGACTTCCAGGCAGACGCCGCCCCGGGACTTCAGGATGACCACCTTCACCTCGCTGGCCTGAGCATGCTTGGCGACATTCGTCAGGGCCTCCTGTGCAATCCGGAAGAGCATCGTCTTCTTGACGTTGTCGAGGGCCTCGACTCCCAGGAAGGCCGCAAACTGGACCCGCAGGCCTCTCTGCCTGGCCATGTCGTCGACCAAGGACCGGAGGGCGGGGATCAGCCCGAGATCGTCCAGCATCGCGGGACGAAGATCCCGGGCAAACTTGTGCACGGTCCGAACCGACTCCTCGACCAGCCGACGCAACGGAATGATCTTCCGCCTGATCTCCCGGGGGTCGGCCTTGGCCGACTCGGCGAATGCGAGCAGCTGGACATTGATGCCGATGAGGAGCTGGCTGATCTTGTCGTGCAACTCGCGGCTGATCTCCTTCCGCTGGATTTCCTGGACGGTCAGCAGCTGGTGTGAGATCTCGCGCAGCTTGTGGTGAAGGTGGCGCGACTCCTCCAGGAGACGCTGGGTGTTTTGCTCGCTTTTCTTGAGGGAGGTCTCGGCGGCCAGACGCTGGACAATCTCGCCCTCCAACTTCCGGTTCGTGGCGGCCAGGATGTCGAGACGTCGCTGCGCGTCCTCGGCCTGTTTTCGGGCCGAAACATCGACGACCGCGACGCGGCACCAATTGAGCTCGCCGCGCTGCGGGGCGGCAGACATCGCCTGAACCTCGGCCCAGAAGGACGGGCGGTTGGCGGCCAGCATGGACACTTCGCAGGTCTGTTTCTCCCGAACCGAAAAAGCGGCCCCCAACGTGGCATTGAAGGCCTGCCGGCTCCCGGGCGCCACAAAGAGCTGGAATCGGCGCCCGGTGATGCCGGATCTCGCCAGCCCGAGCAGGGATGCCCCGGTCATGTTCACATCCAGCACCAGCCCCTGTTCACCGAGGGAGAAATACCCCACTGGGGCGAAGTCATACAGATCGGTGTACTTCTCCAGGCCGGCGTCGACCTCAGCCTTGGCCTGCTTGAGCTCCTCATTCTGCAGTTCCAGCTCGATCTGGTGGACCTGCAACTCGTGAAGCATGCGCCGGGCGTCGGCATGGGCCCTCGCCCCCGCAACGGCCGCCCGGCGAGTGCCCAGCTTGCTCTCGGCAAGGCGGCGCAGCGCGCCAGAGCCGGCCTGGGATTTCGGTCTTCCGGTCATGGCTTTGGCTTCCCGGAAGATACGGCCCGACGCCCCGCGCTGCCCTGTGCCTTTCGCCGGACGGGCTTGGAGTCGCTTCCCTTGAGGCGCACCATGGCGCGATCCAGGGCGAATCCCTGCTCGGCCGTCTGCTTGACCAAACTGCCGTGCCTTGAGCGCAAGTCGGCCTCGACCTTCTTGGCCGAGGTGATGTCCGCGAAAGTGATGACCACCCCGTCGATCCGGTTGTCCGTCGTCCGGTACGGCATCACGCGCACGGTGAACCAGCGCCCGTTGTTGGTGGAGATGGATCGCTCCGAAAAGACCAAGGTTCGCAGCACTTCGCGGGCGTCGGCGGCCAGCGTGGGGTAGAGCAGGTCGGAGGCCAGGTCGGTGATCGGGCGCCCCACATCGCCCGGGATGAGCTTGATGATCGTCTGCGCCTGGAGCGTGAACCGCCGCACGCGCAGGCTGTTGTCGAGGAACACCGTGGCGATCTCCGTGCTGTTGAGCAAGTTCTTCATGTCATTGTTCGCCGAGGAAAGCTCGTCCAGCTTTGCCTGCAGCTCGGCGTTGACCGTCTGCAGCTCCTCGTTGAGCGACTGCATCTCCTCCTTCGACGTCGTGAGCTCCTCGTTGGTCGACTGCAGTTCCTCGTTGCTCGACTGCAGCTCCTCGTTCATCGACTTGAGCTCCTCCTGCGAGGTCTGCATTTCCTCCCGGCCGGCCTCGATCTCCTCGCGGGCCCGCTGGAGGTCCCGCTCCAGCTCCTTTTGCCGGACGGTCCGTACCGCGGATTTCCCGGCCCCGCCGGCGCGGCTGGGTCCCGGCGGGAGGACCGAGTCGGAAAAGACGACCAGCACCAGCCCGAGCAATTCCTTCGGCTGCTCCAGCGCCTGCACGGTCAGGTCCACGGAATGCGCATCGGCGTCGGCACCAACCTTGATGCCGCGCACGGTGATCACACCCGGCTTGCGGCGGGCCTTTTGGATGGCGCTGGCGAGGTCGTAGCGAAGCCCCTCGCGGGCCATGGCGATGACGTTCCAGTTCACCTTGCCTGCCGCCGGCTCGAGGAACCTGCCCGTGCGCCCGTTGATGTAGAGGATGTCTCCATGGTCGTTGACGAGCACGGCGGGCGGCGCAAAATGGGCCTGGATGTATTGGTCGACCAGTGTCTGGACGCTGGGGGAGGAGCGGCGCGCCGCCGCGGCCGGCATTTCGTGCCGGTCCCCCTTCCCTGACAGAAAGTCGGACGGGATTTCCGGCTGGCGTCCCAGCAGCGAGGGTTCAGTTCGCTGAAAGATCCGCTCCCTGGGCGCAAGCGGCGCGAACAGATTGGCAAAGCCGCCGATGCTCTCCGCGCTCCCAAGAAGCAGGATGCCGCGGGAATTCAGGCTGTAGTGGAACAGGGGAAGGAGCTTCTTCTGCAACTCCGGGGCCAGGTAGATGAGCAGGTTGCGGCAGCACAGGATGTCCAGCTTGGTGAACGGCGGATCCATGATCAGGTTTTGCGGCGCAAAGATCACCATTCCCCGGATCTCCTTGTTCACCCGGTATCCCCCTTCCTCCTTCACAAAAAACCTGGCCAGGCGCGCCGGCGACACGTCGGCGGCGATGTTTTCCTGGAAGAAACCCTGGCGGGCTTTGTCGATCGCGTCCTTGTCCAGGTCGGTGGCGTAGATCTGCAGGGAGAAGGTGTGCCTCGACTTGATCCGCCCCAGTGCCTCGGTGAACACCATGGCCAGCGAATAGGCCTCCTCGCCCGTCGAGCAACCCGCCACCCAAGCCCGGAGCATTGCCCCCGAGGGCCGGCCTGCAAACAGCGCCGGAAGGGCCTTCTTCGTCATTTGGTTCCATACCGTCGGATCCCGAAAGAACCCCGTCACGCCTATCAGCAACTCCTTGAAGAGGATGCGCAACTCCTGGGGGTTTTCACGCAGATAGCGGACATAATCGCCGATTTGCGTGATTTGGTGGATGCCCATGCGGCGCTCGACCCGCCGGTACAACGTGCTCCGGCGATACAGCGTGAAATCGTGGCCGGAATGGGCCCGCAGCAGGATCACGATCTTTTCCAGGGCTCCCTGAACTTTCCCCGCCAGCGGCAGGTTGGAGGCTCCGATCCGCGGCATGTGCCGCCTGTAGGCCATGAGCTTGGCGGGCAGCTCCTCGGCCTTTGCGACAAAGTCTGCCAGCCCCGCCTCAATGGCGCTTCGCGGCATGGCCCCAAATTTTGCCGTGGCCGGATCCTGCACAAGCGCGAGTCCCGCGCACTCCTTGATGGCCTTCAGGCCAAGAGTGCCGTCGCTGCCCATGCCCGAGAGGATGACGCCGACGCTGCGCTCGTGCTGGTCCTCGGCGAGCGAGCGTAGGAAAAAGTCGATGGGCAGGCGAAGGCCCCGCGGGGCGTTTGGCGGGAGAAGGTGCAGCGTCCCGTGAAGCAGCGACAGGTCGCTGTTCGGCGGTATCACATATATGCAATTCGGACGGACCTTGGTCCGGTCCGCGACCTGCATCACCTTCATGGCGGTGGCCCGCTGGAGCAATTCGGGCATCATTCCCTTGTGGGTGGGGTCCAGGTGCTGGACGATGACGAACGCCATTCCGCAACCGTCCGGGATATGCTCGAGGAATTGCACGAGGGCCTCCAGTCCCCCCGCGGAGGCGCCGATCCCAACAATGGGAAAAGCGTTCCCCGCTCCCGGCACGCTCTTCTTTCCGGACTGGATCGGCATAGCTTATACTAGGATCCTTTATCTGCGAACTGTCGAGTGCGCTTACGTTGTGGAACTGGGTTGTCATCCTGAGCGAAGCGAAGGATGACAAGATAGGCGCCCAGGATGACATTTTGAATGGGGTTGGCATACGGGTAGGGTTTCACCCCATACGGGTCGGTCGGCCGGTCCGCTACGATTCCGCCACGTCCGGCCATGGGCTGGCATTGTGCTGCCCGCATTCAAATCCAATGAAACTCGAACAACTTTCCTTTCTTGCCTTGATATCGTGTGCGGGCTTGGCGACGCACACCAACGCACAGGTTACCGTGGATCTTGGCTCGGCCGAAAGCTACGGCGTCCTGGCCGGCACCTCGGCCACCGACACTGGGTCCAGCATCGTCACCGGCGATCTCGGGGTTAGCCCCGGGGCCACGGCGACAGGATTTGGGGGATTGGTGACCGGCGCAATAAACCTGGACAATGCCGCCGCAATCCAGGCTAAAAGCGACCTAGCGCTGGCGTATACCCAGGCGGCCGAGGAGACCCCCACGAGTTCCGCCGGCACCCTTACCTATAACGACCAAACCCTTGCGCCCGGGGTCTACAAGGCCTCGTCGACCATGGACGTGTCGGGCACCGTCACCCTCAACGGTGGCGCCAACTCCGTGTTTGTCTTCCAGGCAGGGACCACTCTTACTGCGGAACTGGGCACCGACATCGTGCTCACTGGCGGCGTAAAGGCCCAGAACGTCTTTTGGCAGGTCGGCACTTCGGCGACGCTGCTTGGGGACGCCTCGACCTTTGAGGGCACCATCCTGGCTGATACCTCGATCACCGTCGACTCCGGCTCAACCGTGATTGGCGACCTGCTCGCGAAAGGCGGCGCCGTGACGCTGGATGGCTCCGCCGTCACCGCGATCCCGGAGCCTGCGAGCACCTCGCTGTGGCTTGCGGCCCTTGCGGGTTTGGCCCTGATTGCGGCGAAGTTCCGCCGCGAGCTGGTCGCCTAAGCCGAGCCCGCCCCGGGCAAACTACGGGTAACACCTCCTATCGGCCGGCCGCGAAGGAGAGTACGGTTCCCCTGCACACACCATGAAAGCTTCCTGGATAGCGGTCATCCTCCTTCTCGTGCTGGTCGCCGTCTTCAGTGCGCAAAACGCCCGGGAGATCAGCGTCCGCTTCCTTGGCTGGGAGACGATGCTGTCCGCCGCGCTGGTGATCCAGCTTGCGGCGCTTCTCGGCGCCCTGGTGGGCCTGGCGGTCGGCGTGTGGCTGCGCCGCCGCAAATGGGAGAGACCCGTGGAACACACAGACTTCCGATCATGAAACTACGCGACGCCTATCAGACTAAGCTCGATGCACAGATCGAGGAACTCAATGCACGACTCGCCCTGATGCGGGCCAAGGCCAAGGGCTTTGCGGCCGATGCCAGTATCGCGGCCCACGAGGAGCTTTCGGACACCGACGCAAAGCTCGCACAGCTCAAGGCGCGAATGGCCAAGCTGCGCGTGGCCGGCGACGGGGCCTGGCAGGAGATGAAGGTGGGCGTCGAATCCGCCTGGACCGAGCTCAGCGCGGCGGCAAAGCGCGCCAAAAAGCGCTTCGATCCGCCCGTACCTCCGAAGGCCCGCACCCGTTGATGCTGTTCTCCCGCTTCCGCCAGATCGGTCGCGCGTTCGGGAATGCCCAGCGATTTCGGACGATCGTCCACGTTTTTCTCAAATACGGGTACGAGGACCTCGCCCGCAAGCTGCCGCTCCCGCGCGTCTGGCTTTGGCTCAGGACGCCGGGGTTCCGCCGCGAGTGCGCCGCGGCACGGTTGCTCTCGCGCCCCGAGCGGCTGAGGAAGGCCTTCGAGGAGTTGGGACCGGCGTTTGTGAAGCTGGGCCAGCTTCTCGCAAGCCGCGCCCGGCTGCTCCCGCCCGAGTATGCCGAGGAGCTCGCCAAGCTCAACGACCAGGTTCCCCCGGTGCCGTTCGCGGAGGTGCAGGCGGTGATCGAGGCTGAACTGCGGAGAACGCTTGCGGAGTGCTTCCGGAGCGTCAACCGGAAGCCCCTGGCCGCGGCGTCGGTCGCGCAGGTTCATCCCGCCCGGCTGCACGACGGCACCGTGGCGGTGGTCAAGGTGCAGCGCCCCGGCATCGACCGGATCGTTCGCGCGGACCTCGACATCATGGCCCGGATTGCGCAGCTGCTGGAGGACCACGTTCCGGATTGGAAGGCCTACAACCCGACCGCGGTGGTGGCGGAGTTCAAGCGGCGCATGGAGCAGGAACTGGACTTTTCCACCGAGTTCGCGGCCGCGGAGAGGTTCGCCCACCAATTCGAGGGCGACCCGACAATCAAGGTGCCCCGCGTCTTCCGCGATCTCTCGAGCCGCAGGGTCCTGACCATGGAGCGGGTGGACGGCATCCCCGCGACCCAGATCGAGGCCCTGGACGCCGCCGGAATCGACCGGGCCGAGGTGGCGCGCCGTCTGGGCGACCTGACACTGAGGCAGATGTTTGTCTACGGGTTTTTCCACGCAGACCCGCACGCAGGCAATGTGCACATCCTGCCGGGCAACGTCATTTGCTTCCTCGACTTCGGCATGATGGGATTCCTGGTCCAGGAGACCCGCGACGCCCTGACGGCCTTTCTCGTGGCAGTCGTCAAACGCGAGGAGCGGGCGGCGACCCACGCGCTGCTTGTCCTGGCCGGCGTCGAACTGGAGCCGCCGCACCCAGGGCTCGAGGCCGACATGGCGGAATTCATCTGCAGGGACTTTTCGGGCACCGGCCGCGATTTCGTGTTTCTGCAGCTCCTCCAGCACTTGTTTCGCATCACGGCCCGCTACGAGCTTACCCTGCCTCCGGAGGTGTTCACCGTCGTCAAGGCGCTTGGTCAGGTCGAGCACCTTGTGCGCGCACTCGCTCCCGACCTCGACTTCCTTGAGCAAGCGAGGCCCTTCATGCGCGACATCCACTCGGCGCGGGTCCACCCGCGGCGCATGATGCGCGAATTGCTCCTCTTCGGCGGCGAGACCGTGACGACCCTGCGGGCGCTGCCGCTCGAGTTCCGACGCCTCGCCGCCCAGTTGCGCGACGGCAAGGCCCGGGTGAACTTCAACATCGAGGGACTGGGGCCCTTCAACGAGACGCTGGAGCGCGTGGCCAATCGGCTGTCGTTTGCCATCGTGCTGGCCGCGATCCTGGTCGCATCGGCCCTTGTGATCCGATCGGGCCTCAGGCCGGAATGGCATGGCGTCTCGATTGTCGGGCTTGTCGGCTACGTCTTTGCGGGCCTGATGGGCGCCACGCTCCTCCTGTCCATGATCCGGCACGGACGGATGTGACGCGGTTTTTTAAACAGGGGTCGGTCTGAATTCCGGATGGGTCCTCTCCGGTCGCTTTTCGTTCGCAAAGCCTCACACAGTCGACCTACGAGGACCCATCCGGAATTCAGACCGACCCCTTCAGCGGCGCGGAGCCTTTGACTGGCCGTCGGTATTTTCCTTAACGGCTGCGATCATCGCGGTCATCTCCTCCTTGATCTCGCCGACCTGGGGGTGCACTTCCTTGATGAGGTCGTGCTCGATCTTGGAGAGCTTTTCGATCCGCTTGCCCTGTTCGCCAAGCTTGTCCAGCAGGTGGTTCTGCTTCTTGGAAATCCGGTACATCCACCAGAAGCAGAAGCCCCAGCAGATGGTCCCGGCCACCGCCATCAGGAATGCAAGGCGACCTTCGATCATGGCTGGCCGGACCCCTGGGTGGCGGCTGGGGCGGGTGCCGGGTTTTGCGGCTGGGCGCGGGGCCGCAACACAAAGGAATCCGTCATGACAAAGATGACCATCCCCAGGAGAAGGCAGAACAGCGAAACCCAGAAGAACGGGCTGTGATGCATGCGCTTCCAATAGGGCCCCGGGGGCCTGTTCCCTCCTGAATGCAGCCCGCCCTGCTCCCGTTGGATTCGCTCCAGTTCGTTCATGGCACGGCAAAGTGGGGAGAAGTCACCCACCATGGACTCCAACTCCCGGCCAAAGTCCCAAAATTGTTCTGACTTCGACCGATCGCCTCGACCTCAGAACCGGACCAGCTTGTGGGCGTAGTGGGCCAATGCGACAAGCAAGGCGATGCCCGCAAGGACACCCCAGATCGAAATCTTGGGCTCCTCGGCTCCATCGTAATGGAGGGCGCTTTCCTCGGAGGGTGATTCGGACACAACATCCCTGTTGGTGTTCATACTGCCAGTATCGACCGAATTCTCCCCTTGGTAAGAAGCGCCCATTCGTTTCGAATCGTTCTTCAGGGGACCATAGGATTCTCTAATAGGGATGGGGACCTGACTGCCGCACCGGGCTAAAGAAAGTCCGCCGATCGATGGCACGAGTCTTGCGGTGGGGTGTCCAAGAGACACCGAGAAGACATGCCGCCCGAACCTAGAGACCAGCCGATTGCCGTGGTGGAGCCCCCGGAGCATGCTGGGAGCCGGGCGATGCTGCTGCGTGAATTGCGCAGACCTGCGGCGCCGTTTCGCTGGGGCTGGATGGAGAATGCGCTGTGGCCGGCGGCCGCGGTCTTCGGGGTGCTCGGCTACCGAGTGTCCACCGCCCATGGCTGGAACTTCGCCAGCGCCGGGTGCACGCTCCTGAGCTTCAACTTCGCCGTATCCGCGATCGCCAGCCAGGTGACAGCCCCGTACCGGCGCAAGGTCGAGCTTCTCGCTGAGCTTGCGGAGCACCTGTCGCCGGAAGACCGGGAATAGCGGCCACTCGGACTTCGTGCGGGGCGGGCCGGCGTAACCCCGGGCGTTTCCTCAGGTCGTCGGCCCGGGCGCCTTGAACGCGAAGGCAAAAAAGGCCGCCGCGCCCAGAAAGACGAAGGCCACGAGATGGTTCCAGGCGAGCCTCTCCTTGAGGAAGGCCACCGCGAAGACCATGAAGACCGTGAGTGTGACTACCTCCTGGATGATCTTGAGCTGGAATCCCGAGAACCTCGTATAACCCAGACGATTTGCCGGCACGGCGAGGCAGTATTCCAGCAGGGCTATGCCCCAGGACACCAGGATTGCCTTCCAGAGCGGCCAGGCATGGCCGTACTTGAGGTGTCCGTACCAAGCGAAGGTCATGAAGACATTAGAGGCAAACAAGAGGAGGACAGTGCTCATGGGTATGAATTCTGGGTGCTTGAGCGAGGATCGAGCGTCAGGATGGACCACACACCGAATGCGGCAAGTGCGGCTTGGGAAACCGCGGTATTGGGTCCGGTTGACTGAGACCGGGTAGGGACGTCCGGCCCGGGCGTCCGGGCTGTTCGACCTTGTAGGTCAGCGAGCTTGCTCGCGCGTTCGGTGACGTGGCACCCTTATTGCTCTGAGAGGCCAACCCCCATGCCTGAAGCTCATTCAAGGGATTGGAAGGACCGTCGAAAGCTGGCCCCGGTCTTGAGAGCCACGATCGAGGTGGGCTTCATTGTCTTCTTATACTACTCAAACCTGCTCATGGGCGAGTTTGAGGGATCCGGACAGGGACGGGTAAAGGGCCTGGCATGGGCCCTCCACGACATCCTCACGGCATTCAACCTGGCGATTGCCGTCGCCACAGCCCTCATAGGCTACCTGGTAATCGAATTCCTTCGAAAGCGATTCTGATAGGCTCTTTCGAGGCTTACAGCCGGAGCAGAACGGCGCCGTGGCTCTTGACCTGCATCTCGATCTGCCCCTCCACGGCCGGCAAGGTCTGGCGGCGCCAGAGGTCGCGCGGTGTCCGGGGACCAGTGAGGCCGAGGTCCTTAAGGGATACCCGCACGGCCGTGTCGGAGTTGCCGAGGTTGAACAGGCCCACGGCAAGCGATCCGTCGTGGAGAGGCCTGCCCCAAACCTCGTAGCTGGCGCCTCGTTCCACGCACCGCGCCGCAGCTCCCAGCGCGTCCTGATTCACAGCCAGAACCTCCGGATTGGTGAGTAGGGCGATATCCCACGCGTTGCTCCGGCGCAGGTCGGAGCCGATCATGAGCGGCGAGGGCAGGATCGACCAGAAGGAGATCAGCGCAACCTGCTCCGCATGGGAGAAATTGGTCGGGCGTGGGAGCCCCACGCTTTCATCGCCGATATGGCCGATTGGGAGCATGTCGGCGTCAGGCCAATGTCCGGGCTCGACATAGGGGGCCCACTCCTTCGCGCGTGTGAACTGCAGTTCCAGCTGGTCCCAGTTGTCCCAGAAATCGCTGGTGGCACGCCAAAGCTGGGCATTGGCCCGCAGGTGAACCACCTCGGCTACGGGCGCGGCGCCCGGAGAAAGGCTTAGGACGATGCTCCTTGAACACTTTTCAATGGCTCTGTGTACGGCGGCAATCTCGTCGGCGCGGTAGGGCGAGGAAATGTCGTCAACCTTGATGTAGTCGACCCCCCATTGGGCATAGAGGCGGACGATCGAGTCGTAGTAGGCCTGGCCGGCCGGGGTGCCTCCCCGTACGCCGTACATATGGTCGTCCCAGCCGCAGGTGTCGGAGGTGTCCGCGGCATCGGCGGCGTGGTACGAGGAGCCCTCGATCGGCAGGTTGTCCCGAACCGCGTCCCGCGGGATGCCGCGCATGATGTGGATGCCGAAGCGCAGGCCGAGGGTGTGGACCTGGTCGGCTATGGGCTTGAACCCGTTGTCACCGGCTGCCGAGGGAAACCGGCTGAGCGCCGGGAGCGCCCGGCCGTACGCGTCCATGCGCGACGGCTGCCTGTCCGCGGGCTTGACGCCTGGGTTTGGGTCGAACCAGAGGTAGTCGACCACCACGTACTGCCAACCATATGGGTGAAGCTCGCGGGCAAAGGTGTGGACGTTCTCCAGGAATTCAGCCTCGGTCACCTTGGCGCCAAAATTATCGTAGCTGTTCCAGCCAATCGGGGGCGTGAGCGCGAGATCGTCGCCGACCACGAACCGGATCGCGGCCGTGTCGCTCCCATGGGCGTTTGCGACCTTCACACGCACAGCATAGGAGCCGGGTTTCTGGAAGGAGCCGTCAACGTGCCCGCTGGAGGAATCCAGGGCCGCACCCGCCGGGAGCCCGGTGGCCGAAAAGGAAAACGGAGGCTCGCCGAGCACCGGTACGGCGTAGACGATCGGCTTTCCAGGCTGGAAGGCGACGACATCCGCCGCCTGGATCTTCGGCACGAGCGTTCCGTTATCCGTGGAAATCACCGGTTGCGGATCGCGGTCAAGCGGGTCGGCTGGGCCGGAGCCGTTGATGGTCCGGGGGGCCCGGCCGGAAAACTCCAGCGTGGCGTCGGCCCAGTCCGCGTGGTTGCAATCGTGCCATTCGCCGAAGTCGACCGCGAGAAGCGTCAGCTGGGTTACGCCGTCCAGATCGAGGTCGACGGTCTTGGCCGGCTGGCCCGGGGTCATCGGACCGCTCGACCAGAGCAGCCAGCGGTGGTCGCCCATCACGCGAAACTCCACCCGTGCGGGCTGGTCGGCCGGCACGTCGTCATCCACCCCCACGACGGCGTGGAGGTGTTTCCCGCCCCCGCCCAGCTGGATGAACATCTGGGACCGGGCCTCCATTCCGATCCCGTGCTCAAACTTCTTCCCGCCGAGGGTCAGGGTGTTGCCGTCCCGCGACTTGTCCGCCATGGGGGCGTGGTGTCCGCCGGTTTCGACCTGGGTGAGATCGAGGGACGACAGCCAGACGGTGTCGGCGAATGATGAGGAGGAGATTGCCGCGGCCGCAAGGCCGAGGAGGCAGGTGAGGCGGGGTTTCATGAAGGTCGAACCGGCGTACAAGCAGACAATATACCTTTATTCGACCGCCCCTTCGGCGTGTCAACCTGTGATGGGGATCGGTACTGGGCGCGTTTAGGAAAGCTGATCCAGGCAGACATTTCGAGGTAGGGACGGGCGGCCCGCCCGTCCGGATCCGCTTTCAGGCCCAGTACACAGCCCATCGGCCCGTCTTGAGGAGGCACAATTCGCCAGGGGTCTTGGAATGAGCCCAAGGATCTGCCCGGACGCCCGGTCCGGGCGTCCCTACCCGATTCCAGTCAAATGCACCCGGCCCCTGGCGCTCAGATGCTCCAGTAGAGGGCCGCTGGGTGCTTCCGGGCGAACTTGTCCCGAATGACCAGCTGCTTGTCCTCGTACACGACGAGCGAGTCCGAGGGCAGGCTGTGCAGAAGAAAGACGTTTGCCCCGATGGTGGAGCGCGCGCCCACGACTGTGTTGCCTCCCAGGATGGTCGTATTGGGATACCTGCCCGGAAAGTACGTGGGCAACCTGACGCTCTACTACACCAACCGCATTGGAAGGTGAGCCTGGATCTCCAGAACCTCACAAGCCAGCGGGACTTCGCGGGAAATCTCCCGCTTCAGCCCCTCTCCATCCAGTTGAGATTCACCGTCCGGCTCTGATCCCATGAATAGACGACGCGACTTCCTGCTTCGCCATCAGCAGGTTGCGTAACTGAACCCCGGAGTCGGGGGACTCATTTGGGGCAAGCAGGCTGTTTTTCGACACCCTGCTAAGTAGCCTCGATAAGGTGCCGATATTCAAGGGTGGGGAAGCGCAAGGCGATTCCCCCTTGATGATCGGATCCTGCAATTGAGATGAGACTCCCCCTCAGTGGACGGAGCCCCATGATCATGGGGCTGTTGCTGGCATTGCTTGTTGCCGGCTCGCTCTTCACGTGGTGGACGGTCGACCGGGTCAACGGCGAAATGCGCGAGGACTTGACCGGCCAGGCGAGGCTTGTGGCGGACACCGTGGACAGCGATACGATCAGAGCGCTCACCGGCACGGCGGCCGATGCCGGCAACCCAGCCTATCTGCGCCTAAAGGAGCAGATCATGACGGTCCGGGCCTCCAACCCGGCCTGTCGTTTCGTGTACCTGCTTGGCCGCAAGCCCGATGGGCGGATCTTCTTCTTCGTCGGCAGCGCCCCCGTCGATTCGCCGGACTACTCGCCTCCCGGACAAGTCTACACCGAGGCCCCCGAGGGGTGCCTTCGTGTTTTTGGGACGCGGAGCGCCAACGTGGACGGGCCCTACAAGGACCGATGGGGGGAATGGGTTTCCGCGCTTGTCCCGATCTTCGACCCCCAGACGGCCCTGTACGGTCTCGCCACGCCCGCGGATGCTTACGCGATGGTGCGCAAGGCCGTCGACACCTACCACAAGGAGGGCAGCGCCAGATTTCTCAAGGAAGTCGACGATCCGAATGGGGAGTTCTGCAAGGGGGACCTTTATGTATTCGTGTACGACCGGACCATGACCTGGCTCGCCCACCCGCAGAAGCCGGAGCTGATCGGGCAGAACTGGATCGACCGGAAGGATTGGTCCGGGGGAAAATACTTTCGCAGGGAAATCCAGGGCGTGGCCAAGTCCCCGGGCAGCGGGTGGGTTGAGTTCGAGTACCAGAACACGCGCGGGCAGAACGACCACAAGACGACGTACGTCGAGGGCGTGGACGACATGATTGTGTGCTCCGGGGCCTACCGCGGCGCCGGCGTGATTGTCGCCGCCCTGGGCATGGATATCGATGCCCGGGCGTGGAACCGACTGCTGTTCCGCGCGGCTGTCCCGCCCGCGCTGCTAACGCTGGTCCTCATGGCCATCCTGGTTGTGTGGCGTTCGCGGACGGTCGCCCACTCGTTGCGGGCCGGACTGGGCCTCGATCCGGCGGCCGTGGCGGCGTGCGGGCTGGCGGTGACGGTGTTTGTTGCCTGGTCCGCCCACCAGGGCGAGGGCCGTGCAAGGGGCAAGGCATTTGTGCAACTTGCGTCCGTCCCCACGGCGACCTTCGGAAAGACCTTGCGCACCCTCCGGGATGTCGAACTGGAGGGATTGGCGCACTTCTATGAAGGGAGCGGGGACGACTCCGGCGCAAGTTTTGACCGATACACCTCCTATCTGACGAACAACCCGGTGGTGTCCGCCTGGGAGTGGATTCCCGCCGTCGCGGCCCGGGACAAGGTCCGGTTTGAGGAATCGGTCCGCGCCGCGGGCCTGCCTGACTTTGAAATCTGGCAAAGGGACGCACAGGGGAGGCGAGTACCCGCTTCCGGCAGGCCGGTGTACTATCCCGTGCTCAGGGTCGCACCCTTGGCCGGCAACGCGCCCGCACTGGGATACGACCTTGGGTCGGAGGCCGTTCGCCGCGCAGCCCTCGAGGAGGCGGCGAAGACCGGGATGACCACGGCATCGGATCCCGTCGTGCTGGTCCAGGAGTTGGGCAACCAGAAGGGGATCCTGATCTTCCGACCTGTCTTTGCCGCCACCGACCCGGGCAGGGTCCGGGGCTTTGCCCTGGCCGTGGTGCGGATGGAGGCCCTAATGACGGGAAGCGTGCTGCCGAACAATACGGCGGCCATTGAGCTGTCCATGCTGCGCGGGGATGCCCCACCCGCGCGGCTCGCCACTTCGTGGTCGGCGGAGGACACCGGCACGACGGGTGCCTCCCTCAGCCGTCCCGTATTCGCCTTCAACAAGGTCTTCCAGGTGACGGCCCGGGCTCGATCCGAGTTTCTGCAGCTGGTCCCGCGATACTCGGGTGTGCGGGCGCTCCTGGTGGGCCTGGCGCTGACGGCGGCGCTTTCCGGGCTGGTGTACGTCATTCGTCGCGAGCACGGCAAACTGGAAAAGCTTGTGGCCGTGCGCACCCGCGAACTCCGGGAGTCGGTCACCAAGACCAAGGACATGGCCCTGAAGGCGGAAAAGGCCAACCAGGCAAAGAGCGAGTTCCTCGCCAACATGAGCCACGAGATCAGGACGCCCCTGAACGGAGTCCTCGGCTTCACCCAGCTGATGGGCCGCGACCCTGGGCTCACCGAGGGGCAGCGCGAGCACCTGCGCATCATCGCCCGCAATGGGGAACACCTGCTGGGCCTCATCAACGACATCCTCGATATGTCGAAGATCGAGGCCGGGAAGCAGACTCTGCAGCTGGCTCCCTTTGACTTGGGGAGGATGGCGCTGGACCTCCAGGCCATGTTTGCCGCAGCGGCCGCTGCGAAGGGGCTCGGATTCACCGTCGAGGCATCGGGGCTGCCGGCGCTTGTCCTGGGCGACGAACGCAAGCTGCGCCAGGTGCTTGTGAACCTGCTTGGCAATGCGATCAAGTTCACCAGCTCGGGAAAAATCACGCTTCGGATTCGGTCCGTCGCGCGCATCAAATTCGGATGGCGCACGGTGGCGGAGGTCGAGGATACCGGCCCGGGCATCGACTTCGCCGACATCAACCGGCTATTCCAACCCTTTGAGCAGGCCCAGGCCGGGCGCAATCACGGGGGAGGGACCGGGCTAGGCCTTGCGATCAGCCGTAAATTCGCGCGGTTGATGGGCGGTGACATCACCGTGGACAGCAAGGTCGGGAAGGGAAGTGTGTTCCGAGTGGTGGTCTACCTGCGCTATGCTGCGTACGATCCTGAGCCCGCCGGAAGGGCCGCCGATGCGGACCGGGACGCCCGGGTTGTTGCCGGGACCGAACCTCTGCAGGAGCTGTTGGAAGGCGAGGCAAGTCCACCCCGCGAGCTCCCGGATGAGCTTGTGGAGGAGTTGCGCCAGGCGGCAATCGAGTTGGACGCGGACCTGGTCCTGGGCCTGATCGAAAAGGTGAAGGCGCTGGATCCTGCCGCCGCCCGGAGGCTGCGCTCGCTGGCGCAGCAATTCGACTACGACAGCCTCGCCGCATCCCTTCCCACTCCAACCAAGGCAGCGCTCCATGAATCCTGACACCCCGCGTCCCCCGCCCAACATCATCGTCGTCGATGACACGCCGGCGAACCTCAGGCTGCTCACCGAGATGCTCAAGGAGAAGGGCTACAGGGTCCGGCCCGCGCCCAGCGGCGAGCTCGCCCTCCGGGCGGCCCAGGCCGCCCCCCCGGACCTCATCCTGCTCGACATCACCATGCCCAAGATGGACGGCTTCGAGGTCTGCGGGCGCCTCAAGGCGGACGAACGTCTCCGGGAAATTCCGGTGCTCTTCATCAGCGCACTCAACGAGTCCTCGGACAAGGTGCGAGCGTTCCAGGCCGGGGGCGTGGACTATGTCACCAAGCCATTCAACATCGAGGAGGTCGAGGCGCGCGTCCGGGCCCACCTGGAACTCCGGCGGCAAAAGCTGGAGCTTGCCGCGAGCCTCGCGCGCATGCGGGAGCTCGAGCGCCTGCGGGACAGCCTCACGCACATGATCGCCCACGACATGAAGTCGCCCCTGTGCGGCATCCAGATGACGCTCGAACTGATCGAGCCGTTGCTTCCGGCCTCGGACCCGGGAGCCGCGGGACTTCTCGTCGGCGCGAAGGCAAGCGTCGCCACGATCATCGAGATGATCAACCAGATGCTCGACGTCAGCCGCATGGAGGCGGGCGTGCTCAAGCCCGAGCTGGCGCCAGGCGACATCGCCGACACGGTGCGCGCCGCGGTGGACGCGCTCAGGATCAACGCCGGCAGGCGCACCTTGTCCCTTTCGGCCCGCGGCCCGTACCCCGCGGAGTTTGACGCCGGGCTACTGCGGCGGGTCGTCGCCAACCTGGTTGGAAACGCGACCAAGTTCACCCCCACCGACGGCGAGATCCGGGTGTCAGTTGCGCTCCAGGGAGACGTGGTCCGGGTCGAGGTGGCGGACAATGGCCTCGGGATCGCGCCCGAGAACCACGCCAGGATTTTCACGAAGTTCGGCCAGGTCGAAGGGGCCGGAGCCCGGGCCGGCACCGGGCTCGGCCTCACGTTCGCGCAAATGGCCGTGGAGGCGCACGGCGGGAAGATCGGCGTCGAGAGCGCGCAGGGTAGGGGAAGCACCTTCTGGCTGACGCTTCCAAGGAGGGCCAGCGGGGACAATCACCGGGACCCCTGAAGGTGGGTGATCTCCGCGTCGACGCGATCGATCACGGAGGCCCAGTCGGCCACGAAAGGCTGCCGGAAGAGGCGGGCGGTCGGATACCAGGGAGAGTCCTCCCGCGTGAGCATCCACCGCCAGTCGGCGGCAAAGGGGAGCAGGATCCAGGTCGGCTTCCCCATGGCAGCTGCGAGGTGGGCGACGGAGGTGTCCACGGAAACCACGAGATCCATGCACGCGACGAGCGCGGCGGTGTCGCTGAAGGACTTCAATTCGGGGCAGACGCAGGCGATCCCGGGCAGGGAGGCAAGGGCCTCCCTGTCGGGCTTTCGGATTTCGTTCTGGAGGCAGACAAACCGCGCCCCGGGGTTGCCGGCGAGCCCGCGCAGGAGGGCGGCCGGCATCGACCGGTTGTGGTCGTTCTTGTGGAGGGGCTGGCCGGACCATACGAGGCCCACGTTGAGTCGGGCGGGATCCCGCGGGAAGCGTGCCGCCCAATATGCGGTCTTCACGGGATCCGCGTGGACGTAAGGCGGGGGGCACGGGATCGAGTCGAGATCCGTCCCGAGGGCAAGCGGCACGCTCAGCATCGGGCAGTGCAGGTCATAGGGAGGAATGGCTTCACCGGACCCGATCACCGAGGAGGCGCCCTCCAAGGAGGCGAAGAGGGCCTTCAGCTGGGTCTGGACTTCGACGATCACGGTGGCGCCCCGGCGCGCCAGGACGGCGGCGAACCGGGCGAATTGGATCGTATCGCCAAAGCCCTGCTCCGCGTGGATGAAGAGCGTCTTGCCGCGGATGTCGGTCTCGCCCCTCCAACGGGGCCGGTCGAGGCGCCTGAGAAAGTCATGGCCGTTGGCGGTGAACCTCTCCTCATAAAGGGGCCACGCATCCCGCATGCGACCGCTCGCAAGATAGGCATAGCACAGGTTCGAACGGAAGCGCCAGTCCGAGGGCGAGATCTCCACCGCCCGCAGGAACTCTTCGCTCGCCCTCGGGACTTCGTTGAGCGCGAGGTAGGCGTTGCCCAGGTTCGTGTGGGCCGCCGCCTGGGACGGATCGATCTCGATCGCCCGGCGGCAGGCCTCGATGGCCTCGTCGATGCGGTTGAGGCGCTGGAGCGCGGGAGCAAGGCTGTTGTAAGCCTCCGCGTACAACGGGTCGACGGCAATGGCCCTTCGGAACGCGGCGACCGCCTCCTCGATCAAGCCCTGTTCCTGAAGCGCGATCCCAAGGTTGTTGAGAAGGGGGGCCGAATTCGGATTAAGGGCGAGGCAGCCCCGATAGGCCGCGACCGCCTCGTCAAGCCGGCCCGACGCCTTGAGGGCGTTTCCGAGCTGGCAGCGCGCCTCGACAAAGCCGGGCCTGATTGCGAGGGCCTGCTCAAGGGCGGCGATGGAGCCCTCGTAGTCCCGCGACGAAAGAAGTTCATCGCCCACACCAAAGAGGTCGGCCACCCATTTTGGGTCGAGCGACGCCGCCTTGGCAAACTCGGCCGCGGCCTCGCGTCCTCGCCCGAGCTTCCTGAGGGACCAGCCCAGTCCGGACATCGCGTCGGAATAGCCCGGATGGAGGGCGATCGCCCGGCGGAAGGAGTCCATCGCTTCCCCGTGGCTGCCCTGGCCCTGGAGCTGAAGGCCGAGGTTGAAGTGCACGAGCGGGTTTGCGGAATGCAATTCTGCGGCGCGCTGGAAGACCGCGGTCGCGCGGGGCTGGTCGCCCTTCCCCGCAAGGGCGATGCCGAGGAGCATCCACGCCTCGACATTCCGTGGATCCGCGAGGGTCGCCTCCTCGAAGTGCCGGCATGCCTCCTCGGCGCGCCCGGCATCCCGGGCTGCGACTCCTTTGCGGACAAGTTGGGCCGCGTTGGCGGAGGTCATGGGCCCGGGCGCCTTTTACTTTTCCGCCAATGTGATCAGCCGGTCGTCCTTCGGAAAGGTCTCGATCACGACATCCTTGTAGATCACCTCCTGAGGGTGGTCGTTGTGGTGGAGTTGCAGGCCGATGGGGCCCGCCTTGAGCCTGCCGGGGTTGGGCTCCCGCCAGTCGAGCACCTGCCGGCCGTTGAAGGCCGCGCGGATGCGGTTGCCCTGCGCGAGAATCTCCACCTTGACCCAGTCGTGTTGCCCGACGTTTGCCTTAGTGTAGGCCGGGCCTGCGGGATCGATCGGGATCGCCGCGTTGGTATTGTAATCCCACAGGTAGACGCCGGGAAAGCATACGAGAAGGCCCCGGTAGGCCCAGCGGTTGGCCGGATCCTTGTCGGGGACCTGCTCGCCCCAGAGGCACACGCCGGCGTGATTCTCGGACTCGACGACCTTGGTCCACAGGATCAGGCGGAAGTCGGTATAGTTCTTTTGGGAGAACAGGAACGAGGTCGAGACGGGAGCCTCAGACTTGGCAATGAACGCCCCGTCCTTGACGGACCAGAGGGCGGGATTGCCGTCCCAACCCTCCAATGTCCGGGTGGTCGCGTCCGAGAGGACAACCCACTCGCTCGGACCAATGCGGGGCGGAACCTCCGGCGCCGGGAGCTGCGCCCACACGGGCGGTGAAAGCAGGAGGGTGACCAGGGCAAAGCTCATCAGTGGAGTATTCATAGGGGGTGCCTTGAGGGGTGCTGCAACCAAGCAAACGGATGTGCGGCGCCACCTGCAAGCCCAGTACAGGCTGCCAAACACTCGATTTTTCATCCTTTCTAACTTTGACTCCCGCTTGAGCCCCATTCCCTACGATGCGTCTTGAATTTCCCTGCCTCCTGGGCGCAGCCCTCCTTATCTCCTTGGTCCCACAGTGCCTGGGCGCCGAGGGGTCGCCGCAGGCCCATCCGCCCGTCGGGATCGCCTGCCTCGGCGAGCAACTGGTTCACAGCTACCATCGCGAGAACGATCCGGAGTACCCCCAATATCTCGGGGAGCTGCTCGATGCGGACTTCAGGGCCGAGCCCACACCGCATCCGATGCAGGGCGGATTCCTGTACGGAGCCGGGTCCCGCTTCCGCATTGGCAATTTTGGGCATCCCCGGGGGACCGTGATCGATCACGGCCTCGAGAATCCCAAGGCCATTCTTCGCAGCGAGGAGCTCGAGCTGGCGGAGCAGTTCGCCCCGGATATCGTCGTCCTGGGCCCTTTCGGCTACCATGAGTCGCTGACCGGTGTGGGCATGGACCATTTCGCGCCAGACCTGCGCCGGCTGATCGACCGCATCCAGGCCTTTGGCAGCAGGCCGGCGGTGTATGTCGCGCTCCCGGTGCCGTACGGAGCCAGGGACGACGACCGGAATTTCCGCCGCATCCGCAGTGAGACCGAGCAGGTCGCGCGTGAGAAAAAACTGCCCATCATCGATCTTTGGCCGGCCTTTCTTGGACACGGAGGGTATTTCAAGGACGGCTTCCACCTCACCGAATCCGGCCGCCGCGAGCTGGCCCGCGTGGTGGCCGACGCTATTCTCAAATCGACTGCGGCTCCGCCACCCCGAGCTTCCGCGCCCAAGGGGAAAGCGAGCTGAGGATTGTCGGGTAGAGCTCGACGCCGTTCAAGAGCTGGTCGGCCCGCCGGCGAAGGCCGGCCTCGCCGGGCAGCCGGACACGGTCGATGCCTGGGCGGGGCGGCGTGGCGCGGCAGGCGCCTGCGACATGCGTCGCCTGCCGGAGAAAATCCTCCACCCCGCCGAAAAGGGCGGGCGCAAAGACTTCGATGAACACGCTGGCGCCCCAGCCTTCCTTCGGGTCTGCGCGTCCGTGGCCCGCGAGCCCGCCGGTCAGGGCCTCGACCAGTAGCGCAAGCGCGTAGCCCTTGTGGCCGTGGTCGAGGCCGCCGACCGGCAGAAGGGCGCCGGGCGGATCGTCAAAAAGAACCGCGGGATCCGCCGATGCCTTCCCGCGGGAGTCGACCGCCCAGGGCCCGGGAAGCATGCGCTTCTCCGCCTGCAGGCGCCGGGTGAGGCCGTTCGTGGTGATCGACATCGAGACGTCGAGCATCACCGGGTCTCCGTCCGTCGGCCAAGCCGCGGCGATGGGATTGGGCGTGAACACGCTGCTCCTCCCGCCGTGGGGCGCGACGCTGCTGGCGCAGGGATCCGAACAGCTCAGCAGCACCATGAGCCCCTCGTCCGTCACGCGCTTGAGGTAGGCCGAGAGGCAGGCTATGTGGTGGCTGCGGCGGATGACGACCGTACAGGTTCCATTCCGCCTTGCACGCGAGACTGCCAGGTCGAGCGCGCGAACGATTAGCCAGGGTCCGGGCAGGCGAAGTCCGTCCCAGGCGACGGCGGCGGGGAGGTCCGCCAGCACGCGGGGCTCGCCCGTCCGCGCCATGGCCCCCTTCTCAATTTCGCCGAGGTAGGCCGGGAGCAGGGCAAGGCCGTGGGTGTTGTGGCCGAGCAGGTCTCCCTCGACAAGGATGCCGGCGACGGCAGACGCCTTGTCGGCATCGAGTCCGGCGTGGAACAGGAGCCCGGAGGCAAAGGTGGCGAGCTCGGCGGCGGAATGGCGGGCGGGCATGGCGGATCAGGGCAGCAGGCCGTAGACGCACAGCGAGCCGGTGCCGACGGGCATCGCGCCAAACGTGGCGAGATAGACCTTGCCGTTCACCACGGTTGGAGGTGCGTTCTTGGACACACGGCCGGGCGTGTCGCGGTCGGGGTCAAGGTTGGAGTTCCACAATTCGCGGGTGATGTCATCGGCGTCGTACGCGCGCAGGACCCCGGGGCCATTGATGTGGTCGTTGCCATGCGCCGCAAGCGCCGCATTGGCCCAGAGGATGCCGTCCCGGCCGCCATTTGCCGAGAGCGCGAGGATTCCGCCCGGATAGGCGCTCGTCGCCCGGCCGGTCGCGAGCGGCGACGGGTCGAAGCGGCCGTTGTTGAATGCGAAGACGCGTAACGCGTCGTCCTGGCCCCAGAGATAGACCAGCCCGCCGTGCGCCGCGCTTTTCCAATACACTGCGCCGACATTGATCTCCCCCTTGGCTGCGGCAAAGCGCTGGACGGCGTGTTCGTCGCCCAGGTGCCCAAGGTGGTCGGTGTCGATCATGTAGAGGATCCCCTGCTTGCCCGCGCCCATCACGAAGCGGGTTCCGGGGATCAGCATGGCGCCGGAGGAATTCAGGTCGGCATCCCGCTTGTCGAGTTCCTCATAGTTGGTCGGCGTGAACCAGTCGAGCACCCGCAGGTCGGCGGACACCTTGAGGAAGCTGTCACTGAAGCTGTTCCGGCCGTCCCAGGTGCCGTTTGAGGTGACGAAGTAGATGGTGCCGTTCCCGTCGGCTGCCGGACCCTGTCCGGATTGCCATATGCTGTTCCCATTGCGCCCCGGGCTCAGGTTCAGGACGCCCCTTCGCCGAAGAGTGAGGGGATCGAACCGAAAGAGATAGCCGTGGTAAGGCTCCACATCGCAGTGGGAGCTGTAGCCGACATAGACGCTTCCCCCGGAGAGCAGCAGGGCGGGGCGCTGGTTTTCAAAGATGGGGTCGAAGTCGTCGGCGGTGATCACGGCCGGACTGTCGGGCCGCTCCGCCCCGGTGGAGATGTCCAGCGCATGGAGCCTCTGGACAAAGACGTCGCCCTCATGGGTGAGCGCCACGACAAACAGGGTGCCCGTGGCGGGATCGATGACGGGCGTTCCGACAATGCCCATATTGCCCAGGATGTCATGGCACCAGAAGGGGTGCTGCTGGACGCTGCCGGCGGGGCCGAGGCCGACCTTCCAATAGGGAGGCCCCGCACGGTCGGCGTCGAAGGCGTACACGGTGTTTGCCGCCGAGGCCACGACGACGACGTTGTGCCGGCCGCCCCCGATGGAAAGGCCCGGGACATAGAGCGGCTGGGCGAACACCTGGTCGTCGACGACCTGACGGAAGAGCAGTCCAAACCGGCGGACGCTCACGTTGGAAGGAGTGAGCGTAGTTTCGCCAAGATTGGCGCCGGTCCGCGCGTTGTCATTGTGCTGGGTGTACACCCCAAGGCTCCCAAGGACGACGGGCCCCGCGCCGTGGCCGGGCGGAGGAATCCTTGGCTCGATCGGCAGGGGGGCCGGTGCCTGCGCGAGCGGGCTCGCGCTCTCGAAGCCATGGATGTAGGTCACGAGGGCGTCGATCTCGTCCGAGGACAGCACGGCTCCAAAGGAAGGCATTCGCCCGGGCACGCCGTTGCGGATTGTGAGCGCGCGCTCGGCGTCGGTATGGGCCGCCTGCCATTGGGGGTCGGTGAAATTGGGAATGCCCAGGCTGGCGTAACCGCTCCCGTCGGAATTGTGGCAGCGTGAGCAGGTGTAGGTGAATTCGGACAGGGCGGCGTCGCGGACGGCCGGGCTCGGCGAGGCAGCGGCGGCAGCCCCGACGGCGGCCCAAGCCAGGAAACAGGGCATGGCGGCGGATGGGTATCTCATGGGAGAGCGTGTCGTTCGCGCCGTTCCGCCCGGACGAGCCTGATCCGCGCGATCAACAAGGCGCCCACCATGGTCGCCCCCCAGATCGCCTCCGTCAGCCGCGGGCTTAGGCCCAGGAGGTTGAATCCGGTGGAGATCACCTGGAGCAGGAGCAGGGACAGCACGACGTTCCTCACGCGGCCAAAACCGCCGAAGGGATCCACCCCGCCCAGCACTGCGGCGAGGATCGTGATGAGCAGATAGGAATCCGCATAGCCCGCCCGTGCCGAGTTGAAGCGGCCGATCATCACCAAGGCAGCCACCCAGCTGAGCACGCCCGAGGCCAGGTAGACCATGATCAGCACGCGGGAGGTGTCCACGCCCGAGAACCGGGTCGCCGGCTCGTTGGAGCCAACCAGGCGCACGCCGACGCCCAAGGGTGTTCGGGCGAGAAGCAACCCGACCGCTCCGGCAAAGAGCCCGAAGAAAAGAAGGGAAACCGGAACGCCCAGGACGGTTCCGTTGCCAAGAAAGAGGATTGCGGGCGGGAATCCCGAGATGACCCCTCCGTGGCTGGCTGCGACGGAGATGCCGTTCACAAGGATCATGGTCCCCAGCGTGACCAGGATTGGATGGACCCGCATGAGCGACACCATTGCCCCGTTCAGGAGCCCCACAAGAAGGGCCGTTCCTAGGCCGGCGAGCATGGCCAGTACAACGATCCCGGCGACCGCCAGCCCAGGACTTGCGGGACCGATGAGCCGCGTGAGAATCGCCGCCATGACCAGGCCGCATAGATTGGCCGTGGCGATGATCGCCAGGTTCAAGCCGCCGCTCACAAGGGGAATCATCATCGCGAGCGTGAGGAGGCCCAGCTCGGGCAGCTGAAACGCCATTGCCCGCCAGGTGTCCCCTGCGAACATCCGCCCGGGTGACGCTGCGCCAAAGATCACGAACGCCCCGAGAATCAGGCCGGCGAGAAGCGTTGTCGCCGGATCGCGCCGTGCGCCCGGCGTTCCCTTGTCGTCAGAGGGCATGCCGGCCCCCGTTTCGAAGACGCCACTGCGAGGCCGACGCCGCGGCCATGCTAAGCAGGAGCACCACCCCCGTCACCCAGCCGAACGCGTACGACGAGACTCCCATGAGCGTGAGCCCGTTGCGCAGCATGGCGAGCAGCACGATGCCGAGCACGGTTCCGGAGACCGTACCCCTGCCGCCCGTCAGGCTGGCGCCGCCGAGAACCACCGCTGCCAGCACATCGAGTTCACGCCCGGCCATCGCGCCGGGCGCGGCCTCCTCGACGCGGTACGCCTGGACCAGGCCGGCCAGGCCGGCCATGGCTCCGGAAAACCCATAGACGAAACACTGCAATCCCGCGATGTTGCACCCCATCCGGCGCGCCGCCTCGGGATTGCCTCCCAGTGCGAATATCTGCCGGCCAAGCGAGAGCCGATGCAGCATGAAGGCGGTCATCCCAAGCGCAGCCCCTGCGATGAGGACCGGAAGCGGCACCGTCAGGATCGACAGTTTGAGCGTAAACCAGTCGGGAAGCTCGTCGAGCGTCGCACCCCCCGTGCAGAACAGCAGCATCGAGGAATAAAACGTCATGGTTGCGATCGTCACGATGACCGGGGGGGCCCTGAGGGTGTGGACCAGCACCGCGTTGACGACGCCAAGGGCCGAGCCGAAACCGACCGCCAGCAGCAGCGCGAGCCCCCAGTTTCCGCCCCAGCGTATCAGGCAGAGTGCGACGACATATTGGCTCACCGCGGCGATTGCCGCGCATGAGATGTCGATTCCGCCGGCTATGAGAACCACCAGCAGGCCGGCAGCAAGGATGCCAAGGACCGCGTGGCTTTCCAGGAGGTTCATGAGGTTTCCCGGGGAGCGAAAGCCCGGCGCGGCCGCGGCAAAAAACCCGGCGCACACAAGCACGAGGAGAGCCAGCCGTCCCTCGTGACGGCGGCCCAGCGTGGCGAGGCGCTCACGCATTGACCGCCTCCCTCAATTGATCATCCGTCACGCCAGCCGGGGCGAACTCCCCTTTGATCCGACCGCCAATCATGACGAGCACCCGGTGCGCCTGCTGCCGGACCTCCTCGACCTCGTCCGAGATCAGGAGGATGGCCAGTCCCTCCGCCGCCAGCTCATCCATAATGCGATAAAGTCCGGCCCGGGCGCCGACGTCGATGCCGACGGTCGGCGAATCAAGGATCAACACCCGCGGCCGCGTCGCCAGCCACTTGGCGAGCACGACCCGCTGCTGGTTGCCGCCGGACAGCTCCATCACGGGGCGTTCCGCGGTGGTCGTCCTCAACTGCAGGCGCCCGATCCAATGTGCCACGGTGGCTGCGCGCCGCCGCGGCTCGATGAGGCCGAACCACCCGCACAAGCGGTCGAGCACCGTGACGATGGCGTTCTCCGCGATCGACTGGGGCATGACCAGCCCGAGCGAGAGCCGGTCTTCCGACACGTAGCCGATCCCCTCCCGGATCGCGGCGCGGCAGCTGTCCAAGGCCACCGGCCTTCCGTCCAGAAGGATATCGCCGGCATCAGGCCGGTTCATGCCAAAGAGTGTCAATGCCAGTTCGGTGCGGCCCGAGCCCAGGCGTCCCGTGAGACCCAGGATCTCCCCCGGCCGAACGGCAAGGCTGATGTCCGCGTATTCGCCACCGCGGGACAGGCCGCGAACTTCCAGCACCGGGGGGACGCCGCCGGCCGGCCGCGCCTTGATCGCCGCCGTGGGACTCTGGCCGGTGATGAGTTCGGCCAAATGAGCCCGGCTCATCCCGGCCATCGCGAAGCTGCCGGCGTTGGCGCCGTCGCGAAGCACCGTGATGCGGTCGCCGATCCTCATCATGTCATCGAGCCGGTGGCTCACGAGCACGGTTGCGATGCCCTGGGCCCTGAGGGTTCGGATCGATGCGAGGAGGGCATCCGCCTCCTTGTGGGTGAGCGACGCCGTCGGCTCGTCCATGACGACAAGCCGGGCGTCCGTGGCCAGCGTGCGGCAGATTGCGACCAGTTGGCGCGACGCAATCGGGAGCTCGCCCACGGTCTTGTCCAGCGGCAGCGACACGCCGAGGCGGTCCATCACAGCCCCCGCCTCGCGCCGGGCTGCGCGTGCATTGACCAGGCGTCCGGCGTGGCCCGCGTGACGGTGAAAGCAGATGTTCTCGGCCACCGTCAGGTTGGGAAAAAGGGAGAGGTCCTGGTAGATGATCCGGATGCCCGCCGCCTGGGAAGCCGCCGGCGTCAGCCGGGCGTGGGCGATTCCATCGAGCACGATTTGACCGGAATCGGGGGACAGGACGCCGGCGATGATCTTGATCAGCGTGCTCTTGCCGCAGCCATTCTCACCGGCCAGGCAATGGACCTCGCCCGGCCGCACTGCAAACCCAACCCGGGAAAGCGCGCGGGTGCCCCCAAAGCTGCGGCTGACGTCCAGGAGTTCAACAAGGGACGCCGCCATCGAGGATCAGAGCCCGAGCGCGGCAAACTCGTCGATGGTGTCGCGGTTGAGCGAATGGATGCGGTCAAACCGGATCACGTGCCGATCCGCATCCACCTTCGCCCTGCCCAGCCCCGGAATCTCGAACCCGTCGCGGATCGGCGTGCCGTCGACGATCATCTTCGCGACATAGACCAGCGCATAGCCCGCCTCCCGCGGGTTGAAGAAGAAGCCCTCCGCAATCACCCCCTCCTTGAGAAGCTTGCGGCCCTGCGTCGGAGAGAAGCCGCCCACGACCGCGACCTTGCCGGTCAGGCCCCGCTCCCTGACTGCGCGCCCGGCGCCAATCGGGCCCTGGCTTCCGAATGTCAGGATGCCCTTCAGATTTGGATGGGAGAGCAGGGAGTCGGACGTGGTGTTGAAGCTGTCGTCGACGCTTTCGGCCACGCCAAAGCGATCAGCCACAAGGTGCATCTTCGGGAAATGGGCCCGCTGGTAGGCGATGGCCGAGTCGGCCCACAGGTTGTGCAGGGGCACGGTCAGGGAACCGACAAAGACAATGTACTCCCCCTCGCCGCCCATGGCCTGCGCGAGGCGGGTCATGTTCTTTGCGGCGAACTCGTCATTGTCCATCATCTCAAGGTCCCAGTCTGCGCCCCTCTGGTTCGGCGATTCATGGGTCAGTACTGCGATGCCCGCGGCCCGGGCGCGGGCGAAGACGGGCTCGAGCGCGGTCGCGTCGTTGGGGACCACCGCGATCACACGGACCTTCCTTGCGATCAGGTCCTCCACCGCGCGAACCTGCTGCGCGGGATCCGCCGTTGTCGGGCCGACCATGGATGCATTCAGGTTGGTCTCCATGCCCGCCTGCCGGATTCCCTTTTCCATGACGGTGAACCACGGAATGCCGCCTATCTTGACGACGACGGCGACCTCCTCGCCCGCGGCGTACAGGCGACTTCCGTGGCCTGCCCACACAAACGAAAGCACTGCCAGGGTTGCCACCCGGAGGGACCGGGCAAGGCGAGTGGGAAAGGTATGGGTCATGGGGCGGAATTTCCGCGGGGCGGCGGGGGGCACCGACTGAAGTTCCAGAACGGAGGGAAAGAGTCTAGCCTGATTTTGTCCCAAGGTTAGGGTGGACGCGGAGCCTGCCGGCCATGATGCTCGCGCGCACGTCCCGCCCCGGACCTCAACCCCCCGTGACTGCTCCCATGAACACCCGCATTCTCGTCACTGGCTCGACCGGCAAGGTTGGACAGGCGTTCATTCGCCGCGCCCTCGCCTCGCCTCGGCCCGGCGTCACGATTCGTGCGCTCTGCCACCAGCGCCAGCTGCCGCCCGCTCCCGGGCTTGAAGTCGTGCGCGGGTCGATCTCCGACCCGGCGGCTGTCTCGGCGGCAATGGAGGATGTGACCCACGTGCTGCACCTTGCCACGTGCAAAGAGACGCCCGAGGCGATCATCGATGTGGCGGTGAAGGGAATGTTCTGGCTCCTTGAGGCTGCGCGCTCCAGCCCCACGCTCCGGCAGTTCATCCTCATCGGCGGCGACGCCGGGATGGGGCATTTCTTCTATCCCCACCCCGTGCCCGTCACAGAGACGCAGCGCCATAGCGCCTACCCGGGCTGCTATGCCCTCTCCAAGGTGCTGGAGGAGGTCATGCTCGAGCAATACGGCATCCAGTACGGGCTGAACCATTGCTGCCTCAGGGCGCCGTGGATCATGGAAAAGGATGACTTCAGGCTGCAGCTCTCGTTCGGGGCCGACGTGTTCGGCGGTCCGCGCTGGTGCGATCTTGTCGGACCGGACAGGTCGGCCGAGCTTGTGCTGGCCCGCGCCGTGCCGGTCATGCTCGATCCGGAGGGGAGGCCCGTTAAACGCAACTTTGTGCATGTCGACGACCTTATCGGGGCGATCCTGCTCGCGATCGACCACCCCCGGGCCGCCCGCCAGACCTTCAACATCTGCATGGACGAACCCGTGGATTACGCCGAGCTCGGCGCCTACCTGTCACAGACCCGGGGCATGACCCCGGTCGAGATTCGCACTCCCTACCGGTCCACGTGGCTGGACAACGCCAAGGCAAAATTTCTGCTGGGCTGGCGCCCCGCCTGCGACCTGCGGAAGCTCACGGACGCGGCGTTTGACTACCGGCGCGCGAGCGACGACCCCAGAAAAGTGTGGTATCCCGGGTGATCGAAAGCTTCCCTCGCGGTGCCGGACCGCAATGGTTTTGGTGTTGAAAGCAAGGTCGGGCGATCCGACCTTGCGGAAACAACCCAGCCCCAGGTGAACCGCTTCGACTTTCTCTCGGTCCTCGTCTCGATCATTATCGCGCTGGGGATCTCGCACATACTGGCCAGTGCGGCCCGCCTTATCCGCCGGCGCGGCAAGGTGCGCCTTTACCTGCCAACGACCGTCTGGATGGTGACACTGCTTCTCCTCCAGGTCCAGGTCTGGTGGGTGGCATTCTACCGGCGCGACATCGTTCATTGGACGTTTTTTGGTTTCCTGCTCTACCTCCTGATTCCGATCCTGATCTCGCTGCTCGGCTACCTGCTGGTTCCCGAATTTGAACTGGAGGTTGCCGACGATGTGGATCTTGAGCGGGAGTACGGCCACAACCGCAGGTGGTTTTTTGGTTTCCTGGGAGCGGTGGTCATTGTCAGCCTCCTGGAAGACGTCCTGCGCTCGGGACGGATGGACCTGGACCTCAATTCATGCATCCGATTTCTCTTCCTCGGTTTGAGCGCGGCCGGTTTTGCAATCGGAAACCGTCGCGCCCAGTTGCCGGTTGCATTGGTCTTTCTCGGGACGCTGGTGTGCTACATAGGGTTCGTCTTCAGGACGCTTTGAAGCCTCCTGTGCGACGCAGATGATGAATCAAAGGTATTTCGCGAAGAAGATGAAGGCCACCAAACCATCGCCAAGGCCGTGGGCTATCATGCCCGGCAGAAGTTTCCTCCGCCAAAGGGCCACCGCCGTCAGAATGCACCCGATCAGCGCCACCGGAACCAGCCGGGCCCATCCTTGGTAGGCATGCCCCAAAGTGAAAATGAGCACCTGAACCACGCTGCCGACAACTGGCGAGCCGAAGAGCGCCGCCAATTGACGCTGAAGATAACCTCGAAAGACGACCTCTTCGACAAAGCCGGCGGTCAGGGCGAGAAAGAGGAACGCAAGGGCCTCGGTTGAGTTTTGGGCCGTCATGGACCTGAAAATCGCGCTGTCGTGGAGCGTCGGTGGAAATACCAGGTTGGAGAGATTGCCAACGGCCACCATCGCCACGAGTGTCGCGAGAACTGTGCCGATATCCTTGAGCGCCTCACTCCCGCCGCCCCAACGCGCTCCGACAAGGGACTTCAGCGAAACGCTTCCGCGACGGCGGAGCCCGAACCAGGCGACTCCGAAACAGGTCCAGAGGAATGTCCCAGACACGAGGCAGAATCGCACCAAAGCTGAGGTGTGCTCCGCTGAACCCGGGGCGACATCCGCCACCGACAGCGCCGCGGTCCACCCAAGGACTGCGGGAAAGGAGAGCAGGACAAGAACGAGAAGGAGGAAGTTGCCCACGCTCGCGACACCGGTTCGCAGCGCCCAATCCGGCCTTTTGCTGGTCATCATCTCACTTTCAAATTCATGTATTTCGCCCAGTCAACCGCCTTCAGGAGTAAGCTTAAAGCGAAAGTCGCTGGGGAAGCGGCGCAACCCGACGGGGTCAGGTTGAAATTGTTGACGGCCGGCTGCGCGGGGTTGCCTGGCAACTCCCTTGGATCGCATACCCGATCATCGGTTTCCGCGATGAAACCCGATCTTCCGGTCGTGTTCGGGGTCGGCGGGAGCCGCGAGCTGGCGGATGGCTTCGATGATCCCGGCGAGCTGTTCGTCATGAATGCCAACGCGGGAATCAAGTTCGGCCAGCTTTTCGGCGAGTCCCTTCTGGTCGAGCACAAGGCGGCGGAGCGCAGCGAAGGCGCGGATCACGACCAGGCTCATTTGGACTGCGCGGGGGCTGTTGAGGACAGTGGCAGCCATGAGGGCGCCGTGATCGGTGAAGGCGAATGGATGGTAACGCCGGCCACCCCGACCAAGGTTTGAGATCACAAATTGTGATCTCAAACCTGCAACGTCTTCATTGGTAAGCTGGAAGCAAAAGTCGGCAGGGAACCTTTCTTCATTCCTTTTGACTGCCTGGTTGAGTGCACGTGGCAGCACTCCGTAGAAAGCGGCCAAGTCAAAGTCCAGAAGGACGCGCTGGCCGCGAAGAACCAGGATTCGAGTTTGGATTTGGTCCAGGGAAATGAGGTCGGACGATGGCATCGGGAGTGGATGCCGGGGACTATAGCAAGGCGGGGACGGGCAGGGTCGTCGAAACGCCGAGGGTTGTGCCCGGCCCTACCTTTAGAGCGACGTTCAAGGCCCCCTTTCTCTGGCAGCCCTTCGCCGGAGCTCAGGGCGCCCCAAAATCTTCGCTACGCGAACATTTTGGGGCGGCCAACGGGGTTCGAACCCGCGACCCCCAGATCCACAATCTGGTGCTCTAACCAGCTGAGCTATGGCCGCCGTAAAATGGGAGGCGGACTGTCTCCAAGCGGGGCGGGGGTGTCAAGGGTGGCTTGGGCCGTGCGCTAAAGGTTTGAAGCCTGCGGCGCAAAGCCTACCAATCTCACTTTCCGCCGCCCATGTCCCGCATTGCCCAAGCCTTCGCCAAAGCCCGCTCCGAGAACCGGGCGGCCCTGATCGGCTACTTGTGTGCCGGCGACCCGGATTTCGTGCTGTCGCTGGCCGCGTGCAGGGCCCTGATCTCGGGCGGAGTGGACATCCTGGAGCTGGGGGTGCCGTTTTCGGATCCGCTGGCGGACGGCCCCACGAACCAGCTCGCGGCCCAGCGGGCGCTGCGCGGGGGAATGACCCCGGCCATGCTCTGGGAGTTTGTCCGCCATATCCGGGAAGTGAGCGAGATCCCCATCGTCCTCTACACCTACTACAACCTTGTCTTCGCAAACGGGGTCGAGGCGTGGGTTGCGGCGGCGCGGGCCGCTGGGGTGGACGGAATGCTCACGCTCGACCTCCCGCCCGAGGAATCGGCGGAGGTGGCCGAGGCATCGCGGGCGAATGGCCTGGATACGGTCTGCATCGTGGCGCCGACGACCCCAGACTCGCGGATACCCATCATTGCGGCGGCCGCGACAGGCTTCATCTACTACGTGTCCCGGGAGGGCGTCACGGGGGTCCGCGACAAGGTGGCGGGCGGTGTGGCGGAGGCCGTGGCGCGCATCCGGCGCCATACCACCCTGCCTGTCGCCGTCGGGTTCGGGATCGCCCAGCGGTCCCACGTGGCTCAGGTGGCCGCCGTTGCGGATGGCGTGGTCGTCGGCAGCGCGCTGGTCAACCTCATCTACCAGAACCTGGGCGAACCCACCAGGATAGCCCCGGCTCTTTCGGCCCTTGCGGCGGACCTTGCCGCCGGGACCAAACGCGGCGGCTGACGCCCCGCCGTTCCCGTGGCCAGCGGCGAGATTCACCGAAGCCTTCATGTCGTCACCGGCTGTTCGGGAGTCGGCAAGACCGATTGGGCGCTTCGGTGGGCCGCGGAGCACGGGGCCGAGATCGTGTCCTGCGACTCGCTCCTCTTTTACCGGGGCATGGACATCGGGACGGCAAAGCCGTCCGCGGAAGAGCGCGCGAGGGTGCCCCATCACCTGATCGACATTCGGGGCGTAGCCGAGCCGGTCGACATCACCCAGTACGTGGCGCTGGCGCGGGCGGCGGTCGAGGGGATCGCGGCGCGGGAGCGGCCGGTGATGGTGGTTGGGGGCAGCGGGTTTTATCTGAAGGCGTTCTTTGGTCCCGTGGCGGACGACGTGGCGGTGTCGCCGGAGCTGCGGGGGAAGGTCGCCGCCCGCCTTGCGGCCGAAGGCCTGCCCGCGCTGGTCGAGGAGCTCAGGCGCCTCAACCCGGAAGGGCTTGGCCCCCTCGACACTGCGAACCCGCGCCGGGTGACGCGGGCGCTCGAGCGCTGCCTTGCCTCCGGAGAGACCCTTGGCCGCCTTGCGGCATCGTTTGCCGCGCAACCGGGTCCGTTTTCAGGGTGGAACGTGGAGCTGACCGAGCTGGTGAGGGATCCCGCGGAGCTGGAAAGCCGTATTGCCGGCAGGACGCGCGACATGCTCGCCCGCGGACTCATGCGCGAGGTCGAGGGACTGCTTGCGGAAGGGCTCCGGGCGAATCCAAGCGCCTCCAGGGCCATAGGCTACCGGGAGGTCATCGAATTCCTGGGGGATGGGCTTCCGGGGGACAGGCTGGAATCCGAGATTGTGAAGAACACGCGAGCCCTGGTGAAGAAGCAGCGCACGTGGTTCAGGACGCAGCTCCCCGCCGCCCGGACCGTCGTCCGTCTCAATCCAGGTTGATGTGGTACTCGTCCAGCGACGAGCCTTCCAGAAACCGGAGATCGGCCAGGGCATCGCGCAGGTTCACCTTGGCCTGAAGTTCGCCCACACGGGCCGTCTCAAGCTGGTTCTGGGCCTGGAGCACGTCGTAGCTTGTCGCAAGGCCGGCATCCAGTTCGGCCTTCTGGAGCTCGTACTGCTTTTCCGAGAGCCGTTCCTCCTCGCCCGCCGCCTTTACACTCTCCAGATTGGACTGGACGGCCCGTACGGCGGAGCGCACCTGCACGACCAGCTGCTGGTCGGTCTGCTCCTGGGTGAGCTGCTCGCTGCGCACGTTGGCCATCGCCTGTCTGTAGAGGGCGCGGTTCGCTGCCATGCCCCAGGGGATGCTCAGGCTGAATCCCGCCTGCCAATTGGAGCCGTTTCCATTCCAAAGGTGATTGGCCGCGGCATAGTAGTCGTCCTGCGCGCTGTTGTAGCCGAGGCCGCCGTTCACGGAGAGCGCGGGCAGCTGGTCCCGTTTCGCCTTCAGGGCGTCCAACTTGAACTGCTCGATCATCGCGCCGACGATCGCGAGGCTGGGCCCGTTGTCGCGGGCGAGCTTGTAGGACGTATCGAAGGTCACGTCCGTGTCGCCGAGGTTGGCGAAGTCCACGGGGCCGACACCCTGCCTGAATTCCTTTTCACCCAAGTCCTGGAGGAGGGCGTCCTCGTTGTTCCGGACCGTCTGCTCGAACGTGATCAGCTGGCTCTTGGCGGTCGCAACGCCGACCTGCGCCTGCAGGACGTCGAGGTCGGTGAGCACCCCTGTCCTCCGCTTGATCGTGTTCTCGTCTAGAAGGGCCTGGGCGAGCTTGAGGGTGTCGAGCCCGACCTTGTACTGCTCGCGGGCGAACAGGAGATTGTAGTACGCGGTCTGGGTGTTGAAAATGACCGTGAGGACGGCGCTCTTGAGGTTCAACGAGGCGATCTTGACGCCGATCCTCGCCCGTTCGATTGCCGCGCGGCTGTAGTCTGTCCCGGCGCCCTGGAGCAGGGGTTGGGACACGGTTATGGAGACGTTCCCGAGGTAGACGGGGTTCAGCAGCTCAAATGGGGGGGTCGTGAACTGCCTTTGAAGGTTGTAGTCCGCCGTGATCGTGCCGCCCGTAATGACCGTGTCCGAAATCGAGGCCGTCGTCGTCTGGTCGCTGGTCGATGTCGCGGCGTATGCGGTTGAGTTGGCGTCCTTCAGGTGGCTCTTCTCCGAGGTGAGGCCGAAGATTGGGAAAAAGGTCGACTGGTCGATCGTGACAAGGTCCCTGGCCTGCTCGACGGGGAGCCGCTGGATGCTGATCGCAAAGTTCTTCTGGAGGGCCTGGGTGACGGCGTCGTTCAGGGACTCGGCCCCGCCGGGAGGGGCGGAAACCGCGTCGGGCGCCGTGTCCTGGGCCAGGGTGGCCGCCACAGCGGCCAGAAGGCAGCATGCGAGGGTCAGGCGGGCGATGAGTCGGGTCATGGCGTTGGCTTGAATCTTGATAACACCGAATCCTGGGGAAAGTTGCGCATTTCGGCGGTTTGCCGCCCCCAAAGGCCCCGTTCGGTCACTTCAAGGCAGCTTGGGAGCGCTTGAGTTCCTTGTCGACGATCTCTCCCATCATGGAATTTGAAGTGATCCGGGAAGAATAAAGCGCGATCTCGGTCCGCGTCTCCGCGTAGTGCGGGTTGGCCGGGCTGAGGTCCGGGGCCTTCCTGTCGGCCGCGTACACGAACACGCCGCCCGCCGACGCCTGGGCCATTTCGGAGACCTCCCCCTTGCCGAGGCGGTCGAGCTCGCCGGATACCGACTCATCCAGGTCCTTGGGGCGGTCGCGCATCTGGAAGGGGGGAAGGTGCTTGGTCGAGACGGAAACCGTGCCGGCCGAGGCGCGCGCGACGGCCTCGTCGAACGACAGGCCGGACTTGAGCCCGGCCTGGATCTTTGCGCGAAGGGTCTGTCCAAGCTCGGCGAAACGAAGCCGCCTCTCGTTGTCGACGTAGTCGGCCGCCACCTTGTCGCGGACCTCCATCAGCAGCGACTTGCGCGACGGAAGCGTGGCGCGCCAAATGAGGATCGCAGCGCCGTTCGGCGTGGGCAGCTCCTCGGAGAAGTAACGGTCCGCGTCCAGCTTGAACGCCGCCTCGGCAATCTCCTGCGACCCGCCCAGCTCGGCGGGTCCGGTGTCGCGCGTGAAGGGCGCGAGTGGCTTTGCCGCAAGCTTGGAGGAGGCCAGGTAGGCATCGAGGGCGGGGCCCGGAGTCACCTTGTTGTCGTACAATCCGAGTGCAAAGTTGGCCGCGGCATCCAGGGCCAGGCGCTGCGCCTTCTTGATCTTCACCTCGACCTCGATCACGGGGCGAACCTCCTTTAGCGTCACCTTGGCCTTTGCGTCGGACGGCTTCGCCCCGGCGGGAGCAGGGGGATTGAACTGGCCCTGGTTGGCGTCAAAGTAGGCGCGCACTTCGTCGTCTGTGGCCGCGACGCCGGAAATATATGCGCTCGCCGGAAACTCCACATAACTCGCGGACACTTCAGGAGGAACATCGTAACGGAACGAATTTTCGGTGAAGAACTTCTGGAGGTCCGCATCGGTGGGCGTGATCTGCGGCTTGAAGGTTGAAAAGTCCACGGTGGCCGTCTCCAGGGTCCAGGTCGTGAATCCAAGCGCCAGCGCGCGCTTGATGTCGTCCGCGAAGACGTACCCAGGCCCGCTCAGCAGGTTGCCGACCTGGTTCACGCGCACATCCTCCGCAATGACACGGGCAGGGGACTCCTCGGAGGAGCCGGCCTGCCCGGCGAAGCTCGTCCGGATGAGGTTGTAGCGATTGGCGTCGAACTGCCCGTTCTTGTCCTGGAAAATGCGCAGGGTCTTGATGAACTGGGTCAGCTGCGCCTGGGTCGGCGGCGGCAGGTGCATCTCGTCGGCCAGGTGGAGCGCCGCGGTGCGCTGGTAGGCGTAGTTCTGGACCTGCTCCTGGGTGAGGTTGGCGTACCCGGTCTGGAATTGGGCGCTCATGGCGGCGTCCCGGACCATCTGGTCCACGTCCGCAGCCGAGCCGAGGTTGTGTCCGAAGTAGTTCCGAGCGATCGCCCCCCGGTTGTTGTAACCGATGCTGGACGTGGCGCCGATCGTCACCACGAACGACACGATCGTCCCGATCAGCACAATGCCGAAGATGATTTTAAAGTGATGTTGGAAGTTTCGCTGGACCCAGGAGATCATAGGGGGAAGGGGTCAGAACGTACGCCGCGGGCGGGCCGTGGCAAGGTTAGAAACGGCCGGGTACAGGGTGCTTTTGGATCCCGGACGGGTCCTCTCCGGTCGCTTTTCGTTCGCAAGCCTCACACAGTCGACCTTCGAGAACCCATCCGGGATCCAAAAGCACCCTGTACCAACCGCGTGAACCCGGCCCCGAGAGTCGGGCGGATCACATCCGCGTCAGGGTTCTCAGGCCCAGGAGGCGCAGCCCGGTCTCGAGGACCAGCAGCGTCCGGGCACAGAGCAGGAGCCGGCGGGCGCGCACTGTCGGGTCGTCGACGAGCACCTTGTCGGCGTTGTAGAAGGTGCTGAAGTCTCCCGTGAGCTCGTAGAGGTAGAGGCAGATGAAGTGCGGGCGGAGGGTGTCGGAAGCTAGCCGCAGGGTGTCCGAGAGCTTCGCCAGGCGCCGCGCCAGTGCCGTTTCGGCGGGGGTCTCCGGGGGCGTGGCCCCGGCCTCGGTCGCGGGATCGCCCGGCGAGAGGCCAAGCTTGCGAAAGATCGAGTGGATGCGGGCGACGCCGTAGAGCAGGTACGCGGCCGTGTTGCCCTCCAGGGATATCATCTTGTCCCAGGCGAAGACGTAGTCGCTCGACCGGTTCTGGGAGAGGTCGGCGTACTGCACGGACCCGACGCCGACCACCGAGGCGATGGTGCGCCGCTCCGCCTCGGGCATGTCCGGGCTTCTCGCGGTGACGAGCGCGAAGGCCCGCTCGACGGCCTCGGCCAGCAGCTCGCGCAGCTTGATGTTCTCGCCGCTTCGGGTCTTGAGCGGCCGCCCGTCCTCGCCAACCACAAAGCCGAAGTCGACATGCTCCAGGCGCGGCAGCGGCCGCCCGGCCAGTACGAACCACTTTTTTGCCGTGAGGAAGAGCTGCTCGAAGTGGTCGCCCTGGCGCTTGTCCACGACATACAGGACGTCCGTCGCGTGAAAGTGCTCCGCACGGTAGACCAGGGTGGCGAGGTCCGTGGACGCGTAGTTGGCCGCCCCGTCCGACTTGCGGATGATCAGGGGCTGGGTCTTGAAGCGGGGGTGCTCGGGATGAAACACGACGAGCGCCCCGTCGCTCTCCCCGGCGAGGCCGAGGCGGGTCAGCTCGGAATAGACCGCTTCCACGCGGTCGTTGTAGAAGCTCTCTCCCAGCGTGACGTCGAAGCGGATGCCGAGTTGCCCGTAGATGACGTCAAAGGCCTCGAGGCTCGCCTCGTTGATCCTTTTCCAGATGGCCGTGTTCTCGGCGTCCCCGGACTGCAGCTTGACGAGCTCGGCGCGCGCCGACTCCAGGGCCGCCGGATCGGTCTCAGATGCGGCCTGGCCGACCTTGTACAGGCGTTCGAATTCCTCCAGGGGATCCCTGCCCAGCGCCGCCGGGTCGAGGTGGCGCTTGTAGGCCCAGATCAGCTTTCCAAATTGCGTCCCCCAGTCCCCTATGTGGTTGTCGCGCACGACCCGCGCCCCGCAGAACTCCTGGAGGCGGCACAGGGCCTCGCCGATCACGGCCGACCGGAGGTGCCCCACGTGCATCTGCTTTGCCGTGTTGGGGGAGCTGTAGTCGACGACCCAGGTCTGGCCGGCCCGTGCCGACCCGGCGTCGGCAGCCAGCGCCTCGGGCGAGGACCGGGCCTGCAGCCAGGCGAGCAGGGCCGCCGGCCTGATCGTGAAGTTGATGAATCCCGGGCCGGCCACGGAGACCTCGAAGGAATCCGCAACGTCGGCCGGGAGGGATGAGACCAGCTGGAGCGCCAGGGCGCGCGGGTTTGCCCTGGCCTCCTTTGCGTAGGCCAGGACGCCGTTCGCCTGGAAGTCTCCGTGCTTGGCGTCGGCCGTCCGGACGCCCGGCAAGAACCTTGCCGGGTCCAGCCCGGAGGCCGCCGCCGATGCGGACAGCACGGAGTCGAGGTCGGCGGCCAGATTAAACCCGAGATGCACGGGGCCACTTCACAGCTGGGCCCGCACCCCGCGCAAGCGTGGAATGGGGCAGACTCCAACTTCCGGATACCTGTGCAGTTTTGGCTCGACTTTATCTCGGGGTGTGTTTGGCTCGTAGACTTTCCCGGCAACGGCCGTTCCTTTCCCACTCCATTCCAACCCCATGACGAGCAAGCGCAACATACCGGCCCGGCGTTTCGTAAAGCCCAGTTTCCTAGCCCTGATCGAGAAGAAGCGCGACGGCGGGGAGTTCACGCAGGAGGAGATTCGCTACATCATTGACAGCACGCTGGACAGCGAGATGCCGAGGCACCAGCTGGCGGCCCTGGCCATGGCGATTTACTTTTCCGGGATGTCCGCGCAGGAGACTGCGGACCTGACTGAGGAAATGATGCTTTCCGGCGAGGTCATCGACCTCTCCCACATTGCCAAGCCCAAGATCGACAAGTACTCGACCGGCGGGGTCGGCGACAAGACGGCCCTGGTGCTGGTGCCCTTCGCCATGGCTTCGGGCGTCGTGGTTCCGATGATGTGCGGGGTGGAGCACGAATACGTGATCAACACCCTTGAAAAGCTGGCCTCCATCCCGGGATTCAAGGGCCGGATGAGCAACGAGCAGTTCACCTCCCAGCTGGCGAAGATCGGCGGAGCGATCATCGCCCAGAACGAGGACCTCGCCCCGGCGGACGCCAAGTTTTACGAGCTGCGCAAGGAGACGGGAACGATCCCGAGCTTGCCGCTGATCGCGGGAAGCGTGCTCTCCCGCAAGCTCGCCGAGGGCTCGGAGGGCCTGGTGATCGACGTGAAGTGGGGCAATGGCTCCTTCATCAAGGACCTTGAGCAGGCAAAGCAGCTCGCGCGGTCGATGACCCGCGTGGGCCGGTCGATGAAGCGTCGCTGTGTGGCGCTGGTCACCGACATGAACCAGCCCCTGGGCGACACCGTCGGCACGGCCCTGGAAATCAAGGAGGCCATCCAGCTCCTAAAGGGGGAGGGCCCCGAGGACATGAAGGAGCTCGTGCTCAAGCTGGGCATGGAGATCGTGCGCCTTGCCGGCGTCGCGGGGTCCACGCTTTCGGCAAAGCAGACCGTGCAGCGGCACCTGACCGACGGGAGCGCGCTCGCCAAGTTCAAGGAGCTCGTCCGCACCCAGGGTGGCGACGTCTCCTACATCGATCACCCGGAAAAGTTTCCACAGGCCCGCCACATCAGGAAGCTGCCCGCCCCGAAACGCGGCTACGTGCACACGATCAACGCGGCGATGATAGCCCACGGCGTCCACCTGTTGGGCGCCGGCAGGGATCACCCGGCCGACAAGGTCGACCACTCCGTGGGAGTCTCGGAAATCAAGAAGGTCGGCACGCAGGTCAAGCAGGGCGAGCCGCTCATGATGATCCACTACAACGACGAAGCCAAGCTGGAGCAGGCCCTTGAGTACTTCAAGAACGCCTACCGGCTGGCCCCGAAGCGCCCGACTCCCCCGGTCCTGGTGGTCGAGCGGGTCGCCTGACCCGGCGCGTCAGTTGACGGCCTCGTCGCCGGAGGCCAGGGCCCAGACCACCGCAATGGCGCCAAGCGCCAGGATTGCACCGGGTTCGGACAGGACGTTCCCCAAGGTCCCGGTTGCAAGGCTGATGCCCGCGTCCAGGCTGGAAATCATGGAAAGGGCGGCAACCAGGCCGGCTGCGGCGCCCACGGCGATCAGGGCCACCTGGAGCCGCCACCACGGGGCCGCAGGGATCCTTTGGGCGGGCGGGAGGCTCGCGAGGACCCGGCTTGCGAAGCCGCTGTCGGAGAGTGGCGCAGGCGCTGAATTGCGCAGCAGGGCCTCCAGCCCGGCGTCGGCGGGTTCATTGGAATTCATGCCTGTGGGTTCCATGGGCCGAGAAGGCTTCTGAGTTTTTCCTTACCTCTGTGGAGATGGGTTTTCACGGTTCCCAGCGGCCATCCGGCCACCGCGGAAATCTCCGGATGCGTCAGCCCTTGGTGATAGAACAGATGCAGCGCCGTTTGTTCGTCCGGATCGAGCCTTTTCAGGGCGGAGGACAGGTCGGCGTGGAGTTCCACCGCCCGCGCGGCCGACGGCTCCGAGGGCTCCGGCGCGTCCGCCTCCTCCCAGTCCACCTCCTTGCGGCGCCTCCTCGCGTTTCGGAACTGGTTGTGGGCGATTCCGAGGATCCACGTGAGAAAACTCGCGTCCCCGCGGAACCTCCCGAGTCCCCGGTAGGCCCGCAGAAAGGTCTCCTGGGCCAGGTCGTCCGCAAGTGCCGCGTCTCCCCCAGAAAGGTGGCGCAGGAAGCGCCGGACGGGGGACTGGTGCCGGAACACAAGCTCCCCGAAAGCGGCGCGGTCGTCCGAGCTGAGCACCCGGCCTATGAGCTCGGAATCCGGAGGATTCACGCAGGGGCGGCATTCGTTCAGGAGAGGCCGCCGCCGGAAGGCGGGCCTTGGGTGCCGGGGCCATTGGTGCCGCGGGTGATAAAACAGAACAGCAGCATGGCCAAGCCGATGGCCGCCGGGAAGGCGCCGAGCCACCGGCCTTGCGGGTTGGGTAAAACAAAATAGGCCGCTGCCCCGGCCCCGACCAAGATCAGGCCGGCGAGCAGAAACCGCCTCGGATCCCTCGACGAAGCACAGTTCTGCATGGCCGCGGGCGGGAGCGGCTGTCCCTTCTCGATGGCAAGGCGGGCGGTCTCGTGCCACAACCGATCGCGACGGCAGCGGGCGATGGACTTCAGCAGGACAACGATGATGACGAAGCTGAAGATGATGATGAGCTGGAGGGCGTTATGGTCGGGATTCATGATGATTGTGGTTGGATTCGTTGGGTGAGGGTGCGCCCGAGCCGGTTTGGATTCAACATTCGTCAGATTGTCATCCTGAGCACTGTTTTTGTCATCCTGAGCGAAGCGAAGGATCCAGTTGAATGGTGCTGCCGAATCTAACTGGATCCTTCGCTTCGCTCAGGATGACAGATCACAAGCTCAGGATGACAGACGATAAGCTCAGAATGACAGGGCGATCCGAGATCAGCTCTCTTGATTCTAGGAGAAAGAATAGGCATCCCATCCTTCATGCCGGAACCCATGACCCCTGAACGACGAGAGCCGGCGCCGGTCGACCGCTCGTCCTGGCCGCTGCCCTGGGCCCAGTTAAAGTACATCACCTTCCAGCCGGCGATCTTTCCGCGGCTGCTCGGCAAGGTGTCGCCGGACGCGCGACCGGGCGACTGGGTGGCCGTCTTCGACAAGAACGGGGAGCGGGCCGGCTCGGGGCTCTACAATCCGCGCGCAAAGATTCCCCTCAGGGTCGTGGTCCATTCTTCCGAGCCCGTGGGGGAGGAGTACTTTGAGCAGGCGATCCGCAGGGCGGTAGCGTTGCGTCGGGACGTGTTCAAGCTCGACGCCTACACCGACGCCTACCGCCTGCTCAACTCCGACGGCGACGGCATGAGCGGCCTCACGATCGACCGGTACGCGGACGTCCTGCTGTGCGAAATTTTCAGCCTGGGGATGGCCGAGAGGCTCCCCGGGTGGCTGCCGCTCCTGCACGAGCTCGCGGGCACACGTTTTGCGCGCATCCAGGTGGACCATGACCTCGGCAGCCTCGAGGGGATCAAGCCGTCCGTCTTCAACGAGACCCAGGCTGCGGCTCCACGGACGGTGAAGATCCGCGAGCACGGAGTGCGCTACGAGGTGGACTTCGCCGAGGGCCACAAGACCGGGTTCTTCTGCGACCAGCGCGAGAACCGGAAGGCCCTCACCCGGTTCACGGCCGGGGCACGGGTGCTCGACCTGTGCTGCTACACGGGAGGGGTTTCGCTCTGCGCCAAGGTGCTCGGAGGTGCCGACGAGGTCACCGCGGTGGACCTGGACGAAGTGGCGCTCGAGCAGGCCCGGCGCAACGCCAACCTAAACCAGGTGAGGCTCAAGCTCGTGCACGCCGACGCGTTCGCGTACGCGAGGCAGATGCAGCAGAACGGGGAATCCTGGGACGTGGTCGTCCTCGATCCGCCGAAGTTCATCTTCACGCGCGACGACCATGGCAACTGGGAGGGCCGCCAAAAATACGAGGATCTCAACCAGCTTGCGGTAAGCCTGGTGAAGCCGGGCGGAATCTTTGTCACGTGCTCCTGCTCGGGGCTGCTGAGCCTGGAGGACTTCGAGCAGCACGTGATCAAGGCGGCCCACCGCCAGAGCCGGCGCCTCCAGTTTCTCGACCGCACGGGTCCGGGCCCGGATCATCCCGTGTACTCAAACTGCCTGGAAAGCCGCTACCTCAAGGTGCTGTGGGCGAGGGTATTTTAGGAAGGGGTCAGGTTCAGGGGTAGGGACGCCCGGCACCGGGCGTCCGGGCATGCGCTCTGGTCATTCAAGAACCCCGGATGAAACGCCTTCGTCTAAGACGGACAGAAGGGCTGTGTACAGACCTGCAAGTATTCCCGGACGGGCGGGCCGCCCGTCCCTACCTCGGAAAACTCACGCTCTCCCCAGGTACGTGCCGTCGGCCGTGCTGACGCGGACCATCTCGCCTTCCTTGACGAAAAGGGGAACCTGGATCGCGAGACCCGTCTCGAGGACGGCGGGCTTCTGCACGTTGCTTGTGGTGTCGCCTCGGACCCCGTCCGAGGACTCGACGATCTTGAGCGTCACCGCCGAAGGAAGGTCAACGGTCATCGGCTTCTCATCCACAAAGAGCACGTCGACCTTTCCGCCCGGTGTGAGGTAGTTCTTTACGTCGCCGATCGTCTGGGCGCTCAACTCAACCTGCTCGAAGTTCTCCGGGTCGATGAAGGCATAGGTGTCCCGGTCGGCGTAACTGAATTCCAGGGTACGGCGGTCGGTCTGGAGCACCTCAAGCGTGTCGGTCGAGCCGAAGCGCTGCTCCAGCGACTTTCCGTAACGGAGGTTGCGCATCTTGATCTGCACCATGGCGCGAAGGTTGCCGGGCGTGCGGTGCTGCGTCTCCATGACGAGGTGGGGCTCGCCGTTATGCTTGATGACCTGACCTTTGCGAATGTCGTTGGCTGCGGGCATGGGATTGGGAGGCGGAAGGTGTAAGGCTAGGGCGGGGTGCTGGCGGTCGTGGGCTGTGCTCTAAAGAAAGTTAAGGGAGGGAAATTAGCCATGACCGCGCGGGAATAGGCAACCCTGAATTCGGTCGAGGGCCCTCCTGGTCCGTAGGTCAGCGAGCTTGCTCGCGCTCAGGGAAGGCGCGAGCAAGCTCGCTGACCTACAGCTGGGACCTGGCGAATCGTGGCACGGTGGGGCACCCTTCCGCGTCCCCATTCATCCTTGAGCTTGCCGCCCACTGCATAGAGCCTACCCCCAACTCCCCATGAAACAACGGACCCTTGCGCGTGCAGTCTTCCTGAAGGGCAACGGACTTCACACCGGCGACGCGGTGAATCTCACCCTGAAGCCGGCCCCCATTGACCACGGGATCGTGTTCAAGCGGACGGACCTGCATGGGGGGCCCGAGCTCCGGGCGCGGGTCGACTTCGTCACGGACCTGGTCCGCGCGACGACCATCCAGTCCGGGCACGCGAAGATCCATACGGTGGAGCACGTTCTCAGCGCACTGTTCGGCTGCGGCATCGACAATGTGACGGTCGAGATGGACGCGTCGGAGCCGCCCATCATGGACGGCTCGGCCCGCCCGTTTGTGAACCTGATCCTCGAGGGGGATCCGGTGGAGCAGGACAAGGACCGGGAGTACTACGTCCTCGACGCCCCGGTCTCCGTCTCCCGCGGCAACTCGTCGATCATCGCCCTCCCTTACGATGGGTTCAAGATCTCGTGCACTTCCGCCGACGACCGCGGGGTGCACACCCAGCACCTCTCCCTGAACATCGATCCGGAAGTGTACCAGTCCCAGGTGGCGGCGGCGCGTACGTTCACGATCTACGAGGACATCGAGGAACTGCTGAAGCTCGGCAAGATCCGCGGGGGCTCCCTTGATTCCGCCATCGTGATCCGGGGCGACAAGATCATTTCCAAGGAGCCGCTGCGTTTCAAGGACGAGTTCGTCCGCCATAAGATCCTCGACGTGATCGGGGACGTGGCGCTCCTCGGCATGCCGCTCAAGGCCCACATCGTCGCGACCCGCCCGGGGCACGCGATCAACGCGGAGCTGACCAAGGCCCTGTTTGAGCGGCTCCAGCAGGGGAGGAAGAGCCCCCGGAAGAAGGCGGCCGGCATCGCGGGCAGCCCGGTCGTGCTCGCGAACGAGACCTCGCTCGATACCAGGCGCGTCCTGGACATGCTTCCGCACCGCTATCCCTTCGTCATGATCGACCGGGTGCTCGAATTCAAGGGGACCGACGAACTCGTCGCCCTGAAGAACGTGACGATCAACGAACCCTACTTCAACGGGCACTTCCCGGGAAACCCGGTCATGCCCGGAGTGCTTCAGCTCGAGGCCATGGCCCAGGCGGCCGGCATCCTGATGATTCGCAGGACGGCAAGCGCCGTCAAAAACGCATTCTTCATGAGCGCGGACAAGGTGAAGTTCCGCAAGCCGGTGAGGCCCGGCGACCAGCTCATCATCACGGCCCGGCTGACGAAGTCGCGCGGCGACAAGCTGGCCCTGGCCGAGGGGACGTGCACAGTCGACGGTCAGGTCGTTTCCTCCGCCGACCTCCTGTTCACGATCGTCGACGAGGCGGAATTGGAGTAGCCGGGGGGGCGCGTTATCGGCATATTTCGGGCCGCACGATGATGAATGCCGTAGGCCGGATGGCCCGATGTGCCGGTGCACCCCTGCGGTCGTTGCTCCGGCCCGGATTCGGATTGGGCGTGTTCCTCGGGCTGCTCTTTTTTTTCTGCCAGCTACCTGATGTTTCAACCTATCCGCTCGTCAATGCGGACGAAGCCCTGTTGAACGACCCTGGCCTGCAGTTGGTCCGGAGGGGAGAGTTCAGGTCCGATGTTTTCCGGATGCTGCCCGGGTACGCGGACTTTTACTTTTGGCAGCCGCCCGGTTTGGCCTTGTCGGCCGCCTGCTGCTATAAAGTGATGGGGTTTGGAATCTGGCAGACCCGCCTTCCGGGGATCGGCTTTGGCGCCCTGGCGGTGAGCCTGTGCTATTTCCTTGCAAGGCGGATCTCCGGTTCGAACCGCGCCGCCCTTTTTTCCGCCGTCCTCCTGTGCCTATGGCCGCCGTTTGTACTGACGTCAAAGGCGGCGCGCATGGACACGGGCGCCATTAGCCTGCTGCTGGCGGCGACGCTGCTCGTGGTCGCCGACGTGCAAGGCGAGGCGCGCACTACCAGGCGTCTGTTCGCGGCCGGCGTGCTCTGCGGATGCGCAGGGCTGTTTCATCCCATCTCAATCAATTGGGCGGGCTGCCTATTCGTGCTGCTCCTGGTGGACGCCCGCACGGGTCTGCGGTCGGTCGCGATGTTTGTCCTCGGCGGGACGCTGCCCGTCCTTGCATGGCTGGGATTTGCATGGAGGCACCCCGACGCTTTCGGGCAGCAGTTTTTGGAGGAGCTATTCGGACGAACAGCGGGCGGGTCGCTGATGGGACGCTTTGCCGCCGAGGCATCCCGCTACGCTGGCGAGTTGGCCAGGTATCCAATGCTTGCCCTGTGCGTGCTGCTGGCCGCAGTTGGGTTCGTGAATCGGCGGGCATGGACCCATTCCGGGGTCTGCAGGCTTCTCTCCCTCTGTTGCCTCCTTGCCCTCGCTCACGCCGCGACCGCGGGAAAGGCAAGCGGCTTCTACACCCTCTATCCCATGACCCTACTCCTATGCCTCGTTGGAATTGGGGTCGACCTTCTCCTGACGCACCTGGAAGGGGGCCGCGCTTCAACGGCGGGTATCTTGGCCGTTCGCGCGTGCTTCGGCGCGTTGCTGATCAATGGATTCTTGTTCGCCTACGCTCCACGGGTGGCAGCCCGGGTCTTTCAGCACAAGGAGCGCGAGTATTGGTCCATGGTTCGGCCCCTCTCCGAAAGGCTGCGGCCCGGCGACCGCATATGGGGAAGCGCGGTGCTATGGTATGCCGCAGTGCGCTCCGGGGCAGGCCTTGATTCCCAACCCGAACCAGTGCCTGCCGCGTGGATGACCCGCCCTGATCCCGGCATCCAACGGTTCGTCGTGGTCGATGGGGATCTCGGCCGGCGGAGTTTTCCCGGCTACGAGAAGGTGGCGGAGATTCGCGCGGAGCTGCCAAGAGTGCGCGGGTACCAATTCTCGGACAGGTCCTACGCCTTCGATATCTACGAGTCGACGATCCTGAGGCTGCAGCTTGGCCGGCAGGGGGAAAAGTCCCAGTGAGCTGCGGCTCGTTTTCGGAGCGGGATTGATGGGCGTTGGAGGGTAGGGACGGGCTGCCCGCCCGTCCGGGCAGGCCCTGAGCGCGAGCAAGCTCGCCGACCTACTTCTTATACACCTTGGCCGGGTCGAACACCCGCTCCGCAGCGAACTCGAGCTTGAGGGATTCCGGGACATCGGGGTTGGCCTCGGCCGAGAGCTTGCGGTAGAAGCAGGAGGGATAGCCGTTGTGGCAGGCGGCGCCCCCGACATTCTCCACCTTGAGGACGATCACATCCTGGTCGCAGTCGACGCGCAGCTCCTTCACGTTTTGCACGTTGCCCGACTCCTCTCCCTTGATCCAAAGCTTCCCGCGGGAGCGGCTCCAGTAGGTCGCCCGGCCCGAGCGGATCGTGTGGGCCAGGGCCTCCTCGTTCATGAAGGCGAACATGAGCACCTCGCCGGACTTGTAGTCCGTCGTGATGCAGGGGAGGAGCCCGTCAGGGCCGAATTTCGGGCAGAAGGCGTCGCCGAGCTCGATCTCAGCCTTCGTGGCGCGGGTGGGAAAGGAAGGCATGTTGCGGGTTTGTGGTCAGGTCAGATTGCGGAGGTATTCGTAGGTGTAAAGGCCGGTGCTGTGTCCGTCGCTGAAGCCGAACCGCAGCGCATAGTTACCCACCTTTTCCCATCCAAGCACCTTGACGCCGGAAAAGTTGCGCGGCCCGGCACCCCCGTACTGGGTGCCGAAGACGTCGCGTTCGCCCTTGGTCTCGGCACTCGGCGAGGCGGCGCGCAGTCGTTCGGCCGTGATGAACGTCTCGGCCCCGTCGCTCCAGCGGATCGCGACCTCGTCGCCAATGAGCTGCACCAGCGCGGGGGCTATCATGGGGCGTAGTCGTAGACCTGGATTCGGAAGGTGCCCGGCACGATCTTCGGCCGTTGCCAGGGCGATCCCGGTGCCGGCGCGGGCTGCGCCTCAAAATCCGCAGCGGCCAGAAAGATTGAGTGGGTCTTCGTATCCAAGGCCATGGTCCGGGCGCCGCGGACGGTGGGCAGTGTCTGGATTACCTTGAAGGATTCCGGGCTCAGCTCCCGCACAACCGTGACGGTGCCGGCGCCGTTCGAGCTGAAGGCGAGCTGCGTCCCCGGGTCGAATGCGTTCGCGTCGACGCCCTTGTCGATGGGAACCGTTGCGACGACTCTTCCGTCGGTGCTGTCCATGACCACCATGAGGAGGTTCTCGCAGCCGAGAAAGAGCCGGTGATGCTCCGTGTCGATCGCCAGGCCCGAGGCGCTTTCGCCGGGGGCTATCGGCCACAGTGCCGAAACGCGGTGCGCCCCGGTGTCGATCACGGCGACTTCATTCTTGTCCTCGATATTGTCAAAGACGCGGCCGCTGGCCGGGTCGGAGGCCGCGAACTCCGGTTTTCCGGGAAGAGGGATGGTCGAGATTACCTGGCCGGTGGACCCGACAATCACGGTTGCCGAATGGCTGCGACCATTGAAGGCAAGCGTCTCCCGCCGCCCGCTGTCATAGAGGATGGCATCCGGGTTCTGGCCCGTGGTCGACCTGGACAATGTCTGCAGCGTCGCAAGGTCAAAGACGCTCACGCAGGAGGCCCGGCCGTCGCTTACAAATCCGCGGCCGAGTTCGGGGGCGACGGCGATGCCGTGCACGCCCGGCGTGTCGGCGACCTCGCCGATGATCGCGCGACGGTCAATATCTACCACGACGACCTTCGTGGCATGGCTCACGTACAACCGCCGCGCGGCCGGGTCGACCTGCAGGTAGTCCCAGCCGCCCTCTCCGCCGATTTTGATTTCGCCCGAATACCGATACGGGCCGTCGGCGCGAACGGCGGCGGCGCAGGAGAGGACCGCAGCTATAAAGAATGTATACCGGGGAAGGGATGCCATCATCAGTCCAAGTTGCGCCGGCCGTCCACAGCGTCAAGTTTCAGGTACTGGGCGCATTTGACTGAAATCGGGTAGGGACGCCCGTCCCCGGGCGTCCGGGCCTACGAATGGGCCTGACGTAATCCCGGACGGGCGGGACGCCCGTCCCTACCTCGAAACGCCTGCATAAGTGCGCTTGTTCAAACGCACCCAGTACCAAGTTTCAGGGGATTCAGAGCGTAACATGCCGGGCCCGTTTGCTGTTGCAGGTAAACCCACATGAGCAATTATGCTTACCAAGGCTTCCTTGCCCGCCCGCTTTGTCGTGCATTGAATGCCGTACATCATGGTACAGCTTCTCCAATCGCGAAGGATTACCCACAGGGAAGTATTTTTAAAGCGTGGGCTTGTAATTGTTGCGGTTGCCTTGGCCATTGGCGCATGGCTGGGCATCGATCCTATCAAGGAGCAGTACCACCTCTGGAAGCAGCAGCGGGCGCTTCAGCAGGCCAAGGGGTTCATCGAAAAACACGATGCCGCCGACGCCCAGCTTGCGCTCGACGTCGCCTTTGCGGCGGCGCCGGGCCGGATCGACGCCTGGCGCGTGGCGGCAGACATGCTTGAGCAGGTCGGGGCCCAGCAGTCTGTTAGATTGCGCCAGCACATCGTCGGGATGATGTCAGCTACCTTCGACGACAAGATAGCTCTTATCAACGGCGCCATCAAATTTCGCGACTTCAACTCCGCCCACGATGCCCTGAGTATGCTGACGCCTGAGGAGGCCGCGAAGCCACCAGCGCTCGCTGCAGCGCTTTCCTTTGCGCTCTGGACTGAGAATAACCCGATGGCCGACCTGCTTTTTGACCGGCTGAAGGCCGCGTATCCCGACAACGACGACTTCAAGGTTGCCCAGGCGATCCTGCGCCTGAAGAACCCCAAGCCGGAGCAGGCCGCCGCAGCGCAGGCGATTCTGGAGTCTTTTTCCGCGAACCCAAAGTATGCGTTGCGGGTCCGCCGCGAACTGATGACCAGTGCAATTACTCATCGCGATATTTCTTCGGCCAGGAAGTGGTCGGCCCTGGTGGCGGCTGATCCCAAATCCGATTTCAGCGACCGCCTCCACGAGGCCAATTTCGATCTACTGGTGGACAAGCGGCCGGCGGACGCGGTCTTTGGCGACCTCGAGTCGCGGGCAGCCGCCAATCCCACGGACGCGGCCGAGCTCGTTCACTGGCTTCTCGCGCAGGGCAAAGGAGCCGCGGCCGACCACTGGCTTGCCGGCCTTCCCGCGACGCTGCAGGCCAACGCCTCGATCCGCGCCGCGCAGGCAGAGGCGGTCGCGCAGTTGAAGGAGTGGGACCGACTCGACCCGTTGCTGGAGGGTGGCGCCTGGGGTCCTGTATCTAAGGATTCGATACGATTGGCGATGGCCGCCCGCCTGGTGGATTCCCGTGGAAGTCCCGATTTGAGGCACCGGATTTGGGACGAGGCGCTCCAGACGACGAAGGAAAGCCTGAGCGGCATGATCGTCCTCGAGCAGCTTGCCGTCATATGGCGGTGGAACGCTGAGTCCGAAAGGACGCTGTGGACGATAGCGCGTGCGTATCCGGACCAGACCTGGGTGCAGCAGACCCTCCTCAACGCGTACCGGGCGCGCGGCGATGCCGCCAACATGAGGGAGGTCATGGCCATCCTTCGCGACTCCAACTCGGCGGTTCTGCGGTACAGGAACGACTGGGCGGTGCTCACGCTATTGACGGAGCCTTCCAGCGATTGGAACGATCCCAAGCAGGTCCTCGAGGACCTGTACAAGACGGACAAGACCAATCCTTTCTATGCAACCGGCTACGCTTTCGCGCTGGCCCAGGCGGGCCGGGCGCCCGAGGCGTTGGCGGTCGTCTCCAGGCTTTCCCGGCTGGACCGCGACTACTCGCCGCGGGCGCCCTATCTGGCTTACGTCTATGCCCTAAACAAGAAAAAGGGCGAGGTGGATCGGCTCGAAGAACTGTCCCGCGGAACCTCGTTTCTGAAAGAGGAGGAGACGCTCTTCATTGAGGCCCACGCGGAGCTGGATAAGAAGCCGGCCCCGGGCTTGCCCTCCGCGGGGATGAAGCCGCCCCCGGAGCCATGAATTTCCCGGCCGCCGGGAGTCGCGGCACGGTTGTGATTCGATGGCTTGCGGCCTCGGCCGGGGCTGTCTTGATCCTCATTCCTCTGAGCGCCGCTTGGGCATTGGCGCCAGACCTTGGGCACGGCTGGGCCGCGCCCCTGCTCATCGGCTATCTCTATTGGGAGCGCTGGGCGGAGAGGCCGATCGTCCGGCCGCAATCCAAGCTCGGTTGGACATGGTGGCTTGCGGCGCCGTTCCTGGCGGTGGTCACACTTCCTCTCCAGCTACTGCTTGTGCCCTATCCCCTATGGGCCGCGCTCGTCTGGGGCTATGAGGCAATTCTGATCGGGACTACCCTGGCCGCTGCGGGGCGTCTTTCGGGAGCCCCCGGGGTCCGCTGGCTGGGCGGGCCCCTGATCATCCTTGCGGGTGCGGTCCCTTGGCTGACGCAGATCGACCAACACGTAATCCTGCCGCTGCGCGGGGCGATCGCGGGCATCGCGGCGGAAGTATGCAACCTCTTAGGAAGGCCTGCGCTCGCATTGGGGACTACCGTGCGCCTGGGCAACGGTTGGGTTGGAGTGGATGAGGCCTGCGGCGGAATTCGATCGCTTCAGGCTTCGGTGATGATCGCGCTATTCTTTGGAGAATGGTTTCGCCTTTCCTGGTTGCGGCGAGCCGCCCTTGTCGCGATTGGCATAGCGGCCGCCCTTCTCGGCAACTTTTGTCGCGTCATTTTTCTCTCGCTCCAGGCCACCCGGGGAGCGGATGCGTTCCATGCCGTCCATGACACGGCTGGGTGGTTTGCCCTGGCATTTAGCCTGGCATTGACCGGTTTCGCAGCTTGGTACTGGGCGCGTGCCCGGGCCGCCGCTTCTGCGGTACCGGCGCAGCGGTCGCCCGAAGGCGACGCCCGTCCCGTTTCACTCTGGCTGTGCGTAGTTTTCGGACTCTTCCTTTTGGATGTAGCGTGTGTGCAGGTTTGGTATGCCCAAGGGGAGGCGGGAAATGCGGCGCGGCCGCATTGGACCGCAAACCTGCCGACAGAATCGTGGAACTTCCGGCCGGCGCCCTTGGCGGAAGCATCGAGGGAAATCCTTCGCCCGGACTCCTATACTGCCGGCAGCTGGCAGGAGGGCAATGACCTGAGGCTGTCCGCCTACTATGTCGAGTGGCGGCAAGGTACGATCGCCCGAACCATACCGTTCCTGCACAACCCGACCGTCTGCCTTCCGTATTCGGGTTGCGAGCTGGTCAGGTCCCTGGGTGTGATTCCAGTCCGCTGGGTTGGGGGTGTGATACCTTTTCACGCTTATATCTTTCGTGAGGCGGGGGAGGAACTGGTTGTTGCATTTTCGGTGTGGGACACCGCCCGCAACATTCCACTGGAAAGGCGGTCGAATTCGCACAAGTGGATCGATTGGTTCCAGTTCCAGTGGAAGGAGGTGCGCGAAGCCCGCCGGGATCAACCAGCCCAACTCTTGTCCATCGCAATTTCCGGCAAGGGGGCCCAGGACCGTCTCTACCCAGAACTGCAGTCTTTAATTGTACAGCCGTAAGTGATTGATGGACAGGGTCAATGGGCTACGTAATGATACGCACTTTGCTTCCATTGACATTTTTTGCCGGTCGACCGATCAATAAGTCATGCGAAACCTTCGACATCTCTTCACCCTACCAGCAGCGATGCTAATTGCGCTGCTTTCGCCGGCCCTGCGTGCTCAGGTTGAGACCTTCGATACGATTCCCGACTATACCGGTACGGGCATCACCGGCTTTACCGGCGGTACCACCGCGCTCAGCCAGACCCTCAACAACGTTCTCGAGTTGAATACCGTCACCTACGCCATCACGACAACGGGAACCGACAATACGTCGCAGACCCTTGCCGCCTATTTGGTGCAGTGGAGCGGAACTGACAAGCCGGAGACGACATTCACGGCTCCCACGACTGTTGGTGGCAACGACAGCACGGTTGCAGAATCGACGTCGCCTATTTCAACTTTCACGATTCCGCCCGCGGGGACGGGCTCGTGGACGACCGGCAATTTTTCCGGCGGAGGCACTTTCAACCAGTACAACATCACCTTGACTCTGAACCAGCTGCTGGATCCGAATCTGACGTATGCAATCGTCTTGGAGGATCAGACCAACGCATCTGGATTGGGATTGATCGATGTGTCGCCGAGCGACGGGACGGATGCCTTTCCTTATGGGAACGCCTACTCGAAGTATGGCGTTAGCACAAGCAGTCTTGCGGGGCTTGAAGGTGCCACCGGCAGCTTCGTCGGACCTTCAGGATCGTATGGAACCGGCGACTATGGCTTTTCCCAGATCGCCGTTGTTCCTGAGGGCAATGTCGTTCCCGTTCCCGAGCCCCGTACGGCCGCTGTTATGCTTTGCGGGTTGTTCGTCGCATTCCTTGTCGGCCGTCAGCTCTACCTAAGCCGCAAGTCGCAGGATGGTCTCGCAGGCGCATCGCTCGCCTAAGCCGGATTCCCGAAAACTTTGTTTCGCATAAAGAGCCCGCACGAAAGTGCGGGCTCTTTTGTTTAAGGGGTCAGGCCCTGAATGATGAAATCCGCTTCGGATTTCATCATTCAGGGCCTGACCCCTTTATACCGAATCTCCCGGATCTCGACAGAGCCCGACACGCACTCGAAGAAGGCCTTCCCGCCCTTGACCCCGACCGTGCCGTATCCGGACTGCGTCGACAGGAAGCACCTGAAGTCCCCGGGAATCGCGGGCTCCAGGTGGAGCACCTTCTCGACCGCGTCGTAGCGGGCCCCGCTGAGCGCCTGGAGCAACCCGTAGGACGCCATGGCGCGGGCGTACCAGAGGCCCCACTCGTACTCGCCGAAGGGATTGCGCACGCGTCCGTCGTACCGGTCGCGGCAGGCGCGGACGACCTCGAGCCCCTCGGCCACGAGACCCATCGAGATCATGTGCGAGGCGACCTGGTACTCGATGCCGGTCCAGACCTCGTCGGAATACACGAACGGGAGGGTGGGCCGGCCTCCCTTGGGCCACGTGCACAAAAGCAACCCTCCCTCGGCGCCGCATGCGTAGGTCGGCCGCTCGGCGTTGAAATGCCCCGTCAGGTCGCGCTTGAAATTATGGCGATGCACGGCCCGCAGGTGGCTCCTCACCTTGGCGGCATCCAGCACCTGGCCGACGCCGCAGGCAATGGCGAACCAAGACCCGATCACGCCGTCCGAAAGGCAGCCCGGGCCGAACTGGTAGTTGGGGCCCTCCCGGGAGATCTGTTCCATCGCCTCGGCCGAGAAGCTCTCGCCCGTCCAGGTCTTCGGGTCCTTTGGGAGCTTCGCGGTCAGGTTCCTCCACTCGGTCCGCTGTACGAAGAATTCTCCGTCAAACAGCAGCTGCTCGGCCAGGGGTCCGCCCTTGGCGAGCAGGCTAGCGTAGAGGGTCACGTCGTCGCCAAGAGCCTTGCCGATCAGCACGGCGGCCAGGAGCGCGCCGAGGTAGATGCTCGTGCACATGCCGTTGGGGCCCCAGAACTCGATGTCGTAGGTGTTGTGTTGGGGCTCCTCCAGGACGCCCCGGTGCCGGGGGTCCCACGTCCCGATGCAGTAATCGAGGCTTGCGCGAACCCTAGGCCAGATTTGCCGCAGCCAGCCCGTGTCGCCGCTGATGCGCCACTCCCGGTACACCTTCATGACGCCGCCGAGCTGCCCGTCGGCGGCGTCGTACTCCTGGTGGACAATGGGCCGTAGGGGAAGCCCGCTGCGATAGGTCTGCCGCCCGGTCCCCTCCTGGGACGGCCCGACCTCCGTCTCGCGCAGGCTGCGCTCGAGCGCAGGGAAGAGATGGGGGATCGACTGGGCGTAGTTCCAGACATGGGTGCACAGGTCGCCCTGGCCCTTGTCGTCCGCGCAGCCCTCCCATCCCCAGAGCCGTCCGTCGGCCTGCCGCAGCACGGTGGGCGACTTGAGGATCGACAGGTTGGCCGCCACGGCCTCCATCGCCTCGGGCGGGAGCGTCGAGTCGAAGAGGCACCGGGAAAACCTGCCGGCGTTCTCGCGCAGCGTATCGTAGTTTGAATTCCAATACAAAGCGACGGCCTCGACCGAGGGAAACCGCGCGGCGTACCAAGGGATGTGCGTTTCGCGCGCCTTGTCCGCGCCGGCCGGGAGGTCCCGGCCCTCGTGGAGGTTCGTGCGGGGCGAATGCCAGGCCAGGCGGACCGTCAGGGTCCTGGATTCTCCGGGGTTGAGCCGGAGAGGGACAAAGAGCGAGGCGCCGGGCGCCGGGCGTCCCCCGGAGACGGGCGGCCGGTCGAAGCACGCCGCCCCCTCGATGTCGCGGGCGACCATCGACATCGCGTCGAACCAGCTCCCGCGAAACCAAGCGTGATTCACCCTGGCCCCGGGATCGTCCACCGAAAAGCTGACCGATCCCTCCTCCCAGGGCCTTTCCTGCGGCCCGGATCCACGCAGGATGAAGCCTCCGGGGGCGGGCCTGATTTCCTGGGGGGCTCCCTCGACCGCCATGAAGTTGGACGCGTGGAACGAGAAGACGGCCTCGACCGGCTCCACTCCGGGGTTGGCCAGGCGATACTCGAGCGCCGCGACGGGGAGGCTCGAGTTGTCGGCGTCGCCGGGCTCGAACGGGCTCCACCCTGTGATGTGCGCGATCACGGGGACGTCGGCGTCGGCCAGCGACACTTCGCCGAATGGGAAACGGGCGTTGAAGGTTGCGGCGCGGAAGCGCGGCAGCCCGAGCGCCGGGCCCAGCGTCGAGCCGCTGCTGGACCCCGGCTGTCCGTAAAGCCTCCAGCCCTGAACCGGACCCTCGAGGATTCTGGCGACGGTTCGCGGCGACGTCACCGAAATGGCGGCGAACACGGCGGGCTCATTGTAGACCTCGGGCCGGTTCTTCAGCGAGAAATGGGAGAGGGCGCCGGTGCCCTCAAGGCAGATCGTCCCGGCCCCGATGCCGCCCATCGGGAACGCGATCCGGGACAGGCGCGGGCCCTCGTAGGTGCCGTTGTAGGTCCGGGGAGAGAGAGAAGGGTTGGGGGCGTTAGCTGTTACATCCGCTGCGGATCCAACAGCTGGTGGCGGGGCTCCTTCCTGGTCGCGATACGTCGCCGAAGATTCTGGAATGGTGCCTGCACGCGCAAAGGATCCCAAAGCTCCAGCAGCGGCAGCAGCCCCGGCCGATAGCCTCAAAAACTCCCTTCGATCCAAGGAAGGTTCGTTCATGTAACGCCAGTTTCCTTCGAACAACCCCAAGGTCTGCCCGGACGGGCGGGCCGCCCGTCCCTACCTACCAAAGGCTGAAGCTGATCCATAACGCAGACCCTAGCCCTGAGGGACAGGCTTGGACGGAAGCAGGTTCGTGGGCAGGGGAGGCGGCTGGGGCGACGGGCCGGCAAGGTAGTAATAGGCCACGGAGGAGTAGTCCGCCTGGACGTTGTTCCCGGTCCCGTGCTCGATCGTGAAGCGGATCGACTTCTCGAACGGCATGGCGTCCTCGATGTGCCAGCGGTAGGCCGAGATCCTGGCCCGCTTCTCATCCTTGATGATGACGCCGTGGTAGGGGGCGGAATACACGCCCCGGTCAAAATACCATCCCGAGCTGAAGTAATCCTCGGTCCCTGTCCCCTCGATCGTGGGCTTCGTATCGCCGTCGATGTAGACCCTTTCGTTACCCTCCAGGAAGCCGAGCGCCGGCCCGGACATGAAGAGGGCGGTGCCCACGTAGTGCCCGGCCCCGACGGTTTCCAGGATTGTGTAATTCCGCCCCGGAGTCGTGGGGTTCTCCCTGCGGAACTGTGCGTGGAAGTGGCGGGTGTCGGCCGGGAGCGAATCGAGGGCGGTGTAGTCGATGTTGTAGTAGAACGCGTCGATCGGCTTGTTCGCCCCGTTGGTCAGCGTCCAGCGGGCGGACTTGTGATAGGGCATCGGCCAATAGCAGTTGTAGCCGCCTGAGTTTTCGTCGAGAGGCATTGACGTGTAGTCGTGCTGCTCGCCGAATCCGACCCCGAAAAAGGCGCCCACCGGACACTCCACGCTCGGGTACTCATCGCCGTCCCAGTACATGCGAAGGATCGCCTGGCTGAGGATCTGGACGTCGATCCGCGGCGCGATGGTCACCCAGAAGCGGTGGACGCAGCCCGCGCCCTGGACGTTGAAGAGCGTCACCGTCTCGCCGGCCTTGAGATGGAGGCAGTCGTCGTTCAGCCCCTTGCGGTCCCAGGAGCCCTCGTGCCGCGCCTTGCCGGGCCGCGGCGCCGCGAGGTTCGACAGGGGAGAGCTGAACGAGTCCGCCTGGGCCAGCGTGAGGGACGGAGTCGAAAGCAGCAGCGCGGCAACCGCCGCGGAAAACAAACGCAGGGGGTTCTTCATGGGGGGTATGAAACGATCCGCCCAGACCATGACAGTCATCGGAGGGGGAGCCAATCCCCAATCAAGGGTTGGCACTGGGCAGTTTGAATAAGACAATTCCGGCAGACGTTTCGAGGTAGGGACGCCCGGCCCGGGCGTCCGGGAATGCTTTTGGGCCCATTCGAGAACCCTTGTCGGATGAAGCCTATTCAAGACGGGTCTGGGGGCTGCGAACAGACCTGATCGTGTTCCCGGACGGGCGGGCCGCCCGTCCCTACCTCGGAACGCGGATAGAGCCGTCGGCCCACAACCAAAACAGGGCTTGATTCCAGTCAAATGGGGGCGATAGGGTAGGTTGTCACTTGACAACCATGCTCACGGAACGGCAGGAAGCGATCTTGGATTTTGTGCGGGAGTACCAGGCGGCGCAGACCGTGCCGCCCTCCACCCGGGAGGTGGCGCGCACGTTCGGGTGCAGCCAGCAGGGCGCCGCCAAGCACCTGCAGGCGCTCGCGAGGAAGGGCCAGCTCGAGAAGCTCGCGGACGGCAAGTGGGGCCTGCAGGCAAAGAGCGTGCAGGGGCACCTGTTCGACATCCCGGTGTACGGGGCGATCCCGGCCGGCCTGCCCTCGATGCAGGAGCAGGAGCCGGAGGAGACCGTCGCCGTGGACCCCGCGGTCTTCGGGGTGCACAAGTCGCAGGCGGCAAACTTCTGGTTCCTGAGGGTGACGGGCGATTCCATGGCCGGGGCCAATATCTTCGACGGCGACCTGGTCGCGCTGACCCGGAGGGAGCCGCGCCCCGGCGACATCATCGCGGCGCTGGTCGACGAGACGACGACCACCCTGAAGCGCTTCGTGAGGGAGCGGGACCGAACGCTCCTGCGCGCCGCGAACCCGCGGTACGCCGACATCGCGCCCCAGAGACTGGAGTCCCAGGGCGTGGTGGTCGGGATGATCCGCCGGAAGTTCGATCGGGATGCATGAGCCTCCGTGCCGAAACCCACCACCATCGCCGCGCTGCGGTCCCTTGTGGCCGCCTGGGCTCCCGCGCCGCACGCGCGGGGCGGGGAGGGGATAGCGACGGGGGTTCCCGCGATTGACGCGGCGCTGGGCGGGGGGCTGCCTCGGGGCCGGGTGACGGAGCTGGTCTCGGCGGCGCCGAGCAGCGGCGGCGAGCTGGTTTTTGCCGCGCTGCTCGCCAGCACCCGGGCCGCGCGCCTGCGGATTGCCCTGATCGACGCGGCGGACGGCTTCGCCCCGAGGAACCACCGGGCGGACCTGCTGCGGCACCTGGTGTGGGTCCGCCCCCGATCGATGCCGGAGGCGCTCGAGTGCGCGGATGTGCTGGTGCGCGACGGCAACTATGCGGTGATGGTTCTCGACACGAGGGGCGTCCCGGCCCGGGTCCTGCGGCAGCAGCCCGCGGGCGCGTGGCACCGGCTCCGGCTCGCGGCGGAGCAGAACCCCGGCGCCGTGCTGGTGCAGAGCGCGGCCGGACTTGTGCCGGCCGTGCCGTGGAGGCTCGTGCTGCGGGCGCCGGCAAGCCTGCGCGACCTGGGCCGGACCCGCGCGGAGCGTGTGGAGGGGCTGGCGGTCGAGGTGGAGCGCGGCCATGCGGGCGCGGGGGAGGAACTCGCCGGATGAAGTTTGCAGCCCTCCTGGTCCGGAACTTTTCGCTGCTGGCGGTGCAGCGTTCCGAACCGGCGCTGGGCGGCCGGCCGGTCGCCCTCGTGGCGGGCGAAGGCCGCAGGGCCGCGGTCCGGGAGGCCTCGCCGGAGGCCCTTCGGGTTACGCCCGGCCTGGCCGTGCCGCTTGCAGCCGCGCGCTGCCCCGGGCTGCTCCTGCGGGAGCGCGACCCGGCCGCCGAGGTGGAGATGCAGCGGCTGCTGCTGGCCGCGGCCTTTGCGCTGTCCCCCCGGGTGGAGTCCACCGCGCAGGGCTGCTGCACGGTGGACCTGCAGGGGGCGGACCCCGCGCGGATGGAGGCCGCGCTGCACAGGCAGGCCCTGGAGCTGAGGCAGCTCGGGGTGCCCGTCCGCATCGGGGCGGGGGATACCCCCCTCCTGGCGCGCTACGCCGCCCGCTGCGCGGAGCCGGTGCTGGTCGTGCGGGAGCGTGCCACCTTCCTCGGGCCGCTGCCGATCGGGTTTGCCGAACCCGCGCCGCAGCAGGCCGCGGTGCTGGAGGGCTGGGGCATACGGACGCTCGGCGGGCTCACCGCGCTGCCCAAGGCCGAGGTCGGCGCCCGGATGGGGCCCGACGGGGTCGCCCTGTGGGAGCGCGCCAACGGCGAGTCCCCGGCCGTGCTCCGGCTGGCCGAGCCCGCGCGCACGTTTGCCGCGACCTGGAATTACGAGCCGCCCGTCGAGTCCGTCGAGCCGCTCCTCTTCAAGCTCCGCCGCTTCGCCGAGCGCGTGGCGCTCGAGCTGCGCGGCGCGGGGTTCGTGGCCGAGTCGCTCTCGCTTTCCCTGCTCCTGGAGGACGAGACGGACCACCACAGGAGTTTCCGGCTGCCCGAGCCGGGGGCGGACGTCGACTCCTGGCTGCGCGTGCTGCAGACGCACCTCGACACGGTGCGGCTCGCGGAGCGCGTGGCCGGCGTCCGCCTGGTCGCGGCGCCCGCCCGGCCGGAGCAGAGGCAGGACGGCCTCTTCGACACCGGGCTGGCCGATCCAAGCTCGTTTTGGGAAAACCTCGCGCGGCTCTCCGCGCTCGTGGGGGACGATCGCGTGGGGACGCCCGTCCCGCTCGACAGCCACGCGCCGGATGCCTTCCGGCTGGAGCGTCCGCACCACGCGGTCCCCGCGCCCGAGGCCCCGCCCGTGCATCCACCGCGGGGCGGGGCGCTGCGCCGCTTCCGGCCCGCATGGCCGGCCCGCGTTCGGTGTGCGGAGACGGGGCCGGTGGCCCTGGAGGGGGCGGTCCACGGCGAGATCCGGGTGAGCCTGGGGCCGCGCATCCTGCGCGGCGACTGGTGGAAGCCGGGCATGTGGGCGGTCGAGATCTGGCAGGTGGAACTCGCCGGCGGGGGGCTGTACCAGCTGACGCGCAACGCCGAGGGCTGGTGGATCGAGGGCGTCATCGACTGATTTCCCATGAGCTACGTGGAGCTCCACGCGCGGAGCGCCTTCTCCTTCCTGCGCGGAGGTTCGTCGCCCGAGGCGCTGGCCCAGGCCGCCGCGGGCCTGGGCCTCCCGGCGCTCGTCCTGTGCGACCGCAACGGCGTCTACGGCGCCGTGAGGCTGCATGTGGCCGCCCGGGAGGCGGGCCTCCGGGGGCTCGTCGGCTGCGAACTCACCATGGAGGACGGGAGCGTGGTGCCCGTCCTCGTCGCGACCCAGGCCGGGTACCGCAACCTGTGCGCGCTGCTCACGGCGGCGAGCCTGCGCGCGCCCAAGGGCGAGGGCAGGGTGGGCTGGAGCGAATTGGACGGGTGCAACGGCGGCCTGCTCGCCCTGACCGGAGACGAGGAGGGGCCCGTCCGCCGCGCATGGCGCGAGCGCGGCCCCGCGGCCGCGGCCGCCGAAGGGGACCGCCTGAAGGGGATCTTCGGGGAGCGGCTGTCCGTGGAGATCCAGCGCCATCTCCTGCCCGGGGAGGAGGAGGAGAACAGCTTCCTTGCGGACTGGGCAGGCAGCGCGGGCGTGCCGCTCGCGGCCACCAACGGCGTCCGCTACGCGACCGCGACCGCGGCGCATGTCCTCGACGTCTTCACGTGCCTGAGGCACCACACCACCCTCGACAGCGCTGGCCGGCTGCTCTCGGCCAACCGCCAGGCGCACGTGAAGTCCGCGGCGCGGATGCAGGCGCTCTTCGCCGACCTGCCCGAGGCCGTGGCTAACACGGGGCGCATCGCGGAGCGGCTGGAGTTCACGCTGGGAAACCTCGGCTACCGGTTTCCGGATTTTCCACTGCCGGGCGGGCAGGACCAGGACGGGTTCCTGCGCAAGGTCACCTACTTTGGCG
>Ga0302320_10000060_pt1 | contig 203340 bp, 160 predicted proteins | sample Bog_T0_3_FD_202130 | JGI IMG/M metagenome (GOLD analysis project Ga0302320, IMG submission 202130) | Peat permafrost microbial communities from Stordalen Mire near Abisko, Sweden - Bog_T0_3 | ecosystem: Environmental > Terrestrial > Soil > Wetlands > Peat | place: Sweden: Abisko, Stordalen... | reverse complement strand
GCCGCTCGCGCGGCAGGATCACGTCGGGTGGTGGGGGATGTGGTGGGCATGTGACCTCCGTTGAGGTCGCCCATTATACCGGGGGAGGGCCGGACAGGGCTTACGCAGCCACCGAACGCTTACGCTCATCACACCACTTTGGCTCGCTCGGCTTCAATCAACATAAGGCACGCTCGCTCCCGCGGCACCATCATCAGTAAAATCCCTGGGGCTCTCAAATCGGCCAGCGTATGTATGAGGCTCCATTCCGCGGCATCCATTACTCGGCAAACACAGTCCTACGGCTCCATTTCGGCCAGTGTCGTTGTCGTCTGGCCTTGGCTCCCGTCCAATTACCCGTCGGCCTGTGTGTGTTCGGCTCCCTCCTTCCGACCCCTACTTCCCCTGCTCCTCTAAATAAGGAACACGAAGGAGCATCACTATGGATTACCCACCATTACTCAACGAAGCACGCGGCGATTACCTCTCAGGCCAAATCCAACAGGCCAAGGACCGATTGCTGGCTGCCAAGCAACTGGTCAATCGCCGCCAGAACGACTTGGATACGCTCAAACGTCAGCAATTGTCGGCGAAGGGATTGGGCAATGACATGAGGGAGGACATTCGGGCGGCGTTCAGGATGGCCTTGAAGCGCTAGGGGCGGAAAATATCACATTTTATCAAAGTATTGGGAAAGAAGGCCCCACAATGGAGACAAGTCACCACCAAAAATGAGCAGTCCTATGAATTGAAGTCCAAATGCCTGCCAAAATGTAATCTGCTTCCAATTGAATATATCAGGAAGCGTTCTATTCCACGCTACCTTCAAAGGCCATGCGCAAATCAGAATAACGACCAGCGACCAGATTACCGAAACCAAGGATACGATGATGGTCGTCGAGGTGCTAGTAGTCATATGGTCTCCCTTTATGAGGGTAGCAAGTAGTCGCAGTCCACAAGCAGACAACTTCCCATGCCATCACCTTCAATCCGCCAACCAAGCACCATGCCCAACCTGAACCTGCTCGACCTTGGCGACACCACGCAACTGGAACACCCCGCGCTTCCAGTCAATCACCCCATCCCGATACGCACCCTGGCCTCGCGCATACCCCTGGGTTGTTATCAATGCCTCGTGTCCTGCTTCCCCAGCGACGAAGAACACGTTTTCCCCAGAGGCGAGCAGCAATGACACCCAGGTATGCCGAGCGCTGTGCGGGCTTCTATCTCCTGGCTTCACTCCACACCGTTTGAGGTAAGCCTTGAGGGTCGTTCCCAGGTGCTTCCGGTTGCGCTTCCTCCAAATGTCGCCGGCAATGACATACCCCATCGGCTGCTTCAATGGCTCCAAGATGGCCGACAACTCCGGCTGTAAGAACACCGTGCGCTCCTTCCCTCGCTTCAAGGCATAGTCGTCGCTCAACTTCACGGCCAACCGCTTCCCGGTGAAGTCCAGATTTTCCCAGCGCAGGTGTAATGCTTCCCCCATCCGACACCCGGTGTAGATGAGCACTGCGAATATCAGGAAGTAGGTATCTCCCTCGCGGCTCCTGTCCAGCAAGGTCCGCAACTCATCCAGGGTGAATATGGGTTTCAGCGGCTTGTCCTCAGTGAAGCGGCGTATCCCAGCGAGTGGGTCCTTGGTCAATGCTCCAACCACCACCCCATAGCGCATCAGGGAGCGGAGATGTTGGAGGAAGCGGTTCTTGGTGATGGGCGAGAGCACCAGACACGTCCTGCGGCGAAACTTGTTGTCGGCGGCGTCGGGATACCAGTTCGCTTTGACCTGGGACAACCACTCGCGCACCACCCCGGCGACATTGGCTCCCTTCAAGTCATCGGCACCAGCGAGCGCGACGGCTTGGCACACCCGCTCAATCTCATCGACGTATCCAGCATTCCGTCCCCGTGCTCTCAACTCGCGGACATACTGTTCGGCAAGTGCGGTGAGGCTTGCTGGTGCGGCGTTGTCCAGGTGAAGGACGAACTGGGCTCGCTTCTCCTCCCCCCAGGCAACTCCCACGGCACGCTCTACGAATGACTGCCCCAGGTATCGGCGGCTGGAGGCGTCCCAGACCCGCACATACCATCGCTTGGCTGGTCGGGTCTTGTTGGTGGCCTCATCGCTCCACCGGTCATAGATGGCGACCCCACGCTGCTTGCTCATGGCCTTCTCCCGTCGGGCAAATGACGGGCAACAGATTGGGGAGCCGGGCGTGATTGCCAAGGCGGGTAGTCAGCAACCGACAGTCTAACCCATTCAACAACAGATAGTTGGGTCTACCGAATGCGGAGCGAGTAAAAACCCCTGGAAAACTGCGGCTTTGGCATCTCCAGCCCGTGATGGTGGGTCGAAGAAAAGACACAACCCGCGTCATGGACGCGGGTTGTGAGGTGGGGTCCCTGACGGGTCTCGAACCCGTTACCTCCAGATCCACAGTCTGGAGATGCGCCCTAAGCGGCTATCGAGGTACAACCAAAACACGGTAAAAATCGAGACAAATGCAAATCGTAACTCCCCGTTACTCCCCCGGTCCAAATAAAAAAGTTGCCAATAGTTGCCAATCGCTGTAGACTCTGGAGGTAGGGGAAACACATGGATCAGGCCACCAAGCTCGCCAAGTTACCGCGCGGATTGATCGTGACCGACGCCTGGCAGGAGTTCGGGCGGAAGGTCGGCAAGCAGTGGCGCGCCCGGGTCCGGGACCGCTTTGCCCGCCGCTATACCTCGGCCATGTTCGCCGACCTGGACAGCGCCATAGCCTGGGGGAAGGGCAAGCTGGTGCGTTTGCAGGCGAACCTAGACACTTCGGCCCATGCACCCCTTGCCGAGGTAGGGGCAGAGTATGCGGAGGAGCTGGACGGCCAGAAACTCAACGAGGACCATATCGCGGAGGTGCGCCGCATCATCGCCGCTGCCGTGGCTGACGGGGTGACGGACATCAATGACCGGGGCTTCCGCCGCCAAGTGCTGGCGTGGTTCAATGGCCTAAAGGCGCTCAAGACCGGGACCGACAAGGACGGCGCAGAGGTAGTCCGTAGGACAACCCAGCTCACCCTGAGCCCGAGGACCAAAAACCGATACCTCGGCCATCTCAAGGCGGTGACCGCCTATGCCGTGCGCCGCCGCCGCGTCCTGTTCGACCCCTTGGCCGACCTCAGCGGCGAGACGGTGCCGGACACCATCAAGCCAACCCTGTCCGTGGCTGAGCTGCGCACCCTGCTGGGAGAGCACAGGGACCCGGGCAATCAGGTATGGCTGTGGGTAGCGGTAATGATCTACACTGGTTGCCGCGAGAGCGAGGCGTTACACCTGCGCTGGGAATGGATCGACTGGAAATCCAAGCGCATATCCATCAAGGTTCACGCGGACTATAAACTAAAGCGCCAGAAGGAGCGCACCATTCCCTTACAGGATGAACTGGCGGACATCCTGCGCCCGCTCAAGGGCGACATAGGCTGGATTTTCCATGATTCGGCCTTCCGCGATGCGAATACCAAGAGCCTGTGGCAGCGGTTTCGCAAGCTGCTCAAGGATGCCGGACTAACGCCGGGTGACAGAAGCCCGCATAGCGCAAGACACGGGTATGCCTGCCTGATGCTTGCCAGCCGTGAGGACGTTTTCAGCATTTGCCGCGCCATGGGGCATAGCGACCTCAAGATGACCGAGCATTACAGCCGCGAGAGCGAGGGCGCGCGCGACGTGGCCGTGAAAGAGGGTTGGAAGCCGGGCGAAATACGCCTGTGCCCTACCATGCCCGCTGCCACCGGATCGACCGAAGGGAACGCAAAATGAGCACCGCCACCACTACCGAACCAGCCTGGAAAGCACTCGACACCATCGCCAGAAGCAAGCGTGCGACATGGCTCGCCGCACAGCAGGCCCGCAAGGACGCTCAGGCCGCAGAAAAGGCGGCATTCAAGGCATGGGACACAGCGCAGCGCGATTACATAGAGGCGCTCTCCGGCAGGCGCCCACCTCCGGATTGCAGCGTTTGATATTTTTTGGCGCCCGTAATCCGCTACCTCAGATCACAAGATGGCACGTAGCATCCACACCAGGCACCATCGCTTGCAAGCACCATAGCTATCAACTCCAGCGACCGAGAGCCGATCCGGTCGCAACAAAATACTTCATTTTGATATTTTTATTTCGGGCGGGATTCCGACTTTGTATTCTCTGCTTATTTGATGAACTCTTACCGCAAATTCGTCTCCGTTGCCGGTGCGATTGAAATTTACTTCCCATTTATCTAATATGGAAAATCCATCGGCACTAATATAAGTAATGTCATAAGTTAGTTTTTCGAATCTACCATATACTAAGGGATTTAGAACAGAGAATTCATAGCTATGATTGAATGTAATTGGAGCTGGTGCAGTGAATGCCCCTGTCTCAGAATTGCTTGTCAATTTTGCAATCGTGCTAAACGATGGTGACATGCCGACATTTATTAATGAAAATGTACAGGCAAGTGCGTGTCCTTCCATTCGGTTTCCTATTATTCTGCGATTCTTGCAATCTAAATCTATAACTGGTAATTTATTTTCTATGATTAGTTTCCGCAAAATATCCGAAGATGCACTTAGTTTCAGGTCATGCCTTACTATTTCGCTTAGATCAACCGATGTTCTAAACGTAGTAACCCAATTATTTTTTCCGCCTGGATCTAGGTCAACGCGATTCTTTATGAAATCAAATAGACCATGGGAATTCGCCTCTCTCGCCCATGGACATTTTATCTCAACGCCAGTATTTCTACGCCATATGTCAAATTCAGCATATAATTTATCCCTAACGTAGAAATATATTGGCTTTTTATTCTTTATCGCTTCCTCATATTCCAGAATAGTTGCTGTTTTCTTTGGATGGCCAATGACTTCAAGGGTTGGTCCGCATCTCTGAGATAAAATAACCAACAATACATCAGACTGCCTGACATTGGTTAGACACGTTTCAATCGAATTTTGATTGGGGGCTATATCGAATGAGCATGTTGGGTCCTCTGAAAGAATACCCTCAAGGCCCATTTCGTCGATCATGGCCTTTATTTCTGCACGGGTATCAATCAAATCATAGCATGGAGAGCTGATAAAGATTTTCATATTATATTCACCTTTTTTTTCGATTGGTGATTGCTCGAACGGTTATCTTTCGCGTTGTTCGCTTTTTGATTCACTCGGTTTTGGCGGATCATCTAGAGTTGATGCCAATTTTCTGATTTCATCAGTGACCTCATTATATGCGGCAAGTATTGCATCTTGGATGGAAGATGAGGTGGAAGTCGGAGTGGGGATAACCGCTTTAGTCAGTCTCGCCAATGCTGCGACCAGTGGTACAGCGTCTTTCCCGAATGCGCGATCTACCAGCAGTCTAGTGGAATTTATTTCGATGCCGGTATCATCTACCTCCCTTGAGTAATGGCGAAGTTGCAATCTTGTTTCTTCCAGCTCCCTCCCCTTGGCCTCACGATCCATTACTGGTCGCAATTGTATTTCTGCCTGAAGCATTGGAATTTTATTGCCCAAAATGATAAAATTGGTGGCGCGATGCCAAAAACGCTGGCTCACTTCGCTGGCACGGATTAGTGAATCGGTGCGATCCTTCCTGCGTTCATCGCGCCTTGAAAACCACCATGTAAGGTAAACGAGAACCAGGGGGGTGATAAGCGCGCCAATGGCACAAACGCATGTTGCAATTGCGGTTATCCAATCGGTGACGCTTGGCCCCCCAAGGTGTTCAGCGACGTGAGGGGCGGGGATGAGCGCGGGCGGGATGGGTGGTACAGCCATACGCAACCTGTACCCGCCAATGGGGTATTGGCAACCTCAAGACACAGGCGCTTGAGGTTACTTGACAGAATAACCCGAATAATACCGGGTTTTAATCGAAAATGTGGCCGCCTCCTGGCAACATATCGGCAACAATTATTGCCGACGAGGCCATTTCATGTCCCAGTGACCCGGAATTATGGGACAAATCGGTATCATGTCTTTTCAGTCGGACAACTAGATGAGATAAAACGCCGGAATATTATGGGTTTAAAATGTCTCTATATAGATAGGGCAAGGGGTTACGTCGTAAAATGCCTCCTGGTGCCTCCCGGTGCCTCCCGGACCGAGCACTAGTTGTCGTCACTCACCGCCATTCCACCCTACCCAGCAATCCGGGAGGCGGCAAATGAACAGGAACATTGAGTATCTAGCGCAATATTGGCACCTGACTAGGCAAACCACCAGGGGCAAGGTCATGCGGTATCGCTCCCAGCTGAGGGCGTTCCGCGTAGGAAGGCGCTGGCTAGTCCCTGACGATGCCCTGCGCGAGTTCACCGCTTCCGGCGGCGCCCCTGGGGTCAAGTCGTGAGCGCCGGGCCTGGCGTGGGTGTTACTGTCCTGACCACGGCGGAATTGATCGACCTCCTAGAGCGGGCGGCCGAGCGCGGCGCCATCAGGGTCATTGAGATGACCAAGGCCAGGGAGGCAGCGGATGCCCGGCCCATCAGCGCCAATCGCGCGGCCAAGCTGGTCCGGCGCCGCCGGTCGGTTGTCCTGGCTGCCTGCCGATCCGGCGAGCTGCCGGCGGTGCAGACAGCGGGAGGCAGGGGTGGGCGGCCCGAATGGCGCGTGAGGCCGGCGGATCTAATGGCCTGGGCATCAGCCTAGCCGACTGATGCCTTGTTGGGCAGACCAGCGGACGCATACAATCGTGGCATAGCGGGGCAGCGGCACCGCATGAAAGGGAAAGCGATGAAAAGCACTTTGACAACGGGGCAACTTAGCCGAGCGACCAAGATCCCCCTTGGCACAATAAACAACTGGTGTCGCAGCGGCAAAATCCAGGCTTGCCAGCCGATGCCGGGACTTCGCTGGCGGGTTCCACTGGCCGAGGCGCAGCGGATTTGCGCGCTCGCCGGGGTCACCCTTGAGCCCGCGGCCTAATCCATGATCCAGGCGCCGGTCATCAGCAAATGGCTACGCTGTACGCGCTGCCAAACGCTCACCCTCAGGGGCCATGCCGAGACGGCGGGCATCGATGGGATTCCGCGGTGCGCAGGCTGTGGGCATCCGGCGCGAGTCGTAAATCTATCCGCTGAGCGCGCCGACAGAAAGCGCCTGGCATCGGGAGATCGGGAAATCTAAAATGGACGTAACTGGCGATTTGGTTGAGCGTATGAAATGGCAAAAAGCTGTGGCTGCCGCGAAATTGCCGGCCACTGGCTATCGGGTTGCCATGCTCATTTCCGCCGCCGCTGTGCATGGAACTTTTTGGCAGTCAAAACGGACGGTAGCCGAGGCCCTAAACTGTGACGAGGCACGGCTAGTCCCCGCCTTTAGGTCACTCATTGCCCAGGGCTTTATGTACAAGGTCGGTGAGCACGGCTGCGCAGGTAAGGCGACAAATGAATATCGCCTTGCGATATCCCCTGCGAAAGCCGCACCCCCTGCGGAAAGCGCACCCCCTGCGGAAGTCGCAACGGCACCCCCTGCGGAAAGCGCAATTGACCCCCTGCGGAAAGCGCACCCCAAGGATAGTAAAGAAGAAAGAAACAAGAGGGGGGGATTGAAAAACCAACCCCCGTCCGGCTCCGCCCTCCCGCCTGCGGAGGCGGTAGGCGCGCCGGACAACGCAGAGACGACAGCCAAGCTCAGGCTCCTAAGATCGCTCGGCGCATCCATGGCCATGGGAACACAGAGTATCGAAACGGAATGGAATCCCCTTGTTGAGGCTATCTCTGAGGCGGATATCCCGGCAATATGCGCCAGGGTAAATGGAGCCCTAACGCCCCGTCATTTTGCCACAGCCGCGAGGGCTTGTAATCGAAAGCCCGACGACATCGCGCCGAAGGCCCCTAATGTTCGCGGATGGCTGACGAAACAGACTGGCGTGACCTGGACGCGGGAATGCGCCACCAATGCGGAATTGACCAAGTGGCTATCGGTCTATGGCGATAGGGCGCTAATCGACATGACTAGACATGCCATTCAATACAACCTCCCGGTGGCTAAAGCGCTGGCCAAGGAATGGTACAAGGGGCGGTCAAATGGCGATGGCGGCTGGGATGTATACCGGCCAAAGGAAAAACTTCCCAGCCGGCTGAACGAGGTCCAGGTGCAAGATATCCTAGATGGATCTACCGTGGATGAATTACAGTGCCGCCAGGGGGCCGCCGCAGCCACGGAGGCAGAGGATAAGATGCCAATCGTCATTTCTTCCCAAGCGCGCCATTAAAGTCCTTGATAAAGCCTCCTAGGGCCACCATGCAAGAATCCGACCATGAAGTGATAGCGATAGCAGACCCCGAGGCGCCGTCACCCAACGGGGCAAACGGCGAGGGGTATACCGGACGGGACAAACAGGGTCGGTTTAAGCCCGGCTGCAAGGGCGGCCCCGGCAACCCTCTCGGCCGTCGCTATGCACAATGCACCCGCGTCCTGCTTGAGACGATCAGCGATGACGACATCGCCCAAATCACGCGCACCCTCGTCGGCCAAGCCATCGCTGGGAACACCATCGCGGCCAAGGTACTCCTGGATATGGCGATCAAGAAGGTTCCCGCATCGGATACGATTATCCGCGTGGCAAGTGATGGCACGACAAGCGTGTCCATTAATCCCAACATGGGCGAGCGCGAATGGGAAGAATTTGGGCTCGCGCTCAAACGCGCCAGGGCGATGAGCCGGCGCGAGGAAATCCGCCTGCCCAGGATCCCGATTCCTGGTCCCTATCCGGCCAATGCCGAGGGGCCAGAGCCGCCAGAGGCAATTCATCAAAGAGCGTTCTCGCTTGGCGTGATAGCGCAAATTGCTCAGCAGAAGAAGGAAGCAGAAGACGCCATAACCACCGCGGAGGAATCACCATGATTGAAAACTTGTCGGTTACCGATTCAGAGCTTACCGCACAGGTCAATACCCTAACGGAAAAGTTGAGCGGCAGCCTGCCGCTGCACCGTCTGCTTGTACTCTGGCGACTGTATCAGAACGATTATGAAGGACTGGGAATTGCCGATGAAATCACCGTCGATGTATCCAACGAAGCGCGACGGCAATTCCTGATCATTATTCGCGATCGGAAGTTGGAACTCGACGCAACTGTAGCAAAGAGGCGGCGGAATGATCGCGCTCGATAAGCTGAAAGCCGCAAGGCCAGTCATCAGGCACATTGGCGTCACCGATACTGGCGACCTGATCCTAACTCGGATTTTCGGTAAGGCCCCGAAATGCCATGAATGCGGTTCGCGCAAAACGCGGAGAATACGTGGCGAGCGTGGGGGGCATCGTTCGCGGCGCCGCTGTCTGGATTGCCAGCGAGTATCTTGGTATGATCCGGTTGCGTTCGAGATCCTTCGACCCAACGCGGCAGATTCATATACGGTGAACGCGGCCGGGCTACTCGCGGTAGCCCCAAAAAACCTTGCAATCCCGATTCCCGCCGTGGCATAGTGCGCGCATCTACCGGAGGTCATATGGACAGGGCAACAATCGCTGGGCATTTGCAGAAGAATAAGGACATGCAGGCTCGGCTTGCGGAAACCAGTCGCCGGCTTGTAGAGGCCGAGGGGTCGGCAGCTAACCGCCAGGCCCTGGCCCTAATCAATGCGACCGCCTATGACGCGAGGGATGATCTTGCGGAAATCGCTGCGCTTCGCGGCGAGGTCGCTGCCCTACAGCGTGCCATTGAATTGACTGCAATCTCCCTGGATGCGGCCATTGCATCCGAGAAGCAGCGCAGAATCAGCGCAGCGGGTGCGGCCTTTGCTCAGGCGGTACAGGCGCGTGATGCCGACATTAGCCGAGCCATGGCGGCAATTTGCGCGGGCCTTGAGCGCTTACAGGCTCAGGGTGTGCCCGCCCCGCAATTTGCGCGCTGGATTGCCGTCCAGGGCCCGGCCTATCTTCATCACACCATCGTCACGGAGGCAATGCAGGACGGCATTGCCGACCTCCAGCGTGCGCAGAATGAATTGCAGGCAGCGACGGGGAACGGCACTTCAAATGCCATAGGTGAAGTGATCCAGACCGCGCTTCCGATTCCGCAGCGTTCAGCCATTGACGAGATGGCCGAGGCGATGCTGCCGCTTGTGATCACAGAATAATCAACAACACGGCCCATTGCGGCCAAGGGAGGATGTAATGGGCAAGTCAATGTCGTGCGATCAGGTTTTCAACAGCATGAAGCGAGACGGCGGCGCGGTGAATAACGCCATGAATAATATCGACCAGGCCTATGCGGAGTCGTTCTATGAACCGCTGCCCAAGCCCAAGCTGGTTGATGACAATGCGGCGAGGATCCAAGCAGCCTTAGCCGCCACCGCCGCTGCTAATCCGCCAAACGATAGCCCGAACGGTCTTCAGCCGGGTAGTAACGTCGGCGGCTTCGACGGATTCAGCGGCGGTAGGGGGTAGCAACCGCCCGAATCTTTGCACCGCAAGAGGTCTGGTCTGGAGGCGGTTTTCATGGTTCCACTGATGGGCCGGCCTCTTGCGTGCATTTTTCGCTGACGATTGGCAACAAGTTGGCAGGTTCAATCCCATTTTGAGGAGCATTCATGCCCGATTCCCCCTCGCTTCTCGACAGCGCAGTAAGCGCCATGGATTCATTCTCCAAGGCGAATGCGGGCAGGGAACTGCCCCCCGCCGTCAAGAATGCCTGGGGCACCCTGATAAAGGAAATCGGTCAAGCCGAGGCCACGGCCGATGGCATCAGCGCCGGGACGATCATGCTGATTGATCGGTACAAGGATTTGAGCGGGAAAGAGCAGGCGGCTTTCTGGAAGGGCGGCGGCAAGGTCATCGATTGAGCGCGAGTCCATCCCTTCTCCGTAACATCCCTATGTGCCGCAACCGTAATACGCTATTCCAGTTTATGGTGTTCGGCATCCGTACCAATTATTATCGAAGCGATGCCTTCTGATGAATAAAGGAGATCAAGCGAGCTTTCCGATTTAGTAACTAATCGAATTATTATCGACTTACCTTTTTCAAGGGCATTCAATATTGCGATGCGGCCGTCCTTATGGAAGAAAAGACTTCCGCCATTTCCCTTTGTTCCCATAACTTCAATTGGTTTTTCGCCTTCAACTTTTAAATCAATATGGTATCCTTCGTTTATGTAAATTGAATCGACATCCGCAGGGGAAAGATAGATTTCAATATTTTCTCCGGTGTATTGTCTTATTACCAGAGAAATCGGAAATTTATCCGAACTTTTATTTGCCATAACAAGTTTTGCATCCTGTTGGGCAACCAGCGAAGTCCCCTTAATTGGATCTGTAAACCTATTCAATATCCAATTTTTACTTGTCACTGATTCATTAAGCGGGAGCCAATCACCATATAAGACGCGCATGGGCGGTGGTTTTACCGGTTCAGTTTTTAATATTGCAATGGCTTCCGGATGGGAAATCGGTTGGATTCGAGTTACCGGTGGATTTGTTAGCGAGATTAGAGTTATAATCGTGGCAACAAATCCACCGGCAACGGCGCCGCAGGAAAAGAAAATGACATTTTTCCTCCACATACCCTGGAGCCTCCACTGGGTAATCTATATTTGGTCAGACCAAATGAAACCCCCAGATTCAGGCGCGCCGGCCCCCTAATGCGGCTCTGGCGCATATTCCCGCTGGATCTTGGATGCCTCGCGCTTTGCTGATCTACCATTCTCTGTCCGTTCATGGAATACATTGTCTGATATATCAAAAATTGCTAGAATTGCCGCCATAAATGCATGCAAAATTCCGCCGGCTATAATAGAAATAATGGCATAAAGCGAGTATAGGGCAATAGACCACGCTCGCTCATTCTCGAAATGGCTTACCATTCCAGGTACATTAGATGCCGCAAAGACGAAAAGCAAAGCAGCTCCAACCCATCCAAATGCCTGAATTATCCCAATGAATCCGCGGGATATCTTGTATTGGCTGACTTCATTTCGAGGTATCACTTAAATAACTCCTGATTTACAGGTTATTTAACTTTGTGATGGCGGCCTGTAAATCTTTAGTCTCCTTCGTCAGTTCCTTCATTCGCAGCACAAGGTGTATTAGTACCTTCCTAATTGTTTCGGATAACTCTAGGCATTTAACCTCCTCGTATTGATGAACGCCTAGGCTCAATGCGCGATGGATCAGAAGGAATGAATTGTGTCCAGATATATATAACGACCTCGGAATCATGTCCTTTATTGCGTCAATGCTGGCCGAAAAGGAAACTAGACCCTTGCATTTTTCAACCTCCGAAATCGTTTCTGATGCAATATTTTCTTGTTTCATTACTGAGATTAGTAGATCAATTAATGTGGTCCTCTGATTTTCCACGACTCTTCTGTAATAAACAAATGCCCCTATCCCAAATCCAAGTTCCTCCAGTTCATTGCCCTTTAATAACATTTCCCTATCAGATTGTTCACTTAGACAGCGCAAGACATTATTTGGTATTCTGCATCTAAATCTTGGCTCCTGTCCTATTTTCTTGAAAGTGCAATTATCTCCATCCGGGATTGATAGTGATAGCGAATATACAAACACTTTTTCCCGGCAATGCCTACATTTATAGTGTAAATGGAAAAAGGTTGGATGATTTATCGCAACATCGATGCTCGTATCGAATATTGTCTGGCCCTGGCAATTTTCATTATCGCAATCCAATTTTACTGAGGGGAAATTAATGTACCTTATCGAAGTATTCGGACCCGACTTTGATGGAATGGTAGCCGTTGCAAGATGGAGTTCCTTGCCAATTGATCCATTTTCAATGAAATCTTTAAGAAACCCGTTTGCCCGTTCATAGTCTGGGGGAATAGCAACGGCTGCCCCATCGAATAAATTGCCTAACTTTCGCATTGGCATTTCCTGATCTCCCGCGGTTTCCTTGAATTTTCGTAAATGCCCTATCCTCGAGTGCGCCATAATGCGCAATTGGGTATCGCTAGTGTGCAAGCTAGGCCGGATGTAACCACTTCAATCGCCAATTATTGCCACCAGTTTCCTCCTTGTCGCGAGCCCATTACTCAGGGACAGGTGGGAACCACTGGACCATGGCACCGAGTCAAATTGTTGCCGATAAGTTGCCAATAAATGGGAAAATGGGACCTCATTGCCGCTAGAGCCAAATAGCATAACCCGCGTCGACGACGCGGGTTATGCAGTGGGGTCCCTGACGGGTCTCGAACCCGCTACCTCCAGAGCCACAGTCTAGCGCTCTAACCAAATGAGCTACAGGGACCACGTAGTGGGGCCGCACGATAAGAAAGATGCCGGCGGAGTCAACGCATGCTCAGCGGATCACCCTCCCTGCCATGGCGCTCCAGGAGGACCAGCCGCCCTCCCGGGTCGCTGTCATCAAGCAGTTGCGGATACGGGCCTTAGAACTGCGGACGGTAGCGATGGCGCGCTGTCATCTGCGCCAGGGCGGCAGCCCACCCTCCCCGGACTAGCGTAGGCACGATTTGCAAAGATCCTCTACGTATAAACCGGTGAAGCCCCCTCGTCTCGCCCGTGGCTGTGCGTGCATGCAGCGCCAGTGTCCAGGTCCTGCCGATGGAGCTGTCATCACTCTATCATGTGTTCGAGGCATTATGCCTCGAACAGCGATCGCCCACGCAGGTCGGCCAAGACGCCGGCGCCGCGAGCGAGCACGAAGGTCACTCCATGTCCAAGCCTGACGAATCACGGTCGGCCCTCTTCGATGCAAGGACGGTGACCGCGGCGGCCCTGGTCAGGCCTCCCAGCAAGGATCAGCCGGACCTCCGCTGGAAGCGGGGCACGACCGGGCTCATCGGACGCTGGATGAGCCATCCCTGGAGCATGCTGGTCATCATCCCGGGGTTGATGCTGCTTGCCGGAGGCAGCCTGATCGGGCTGAGCCGGCTCAGCCTGGAGGAGGAGAATGGCCAGAATTGGCGCGATCGCCTCGGCGACGATTCGGCGACCATCGCCGAATCCGCCAGCCAATGCCTCGCCCAGGCCTATCCCCTGCTCCAGGCGATCGCCACCAGCTGGGAGTACCCGGATTACGACCCCGAACGGTATGCCAAGACGATGGCCAGCCTGCTGGCCGCCCGGCCGGGGGTCAGCGCCCTGAGCGTGATCGATGAGCACGGCATGGGCCTGCGGGTGATCAAGGCCCCCGGACCTGGCGGCGTCCGCTTCGAGCATTATTCGCCCATGCCGGTGGACGCACAGGCCTCAGCCACCTTCCGGCCGCCTGCCGACGAGCTCGTCGTCATGGAGGGCAAAGAACAGCGCCTCCTGGACCTGACCGAGGCCGACCAGCTGCCGCACTGGAGCGCTCCCTACCGCTCGCTGCGCTCGGGCCAGATGACCCTCTGCTGCGCCCAGGCGATGGAGATCCACGTCCCGCAGCCGGAACGCGGCATGGCGATGGTCGAATTCAATGCCCGGGGGATCGCACGCGTCATCAATGGCGTGTCGCCGCACAGCAGCGATTCCAAGCCCTTCATCTTCACCGCCTCCGGCGAGATGCTGGTCGCACCCGCGGCGCCGGCCGAGCAGGGCAGCAGTGCTGATTCCGGACCGCGCGGCTTCGCCGACGCCTTGGCGCAGCTGCCGGGGCCTGGCGAGGTGCGCTTCCTCGACCATTCCAACGTCGGACTGCCGGTATTGGCCGCCATCCGCCAGATCGACCTGCGCCATGGCCCCGTACTGTATGCTTCGATGGTCGCCCCGATCACCTCCCTGGCCGCGTCGACCAAGCGGCTGGTGCATACCTCCCTGCTCATCGAGCTCGCGGCGGTCCTCGGCGCGGCCCTGGTCGGCCTGCTCCTGACCAGGCTGCTCACCCGCCAGCGCATGCAGGTGCTCTCCGCACGCGCCAAGGAACAGGAAGCACGCGAACGCCTGGAGGCGCTGGGGAGCTACACCCTGATCAAGCGCCTGGGCTCTGGCGGCATGGGCGACATCTGGCAGGCCGAGCACCATCTGCTCGCCCGGCCCGCGGCGCTCAAGCTCATCAGCCTGGATGCCATCGCCGGCACCAGCAGCGAGCGCGAGCTGACGCGCGTCCGCTTCGCGCGCGAAGCGCGTGCGACCGCCAGTCTGCGCAGCCCGAATACCGTCACGGTCTACGATTTCGGTTTCACCCGAGATGGCTCGTTCTTCTACGCCATGGAGCTGCTCGACGGCTTCGACCTGGAACGCCTGGTCGCGCTGCATGGGGCCCAGCCACCTGGACGCGTCATCCGCATCCTGATGCAGGTATGCCACAGCCTGGCCGAGGCGCATCAGAACGGCCTGGTCCACCGCGACATCAAGCCGGCGAACATCTACCTCTGCCGCCTCGGGCTCGAGGTGGACGTCGCCAAGGTCCTCGATTTCGGTCTGGTCGCCGACCGCCAGGGCGCCGACCGCGCTTCCTCGGGCGGGATCATCCAGGGAACCCCGGCATACATGGCCCCCGAGCAGGCCAAAGGCCTGCCGACCGATGCGCGCTCGGATCTCTATGCCCTGGGTGGCGTCGCCTATTGGCTGCTCTCCGGCCACACGGTGTTCGATGAGGACGATTCCTACCGCATGCTCCAGCGGCAGATCAACGACCCGCCGGCGCACATCGCGCTGGCCGCGGGCAAGCGCCTGCCCAAGGATCTCGGCGACCTGGTGATGGCGCTGCTGAGCAAGGAAGCCGATCGCCGCCCGCTCAGCGCGCTGGCGGTGATCGCGACGCTGCAGCGCATTCCGCTGGATGACCAGCTCGCCTGGAGCGAGACGCAGGCCCAGGCCTGGTGGGCCGCCCATCAGCCGGCAGCGCATCCCCCCGCCGCCATCATGCAGGAATCGCGGACCGCCACCATCCGCATCAGCGAGCCGCTCATCCGCTGAGTCCATCCCTGCCGCGCCAGCATTCCCTCTCCCGAGGCACCCCGTATGGTGGCATCGCCGATGGCCGGATCACCCGCACTGGAGACCCTGACCCTGCTCCAGGGCGCCGTGCACACGGTCCGGATCAGCTGGCAGACGTCCCGCGTGCCGCCGGAGACCACCGCCTGGAGCGGTAACCGGCGGTCCTCTGGCCGGTATCCCCTGATGGGCACGCCACTCCGGCCCGGCCCTGCATCCGCTCACCAGGACTGCCACGTGCCATGCACACCATCGCTCCCAGCTGGCGAGATGCGCTCCTGGCACCCCCGCGGCCCGCGACAGAGCCGCAGCGCGCGATGACCGGCAGCATCACCTCCGGCACCGCCGAGAGCGATCGCGCCGACGTCGAGCGCGTGCTGTCAGGCGACCGCGAGCACTTCGCCCAGCTCATCGACCGCCACCAGGGCCGCATCATCAGCCACCTGTCCCGCCTGGCCGGCCGCAACGCGGCCGAGGATCTCGCCCAGGACACTTTCGTGCGCGCCTATCAGGCCCTGGGGCGCTATGACGCGACCTATCCCTTCCGCGGCTGGCTGCTGGTCATCGCCACGCGCCTGGCGGTCAATCACCTGGCGCGGCGGCGCGAGCAGCCCCTTGGCGACGGACTGCCGGTCCCCCAGGCCGAAGCTGATCCCAGCCGTCCGCTCAGCGAGCAGGATGCCCTGCAGGCGCTCACCCTCCGGCTCGAGTCCGCCCTCGCGCTCCTGGCCCCCGACGCCCGCGCCCTGTACGAGATGCGCTTCCGCCAGGAGATGGGCATCGACGAGCTGGCGGTCCATTTCGGCATCAGCACCAATGCGCTCAAGGTGCGCATCCACCGTCTGCGCACCCAGCTGGCCGAGCGTCTCGGCCTGGCCACCCAGGAATGAGGGACCCCCCCATGCACGATACCGACCGCCTGCTGCAGCAGCTCATCGACCACCCGCCCCACGATCCGCCGTCTGCGAGCGATCCCGCCTTCACCGCCGCGGTGTTCGGACGCATCCGCGCCAGCCCGGCGCCGAGGAGATCCACGACGCAGCTGCTGGCCTGGAGCCTGGCCGGAGCGGCCTTGGTGTCTGCCGCGCTGCTGCTGGGCCTGTCTCCCACCGACGAGATCTTGTCCCTGGCCGCACCGGCCGATCCCACGGCGCTCGCAACCCTGGCCGAGATCCTCGTGGCTGGCATGGTCATGGGCATCGGTCTGCTGGCTGCGCGGCGGAGCCTGGCATGAACGGCTTCATCGCCCCCCTCGCCTCCCTGCTCGGTGCCGGCTGCGCCGCCGATGCCCCCGAGGCAGACCCGGTAGCCGCCGCGGCGGAGCATCCCCATGCGGGATTCGCCTTCATCACCTCGATGGGCGGCCATCCCGGGGCGCTGATCTCGCTCTTCGGCTTCGCTCTGCTGGTATTCCTGCTCGCCCCCGAGCGCAACCGCCTCGCCGCCGAGCGCGCCTGCGAACGGCCGCTGACCTGCGTCGCCTGGGGTGCGCTCCTGCTGCTGCCGCCCGCCCTGGCGCTGCTGTGGGTCCTCCACCATACGGTGGCGTTCCATGGCCGTGGGGTGCTCGCGGTCTACCTGATCATCGCCTCCGCCGCCGGCCTGTCGGTGTGCGCCCGGGCGCTGGCCGAACGCGCCGCACCCCAGTGGTCGGCGATGGCGCAGGTCCTGGTGGGTCTGGCGGCGCTGGTGCTGAGCCTGGCCTGCGTGCTCGGATTGCCGGTGCTGCTGATCGCCGCACCGCTGGGTCTGGGTGCCTGGATCAGTGCGCGGGTGCGTCAAAGCGCCCCGTGAATGGACCCAGGGGCACGCAGCCCGGGGTTCGCGAGACCTCGCCCAGGAGGTTGGCCGAGACGGCGATGCGCCCGAGCGCGAGCGTGTTTTTGATGCGCACCATGGTCACCTCGCCGAACGGCACGCCGGGGACGCAGCTCGCCGCCGCGAGGATGGCCTCGTCATCGCTCGGCAGGGCGAGCGGGATGCGCCCGCCCGCCAGGCTGCCGCTGGTCAGGACGTTGGTCGCGGTGACCCGGCGATCGATGGCGGCGAGCACCCGCTCGCTGATGATGTCGGCCATCCCCAGCCCGGTGGCATTGCCATGGGTCTGCTCGGTCAGCCCGAGGACCACGATGCGCCTGATCAGCGGGCCATCGAAGCCCGCAGGCCGGCCGCCTTCGCCGCGGCCGGTGATGTTGGGGTCCATGCCCACCCCGCTGATGTCCTTGCCGAACTCCTCGATCACCAGCACATCGATGCGCGGGAGCAGCAGGCGCGGCATCAGCCGCCGACTGAGCTCGAGCAGCTCGGGTTCGCGCGCCATGATGCGTTCGCTGGCGACCGCCTCGAGGTGCGCGATCGCGTCGTTGGCGTTCTCCACCACCGCGATCGCGCAGGCGATTGTGCCGCTGCCAAGCACCGCCTCGCCGGCCGCAGGGATGAGCTCGGCGAAGCGCTCGTAGCCTTCGCGATGGTAGCGTGAGCAGCCGGCATGCTTGCCCAGGCCGATGCTCAGCATCTTGCAGATGCCGCTCTCATAGCGGCCACGAAAGCCGGTGTGCGGCTTGACCCGCACCACCGGGATCACCGCATCCGCCGCCGCCGCTGCGGCATCCAGGTGCACCGGCAGGGCATCCCCCCCCGCGGGGGCGCGCCGGTAGCTTCCGGTAAGCGGATCGCGCTCGAGGTGCGCGACCACCGTGGTGGCCATCGAGCTGACGACCGGCGCGCCGACGGTGCGCTCCTCGATGCCGAGGCGCGCGAGCACCTCGCGCTGCCCCTCGGCGGTGGCGCCGCCATGGGAACCCATCGCCGGCACGATCACCACCGTCATCCCGAGCCGCTTGAGCTCGGCGACCAGGGTCGCGACCAGCAGCTGCAGCTCGGCGATGCCGCGGCTGCCGATCGCCAACGCTACCCGCGAGCCTGGAGGCAGGCGGGCCCTGATGCCAGGGTCGGCGAGCGCCGCGCGCAGCGCCGCGGCGGGATCACCGATGGCGGGCGCCTGGAAGCGCTGCTCGATCAGGGAGAAGTCTGGCAGGCGCAGGCGGGAGAGGCCGACGAGCAGTTCGGACATGGCGGAGTCAGTGGCCGGTGCCGCGACGCGGGTCGGTGCCGGCGATGATCTCATCGACACCATGCTGGTTGAAGCCCTTGAAGCCGGCATTGCGCTCCACCAGCTCGAGGTGGGAGCCGAGCGCGCCCTGGCTACGGAAGCGCTGCGCCTGGTCGGAGGTGATCTGGCGGTTCTGCACCAGCGGCTCGAGGCGCTCCTCGCTCACGCGCCACAGCTCGCCCTCGGTGAAGGACTGCTTGAGATGGGGGAGCTCGGAGAAGGGCGGCATCGACCTGACCTGCTCATGCGCCAGCAGGGCGGTCGCTGCGGTGATGTCGACCCGGCAGGCGAGATGGTGCATGCCGGCGGAAAACAGCGACTCCCCGTGCAGCGCGCACCACAGCCCGACGGTGCCCAGGCTGCGCACCCCGCCATCGTCCGGGAACGGCTGGTGGGCGAAGTCCTGCCTCAGCTCCTCGGCCGACATGTCGACATCCGCGAACACCACCACCCCGGTGACCGGCTGCTCGAGCACCTGCGCCCCCCAGCCGGCCGTGGCCCCGGGATAGAAGCGCTCGCGGGGACGCAGGCCCAGCCGTTCGAACAGCGCGATCATGCGCGCGAAGCACCGCCGCGAGGAACGGTAGGTATGATGGTCATGGTTGGCCCAGCCCAGGCCGACGGCATCCTGGTGCGCCTTCTGCACCCGCCCGGCGCGGTTGCGCCGCTGCCAGAAGTCGCGCTCGGCGGCGAAGAAGATATCGCAGGCGAGATCGCGCCCGCAATCGGCGATCGCATGGCTGAAGAGATGGTCGAGCTCGCGGAATGCCACCTCCTCGTCGCCCTGGTCGCGCCGGCGCAGGCGGAGCGATTCGAAGTGGCTCTGGCCCGCGAGCACCGCGGCCGGGCTCGCGGGAGAGACCTGGCTGCGCGCATCGCCGTGCCGCTCGACCGCCCACAGCTCCGCCGCATCGCCCTGGGCCAGGCGCGCCTGCCTCAGGGTCGACCCCGGCGAGCCGGCGATCGGCACCGCCAGCGCCTGGGCCGCCAGCAGGTCGCTGAGCGACTCGACCGCGATGGTCAGGCGCACGGTGCGATCGCTGGCGTTGAGGTGGATGGCCGGGAACCGCCCTGCCTGCCGGTGGTAGCTGCAGCGCTCGGCCGACATCCCGCTGGCGACGAAGCCGGCGGCGATGAGCTGCTGCAGCACGCCGGTGGCGGACGGGCTGTCGATCGACTCGATCCAGTCGACCAGGCGCGTCCCGGTGGTCTCCCGCAGCCGGTCCGCCATGCGGCAGGTCGCCGGGCAGCGCTGCACGCCGAGCGAGATCAGATCGCTGACCAGGTCGGCCGCCTCGTTGTCGGGCTGCCAGCGGAAGGCATGAAGCGGGTCGTCGCTGCCTGTCTGCATCGGCTGCTCCGCCGAGAGCCTATCCGATGAACGCCGCGGTTCCAACAGCCATGGTGTGTGACGTGGAGCGGCCGGAAAGCGCCGGCGGCGCAGCGGTTCGGGGATGGCGAATGTACAAGGATAGGTGAGGGCGCTATGCATCGCATTCTCCTGCTGGGAGCGGGCAAGATCGGCCGGGCCATCGCCACCCTGCTCGCGCGCAGCGGCGACTACGACATCCTGGTCGGCGATGTCGAGGACAAGGCCCTGGCGCGCCTGGCGGGGACGGCGCACATCGACACCCGGCGCCTCGATGTCACCGACCAGGGCCAGCTGGCCTCGGCGATGGCGGGCAGGACCAGCGTGGTGTCGGCCTGCTCCTTCACCGTCAATCCCGGCATCGCCCGCGCAGCTCTCGCCAGCGGGGCGAGCTACTTCGACCTCACCGAGGATGTCGCCACCACGCGCGAGGTCGCCAGCCTAGCGGCCCAGGCCGGCCCGGGGCAGATCTTCATGCCGCAGTCGGGCCTGGCGCCCGGCTTCATCGCCATCGCCGGCCATCACCTCACCAAGAGCTTCGACAGCCTCGACGAGGTGCGCCTGCGGGTGGGGGCGTTGCCGCAATTCCCGGTCGGCGAGCTCAAGTACAACCTCACCTGGTCGACCGACGGCCTGATCAACGAGTACTGCAATCCCTGCGAGGTGATCCATGAGGGCGCGCGCATGGACGTGCTGCCGCTCGAGGGGCTGGAGCACTTCTCGCTCGATGGGGTGGACTACGAGGCCTTCAACACCTCCGGCGGGGTCGGCAGCCTGTGGGAGACCCTGCATGGCCGGGTCAGGACCCTCGATTACAAGACCATCCGCTACCGCGGCCACCGCGATCTGATCGCCTTCCTGGTCAACGAGCTGCGGCTGGCGCACCGCCGCGCCCTGCTCAAGGACATCCTCGAGCAGGCGGTCCCGATCACCCTCCAGGATGTGGTGCTGATCTTCTGCACCGTCACCGGCTGGAAAGGCGGCTACCTGACCCAGGTCACCGATGCGCGCAAGATCTACCACCGCGCCATCGACGGCGAGCCCTGGAGCGCGATCCAGATCACCACCGCCGCCGCCTTGTGCACCGTGCTCGATCTGCACCATGCCGGCATGCTCACCACCACCCGCGGCCTGGTGCGCCAGGAGGAGGTCGACCTGGTGGCCTTCCTCGCCAACCGCTTCGGGCGCATGTACCAGGACGCCGGCCACCCGCTCCCCATCCCGCCATGCCCATGAACGAGCCGCTGTTCGCCCGCCTCGGCATCGAGGCCATCCCCGCGGGGGTGGTGCTGGGCTCAGCGTGGGGGAGCCCCGGCGAGGCCGCGCTGGCGGTGCATTCGCCCATCGATGGCAGCCGGCTCGCCACCCTGCCCGTCGCCGGCAGCCACGATGCGGACCAGGCCATCGCCGCAGCCCAGGCCTGCTTCCCGGCCTGGCGCAGCGTCCCCGCACCGCGGCGGGGCGAGCTCGTCCGCCGCCTGGGCCTGGCCTTCCGCGAGCACCAGCGCGATCTCGCCGAGCTGATCACCCTGGAGGTCGGCAAGATCCGCCAGGAATCCCTCGGCGAGGTGCAGGAATGCATCGACATCTGCGATTTCGCCGTCGGGCTGTCGCGCCAGCTGCACGGCACCACCATGCCGAGCGAGCGCCACGGGCATCGCCTGATGGAGCAATGGCACCCGCTGGGTCCGGTGGGCATCATCACCGCCTTCAACTTCCCCATGGCGGTGTGGGCCTGGAATGCCGCCCTCGCGCTGGTATGCGGCGATACCATCATCTGGAAGCCGTCCGAGAAGGCGCCCCTGTGCGCGCTCGCCTGCCAGCGCCTGCTCGGCGCCGAGCTCGAGGCGCTGGGCGATCTCCCGGATGGGGTGGCGAGCCTGCTCATCGGCGGCCGCGACCTCGGCGCCGCGCTCGCCGCATCACCGCAGGTACCGCTGGTCAGCGCCACCGGCTCGGTGGCCATGGGCCGGGCGGTGGGCCAGGCGGTGGCCGCCCGGCTCGGCCGCAGCCTGCTCGAGCTGGGCGGCAACAATGCGATGATCGTCACTGCCAGCGCCGACCTCGAGCTGGCGCTGCGCGCGATCGTCTTCTCCGCCGTCGGCACCGCCGGCCAGCGCTGCACCAGCCTCAGGCGCCTGCTGGTCCAGCGCACGATCAAGGACGACCTGGTCGCCCGCCTGCGCCAGCTCTATGCCCGCCTGCCCATCGGCGATCCCCGCCGCGATGGCGTGCTGGTCGGACCGCTGATCGATCAGGCCGCCGCCGCCGCGATGGACCATGCGCTGGCGCTCAGTGCGGCCCAGGGCGGGGTGGTGCACGGCGGCGGCCGCCTGCATGCCGGTGTCAGCGCCGGCGGCGCCTATGTCCGCCCGGCGCTGGTGGAGATCGATGCGGGCGCGGCCATCGTCCAGGTCGAGACCTTCGCCCCCATCCTCTACCTCAGCGCCTTCGACACCCTGGAGGAGGCGATCGCGCTCAACAATGGCGTCGCCCAGGGGCTGTCCTCCGCCATCGTCACCAGCGATCTCTGCGAGGCCGAGCAGTTCCTCTCGCCCGCCGGCAGCGATTGCGGCATCGCCAACGTCAACCTCGGCACCTCCGGGGCCGAGATCGGCGGCGCCTTCGGCGGCGAGAAGGATACCGGAGGCGGACGCGAGTCGGGCTCGGATGCCTGGAAGGCCTACATGCGCCGGACCACCAACACCATCAATTACTCGAACGGCCTGCCGCTCGCCCAAGGCATTGATTTCCACGTCTAGGCCCGTGTCATGAGCGCATGATGAGCCTCGACGAGCGATGACCGCCAGCCCCGACTACCTGATCATCGGCGCGGGCATCATCGGCCTGAGCGTGGCCCTCGCGCTGAAGCGCCGCCTGCCCCGCCGCTCGGTCGCCATCATCGAGAAGGAGGACTCCTTCGGCGCCCATGCCAGCGGCCGCAACTCCGGCGTCCTGCACGCGGGCTTCTACTACAGCGAGGAGAGCCTGAAGGCGCGCTTCTGCCGCGAGGGCAACCGCCGCCTGCGCCAGTACTGCCGCGAGCGCAGCCTGCCGCTGCGCGCCTGCGGCAAGCTGGTGGTGGCCCGGGATGCCCAGGAGCTCACCGGCCTCGACCGCCTCTACCGCCGCGGACGCGACAACGGCGTGCGCCTCGAGTTGCTGAGCCTCGCCGAGGCCCGGCGCATCGAACCGCGGGTCAAGACCCATGAGCGCGCCTTATGGTCGCCGGACACCGCGAGCGGGGATCCGCTCGCGGTCATCAACAGCCTGGCCCGCGATGCCCGCGACCTGGGCATCGCCATCCACCGCTCCCATGCCTACCTGCACGGCGAACCGGGCCAGGTCAGGACCAGCCAGCAGGACTTCGCCCCGGGGTATGTCGTCAATGCTGCCGGGCTGTATGCCGATCGCATCGCCCGGGATTTCGGCAAATGCTCGCACTACACCATCCTGCCGTTCAAGGGCCTGTACCTCTACTCCGATGAGCCGGTCGGTCGGCTGCAGACCCATATCTATCCGGTACCGAACCTCGACTACCCCTTCCTCGGCGTGCACTTCACTGTGACCGTGGATGGCCACATCAAGATCGGCCCGACCGCGATCCCCGCCTTCTGGCGCGAGCACTATGCCGGCTTCTCCCGCCTCAACCTCGGCGAACTCGCGGACATCCTATGGCGCGAAGCCTCGCTGATGGTCTCCGCCGGCTTCGATTTCCGCGGCCTGGCGCTGGAGGAGATGCGCAAGTATTCGCCCTCCTACCTGGTCGCCCAGGCCACCCACCTGCTCGCGGGGGTGAATCACGAGGATTACCGGCAATGGGGCCGGCCCGGCATCCGCGCCCAGCTGCTCGACCTGCAGACGCGGCAGCTGGTGATGGATTTCCTCCTCGAAGGGGATGCGCGCTCGCTGCACGTCCTCAATGCGGTCTCGCCCGCCTGGACCTGTTCGCTGGCCTTCGCCGAGCATGTGGTCGACGAGGCCCTGCGGCTCGGCGCCCCGGGATCATAGGTGATGGCGCTGCGAGTGCTGCTGACCAACGATGATGGCATCGACGCCCCCGGGCTGCTGGCGCTCGAGCGCGCGGCCTCCGTCTTCGCCGAAGTGGTGATCATCGCGCCGATGCACGAGCAATCCGGCTGCGGGCACCAGGTGACGACGCATGCCGCGATCGCGGTCGAGGGCCGCGGCGGCGCACGCTGGGCGGTGGACGGCACGCCGGCGGATTGCGTCCGCCTGGGGCTGCATGGGCTCGCCGGGCGGGTCGACTGGGTGCTCAGCGGAATCAATGCCGGCGGCAACCTCGGCACCGACATCTACCATTCAGGCACTGTCGCGGCCGCGCGCGAGGCCGCCCTCCACGGCGTGCCCGGCATGGCGATCTCGCATCTGCGCCGCCGCGGGGTGGCGATCAGCTGGGACGATGCTGCGCTGCGCGCGCAGGCGGCGCTCGCCGAGCTTTTGGGCACCCGGCCGCCCCGCTCATGCTACTGGAACCTCAATCTCGCCCACCTCGACCCGGGCACGCCGATCGCGCCGCTGGAGCGCTGCCCCCTCGACCCCTCGCCCCTGCCGCTGGCCTATGCCCAGGACCCTGAGGATGGCAGCTTCCGCTATGCAGGCGACTACCACCGGCGCAGCCGCGAGCCCGGCAGCGACGTCGAGCGCTGCATGGCGGGCGCGACCACGCTGACCGAGCTCCGGCTCTGACCGCCCCCGGCAGGCGCTCCCGCCAGCCTCAGGGCATGTGCGCGCCGCTGCTCAGCTGGGAGGCGCGCGTCACCAGCTCCACCAGCTCCTCGCCGCCGGCGAGGCCCCCGCGGCTGGCCGCGCGCGCCTCGCCGAGGATGCGCGGCCAGAGGCCCTGGGACTCGCGGGGATGGCTCAGCGCGAGGGCGAAATCGGCCACTGCTGCGGACCCGGCCACTGACGCGCTCCCGGCGGCTGCCGTGTGCCCGGCCGATCCCCTGCTGATGCTCGGCGCCTCGGCGCCGAAGCCGTGCTCCACTGCTCCGGCGAAGCGGGCGACGAGCGGCGCAATGGGCGTCCCGGCACTGTCCAGGCCACGCAGCGTCACGCTGATCAGCTCGACGCCCTGGGCTTCGAGCCGTGCCGGCTCATCCGTCTTGTTGGCTTCGCGAGCCACCGCTTCGGGGCTGCCGACCGGCACCAGTTCGACCAGGGCCACCAGCTGCTGATCGGCGGTCAGGACATCCGGGCGGAGCGCTGCCGCTGCGCCTGCCGGCGACGCGCCACCGGCGACCATCGCACCCGGCTCGGCGGAGCTGTCGCCGAGCACGTGGTAGGAGGCGACCCGCGCCGGATTGATGGCGAGCTGGAGCACGGCATCGCGCACCACCACCAGGGGCGGCAGCGCGAGCAGGGCGGCGAACTGCTGTTCCGCCGCCGCTGCGGTGGTGATGTAGGCGAAGCGTCCATGGCCCTTAGCGGCGAGCCCCTCGAGCACGCCCTGCTCGGGATGGTCATGGCCCACCGCCATGACGCTCAGGCTGATGCCGTCCTGCGCCAGGGGCTGTGCCGCCAGCGCCACCGCACTCCCCGCCATGCCCTGGCCGGCGCTGCAGAGGATCACCTGGTTGACGCCAAGGGGCAGGAGGTGGTCATGGGCGATGCGCGTCGCCAGCTCGATGCCATCGGCGATGCGCGCACTCCCGCCCGCGGCCAGCGCGGCGATCCCGGCGCGCAGCCGTGCGCGCTGGCCGATACCCGACCCCGCGTCCAGCACACGCACCTGGTCGGCAGCGACCACCACCGCGACCTGGTCCCCCCCGCGCAGCTGGGTGAGCAGGTGCTCGGCGCCGCGCTGGATCAGCGGCAGGCGCTCATCGCCCGCCATTGCTGCCGAGGCGTCGATCACCAGGACGATCTGCTCCGCCGGCGGCGCAGACGGCGCGGCGGCGCGGGTGCGCACGGCGATGCGGGCGAGCTGGTGGCTGGCGTCCCACGGGCAGTCGCCCACGCTGATGGTCATCGCCGCCGGTGCATCGCCCAGCGGCCCGGCCAGCGGGCCCGACCAGGCGCTGATCAGCTGCGGCAGGTCGACCAGCGCCGCAGGCGGCAGCGTGCCGGCGTCCAGGCAGCGTCGCAAGGTGGCGATCGCGGCATTGCCATGCGGGATCGGGATGCCGGAGACCGGCATCCCGGCGGCCAGCACCGGGGTGCCATCCTGCTGGGTAGGCGGCCCGGCAGAGGCGAGCTCCTTCAGCTCCCCGCCCTGGCCGGCGGCCGCGGCGGGAGGACCTGCTGCCGCTGCCTTATCGGCATGGGCGACTGGCCTGGCTGGTGCCTTGCCGGAAAGCATCGGGGCCGGGGCGGCGGCCGCGGCGGGACGGACGGCGGCGGCTAGGGCAGGCGCTGCGGCGAACGGCGCGGACACCGGCGGCAGTGCGGCAGCGGCGGCGGGTACCGTCGGCGCAGCGGATGCCGTGAGCGCGCCTTTGGCCCTGCCGTCGGCACGTGCCAGCGGGGCGCCCGCCGCCTGGGCGAACGGCGCGGCGACGCTGGAGGAGGCGGGGACGGCAGGCGCCGGCTCGGCCAGGGCGACGGCGCTGCGCTCGGCTGCGTCCTGGGGCGCGGGTGAGGCCGGGGTCGCCGCACCGGGCTTGCCGCCCAGGGCGAGCACCCGCTTGCGATCGGCCAGCTGGTCGGTCGCCTGCTCCAGCTCGGCGCGGCGGGCGGTCTTTTTCTCTGCCGCACGCAGCGCCTCGTTGATGGCCGGCTGGGCGCTGGCGGCCTGCACCTGCAGCGACAGGTCCTTCTGCCGTTCGCTCAGCTGCCGCTCGTGCAGCTGATTCACGGCATCGAGCCGCTCGTCACCCTCAGCGCTCTTGGCCACCGCCGAAGAGGCGGTGCTGGCCGCTGGTGGCGCGTCGCCGGGCAGGCCGAGGAGGATCAGCACCCCGGCGGCCAGCCCGGCGCTCGCCAGGGCTGCGAGGGTGCGCCAGCCGACGATGACCCGTGGCCGGGCCGCGCGTGCGATGGCGGCACGCTGCTTGTCGCTGAGCACGGGCAGCGGGCCCACCTCGACCTCGGCGAGCAGATCGCGGGCGATCAGCGCGCTGAAGTCGCGGATGCGGGCGATCTCCCGCTGGGCGGCCGCCGCCGCCGGGGTGCCGGAGGCCAACAGGCGCTCGATCTCGTCACGCTGGCTGCCGCTGAGCTCACCCAGGGCATAGGCGGTGATCAGGGCATCGTCGTGATCCTGCTTTGGGCTGGTGGTCATGATGGCACTCCGGTATCCATGCCGCTTCCGGCATTGGCCGCTAGGACGGGCGCGAATCGGGCGCGCAGGCTCTTGATCCCCATGTGGATGAGGTAGCCGACATTGGTGACCGACAGCTGGGTGATGCCGCTGATCTCCTGGTAGGAGAGCCCCTGCTGGAATTTCAGCCGGATGCATTCCTGCTGGTTGGGCGGCAGGGCGCTGAGCGCGGTGAGCACGCCATCGAGCGTCTCGGCCTGCTCCATCGCCGAGGACGGCGGTGCCGCCGGCGATGGCTCGGCGAGCTGTGGTTCGGACAGTGAATGCATCGGACGGTCCTTGCGCATGCGATCGATGGCGCAGTTCCGGCAGACGGTGAACAGCCACTCGGCCAGCCGGTCCTCGATGGCGCCCTGCTCCTGCCGGCAGAGGCGCAGGAAGGTGTCCTGCACCGCATCGCGCGCGTCGTCGGCATCCCCGAGCAGACGCCAGGCATAGGCCGTCAGCGGGCGTTCGAAGCGCTCGACGCACTTCTCGATCCAGTCAGCAGGTGCGCTCATGGGCGTTGTCTATCCCTGATCACGGTCCAGCGGACGTTTCCTTAGGGTGTTTACCGGCGGGCCCGCCGAGGCTACCCATGCGGAGACCTGGCAATCCAGTGCAAGCCGCTGGCATGCCAGCGGTTGAACGCCGCCGCTGGATTATGCCTTGCGCCCGCTGAGCACCCCGCAATGGACCAGGGTCGGCTCCACCGCGCCGGCCGCAGCCAAGCCGGCGCTCGCCAGCATGGCGCGGTACTCCTGGGCGCTGTAGGCGCGCCCCTCGGTGATGACGAACAGATTGGCGGAATACAGGGCGACCGGCAGCGGTCCATCGAGGGCATCGTTGAGGAAGACATCATGGATGTGCACGCAGCCGCCCTGGGGCAGCGCCGCCGCCAGGCGGGCGATCAGCGTCCGGCAGGTCGGCACATCCCAATCGTGCAGGATGTTGGACAGCAGCATCGCCTGCGCCCCCGCCGGCACCGGGTCGGCGAACATGTCGCCAGGGATCAGCTCGAGGCGGTCCTGCACGCCGTAGGCGGCCGCCATCTCGGCGGCCACCTTCAGCACCTCGGGGCGGTCCCACACCTGGGCGCGCAGCCGTGGGTGCTTCTGCAGCAGCGCGATGGCATAGATGCCGGTACCGCCGCCGACGTCGAGCAGCACCTCGACGCCCGCCAGATCCAGGCGCGCGGCGAGGACGGGCGCGACATTCTTGGCCCGCCCGGCGAGCGCGAGCGTCAGGCGGCGGGCGCTGGCCTCATCCTCCATCGCCGACTCCATGCCCTTGCGGTAGATGAATGCCAGGCCGCCGCCATCGCTCTTGGCGCCAGCCATGGTGGCAGCGCCTGCGGGGCGATCGCTGCGCAGGCGCTCGACCAGGTTGACCACGCTCGGGGCCCCTGCACCCAGGCCGATGTAGTCGGCCACCGCGAAGTAGGCGCCCGCGACCAGGTGCTCGCGCGCCAGGTCGGTGAGCGTCAGCCGGCCCTGGGCATCGTCCCTGACCAGCCCGAAGGCGCGCAGCGCGGTGAACAGCACCACGAGCGGACGTTCCGCCAGGCCGAACTCCCGGCCGGCCTCGTCGATGGACAGCGGGCGCACTGCCAGCACGTCGAAGACCTTGAGGTGGTGCACCGCCGCGATCAGCAGATCGCTGGCGAAATGGGCACGGGCAGCCTCGAAGATCGCGGTGGGATCCTGGCGCGGGAGTGCGAGGGCGTTGAGCATCCCCGGGTTATAGGATCACGGTGCGAAAGCAAAACCCTGAGGACGAGCCGACCCGTGCCCGCCCTGGCCGCATGCCTTGACACTCTCTGCCTGCATGGGGATGGTGGTGCCAACCAGGAGATTGGCCATGACGCGGATTATCACCAGCGACCACCAGGGGCCCCAGGAAGTCAAGGTCGGCGGCGAGAGCAAATGGATCTGCATGTGCGGCTTGTCGAAGAACAAACCCTTCTGCGATGGCGGCCACAAGGCCTGCGCCGGCGAGGAGCCGGGCAAGCTCTACCGCTACCAGGATGGCAAGCGCAGCGAAGTGCCGCGCTAGCCGCACGCATCCGTCCCGCGGGCCGTGATCGCTACAGCTCCAGGCGAGCCCATCCCGTCGGCGGGGCGGCTGTCTGGTCGCGGATCTTTAGCCCTGGATGCACCGACAACGCTCGTTAACGTCCGACGGCGCCACGGCAGAGACCTGCCTGCGCCGAGGACCTCCTGGTGATCCCTCCCGGACGCAACGACGCCGACGCCGAGCTCATGCTGATGCGGGGCATCGCGGCAGGCGACCAGGCGGCGATGGAGCGGCTGTACGATCGCTACAGCCCGCTGGTGCTGGCGCTGGCGCTGCGCATCCTGCGCGACCAGGCGAGCGCCGATGAACTGCTCAACGACGTGTTCATGGAGCTGTGGAACCGCAGCGATCGCTACGATGCCGGCCGCGGCACGCTGACGACCTACCTCCTCACCCTGGCCCGCAGCCGGGCCATCGACCGCCTGCGCGCCCGGCGCCGGCAGGCGCTCGCCACCCTGCCCGAGGCCGGCATCGCCGCCGCCGAACCGGACAGCCTCGGCGCCGGCCTGCGCAGCGTGGTCGCCGATGAGCAGCGCCTGCTGCTGTCCGATGCCCTGGCCCGCCTGCCGCTGGAGCAGCGCCAGGCGCTCGAACTCGCCTATTTCGATGATCTCAGCCACAGCCAGATCGCCGAGCGGCTGCACCGACCGCTGGGTACGGTGAAGACGCATATCCGCCAAGGACTCATCCAACTGCGTGAGGCCATGCGTACTACCATGGATGAGCCCCTCCCGACCGCCGCTGCCCGAGAGGTGTCGTCATGACCTGCGATGACCGCAGCGATCTGGTGCTGCTGCGCACGCTCGGCGGCCTGTCGGGCGAGGAGGAGGCGGCGGCACGCCGTGCCATCGAGCAGGAGTGCCCGCCTCTGACGGACGTCGAGGCCGAGGCCGAGGCCACGCTGGCCCAGATCGCCCTGTCCCTGCCAGCCACGGCCCCCTCGGACCAGGTGCGTGCCGCATTCCTCGCCCGCGTGGCGGCGGAACCGCGCACCTCAGGTGCTGCTCCGGCAGGCACCTCAGCCAGGCCCGGCGCAGCCGGACCAGTAGGCGCAGCCTCGTCGAGCAACGGCCCCTCGGCCTGGACGCCGAATGTCAGGCCGACGCGCCCGTCCCTGCCGTTCCCCGCTCCGGCCCCCGCCCGCAGCGCCTGGGGGATGGCGGTGGTCGCCACCGCTGCAGCCCTGCTGGCGGTGCTGGTGGTGTGGGCGCCGTTCCACCAGCAGTTGGCCAGTGCCCGCCTCGAAGCCGAGACGGCCAAGCACGACAGCGACAGCGCACGCCAGCACGCCGAGCAGCTGGCTACCCGGCTGGCCGCCGCCGATGCCGAGCTGCATCAGACGCAGGCCTCGCTGGAGACCAAGTCCGCTGCGGTCGCCAGCCAGATGGCTGAGCTGAAGAATCTCCTGGCCACCGCCAAGGAGGAGCTGGCCAAGCGCGATGCCCGGCTGGCCTCGGAAGAGTCCGCGCTGCAGGATGCCCGGCGCGACACCCAGCATTCCCAGGAGCTGGCCACCGCGATGTCGGCTCGCCTCGACGCGCTGGCCAAGCAGCACCAGGTGCTCACCGAGCTGATCGCCCAGACCGAAGCCACCATGACGGCGATGCGCTCACCGCAGCTGAAGATCATCGACCTGGCCGGCGGCGCCACCCAGCCCAAGGCCTGGGCACGCCTGTTCTGGGACCAGCAGCGCCAGGTCTGGCACCTGCTCGCCGTCAATCTGGCGCCACTGCCCCAGGGCAAGACCTACGAGCTGTGGTTCATCACCGCCGCCCAGCAGAAGATCGCCGCCGGCACCTTCACCGTCGACGCCCGTGGCGCCGGCATGCTGGTGGCCGCCATCCCGCCCAACATCGGCGTGCTGGCGCTGGCCGCGGTGACCGACGAGCCGGCCGGGGGGGTGGTCGCCCCCACCGGTGCGGTCCAGCTGCTCGGCTCGCTCTAGGGTCCGTTGCCCACATCCACGCGCTGCCAGGCCAGCGTAGGGATGGGCATGCCTGCCACCCGCATCGCCCGCTGCAGGCCCTTCGCGGTTGCCCCCAAGGCGGCCCCGGCCGGGCTGGCGGTCTGAGCGTGCCTCCGGCACCGCATTCCTGCATCTACCAGGGTACTGTCGTCCATCGGCGACAGCGTCCGCTCGTGCACGGCTTCTCGCTCCCCCTCTTCCTGCTCTACCTCGACCTCGATGAGCTGCCCACGGTGTTCGCCGGCAGCGGGCTCTGGCGCGTCGAGGCGCATGCCGTCGCCTCGTTCCGCCGTCGCGACTTCCACGGCGATCCGCATCGGCCGCTGGCGGACTGCATCCGCGACCTGGTCGCTCTGCGCACCGGGTTCACCCCGCGCGGGCCCATCCGCCTGCTGACCCATCTGCGCTACTTCGGATACTGCTTCAACCCGGTCAGCTTCTACTACTGCTTCGGCAGCGGGGGCGGCCTGGAGGCGATCGTCGCCGAGATAACCAACACACCGTGGGGCGAACGGCATGCTTACGTCTTGCGCTGCGGCGCGACGACAGACCATCAGGTCCACTTCCGCATGGACAAGGTTTTTCACATTTCCCCCTTCATGAGCATGAACCAGGGGTACCGTTGGATGTTCTCGCTGCCGGGGACGCATATCGGGGTCCACATGCAGAGCGAGGAAGCCGGTTCGACGCTGTTCACCGCGACGCTGGCATTGGCACGGCACGAGATCTCGCCGCGCGCCCTGGCGGGTCTGCTGTGGCGCTACCCGTTCCCGACGCTGCAGGTCATCGGCGGCATCTATCTGCAGGCCGCTCGCCTGTGGTTCGCAGGTCTCCCCGTCCATCCACACCCGACCGCATGAGGTCGAGCAAGGCTCCCGTCACCATGAACGCACCGTTGATGCCTGATACCGTCATCGAAGACCGCATTGAGGAACCTGCCGAACCCATCACCGCGCCCGCGGCGCCAGCCGCACGCGCCCCCGCGCTCCCCAAGCGCCGTCCAGGCATCGTGCGCCATCTGGCCCTGACCGTCTGCCGCTGGTTCGACAACCACTCGGGCGCCAGCGAGCTCGACGTCACCAGCCCTCCCCATGTCGATTGGGTGCGCATCCTGCCGTTCATCGCCATCCATGTCTGCTGCGCCGGGGTCATCTGGGTCGGCTGGAGCTGGTCGGCGGTGATCCTCGCGGTCGTGCTCTATGCTGCACGCATGTTCGCCATCACCGGCTTCTACCATCGCTACTTCTCCCATCGCAGCTTCAGCACCAGCCGCTTCATGCAGTTCCTCTTCGCTTACGTCGGCAACAGCTCGGCGCAGCGCGGACCGCTCTGGTGGGCGGCCCACCACCGGCACCACCATCGCCACTCCGACCAGGAGGCCGATCGCCACTCGCCACGGCTGCAGGGCCTGATCTGGAGCCATATGGGCTGGTTCAGCGCGCAATCCAACTACCGTACCGACATCAAGCTGGTCCCCGATCTCGCCAAGTTCCCGGAACTGCGCTTCCTCGACCGCTTCGACATCCTGGCGCCGCTCAGCCTCGCCCTGATATGCTTCTTCCTCGGCCACGCGCTCAACGCCTTCTGGCCGGCACTCGGCACCTCCGGCATGCAGATGTGGGTGTGGGGGTTCTGCATCTCCACCGTCGCGGTCTGCCATGCCACCTTCACCGTCAACAGCCTCACCCACGTCTTCGGCACCCAGCCCTACCCGTCGGGTGATGACAGCCGCAACAGCCTGCTCATCGCCCTGGTCACCTTCGGCGAAGGCTGGCACAACAACCACCACTACTACCAGTCCTCGGTCAGGCAGGGGTTCCGCTGGTGGCAGATCGACATGACCTACTACGTGCTGTGGTCGATGTCCTGCCTGGGGCTGGTCTGGGGCATGAAGGCAATCCCCAAGGCGGTCGTGGCGCACGCCGGCCACGCCGACAGCTGAGCCGCGCACACATCCAATCCGGCGGGCAGGCCGTAGTATGGGCGGAAGGTTCTGCCCATGACCGACACCGCCTCCCCGGCCTACCGCCGCCTGCACGCCGCCCACCGCCCGGCGGCAGACGGCAAGCCGGTCAGCGGGATGATCCACCGGCTCTGCCGCGCCGCCGTGCTCGCCCGCCTCAGCCGCCTCGCCAGCGGCCGCATCACCATCATCGACTGCGACGGCCAGCGCTACCCATGCGGACAGGCGGACAGCGGGCTGCATGCGACCCTTACCGTGCTGGCGAGCGAGTTCTGGTTCGAGGTGGCATGCCGCGGGACCATCGGCGCCGGCGAGGCCTACATGGCCGGGGCGTGGACGGTGGACGATCTCACCACCCTGGTGCGCGTGCTGGCGAACGACCTCGGCACCGCCGACCGGCTGGAACGCGGGTTGGCGCGGCTGTCCGTCCCGGTATTCAGGCTGCTGCACCTGCTGGCGCGCAACACCCGCAGCGGCAGCCGACGCAATATCAGCGCCCACTACGACCTCGGCAACGCCTTCTTCGCCCTCTTCCTCGACCCGACCATGATGTACTCGTGCGCCTACTTCAGCCATCCCGAGGCGACGCTGCACGAAGCGTCGGTGGCCAAGCTGGAGCGCGTCTGCCGGCAGCTCGCGCTCGCGCCCGGGGATCGCGTCATCGAGATCGGCTGCGGCTGGGGCGGCTTCGCCATCCATGCCGCCAGCCGCTATGGCTGCCAGGTCACCACCACCACCATCTCGCGCGAGCAGTACGACTTCGCCGTCGAACGGGTGCGCACTGCCGGATTGGCCGGCCAGGTCGAGGTCCTGCTGTCGGACTACCGCGACCTGTCCGGACGCTACGACAAGCTGGTGTCGATCGAGATGATCGAAGCGGTCGGGCACCAGTACCTCGACACCTTCCTGGAGCGCTGCAGCCGGCTGCTCACCGATCAGGGGGTGATGATGCTCCAGTGCATCACCATGGCCGACCAGCGCTACCGCCAGGCGTGCGCATCCGTCGATTTCATCCAGGCCCATGTCTTCCCGGGCAGCTTCCTGCCGTCGCTGACCGCGATCCTCTCCTCGCTGACCGCGGTCACCGACCTGCGCCTGGTGGAGCTCGCTGACATCACCCCCCATTACGCCCGCACCCTGGCGCATTGGCGCACGCGCTTCCTCGCCCAGCTGGAGCAGGTGCGCTCGCTGGGCTACAGCGAGGAGTTCATCCGCATGTGGGATTTCTACCTCTGCTATTGCGCCGGCGGCTTCCACGAGCGCTGCATCGGCACGGTGCAGATGCTGATCGCCAAGCCGGCCCATCGGCAGAGCGATGAGCTCTCGCTCAACCGCGCCTCCCGGCTGCCCGCATGACCGTCTCCGCCATCCCGCTCGCGCGCTGGCGCTGGTACCCCCTGCTGCATGCGCTGCTGTTCCAGCTCGGCTGGTTCGTCTGCGTCGACGGGGCCGCGCATGGCGATCTGCTCCGCGGTCCGCTGGCGGTGGCGCTGGTCGCCCTCGTGCACCTGCTCGCCATGCGCTTCCCCGCCGATGAGCTCCGCCTGATGGGCGGCGCGATGATGATCGGGGTGCTGGGCGATTCCCTGCTGGGCGCCGGCGGCGCGGTCATCGCGGCGCCGTTCGACGACCGCGTAGCTCCCTTCTGGCTGCTGAGCCTGTGGGCGCTCTTCGCCTCCACCCTGCATACCTGCTGCCGCTGGCTGCTGCGCTGGGTGCTGCTGGGATGCTGCTGCGGCGCGATCGCCGGGCCCTGCTGCTATCTCGCCGCCGAGCACCTGGGCGCCCTGCGCTTCCCCGCCGGGACGACCCGGGCGCTGTGCGCGGTGGCGCTCGAATGGTCGCTGGCCATGCCGATGCTGATCCTCTGGACCAGGCGCATCGACGACCTGCGGCTGAAAGCCCGACTGCGGGCAGCCGATGCCTGACCACCTCCCGCTGCTCTGCGGCCTGATCTGGGCCGGGTGCGCGCTCATCATGCTCATGCTGTGGCTGGTGCAGCGGGTGCGGCAGGACGCCAGCGTGGTCGATGCCGGCTGGGCCTTCGCCGTCGGCTGCGGCGCGCTCTGCCTGCTCGCCCTCGGGCATGGCGACGGGGTGCGCCGGCTGGTCGCCGGGGTGCTGATCGCCGGCTGGTCGGCGCGCCTGACCATCCACCTGCTGTGCGACCGGGTCATCGGCAAGGACGAGGATGGCCGCTACCGCATGCTGCGCGCGCGCTGGGCTGAGCGGGCGCAGCGTCGCTTCTTCCTCTTCTTCCAGCTCCAGGCCCTGCTGGCAGCGCTGTTCAGCCTGCCGCTCCTGGCGGTCACCGCCAACAGCTCACCCTTCGGCGGCTGGAGCGACGTCCTGGGCCTGGTGGTGTGGGCCTGTGCAATAACGGGTGAGCATGCGGCAGACCGGCAGCTGGCGGCCTTCCGCTCGTCGCCAGGCAACCGCGGGCGCACCTGCCGCAGCGGCTGGTGGCGCTTATCCCGCCATCCCAACTACTTCTTCGAATGGCTGCATTGGTGGGCCTACGTGGCCCTGGGCGGGGCGCACCCGGAGAGCGCGATCGCGCTCTTCATCCCCATCCTCCTGCTGGTGCTGCTGCTGCGGGTCACCGGCATCCCCTATAGCGAGGCCCGGGCCCTGCTGACGCGCGGCGATGACTACCGCGCCTACCAGCGCACCACCAGCGCCTTCATCCCGTGGTTCCCCCGCCGCCCACCCCCGATCCCGGAGCCCTCATGAGCATAACCATGGTCGAACCGACGTCGGACGGCCGAGTCCTCGCGCCGGCCGAAGCCGCAGCCGGCCTGCTCGGCTGGGCGGAACGGGGCCTGCTGCCCGATGCCGTGATCCGCTTCGGCATCCGCCGCCTGCTCGACGCCCGGCTGCGCGCCGCGTCGCACGGCGGCAGCGAAGCGGTCCAGGAGCGCCTGTCGCAGCTGATCGCCGACATGGCCCAGGGGCCGATGGCGGTCCTGCCCGAGGCTGCCAATGCGCAGCACTACGAGGTGCCGGCGGCGTTCTACCGGCTGTGCCTGGGAAGCCACCTGAAGTACAGCGCCGGCCTGTGGCCGGAGGGCGCCGGCAGCCTCGACCAGGCGGAGGAGCGCATGCTGGCGCTCAGCTGCGCACGCGCCGGCCTGTGCGATGGCCAGGACGTCCTCGAGCTGGGCTGCGGCTGGGGCAGCCTGACCCTGTGGATCGCACGCCGCTATCCCCGCTCGCGCATCACCGCGGTGTCGAACTCGCATTCGCAGCGGGCCTACATCCTCGAGCAGGCCGCGGCCCGGGGCCTGGGCAACCTCGAGGTCATCACCTGCGACATCGCCACCCTGGCGCTGAGCCGGCGCTTCGATCGCGTGGTCTCGGTCGAATGCTTCGAGCACCTGCGCAACTACCAGGAGCTGCTGCGCCGCATCGCCGCCTGGTTGAAGCCAGACGGCTGCCTGTTCGTCCACATCTTCACCCATGTGCAGCATGCCTACCTGTTCGCGACCGATGGCGATGACGACTGGTTGGCTCGCCATTTCTTCACCGGCGGGATGATGCCCTCCGATGGCCTGCTGCTGCACTTCCAGGACCATCTGCGTCTCGATCGCAAATGGCGGATCAACGGACGGCACTACGCCCGCACCGCGCGCGCCTGGCTGGACAACCTCGGGCGCAACCAGAGCGCGGCGGAGGCGCTGCTCTCCGCCGGCGGGCGGCACGCGCAGGCGCGCATCCAGCTCCAGCGCTGGCGCATGTTCTTCATGGCGTGCGAGGAGCTGTGGAACTATCATGGTGGCGAGCAATGGCTGGTCAGCCATTACCGCTTCACGCCACGTACCTCCGTGCCCCATGTCAGCACCGCACCCACCGCAGATGCCTGAGGCGACCACCGCTGCCACCGGCCGCAGCCGGGCGCAGAGCCCCGCGCGGGGCCACCGCCCGGGCGCGGCGCTGGCGACTCCGCTCTCCGCCCTGCTCCTGCTCTCCGGGCCGCTCGCCGCCCTGCTCCTGCCGGCCTCGTGCTGGCAGGATGGACGCTTCCTCCTCGCGCTGGCCGCCCTCGCCGGGATGGCCTGGTGGCTGGTCTACCGCCCCGGCCTGCCGCTGATGCGCCAGTACGGCAGCGTGCCGGTGCGCCGGCATCTGGCGCTGCAATGGTGGTGCGCCTGCGGCGTCCTGCTGCTGCCCGGAGCGGTGTGCGCGCAGCTGCTGGCCGCCGACTTCCCGTCCGCGCTGCGCGACACCTCCGCTGCCGTGGCGCTGGCGCTCTGGCTGATCGCCGCCCTGCCGCTGCCGCTGCTCTACCGCCCGCACCTCACCGCCGCCGATGATCCCGCGGTGACCGCGCGCACCACCAGCGAGGAGCTGAAGATCAGCGCTGCGGACGGCGTCCACCTGCATGCACGCCTCTACCGCCCCCGCGCCGGACCCACCTCTGGGCTGCTGGTGTTCACCCATGGCCTGGGCGGGTGGAAGGAGGGCTTCCTCAACCACCTGCGGGTCTTCAGCGAGGCAGGCTGGGCGGTGCTCGCCTACGACCTGCGCGGCTGCGGCCGCTCCTCGGCCTCTGCCATCACCTATGGCGCGCATGAGGCAGCAGACCTGGTGGCGGTGTGGCAGGTGGCCTGCCGGCTCGCCGATGGCCTGCCGATGGCGGCCGCCGGGGCGAGCATGGGGGCGAGCGTCACCATCCTCGCCGGCATGCAGCTGGGTGGCTGCCGGGGCTTCATCATCGAAAGCCCGTTCGCGGACCTGGATGCGCTGCTCAGGCGGCTGATGCCCCGCCCGCTGGCGGCGCTGGCGCGCTCGCTCACCCGCCTCGGCATCGGCGTCGATCCGTCACGCGTACGCCCGCTATCCGCCCCGCTGCTCGCAAGCGGGCTGCCGCTGCTGATCGGCTGGATCGGCAATGACCGCACCATCCCCGCATCGGAGAGCGCGGCAGTGGCTGCCGGCTGCGCCGGGGCGCGGACGGTGATCATGGAACGCGGAGAGCATCTGGACATGATCCTCTTCGATCCTTGGTGGCGCGCTGTCCATGCCCTGCTCGCCGAGCTCGCCGCCCAGCCGGGCCAGCCCGCGCGCGGCGTCCCCGGCAGCGGGTGAGCACCGGCCCCTGCGCGGCTAATTCGCTGGTCAGCCTCGGCGTCGGGCCTAGCCTTGCAGGCGCCTCGACACCCCCTGTGGACGCGCGCACGCCGTGAAACGACTGGTGGTCTTCTTCGCCCGACTCGGCGACGTGGTGATGCTCACCCCGTTCATGGCCAAGCTCGGCGAGCAGGGTGCCATCGACATGCTGGTCCGGCCGTGGACCCGCGACATCCTCGCCAACGAGCCCTGGCTCGGCACCACCCACGTGCTCGGCAAGCCGCACCTGCGGCCGTGGAAGAGCCTGCTGCTCGGCAACCAGCGGGGCCGCTTGGTGCCCCGGCTGGTCGCCGCCGGCTATGATGAGATCGTGGTCTTCACCGGCGAGTCGCCGGTCATCCGCAGCTGGATCGACACCTGGCGCGGCGCCACCCCGGTGCGCGTGCTCAAGCTGCCGCCGACGCAGCCGATCCCGATGCACGAGATCTACCTGCGCTCGTTCATCGACGGCGGGCTGGACATGCAGGGCGTGGGCAGCTTTCCCCACCTCACCGTGCCAGCCGCGAGCCGGGAGCAGATGCGTGCGCGCCTGCGCACGCTCGGCGAGCGCATCGTCTCGATCCAGGCCGGCACCTCGCTCACCCACCGCTGGTTCCGCCGCCAGGTCAACCTCAAGGGCCTCCAGCCGGGCCAATGGGCGGCGGTGATCGAACGCATGCTCAGCGCCGGGGACTGCGATGGCTTCATCCTCCAGGGCAGCCCGCCCGAGCGCCGTGAAGCGCGCGCGATCACCCAGCTGGTCCCAGCGCATCTGCGTTCACGGGTGCACGACTGGATCGGCGCGGTGCCGCTGGCGCAGATGCCGGCCCTGCACTCCGAACTCTACGGCATGCTCTCGGTGGACACCGGTCCGGCGCACATGGCGGCCGCGGTCGGCTGCCCGATCGTCATCGTCTTCGGCCCGACCAATCCGGAGTCGTTCCTGGCGCGTGGGCCGGGGCCGATCCAAGCGGTCCTGGGCCGCGCCCCGTGCCAGTTCTGCCATGAGACGCCGCTCTACCGCACCTGCCGCGACAACATCTGCCTGCGCACCCTGGATGCAGGCGCCATCCATGCCGCATGGCGCCGGCTGCGGGCGGTGCCGGATGCCGGCCGGGCCGCGAGTGGCTGAGCGGCTGAGCGGCTGAGCGGCTCCCGCCAGCGGCTCAAGAGTTGGAGCGGCGGTCGGAACCGAAGCCGAGCTGCTGGAAATGCCGCGCCGAATCCTCCAGCACCAGCACCCAATCCTCCTGGCTGGGCGGCACGAAGGCGCGCTGGCCACGCACCGCGAACTGGCCCAGCCAGGTGGAGACACCGGTGCGCGGATCGAACCATGAGGCCATGATCAGGGTGCCGGTCAGCTTGGTGAGCGCGACGGTGACCGGCCTGCCATCGCGGCTGTAGACGAAGGCGTAGCTGCCAGTCGATCCCGAGGGGCCGTCGGCGCCACGCGTGGCGCGCAGCGTGGCGCAGGTCTGCTGCGCCGCGGCGATGATGATGTTCTGATCCGGGATGCGGCAGAGGTAGGGCCGCGATTCCACCAGCTGGCGCAGGAACTGCATATCCTCCGCCGCGGTATGGAAGAGCGCTTCGCGCCAGGGCGTCGGTGGGCTCCCCCCGGCTGCCTCGCTCGCGGACCACAACCGTCCATCGACGAAGCTGAAGCCGCAGGCTCCCGCGAACACATCGGCGTAGCCTCCCCAGCGCACCGCATGCGCGATCCCGCCCGCATCCGGCGCGCTCAGCGCTGCGGCTCCGCGGTCGACTGCAGCGGCTCCGCGGTCGACTGCAGCGGCTCCGCCGTCTGCGGCTGCGGTATCGGCGGGAGGATGGAGGGCCGCGTCCTGGGCGAGGACCTCGCCGCGCCAGACCGAGGCGCAGACCGGCCCGCAGCTGCGCATCACCAGATCGAAGGCCTCGTCGCCCGCCAAGGCTGCACCAGCGCTCGCCAGCGGCAGGCGGGCGATCAGCTGGCGCTCACCGCCCTGCGTGCGCAGCACCTGGATGAGGCTGCCGACCAGGGCCCGCGAGGGCGCATCGGTGCCCTGGGCGACCAGCCAGACCACCGGCTGCTCGCGGTAGCGCCTGGCCAGCCAGGTGGCGAACGCCAGGACGGTCCCGGGATCGTGCAGCAGCTCGCCCATGGCATGCGGCGTCTCACGCCAGGGCTGCACGGCGACGTACATGCTGTGGGCGGCGGCGCGGGCGATGACGTAATCGAGATGGGTGAAGTACTCATCCTGTGGCTGGGACAGCCCACCCTCGGAGAGCGCCTGATGCCCGTAGACATCGGGACGCAGCTGCCCGACCGCCCGGGTCGTCACCGCCGCCACCTGGATCACGGTGAATCGCTGGGCCGCCCGGATGCGCAGATAGTAGTCGACGTCCTCCCGGCTCATGGTGGACAGCAGGTCCCAGGCCGAATCGGCGAGCCAGAAGAAGGGCTCGCCCAAGGAGGTGACCAGGAATCGGCGGTTGTCGCCGACCTGGATGCGCGCCATATGCTGGAGGGAGAGTGCGGCCACGGGCCGTAGTGTGACCGCACCTGTTGCGAGATGCAATCACTGCGTGCGATCCCGATCGCTCGAGGAGCGGACACCGGCCGTTCAATGATCCATGATCACCACTTCGTAGAGGGCAAAGCCGGCCTGGGTCAGGCGCGAGCGCAAGCCGATGCGGATGAAGCGGACTGGAGCTTTGATCGGGATCTCATCGATGCGTGGCCCCTGGACCCCGCTGGTAGTGGTGATCGGCACGCTCCAGATGCTGCCATCCGGCGATACCTGGATGCTATAGACGTGCGCCGCCTCGGCCGCCCACATCAGCTGCAGCCTGGCCACCGGCTTGACCGACCCGAGGTCGATGGAGACCTCCTGGTTGTCGGCGTAAGCGCTCGACCAGCGGGTCGCGGGATCACCATCGACCAGGCATGCCGGCGGACCGTACCCTCCGGGGCCGCTGCGGGTCGAGGAGGCGGTCACCGTCCCACCCACGCCGAGGTGCGGCAGCGGCACCTGCGCCTTCTCGGGGTCTTCGGCCTCGCGGGGGGTGTTCGCGTCCTGGCGCGCGGCGCAGCCTGCGACCGCGAACACCATCGCGGCAGCGAGGACGGACACACGGGCAGCAGTCCAGATGCGCATCGGCCAATGCCCTCCGCAGGCCCACGGTGCGGCCTTCCATCCAGACTCAAGCACGGGCAGGGCAGAGCCGCCCGGCGAGGCCGGCGGCCATCCTCGGCGAACTCGACCGTTCAGCGTCTGCGCGTCCCTGCTGCTGCCGACCGGCGCCTCGCCTGGCGCGGCCTGCCCGGGGTGAAGGCGGCGAAGAAACCGCCCTCCACCCACTCGCGGAACCAGGCCATCACCTGGGCGATCAAGCGGCTCTGGTCGAGCGTGGGGAGATGCTCTTCGAGGGTCGAAAGCGCCGTCGCGAGCGAACGCCCGGTGCACAGGGCATCGAGGATGTCGCACATCGGCATGGTCAGGTCCATGCGCCAGACGGTGAAGCCCTGGCGGTAGATCGCGGTCGCGCTCGGCTGGGGGGCGGGGATGCCGGGCTGCCGCTCATCGCGGTACGCCTGGAGGAAGCGGTTGACCGGATAGGCGGTGCGCAGCACGCGCAGGGTCTGGCTGGGGCGGAAACGCACCCTGCCCCACTGCGGCAGCGGGATCGCCCGGAGGGCCGCCTGGGAGAGCGTCGGCGCCGCCTGGGCATGCAGGACCTCGCACATCGCCCATTCGATGTCCGCCAGCTCGGCGATGAAGCGGCGGTGGGGGATGCGCGTGCGGGGGTCCTGGCAATGCCGCACCAGGCGCTGGCCATAGACGTTGAGGTTGGGGTGGTCGGAGGGATAGCGGGTGATGATCTCCCGCGCCAGGCGGGTGAAGGCCTGCTGGCCGAGCGCATGCACCACGGTGGGGAAGTCATCCGCGAGGCAGTCGATCAGCCGCGCATGATAGGCGTAGTGGTAGATGCCCATGCGCGCGAGCGCGCTCAGGTCTCCGCTCGACACCACCACCCGCTCCAGCCCGCCGGCACCATCGCCGGCGACGATCGGTGCGCTGGCGCGCACCCCCGCCGCGACGCTGTGCGGATGCATGATCACCCCGGCGAACCAGCGCTGCAGCGCGCGCAGCGGGCCCGCGACCGGGGCCGGCCCCCCCTTCGCCGCCCGGGGTCGGCGCACCGTGCTGGTCGCCGGGGTCAGCCGCGGACTGGCGCTCGCGCGCTCGACCTCGAGCTGCTCGAGCGGTCCGCCCACCAGGGGTTCAGGGCGCTGCGCCAGATCGTCCGCTGGCGTTGCTCGCCGCGGCCGTGCGCGCGCGCCTGCGCGCACTCGGGTGCGGGCGTTCATGCCCGCCTCGATCGGGGCGAGCTGATGCCGCGTCTGGCTGCCGTCCCCTGCGCACCAGCGGCCGGCCCTGCCGCGCGCGCGCGCGGGATCGGGATGGCGCCGGAGGCGACGAAGTCGTGCGCGCGCAGCGCCTCCTGGTGGACCACCGGGAAGGGCGGGATCTCCGCATCCCATTCCAGCAGCACGCTGGCGCCGCCACTGCGCTGATAGGCCTCGGCGAACAGCTGCCACACCGGATCGATCACCGGGCCGATGTGGGTGTCGATGCAATGGCTGCCGTTATCGGTATGCCCGGCGACATGGATCTGCACCACGCGGTCCCACGGCACGCCATCCAGGTAGGTGCTGGTGGCGAAGCCATGGTTGCGCGCGCTGACGTAGACATTGTTGACGTCGAGCAGCAGCCCGCAGCCGGTGTTCTGGCACAGCGCGGCGAGGAATGCCCATTCGCTCATGCATGAGCCCGCGAAGGCCACGTAGGTGGACGGGTTCTCGAGCATCAGCGGTGCGTGCAGAACATCCTGCACCTGGCGCACGCGCGCGCTGACATGCGCCAGCGCCTCCTCGGTATAGGGCAGCGGCAGCAGGTCATGGTTGTTGCGCCCGGCGACGCCGGTCCAGCACAGGTGGTCGGAGACCCAGGGCGAGCCGATGCGGTCGCGCAGCGCCTTGAGCTCGGCGAGATAGGTGCGGTCGAGGGGATCGGTCGAGCCGATCGAGAGCGACACCCCGTGCATCACCAGCGGATAGCGTTCGGCCAGCTCATCGAGGACATGCAGCGGCCGGCCCGCGGTCTGCATGTAGTTCTCGCTGATGATCTCCAGCCAGGCCACCGGCGGCTGCTCGGTGAGCAGGTGGTGGTAGTGGGTGGTGCGCAGGCCGACGCCGACGCCCAGGTTGGGCAGCGTCCAGCGGTTGCCGGAGCGCGTCCGGGTGGGCGTGGTGGCGGTCGAACGGCGCATGGAGGTCCTGGTATGCTGAAAGCGGTGCGTCCCTGCTCGGGACCACGACGGCGGACGGCGCAACCCGGCGGCTGCACCGTCCGTCGCGGCATCATGTCCGGAGCGGACGGGATGCGAGCATCACTGCGCGGTCTTGCAGCCGCCCTTGCCCTTGCAGTCGTTCTGGCCGCCCTTGCCCTTGCCCTTGCAGGCGTTCTTGCCGGCGCAGTCGTGCTTGTCGGTGGCGCAGCCGCCCTTGCCCTTGCACGAGTTCTTGGTCTTGCAGCCATTGTCACCGGTCTTGCAGCCGCCCTTGCCCTTGCACGAGTTCAGGCCCTTGCAGTCGTGCTTGTCGGTATTGGTGTCGGCGGGATCATCGGCGGTGACCAGCTGGAAGTAGGACTGGCCGGCACCGGCAAGGATGCCGGATACCGCGGCGGCGACGAGGAGTTTGGACAGCTTCATGGGATATTTCCTTCTCGGAACGATGTCCGGGGTTGGGGAATGAACGGGATAATGTCTGTACGCAGGCGCTTTGTTCCGCCGGCATCTCCATTCGCTGCTCACAAATGGGTCACACCCCCCAATTCATCTTTATATCCTGGCCGCTCGCAGGTTGTGATTGTGTCACACAGATGCATGGCGAGCGTCCTCGCGGCCCAACCAGTCAGGCTTCATGCCGAATTGTCTTGTGGAGAGCCATTCCCACGGCATCCTCTCCCCCCTTACGGGCATGGGCGCCGCTTATCGGCAGCTTCGCGCCCATCCACCTGTCCCCCGGAACTCCATGCCTTTCACGACACTCGGCCTTGCCGAGCCCTTGTTGCGCGCGTTGCGCGACGAAGGCTATACCTCCCCCACGCCCATCCAGGTCCGCGCCATCCCGCCGGCCCTCGCCGGCCAGGATCTGCTCGGTTGCGCGCAGACCGGCACCGGCAAGACCGCCGCCTTCGCCCTGCCCATCATCCAGCGCCTGTCGGCGCACCTCGGCCAGGCCCATCCACGGCCGATCCGCTGCCTGGTGCTGACGCCGACGCGCGAGCTGGCGGCGCAGATCCACGAGAGCTTCCGCGCCTACGGCCGCCATGTGCGGGTCTCCCATACGGTGATCTTCGGCGGCGTCGGCCAGCATCCCCAGGTCCAGGCGCTGCGACGCGGGGTCGATGTGCTGGTGGCGACCCCCGGTCGCCTGCTCGACCTGATGAACCAGGGCCATGTACGGCTCTCCTCGGTCGAGATCTTCGTCCTCGACGAGGCCGACCGCATGCTCGACATGGGCTTCATCAACGACATCCGCAAGATCGTGCGCGAACTGCCGCAGAAGCGGCAGACGCTGTTCTTCTCCGCCACCATGCCGCGGGAGATCCAGAGCCTGGCGGACGGCCTGCTGCATGAGCCCGTGCGCGTGGAAGTGGCCGCGGTGTCGTCGGCGGCCGAGACCGTCACCCAGTCGCTCTACTTCGTCGCCAAGCCGAACAAGCCGGCGCTGCTCAAGCACCTGCTCAACGATCGCAGCATCTCCCGCGTGCTGGTGTTCACCCGCACCAAGCATGGCGCGGACAAGGTCTGCCGGCATCTCGAGCAGTCGGGGATCAAGGCCGAGGCCATCCACGGCAACAAGTCGCAGAACGCCCGCATACGCGCGCTGGAGAATTTCCGCCGCGGCGCCACCCGGGTGCTGGTCGCATCCGACCTGGCGGCCCGCGGCCTGGACATCGATTCGATCACCCACGTGGTCAACTTCGACCTGCCCAACGAGCCCGAGACCTACGTCCACCGCATCGGCCGCACCGGCCGCGCCGGCGCCTCGGGCATCGCCATCTCCTTCTGCGACAGCGAGGAGCGCGCCTTCCTGCGCGATATCGAACGCATGCTGCGCAAGCCGGTCCCGGTGGTGGCAGAGCACCCCTACAGTGCCGGCGCCAACGCCCCGGTCGTCCATGGGGCCTCCGGGCATGGCCACGGGCAGGGCGGCGGCCATCGCGGCATGCGCCAGGGCGGCGGGCATCAGCGCCCAGCCGGTGGCCAGTCGCGCTTCGAGCAAGGCGGCCACGGCCGCCAATCCCGCCAGGGCCAAGGCGGCCATCAGCAGGGCCAGGGCGGCCTGCGGCACCCGGCAGGCCCCTCGCATGCCGCGCCCGCCGGCGCACCCGTCCGCAATGCGGTACGCCCGGTCGTGCGCGACGACCGCGATCGCGGCGGGAATCGCCAGCAACGTCCGCTCTGGTAGAGGTAGAATCTGTCCACGCTCGACGACAATGCAGGAGCGGCCAAGCCACCCCAGTCCAGCGAGACCCTGTGCGCCATGACTGATACGTCCGCCGAATCCAGCCAGCCGCTGCCCGCCCCCGCCGCGAACCAGGTGACGGTAGCGCATCGCCCTCGTCCCAAGCCTCATGCACCGCTCATGCTGCGCCTGATCGCCGGTCTGGCGTTGCTGAAGACCCTGCTGACCGCCACCGCCTGCTTCTTCGTCATGGTCCTGTCGCATCATGATGTCGCCGAAACGCTCAATACCTGGCTGCGGGCCCTCAACCTCGATCCTGACGCCGAGTTCCTCCATCGGGGTGTCGCCTGGTTTGCCGGCATCCCGGTCGCGAAGCTGCGGCTGGCTGGCGTCGGCTTCTTCATCTATGCCATCCTCTACCTGGCCGAGGCGATCGGCTTGTGGCTGGACCAGACCTGGGCCGAATGGCTGACCATCGTCATCACCGGATTGCTGATCCCGCTCGAGATCAAGGAGATGTTCACGCACATCACGGTGATGGTCACCCTGCTGTTCGTCCTCAATGTCGCCGTGGTCGCCTATCTGGCCAATCGCGTACGGCGCAAGATACGCATCCATCACGAACGCAAGCTGGCCGAAGCCGCCGCAACCGCAGCCGCATCAGCGGCCTCATCCGCAAGCCGGGATTGGACCGGAGCCCCATCGGAGTGAGCGCGGGTGCACCGAGCGTCGCACCTCAATGCCCGCTGCGCAGCGCAAGGCCCAGCTCGCCCTGCTCGACAAACCAGCGGTAGGTCGCGCGGATGCCCTGCTCGAGCGGGATCGACGCGACCCAGCCGAGCTGCTTGAGGCGCGAGACATCGAGCAGCTTGCGCGGCGTGCCGTCCGGCTTGCCGGCATCCCAGCGGATCTCCCCGCGATGGCCGACCACCTGCTGCACCAGCAGGGCCAATTCGCGGATGCTCAGATCCGTCCCGGTGCCGACGTTGATGAGTTCGCCTGGGACGGTTCCGGCGTCGACGCGCTCGAGCAGGAACAGGCATGCCTCGCTCAGGTCGTCGACATGGAGGAACTCGCGCCGCACGTTGCCGCTGCCCCAGAGGGTCACCGGACCATGGTCCGCCAGCTTCGCCTCGTGGAACTTGCGCATCATCGCCGGCAGGACATGCGATCCGGTGAGGTCGAAGTTATCGTTCTCGCCATAGAGGTTGGTGGGCATCGCCGAGATGAAGTTGCAGCCGTACTGGCGATTGTAGTTCTCGACCAGCTTGATCCCGGCGATCTTCGCCACCGCGTACGGCTCGTTGGTCGCCTCGAGCCGCCCCGAGAGCAGATGGTCCTCGCGCATGGGCTGCTGGCAGTCGCGCGGATAGATGCAGCTCGAACCGAGGTAGAGCAGCTTCTGCACCCCATGGCGATACGCCGCATCGATGACATTGATGGCGATCATCAGGTTGTCGTAGAGGAACTCCGCCCGCCTGGTGCTGTTGGCGACGATGCCGCCGACACGTCCGGCGGCGACCACCACATGGCTGGGACGCTCCTGGGCGAAGAAGGCGCGCACCGCCGCCTGGTCGCAGAGGTCGAGCTCGGCATGGGTGCGCACCAGCTGCCGGGTATATCCATGCCTGGTGCAGGCACGCACCAGGGCCCCACCGACCAGGCCGCGATGGCCGGTGATGAAGATGCGGGCGGTGGTGTCCATGTGTCCTCCTGGAGGTGCCTTCGGCGCATGCGGCCTGCGGCGGTCCGGCGCAGGGCTATTCGTGCCTGGAGGTGACCTTGAAGCCATGGGCGCGATTCAACGCCTCGCGACGGGCCTCCTCGAGATCATGATCGATCATCTCCCTGGCCAGCTGCTCGAGGGTGGTCGTCGGCTGCCAGCCGAGCAGCTTCTTGGCCTTGCCCGGATCACCGAGCAGGCTCTCGACCTCGGTGGGGCGGAAGTAGGCCGGATCGACGGCGACCACCGTGCGCCCTGAATCGCGATCGATGGCCTTGGTCGAGATCCCTGAACCCTCCCACTCCAGCCGCAGTCCGGCGAATGATGCCGCCAGCTCGACGAATTCGCGCACCGAATGCTGGCGACCCGTGGCGATGACGAAATCCTCTGCGCGCTCCTGCTGCAGCATCAGCCATTGCATGATGACATAATCGCGGGCATGGCCCCAATCGCGCTTGGCCTCGAGGTTGCCGAGATAGAGGCAGGACTCCAGGCCGATCTTGATGCGCGCCAGGCCACGGGTGATCTTGCGCGTGACGAAGGTCTCGCCGCGGACCGGCGACTCATGGTTGAAGAGGATGCCGTTGCAGGCATAGATGCCGTAGGCCTCGCGATAATTGACGGTGATCCAGTAGGCGTACAGCTTCGCCACCGCATAGGGCGAACGCGGATAGAACGGAGTGCTTTCGCGCTGCGGGGTCTCCTGGACCAGGCCGTAGAGCTCCGACGTCGATGCCTGGTAGAAGCGCGTATGGCCTTCGAGGCCCAGCACGCGGATCGCCTCGAGCAGGCGCAGGGTACCCAGGCCGTCGATGTTGGCGGTGTATTCCGGCTGGGTGAACGACACCGCGACATGGCTCATCGCCCCGAGATTGTAGATCTCATCCGGGCGCACTTCCTGGATGATGCGCAGCAGATTGCCGCCATCGGCAAGATCGCCGTAGTGCAGATGCAGCCGCCGGCCCGGATCATGCGGATCGCGGTACAGATGGTCTATGCGTTCGGTATTGAACAGCGAACTGCGCCGCTTGATGCCATGCACCTCATAGCCCTTGCCGATCAGCAGTTCGGCCAAGTAGGCGCCATCCTGTCCTGTGATGCCAGTGATCAGCGCCTTCTTCATGGATGCGATTCGCGGTGGAGGGGTGGGGTGGAAAGCGTGCACGTCGGCCTTGGTGAAGCGTCGTGTGGTTATCCCGCTGTCGTTTCGATTGCAATCACGCATCCGGGCAGGAAGCGCACCGTCGTTCCGCCCGCCCCGGCCGCACTGATCGTGCACGCCTGCACGGGCGGGATGGGCGTCCGCGGGGTGGGGCGGGGCCGCTCAGCTGGTCTTGCGCGCGATGTAGGTCGAGGGGATGAGCTCGATGGGCTGCGGCCGCTCACCGCCGGCGATCATCGCCGCCAAGCGCGCCACCGCGCGCCGTCCCAGCTCATAGAGTGGCAGGTCGACCGATGACAGGCTGAGCGGCCCGTCATGGTAGATCGGGTGATTGTCGAAGCCCACCACGGCGATGCGGCCGGGCACGGGGATGCCGAGGAACTCCAGCTCCCGCACCAGCCGTGCGGCGAGGATGTCGTTGGTGCAGAAGACGGCGGTGAACGGCAGATCCGCAGCCAGGCGTGACAGAGTCTGGCGCAATGACCGCTCATGAGCGACCTGGAAGATCAGGCTCGGATCGAACAATCCGGCACGCTGCATGGTCCCGGCATAGCCCCGGTAGCGGGGCAGCCAGCAATCCCCGCTGGCATAATCGGGGGCGAAGGCGAAGAAGGCGATGCGCCGATGGCCAGCGGCCATCAGCGCCTCGAGCGCCTGGACGATCCCCGGCTCCTGGTCGATGGCGATCAGCGGCACGCGGATGGTGGCCGGATAGGCGCCGGTGGCGATGCAGGGCAGACCCCGCCGCTGCAGTTCGTCGACCACGCCCAGGACGGTGCCGAGGCCGGAGAAGATCACGCCGTCGGAATGCGGATAGCCGACATGCGAGGCGATGTAGTCGCCCAGCACCTCATCGCGGCTGTACTGGGGCACCAGCTTCACATCATACGAATGGGCATCGGCCTCATGCATGACCCCCTTGACCTCGGTCCACATCAGCTGCGAGTTGCCGGCCTCGAAATCGATGTTCTGCGGCTGCTCGAAGACCTCGACCGGCACCACCAGGGTGATGGTCTCGGCCCGCTGGCTGCGCAGGCGGCGCGCCAGGACATTCGATTTGAAGCCGATGCGCTGCGAGACCCGCAGGACCTCGTTGACGACCGCCTCGCTGATGAGATGCCGTTGCGCCGGATCCAGGGCCCGCGACACCGTCGATTGCGATACGCCGACCATCCTGGCGATGTCTTGATGGGTGTAGACCTTCTTATCGGCCATGCGTCCTGTCCTTCGCCGTCTCTGCCTAGTGCCAGAGTACCGCGGCAGGGAGGGCTGCAATCCCTTGTCAGGAACGGGGCAGCGTGGCAGCTCCTGCTCGGCATCGGCCTTCGGCCAGCGACGCTCACGGCGATGCCGGGGCGCTCGCCGCGGCCCCGGTCAGCCGCCGGATGAGATCGGTCTCGGCAGGGTCGTAGGGCGTCCCGTCATGGCGCAGGACCTCATGGAACCAGGTCGCCGGCTCGTCGCCGTAAGCCTTGTCCCAGGAATCCCAGGCGAACTTGGTCTGCGACTTGCCGTCGACGAAGCCCCAGTTGTAGGCGGCGATCTTCTCCTGCTTGAACAGCGGCAGGATGGCCTGGAAGGTGCTGCCGGTCGGGCGCGCCATGTACTCGCTGCACAGCAGCGGCCGCCGGTAGGTTCGCAGCGCCTGGATCGCCCCCGCGGTGGTCGCACGATTTGCATAGGCATGGAAGGTGATCACATCGCTATTGTCCACCTGGAAGCGCTGCGCTGGGCTGAGCGCGTCATGCGCGCTGGTCCAGTTCTCCCAGATGCAGAAGCTGATGGGCTGGCTGGGGTCGGCCGACAACGCCCACTCCTTGGCCCTGGCGGCCAGCTGCAAGGCGAGCTCCGCCTTGTCGGCCGGCTCATGCGGCTGATAGGGCTTGGGGCCATAGCGGTTGTCGAGCTCGTTGTAGACATCCCACAGCACCACCCGGCGGTCGGCGCGGAAATGCGACACGATGCCGACCACGTAGCCCTTCAGCTGCTCCCGGCGGTCGGGGTCCTTCAGCACCGCCGCCCCCGGTGCCTGCACCCAGCCGGAATTGTGCACATGCGGGGTCGGCGCATGCTGCGGACCCAGCGTGGGCTCGGGGTCCCAGCACGAGTCGAAGAGCACCAGCATCAGGCGGAGGTGGTGCTTGCCGGCCAGGGCGAGCACCCGCTCGATCCGGGCGGTGAACCCGCTGGCATCCTGCTGCCACACCAGGTTGTGCAGGAACACCCGCATGGTGGTCATCCCCAGATGCTCCGCCCAGCCGAACTCCTGATCGATGGTGTCCGGGTCGAAGGTCTCGGCCTGCCACATCTCCAACTCGTTGATCGCGCTGCGCGGCAGGTAGTTCGAGCCCACCATCCAGGGCTGCTCCGCATACCATGCGGTCGCCGCCTCCGGGGTCCACAGATCGCGGGCCATGGCCTGGGTGGCGCACAAGGTGAGCAGGGCGGCGGCACAGGTGAGTCGCGGATGCATGACGGCTCCAGGGGATGGTTGCGAGAGGACGATGACGGGGACGCCGTCAGCCGGGCAGAGGTTAACGACGGGGCCACGGCGGGAGGGCCCGGTGTATCGCCTGCGCCCGCGCCTCATCGCCTCAGCAGCTCCGGCCCCTGGTCCGCCGGCACGAGGTCGAATCCCTCGCGGTAGCGGCTCGGGGTCATGCCCTTGAGGCGCTGGAATTGATGGGTGAAATGGCTCTGGTCGTAGAATCCGGTCTCCAGGGCGATGCGTGAGATCGGCAGATCGGTGGTGGTCAACAGCTCGCAGGCGGACTTGATCCGCACCTGGATGAGGTACTTCAACGGGGTGGTGCCGAAACGGCGCCTGAACTGGCGCCCGAACTGGCTGACCGACAGGCCGACCTTGGCGGACAGCTCGGCCATGGTCAGTTGATGGGCATAGTCGTTGAGGATGGTCTCGATCACCGGGGCCATGGCCAGGAAGCGCGAGCTGTTGGTGTTCATCTGTTTGATGTCGCGGCTGATCCCTGCCAGCCCGATGATCGATCCGTCGCGTCCGATGATCGCCATCTTGGTGGTATTGTACCAATCGAAGGAGCCATCCTGGTTGCGTACCAGCTCGAGCTTGTCGATGATCGGCTCGCCGGAGGCGAGGACCTGGCCATCATCGACCGCATACATCTCGCACAGGTGCTTGGGGGAGAACGCCTCGTCCACCCGGCCCAGCACGTCATCCTCATGCCGGCAGCCGAGAAGGCGGACCAGGGCGTCATTGCAGAGCACGAAGCGGCGCTTGCGGTCCTTGATGAAGACACACACATCCGGCAGGTGGGCGAAGATCGCGAAGCAGCTGTCCGGAGCCATCTGGCCGATGAAACGCTGGGTCAATTGACGGCCATTCATTCCCTTCCCCCTCATCCGGCGGCGACCTGACGGCCGCGCGACCCGGGATCGCCATGCCGAAATAGTACAAGAGCATGCCGCGTCCTTGCAAGATCAGTCCGGAACTGCGGGATAGCGTGTGACCCCAGCCCCGGGGATGGTCTGGGCCGCCTGTCCGGCAGGCGCGCCAGCGGCCATCCGGGCAGACATCGCCCGCACTTGGATGACACCTGCCAGCATGACATGCCAGCATGACATGGTAGCATCGGCCGCCCCGCCTGGACGCGCACCGGCGGCCATCCGTCCGACCCGTGACCTGGCACCGTGAAAGGATCATGCATGACTACATCATCATCGTTCCCCAGCAATGGCATCCGCCTCGCCTACCAGGTGCGGGGCCGAGGCGATCCTCTCGTCCTGATCATGGGCCTGGGGGCGGATGGCTCGGTCTGGGAGCAGCATGTCCTGGAGTACGAGCGCCACTTCCAGTGCTATCTGGTCGACAATCGCGGCAGCGGCTCCTCGGACAAGCCGCCCGGTCCCTATACCACCGCGATGATGGCCGATGATTACGCCGGGCTCATCACCGGCCTGGGCCTGGAGCAGGTGCGCGTCGCGGGCATCTCGATGGGGGGGGCGATCGCCCAGCAGCTTGCCCTGCGCCACCCCAAGCTGGTGCGCAGCATGGTCCTGGCCTGCACCTGGGCGCGCTGCGATGCCTATGCCGCCTGGGTCTTCGATCATTTCGCCGCCATCCGCCCACAGGTACCGCCGGGGGAATTCATGCGCCTGCTGCAGCTGTGGATCTGGAGCCCGGCCTATGTCGAGAGCCATCTCGCCGACCTGCGCGACGCGCAGGTCGAGGCGGCCACCGGCACGCCGATGCCCGCCCATGCCTTCACCGCCCAGTGCCAAGCCTGCACCGCGCATGATACCACCAGCCAGCTCTCGGCCATCCGCACCCCCACCCTCATCACCGTCGGTGACCGCGACATCTTCACCCCCATGTCGCATTCGCTCCAGCTCCACGCCGGCATCAGCACGGCGCGCCTCGAGGTCTTCCCGGGCACCGGCCATGCACACCATTGGGAGGCGCTCGCGGCCTTCAATGCCGCCACCATCCGCTGGCTGACCGCCAACTGACGCTCCCGACCATCACCCTGCACGGAGTCCCGCCATGAGCTCGATCACCTTCGGCTGCCAGACCTATACCTGGCAGATGTCCGGCCCCTCCCAATACGATTCCCTGGAGCACATCATCGGCGTCGGCGCCGCCGCCGGCTTCACCGGCCTCGAACCGGAGATGATCATGCTCGGGCGGCTGTCCGATCCGGTGCGGCTCAAATCCGCACTCGAGGCCAAGCGCATGAAGCTCGGCGCCCTGTGCCTGGTCGAGGACTGGCTGGGCACCACCGAGACGGCCAAGGAGCGCGCCGAGGCCGATGTGGTCATCCGCAACCTCAAGACCTACTTCCCCTCGACTCTCCTGGCCCTGTGCCAGATGCCCGGCACCGACCGCTCCCATCTCCAGGAGCGCCAGCGCAATCTGCTCGCCTGCGCCAACAGCGTGGCGCGGCGCGCCGTCAGCCAGGGCGTGCACTGCACCTACCATCCCAACTCCCCCCCCGGCTCGATCTTCCGCACCGCGGATGATTATCAGGTCCTGCTCAACGGCCTGGATGCGAGCGCCTGCGGCTACGCCCCGGATCTCGGCCACATCGCCAAGGGGGGGATGGACCCCCTGACCGTGGTGAAGACCTATCGCTCGCTGATCAACCATCTGCACTTCAAGGACATGGCGTCTGATGGCAGCTGGGCGGCGATGGGCGAGGGGGTGATCGATTTCACCGGTGTTGTGCGCTTCCTCCAGCAGACGGGCTACCAGGGCTGGATCATGGTCGAGGATGAATGCCCGCGGGCCGAGCATGACCCGGATGGCGCTACCGCGCACAATGGCGCCTATGTGCGTGAGCAGCTGATGCCGCTCACCGTCTCCACCACCTCCCAGGCGCGCTGACCGCCCATCTGCACCCTGCACCGACCGCCCCCGGGGTCCCCTGGGGCACCCGGCGGACCCCAACGTCCGGGACCATCGGGTGTACCCCTTGCCTGGTGCCGCCAAGGTGCCAGGAGCTTCACGGACCGATGCGCGCTGCTAGCGTCTCGCCGTACCACCTGGGGAGGGGTTTCATGACATCGATCCGACTGTTCGGCTGCCTGATGGCGCTGCTTGCCGGCACCTGCCTCAGCGCCAACGCCGCGACCGTCGCCCGCGACGATGCCCTGAGCGAGAAGCTGGGCATCAAGCTGTCGGTGCAATGCTATACCTACCGCGCCCTGAGCCTCTTCGAGACCATCGACAAGGCCGCCCTGCTCGGCCTGCGCTACATCGAGCCCTATCCGGGCCAGAAGGTGCGGCCAGGCGGGCCGGAGAAGATGGGCAGGGGCCTGGGCGACGAACTCAACCAGGAGATCCTCAAGAAGCTCGCCGACCGCGGCGTGCGCATGGTCGCCTATGGCGTCGACGATGTGCCCCAGGACGAGGCCGGAGCGCGCGCCGCCTTCACCTGGGCACGCATGATGGGCGTCGAAGTGCTGGTCACCGCGGCCAAGCCCAATGCCGTGCATGATCGGCTGTGCAATGAATTCCACATCCGCTTGGTGCTGCACAACCACCCAAAGCAATGGCAGCCCGATGCTGTGCTCGCCGCCTGCATGGGCCTTTCGCCGATGATCGGCGCCTGCGCCGATACCGGACATTGGATGACCGATGGCCTGGAGCCGGTGGCGCAGATCAAGAAGCTCGATGGACGTGTGCTGCATGCCCATTTCAAGGACCGTGCCGGCTTCGGACCGGGACCTGATATCCCACTAGGCACCGGCAAGTCGGACGATCGCGGCATGCTTGCCGAGCTGCTCCATGAGGGCTTCAAGGGCTACCTCTCGTTGGAATACGAGAACGGCACCATCCCCGAGCTCGACGCCAATCTCGCCACCTGCATCACCTTCGTCGATTCCACCCTGGCCAGCCTGACAAACCCGCACTAAGACGTCCCCGCCCGCCTGAACGGGCATTCCGCATTCACCACCAGAGAACACGCCCCATGCGCATCCCCTCCTTCCTCCTCGGTGCCGCCCTGCTCGCCGCATCCCTGACTGCCTCCGCAGCCGATCGGGATGATTCGGCCTCAGAGAAGCTTGGCATCAAGCTCTCCCTCCAGTGCTGGACCTATCGGGAACTCACCTTCTTCGAAGCCGTCGATCGCGCCAAGACCTTGGGCATCAAGTACATCGAGATGTTCCCTGGGCAGAAGCTGAAGCCGGGTTCCAATATCAAGGTCGGTCGGGGCATGGATGATGCGACGGCCGACGAGATCAAGGCCAAACTCAGCGCCAACGGCCAGAGCCTGGTGGCTTATGGCGTCGATGGCATCCCGGAAGACGAGGCGGGGGCACGCAAGGATTTCGAATGGGCGAAGAAGATGGGCATCCAGGTGCTGGTCACCGAGACCACCCCCAGCGAGATGCTCGACAAGCTGTGCAATGAGTACCACATCAAGATGGCGCTGCATAACCATCCCCAGAGCTGGCCGCCCGAGAAGGTGCTCGAGAAGACCAAGGATTGCTCCGCCTGGGTCGGTTCCTGCTCGGACACCGGGCACTGGCAACGCCGTGGCTGGGTCCCGGTCGAGCAAATGGAGAAGCTCCAGGGCCGCGTCATTCACTGCCACTTCAAGGACCTCAACAAGCTCGCCGGCGATGGGCACGACGAGGTCTGGGGTACCGGCGTGGGCGATGCGAAGGGCATCCTCGCCGAGCTGAAGAAGCTCGGATACAAGGGCTACACCTCGATCGAATACGAGAACACCAAGGTCGCCGATCTCGATGTGAACCTGCCAAAGTGCGTCACGTTCTTCGATGCCACGCTGACCGAACTGGCGAAGTGACCGTTCCATCCTGAGCGACGCGGATGTCACCGCAACGGATCTGCCGCTGCCTGCGGCCGATCCGTTGTCGCTGCTGCTCCCGCCACGTCCGTGCGCAGCGCCCGCTACCCTGGCAACCAGGGTCGGCGCGGGACTGCCGGCGGCCTGCCGCCGGCGCCCAGTCACTTCAGCGGCGAATAGTCGGTGGGCTTGAGGAACACCGAGACCACCTTGACCACCAGCGGGCCGTTGACTTCGGAATCGGCCTTGGCCTTCTGCCACTCCGGATCCTTCTGGAACGCCTCCCATGAGGCATCGCGGGCCGCCCGGTTCGGGTAGGCCAGGATGTAGACCAGGGTGTCCTTGGCCATCTCCCCGTCGGTCGGCGTCCAATAGCCGACCATGGTCATGTCGTGCTTGGTGAACAAGGCGTTGGTGTGGTCGCGGAAGCGTGCATGGAGCGCCTCGAGCTTGCCCGGCGCAGCGGTATAGGTGCGCATCTCGAAGCAGCGCTCCCCGGCGGCGGCCGCGTCATCGGCTCGCGCCGGCACGGCCGCGAGCACGCTGATGAGTGCGATGGCGAAAAGGGCGAGCGCTGCAGACGGCATACACGGCTCCGCGTCGTTGGGTGCCGGGCATCCTCGCAGGTGAACAGGGCCGTCCAAGGCGAACCCCTCAGGCGGCGAGATCGGCACAGACACAGCGACCCGTGCACCGGCGCTGGCCGGGACAGTGGCATTGAAACGAATCCGGACCTCGATACGTGTCTGATGGCTCGTCGTATCTTGTGACATAGAAGGCAGTTCCGCGTCATACTATGGCGAGGGCAGTCCGCACCGTGCCGATCAGACGCAACCCCTTGCCAAGCCTCTCCCTAGGTCCCCGGTCGCCGTGCCTGGTACGCGCTCTCGTCGCCAGCGCATTGCCGTGCCAGCGACATGGCCGGCTGAGCGTATCCTCTGTCATGAGGCGCTGTTCTCCTGCTGTGCATTTGGGGACGATGCAGACGCTGCACTGGATGCTGTGCCTGTTCGCCTGCGCAGGCTGCCTGTCCGCGGCCGTCGAGACGCCCGAGAAGCTGTCCTTCACCAGCGACATCAGCCCGGTGATCGAGCATTGGTGCGGTGAGTGCCATGGCGAGCAGAAGCACAAGGGCGGGGTCAATTTCACCAAATACGCGAGCATGGATGATGTCCAGCATGCTGCCGACCATTGGGAGGATGTGCTGCGCGTCCTGCGCGAAGGCGAGATGCCGCCCAAGACCGCGACCCAGCCGCCGGTGGATATCCGCGAGAAGCTGGCGAACTGGGTCGATTACGCCCTCGACAACATCGATCCCGCCAAGCAGGTGCGCGATCCGGGACATGTGGTGCTGCACCGCCTCAGCCGGCTGGAGTACAACAATACCGTTCGCGATCTGCTCGGCGTCGACCTGCGGCCTGCCGACAAGTTCCCGGTCGATGGCGGCGGCGGCGGCGGTTTCGACAACAACGCCGATACGCTGTTCATCCCCCCGCTGCTGCTCGAGAAGCTGCTCGATGCGGCCAGTTCCGTCCTGGATGCCGCCAAGCCCGATCGCCTGGCGCTGGTCAAGCCCGCCGATGACAAGCCCAAGAGCCGGCGCGAAGCCGCCAAGGCAACCGCCACCGCCTTCGCCAAGCGCGCCTACCGCCGGCCGGTCACCACGATGGAGATCGAGCACCTGCTCAGGGTGTTCGATTACTGCGAGAAGAAGGGCATCTCCTATGAGGATGGCGTCCGGCAGATGCTGAAGGCGGCACTGCTGTCGCCCAGCTTCCTCTACCGCGCCGAGGAGGCCAAGCCGGAGCGTGGAGCCTTCGCCCTCAGCCCCTATGAGATCGCCTCGCGGCTGTCGTACTTCCTCTGGTCGACGATGCCCGACGAGGAGCTCTTCACCCTGGCGGAGCAGAAGAAGCTTAGCGATCCGGAGGTGATCGCCCAGCAGGTCACCCGCATGCTCAAGGACGAGAAGGCGCACGCCCTGGCGTTGAACTTCACCACCCAATGGCTGCAGCTCGAGACGCTCCGGAGCAATGGCCCCGATCCCACCAAGTTCCCCACCTTCACCCCCTCGCTGTGCGAGTCGATGATCGGCGAGCCGGTCGCCTTCATGGCTGGCCTGATCAGCGAAAACCGCAGCCTGATCGATCTCCTCGAGAGCGACTACACCTACGTCAATGGCGAGCTGGCGCACCACTACGGCATCGATGGCGTCGATGGCGCCCAGTACAGGCGCGTCACGCTCCCCGATGCCAAGCGCGGCGGTGTCCTGGGCATGTCCGCGGTGCTGACCTCCACCTCTCATGCCCTGCGCACCAGCCCGGTCGTGCGCGGGAAGTGGATTCTCTCGCAGATCCTCAATGCGCCGCCGCCCCCGCCCCCGCCCAATGTGCCCTCGCTGCCCAAGGAGGAAGGCGAGAAGGACGAGCTGAGCCTGCGCAAGCGTCTCGAGAAGCATCGCGCCGATCCGGTCTGCGCCTCCTGCCATTCGCGCATCGATCCGCTCGGCTTCGGCCTGGAGAACTTCGATGTCCTCGGGCTCTGGCGCGACAAGGATGTGCGCGGCGAGCCCATCGATGCCACCGGCACCCTGCCCAGCGGCGAGACCTTCACCGGTCCAGTCGAACTGCGCAAGATCCTGATGAAGCGCAAGGATCAGTTCGCCCGGGTGTTCATCGAGAAGATGCTCGCCTATGCGCTCGGACGCGGCACCGAGGCCTATGATCGCCCGGTGATCAAGGAGATCCTCCAGACCGTCACCAAGGATGGCTACCACATGGATACCGTCATCACCGCCATCGCCACCAGCTATCCGTTCCGCTACAGCCGCAATCAACCGCTCGTCGCCCAGGAGGCCAGCAAATGAAACGTTCATGGCAGATATCCCGCCGGACCATGCTGCGCGGGCTGGGCGTCGCCTTGGCGCTGCCGCTGCTCGACGTGATGTCCGAGCCCACCCTGTTCTCGGCCGAGCCGAAGGTCGTGCCACGCAAGATCCCGGTCCGCTTCGCCGCCCTCTACATGCCAAACGGGGTCAATCCGCACCATTGGAGCCCCAAGGTCCCTGGTCCGCTGGCGGAGCTGCCCGAGATCCTCGCACCGCTCGAGAAGCTGAAAAGCGAGGTCAACGTCATCAGCGGCCTGCAGAACAAGGGCTCATTCCCCAATGACGGCCATTACGCCAAGATCGCCGCCTGGCTCACCGGCACCACCATTACCAAGACCACCGGCGCGGACATCAATTCCGGTGGGCAGTCGATGGATCAGCTCGCCGCCCAGTACCTCGGCCAGTACACCCGCCTGCCCTCGATCGAACTGACCGTCGAGCGCCCCAACAGCTTCGTCGACAACAACGTCAAGCTCACCACCCTCTACGGCAGCCATATCTCCTGGTCGACCCCCACCACCCCCCAGGCCCGCGAGGTCGATCCCAAGCAGGCCTTCGACCGGCTGTTCCGCGGCCAGGGCGGCGCGAGCGGCGACGCCAACAAGCGCGCCTCCGCGCTCACCCCGTGGGATGACCGCAGCATCCTCGACTTCGTGATGGACGACAGCTCGAGCCTCAAGGGCCGTCTGGGGCCCAGCGACAGCCGCAAGCTCGACGAGTACCTGACCTCGGTCCGCGATGTGGAGCGCCGCATCCAGGCCGAGATCAAGCACGCCACCGAGCCCCACCACATCGACGCCGCGGCCTTCAGGGCCCTGCCCCAGCTCGACGAGCGGGTGCGCAAATTCAACGGCTCGGATCGCAAGACCTCGCACGAGGAGCTGTGCAGGCTGATGATCGACCTGATGGTGCTGGCGTTCTGGACCGACACCACCCGCATCGCCACCTTCATGTTCGGCAATGAGGTGACCGGGCAGAACTTCTCCTTCCTCCCGGGCGTCAACGGCGGGCACCATGAGATCAGCCACCATGAGAACAAGCCCGACAAGCTCGAGATGTACAAGAAGATCGGCATCTGGCACGTCGAGCAGATGGCCTACATGTTCGAGAGCATGAAGGCGATCAAGGAGGGCCCGGACACCCTGCTGGACAACAGCATGGTGCTGTTCGGCTCAGGCATCCGCGATGGCAACGCCCATGATCCCCATGACCTGCCGGTCCTGCTCGGCGGCAAGGGCGGCAAGACCATCAAGACCGGCCGCTACATCGCCTGCAAGCCTGAGACGCCCATGTGCAACCTGCATGGCGACATCCTCGCGCGCCTCGGCCTCCAGGTCGACAAGTTCTCCGACAGCACGGGCCCGATAAAGGAGCTGATCGGCTGATGGCCGCTGGCGATCGGCCCCCTGTTCACGCATCCGCGGGAGCGCTCCTGCCCTTCCTGGGCGGAGACGGCCATCATGGAGGACGCTACTCGACGCGCTCGGGGGCATTCGAGAACCGCCAGGTCATGCCGATGCCGACATAGATCCCCTTCACCACCAAGGTCAAACTGTCGCCCTGGCCGGTGGTGAGGTCGTGGGTCTGGCTGAGGTAGCCGAGATCGCAGCTGATGAGCATGCGCCGGGTGATGGTGTAGATGCCCTCGACGCGGATATCGTAGCTGTGGTAGCTGCCCGAAGCCGACAGCGACGGCGAGGCGCTGGTGGAGGGAAGCGAGATGCGGGATCTGCCGACCAGCGCGCCGACCTCGCCGGTGAGCGCGAAGGCGTCATTGAACGCCCAGCCGGCGCCGATCGAGCCGCGCACCCCATAGGCGAAGAGGAAATTCTGCGAATCGTAGCTGTAGGTCGTCTCGGACACGTCGAGCCCGAGCACCAGGCCGAACGGATCGCCGACCCGTCCGATCGAGTAGCGGCCGCCCAGCTCCAGGCCCGTTCCGGCATCGAAGTGGTCGCTGCCCGTGCGGTTCGCGGACGGCGAGGTCAGGGTGTAGTCGAATGCGGTCGGCAGCACCGAGGCATCGGCCTGCATGTCGCGCATGACGAATTCCGCCCCCTCAGCGCTGCCGACGCAGGAGGAGAGCATCAGCACGACGGCGAGCGATGCGGGGATCACGGACGAGGCGCGCGGATGCGGGCGTGCGCCGCTGCCGCATGACAGGATTGGCATCGAGACTCCAGGGCGGATAATCGTAGTCGGCTTCACAGATTCAGCATGAGACGGACACCGATCAGCGCATGCGAGGTGGTGTCGGTGATGTTCGCATCGAGCAGGCCGACCTGGTTGGCGGTGCGCGCCTGGGTGACCGAATCATGCCAGGAACCGCCCTGGATGGTCGTCCCCGGGCTGGTCCATTCCCATACGTTGCCATGCATGTCGTAGAAGCCGAAGGCATTGGCCAGCCGGCCTCCGACCGCCTGCGGGCCCTGGCTGCTGGCGGTATCGCCCTGGGTCTCCCAGACCACCGCATTCGCGCTGACGGTGGCATTCGAGGAGTCATTCCCCCACGACCACAGGCCGGTGCTGCCCGCAGCGCAGGCATAGGTCCACTGGGCGGAGGTCGGCACGGCGAGGGTGAACGTCTTCCCGGCATTGTAGCTGGCCAGGGCCGTCGCGATCGCGGTATAGCTGAGATCGAAGGCCGGCTTCGGGCCGCTGATCGCCCCCGAACCGCCGACGAAGGAGGGATCGACCTTGGTCGGATCCCATGGCGGCACGCCACCCGATTGGACGGGAGCGATGATGCTCCATTGCGCCTGGGTGACCTCGAAGACCCCGAGCAGGAAGTCGTTGCCCAGCCCGGACACGCGCTTGAACACCATGGTCGAGGAGGTGTAGGCGGAATTGGTGGTCAGATCCGGGATCGCCACCTGGCTGCTGAGCGAGCCGTTCGAAAGATCCAGCAGCACATAGGACGATGACACCGTGCCCACAGCTGTCGCCAAGGCCCCATCGCCCTTGCCCTGGATGCTCACTCCGAGATTGGCCGAATTGCAGCCGGCCAGCAGCAGCGCGACGATGGCGGTGACACCTCCGGCCAGGGTGATGCTGGGCGACTGGGGGCCGTTCGGGCTGGATCTGATGGGGTGCTGTGCGTTCATCGCAGGTCCATGGGTGGATGCTCTGGTTCCGAGGCTCAGTTGTTGCTGCTGCCTGCCGCGAAGACCTTGAGCAGTATGGGCTGGTAGCTCGAGAGCTGGGTCGTGGTATCGGTCACCATGATGCCGAAATTGTAGTACAGCAGGCTCGGCAGCGGCACTCCGGGCCAGGTGATCGTGCCATCGCCGGAATTGAAGCCGACGCCCGCGGCCGACAGGCCGATGAGCTGGAAGCTGAGATTGCCGCTGGTCGATACCGTGGGCGTGTAGGAGAGGTTGTCGCCCTCCTCGATCTCCATCAGCGCATTCGAGAGGATCAGCGGGGTGCCCGCCATGCCCACCGGGGTGATCTGGATCTGATAGGTCTGCGTCACTGGCGTCGGCGTCGGGGTCAGGTTCGATGGGATGCCGAGATCCGAGACGGTGATCGAGAAGCTGTCGGTCCCGGAGCTTGCCGCGAAGGCGGTGTACGACCAGGTGTTGTTGGACACCGTCACCGTGCCCTTCACCGGGGCGGTCGAGACGGAATAGGTCATGATGCTGTCGGTATCGCTGGCGCCGACTGGACCGGTGATGGTCACTCGCGGGACGTCATATCCGGCAGGCACCGGCGGCACGGCGATGGTCGGCGGATTGTCGAAGGGCAGGACATCGATCTCCTTGGTGACCGGCGGGCTGGAATAGCCGGCGCTGTTGGTCACCACCACGGTGATCTCGCGAGCCGCGGCGGATGGATTCTTCGATGGGCTGCTGAAGGTCAGGGCGTGCAGCACCTGCGTCACCGCATCGACAGGGATGTTGCTCTGCGAGGAGAAGACCACCGATAATGCAACCGTACCGGACCCGGTGGTCAGCTGGCCGATCGGGATCGTCGTGCCCGAGGAGGTGTAGGTGAGGGAATAGGCCTTGGGGACCGCTCCGGAGATCACCGCAGCAGTGATGGCGCCTCCGGGCGGCGGATTGATGTCGAGGACATCCTGGCTGTCGGTATAGGCCGGGAATCCAGCCGGCAAGGTGGCCGGTACGGGGATGGAGAGGGTGACGGTCATCGACCCTATGCCTCCTCCGGTGACGAAGGCCGTCGGATCGGATTCATTGTAGACCGCTGTTTGGGCATTGTTGTCGATGATCACCGGGGTCCCGGGATTCTCCAGGAACAGCGGTATCGGTCCGCTGAAGATCACTTCCGGATTCAGCCTGCTGATGTTGATGGTGAATATGTTGGTGTTGAGGTTGCTGTTGACCCCGTTGGCAGTATCGCTGGCGCCAACCGGATGGCTGCTGCCATTGTCATCCGAGCAGGTGAAGACGAAGCTGTCATTGCCCTTGATGGCGCCGTCATGGACGTAGTAAACCCGCCCGTTGTTGAGATCATCCTGGGTGAAGGTCCCCGATGCGGCCAGAGACGCACCGCTGAGGGTGAGGGTCCCCTGCGTCGGCGCCAGCACGATGGTGTAGGTCAGCCCTCGCGCATCCACGGTCTCGACATCCTGGGCGACAAGGTTTGACGCCCCCCCGGCCAACGGCACGGTCCCGCTCCCGGGCGGCCCATAGGGCGTCTGGATGGGGTTCAACGGCTGCCCCAGCAACGGATAGGAGACTGGGGCAGTGTAGGAGCCGCCGGTGAGCGGCCTGCTGTTGCCCGCCGGGACCAGCAGGGCGTTGTTGGCCGCGATCTGCGGAATCTGGTTGACGAAGGCGACGTTGACATTGAACGAACTGGTGACCGTCCACGACTGGGCGGTGGGCCCGCTCGCAGGTCCGTGGACCACCTGCCCGGCTATCTGAGGCGTCGAATCCCATTGGCCGAACTGCCCCAGGTCGTTGACCTGGACGGTGACCACATCGAGGCCATAGAAATTCGCCTGCCCCTGGTAGGTGATCTGCGACAATGCGGCGTCGATGTCGTTGATCGCGCCGCGGAACAGCATGGTCTGGTAGGGCTGTCCAGCGGCCACCGGACCGAGCGGCGCCCCGAAGACATCCGCGGTGAAGCTGAAGTCCAGGTTGGCGGTCGATGCCAGGCTGATGGTGCCATGCGCCACGCTCAACGACACCTGGAGCACTCCTGTCCCGGTCAGGTCAGGGTCTGAGACCTGGATCGGCTGGTTGAAGGTTATGCTGGCGTTCTCGCTGCCGACCTGCTCGCTGGGGAGCGTTATCTGAGGCGGCTGATTGGTGGCGGTGATGGGGATGGTGATCGTCTGCGTCGCTGTCAGCGCATAGACCGGATCACTCGGATTGGGGCTCGAGTGGCCGTTGTCGTCGAGCGACAGGGTGAGGGTGTCGCTCCCGTTGTAGAGCGCATCCGGTGTATAGGTCAGCGAGGCGAGCGCATTGTTGAGGGCGCCTCCGTTGGCATCCAGGGCGCCATTCATCACGATCGACGCTGCCGGCCCGGCCGATGCGGTGCGCACCGTGCCATGCTGAACGGAGATCGTCAACGTCTCGCTATTGTCATTGCCATCCTGGTCGCTGATGGCGATGCCAGTCAGCGGCGTGTTCTGGGCGCCTTGCAGGATCGCCGGGTAGGCCGGCGAGGTCCCGGCGACCGGCGCCGCGAGCGCTATGACAGGGGCGACGTTGGTGGGATTGATGGTGATCAGGCATGAGGCCGCCACCGATGTAGTTGCGGGCGAGCTCGTCGAGGTGTTGGTGACCACGATATTGAGCAGCCGATGCACGCCGAATTGGGTCGGATTCGAGCTCGAATTCGAGTAGGTCAGGGACTGGATGATGCCTTGCATGACATTGGTGGGGATCGGATAGATCGCCGGCATATTCGGAGCGATCATCTGCGCTGCGGTCTGGCTGCCGGCGATGGTGACCGTCTGGGATGTCGCAGTGAACACCGGGGTGTTGCCGGTGACCGAGAACATCGGGTAGGGATCGTAGTTCAGGCCGGTGAACGCCAGGAAATTCCCGGCTGGCTGCGGTTCGATGGTATTGTCGAACACGTAATTCGGCAGCGGGGTGAAGGAGATCGATTCCGTGCCGCTCGGGAAGATGCCCGTACCGTCCGGATTGGTCATGGTGATGGTGACCGAATCGAGGACGCTGCCCTCGTACTCGATCAGGTTGAAGGTGCCTATCATCTGATAGAGGTAGTAGGGCGAATAGGTGCCTGTCGAGTAATCGTATTCGGGCACCCAGGCTGGCGTCGGATTGTTGATCGAGGCCGATGGGCAGAACGGGACAGCGCCGGATCCCTGGGTGTAGAGCAACGTCGTATTGGCGGTCGCGCCGTTAAGCGTCACCACTGGCAGTCCCGTGCCGACCGTGAGGGTCGCGATGCTGATGGCGGATGTCCTGCCATTGGTGTCCGTCAGCTGGAAATTCACCTGCCTCGGGCCTGGCGTTGCAGTAGTAGGACTCGAGTTGCGGTAGACGATGTTCTGGAGGATGGGCAGGAATGTGCCGCCATCCATGGTGAAGCCCGATGCCGTGCTGGCATTGCCCACGGTGATGATCAGCGACCCGGTCAGGTTGTCGAAGGTGCCGATGGTGACATTGTCATACGGGGCTGCCGTCAGCGTCACGCCGGAGGAGATGCCGAGGCTCTCGGCCGTGCCATCTGGATGGTCGACCAGGGTTATGGTCAAGCTCTGGATGAGGTAGTTCGCGGCATTGCCCGGGCCGATGGCGGCACCTCCGGCGAGGATGGTCTCGAATGGCGCGGTGGCTGGAGGGAAGGTGAGCCCGCTGACATCGGCGGTCGTACCCCCTCCCAGGTATGGGACCGGCGGTGCATTGATGCTGAGCGGATTGCCATCGTTACCAACCAGGTCCGCCACCGGTCCGAAGTCCAGATTCGCCGCGAGCTGATCCGCCGTGGTGTCGGTGATCGTACCGCCGTTGAGGGTTATCGCCGGGCTGCTGTTGCTGAGGTTCAATGCCGCGGCGTAGTCGCTCGCCTGGACTGTATAGTTGAAGAGCAGGGTGGTGGCGGTGGATCCGCTCGCCGAGTACAACGCCGACTCCCCGGTATTCAGCGCGATGGTCGGCGCCCCGCTGACCTGGACATTGCCGCTGAAGACCACTTGTATCGGCAGCACCGAACCGCTGAAGTAGTTGCCTCCGGCAACGCCCACGGTGATGCCGGTGATGGTCAGCTGCACCTCATTGATGCTGATGCTCTGGCTGCCGCTTATGGATCCTACCGCGCAGGCGAGATTGGCCGGGATCTCCGTCCCGGAATTGAGGATGGTGGCGCCGCCGGGCAGCGCGATCGGATTCGGCGACGCGACATCGAGCTTGGTGACGGCATCAGCCGCGCCGATGGTGTAGGTGAATGCCAGGGTAGAGCTGCCGGAACCTGATGAGTAGTAGGCGAGAGTCGATCCCGAATTCAGCGCCATGGTCGGCGTTCCCGTCACGCTCACGGGACCGGAGAAGGCCACATCGATGGTTAATGACTGCCCCGAGCTGTAGTTCCCATTGCCCTGGGCAACCGAGACGCCCGTCACCGTGTCCGGCGCCTGGCTGACGATGGTGAACGTCTGCCCATTCGCAGCCGAATGCAGCGTCCCCGCGACCAGGCTGAGGATCGCGTTGGTCGTTGGCGAGCCGAGGTTGGTGATCGTCCCGGCGTTGAGCGCCAAGCCGTTGATCAGGTTGCCGAATGTCCCCGCTGCGCAGCTGTTCCCCGCCGCGATGAGGTAGTGGAACGTCAGGATGTTCGACCCTGATCCCGACGAGTAGATGGCGGTCGCATGCGCATCCGAGCCCTGGGAGTTCAGCGCCAGGCTCGGCGTGCCACCCGTGGCATTCACCGACACCGGTACGCTGAAGGTGACCGAGATGTCCAACGCGCTGTCGGTATAATAGGTCCCACCTGCCTGGACCACGCTCAGCGCCGTGATGGTCGCCGCCGAGGTGGCATTGATGCTGATCGTCTGGCTGCCGCTGATCGCGCCGAGCGTGCATGCCAGGTTCGCCGGGATCACCCTGCTGTGGTTGAGGATGGTGGCGCTGCCGGGCAGGGCGATCGGGGTGGTCGAGGCGATATCGAGCAGGGCGGTGGAGTCCGACGCGCCGATGACATAGGTGAAGGCCAGTGTCGCACTGCCGGCGCCGGAGGAATAATAGGCCAAGGTGGAGCCCGAGTTCAGCGCCAGGGTCGGCGTACCTGTCACATCGACTGCGCCCGAGAAGGTCACATTAATTGTCAGCGACTGGCCCGAGTCGTAATTCCCATTGCCCTGGGCTACCGAAATGCCCGTCACGGTTGCCGGCGCCTCGCTGACGATGGTGAATGGCTGCCCATTCGCCGCCGACACCAGCGTCCCCGCGGCCAGGGTGGTCGAGGCATTGGTCGAAGCGAAGTTGAGATCGGTGATCGTCCCGCCATTGAGCGTCACGGCATTGACCAGGTTGCCGAACGTCCCCGAAGCACAGCTGTTCCCCGCCGCGACGAGGTAGTGGAACGTCAGGGTATCCGACCCTGAGCCCGAAGAGTAGATCGCGGTCGCATTTGCATCCGTTCCCTTGGAGTTCAGCGCCAGGCTCGGCGTGCCGCCCGTGGTATCGACGACCACCGGGGAGCTGAAGGTCACCGTGATGTCGAGGGCGCTATCGGTATAGTAGGTGCCCCCGGCCTGAACCACACTCAGCGAGCTGATGGTCGCCGCTGTCGGGGGGTCGTTGATGGTCGTCGGCTGGGCATTGACCGACGACAGGATCGCGCCCGGGATGGATAGCGCGAGCACAGCAGCGACCGCGGTATTGTCGCTGTTGCTGATCGTCGCACCGGACGAGAGGGTGATGGGCGCGCTGGTATTGCTGCACGCCAGCCCGGCACTGGAGTCCGCTGCCCCGACGATGTACACGAAGCTGAGCACCGTACTGCCGGAGCCGCTCGCATAGGTCGCTGTGCCGCCTGAGCTCAGCGCTATGGTCGGCACACCGGACACCACGACGTTGCCGTCGAAGGTGGCACTGAGCAGGATAGCCTGGCCGGTGACATCGTTCTGGCCGTTTGAGGCCACGGTGAGCCCTTGGAGGGTCTGGGGCGGATTGATCGCATACCCTCCCCCGGACCCGTTCTGGAGATTAGCCGGAGCATATGCGAGGTCCGCATTCGTCATGCCGTCGGAGTTCAGGACGATGGTCGCCCCACCGCTCAGGGTGATCACCGGAGTGGTGGTGGTCGCCAGAGCGGCTGCCGTATCACCGCTGCCGATGGTATAGCTGAAATCCATCGTCGAGATGCCGGCCTGGCTGCCTCCCAGGTAGGTCGCAGTCCCGCCCGAATTGAGGCTGATGGTGGGATTCGTGCCCGCGACCGAGACGTTCATGGAAACATCGAACACCACATGGATGGTGAGCGTCTGTCCGGTGGTATAGGTGCCGCTGGCCTGGGTCACCGTGACCGTGGAGATATCCGACGCCGCAAGTCCCTCGCCACAGATGCCAATCGCCAGCAGCAGGAACCCGATGACCGCGCAACCGGCACGCCGCATCTCCCATACGGTCGACAACCAGCGGAAAGACCTGGAGGATCTGGTGCGGTGATGCGGAAAAGTGAGGGCGTTGATCCGGTCGTCCATTACTGCTTCTTCTCATCTACTGGGGCGGGTGCGGCAGGAATCGCGCTCTGATCCTGGCCCACTGGTGCGGGTGAATGGGCTGGAGTCGTGGGTGGCGTGGGTGGCGTGGCCACGGCAGGCTGGCTTGCTGGTGGCTGCGCCGATGCCGACGGCGTCGTATCCGCCTGGCGACCGCGCAGCGATGATGGGTGGGAATCCGTGTAGGTGGAGGTCTGGGCGCCGCGCAGGACCGATGTGCCTTGGGCCTGCTGGCCATCGGATGTGCGACCACGCTGGATGGGGCCCGATTGGGGTGCGGGATTCTGGCCGGGCGAAGCGGTCGTTGGCATCGCTGATGGGGACTGTTTTGCAGGGCTGATCGGTGTCGACGAGGTCGTCTCCGGCTTCTTGAGCGCTGGTGCCGGTGCCGGTGCCGGCGACCCTGGCGCTTGTTGAGGGACCGGGGGAGAGCTCGCAGGGCCAGGCATCGGCACGCCCGGCTGGATGGCCGGTGGCGCAGGGGCCGCATTGCTGGTCGGACTCGGCACATGCGCCGGCATGACCGGTTGCCCTGGGCCCATCGGCGCGGCTTGAGGGGTAGGGAGGATGGGTGCGCTACGACCGCGCACCGGCGCGCCAGCCGACTCGCCAGCCGCCTGCTCATGAGACACCACAGCCGCTGGTGGCATGGCATTCTGGCGTCCACGCTGTGGCGGCGTGATGACAGCTGGTTGCCCTGCAGCAGGTGACGTCGACGTGGTGTCGAGGGGACGCCCACGCGGTGCGATGGCCGGCGCGCTCGGGGCAGTCGGCGTCACCGAGGTTGCCGCTGACGCATGAGACTCCGGCGTGGCAGCCGGGGGCACTGGCAGCGGCGGAACGGGAGGAGTCTGGGCAGCCGGAAGTGCAGTACCGACTGGTGCTGGGGTTCCAGGTGCGGCCGGGAGGATCACCGGCTTCACGGTCACCGGCACGGGAGGCGGGCTGGGCTTCGGCACGCTGACCACCAAGGTGACATGGACGCCATCGGTGTCGCCGAACTCGAGCTTGCGGCGCACGATGGCCTCCGATGCGGAAGCCGCCATCAGCGCGCGCCCGTCGGGATTCACCTGCCATTGGACATCGCAGGCCAAGCGCATACCCACATAGACAGACCGCACGTTGGGTCGCAGGCTGGCGCGATTGGCGGCCCGGCAGATGGCAGCCGAATCTCCCCACGAACCTCCACGCACCACGCGCTGCTCAGCGCCGCTGCCGATCGGATCCACCACCAGGGCGGTCGAGTAGGCCGCATAGCCATCCTGGCACCACTCCCACACATTCCCGCTCATGTCGTAGAGGCCGAGTAGATTGGGGAAGCGCAGTTTCACTTCCTCGCTCTGGCCACGCGAATTGCCATTGTACCAGCCGATCTTGTCGAGTGAGACATCCCCCGGCGATGCGCTCGCATAGGGTCCGGTACTGCCGGCCCGGCAGGCATACTCCCACTCGCTCTCGGTCGGTAGGCGAGCAGGCGGATGGCCTTGATGGGCCTTGGCCAGCTTGGCGACGAATGCCTGGCAGTCGTCCCAGGAAATCCGCTGGACGGGCAGTCGGTCACCGCGATCCCGGCTCGGATTGGCACCCATGACCACGGTCCACAAGGCCTGGGTGCATTCGTCCTCTGCGAGCCAGAAGGCCCTGGTCAGGGTGATCTGGGTGCGCACTTCGTCGCTCTTGCGCCCGATCTCCTTGTCGGGGCTGCCTCGCATGTACCGTCCAGGCGGTACGAAGCGGAACCGCTGATTGGCGCCACCGCTCATCTCGAGATCTGCCCAGATGCCGAAGCTGTCGCGACCGAAGCGTGCCGCCCAGATAGGCCGGCCGGGGCCATCGAGCACGGCCAGGCGATTGGCCCAACCCGGCAGGTCGGCATCGTCATCGCCGATCAGGGTGCGCAATTCTCTGAATTGCGCATGGGCTAGATCGTATGCAGCCGGGGATTGCGCATAGGTGGTGGGCAGCAGCGCCAATGCGGCCTTGAGCGCCCCGATCCGTTCGAATTTGTCATTCCAGGCCTTCCAGGTGAGGTCCTTGTCGCCGACCACCTCATGAACGATCGCGAGGTTGGGGGCCACATCCGGGGGCAGTGGCAGATGCTGATCGAGGACATGCAAGGCCGCGACTGCGGCATCGAGATGGCGCACCTTGGCGCTCCAACGCACCACATCCGCATCGTCATTGCCGATCTCGCCGCGCAGGCGTTCGAGCACCTTGCCGATATCGATCGTGGACGCTCCCGCCTGGTCGAGGGTCGCCAGCTGGGTGCGCAGGGCATCGACGAGGGCGAGCTTGGCGCGCCACACCTTCACATCCGGATCGTCGCTGCCGACATCGATGATGAGGCGTTCGAGCCCGCGCCGCATCTCGGCGGTGATCGGGACATGGGCATTGAACGAGGCCATCGCCTGGTGGAGCGCGACCACGCGCGCCTTCTCCTCCTCCAGGCGACGACGCCAGCGTTGCCCTGCATCGGCCTCGAGAGCGCCCTTCGCCGCATAGCGCTCCATCGCCTCGGTCAGGTCCGCCTGCTGCTTCATACTGAGCGGCGCTGCAGCATCGAGCGGCTTGAGGCGCTCGCTCAGGTCGGTCAGGTAATCGCGCGATGCCTGGATGCGATCCTGCCAACGCCGTACATCAGCATCGCCAGGCAGAGCCAGGCGCTCGAGCCGCGCCAGCATGTCGGCATTCGGTTTGATCAGGGCCAGTTCGAGCGTCTGCCCCTTGAGCGGTGGCTGGTCGAGTTTGCCGAGGTCCTTCTTGAGGTCGTCGTGGACCGCATTCGCGGCTGCGATCTGCTGATCCCAACCGACGAGATCGGAATCCTTCGAGTCGACCAGCACCCGGAATGCGGCGAGATCGTATTTGACCGCCTCCTGCGACGCCTTTGATGGCTGATCCTCCTTGGCGAAGCGTTCCTTGAGGGTCGCACGGTAGCGTCCGATGCGTCCACGGATGTCGGCCAGCCTGGTCTCGCCCTTGGTGATGTGATCGTCCTGACTGCCAAGCAGCGGCTTGGCTACCGTCAGCAGCTGGGTCAGCGACTGGAGATCGCTTTCCGAGAGGCTCGTCTTGGCCGCAAGCTCATCGAAACGGGCGATCATCGTCTTCACCCGCTTGTCGAATTCGCCAAGGGTGCGCTTCCAGGTCTGCACCTGGGCATCATCGGGCGGTACCAGGAGCGCGAGGCGATCGAGCAGGGGAGCAAGACGATCGCGGTGCGGCAGATCCAGCACCTCCGCCTCAGCGCGATGGAATATGTCCCGCAGTTCATCTTCATTGCGCTGCGCATTGGCGAGCGCCTTGGACCAGCGGGCGGCATTGACATCCTCGGCGCCGACCCTGGTGATGTAGTCCTCAAGCTCGGGCTTCGCCTCATGGCGGACCTTGGCATCGATGCTCGGCGAATCGAGCGCATTGAGCTCCTTGGCGAGCTGATGCACACGATCCACCTTGGCGCGCCAGCGCAGGAGATCGGCATCGCGGCCATGGTCCGGAGCCACTGCGGCGAGCTTGGTCAGGAGTCCATCGACATCGTTGGGCAGCGGCACCACCTTGTCGAGATCCTTGAGCACCTCGCGCAGACGGTTGGCCTTCGATGAGGCATCGGCAACGCCCATGGTGTACCAGATGATCCCGCCGACGCCGGAGATCAGGACGATCACCGCCACGGCCACCAGCTTGAGCAGGTTGCGCTGCGCCCAGCTCATGTTTTCGCGCTTGGCCTCGTCCGCGCCGGTCCCCAGCTTGTAGTTGGAGATGACCGACTTGACCATGTTGCCGTTGCGGATGTCCTCGAGATCCTTGACCAGTGCGTCGGCATCCTGGTAGCGGTTCTCGATCTTCTTCTGCAGGCAGCGCAGGACCACCGCCTGGTATTCGTCGCTGATATCTGGATTCAGCGATTTGGGCAGCGGCGGCTCTTCGAAGCAGTGCTGGTAGATGAGCGCATTGGGCGTCGAACCGTCGAACGGCTTGCGGCCGCACAGCAGCTCATAGAAGACCACGCCGAGGCTGTAGAGATCGCTGCGCTGATCCACCGTCGCTTCGCCTCGGCCCTGCTCGGGGCTGACATAGCTGGGCGTACCGACCGCCTGGCCTTCCATGGTCAGCTGGCTCTCGCCCAGCACCTTGACGATGCCGAAGTCGGCGATCTTCACCAGGCCCTGCTTGGTGACCATCAGGTTCGGCGGCTTGATGTCGCGGTGCACGATGCCGTACTTGCCGGCCTCCGACAATCCGCGTGCGGCCTGGAGGATGTAATCCGCCGCCTCTTCCGGCTTGAAGGGGCGGTTCTCATCCTTGCGCGCCTTGATGATGTCGTAGAGGTCGGTCCCCTCGACGAATTCCATCGCGAAGAAGTGATTCCCATCCCATTCGCCCGCCGCGTAGACATGCACGATGTTCGGCGACGAGAGCGTCGATGAGATGCGCGCTTCCTGCTCGAAGCGCTGCAGCAGCCGATTGTCGGCGGCGAGGTTGGGAGAGAGCACCTTGAGTGCGACGCGTCGCTTGAGCGAGCGCTGCAGCGCACGGTAGACGGCACCCATGCCGCCTTCCCCGAGCAGACCGCCGATCTCCCAGTCGCCCCACGTCTGACCGGTATGGCTGCCCTTGCGGCCCTGCATGTGCCAGGTGTCCATCGCATGGCTGGTGCCCTTGCGGCTTCGATTGTCGGATGAGCTGGCGCTCCGACCGCCTGGTGGCGGGGTCGGCGATCCGGGGATGTGGACATGCGTGAAGCCGGTCGGCGTGGCTCGCGCTGCGGCATCCTTCAGCGGCTGGGCCGCAGGCCCGCTCACCGTGGCTTCCCGGCCGATCCAATCAGCCTCGGAGTCGGCCTTCGTGCCCGTGTCGGGCATGTGGGGTATCGTCACTTCGCGACCCAGCCACTCATTGCCTCCATCGGGTGGGGCGCTCGCGGTGCCACCAGCAGGCATTTCCTGCATGGTCACTTCGCGGCCCAGCCAAGGAGCAGGCGGACCGCCAGGGGCCGACGCCGGCGCGCTCGGACCGGCCGGCATCTCCTGCATGGTCGCTTCACGGCCCAGCCAGGGTGCCGCTGCGGATGCGCTTGGGGATGGCGTTGGGCTGGCGGGTCCAGCCGGCATCTCCTGCATGGTCACTTCACGGCCCAGCCAGGGCGCCGCTGCCGGTGCACCCTGCGCGTGAGTCGGACTGGCGGGTCCAGCCGGCATCTCCTGCATGGTGGCTTCACGACCCAGCCAGAGGGGCGCATCGGCCGGAGGCGGAGGCGGCTTGCCTGCGGCGGGTGGCGCTGCCGGCCCGGCTGGCATCTCCTGCATGGTCATTTCGCGCCCTAGCCAGGGCTCGGTCGACGGTGACGAGGGTGCGGTCGTCGACACTGAGGAGAAAGGCGACCGCGCCGGGGGGGCCGCTGGCCCAGCTGGCATCTCCTGCATGGTCGCTTCACGACCCATCCAGGGGGCCGCACCAGGCGAGCCATCGCCTGCCGGTGCTGGTGAAGGGGCGACTGGGGTGGAGGGGCCGCCCGGCATCTGCCGCAGCGCCACCTCGCGCCCGCTGAAGGCATGCGGGGGCTGTTGGCTAGGTGGGGTTCCAGGTGCACGTGACGCCGGTTGGACCGGCGCAGAAGCAGGGGGAGGTGCCGCTGCCTGCCGGCCCATGCCGTCATCAACGACGGCGGGAGGCGGCTGCGGCGTCTGGGACCTGGGCAGAGGCAGGATGGTGCGCACCCGCGAGGTCACGCCAGCCGGTTTGCCCTCGTCCGGGGCTTCCTTGCGGCGCTTCGGCGCGCTGACCGGTACGGGGGTGGTCGGCAACGGGGTATGCTCGCGCGCAAAGGGATCCCGCAGCGCAGTCAATTCGCCAAAAGGCCGCGCGTCGTCATCTCCGCTGCGCACGACCCCATCGCCGTCATCCTCGGGATCCATAGCGAAAGGATCGCGCAATGGCGGCTTATCATCAGTAGCCATAGAGGAGATACCCGCTGTAGTGCAGCGTTTGAAGAGGTCCGGAACACATGGCCGCCGCTGCCGTCCGGTACACGCTAAACCTCTTTTCGAAAATGCTACAGGCTTCATGCCTCACCACGAGCCCGCCAAAGCCATTCGGCCTGGAGAGAGATGGCGCCCCAATCGATTGCTTCGCAAGCAGTTATCGTTGAGATGGAACTCTTAGATACCCTGCCTGACGCGTCTGCTCCATTCGGCGAGGATGACTGTCATCACGGTGTCATGTCGGCAGGTCATGCTGCCGTGCAGATGCATCGACCCATGGTGGCGGGCGGCAGGCAAGGGGACATGTATCCAGGACCTACCTGAGAGCCCCCCTGTCTGTCACTCATGGCTGCCCGGGAGACCCATAGCCGCGGGTTGCCCTTGCTGTACTGCGTGACTCTGCTTAGCTAGGCACCTTCTCATACGACAGAGCATAAGTAGCCTCAAGACGGAGTGCTTCGTGGAGCGATCGCTGATCATCGAGGCCGTAGGACACGCAGCGCGCAAGCGCCGCCTTCTCGACGCGGATCAGGTCGCACGCTTGACCGACGTGCTGCGCACTCGCGGTCTCGATACCGCCGAACGCCTGCGTGGCTGGCTCGCTGGAGCCAATGGCATGAGCGTCGCGCTGGCCAGGGAGATGCTCAAGATCCTGGCACGCAGCGACCAGCCGGCCTTCGGTCCCTACCAGCCCCTCGCGCACCTCGCCAATGGCGGCATGGGCAGCGTGTGGCTCGCTGCCAATCGCGCCCGCGACGGTCTGGTGGTGATCAAGGCGATGCGCAAGGACGTCGCCGAGAACGAGGAGTTCAAGAAGCGCTTCGCCAGGGAAACCCGCATCATGATGGAGGCGGAGCATCCCGGCGTGGTGCGCTGCCTCGATACCGGCGCCTCAAGCGACGAGTCGCTGTACATGGTGCTGGAATTCGTCGATGGCGGCGATCTCAAGGATCTGGCCGAGAATCGCGGCGTGCCCGAGGCCATGGCGCTGCAGATCGTCTACCAGGTCACTGGGGCGCTGTCTGCAGCGCACAGCCGGCAGCTGGTCCACCGCGACATCAAACCGGCCAACATCTTCGCGTATCCTGACGGCCGTGCCAAGCTGGCCGACTTCGGCATCGCGCGTTCAACCAGCGAATCGCGCACCCGCCTGACCATGATGGGCGCCCTGGTGGGCAGCCCTCCCAACATGTCCCCTGAGCAGGTCATCGGCGATGATCACCTGGACATCCGCAGCGACATCTATTCGCTCGGCACGGTCCTCTATTTCGCCCTGACCGGGAAGGACTGCTTCTCCGGCCGCCTGCAGGAGATCCTGCACGCACAGCGCAATTCCCCGGTACCCGACGCGCGCAAGCTCAAGCCCGAGCTGTCTCAGCTGACCATCGACATCATCGCCAAATGCATGCAGAAGAAGCGCGAGGAGCGCTACCAGGTCCCGCAGGAGCTCGGTGACGCCCTGTCCGCCGCGCTCAAGGCCCTCGGCCAGGTTCCCGGCTCGCTGGCGAACCAGGCGGTGCTGCCCCCGAACGCCCTGACCGCAGCAAGCGCCCAGGAACGCGAGATGAGCGAGACCATGCTCGCACGCCTGGTCAGCAGCGATGCGACGAGCAAGGGCGACTCCAGCGTGATCCTCGGGCAGAAGACGCCGACCGGATTCGGAGCGCCTGGCTTCCGCAGCGCCCCCGCCCAGGATCCCCGCGAGATCGGGACCGTCGTCGCACCTCAGACTCCGGTTCCCGGCGAAGCATTCACCGGGAACCTGTCCAGCGCCTTGACCGGCCCCTGGGTGACCCTGGCTGGCGATGACCCCAATCGCGTGATCATGCTCTATGCCAAGGGTCGCATCGACATGGGCAAGCTGCGCGAGCCACCGATCGATATCTGCCTGCGCAACTACCCTCTGACCGATCAGCGCGAGGCATGCCTGCGGGTGAGCCGCCATCACCTCGACCTGATCTATGATCCGGCGCGGTCCACCCTCCTCCTGGTCGATGCCGGCAGCGGCAACGGGACCACGGTAGACGGTGCCGCCCTGCCACCCAACCAGCCCCTCAGCCTCGCCTCCGATCGCGAATTCAATATCATCGTCGCGCGCGCGGTGCAGTTGAAGCTGCGCTGCATTCCGCGGAAGAGCGGCAGGCTGTCCCAGCTCACCGGAGCGCCCCCTCCATCTGGAGGTTCCGCCTGCGGGCTCGATACCGAGCACCTGTTCGATGCGGTCAGCATCACGCGCCCGGGCAATCGCCCTGAGATGGCGTACGCCATGGTCCTGCGCCGGATCTCCATCGGCGGACCGGGGAGCGACCTGGCGCTGCATGGTGCGACATCGACGGCATCGTGCGACCTCGCCCTCTTCGACAGCCATTGGATATTCCGCTCCACCCAGGCCGGATCCGCCTGGCAACCGCTCGCCAATGGCACCGTGCTGCAATGCGGTGGCCTGCGTCTCAGCGCCCGGTCAGGGAGCTATGAGGACTTCTAGCAACTGGAGCCTGCCATGACCGACTTCGACGAATCACCGCTCCTCGGCGACATCCTCAAGGCCTCATCCCGGACTGAGCCGGCTGGGGCAGCTCCCGCCAAGGCTGCGCGTCCGCGGGTCGACCTCGAGGACCTGCTTCAGCTGCCGGATCAGGGATGGCGGGCATTCCTCGCCGAAGCCGCACCGGATGACCTGGTGGTGATCTGCTCCTCGATCACACCGGCCTGGCGCGCACGCGTCTTCGAAACCCTCGACCAGGTATCCAGCGATTGGCTGCGCAGCAACATCGCGGCCCTCGATGAGGTCGCACCGGTCCTCCGCCAGGAATCACGCGAGCGGCTGCTTGCCGTCGCCAAGCGCCTCCAGCGCGAAGGTACGCTGACGCTTCCTGAGCCGCAGGTGGAGCCAGCGGCGCCGGTGGCGTCACGTGACCAGGTAGCACCTGCGCTCAAGCCGGCCACCACCGGCAAACCACCCGCAAAGGTTCAAGCGCCCCCACCGGTGGTCAGCATCGGCTTCGACGCCGCACCGGCACCGGCAGCTCCTCAACCCCGTCCCGCGGGCCGGACGACAGCAACGGTGACCGTCGTCTCCGCCCATGCGGTTGGTCCAGCCGCAACGCCGGATGGCGATATCGACGCCCTGTTCGCCGAACTGAAGCGCCTGCGCGCCCACACCGGGCTGGATGCGCTATCAACCCTTGCAACCGAGGTCTCCGATCCCTTCCTGCGCACAGGATTGTCACTGGTGGCATCCGGCATCCCGATAGCTGAGCTCGAACGTCAGCTCGACCAGGCCCTCGCGCGCCAGGCCACCGCCTACCTCGACCAGCTGACGCTGATGCGCATTCGGCTGATCGATCTCGCAAGCGGCGGATAGACGATCAAAGCGGTTCGCCGGTGATGTAGCGGAAACCGCGGTGCCGATCGATTACCGCGATCGAGATATCGCCACCTGCACTAGGGACCGCTCCGCGCAGGCGCTCGATGCCGATGGCGGTGCCGAGAAGCAGGCGCACGAAATCGACCGCGTCTCCCAGGGGCATCTCGGGATGTACGAGATCGAGCTGCAACCGCCCGAGGACTTGCACGAGGCGTTCGGCAGTCGGGCGGTCGGCGACTTCGCGCCGGATGATGTCGAGCAGTTCAGGCGCAACCCCTCCAATGAGGCGATCGATGGCATAGGCCCCCTCTCCAGCCCATACCAGGTGCTGATCGAGGCGCTCGGGAGCCAGTGGACGGCCATGGCGGACCTGGAGCCGCCAGAGGCTCGGCAGGGGCGTCTCCTGGTCGTAACCCCCGACCAGCCAATCGAAATCGGGACGCGCATTGTGCGCGGGGCACACTGCCTCATCGCTGCGCCTCTCGATCAGCGCCGCCATGCTCTCAAGGCTGGCGCGCATGCCATGGCCGGTCGCGCTCGGCTGCGAGCTGAGCAGCTCCGCGGCGATGAAGCGCATCGACAATCCGCCGATGCTGCCTGCGCCGCAGGAGGCAAAGGCAATCGCAGGCTGGTGGCTGATTGGGAATACCTTGCCGGCCATATCGAAGCCGGCAATGGTCTCGCCGTTGCTGTTGCGGCGGATAAGGGTGCGGCCATCTGCAGCCAGAACGATGCCGTCGTTGACCCGAATGGCGATGATGGCCGTCATGTCCTGATTCCCGCCGAGACGTCCGGTCCGCCGGACCCGAGCGTTGCAGATGGCAGGGAATTCATATCGCGAGGAGCTTGATCTGGCTCGGAACGATGCTGACTCCGCACGGGACGTTGCTGAGATTCTGCATGTTCATCGAGGTCATGTGCCCTGTCGGCATGCCTCCGACCAGCAGCTTGAAGGAGCCGAGCAGCTGGGTCGTCGGCCCCATCATGGTCCCGGACATGACGCCTCCGGCCGCACCCGCATTGTCCCCGTTGGTCAACATCACCATCGACATCTGGTTCATGACCATGCCGCAATCGGCGATCACCATCGGCGAACAGGTCCCGGGATTGGCCATGATATTCATCGAGATGTTGGGGAAAGGCGTCGGGATCGGTCCGACCGGCGTCGGGACCAGGCAGACATCAGGGAAGCCCATCGACATTCCGGGTCCGAGATTGGTATTGACGGGAAACATGGCGGAGGCCCTCTTCGCGGGGGTGGATCGGATTGGCGTTCTCTTGCGATGAGTGAGATCAGTCTTCAGGTGATGTTGATGCTTTCGCCATTGATGACCGTCTCCTTGGCCGATCGCTGGTAGGTCCTGCCTGTGCTTTCCATGGAGACGCCATCGATAGTCGTCTGCCTGCGCCCGGCGGTGATGTGCAGGAGGTCAGTGAAGGTCTTGAATGCCGACTGCACACGTTCGACCAGGGCAACCGCGAGCACCTCAATGCTTTGCGCGTGGACCTTGAATCGCCCTGCGTCGACCTCGATGGACTCGCCTGCGTTCAGGCTGATCCTGCCATTGGGGGCCGAGATGGTGATGTCGCCAGGGGCATTGAGGGTGATCGCTCCGCGACCGCTCAGCACCCCGATGACGAAGCACGCCTGGTCCTGGATGATGACCAGCACCACATCTCCCGCCACCGGCTGGTAGGCGAAGGCCAGCGCGAGCCGGCCATTCAGCATGCCGCCCTCGAACACCACCTGCGTCCGGTCTTGGGTGGAATCGATGACCACGGCAGTGCCGAGGCGCACAGCCGGCTGGGCGGGCACGTGCTGCTGCCGGGTGGCGGTGACTGGCTGTTCTTCGGCGATCATGGCGTCTCCTTCAGGGGATTTATCATGGTATGCTTGTCGGGCGCTGCGCGCGCAATGAGTTAGATGGCAGCCGGCTTGAAGGTCTCGCCAGCCAGGCGGTCGGCATCGGTGTGCTTGACCAGGGTCAGTTTCGCACCATCCCACAGCACGCCTTCCTGGCGGCAATTGTGCAGATCGGTTCGCAGGAGCGTCGCCCCCACCATCACGGCACCATCGATCACGGCGTTGGCGAAGGTCGCATACGACAGGTCCGATTCCGCAAAGTTCGCCTGCAGGGCCTGGGCGTCATCGAACATCGCCTCGCGCAGATCGCAGCGCATGAGATTGGCGGCATGCAGCTTGGATTTCTGGAACATCGCCCCGCGCAGACTGCTGTTCAGCAAACGCGCCCCCCCCAGGTCGGCACCGTGGAAATTGCCATGGTCGGCCCGTACGCCTTCGAGATTGGCCCGGCGCAGATCGGCATTCATGAAGTTGCACTGGCTCAGGTCCGCTCCGCCGAAATTGGCATCGCTGAAATCGGAATCCATGAATACCGTCTTTTTGCACGACATGCCGGAGAAGTCGATGCCAGGGGCGATGCTCTTGCGCATGACGCAGCGATGGAGCCGGGCACCATGCAAGTCTATGCCGTTGAGATCGATCTCCATCAGCGCGGTGCTGGTGAGCTGCGCATCACGCAGGCTGACTCCATTGAAGTCGCAACCTGCAAACATAGCCAATTCGAGGATGGCACCGCTGAGATCGGCGCCGGTGAGGGAGCAATCTCCGAAGGAGCAGTTGAGCAGCTGGGTACCGGAAAAACTGCAGCCATCGAAACAGGTGGCTATGGCATTGACGCCGGTGAGGATCGCGGCGCTGAAATTTGCGCCCTGGCATTCGCACTTGGTGAAGATGGCGCCGCTCAGGTCGCAGTGGGAGAAATCGAAAGCGGCGAGATTCATGGAGATGAGGCGGACGCTGGCGAGCTTGGCGAAGGGCAGACCGGGAGCTTCGCCCTGTGGGCTGCCGCCGTCAACCGCGAGCGGACCCGCAGCGACGAGGATGCACCGGCAGAGGCTCGTGCCAGCGAGGACGCAGCCGTCCAGCCGCGCCTGGCGCAGATCAGCAGCCGTCATCATGCATCGCGACAGTACCGCATCGGAGAGCGATGCGTCAATCAGCGAGGTCCCGTTGATCGATGAGTCAAGGAGCGTCGATCCTGCAAGGTTCAGGTTGTCGGCGACGCAATTCGCCAGGGCCACCCTCTCCATGTGGCATCCGCCAAGATCGAGACCCCGGAGATCGCACTTCGCGAACACCGTGCCCCACAAACGTTCGGGCAGGGCAGAGCTGCCACGCATATCGCAGGCAATGAAATTTGCCTTAGACCAATCGCAGCCGGACCACCGAACCTGGCTGCAATTGCAGGAAACCAGCTTGGCATCCTCCATGCGGCAATCCTGGAGCTCGCCACCTCCGAATCCGACGTTCTGCATCCGCGCCTTGGAGAGATCGCAGGAGGACAGTCGGACGGATACCAGATCGCAATTCACCCACAAGCTATCCACAAGGGAAGCGCCCTGCAGCGCACAGGAGCGCAGACTGCAATCGAGCAGGCGCACGCGATCGGCTCGCCACGATTCCATGTTCTGACCGGAGAGGTCAGCACCCTTGATGATCGCATCACAGCAGCACGCGCCGGAGAGATTGATCGCCCCGCGTACGAGGTTGACGAGCGATGCCCTGGTGAGATCGGCATCGTGCAGATCAGCGCCACTGAGAGTGCAGCCGTAGATGATCGAAGAGCGGAAGATGGAACCGCTGAGCCTGGCCTGGCTGAAGTCGCACGACACCAGTCGGGCCCCGGAGAAATCCGCACCGGCGAGGTCCCTTCCGACAAAACTGATGCCCATCAGCGAGCAGCCCGCCAAAGAGCGCTTGCTCGCAAGCCGATCATTAGCCTCCTTTTCGCTGAGTTGATCAACCACGGCGGAGGCTCGACCGTGTGAGGTTGGCGCCATCGAATTGGGCATTGGCCGTGACCGCATCCTGGAAATCGGTCTGGTAGCAATTGCTGCTGCGCAGATCGGCGAGGCTGAGGTCGGCATTTCCGAAGCTGGCCTGGCACAGGTTCGCGCCATGGAAATCTGCGGCCTCGAGGCGGGTATGGCGGAGCTTCGCCCCCTTGAGGTCGGCGTGGGCGAAGTGCGCCTTGATCGCGGAGGAGAACATCAGATTGGCACCACGCAGATCGCCTTGCGAGAAATCGGCATCGTCGAGCCTGACGAACATCCAGCTCGTATCGCACATCATTGCACCTACCATCTTCGCGCCCTGGAGATCCGTGCCATTGAAGGCACGCATACCCTTCAAATGGCCACCAGCCAGGACCAGCCGCTGGGCACGGCAGGACATCAGGATCGTATCATGGATCGACGAGCGGGAGTAATCACCATCATCCAGTAGCGATCCCGACAGCAGGACTTTCGTCCATGTGCTGCCCTGCGCCTTGGCCGATCGCATGATGCAATCCTGCCATATCCCCTCTGTGATCACCGTGTCCCCGAGATCCACCCAGCTCAGATCGCAGCCATCCATGATCACCGACGTCAGAGAGGCGCCGTGCAAGTCGGCCCGGACGAAATGGCAGGAGGCGAAGACCACGCGCTCCAGGTCCACGCCGCTCAATCGCGCTTCGCTGAAGTCGGCCTGCGTGTAGTCGCCAAACCCCAGCTTGGCCCCGCGGAGATCCGCCCCGGAGAAATCGGCTTGGCGCATGAGCACTGACGCGAAAGTGCAGCCGGTAAGATTCGCACCGCGGAAGCTGGCATGCATGCATTGGGACTGGGTGAAGTCACGTCCGCTGAGATCGAGCCCGGAGAAGTCGGCAGCGTAGAAGTTGCGCCCCCGCAGAGGCGCTCCGCCGGCGAGCATCCGTCGGGCATCCTCACGACTCAGGCCGCCAGCCGGTCGTGGTCCGGGTTTGGCTGGCTGCTGCGGACCATCGGCGATCCCTAGGGGCGGCTGCCCTGCGGCATTACCGACCTCGGGAAGAGGGATTCCTCCCGCCAGCTCTGGCACTCCTGCCGACGGCACCGGACCACCGGGGGATGCCGGTCCCGGACTGCCTGGGCCAGGCATAGTCAGCGATCCGCCGCTGGCAGCAGGAGACGCGCCCGGTACGGGATGATCCGCAGGAGCCGAGGGCAGCTGCTGGATCGCGGCCAGGAAGCCGGCGGTATCGCCATTGGCCAACGCGACAGATACCGGATCGCCGCGTGACGCGATATCAAGACCTGCCTTCTTGAACGCTTGTGAGACCGCGACCACGCCGATCGGATCGCCACCAGGCGTCTCGAGCTTGGCCAGTTGATCCTTGAGAGAATCCGGTACAGGAGCCTTCTTCTCCTCAAGAAGGGCGATCGAGTCCTTGACCCCTTTCTTGTACATTGCCAGGAGATCGACCAGTCCGCCCTTGGGACTGGCATCGACATCCACTCCATGTTCCTTGCCGAGCGCCCGGAACCGCTCCATCGCCTGGGAGCGCAACCGGCCGAGCTGGTCGATGGCATCCTGGAATTTGGCAGCGCTCGGTGGCAGAGGTCCGTTCGGATTGAACGGCAGGCAAGCCAACTCCGTGGCGGTCGGACCGGGGGCCACTCTTGCAGCAGGCATCTTGAGACCATACCGCGCGAGGATGCCCGAGGCCTTGTTCTTCACCATGTCGACCTCGGCATTGACCTGATCGGCCAGCTTCTCTCCGAGATCGCGGGCCTGCTCCATGTCGGCCAAGTGCTGCTCAAGCGGCTTGGCCGGACCAGCGATCGGCTCCTCTACCACATAGAACTTGGTCACCTCGCTGCGCGATTCGGAGCGGATGGGCAGCAGTCCCCGCCACAGTAGGTGGAGATAACCCTCCTCGAGATTCGCGAACAGCGTATCGCAGTTCATCTCCACCTCACGGGTGCGTGGCTGATCGCGCTCATCGGTATCGGCGACAAAGCAGCGGATGCGCATGCCTGGAAGTTGCACCGACCAGTCCGGTTGCTGAGCATGGAGATTGACGAAAGTGATCTCCTCATCCCCGCGCAGATAATGCTCGAGCTGCTGATCCTCAGGAGCCTCGTTGAGGTAGCCCCAATCGAAATCCCCTGGTGGGAGCGGGAAGCGCTTGGTTAGATATGATCCGTCGGCGCTGCCCATCTTGCCCATGCGCTTCGCCCACATGCGATTGACCGGCAGGAATGCCGCAGGCGGCGATGTCGATCCATAGCTCCTCAATCTGCGATCGGCATATTCGACATTGGGCAGCAGGTCCGCGCGGAAGCCCTTGCCCGCCGGATTGTCGGGAAAATCGGCACCACCATAGGCGTGCTCCCAGTCGAGCGGCATAGTGGTGAATGGCTGCGGCGCACCGGGCGTGCGATTGAGGAACCCGACCTTCCAGGTCCTGTCACCGATGACCAGAACCTCCTTGTGCCACTCGCCCACCGCGAAAGCCGCCTGGACCTCGGTGGCCGGGAGGCCGCCGGGAGCATGGCAGGTCGCCCGCAGCAGCACATCGCATCGCGGTTTCCACATCACCAGATCGGTGCCATGGCGCAGTGCGCCCCGGAAATCCTCTCCTGGCCACTCATCGCCACGGAACTGAACTTGCGGTTCCATCGGCACCAGCGGATGACCCGGCACAAGGCTGTAGCTCGCCTTGACCGTGGTGGTCATGGTGTAGCCATCCCCTAGCCCCCTGCCCACCGTTGCCGCGATGAGGAACGGGGTGTCATTGCAGTACTTGCACTGCGGGAATTTCAATTCGGCAACCTGGCTCATGCCACTCCACCTGAGGCGGCCCGGCCAGGAGTGGCCAGGAGTCCAGGGACGGGCCCGCAGACACTCCGATCAGAGGTGGACATGGATGCCGCTCTTTATCTTGGTCACCCGGCTGTCCAGTTGCGCCAATCCCGATTTGAGCTCCGTCGCGGTGGCGGAGAGCTTGGCCTGCTCGCTCTCAAGGGCCACCACCGAGTCTTTGGTTGCTAGCGTCTTCAGCTTCGTCTCGACCGCGGTCATGGATCCTTCAAGCGCCTTCACGCTGCTGTCGCTCGCGACGATCTTCATGTGCTCGACCTCGAATTCCGCCTTCGCACCGACGCTCAGCGACACCGATGCGCCAATCTCGAGCTCGGCCTTGAGGGCGAGATTGATCGACGCGCACAGCTCAGCCTCGATTGACAGTTTCGGCCCATTGAGGCTCATTTCGAATTGCGCTCCGCCGCACGCCAAGCCGAGCGAAGCCCCGACATCCGAGAACTCGATTTTCTCGCCGACGTTTGAGGTCTCCTTGGCCAGCCCATAGACCGTCTCGGTGGCATTGCTGCTCTGGATTTGCGAGACTTCCACTTTGGGACCATTGATATTTTCGAAAGAGTTCGAGCTGGACGAGTACTTATATTCCCAGCAATCATCGGAGTATTCAAAGCTCTGGGTTGGCCCCTTGTTAAAGGTGACCTCCTGGTTACCCCAGTTATAGTTATAGGTGTTGCCGTTCACCCCGAAGTTGTGCTGATCGCCGATCTGATAGCTGCAGATCGTCCCACGACGGTAGAGGTACTGATCGCCGTGCATGACCCAGATGTCGTCTCCAAGACTGAATTTCTGCGTGCCGCCAGCGGTGGCGGTGAAATTCGCGAACAGCTTGCCGAAATCTGGTGCAGGGCTGAGGGCCGGTTGCTGCCCGGGATAGGTCAGTAAAGGGTACGACAGCCAAGATGTGGCTGGATCAGGCGGGTTCCCGAGCGAGGTCGCGCTCATTTGGCTCCAGCCCATTGGTGCCACCGGGGGATTATTGAAGAGCTGGTTGTTGAATGAGAATCCAGGCGTATCGCCCTGGGTCGGGACCGGCATGGTGTAGATAGCGGTGAACTCCTGCATAGCGAGGGACCGCCAGTCCGGAATGGTGTTGGCGGTCAGCCCGGAATCGTCGTAGTTCCCGCTCACCGAGGTCCAGAACTGCTCGACCGCAGAGGTCGGATCAGTGCTGTCGCTAGCCCCGTCCTCGGCGGTCACCGGCGCTTGGAACGGCACCACCGAGATGGTCGTAGATGTCGTCTGCGACAGACCGGAGCGGTTGGTGACTGTCAACTGGATGGTGTAGGTCACGCCCTGGGTGTGGTCGCTGCCAAGATTGAACACTGCCGTCGGGGTCTGGGTAGTGGCGCCGGTGAAGCTCATACCAGCAATAGTGGTCGGTCCGGTGACACTGGTGCAGGACCACAGATAGGTGGTCGCGGAATCTATGCCGGTGATGGTGGCACTGAGATTGACCGTCACGCCATCCTCGACGACCGTGGTCGCCGTGGAGTTCCCCGGCGTATTGAGGATCGCTGAGATGGCACTGACGCTCAGCGCCTTGACCGTCACCGATACGCTGCCATTGCTGTTGTTGCCTGCGGCATCGGTGGCCGCCAGGCTCAGTGTGTAGACAAGATCGGCGCTGCCATTTCCAGTCTGGACGAGGGTCACTTGGGGATTCTGCGATGAGGATGAGGTAAACTGCGCCCCGGAGGGACTGCTGGTCCAGGTGTAGGTCGAGCTGGAATCAGTATTCGACACAGACGCGGAGAGACTCACTGGCTGGGTCTGGTCGACGACCGGTGACGGCGATGCGGTGATCGTCCCGACGCTTACTGCCGATCCGAATCCCCAGGAATCGGTGAATGTTGCGGAGGAATCCGCAAACCGCTCCCCTGGGGGTACCGGTGGTTCAGCGCCGGGAATCCACGAAACCAAGTCGGTGAAGAAGGCAAATGCGGCCGATGAGCCGGCGAAGCGCGGCATTCCATCGTCACCGGGCGGGAGCGGCGCCTGGGGCCGCGCCTGGGGCTGGAGTTGAGGAGGCTGGGGCTGGGGCTGGGGCTGGGCCAAGGCTTTGGCGCGCATGCGCGCGCGGGGGGACTGCGACTGCCTGGCTGGATTGGTCGAAGACGATCCGGCAGCGGCGGCCTGATCGGTGTATTCGGGGCGTCCGAACTGTTGTACCGACGTCAAGCTGCCGTTCGCCATGGTCATGTGCTTGTGCTTGGGATCATCATTCATCTCGATGATGCTGCCGCCCTGGCTCTTGATGCGACCCTTGGTGCCGAGCTGGTCCTGGTTCTTGTCGAGCACGTTGGTCTTCTTGCCGTCATGCACCGCGCCGAGGATGATCGGCTTGTCGGGATCCCCATCGATATGGCCGAGCAGCACTTCAGTATCCTTGCGCAGCGGGAAATGCTGACCCGAGTCCTCGCCCACCGATGGCTGGGCCATGCGCACCTTGCCAATGCTTTGATGGGTCGCGTCGTAGTTCGCATCGATCTTGTAGCGTCCCATATCATCGAGCTCGGCATAGGCGAGGGCGCCACCGACGACTCGACCATGCACAACGCCATGGATGGATGGCCACGGTGTCGCGCGCTCAGGCCGATACGCTAGAGCCGCGGGCATGGCGGTGAAGGTGCAGGAGTAGTCTCCCGTCAGGGCTGCATCCCCATCGCCCTCCTGCTTGACCGTGTGGCGGACCTCCAGCAGCACCAAACTGCGATCCGTCAGGCTGGGATTGAAATGGTTGGCGGGAGTGAAGGTCCTGCCCGGCTGGAAGCAGCGATGGTCGCCATCTCCTGACACCCGCTGCCTGCGACCCAGCCAGTATTCGCGCCGGATGCCGAGCAGGAATCGCCCCTCGCTCTCGGTGCGATAGTTGCTGTTGTATTCGTACCAGGTGCCCAGCCCCTTCGGATCGACCTCGGCCTCGAAGAACAGGGCTTCGTCCGGTGATTCGCAATTGTAGTCCTTGAGCTGCACTTTGCGAGGTATGCGGACCTCCTCGAGATCGAGCCGACTGATCCGCTGATGGCCGTTCGAAGCCGTCAGACCGCTGGTCGAACGGTCGTCATAGGACACCCGCTCGCCATAGGGGCTGATCGGCGCAAAGCCACGTGGACTGTCAATGATTATGACCGTGCCCTTGTCTCCATCGATATCGTAGTAGTAGCTGATGCCGACCTGCTCCATCCAGCGACTGATGAAATCGAGATCGGACTCCTCGTATTGGACAGCGTACCTGTAGATCGGATAGGCGCTCTCCTTGCTGAGCTTCATCTTGTAGGTGATCCCGGCATCGGCGAATACCGCTTTGAGCAGATCTGGCACATTCTTATCCACGAAGATCCTGCTGCGCCTGGTATAGGAGAGCTTCCACAGCTGCGGCCGGAGCACCGCCGAATAGCGGTAGCGATTGAATCCCGCACGACCGACCTGCCGCATCTCGGCGATCATCCCGTGGTAGTCGTATGCCAGCGTCCCAGTCCGGCCATCCCCCGAGACCATGGTGCGGAACAGCGACACGTGCGCATCTGCTCCCAGGATGGCCGCCAGATCAATGGAGGACTTCTCGCTTACCAGATCAAGGTCAAAGCGGAATGGCTGGGATAGCGCCTCGACACCAGTGGCATTAGCGACTTGGAGCGTGCCATCCGCAATTGCCGCGCTATGGAGGCTCATGACTACGCGATTGCTGCTCATACATTATCTCCCAGTGGACGTGAATCTTCCATGAAGCATGGGGTGCTGCAGGAAGGAGAGATCGTAGCCCGTGTCACTCCGGCGCCTGGTCCTTGACCGCTATCAGCCGCACCACGGACACTCCGGTCCGCCTTGGTCTGCACAAAAAGGCATCGATTTGGACTCGTCGTCACAAAGGGCTTCGCAGAACGCGCGTCAGACATGACCTTCCCTTTGCCTCGAATGGTATCGCGTGTCTGTCTGGGTGACCACTCCAGCCCTCAAGCCACAGGCATTGTTCCGCCAGAGAAGGCGAAAGTGAATCCGCCCTTGGGATCTACGTCGATGAGCAAGCGGTCAGCTCGGCCACCGCTCGACATCAGACCGAGTATCTCGCTGGAAATGCGCGGCAGCAAGGTGCCGCTGATGATGTGGTCGACATTGCGAGCACCCGTCTCGACCTCGGTGCATCTCGCGACGATGCCATTGATCACAGCTGGGGACACCTCCAAGGCCAGTCGATGGGTCTCCTGCAGGCGCTTGCGCAGTCGACCGAGCTTGAGCTCGGCGATGCCCTTCATCGCATCGCTGGGGATGGCGAAGTAGGGGACGATGGTCATGCGTGCCAGGAGCGCCGGCTTGAAGTGCCGGCTCAGCGTCGGACGTATATGCTCGACCAGCGCATCCATATCGGGGCGCTTGCCATCACGGGTCGCCTCAGTGATGAGATCGGTGGCGAGATTGGAGGTGAGGAACATGACGGTGTCCTTGAAATCGACACCGCGACCTTCGCCATCATTGAGGATGCCCTTGTCGAACACCTGGTAGAAGAGGTTCAGCACCTCAGGGTCGGCCTTCTCGCATTCGTCGAGCAGAACCACCGAGTAGGGCCGCTGGCGCACCGCCTCGGTAAGCATGCCACCCTCGCCATAGCCGACATAGCCGGGTGGTGAGCCGATGAGCTTCGAGACCGAATGCTTCTCCATGAACTCGGACATGTTGATGGTGGTCATGAAGCGTTCGCCGCCGAACATCAAATCCGCGATACCGAGCGCAGTCTCGGTCTTTCCGACACCGGATGGCCCGACCAGCAGGAAGATGCCCATCGGCTGCTCGGGCGGCTTGAGTCCGGCCTTGGCCGCCCGCACTCGGGTGGCGATAGTCGACAACGCATGATCTTGCCCCTTGATCCGCTCCCCCAGTACGCGCTCCATATCGAGCAGGGCCGCAGCCTGGTCGGAGACCATCTTGCCGATCGGGATGCCGGTCCAGTCAGAGACGACGCGTGCGACGACATCCGGCGTGACCTCGATGGGCACCAGCGGATCCTTGCCCTGGAGTGCGGCCAGGGTTGCGGCAGCGGTCGCCAGCTCAGCCCGCAGCTTGGTCTCTTCGGCAGCGCTCAGCTTCACGGGCGCAGGCTGCTTCGCATTCGCGGGCTCGGGGACTTTCGTCGCCCCCGCACTGGAAGCCGGATTGTCAGCAGGGGCCGGCTTGGCATCCGCGCTCGGCTTCTTAGCCAGCGATTGGATGATCTCAGGAGGGAACAGCTTGGTGCGGATGGCAAGCACCGCCTCTGCCGCCGCCTTCTCCTTTAGCCACTTGGCGGAGAGATCGCTCTGCGCCTGGCGCTGCTCGACCAGCGACTTCTCGATGGCGAGGATGCGGTCATCGAGCGACCCCACACCCTGGCCGCGATCGCGCTGCAGCGCAGACAGCTCGCGCTCAAGCGCCTGGATGGTGCGCTCGATGATCTCCAGGGTGCCAGGCTTGGTGGCCAGGGCGATCTTCACCCGTGCCGCCGCGGTATCGATCAGATCAACGCCCTTGTCCGGATGCTGCCGCCCGCTGATGTATCGGCTTCCAAGTTCCGCCGCGGTCACCACTGCATCATCCCTGATGATGACGCCATGGGCCGCCTCGAAACGCGACTTCAGCCCTCGTAGCATCCCTGCGGTGACTTCAACAGATGGCTCATCGAGCTTGACCAGCTGGAAGCGGCGGGCGAGCGCCGGATCCTTTTCGATGTACTTCTTGTACTCCGACCAGGTCGTCGCGGCGATGGTGCGCAGTTCGCCTCGTGCGAGCGCCGGCTTGAGCAGGTTCGCGGCATCGCCGGTACCAGCCTGGCCGCCAGCGCCAATGAGGGTATGGGCTTCGTCGATGAACAGGATGATCGGCGTCGGTGAGGATTTGATCTCCTCGATGACGCCCTTTAGGCGGCTCTCGAACTCGCCTTTGACGCTTGCCCCTGCCTGGAGCAGTCCGATGTCCAATCCGACGATGCGGACATTCTTGAGTATATCGGGGACATCACCCTCGACCACGCGCATCGCCAGACCCTCGACCACCGCGGTCTTGCCGACGCCCGCCTCGCCGACGGCGATTGGGTTGTTCTTGCGCCTGCGCGCCAAAACGTCGATGAACTGCCTGATCTCGGTGTCGCGGCCGAAGACCGGGTCGATCTTGCCGGCCCTCGCCTGGGCGGTGAAATCGATGGTGTACTTGCCCAGATTCCCGTCGCTGCGCGGGCTGGCGGGAGAGCCATCCGCCGACTTGGCCGAGGGCGTCTCAGCACGCGAGGTAGCGGTCGCAGCCTCCTCGCTGCGGGAGCAGATCTGAAGCAGATCCTTTTTGAGCTCACTACGCGGGATCTTCTCCAGCAGCTCCAGGTAATCGCCATTGCCGAAGCGCGCCAGGTTGCCGAGCAGAGCCCGCAACAGCGTACCGGAGCGGATTTGGGCGAGGTCGTGATCGAGGGATGCCAGCAACCAGGACTGCTGGAACCATTCGAGCAGCAGCGGTGAGAATACCGGGCGGCCCTGATTGCCGACCCGCTGGTCCTCCAGCACCTCGAGCAGGCTGCGCTTGAGCGTCGCCGCATCGATCTCGTAATGGGCAGTGATCAACGGGACGTCGCTACCGCCCTGCTGGACAAGCTCATGGAGCAGGTGTTCGACGGCGATCTCGTAATTGCCGCGTGAGACGCACCATCCTGCGGCAGCTTCGAGTGCGCGCGTGCAGGTGCGGTTGAGACGACCGAGGAGCGTCTTGAGTTCGATGTCAGCCATGGTGCATCCAATCACATATGAGGAAGGAGATGGGTTCGGTATGCTCCGGCCGGTCGCCCAGCCACGTGGTCCAGCCGAGCCGGGTCTGATCGCTGGAGAACAGCCCTTCGAGTCGCAGCTGCGGGACCTCAGAGGGTATGATGCGAAGATCGACGCGGTAGTCGAGCGAGTCCGGATTGAGCTCGTCGATGACCTCACGTAGCTCCCCCATCAGATCTCCGGATGGCAGGAAGCGCAGACAGGTCTCGAGCGGGACTGGACCTATGGTTATGCCGAAAGTGCAGGCGCGATCGAAGACCAGGCTGCCAATCGAGAAATCCACCCCCAGGCAGCAATTGCCCCGTCCGAGGCGGTTCTGCTGATCGCTCGGGATGTTCACCCAGGTGCCGACGCAAGGCTCGATTTCGATAGGCACATCCGGGAACCAGGCCTTGATCACCGCTTCCATCTGCCCGAGCGAATGCCCCTCCCCTGAGAGCGGTCCGGCCAATGCCAGCAGTCGGCCTGGCGAGGTCAGACGGTCGCCTGCGTAGTCCTCATGCCGCAATCCGGCCAGGTTGAGCAATTTGTGCGAGAACTTGTCGCTGCCATCGCCTTTGTAATCGAGATCGATGCGCAACCGCTCCCAGCAACGGTGGAAGAGTGAATATAGACGATGATGGAAGAGATCGAGGAAACCGCGCTCAAGTTCCGGATCATCTGCGTGCAGGATGTTCTCGGTATAGTATGCGGGAAGCGGGCTGACGGTGCCGTAAAGGCCGAGGAAGTTCCCGGTAACTTCAAAGCCTGAACCTTGCCCGACCTCGATCGCCGCGATGTCGGCATTGTGGAATGCCAGATCAAGCGAGGCGCGGAAGCGCACCGCCTCCCGTGCGACTGGACCCTGTCGACCGATCGGCGCCGAATCGCGCACCGAGGCCTGCAGCAGGTGCACAGCCCGGTGGAAATCGGCATCCCCAGGTTCGGCGAGCAGGTGCCCGATCAGAGGATCGAGCGCCGGCCGATTCGTGCTGGCCATGCAAAGACCTCCGAAAAGCGGGACCCAATCACCTGCAGGCGACTGAATGAGTTGATCGAGACGGAATTTGCGAGCAGTTCATTGATGATCGAGCCGAATAGGAATATCTCTCCCTCTCCGCCGAAATGCTCTTCGCTCAGACGCACGCGCACCGAAATGCCCCGTACTGGTGCGCCCCGGTACAGTCGGGTAGCTGGTTCTGACTCCACGCCCTCGATGCCATCGAGCATCCGGGCGCGCGTACGCTCGAGCTGGCGATCGACCAGGGCCGGGAAATCGTAGATGCGGACCAGTTCACGCAGGGAATCGACCGAGCACAGGGATCTATGGCTCAGGCCGAAATGGGAGATCAACCGCCAATACAATTCGCCTGGCGCAGGCGGAGGATACGAAGGCGTAGGACGGGTGATGTTCCGAAAGGTCGCAAAAGCAGGAGAATCGGATGTTGGCTGTACCACGTCACCTGGTCCAAGGCGGCTCGGCAACTGGCGGTTAGTGCACGTCAGTGAGGCGGATATCACATCCGGTGGCGGTATCCCGCTATCACGCTGATCGACCAGGCCAAGATAATGATCGTTGCCCTCGCCGACCGGTGAGGGAGCAAACGATGAGAAATAGAAGAGTCGGTCTTCCCCCCTGCGCCCAGGACGTAGCATCGGCCGGTATTCTCGCGACTCTCCAGTCGATCCGGCGATGCCACGCACGGATTCGATCCGGTAGATCTCGTGATGGCGTGGATCCGTGCCGGCAGGGCGAAGCTTGAATGCGGTGCGCAAGCCATTGAAGCGAACTGGGTCCGCCTCGTGCGGGAAGGCGTTGACAGCAGGCGTGCAATGAAGCATGACATTTGCCGCGGAGACCGGAGGCATATCGGCAGGAACACGTTCGAGATTGAATATCAGATCAACCGTGCCAGCAGTGCCGAGGATCTGCAATTGCCGGATGCCGACGATATCGACATACATGAACTTCTGGGGGAATGCGAGGTACTCCTGGATCATGCGCAAACCAGGAAAGGATCGCTCCATGCCTGGGACCAGCGCCTCATCCTCGGAGAAACCGACCGGCTCGACGCTGAGTGCGGTCTCGACCACCTCACCATCCGCCCGCCGCGCTGAGATCCCCTTGAGGCATCCCAACAGGCAGACATACAGAGAGCGCACCACCGCTCGCTCTCCGGCCAAATAGAGGCGAAGCCTATTCTGGGTGATGGAGTTGAATCCGGCACCAGACAGCGTGCGCAGGCGGAGCCGCAGCTGCGGTGACGGGACGGTCCGCAATTCGCATTCCGCGATACTCAGGGGAGAGAGGGTCACCTCCGCAGTGGTGATGAAAGTGCAGCTCGTACCATCCACTGGTCGCGAAGCCACACGTGTGCCGACCGGGATGACCTTGGTCTCGCGAGCGACGCGTGGCAACACCGTGAACTGGAGCATCGTTGCGGATGGAATGGCTCGCAGATATTGCGGCCACAACAGCTGGATGAGCTGCTGATTGTAGTAGCCCTGCTCATCCTCGAGCTTCTCGCGCAATTGCGCGGTCAGGAAGGCGAAGCCTTCGAGGAGGCGCTCGACGTCGGGATCGGTCCCGGCTTCTGCGAGCAAAGGCGCCGCCTGCGGATGCGCGATCGCGAACTCGCGACCGAGTTCGCGCAGGTAGGTCAGCTCATCGATGTAGTACTTGCTGCTGGTCACGGCGGTCAGGCGTCCACGTGGATGAGGCCGGCGCCATCGAAGCTGGTCTCGAAGCTGATCATCTCATGATCAGGATCGGTGACCAGACGGCCGTTGATCAGGTAATGTATCATCAGGGTCTCGTTCTCGTGTTGCACGAAGTATACCTGGACATCCGAGAGGCGCGGCTCGTACTTCTCCACCACTTCGATGATGGTGCGCTTGAGCCGGGCAATCGAATCTGGGCAGGTGGCGACGATCTCGCAGGGAGCCGGTATGCCGAGATCCATCTGCGCAGGGGCATGGCCACGCCTGCTGTTGAGCATCTGCCTGAGATTGTTCACGACCGAGCCGATCAGCGCGGCGCGGTCCAGCTGGGTCGTGCGCCGACCGCTATCGATGGGGCGTCTCAACCGTTCGAGCAGTGAGAGTTCATGGGCCATAGGGATCGTTCACAAGCTGAGGGCCATCCGTCCCCAGGCGGACGGATGGCCCTTGCTCACGGGTATCAGGCACCCTGGGTCAAGAGAATGCCGGCGACCTTCTTGGCGATGATGTGGTTGATCTCGACGGAATTGGCCGAGAAGGTCACTTCCTCGTAAGGGATGCCTCCCGCATCGGCACCCTCAGGATCGATGAAGATCTGGCGGGTGACATAGACGTCGCCCAGGCTGATGGTCATGTAATGCTCGGCATCCTTGCCACCATCCTTGGTGTCGCGGTAGAGATGAATGCCGACATCCTTGATCTTCGAGTGCTCGGCGAGCGCCTTGAACAGCAGCGGCGTGGCCTTGTCGATGTGCTTGCGCACCTTGGCGCCATCGAAGTTGACGCGGGCGCTACCGTGCCCGCCGCCCTTCGAGGTCGACGCCTGCTCGGTGCCGATGGAGAACTCGAAGTGTATGATGTCGATCGCCTTCTCGGCGAACTGGCTGAACCCCTCGATGCTATCGATGGTCAGCAGGGCGTTGTGGCCGCGCATATGCACGTCTGCGTGCTGCTTGGGCTTCCCGACGGTTGAGACTGGTGCAGGCATGTGAATGCTCCTGGGTTGGTGGTGAAATGGCAGGCATCGCGGTGCACAGCGGTGCACTGCGATGCCAACGGTGGTTATTTCTTATCGAGCTTGCCGACGAGGGAGAGGGTGAAGGACGCTCCCATGTACTTGAAATGCGGCCGCATCTGGATGCCGACCTTGTAGACACCGGCCTGGCCAGGGACGTCCTCCACAGTGATCGCAGCCGCACGCAGCGGGCGCTTGCTGCGCACCGCCGGAGAGGCGTTGTCCATGTCGACGACGTACTGGCTGATCCAGGTATTGAGCTCGCGCTCCAGATCCGCCTTCTCCTTCCACGAACCGATCTGCTCGCGCTGCATCACTTTGATGTAGTGAGCGAAGCGGTTGACGATGAAGAGGTACGGCAGCTGGGTGCCGAGCCGGTAATTGAGCTCGGCCGCCTTTCCTTCCGGATTATTGCCGAAGGTCTTGGGCTTCTGGCAGGAGTTCGCGGCGAAGAAGCATGCGTTGTCTGTGCCTTTGCGCAGCGACAGCGCGATGAATCCCTCTTCCGAGAGCTCGAATTCACGACGTTCGGTGATCAGCGCCTCGACCGCCGGCTTGGTCTGGACCTCGCCCATTACCTCGTACTGATGAAGCGGCAGGTCGGCGACCGTGCCGCCACTGGTCGGTCCGATGATGTTCGACGACCAGCGGAACTTGGCGTAGCTGTCGGCGACACGGCTGGCGAGCGCGAAGGCTGTGTTTCCCCAGAGGTAGGCATTATGCTTGCCCTGGACCTTCTCATTGTAGTCGAAGGCCTTGACCGGCGTGGTCTTGGCACCATACGGCAGGCGGAGGAGGAAGCGCGGCGCGGTCAGACCCACGCTGCGGGCATCCTCGCTCTCGCGGAAGGACTGCCACTTGGCGTACTGCGGTCCCTGGAGGATCGGCTTGATGTCCTTGAGGTTGGGGAGCTCGCGGTAGTCCTTGACGCCGAAGAATTCAGCTCCCGCAGCGGCGATGAATGGCGCATGCGCCATGGTGGCGACCGCCGCCACCGACTTGAGCAGTGCGATGTCCTTGGGTCCAGGTCCGAAATCGTAGTTGCCGACGATCATCGCATATGGCTCGCCGCCGAAGGTGCCGTATTCGTTGGAATAGCACTGGCGGTAGAGGCCCGACTGCACGAGTTCGGGCGCATCCTCGAAGTCGCTCTGCAGCGCCTCCTTCGAGACATTGATGATCTCGATCCTGCTGTTCTCCCGGAAGTTGGTGCGATCGACCAGGAGCTTGAGCCCGCGCCATGCGGATTCGAGCTTCTGGAACTCGGCATGGTGGAGGATCTCGTCGAGCTGATCGCTCAGCTTCTTGTCGATCTCGGCGATCATCAGCTCGATGGCGTTCTTGTCGGCCTTCTCCTTGGCATGGGTCGGCTTGAGCATCTCCGAAATGAAGGCCGCCGCACCCTTGCGTGCGACGTCGTAGCCATCGTCGTTCGGGGCGAGCTTGGTGGCCTGCATGATGTCGGCGAGCAAGGAGCCCGAATCATCAGCGGCGGCGGAGGGCTGGGCCCCTGACGCCTGTTTTTCAGCATCTGACATGGTGTGTTCCGTACGTTGTTAGTTGGGTGATTTTGGTGGAGGATGTTGGGCTGTGAGCTACTTGCTCTTCAGCTCGGCTTCGATCTTGGCGCGCTTCTCGGCATCGCCGAGGATGCCCTGGATCTTCTTGCGGAACTCCGGGAAGTTCCCCATCGGGCCCTGCAGGGCGGAGAGGGCCGCTCGCAGTTCGAGGAGCTTGGCCAGCTCCGGTACCTGGGCGGCCACCGCCTCGGGCGAGAAGCTCTTGAGCGAGTCGAAGCCGAGCTTGACCGGCAGCTCGCCGCCGCCCTCGGACAGCTTATCCTGGACATTGACATTGACGCTCAGGTTCAAGCCCTTGAGCACCTGGTTGAAGTTGTCGGCATTGACATTGATCGCCTTGCGGTCCTCCAATGCAGTGTCGTCCTTGCGTCCACTGAAATCGCCGATCACCAGCGTCTTGAGCGGAAGCTCCTTCTCGGCCTGGGCATCGCCGGTCGCCGCCTTGTAGGTGATGTTGATGCGCTCTTGTGGCGCTACTGAGCCGTCGTCAGCCATGGGATATCTCCTCGGTAAGGGTTAGTGGCACGAACTGGGAAGTGGTTCCGGCCGCGGCCGGCATTCAGAAGTCCCCGCGCACAGGGCGCGTGCTGGGGGTTTCGCTGGCCGGCGCTGTGGATGCGGATGAAGCTGATGCCTGGGAGCCCTCAGGCAGGCCGCCTAGCACCAGATCCCACGCCGATCCGGTCTTCTGCAGCTCGACATAGAGCTGGGGAAGGGCCATCCCGCCCCAGGAGGCCGCCCGTCGCAGGAGATAGGGCACTGGGCTATGGGGTTCGACGGCGATGAGGTAATCTGCAGCGGCGACGATCTGCCGGTAGGCCTCCGCGCGACCGGCGGGCGCCGATGCATGGGACAGGGTGGCGCCCGAGCCGGAGGCTGCTCCCCCTGCCGCGCCGCTGTGCCCTCCAGCCGCATCCTGCTGCGCTTCGGCAGGCGCCTCTGCGGGGATCGCGCTCAGCTTTTCCTTGAGGATCTGGCTGAGCGACCACACCGTAGGCGGATCGTTCTCCCAGCGTCCCTCGCCGAAGGCAGCCAGCTGGTCGATCACGGCGATGCTGGCCTCGACGGATTCGCCATCGGAGGACTGCACTGCCACGGTCTCGAGCGCGATCTTCATGCGATCGAGCAGCCAATCGATCGCGGCCTTGCGCGCCCGCAGCTTGCCCGGATGCAGGCCCTCCCAGAAGGCGGCGAGCATCTCCTTGATCAGGTTCAGCCCATCGGTGAGTCCGGGCCAGCCACGCGTCTCGCGCAGCCCCGCGCACAGGTAGCTCGCTACCATCAGATCCTTGGTCTTGCCGGTCAGCAGGGTGGTGGCATCGCTGATTACGGCATTCCAATCCGGAGCGGCGCCACTGAGCGCGGTGAGCTTGTCGATCTCGGCCTGCATGTGCTCGAATTCGGGCTCATACCGGGAGGATTGGCCGGTCGGGGCATCACCTGGGATGGGTGAAGTGGCGAGCGCTTGGATGGCCGGATCAAGAGGCATAGTCATCACTCCAGGGAGCGGATCACGATGGTCGAGGGGAAGCTGAGATCGTCGAAGACGCGGCGGGAGAACAGCCCGACCGCCGGACCCTCCTCGATGAGCACCTCGAACAGCCAGCTGGACTGGGGCGGCTCGACCATGACACCCTTGGCGGGCGCCTTTGCCACCGTCTTTGCCGGAGCCGCAGGCGTCGCCGCCTTGCTCGACTTGGCATCCTTGCCCGACAGCGTCCAGCTAAGCAGCAGGCGGCCATTGGCTGCCGGGGCATGGGTGGCCGTGGCCGCCCAGCGCAGCAGGCTCCAGGCCCTGGATTCGGCAGCCAGCTCGAGCCAGTTCCCCTCATCGACCTGGGCCGAGATCCGGCAGGCCAGGGGTTCGCTTAGCGTGCCGCTGAAGGTCTTCTGTGCATCGGGGTTGTCATGCAGATCGAGCTGCTGTGTGCCGATCGCCAACTGCTCCTGATACACGCCGCGCCGTTGGCGAAGGGAAGCGGTGAAGGTCAGCGCATCGACTTCCCCATCATTGGGGTACATCGCAGTGCGCAGGGCCTGCGCCGCGGCGACAGCATGGCGATAGCCCTCGTCCAGGGTCACAAGCGGCTTGCCGTCGATGGTGATGGCCGCAGCCGCGTTGATCGCCTTGATCGCTACCCACAGGGAGCCGCTCTTGGGGCCGAAGAATGCGGTGACCGACTTGATGTCGCAATCCTGCGCCACATTGACAAAGGGGAACTTCACCGCCAGATCGGCGAGGAAGGGCGAGCGAACATGCTCCTTCCAGTACTGCTCGGCATTCTGCGCCAGGAGCGTCGCCAGCTGCCTGCGTGCATCGTCCTGCAGTTGGCGGAACGGCTGGGCCACCGCCGTGCGGAATGCCACATCGCCGATGCCGGACAATGCCGTGGCGATGTCCCGCTCATACGCAGCGAAGGCGTCGCTCAGATGGATGAGATGCACCGTACGCGAGATCGGGGCGTCCGGTTCCGCGGCCACCGCAGGCGAGTAGGCGGCGCTGAAGGCGCCAAGCGCTTTGAGGCACTGCTCGATCCATTCCTGATCGCCTGATGCAGCTCCGTTCGACGCCAACAGGCCGCTTTGCAGATGCTGTCCACGCCAGGCGGCACGCAGGATGAGCGCCAGCGGCGATTGCGGCGATGAGAGGTTCGCCAGCCGCGCTGCGGCGGCAGCGGCGCTCTGGCTGGACGGTATGCTGATCGCCGACACCACCTCCTGCCAGCGCTGCGGGAATTCCGGCACTCCCGCGCTCTCGAGGCGGTGCGCCAGGTCGGCGCGCCTGAGCGTCATGGTCAGACCGGGTACAGGCGTGAGCGCTTCGAGGAGCGGCTCGCGTTCCAGCGCCACGCGTGCTCCTTGGGCGATGGCCTGGAAGTGGGCGATGAAGGCTCGGCGCGGCTCCTCTTCCGGATAGGCGGCCAGGGAGGCATCGACCGCGCTAGGCAGCGCGGCGCATGCCGCAACCGCCTTGTCGAGCTCCGCAATGTGCGCCAGCCTCGTTCCGCTCGGGCAGGCCGAGGAGTAGCCGGTGATGGCGATGTGCAGGCCACCGACCGCCTCGAGCGCATGGTCGAGCCATTCGAGCTTCTTGGCCTCGCTCTTGTCCTCCTTTGCCAATCCGACGATCAGCTCACCGACCATCGAGGTATGGAGCTCCTTCTGCTTGAGCCAGGAGGCCACCCATTCCCGATAGGGCGAACCTTCGTGGCTGAGTTCGCCGAGATGCGAGATCGCATCGTCGAGGGATTTTGGACCGGCGAAGTGCAGGAGACCTGGGAGGGCGCTCCATTTGCCTTTGAACTCATCCTCGTAGCGCGCACGCAGCCGCGCCGCCACACCCTTGGCATCCAGATCGATGTTCAATTCGGCGAAGCGCTTGGCCAGGACCTGCGCGCGCTCATCGATGGCATGCGCGACGAAGCCGTCCCAGGCCCGCTGGGTGTAGAACCCAGGCAGGGTGTGCTCGAGGGTGAAGACCGTGGTGTGATGCTCTCCGAGGAAGGAGGCCATGTCGACAACCGGGTAGAGACCATCTCCGGCACGGGCGATCTCGACGCCAGTGAGGGGTATCCAGAGGGCATCGCGCAACTCGTGGGTGGCGCGCTCGACCAGGGCGGGATCAGCCGCGGTCTTCCAATCGGAGACCGGGAAGTTGGCGAGCAGATATGGCAGGTTGGTGACCGCTTCGCCGTCGCCGCTGGACAACAGGCGCAGCACCGCATCGCGATCCAGGGGCACCTGACCGCAGAGCATGAGGTACACGTGGAAGCGCTCATCGATCGCCTCATAGCCGGACAGGGTGCGCTCCTTGGCATCGATGCGGGTGGTGAGATCACGGGTCAGCCTGGCGACCAGGGCTGCGACCAACGGGGCGCCCGTCCCGGTCACATAGGTGGAACGCACATGGCGCGAGAGATCGGACGACAGAATCAGGCCGGGATAGAGGCCCCAGGGGATGCCGCTGCGCGATTCGAAGCCCTGGAGGCCGGCGAAGAGCTGGTCCGGCAGCTTGCTGCCCTCCTTGGCAGCAGCCTCCTTGTCGTGCATGCGCTTACCGACCTGGGAGAGGCCATCGAGCATGGTCGCCGCTCGGCCATAGCCCTGGAAGAGATCGATGATGGCCGCTATGGCGACGCCTGCCGCCGCCACCCCGAGACCGGCGCGCAGCAGACGATGGCGCTGCAGCGTGCGTTCGCTGACATGCGCCAGACCCTGGTCGCGCGGGATGATGTCGGCGAACGGCGAGTTGAGGAAGTACGAGCGCTGTTCAGCGAGCTGGACGCTCTGCACCTGGGCCTCGCCGAGGCCGATCGAATTCATCACCCGATCGATCGGCTCGCCACCCTGCGCCGCGCTGGTGAAGTAGAAGCCGCGCAGCCAGGCGCTCTCCTGGAACGGATTGGGGCGGGTCAGGGCGGCGATGTAGTGCCCGACGCGGCGCTTGAGCAGTGAGAACTGGATGGGGAACAGCAGGGCATTGCGCCGCTGGTCATCCGATGAATCGTTGGCACTGGCGGCAAGCGAATCGATCCTACGCAAGCCCAAGGCCTGGTACAGCTTCTGGAACTCATCATCGACCCTGGCCTGCAGGCCCTGGGCCCCAGTATCCCCCTGCTCGAAGCTGCAGCCCCATACCTGGGCACGCTCCTCCAGGGAGCAGTGGGCGAAGAATTCGTTGAAGCCATGCAGGCGGTCGCAGTGGCTGAAGATCAGATGGACCGGGAAGACCAGATGGAGGCGCCCGGCGATCTCATCGAGCCGGTCGCGCAGCCGCTGTGCATGATCGCCAAGGCGATCCTCCTCGAGCGCCAGCAGATCGGCGATCGAGACCACCAGCACCACCCCGTCGATCGGCGTCGCGCGGCCGGTCTGGTTGAGCAGGCGGATCAGGCCGAGCCACTCGCGATGCCGGGCCGGATCGGTCGCATAGGCACCGCTGGTGTCGATGAACACGCTATGGTCAGCGTACCACCAGTCCAGGCTGCGGGTCGCCCCGGCGGTGGCGCTGGCACGGTGCCCGAGGCCGACGAAGGGGAAGTTGAGCCCGGATTCGCGTATCGCCGAGGTCTTGCCGGAACCGGATGGGCCGATGACCAGGAACCACGGCAGATTCAGCACCGAGGACTTGCCGGAGCGCGTCGACCGCAGGGCCTGGACGCCGAAATGGAACTGGGCGGTCATCTGGTCCAGAGGACCGGAGCGCGAGGACACCACCGCCGAGGTCGAAGCCTGGCGCCGCAGCATCGCCTCGATGCGCATCTGACGCACGACCGCGAGCACGCGCTGGACCACGTACAGTACCAGCCAGACCGCCAGGATGACCAGGATGATGACGATGCGGACACGTGCCGACCACCCGAAGAAGTCGCCACCGAACCACACCATGGCCGATAGCACCAGGAGCGCGACTAGGCTGAACAGCCCTTCACTTACGATGGCAACGAGAAGATTCTTCATGGATCCGTTCGCAGGGTGGCTTGTCAGACGAAGGCAGCTGCGGTATCGGCAGCCAGGAACCGGACGAGGATGTTGAGGATGATGAGGACCGCGAGGGTGACCAGCAGGGCGATGGTCGGCGCCAGCCAGATCGATGCCCCGCGCGACACCTTCTCCGCCACCAGCGGCCTACCCGCATGCGGCGAGAGACCGACTGCAGCTCCACGCAGCGAGCGGATGTCGGCGGCGAGCTTGTCCATAACCGATCGCCGCTGCTTCTCGAACTTGGGCGAACCGCCATAGCGGCCCTTGAATCCCAGGCTGAGGCACAGATAGAAGCTCTCAAGCACATCCGCGGCGCTGCCATCAGTGAGCTTATGCGAGGATTCGAGCCGGACGTAGAACTCCTCGCCTGCGGCGTTCTCATTGAAGTAGGTCAGCTGGAGCGGCTGATCGGCCCAGGCCGAGCGGAAGGGGAGCTTCGAGGTCAGGATCATCTCATCGGCGAAGGCGGAAAGCGCGAAGAGCACCAGGCGGATGCTCTCGGGAGCGGCGCCATTGCGCTTGCCGCCCTGATCGATCTCGCGCAGGAGCTCATCGAAGCGCTGGTAGACCGCACGCACATCAGGGGCCTGGTCCTCGGCCTGGCCGCGCAGCCAGAGCACATAGGCAAAGAGACCGGCGCAGAGATCCGGGATCGAGCGCTTCTGCTCGTCGGGCGCCGGTCGTGCGATCGCGACCGGCCGCGTCTGAGCCGGGCTCGCCTTCGACGCGTTCGGCACGGGTGACGAGGCCTTCGCCGGCGCCTGGCCGGTGGTGGGAGGTGCCGGGGTGGCCTGGGCGATCGGGCTCATGGAGCTGACCTTACAGCGAGTAGCTCAAGGCGCAGGCCCTTGAACTCAAGCGGCAGATAGAAGGCGATGCGACGCGCCGCTTCCACCGACTTCCACTGCTCGCCGACAGTGAGGATCTTGAAGTATTGCCAGTCGGGATAGATCGGCAGCTCGGCCGGCGGGGTCGGCAGATGCTGGAGGCCGATGCCGCGGATGGATTGCGCGACCAGATAGTCGAGGTCCTCGGGAGCGGCGATCTTGGCCTTGAGCGGCCCCTCCTTGATGAGCTTGTCGGGCCGGACGCTGGCGGTCGCAGCGAGGTAGTAGGTGTAGTCGTCCTCTTCCGAACGCAGCTCCCCGCTGAAGGTGGTCTCCTTCTCCTGCTTGAGCGGGATGCGGATGGCCCTCGTCGGGATGACCACATTGATCAGGCCGCGCAACTGCTCCTCGAGCTGGTTGAAGGTGCTCGTGAGGTCGTCATGGACATAGAGCGGCAGATCCTTGGGATGGCCTTCGCCGGCGAATGTGTAGAGCGTGCCAGCGAGCCGGGAAAGTTCGATGAAGGCCTGCTCGGGATGCGTACCGGGCTGACTATGGCAGTGGCGGATCGCCGGCAGCGAGCCATTGATGATCTGCAGCAGGGCGAAGGAGGCCGATTCGCTTATGGCGAATTCGACCACGCCCGAACCCCGGTGGCGGCGCTGCTGGGAGAGGTCGTCGCAGCGCGCCGAGAGGGTCTCGAGCGTCCGCCGCAGGATCAGCTGCAAGCGCTCCGATGCGCGGATCTGGACCGCAGCCGGTATGAAGCTCTGGACCAGCTCGATGCGCCCGCTGGGACCGCGCACGATCTCCGCCATCTTCAGCCAGGTGTAGTCGTCCCGCGATTCGCCTTCGAGCAGGATGCGCAGCGATTTGCGCGCCACGATGACCTCGCGTTCATTCGAGGCGGTGTTCTCATCGCGCACCAGCACGCCTGCCTGCCGATAGCGCGTCGGGGCGCCATCGACCTGGCCGTCCGCACTGGTGGCCCGGGTTCCTGGGCGCACCAATGGCGCCGCCAGGTAGACCGCGACCGCACCGCGACGGGCATCGAAGATGGCGCCCTTGCTGTCGAACAGCCCTGCGAGCTGGCGCGTAGGCGGTACATGGTCGGCATCCGGGCTGTTGAATGGCAGGCCATCCTGCATGATCCCCGCACAGCGGTTCACCACCAGATCGCCGACCGCGAGGGCATCCTCATCGATCTTCAGCTCGGTGAAGCCATAGCACAGCGGCTGGATGGCCCGCAGACGATGCCAGACCTCGGCCTCGAGATGCCGATCCCACTGCTGGAAATGGTGCGGTGTGAGGAACAGTCCCTCGTTCCACAAGACCTTCTGCTGAATATCCACTCCGAATCCTTCCTGGTCTGATGCTGGTGACGCTCGTCGGCTGCTATATGACTGTCCTAGTTCGTCCTGCCGCGCACCGGCGGGCTGCCTGACGGCTGGAACGTGTTCCCTGCCGGGGGCGGACTGGATGAATTGGCTGGGCTGGACGCCGGCGCGCTGCCGGTTGGTGGAGGCGCGCTGGCTGCCGGAGCCGGGGCCGCTGCCGCAGTTTTGGCTGGGGCTGGGGCTGGGGCTGGCGCGGCTGGCGCAGGCTTCTCCTGGGGCAGCGGCCGTCCTGGGAGAGGATCGCCCTTGGTATGCATGACGATCGAGGAATCGAGCACCTCGATGACCTGCGATCCGATGTCGTTGCGGGCGATGATCACCCGGCGCCGATCAGGCTGGTCGGCATGCTGGATCAGGGCGACGACGCCGAGGAAGCGCGCTTCCCTGGGCAGTTCAGACAGCTCCACCATCTGGGGATCGGTACGCAGCCCGGTCGGGCCGACTACCACTACCTTTGGGTCCTGCAGGCGGTCGTCGCCCAGGACTTCACGGTCCTTGGACCAGAGGTCCGCAAACGGGGCGGAGCGGAAGCGCGCGTCGTCGCGCAGTGCATAGATCCTGATCTTCACCGGCAACGATTCGCCGGCCGTATTGGTATTCACCGGTGGCAGGGCTCGCACTTCCACCGATGGGGGGGCGCACGATGCGATGGCCAGGCAGGATGCGGTCAGCAGCAGGGGCATGCCCTGCCGGAACAGTCGCTGAGGAAGCAGGAGTCGCTGAGGAATCGAAAGCATGCGTTACTCGCAGCGCAGGAGCGCGGTGGATGACGGAGAGGCGGCTACTACGTCAGCGGCCAACGCCGCCATGCGTCGAGGCGGCTGCAGGGCTGGCATGGACGATGAAGGATGTGCCGCACCCAGGTAATGAGGAAGTGCGCTGCGGCGGACGCTGGATCGTACATATTCATCTCCATAGGCCATGCGCCCCCACTTTCGGCTCAGGGAGGATCGCAACTCCCCCCCTCAGTCAAGCGCAGAGCGGGTATAGCGCTGGTCACCCGTCACAGACAAGCGTGCGTTTGAGCCTGCACTTCGACCCGTGCGCATCAGTTGAAGCATTATGCCTGTCATCGATTCGTAAGGTCGCAGAGATCCCCGGCAGGTGTGCAACCAAGCCTGTTCATTCCACTTCAGGCATGGAGACGGCTGGGCTCAGCGCCCGATATGATCGGGACAGAGCAGACCGACGAAGAATTCCGGCATGAGGACCTTCTCGAAGGCCGGCGCCTCGATCAGCGCGCCAGCATTGAAGGTCGCGGACTTGCCGACTGAGGGGCTGGAGAAGCTCCAAGAGCAGATGATGCCGCCCTGGCTGCGCGGCATCGGACTGCCATCGCGCAGCAGGCGCAGCAGGCCCCAGGGCGAACCGCCATGATCCTGGGTGAGCCACTGGTCGCTCACCACATTGATCGACAGCTTCGCGCCATCGCCGTCGCCTTCCTTCCAGGTCATCGAACTGCGCCGGTCGGGGCGATCATAGAGTCCGAAGGTATCGCTGCCGACGGCGAGGCGGACATCCTTCACCCCTTCGCGCTGGACCAGGGTGACGAAGAAAGGCGCGGTGATCGCGGACTGGCCGTCGGGATAGAGCGCCTCGCGGATGTCCTTGGCGCGGTCGACCATGCGCTCGTAGTCACGGTTGACCGGCAGCAATTCGCGTCCCACCAGCCTGATCTTGCGCAATTCCTCGATCGGTTGGCTGGCAGCCACGAAGAGGCCATTCTTGGGATTGAAGAGATGCGAGAAGGAGGCCAGCGAGGCTTCCGCCTTGGCTGCGAGATCGAATGGATAATGGCCGGCAAGCTGCTCCGCGAAAGGCTTGGCCACCCGCTCGGCCCATAGCCTATCCTGCTCCTGGGTGATCTCCGCGGTCAGGGCGCGCTGGGCCTCGACCACCAGGTTCTCAAGGGCGGTCGAGACGGCGGTACGGCGTTCGGGAGATTCGATGATCTTGAGGGCATTGCCGACCTTGGCCCAGGCGCCATCGCAGACCCCCTGCAATGCCTGCAGACGTACGAGGTCCAGCGAGCGCTTCCCGGCATCGGTCGCATTGGCGAACTTGTCGACTGCGTCGACGAATTCGCCGACCGCCGAGAGCGCGTCGTCGAGCCATTTGCCGTTGTCGTCGGCGCTGAGGGGACGCAGCTCCGCCGCGGTCAGTCGGACGCTCAGATTGCGCCACACCGTGCGGATCAACTCGCGATAGGGCGATTGCGGACCGGTCAGGGCGCGCAGCGCCAGCGCTGCCTCCTTGAGATCCTTGCAGGCAACCGGATGGATGCTCGCCAGCAGTGCCAGCCAATGCCGGTTGTAGTCGCTTAGGTACTGCGCACGCAGACGCTCTGCGATGCGATCGCGCGGCTTGTCGATCTTCAGCGACTGGTAACGGCGGAACAGCTCCTCGGTCTTCTCACCGACCGCCGAGGCGACGGCATCATCCCAGCCCGACTGGGTGAAGAGCGATGGGAACGCGTAATCGCTGGCGAGGAGCTCCTTGTACTGTCCAGAGATCACCGTCTCGCGATTCACCGCCGCCACCGTCGACTGCAGCCCGGTGATGATGTCCTCGTAGCTCTGCCGCGGCCAGAGGGTGTCGCCGAGCTCGGTGCTCACCCGCTCCAGCAGCGGCCGGTCGATCGGGATCTCCCAGCCGCTCGACGAGGTGCGGTGGTCGAGGAAGTAGCCAAGCTGATTGCCGCCGAGCAGCTCCTCCTGCGCATCCACGGATGAAGCCTTGCCGGCCTCCTGCAGGCCGGTGGTCCAGCGATGATCCACCGTGGCGACGCGCTCCAGGAGATCGCGGTCGTGCTGGGCCTGGTGGTCGGTGATCATCTGGTAGGCGCGGAAGAGATCATACAGCTGATCATGGGTGGTCTGGGACTTGGTGGTCTCCGACCGAAGATGCTCGAGCTCAGTGCGCAGGCGGTCTCCCAGCGGGGCGAGGAAGTAGCGCTTCAGCTGCGCATAGTAGAGCGCCTGGCCCTGGGCGCGTGCGCTAGCTGCCGCACCCGAATGATGGTGATCGAGGGCGCTGAGGGCCACCCGCAGGCCATTGAGCGCGACGAGGTTGGGCTGCATCTTGCCTCCCTCCTTGTCGAGGGTCTCGTTCACCTGCCTGGCCGCGGCGACCACCTGGGTGATCAGACCGCGGCCAGTGACGCACCACTGGACCAGCCAGAGCCACACCACCAGGAAGATGGCGATCGATGCGATTCCCGATGCCAGGCGCAGCGTCCGGCGCCTGCTGGCGATCGAGCGCGAGACCTGCACCAGGCCGCGATCGCCGAGCAGCTGGCGCGAGAGCAGCTCCTTGATGAAGATGCCCTTGCCCGCTTCACCCACAGCAGCCACCGCCCGCGGCGCATTGGGCATGATGAAGATGCTGCCTTCCAGGCTCGGCTGGCTTGGAGGCGCATCTTTGGGCGCCGGGGCGGCCGGGACCGACGCGCTGCGGCTGGCCTCGGCCGGGGCCTTGGGCGTCGGCTGGGCGGAGGTGAAGTAGAAGCCGCGAAGCGCCGGGCTCTCGCGGTTCTGGCTCGGGCGGAACAGCGCACCGAGGAAATCGCCCATCCATTTCTGCACTGCCGCGAACTGATGGGGGAACTGGAATATCTTGAATTGCTCCGCCTGAGTGTGCGGTCCGCCCAGGGCATTCAGCCGGCGCGCACCCAGGATGGGCAGCAGCGCCCCCGCTTCTCGCTGGAACAGGCCGAGGGCATCCACTGGATGTCCGGGCTGCCATGGCACAGTGCAGCCGAAGACCTGATCCCGCTCGGCACGTGGCAGACCGGCGAAGAAATCCTTGAACCCGCCGATCATGTCGGATTTGGTGAAGACGACGTAGACCGGAAGGTCCAGGTGCAGGGTGCGGACCACTTCGTTGAGGCGATCGCGGATCTGCTGCGCATGCGCATTGACCGCCACCTCATCCTTGCCGATCAGCTCCGGTAGGCTCACGGTCACGACGATGCCATTGATGGCGCGTTCGGGGCGGACTTGGCTGATCAGATCTATCAGCAGGGCGAACTCGTCATGCGCAGCGGCATCGGTGATCGGGCGGCCGCTCACATCGAGGTAGAGCGCCTCCTCGGTGTACCACCAGTCGCAGCTGCGTGTCGGTCCGTTGGCGTGCGGACTGCCGGCACCGAAGGAGGCGAAGGACAGTCCCGACTCTTCCATCAGGCTGGTCTTGCCGCTGCTGGGCGCACCGATCACCAGGTACCAGGGCAGATCGGTGAAGGCCATCGGCCTGGTCGACTTCAGGGCGGCGAAGGATTTCTGGAACTGGTCATTCATCGCCGAGACGCCAGCCGTGCCGCGGACGAAGCTGCGGGTCATCGCCGGCGCCGTGCGGACCTTGCTGCCGCGCCTGGTCAGCAGCCACGCCACGATGGCTGCCCACACCACCAGCACCAGCCCGAGCACGCCCAGCCTGATCGGCGATCCGACACCCATGGCGCCCAGGCCGAACCACAGACCGGCGGCGAGCACGGCCGCGACCACGGTGATGACCACCACCACCGCCTTCATGGCGCGACTCCGCGCCCGAGCGCCTGGGTCGGGAATGCATCGGCCGCCGAGCCGAGGATCAGCGAGGCCACCAGCCAGGTCACCAGCAGCAGCGTCACTGCCGCAGCCGGCGGCAGCCACAACGGCAGGCGATGCAGCCAGTTCCCGGCCGCCGGCACCACGGTGGGCGACTCCAGGCCATGCGGGGACAGCGCCCCGATGCTCCCGGGGCGGGCGTCGAGGATCTCCCGAACCAGGCGGTCCATCAGGATCTTGCGCTGCTCGAGGCCGCGCCCTTCGCTGAACTTCCCCGTGAATCCCAGGGCCAGGCAGAGGTAGAAGACCTCGAGCGCATCGATGCGCCCCTTCTCGTTGCCCTGGCGCAGTTCATCGAGCTTGTTGTAGAAGTCCTCGCCAGCGGTCGACTGATCGAAGTAGCGCATCTGCAGCGGCTGCTCCAGCCAGGCATCCTTCACTGGCAGGTCGCTGGAGAGCACCTGCTGATCGACCAGCGCCACCAAGGCGTATTTCGCCAGCTGGACCATGGCGAGCGGGATGTCGGCGCGGTGCGCGCGGTCCTCGAAGTCACGGAAGGCGGCATCGAAGCGCTCCCCCAGCGCACCGGCGTCGAGGCCGGCAGCCTCCTTTGGCAGATTGAGGGCCAACCGTACCACATCGCCGCAGAGGTCGACGAGTCCGTTGGCCATGGGTCACTCCTTGACCGCCATGAATTCGAGCTTGAGGTCGGCGAACTCGGCCGGCACGAAGATCGAGAAGCTCCGTCCGTCGGTGACCGCCTTCCAGGCGTCCCCGTCGCGGCTGACCTCGAAGTAGCAGCAGCCGGGCTGGGCCGGGATCTCGGCGGGCGGCACGCTGAGGTAGGAGAGCGCGATGCCGCGGATCGACTTGGCGATCAGGTCGCTCAGGCGTCCGGAGGCCGCCGCCTTCGACTTGAGCGGGAACTCCTTGAGCACGCGTTCGGCCGGCAGCGCGCAGAGCACCGACAGGTAGAAGCGATGCGCCTCGATCACCGCGTCTGGGATGCGGGCAGCATGGATGCGCTCGCTCGTCTTGGCCAATGGCAGCGGCACATATCGCACAGCGATGTTGGTCTCGAGCAGCTTGCGCAGCTGGAGGTCGAGGGCGCGGAAGCAGGCGCCAGGCTGGTCGTGCTGGTAGCCTGGCAAGTCGCGCGGATGCCCCTCGCCAGCGAAGGTATGCAGCTGGGCGGCGAGGTGCACGAGCACGCCGAAGATGGTAGCCGGATGTGTGCCCGGCTCCGCGAGCAGGCGGGACAGGGTGGCGAAGGCGCCATTGACGGTATGCAGCAGGAGCAGGTTGGCCGAATCGCTGACGGTGAATTCGACCATCCCCTGGGTGCGCTGCCGGCGGCTGGCCGCGAGCTCACCGCTGCGGCTGCCGAGGATCTCGACCGTCCTCCGGATCTGCTGCAGGAGCACCGGCGAGGCGCATGCCGCCAGGCAGGGCGGGACGAAATCGTCGGCCAGGGCCAGCGCGCCGGTGGCGCTGCGCACCACCTCCGCGATCCTGATGACCGCATGCCCATCGAGGGACTCACCCTCCACCAGCAGCCGCAGGTTGCGCAGCGCGATGCGCACCTCCTGCCGTTCGCCGGGGGGATTGTCGTCGATAGCGGTCAGGGTCGAGCTGCGGTAGCGGGTCGGCCGGCCCTCGAGCTGTCCGCCCTCGCTGGTATTGCATTCGCCCGGGCGATCGAGGGGGATGGCGAGATAGACGCCAAGGCGCGCCTGCCCGGCGACCATCGCCTTGCCGAGAGGGCGGGACAGCGGGCTGGCATCGCTGGCCGGGATGTCGAAGGGCATGCCATCCGGCAGGATGCCCGAGCACGCGTTGAGCTTGAACTGCTCATTGGCCAGGGATTCGCCGTCGACAGCCAGGTGGGCGACGCCATAGGCGTGCGGCGCGAGCACCGCCAGGAGATGGCGCAGGACGGCGTCGCGATGCCGCTCAGCCTGCTGGAAATGCTGCGGAAGGAGCAGCATCCCCTCATGCCAGAGCACCTTGTTGGCCTGTTCCATGGTCAATTACTTGCCGTTGCCGGCAGGTAGAAGGGTGACCGAATAGCGGGTGAACTGCACCACCTTGTCCCCGAAGCCATCCACCGGCACGATCAGCACGCGCTTGTCAACCGCATCCGATCGGCGGTACAGCGCCAGGATGCCGATGAAGTGCGTCCCGGCAGCCAGCTCCCCGAGATCGACCGACACCGGCTTATCGCCGGCCGCTCCGGGCAGCACGGTCACCACCTTGGGGCTGCCGATGCGATCATCGCCGAGCGTCGCCTTGTCGTTGGTCCACAGCTGATCGACCACCGCATTGCGGAACTTCGCGTCGCTGGCCAGCTGGTAGATGCGGGCATTGACGGGCGTCGATTCGTCATTGTCCGTCTGATTGAGCGGCGCGATCCCACGCACCTCGATCGTCAGCGCCGTTCCGCAACCGGTGGCCGCGACGAGGGTGGCAAGGACGAGGAATGAGGACGGCCAGCGAGACAACGTCGACATAATTCCGCAGACTCCTGACAGGGGTTGACCCGGGAATGAGCAGCGGCAGTACACTACAACCGGCCGTAGCTGGCAAGCCCTTATCGAGACGGCCCGCCACGTCGGCAGGGACACGATGCTGCCGGCGCACCAGGCGGCCATCCTCCCTGGCGCTGGTCCAAAAGGACACTACGCCCGGCGACCGCCCCACGCTGGACGAACTCGCCGAGATCACTGCTCGACTCGCCCTGCAGGGCCGATAGCGTGCGATCGCCGGCCCGCGCCGCTCCCGGCGTCCTGGGCGGGAGTGCCGGTGCGCCGGAGGCACGATGGCTGATATCTCGCGACGTGCGTTCCAGTTCCATAGCCAGGCCCTCGCCGACGGGATGCTCAATGTCCTGGGCTTCACGGGCGTGGATCGCATCAACCACCCCTTCCGCTTCGAACTCGAGCTCGCCAGCTCGCGCGCCGACCTCGATGCCACGGCGCTGCTCACCAATGATGCCTGGCTCGGCATCAAGCAATCGACCATGCTCGCCAGCGGCCAGCTGGGATCGCGCCTGCTGAAGATCCATGGCGTCCTCTGCTCCTTCGAGCTGCACTCCCGGCAGCACGACTGGTTTCACTACCAGGCCACCCTGGTCCCCCGGCTGTGGCGCTCGACGCTCAGTCGCCAGAGCCGCATCTTCCAGGACCAGAGCACCACCGACATCATCAAGGCGGTGCTGACGGCGTCCGGTTTCGGCGACGATGACTACGAGTTCAGGACCAGCGCACGCAGCTACCCCAACCGCGGCTACGTCGTCCAGTACCAGGAGACCGACCTCGACTTCATCAATCGGCTGACCGAGCTCGAGGGCATCTCGTACTTCTTCGAGCACAAGGAGGACCGCGCCTGCCTGGTGTTCGGCGACCAGGGCGAGTCCTTCCAGGACATCCCGGGCGCCACCAGTGCGCTGCGCTACAACGAGAACGTGGATGCGAGCGGGAAGAGCAGCCATATCGCCCCGGAATCGGTGTTCGCATTGCGCACCTGCCATCAGGCGGTGGCGGCCCAGGTGGTGCTCGGCGATTTCGACTATGGCCAGCCATCGCTCAGGCTCGAGGCCGAATCCACGGTCGACGCCGACGCCTCGTTCGGCATCGTCCATGAGCATGCCGGCAACGTCTTCATCTCCAATGATGCCGGATCGGACTATGCCAAGATCCGCGCCGAGGAGATCGCCTGGCGCCAGCTGATCTTCCGCGGTCACAGCGATGCACGCGGGCTGCGTGCCGGAGCGGTCTATGCGCTGAGCGGCCATTTCAGCGCCCCATGCAACTGCAGGCAGCTGCTGATCGAGGTGCACCATGAGGGCAGACTGGAGATAGCGTCGGGAAGCGAAGGCGATGATGAGACCGCGAAATATTCCAACCGCTTCGTCGCCATCCCCGCCGATGTCCCCTTCCGTCCGGCACGCATCACCCCCAAGCCGGTGATCCACGGGACCATCCATGCCCAGATCGATGCCGCCGGCAGCGGGCAGTATGCCGAGCTCGACGACCAGGGGCGCTATCGCATACGCATCCCCTTCGATCGCCGGCCGGACACCAAGCCGGCGGAGGCCTCAGCGCCGGTGCGCATGATCCAGCCCTATGCCGGCGACAAGATGGGCATGCATGCGCCGCTGCACAAGGGCACCGAGGTCCTGCTCACCCATGTCGAAGGCGACCCTGATCGGCCCGTCATCGCCGGAGCCGTCCCGAATCCGGAGACCTCCAGCATGGTGCAGGCCAGCAACCAGACGCAGAGCGTCTGGAGGAGCGGGGGGCAGAACTCCATCCTTTTCGAGGACAGCCAGGGCGCCGAGAACGTCGCCATGAACGCCACCAAGGACATGTCCACCACCATCGGCAACAGCCAGACCCTCACCGTGACCGCCGACCAGACCACCACCGTGGGCGGCGACCAGGACATCTCGGTCACCGGCGACCAGACCATCTCGGTCACCGGCACCCAGAGCGAGAGCGTGACGGGCAATCGCACGCTCACCGCAGGCGCCGATGATTCCCAGTCCATCGCCGGCAAGCTGACCCAGAGCATCGGCGCCAACCATGTCCAATCCATCGGTGCGGACCAGAGCACCATGATCGGCGCCAGCCAGGCGATCACCGTCGCTGCATCGCGCACCGCCTCGGTCGCCGCGACCGATGCGGTGCAGGCCGCGACCATCATCCTGAACGCGAGCTCGTCGATCACCCTGCAGGTCGGCGGCAGCACGCTGGTGATCAAGCCCAGCTCCATCACCCTCAGCTCGACCGACATCACCCTGCTCGCCTCGGGGAATCTCAGCGAGAGCGGCGCCCACATCGCCAGCGCCGCAACCGGCGCCCATGGCATCAGCGGCGCAACCGTCAGCAGCACGGCCTCCTCGGGGGCGAACAGCATCAGCGGCGCCGGAGTGGCTATCAGCGGCGGGAGCGCCAAGGTCTCCATCAGCGGTTCATCGGTCGAACACAACAGTTGAGCCGGAGCCGATGATCCTCGCCAATGCCCATCCTGTGGCCGCTGCGCTCACGGTGGCGGCTGTTCCGGGCTATCCCCGGGAACGCTTCGGCATGCTGGTGGCGAAGGCCACCTATCAGCTGCGTGCTGGCCGCTGCGAACTCGATCCGGCACGCTCCCATCCCATCTACGCCAGCGACCTCGAGACGCCGCTGGGCATCCTCCCGCGCGATGACCTGCCGCGCAGCGACCCGGCCTTCGAGGTGATCCTCCTCGGCCAGGCCCATGCCCCCGGTGGCACCGCCTGCGAACGGATGACCGTGTCCCTGAGCGTCGGCGAGGCCAGGCGCGACCTCCAGGTCGTCGGCGATCGCCGCTGGGAGAGCCATCTGCTGCGGCGGCGTCCGAGCGCTCCCACGCCATTCCTGACCATGCCGCTCACCTGGCAGCGCGCATTCGGAGGAAGCTCCCGGATCGAGATCGATCGCGAGTCCTTCGTCGACGTGTGCGATGTGCGCAATCCGGCCGGACGCGGCTTCGACCATGCGCGTGAGGCCGCCAGCCTTGGCCGGCACCTGCGCTGCCCCAAGGGCTATCCGCACTTCAGCCAGGAGCGGGCGCTGGCGAACCTTGAGGCCGGCGGGGCTGCGGTGAGGAGCTGGGATGATGCACCGGTGCCCAGCTGCTGGGCGACCATGCCGATGACCTCAGCGATGCATGGCATGCGCATACCGTCAGAGCCCGGCAAGCCGGAGGCAGGTCCCGGACTGCTTCACCGCGCCCATCCGGACTGGGTGCTGGCGCAGCCTCCGGCGAGCGGTGCGCAGGTGACCCTCGCCGGCGCCTCCAGCGATGGACGCATCAGCTTCTCCCTGCCGAACGCGCAGGTGGCCATCGACGTGACCGCCGGCGGCCGATCGATCAGCGTGACGGCGACGCCGCAGATGCTGGTGCTGCTGCCGGAGGAGCGCGCCTTCTACCTCGTCCATCGCGCCTTCTTCACCGTACCCCCTCCCTCGGGGGATGATCGAGCGGCCCGGCTGCGGCTGATAGATGGAGTGCATGCGTCATGATGGTCAACGTCAACATCATCACCGACTTCTCCTTCGGCTTCCTCACGCACAAGCTCATCCCGCCCCCCCCGGCACCGCCCATCCCCGCCACCATGTCCATCGAGATGCCGGCGACCTTCATGTGGACGCTCGGCTTCCTGATGAACCAGAACAAGTTCAGCAATGGCGCCAAGCCGGTGACGCACAAGGGGGTGTGGATCGCGCTGGACGGCCATGATTGCGGCATGGCCATCCCTGACATGACCATCCCCCCGGCGCCGAACCTGAACTACCCGCTGTGCTGGCCGTTCTCCAGCCGCAAGCCGACCTTCTCCGCCAGCACGGTGAAGATGAACGGCACTGCGGTGGCCTGCGCCCAGTGGATCGGGCTGCCGCCCCTGCCGATGATGACCTGCGGCGATCCCATCGGCGCCCCGGTGTGCTGGTCGGCGCTCAGCGTCACCAACACCGTAGCCGTCGGCATGAGCTTCGCCGATCTCGCAGCCGGCATCATAAATGCCGCCGCCTCGATGGTCACCGACTACATCTTCTCGAAGCTGCCGTTCGACAAGCTCGGCATCGGCCAGCTGGGGGAGGCGGTGCTGAGCAATTCCCTCAAGGGGCTCTCGCCGGTCTCCATCCTGGCCGGCTTCGCCAGCAGCGCGCTGACCGGCAATGCCACCTTCGCAGTCTCGATCGGGCTGCCTTTCGCGGGCTTCAATGCCTCGTTCACTCCCAATCCGAGCGCCGGCTCCCCCAGCGTGGTGGCCGGCGGCGCCATGCCTTTCATCAAGGGCAGCAGCAATGCCCAGGGCCAGGCGGCGGGGATCCCGGTCGTCCTATGAGCCGCACCGCCGCACGCGAAGGCTACGATGCCGAGGTCCTGCTGATGCCGCAGCGTGGCGAGTGCACGCACGCCCACGCGCTCTTCAAGCTCACCTATGCGATGGAATGCGGGGCATGCCGCCGCGTCCCCGCCGAGCCGCTGCTGCACGATTGGCGATCGCCCGATCTCGACCGGACCAAGCTCGGCGGCAGCGATTTCTGGCTGCACAAGCCCTTCACCGACATCGTGGTCCAGGGTTCGGCTTTCGCCCCAGACGGTCGTCCAGTCGAATCCATGCAGATCGGCATCGAGCTGGGCAAGGCGCACAAGGACGTCCTGGTCACCGGCCGCCGCGATATCGCTTGGAGCGGCGGACGGCCGCATCTCAGCCGGCCGCAGCCCTTCGACTCGATGCCGATCACCTGGCAGAACGCCTATGGCGGCATCGACTGGCGCGTCGCCGTGCCCGGGGCCGATGCCTGCGCGGCGAGCGGCATCCCCGAGCTCGCCCTGCGCACCCGCCTGGATCATCCCGGCATGTACCCGCGCAACCCCTTCGGCACCGGCTACCTGGTCGTGCCTGGCGAGGTGCCCGGACTGACCGCTCCGACGATCGAGGATCCCGTCGACAGGCTCACCGACGATCGGCTGATCACCGGCGATCCGACCCGCTGGTGGCGCCAGCCGCTCCCCTGGTGCCTGGACTGGACCAGTCCGATCATGTTCCCCCGGGCCTGCTGGTTCTCACCCGAGGTCGATCCATGGTTCCCGGCCCCCGATGACGCCACCCTGCCCGAAGTCGCACGCAGTGTCATCAGCGCCGGCTTTAGCCGCACCCGCTGCCCGGATGGCGGGGTGGACCCGCGCTTCTTCCAGGGCGCCAGCGCTGGGCTGGTGGTCGGCCGGCTCGCCGGCGGCCAGCTCATGACCATCACCGGCATGCATCCGGAGCACCATCGCCTCCAGGTCGTGCTGCCGGCCACCCAGGCCGAGATCACCTTCACCATCGAGGGTCGGCAGGTGCTCCAGCCCGCCAGGTTGCACCACCTGGTGTGCCGCCCCAATGACTTGCGCCTGACCCTGGTCTTCGCCGCCGAGGCCGCCCTCCCCCGCCCGTTCATTCCGGGCATCCATCGCCACATCCCCGTCAGCGCCTCGTTCAACGGCGACCATCCGGTCCCCTATCTCGCGCCCGTGCCCGTGAACGACCGCGTCGCCGCCGCCCAGGCGGCCAGCACGGCAACCAAGGATGGTCCATGAATCGGCATCCCGAGGGCACCGCCGCCAGCGCCGACGCGCTGCCAACCGAGCCCGCTGCCGGCGGACTGGTCGATCTCATCGCCGCCGAGACCCAGTTCCTCGGCGCGGCGGGGCAGCCCAGCATCGGGCTGTGCATCGACGAGCGCCATCCGACCTTCAGCGGCCGGGTGCTGATCAGGCTCGGCGCCCCGGGGCGTGAGCGCGATGTCTGGCTGGCCACCCTGGCGCATGTGCCGGTGCGCCGGGATGACCGCGTGCTGGTGATCCAGCCCGCCAACTGGCCTGAGGGCCTAGTCCTCGGTGTGGTCGATGGCCTGCGCCCGCGTTCGCCAGTGCTCGCTGCCGCAGGCGTGCTGGCGCTCAAGGACGATGAGGTGATCGAAGTACGCGATGCCCAGGGAGCGCCGCTCCTCGCCATCCTGCCCAGCCCGCAGGGGCCGGTGCTCAAGCTTGCGCACCGCGATCAGCGCATCGAGGTCGACGGCACGCTGGCGATCGCCGCCGATGCGCTGGCATTCACCAGCCGCGGTGCGATCACCCTCGCTGCCGGCGGGGACGTCACCGTCAGCGGCGAGCAGATCGCCCTCAATTAGACGTGACGATGCGCTCGGGGAGCATGAATCGCACCCGATACACCCGCTCGCCCCTTCCGCCCAGGCGCGCCCCGAGGGCGAGCGCACGGCCGTCCTTGCCCAGATGGGTGGCAGGAAGCTCACCGACCTCGATCACCAGCTCGACCTGGCAGTCCAGGCGATCGGCATTGAGGCGGGCGAGCAGGGCGACGAGCTGGCCATGGCGGATGCCGCCCGGCAGCACATGGGTGAGCTCGGAGGCTTGCACCGGGCCAAGGGACACGCGGAAGGCAGTGGTGCGATTGAAGATCGCCCGCCCGACCACGCTGTCGCGGCCCAGGCGGCCGGACCGCCTGAGGCGTGTGCGCGACTCCTCGGGGATCGTCGTCCAGCGCGCCAGGCATTCCTCGATCGCGACCGGCATGCCGAGATGCTGGGACAGCACCCGCGCCACCACCCCGGCCGGCGGGGCGGTGCGGCTCAGCGCCCCCGCGTGGGTGAGCACTTGCTCGAGCGGCAGGGCGCTGGTCGCGGCCGTGCCGGCGTCGAGCGCCAGCGCCAGCCAGCCGCTCAGGCGCCTGGTCTCCTCGCGACCGGCTTCCGGATGGTGCTTGGCCCACGAGCGGTAGGCCAGCGACACCAGGCGGTGATGGAACAGGTCGAGGAATCCCCGCGTCAGGCCATCCCGCTCGCGCCCGAGCAGCTGCTCGGTGAAATACGCCGGCAACGGCGAGCTCGGTCCGTACAGGCCGAGGAAGGAGATGGTGAATTCCCAGCGGCGCGACCCCCCCTCCGCCGCTGGCGGCCGGGCCTCGACCAGATCGCTGCCCGGAAAGCCCAGGCTCAGCTCGGCGCGGAAGCGCAGCACCTCGTGCTCGACCGGTCCCTGATAGCCGATCGGCACCGCCTGCGGCTCCGCCTCCTGGACCAGACGCACCGCCTGGAAGACATGGTAGCTGGGAGCCTCCTCGGCGAGCCGATCGAGCACGCTCATACGACCACCCGATCGCCGAGGCGGGCCGGGAAAGCGAAGACCTCGCCATGGCGGACGCCGCGTACGCTGAAGACGCTGAAGGAGTTCATGCTCACGGTCGCGGCGAACAGGCGATCGAGGATGGCGGCGAGCAGGTACATCTCGCCGGCTCCGCCGAGATGATCCTCATTGACCGAGAGCTCGATGCTGATCCCGCGCACCGGAGCGCCGCCGAGCATGCGGGTGGCCGGTTTCAGGGCTACCGCCACCAGGCTGTCGATCATGCGGCGATGCAGCTGGCCGGCCTGGTGGTCGCTCGCGGCACGCAGGTTGTAGAGCTCCAGGGTGCGCTTCAGGGAGCCGAGATCGGCGAGCGATAGATGGGTGAGCGCCAGCTGGGAGAGGAAGCGCCAGGGCAGATCGCCATCGAGCGGCGGACTGAGCGATGCCGTCGGCTGGGTCAGGTTGCGGAAGCGCGCGAAGGCAGGTGACCCGGTGGCCGGTTGGCTGATATCCCCGGGAGCCAGGCTGCTGGGCAGGTGGCGGTTGGTGCAGGTCAGGGTGATGGCGAGGGTCTCGCTATCGACGCCAGGCGGCGACCCGGCCAGGCTGAGGTAGGTGTCATTGCCGTGCCCGATGGGGGATGGCCTGCGCCGCTCGACATAGAAGCCGCCCTCGAGCTGCTGCGGGCGGGTGAGGTTCAGGTAGGGCCGATAGGGCTTGGGCTGCTGAGCGCCGCGCACCAGGCCCACCACCGAGGTCACCCGCGCGATCTCGAAGTGGGCCAGATTGGCGCCTGCCGGTCGGACATGGAACTCGGTACGCTCGGGGGTGATGCGGATCGGATCGGCCTGGTGGGTGAAGAGATTCACCGCCGGGGTGCAGTTGAGCTGCAGATTCGCCGCCGATACCGGCGGCATGTTCTCGGGCAAGCGGGCGAAGCGGATGTCCAGCTCGAATTGGCCGCCGCGGATCAGCTCGTCGGCCGCCTCCAAGCCGACGATGTCGACGAACATGAACTTCGCCGGGAAGGCGAAGTACTCGTGCAGGATGCGCTGGCCGGTGACGCTTGCCGGTATGCCTGGGGTCAGATCCTCGTCCTGGCCGTAGCCGACCTCCCGGATCGCCGGCTGCGCGAGGGTGAGGCTGCGGTCGCCCGCGCGCACGGTGATGCGGTCGCAGTAGCGCTGCAGGCTCAGATGCAATGCATGCGCGACCACCGCATCCCCGGCGAGATGCAGGCGCAGGGTCTTCAACGCCAGGGTGCCGGCAGCCTGGGGATCGACCAGCTGGAAGGCGATCCGCAGTCCTGCCGGGGTGCCCTGGCTGAGGGCGGCAGCGGTGATCCGCAGCGGCACCAGGTCGACATCGTAGGAGGTATGGAAGCGGCAGCGCACGCCATCGACCGGTACGGAATCCAGCGGGGTCGCGCGGGCGATGACGTGCGCCTCGCGGGCGAACTGCGGCAGCGCCTCGAATTGGATCACCGCCATCGCCGGCAGGGGCTGCAGGTAGTGCGGGAAGAAGGTGGCCAGCAGGGTCTGGGTGAGCTCGGGCAGCTCATCGTCGATCTTCTCGCGTAGCCTCCCGCTGATGAAGGCGAAGCCCTCGAGCATGCGTTCGACGCCGGGGTCGGATCCCGGTTCGGCGAGGAAAGGCGCGGCCTCCGGGTAGTTCCGCGCGAACTCGCGGCCGAGGTCGCGGAGATAGAGCAGCTCGTCTTGATAGTACTTGTTGAACATCTGCTAGGCCTGCATCTGCCATTTGCCGAGGTGGTCAACCCTGGTCTCGAAGCTCAGCGCCCGCTTCTGCCCGTTGATGACCAGCTGGGCATTGACCTGGAAGTGCACCACCAGCTGCTCGCCCTCCACATCCACGTGGCTGACCTCGATGTCGCGCAAGCGCGGTTCGTAGCGGCGGATGCAGTCGGCGATGGTCCGCTGCAGCTCGGCGACCGACGCGGGGTAGTTCTGCCGCATTTCATTGGCGGCAGGGGTGCCCAGATCCATCTGCGCCGGCGCCGACCCGCGCCTGGTGGAGAGGACATCGTTGAGATTGGCGAGGATCGACTGCCTGAGCTCGGCCTGGTCATTGCCGCTCGAGCGCGCCGAGCGCTCGCCGAGTTCAGCGCGCGTGAGGCGTTCGAGCAAGGTGGTTGTATGGTGCACCGATCACATCTCCCCACGGGCGGTCTGCGACCCCCGTGCTTCGAGGTTAGCGCCTTCCCATGCTGCGCCTACCGCGCGTCCGCGCTAGGCGCGGCACCGGCATCCGGCGCCTGCTCAGCCGCACCCGAGGCCGGGGTGGTGAGACGGGCCGGTCGCCCATCACTTCGGCGCTGGCGGAGGCGGAGGGGGCGTCGAGCTCTCCGGCGCACCTTGGGGCGGGGGGGGCGGCGGCGCCGTCGTAGCGCCGGCAGGCGGCTGCGAGGGTGGTGGCGGAGGGGGCACCGACCCTGCGCCAGCCGGTGGCTGGGATGGCGGCGGAGGCGGGGGCGTACCGGACGGTGGCTGAGGCGGCAGGGCGGGGATGGAATTCTCCGCACCGCTGGCCAGGATGTGCACGCCTCTGCGGTCGATGTTGATGGCGATCTGCTGCCCAGGAGTGGCTGGCGGCGTCACGAATCCGAGCACCATCTCACCGCGCTCGCCGCCCTCGGCTCGCAGGGTCAGGGTCAGGCGATGCCCAGGGCGGATCGCGACCGTGGAGGTCTGCACCCCGGGCTTCAAGGGCCAGTACCACAGGGACTCATCGCTCGGGCTATCGCCGGCCAGCAGGTAGGCGCGGATATGCGGCTGATGCTCCTCCCAGACCACCCTGGAGGTGTAGACCACGTAGCCGGGGTAGTAGACCGGCTCGCGGATGACGCGCCGTTCGCGGACGATGACCGGGGTATAGGCACCCTGGGGCTCGAGGGCGCGGAAGACCCCCTCATGATAGGACACCGTGACGGTGACGGGAATGCCACCCGAGTCGGCGTCGAATTCCGCCTCATCGCGATCATGGCAGCCGCTCACGGCGACCGCCGCGGTCAAGACGGCGGCGCAGCAGGAGCGCAGTAAGGTCCGCGGCGTCGGCCGGTTGGGTTGACCGGTCGTGGCAGCGGACTGGTTCGATCCATTGGTGGCTGTCATCATGGCGTCTCCCTGGTGTCTAAGCAGCACGCTGGCGCAGGGCAGGCGCGCCCTGGCCATAGATGCTGGCTGAGGGCCGCGATCGCATCCGGGGGATTGTTGCGATCAAGCATAACTTCGCCCACATCCGGCGGGCACCTGTCCTGGCGTGAACCGCGGCAAGCTGCCGGGACGGGCCGAGGCCGCCCTCAAAGCGGGGGGCGGCGGGCCGGATGCGGCCGGCGATCGTGCCGCTCGAGGTCATCAGGCAGGTCAGGCAATACGTTGTGGATTGCCATTGCGCGTGTTTGCGCCAGGCATTCCAATGCCTGTGGTTGCTGGACGCTGAGCACCGCCTGTGGAGGTTGTCCGTCATGTTCCAGACAGGGAGTGTCCGTAAGCTGCTGCTGCCGAGCGTCGTCATCCACAGCCGACGGTATCGGCTCGCCTTACCTCTGGAGAACCGTGTATGCGCCTGATCCTCCTGGCGATCATCTGCGTGCTGGGCCTGAGCTCCTGCGCACCGCCGGACAACGAGGCCGGAGCCAGCACCTCAGACCTGATCCTGGAAGGCGATGTCAGCTCGGATCCCGAGCCGGCGACGGGCGGCGTGGCGGAGAACATCACCTTCAACGTCGCCAATGTCTCGAGCGCGGGAACCACCTACTCCAATGTCCCGTACACGGTCACGCTGTATGATGCCAGCACCCAGATCACCACCACCAACTATCTCGTCGGCACCATTGCGACCATAGCGGCCGGTACCACCGTGAGCACCACCTTCAGCGATACCCAGGCCGTCTCCGGCACCGTCGTCTACACCATCATCCTCGATCCGAACAACACCACCAACGCCGTCCAGTCGCCCGGCATGACGTCGTATACACTCGTCTGGACGGCTGGCGTCAATGGCTGATGCCCGCCAACCTGCGCTGGTGATCCCGCCAGCCTGCACTGGTGATACCGGAGCGCTGGTGTTGTGGCGGAGATGAAGCTGACCGCCGGACCAGGCCCGCGGGCCTGGTTCACAGCGAGGTGGAGTCCGGCAGGCGGGTGAGCTTGAAGGCGATATGGTGGACGAAGGGCGGTGGCGTCAGAGCCAGGCGGCCGCCCAGATGGTTGCAGCGCTCGGTCGCGATCAGCACGCCGCGCCGGGCATCCCACCATTCCACCTTGCACAGCCCGGCCGGGACATCGGTGCCGATCAGGACCTCGGCGTGCTCGTGCGCCACCTTCCCCAGACCGTTCTCGACCCAGGCGTTGTCGGCGAGGTAGCCGATCAGATGTCCGGGCTTGGCCCAGGCGCGCGCCCACAGGACGCCGGCCGAACTGGTCGCCGAGAGCGCCACCGCATGGGCGTCGCTGCCGCGCAGATCCTCGTCCTTGATGAAGGCGGCGATGGCCGCGAAGGAGTTCCAGCGCTCACCCTGATCGACCCATTCGAACCACCACAGCATCGGCGATCCGCCATGCCCGGCCATCAGCGCCGCCCAGGCGGCAAGCTCCAGCTCGGCGCTCAGCGCCTCGGGCGTCGCCCCCTGTGGGGAGCCGCCATACTCGGTCACCAGCAGCGGCTTGTTGAAGCCTCCCAGGCCATCGACGGGATCCTGCAGGCTGTTGTACAGCAGGTCGGCCAGGCCCTCGCCCACCGCCTCCCGCCGCCGGTTGAGGTAGGCATCGATGCAGATGTAGTCGAGTCCCGGCAGCGCGACGATGTCGAATTCCGGCTGGCGGTAGTCGCCGGACCAGTGCGTGGTCACGCCATGGCCATAGGAGTCGAGCGCATGCCAGCGCGCCGCCGCACGCTCGTGCCAGTTCAGCAGGTCGTTGTGGCGATCCTCGTCGCTCACCTGGTTGCCACCGGCATCCGGGCCCCGCCGGCGGCCCATCTCCCCGGCCGCGGTGAGGTTGATCTCCGACCACATCTTCCATCCGAGCACGGCAGGATGGTCGGCATAGCGTCCTATGATGTAGCGCCTGAGCGACTCCTGGTCGGCAAAGGCGATCGGGCTGGTGAAGACCTGCAGCGGATCGCTCAGCGGCCCGCCGATGGTGGCGTTCAGCGGATTGTCCTTCCACTCCCGATCCGAATTCGGCGAGGCCTGGCCGTGGTTGTTGAGCACGAGGTTGACGCGCACGCCGACCGCCCAGGCGGCATCGAGGATGGCATCCAGCCGCTCGGCATTGGCGTCGTTGTAGCGCCCGACCCCGGCGAAGCCCGGCCATTCGCGCCGCCATTCCAGCGCCAGGTTCCAGCTCGACATCCAGATCTCGACCGCAGTCCCACCGCCGGCGGCGAAGCGCCGCAGGCGCGGGATGTAGGTCAGGCTCCCGCGATCGGGAGTCAGCACCGTGCCCAGGCGCTCCTGGCTGCGCAGGTCGTAGGCGGAATTGAGGTTCAGGCCGATCGGCCAGTAGAATTTGCCATCGACCGAGAAGAAGCGCGGGTCCCTGGCATCGGTGTGCACATAGCCATCCCAATGCGCGCCGGAGACCTCGAGGTCGGGCAGCGTGACAGTGACATACGCCCCCTGGGCGCCATGCCAATGCGCCTCCAGGCGCACCTGGTAGCGGCCGGGCTCGCGCGGACGGTAGCGCACCACGAAGCGCCCCGGGCCTGACGGGCGGGCATCCTCGCGGTCGCCGCGATCGCTCAGGAGCATGGGCTGATCGTAGAAGGCCGGGATGCGCTGGATCACGCCATCGGTGCCTTCGAAGACGGCATCGAGCGCGAACTGGCGCGAGTCGTAGGGATTGCTGGGCAGCGGCTGCGGCAGGAGCGAGAGCGACCAGCGTTCGCCGGTGGTGCCATGGCTGAGCGATGCGTCATCATCGAAATTCTGCAGCACCAGGTCGGTCAGGCGGCCCGGCTCGGCATCGGCCTTCGGCGGCGTGCCCGGGCTGGTGCGATGCAGCGGGACCACGCTCAGGTGCTCGACCTTGATCGCCACCCGGCTGGTCGATGCCGACCAGAAGTACAATCCCGCACGTGAGATCATGGCGGCCTCGACCGGGGTCCAGCGCGCACGGTCCGGCTCATCGACCAGCTGCGCATCGCTGGTGAAGGCGAATTCCAGGGCATGGCTCCCCTTCTCGAGCGTGCCGGGCTGGCATTGCTGGAACCAGCGCCCATGGCGATCGGAGACGAAGGCCCCGACCCCCAGATCCGCCGGTGCGTTATCCGGGACCACCACGGTCGCCCGGAGCACGAGATCGCCGCCCGCCAAGGGGCCGGGAGCCGGGACGATCGTCGTCAGCGGAGCCTGCAGCGTGACGTCCATGGCAATGACGGGCTGCAGCGCGCCTGAGGCCATCAGCAGCACGATGCACCAGGCGGCACAGCAGTGGCGGAAGGACGCGCGGGCGGTGGTACGATCGACGTCGGTGGTCATCAGCGGCACGGGGGTGAGCGGTGGTCGGTCCGAGCCGCCACACGGTGGGGTGATCATAGGATGCTATTGGATTTACCACACGATATCCCAGGTGTTTACGGATATCAGTGTGTAACGCCTCCGTCACCGGAACGTCATCTTGAACGCCACCGCCCATGCCCCTCGCCAGCACGGGAAGCAGCCGCATTTGGCCTCACCGACGGCGCGCCGGAGCTGCGCGCCTCAGCGCAGCCGCCGTGGCCGTCCTGGAACTGCTGCCAGCGGAGCGACCTGGCTGCGGGCCAGCCGTGACCCATGCTCCATATGGCACTACCACAGGGTCATAGGACCGGTCACCGGGTCCACCGGCTGCCCCCCCTGGGCATCCAGGCGCTGGATGAAGCTGATGGTGCCCAGCGGGTTGGGGTTGAACTTGTTGGAGCGGCACCAGCCGGGGTACTGGCTGGCATTGACCGGATAGGTGCGATAGGCCATCCCGTTCTGGAGCTGCCACCACCACTTCGGTTCCTCGAAGCGGAAATCGAGCGGTCGTACGCCGCCCGACCAGCGCACCTCGTACCACAGGCGCACCTCGCTGGCGAGCAGGGCATCGAAGAAGCCGCGGTCATTGTTGAACTGCGCCGCACCATTGGGGGCACCAGGCGCCCCGGTGATGGCTGGCGATGGGGTGAGCACTTCGCCCCAATCGCGGTACCCGAACGTCCCCCCGGCTCCGCAGGTGATGATGAAGGTCGCCTGCGATTTGCGGTAGACACGAAACCAGGCGGTCCCCTGCGAACTCGGCACCGGCTGGGGCACCCCATTGACGAAATCGCTCCAGCTCGGCAGCCCGGCGGGGGTGATCAGCGCATCGCTGACCGTCCCCGGCCAGCCGTTTGCGACTGCCGGCTGGGGATCGGGATTGAGCAGCAGCGGCCGCCCGTAGCGCGGGTCGCCGCTCTGGGCCGGATCGCTCAGGATGGGATTGTAGGCGACCGTGGCCTTGATCGCATAGGGCGGGCGGGTCCAGCGGTACATCGGGCAGATGACGATGCCACCCACATCAGGCCAGGTCCCCTTCTGCGCGACCACCGAATTCATCAGCTGATCGAACGGCCCGTGATCGCCCTGCGACGAGGTGAGATCGGCGCTGCGCACGTCGATCCAGCCATAGCCCTCGCGTACCTGGAGCTCGCCGCCCTGGCCGCTGGTCATGCCTACGCCGGCGCTCGCCGGCGCGAGCGCCTGCGCCCGGCTGGGACCATAGCCGAGGCGCCCGGCCTCGAGGATGTAGCAGCAGGCCGCATGCAGCATCAGCCTGGCCTGGGTCTGCTGCGCCACCACCTCGGTCGCATCGGCTCCGGAGCGGATCTTGAGCATGAAGGCGATGGTCAGGCTGGCCAGCAGGGCGCAGAAACCCGCGACGATGATCAGGATGGTGCCCGACCGGCGGCGGGCACGCGCGCAAGCGAGGCTCATTGGACCGGATTCCCATCAAGCAGGCGCATCCGCCTTGCCCCGCGCAGGGTGGTGCCCATGGCGGTGAAGGCCAAGCCGACCTGCTCTCCGCTCACGGGATCGCTGAACCTGACCGTGGCCTGGGTCGAGAAGCGGCACAGGCGCAGATAGCGTCCCACCGACACCGCGATGTCCGGCCAGTTCGCCGGCCGCAGCGGCAGCAGATCGTCGGCCGTCGAAGTGCGCTCGCTGAACAGCGTCATCTCGGCAGGTCCGGTCACCATCGGCGAGACCGTCGAGCCCTGGGTGTACTGCGGCTCGACGAAGCTGGCAGAATTGTTGGTCCCCCATGCCCCCACCGGCATGTCATCGCAGTTCAGCCGCCCGTAGCTGCGGTGGAAGAAGACCAGCTGGTCAGTGGTCAGGGCCGTGCCCTGGCCAGCCGGGGGCGGGTTGGCCGCGATGCCCCGGGCCGAGGTCGCCTGCGTCGACTGCGCCGCAGTGGTGAGCTCATAGCAGTTGTGGTTCACCGGCAGGAGTCCGAAGGCGGTATAGGAGGTGAGGAAGTCCATCGAGTGCGGACACCAGTTGGGACTAAAGGCCTGCAGGTTGTAATAGGGCCGGTTGGGGTAGCCCCAGCTGACGGTCGAGAAGGTCTGGATCAGATAGATCGGCCGCCCGGCGCTGTCCGTGCTGTCGGCCGGGCTGCTGATCCAGCCGCCACCGTTGCCCGGCTCCTGGTGGTACTGGGTGGCATAGCAGTCGATGGCGCAGGCCGGGAGGTATTCCATCATCCCGTACCAGCCGATGGCGTTGGACAGCCCATGGATCTGATTGTAGAGCCAGCCGGGCGTGCCGTGGCGGTAGCCACCGGGTATCGCCTGGAGCGGTGCCACGCCGCCGGTGGCTGTCGGCGGCGGCGGTTCCGCACCGAAGGGCACCATTCCGTACTGCCCTCCGCCATTGCGCGGCTGCCACGCACCCAGGCCACCCCATTTCCCGCCATCGATGAGGACCGGGTTCTCGTTGGGCATGCGGCTGACACCGAAGATCGAGTAGTGCCCGAAGCGCACATCGCTCTCCTGGGTCTCGGCGATGTTGCCCGTCCACCAGGTCAATTCATTGTCAGCCGAGATCGCCCACAGCCGCTCATCGTCCTGCCAGCCATAGCCGAATCCCTGGTCGCTGCCCGCTGCCCATACGGCGGGGAAATTCGCGCCGCCTGATCCGCTCGACTGGCCATTGGCCGCCGAGGGCGAGAATGGCGAGAAGGGCAGGCCGAACAGCAGCGCGTGCCCGGTCGCGGAGGTGATGCCCGGCGGGGCTTCCGATGCGCGCAGGCGCTGCATGCCCGCCCCTCCTTGAGGATCGTCGTACTCCTTCCAGTAGTCCACCTCGTCGAGCGCCTGGCTGATGCCCGAGGCCAGCAGCTCGTTGTTGCGCGACATGCGCTCGGCGATGGTGACCGCCTGCGCAGCCAGGCGCATGCTGGCACTCGCGGTCAGCACGATCGCCGATCCCAGGCCGATGGCGATCATCAGCTCGATGAGGGTGTAGCCGGCGCAAAGCGCCCCTCCTCGCGCACCCCTCACTTGATCTGGCATGGCACCCTCATGTCGTAGTAGTTGAAGCGGGCGACCATCACCGCCCGCAGGCGCACGGACCGCGGCACCGGTCCGCGATCGAGCCTGCCGTTGCCATTGCGGTCGGCGCCGAAGATGCCGGAGAAGATCTGCGGCGGCACCACCCCGCCGGCCCCCGCCGGGGCGGTGGGCGGGCCATAGTCGGGTGGATTGTTCATCGACATCACCCCGGCCTGGGTGGTCATGTCGGTGGCGCTGTTGACATCCATCATCGGCGAGACCAGCGCCGAGATGCTGGCGTTGGTCGCCATCTGGCTGACCGGCGCGGTGAAGAGCATGTTCTTCTCCGGATTGCGGTAGGCATGCACGTAGCTGCCCACCAGCGCCCGGTGGAAGGGGATGGTGTTCTTGTTCCCGCCATTCTCATCGACGGTCTGCTCGATGCCGGTGACGTCGCCCCAGCCGTCGGTGAAGCCCCACATCAGGTCATCCAAGGTCTGGCAGGGCGTCGAATTGCAGTCGAGGCCGCGCCCGTCCGGCCCCGCATTCACCGGCATCACCGCCCCGGGCGAGCTGCGCGGATAGCGGCTGGCATCCACGGGTGCGCTCGGCGCCGTCTCGCAATCCTCGTACGACTGCCAATCGACCGCCCAGAACACCAGTTCGCGATCGCGTTCGCTGGCATCGAACTGGTTGAGCAGGGTGAAATGGGAGAGCGCTCCCGGCGTCGGGCCATCCTCCGAGAAGAATGATTGCGGATTGCCGGGATCGGCGGGCGGCAGGATGGTCTCGGGATAGCTCAACGAGGGGCCGAGGGCGTTGGCGCTGGCGTTGCCCACGGTGCTGATGCCGGTCGGGGTCATGTAGCGCCATTGCTGGGCTTGCGGGATGCCTGATGGAGCGCCCCAGATCGAGCCGGCCAGCGGCGGGCGGAAGAGATCGAGTTCGAACAGGCCGTAGTCCATCATCGTCGCGTGCTCGATCGGCCTCGGCACGGCCCAGTTGTAGGGGTTCTGGGCGGCGAAGCGGAAGTAGAAGTAGCGCGTGTTGCGCACTAGGTTGACGATGTCGCCATGGTGGATGAGGCCGCCGGTGCCGATCGTCATGCCCAAGCCGGGCGGATAGGAGGTTGTGACATCGACACCGGTGGTGAGGTCGGTGGTGGTGGCGCCCATGGCCATGGCGGTGGCCTGGTCGAGCTTGTGCCAGCGCGTCAGGCACATCAGCGCATGGCTGAGATAGTCGAGGGCCAGCACCTGCTTCGCTGCGACGTTGGCCGCCATGCCGTCGAAGGGATAGGCCGCCGGCGGCGGGGTGGCCATCCAGGCGGTGATCTGGCCGGGGCTCAGGCCAGCGGCCCGGGCATAGGCACCGACTGCGGCGATGTAGGCCGCGAGCGCCTGGGCATAGGCCGGCGTCAGATTGGCGGGATAGCCGTTCGCCCCCCCGTCACCCGGTGATGCGGGCAGGCTCGGTCCGGGCAGCGCGGGGGTGGGCGATTGGCCGATCAGCAGATAGTTCCAGAAGGCATTGAAGACCGCCTGGGCCAGTGGGTCGCTGTCAGCGATCGATGCCCAGCAGTAGGTCGCATGGTTGGCGCACCAGACCGATCCGAGCGAGGGATCCTCGGGCATGAAGTCGCTGCTCGGGGGCGTGGTCGAGGTCGGCATGCCGGCGTCCCAGCCGGTGGCGGTGTTGTGCAAGGCATGCAGGGGCGGACCGGGAACGGTGGCGTAGTAGGGCCAACGCTTCATCGGGAATGAGCAGGAGGCGTTGTGCTGGGCATTGCCGGCAACCCCGACGATCAGCTTCTGGAGATCGTTGGGTGGCGCAGCAGCGATGAGGTCCTCGCGCCAGGAATTCGGCACGTTGGGCATGAGGTAGTAGATGTAGCCACCATCATCGAGGATCTGCTTGATCTCGTCGTTGTCGGAATCGAGCCGCTGGGCGATGGTCAGCGGCAGCGGCATCAGGCCATAGCGCTGATTGGAGCACTTCATCTCGAGATCGGGTGCATTGGTCCGCCGGTCGGCATTCACGTCCCAGGGCCCCGGCCCTTCGCTATCGGAGACAATCTGGCTGGCATCGGCATTGCCGTAGACATCGACCAGTTCGTTCGCCACGCAGGACGCATAGAGCCGGAAGCGCTGGGTGGTCAGTTGGCGCAGCCCGACGGGATAGAGCATCACCTCGCTCACCACCCCGAATGAGAGGATGGCGAGGGAGATGGCGATCTCGAAGAGGGTGAAGCCTGCCTGCCGCCAGGGCGCCGCGCGGCTGACCGGCGCGTTGCCCCATCCCGGCACGCGAGCGCCGACTTTCCTGCGCGATTGAGGCGCTGGTCCCGGGTGCTGTGGCATGGTCGATCTCCTACCCAACTGCGCGGCGAGGACGGTGCAGTGGCCCAGACTGGGGCGACCCGGTGCTATTCCGACAAACATTACTCTTATACACATTATGACGTTGGGCAGCGGTGTAACTGGACACCCCAATCGGGAACCGCTTAATGGGCGTTTCCCCACCCATGAATGGCGGCAGGGGAATAATGTGACTTACTATGCATTTTTACCAGTATTTTATGCGTTATAATATGAATGCCGGGCGCCCAGGCCGGGATGGCGCCCAGAATTCATCGGGGAGGGCCTTGGGTGCATTCGGATGCCATGCACATGAACATTTGTAAAATACACATTTATCGGTAAAGGGCGATGGCTCACCGACCTGCGGAGCGAGCCGCAGAGCGGCTGACTGGCGCTGCTTCGCCATATCCACCAGCGCCTTCGCGCTCCATGAAACGGCACTGGTCCAGGCGGGGTTAACAGAAAACTTCGGTGCGCCCGCACAGCGCATGAGCGGGCCGGGGTACCAAGCGCTCAGGCGAACGTGCGCATCGGCTCAATGCATCGTGCCCGCTGGAGCAGCGGCAGAGCGGTCCTGCACGGCAGCCCATCCCCCGGCGGTATGCTCCCGCTGCGCGCAGCGACGGAGGCGCGGCGCGATCTGACCCGCATCACTTCAATGCGTCAGCGACGGCGATGCCCCACGGGCTGGCCCCCACAGCGATGCGGGCGACCTCCTTCTGGGTCGCGACGTCGATCACCGAGACGTTATTCGAAGGCCCATTGGCCGCGTACAGGCGCGTGCCGTCCGGCGAGAAGGCGAGCCCCCAGGGGCGCGCGCCCACCTTGATCGTGGTGATCAGGCGATCGGTGGCGGTATCGATGACCGCGACGAAGCCGCCGCGACCGGTGCTGACGTAGACCTTCTTGCCATCCTGCGCCATCGCCGTCCCCATCGGCCTGACCGATTCGCCACCCTCGAGCTTGAGGGTGGTGGCGACGGCCTGGGTGCGCGTATCGAGGATGTAGACGGTCGCGTTGGTCTCCGAGGCGACATAGGCCTTGGCGCCATCGGGGGTGAACACGGCGCTGCGCGGCCGGCCTCCGGTGGTGATGTGCGCGGCGATGGTTGCATCGCCGAGCTTGATGGCGTAGAGATCGCCAGTTGCCTCGCAGGTGACATAGGCGAAGGTCCCATCGGGGCTTACCGATACGCCCTCGGGCTCCTTGCCGACCGCGATCAGCTGGCTTACCTTCTCCTGCGCCAGGTCGATGATGCTGGCGGTGGCGACGTCCTCGTTGGCGATGATCAGATGCTTGCCATCCAGGCTGAGGGCGAACTGCTCCGGGTCGCTGCCGACCGGAAACTTGTGCGAGAAGGTGAGCTTGGCCGCATCGATCACGCCGATGCCATCGGCGGCCTTGTCGGCCTTGGCCTTGTTCTCGTCATCATCGTCATCGGCAGGCGGCTTGGCCGGCTTGCCGGCCTTGCCCAGCGCACCGGGCGGCGGACCGGTCATCGGCGAACCGCTGAGCGCGACATAAACGGTCCGGCCATCGGGCGTCACGTGGATGCCACGTGGACGTTTTCCTGCGGGGATGGTGGCGATGCATTGGTTGGTCAGGCCATCGATGACGCTCACGTCCCCGGAGCGCTCGTTGGAGACGTAGAGGCGGAACGGAGCGGGGTCGGCGGCACATGCCCCGGCGCCAAGCATGGCAGCCGCCAGCACACCAGCGCAGGGGATGGAACCGAGCAGCACGCGTGGTGGCTTCATGACGGGGATCGTGCCGACCACGCGCTCGAAGACAACCACGCCTGGTCCCGCCGGCACCAGGCGGCTGGCGCGCCGGCGCCCTGCCGTCATCCCGCCGGAGCTGGCCTGGATGATGGCGGAATACCCCCTCGCGCACAGCGACGGGCAGGCATCAGCCATGCTGCACAGCCTGCCACTAGAACCGCGTGTACCCCCTGATAACATTCGTGGTTATGTATACGGGCGCAGCACGCGCACCCGTCTGGAATGACAACCGCAGCACCTCCTGCCACACCTAATGAGGGCGCCCGCCTCCGTGGTCCCCAACCGTCTATGCCCGATGCGCCTTCTCAACTACCGACCGGACCCTTCCTGCTGCGCACGGCCGGCAAGGAGGTCCGTGCGCCGACGCTCAGCGCCGTACGCAAGCTGCTGGTCACCGAATTCGCCGGGCGCAAGCCGGTGGTCATCGATATCGCCAGCGGCAAGCGCATCGTCTTCAAGGACCAGGCCGGCAGTTCCGGGCAGGCCTCCACCACAATCGCCGCCGCGCCCCATGACAGCCCGGGCTTCTTCCTCTCAGCGACCCCCGATATCGAGATCGTCTCCGCCAGCGATGTGGTGATCCCCATGCCGGCGCCGGTGCCGGTGGTCGCACGCCCAGCCCCGACCCCCAAGATCACCAGGCCGCGCTGGGGCGACGCCACGCGCACGCCCGCTCCCACCTCGCGCAAGCCGGCTTCCCCGCAGCTGATCGCCTATGTGGTCGCCGGCATCTTCGTCATCGTGGCAGTGATCCTGCTCGCCACCAATGGACGCCGCACGGCCAGCGAAGCACGCCCCGCGCATCCTGCCCCAGCCATCGCATCCCAGGCCCCGGTGAACGTGCCGGACAGCCGGGCCGTCGATCAGCGCAGCGCTCCGCCTGGCGCCAACCACCCACTGCCGCAGCCGGCGACTCCGGTGGCGAGCCCGCCGAGCGAAGCGGTCGCTGCAGAGCCCGGCGGACCAGGCCTGGTCGCCCACTACCCCTTCGATGACGCCACCAGCATCGGCAAGGACCTCTCGGTTCGCCACCGCGCCCTGCTGTCGATCGGCGGAGCGACCAGCGGCTTCGATCCGGTGATGAGGCGCCAGGTGCTGATCCTGCTCGGCCATAGCGATGTGCGCATGGCGCTGCCGGTAACGCGCGATTTCACCATCGCCGTGTGGGTGACGACCGGAGTGGGCGGCCTGCCCGCCACCAGCGATCCGGCGCTCCGGCAATGGTTCGCCGGCTACGGCCTGGTCGATGCCGACATCGGCGGGCCGCACGCCGATTTCGGCACTGCGATCCTCAACGGACATTTCGCCTTCGGGGTCGGCGATCCCGACACCACCCTGATGTCGAATTCGAGCGTCAGCGACAACAAATGGCACCATCTGGTCGCCTCGCGCGCCAATAGCGGCAGGATGCAGGTCTACGTCGACGGGCTGCAGGAGGCGGTCTGCGATGGCCCCAGCGGCGACCGCAATGCGCCGAAGGAGATGGTGATCGGCCGGCTGTTGTCAGGCGGGAACTTCCTCGTCGCGCGCCTCAGCCACCTGCGCTTCTACGATCGCATGATCACCGATGCCGAGGTCCTCGAGCTCGTCCATGCCGAGGGGCCCGCGCCCTGACGCTCGCGCTGCGGCGGGACAGCCGGTCCGCCGCCAAGCGCTCAGACGCCCTGCTGCGCCGCGGCCTCGATCAGCGCACGCGCCACCAGAGCGGCGCCGATCGCCGCCTCCTCGCAGGGCTCCCGCAGCACCAGCGGCAGGCCGAGCTCGGCTTCGGCCATCGTCCGCAGGAGCGCTGAACGACGCAGGGCATTGCCGCTCGCCATCAGGCGTATGCGGCCGTGCCACGCCGCCGCCGGCAGCATCTCGCGCGCAGTGGCGGCGATGCCGCGCGCCAGGGCGCGGGCGATCTCGCCTATGCGCCCATTGTCGAGGGTGAGGCCGGAGAGGCTGCCGGTCAGCCGGGGATCGTGGCGCTCGCCGGCGAGATGGGGGCGCATGACCAGGCGATCATCGGCCGCCAGACCGAGACGATCCAAGCGCCCCAGGGCCTCGTCCAGCGTTGGCGCCGGCAGGCCGAGATCCTCGATCCACGAGATCGCCCGCTCGGCGAGCCACAGCCATGCCGCCCCGCCGCAGAGCGGTGCGGCCACCAGCACGTCATGCCGGGCATCGAATGGCCGCAGATCGCTCGTCCCGTAGGACGACAGGGCGCCGCGCGGCACCACCGCCGCCAGCTGGCACCCGGTGCCGACGGTGAAGGCCAGTTCGCTGGCCGGGTCGACCAGGGTGGCGCGCAGCGACGCCTGGTTGTCGCCCAAGGGGGCGGCGATGGGAATGCCCGCGCCCAGGCCAAGCTCGCCGGCCGCCTGGCGGCTGAGCTCGCCGATCTTGGCACCATGATCGACGCAGGTGGGCAGGATGCCTGCAGGCACATCGCTGACAGCGAGCAGGCCGCCCCATGCCTGGGCGTCGGTCGGGTCGATGCACGAGCGCCCGGCCGCGCACCAGCGCGCTGCGATGAAGCCGTGGATGGTCGCCGCCATCACCTCGCCTGGCAGCTCACCGCGGCGGGCCAGCCAGCTGAGCGTCGCAATGCCGTAGCCAGCATGGAGCGCGCGGGGATGGCGCAGCGACGGCAGGAAGGCAGGATCCTCCAGGGTCCTGCGATCCTGCCAGGTGATCAGGGCCGAGCGTGCCTGCAGTGCGTCATCGTGCAGGATGACCCCATGCATCTGCCCGGTCAGGCCGATGGCGGCGACCTGCTGCCGGATCGGCTCCGGCACGTCGCGCACCAGCCTGGTGGCGGTGCGGCAGATCAGCTCGCCATCCTGCTCGAAGCGGCCAGGAGCGCCTGGGCGCTGGGCATGATGGAGCATCGACCCGGAGTGCACCGCGGCGCCTGCCTGATCGACCACCGCCACGGCGACCTTGCTGGTGCCGCAATCGACCCCGAGGCTGAGCATCAGAACTCCTCCAGCTCCAGCCCGAGCACTGGCGCGGCGACGCGCAGCTCCGGCAGATGGTCGCCGTAGACGATGGCGGGATGCTCGCGCGATATCCTGCGCACGAAACCGGGCAGGTCGCGGAAGCGCATCAGCACGCTCTTCTCGCAATGCGGCATGCCGGTGTGCCTGGTGGTCTCGATCACCTCGCCCTTGGCGGCGAGCAGGGTGCGACCGTCGAACTTGAGCTCGACTGCGGTCACCGCGCCGGCCGGCATATCGCCATCGACCCCGCAACCGCGGCCGTCGCGCTTGATCTCATAGGTGCCGCCCCAGTCGCGCAGATCGACCTGGCCGCCCGCGACCTCCGGCGAGACCACGCCGGCGAAGCCGCAATGCGCCAGGCGGCCGAGGTTCGGCCATTCATCGGGTCCGAAACGGGAGGGATCGGGCGAGAGCGGGTCGCCGAAATGCGCACCCAGCGCCCCGACGTAGGACACCGGATAGAGGTTGCTCATGGTGCAGGTGCGGCCGGTGAGGTGGGTCATCACCGCCATCGAGGCCAAGCAGCAGAAATCGCCATCGCATGCCGCGACATAGCCTTCTTCGCGTGCCAGCACCTGCGCCAGGCAAGGCACCTGGCGATGGCCCTTCGGGATCAGGTCGCCGAAGCAGTTGACCCCGAAGCCGATGGCGCGCTCGCGCTCGAGGACTTCGCGGATGGCGATCCAGGTCTTGAGCGCCATGTGCAGCCAGGGCTTGCTCACGCCGCGCTCCCGGTAGCGCGAGGAACGCTCATTCCACAGCTCCAGCGCCTCGGCATCCGAGATGGTGGCGATCCGCTCGCGCACCGCCTCGAGATCCTGGACCACCACCTTCAGGCCCAGCGATCTGCCCATGTGCGCACCGGCTGCGTGGGCGTTCCAGGGGAAATTCTGCACGCCGAAGACCACCAGGCTCGCGCCGGTGAGCTGCCGCCGCAGTGCCAGCGAGCGGGCGAGTGCGAGTCCGTGGCGGCGATTCTCGACCAGGTGCACATCGATGCCGAGGGATGCCAGCATATCACGCGCCGACCAGCGCCAGAAGTCGGGCTCGTCATGCTCTGGCAGGCACCAGAACACCACCGGCAGGCCGCGCTCGACCAGCGGTTCGGGGTTGCTGTTCCACACTTCTGTGGGGTAGGCCGGGATCGATAGCGGGAGGATGCCGTCGATATCCTGCCCCAGGCCCCGCACCACGCGCGCCCAATGCTCCTCGCTCTCGACCGCGATCGGGGGGAGGATCTCAGCCACCCCCTTGGTATCCTCGGCCACGCGGGCGGGATCGACCGATGGCACCCCAGGTTTGGCCTGGATGGGCTGGATGCGGGCCAGGGGGCGGACCAGGTGGGTATGAGGGGTGCTGATCAGGTGGCGGAGTGTCATGGGTGACCCTGGGAGCTGGCGGTTGAGCCCCGCACCATCAGGCGCGGGGGGAGGATGAGCCGTTCGGCGCGTGGCGGGGTGGCGGGATCCAAGAGCGCGGCCAGCCTCGTCCCGACACCTTCGGCGACCAGGCGGATGGAGGTGATGCCGGGCATGACATCGACGAATTCGCCCTGATCATCGAAGCCCATCAGGGAGACCGCCTCAGGCACCGCGATCCCGGCCTCGCGCAACGCGAGCAGCGCGCCCAGCGCCATGCGATCGCTGCAGCAGAAGAGCGCCTGCGGCTGCATGCCACTGCGCAGGCGCTCGGCGACCAGGCGGTGACCGCCTGCGACCGTGTAGCCCCCCGGACCCCACTGCTCGACCTCGACCCCCTTGCTGGAGCACGCGGCCAGGAAGCCGGCGCAGCGGGCTTCGCTATGGGGGTCGCCCGCCACGCCCGCCACCAGCGCCAGGTGGCGATGACCGAGCGACAGCAGGTGCTCTGCCGCCAGGCGCCCACCGGCATACTGGTCGGCATCGACCTGGATCGCCGTCAGCGCGGGCATGAAGCGCCCGAGCACCACCGCCTGCACGCCGCCTGCGGTGGCGGCGATGACCAGCTTGGTGGCCGCGCCGTCGTAGCCGAGGTTGACCGGCACCACCAGCGCGCTGGCGCTGAGCACATCCGGGCCAGGCTGGCTGGGATCGGCCGGCATGCGCGTCTCCACCGATGCCAGCCAGCCGCGCTCAGCCAGGGCATCCATCAGCGGATGCACGACGCTGCCGCCCAGGCCGCGCTCCTCCATGCGCACCAGATCCTCGAAATGGACCACATGCAGCCGTGGCGGGCCGCGGCGCCGGGTCGCTCGCTGGTAGCCCTGGGCGGCAGCGGCTGCGCGTACCCGCTCGGCGGTGATGTGGCTGATGCCATAGTCACGATGCCGGCCTCCGAGGATCAGCGACACCGATGCGGTCGAGACGCCGGCAGCGCGTGCGACCGTCGCCAGCGAGGGAGGCTTGGGGGAGCGTGGCATTGACACTTTCTAAAGTTTAGCTAAACATTAGCAAGCCGCAATCGTAGAATGTGCAGCCACTCGTCGTCCGCCGCCACCGCATTCGCCGATAAGGATCGCCCATGAATGTGCGTGCCCTGGTCCTGTTCGCCGCCGTCGCCTGCTCCTGCCTGGCTGCCGAGGATGCCGGCAAAACCAAATGGGGGGCGATGGACTACGGTCCCACCCTCGCCTGTACCCTCCAGGTGGACAAGGAGTACGTGCTGCGCGCGCTGATCGTGCGGCTCGATCCGCAGAAGCAGACCTACCTGTGCTATGATCTTGAGACCATGCGCGTCGCCGCCGTCTGGACGGGCGGCTTCATCGACTACCACGGCGTGGTCTTCAATGGCACCCATCATGAGCAGCCAAAGCCCGCAGGCACCATGCTGATGATCAATCCGCTTGGACCCGGCTGGGCCAGGAACGGCAGCCTGGAGGACCCGCGTCCGCTGGTTCGGGCCGCCTACAATGTCCCCAAGGGCGCCAGCGAGATGACCCGGGAGGGGCAGCCGATGGCCTCCGACTGGGTGCATCTCAACGGCCACTACCTCTACGACCAGCAGGTGGTGCTCTCCTACCGCGTGAATGGCTGCGAGGTGCGCGAACTGCCTTCGGCCGGTGAGGGATCGCTGATCACCCGGACCATTACCATCAGCCCGACCACCATCGAGCAGCGCGTGCAGCTCGCACCCGTGGGCACCATCTGCGCGCTGGTCACGCCGGTCGACGGAGCGGTGCTGGCGCACGATGAGGTCAACCAGTACGTCGTCCTCGCGCCAGCGACAGAGCCGCGCACCTTCGTGGTCTCCGTCGGCCAGGGCTCGCCGCTGGCGAAGGCGATGTCGCTGGAACCGCTCACCAAGGGTGGACCGCTGCGCTGGAACGCCACCATCACCACCCAGGGCACGCTCGGAAACGAGGGCGGCCCCTACGTGGTCGACACGCTCACCGCCCCCGATGACAATCCCTGGAAATCGTGGCTGCGCTTCGGCGGGGTGGATTTCTTCCCCGATGGCAAGAGCGCCGCGATCTGCACCTGGAGCGGTGACGTGTGGATCGTCAGCGGCATCGACGACGGCCTCGGCAAGCTCACCTGGAAGCGCTTCGCCACCGGGCTCTACCAGCCGCTCGGGCTGAAGATCGTCGATGGCCTGATCTACCTGACCTGCCGCGACCACATCACCCGCCTGCACGATCTCAACGGCGATGGCGAGGCCGATTTTTACGAGAACTTCAACAGCGACATGGTGCTCACGCGGCATTTCCATGAATTCGCGCTCGATCTGCAGACCGATGCCGCCGGCAACTTCTATTTCGCCAAGGGCTGCACCCCGGGGCGCGGCGGGCCGAACTTCGATCTGTGGTCGATCCACAACGGCTGCTTCTTCCGCCTCTCCCCCGACGGCAAGGACCTGCATGTGGTGGCGCGCGGATTGCGCGGGCCCAACGGCATCGGCATCGGCCCGCATGGCGAGATGGTGAGCAGCGACAACCAGGGCTCCTGGGTGCCGGTGTGCCCGATCAACCGCATCAAGGAGGGCGCCTTCGTCGGCGTACCGGGCGGCGTGCCTGGGGACGTCAAGCCGACCAAGCGGGACGATCCCATCATCTGGGTACCCTACGACGTCGACAACAGCAGCGGCGGCGAGGTCTGGGTCCCCGACCAGCGCTGGGGAGCCCTGGCCGGTCAGATGCTGCACCTGTCCTACGGCAAATCATGCCTGTTCGAGGTCATGACCCAGGACATCGGCGCCGTCGAGCAGGGCGCGGTGACCAAGTTCCCGCTGTCCTTCGCCACCGGCATCATGCGCTCGCGCTTCAATCCAGGCGATGGGCAGCTCTATGTCTGCGGGCTGCGCGGCTGGCAGACCAACGGCACCAGGGACGGCGCCTTGCAGCGCATACGCTACACCGGCAAGCCGGTGCACATGCCCATCGCCTTCGCCGTCACGCGCGAGGGCATCGAGATCACCTTCACCTGCGCACTCGATAAAACGAGCGCCGAGGACCTGGGCAACTACGCCACCGAGCAGTACAACATCATCTGGAGCGAGAAGTACGGCTCACCGGAGATGTCGGTGATCAATCCGAGCAAGCAGGCCCACGACCCGGTGCCGATCTCGGCAGCGCATCTCAGGCCCGATGGCAAGACCGTGGCCCTCGACATCCCGGGGATCAAGCCGGTCAACTGCATGGTCACCAAGCTGCGCATCATGGCCGCGGACGGCACCGCCATCTCGACCGCGGTCGACAACACCATCAACGTCCTGCCCTGAACCAGCGATCGGCTGCCGGCACGGCGCCATCACACCCGCTCTGCCGGCGATGGGGCCGGCACCGTTGATGCCAGGAACGGATATGCCTGCGCGCCATCGATGCGATGCGGCCCGTCGAATTCGGCGAGCGAGGCCCCCTGGGATGCGCCCGAGCGGGCGTAGATAGCACGCACGCGCGCCATCGCCCTGCGCACCCCGGAGATCGGGAACAGCGGATCACGCTTACCGGCCTCGATGAGCAGCGGGCGTGGCGCCACCAGGCCAGCGAGGTCGCCGACCGTGCCGAAGCGGCCGAGGCCGGGGACGATGTTGCAGGCGCAATGGTGGACGGAGAACAGCGAGTCGCGCCAATCGCAGAGGTAGCCGCTGATCACCAGCGCCCGCACGCGCCGGTCCAAGGCGGCGTGCAGCAGGGACAGCACCCCTCCGCCGGAGATCCCCATCGCTCCCAGGCAGCCGCCATCGAGGTGCTCATGGCGCGACAGCCAATCGACCAGCCGCCTGGCGTCGCGCACGCGCATGCCCAGGACCGTGCCGCCGAGGTGCATGGCCAGGGCGGCGCTCTGCTGGCATGAGGTCGGCGCAGGGGAATCGGCGCGCAGTGGGCGGAAGCGGTTCTGCCGTTCGCCGAAGCAGGCGATCTCCGGGACCGCCACCGCGAAGCCCAGGCGGCAGAGCGCGACGGCGAAATCTCGGTGGTAGCCGGCAGGCCCCCTGCGTTCGCGGCCATCCGCCCTCAGGGCGACCGCATCCTTGGCGCCATCGCCGTGCCCATGGAAGGCGACCACCACCGGGGGTCGCTTGACGCCCTTGGGCAGCAGCACATAGACTGGCATGTCGCTGTGCCTGGAGGTGCGCAGCAGGTGCTTCTCGATGATGTGGTCCGGGCGCTCGGAGCGCGCCAGGAGACGTGACGGTATGCGCGCGGGCCGCCGGTCCTGGAAACCGAGCATGGCGGCCAGCTGCGTCCGCCCCTTCCTGCGCCACGCCCGTGCGGCAGACACACCATCCGCACGGAAGGCCAGCGGCGCGGTGGTGGTGCGGTAGAGCGGCCACAGGACGTCATTGGGTTGCAGATGGATCACCGGCGCCCAGCCCTCCTTCGGCTCCGGCAGTCGAAGGCCGGGAATGCGGAATATCAGCCGACAATCGCCTCCCGCCCGGGAGGCGAGGCACACTCCCGCGGCCAGCGCCCACGACCCCCTGGTGTGCCGCCCCAGCCGGCAAGGAGGGTGCTCCCGGCGGCGTTACGGTGCTTCAGTGCAGCTGGATCCACAGGAACACCGGCGATTCGCTGATGGTCACGCCCACGGCATGGTTCGGCTTGGCGGTGAAGGTGGCGGCGGCCGCCTCCTCGCCGGTGGCCAGCGGCATGCGCTCGGCCTTGACCACCTCGCCAGGCAGCCCGGTCACGATGCCGTCCTCGCTGCGCTGGACTCCGGTCGGCGACCACACCGCCCAGATCACCTTCTTGGGGTCGCTGACGTGCTGGTACTCGTAGATCCGCCGTTCGCCCGCCTGCTCAAGCACCACCTTCGAGAAGCGGTAGTCGCCCAGGGTGCGGTAGAGGTGCCCGACCGCATAGAAGGCCGGCTTGGGCTGGAAGTTGCGGGTCAGCCCGGAGGAGCCATGCAGCTGCGGCTCATCCTTGTCGTCGAAGAAGTAGATGTAGGCACGATCGATGGCCATCTTGGAGAACACCAGGAACGAACGCACCAGCCATTGCGCCATCTGGGTATCGGTGACGCCGACCCAGTTCTTGAAATCGCCGGTCTTCAGGTTGGGCTTGGTGGTCGAATCGTAGCCGAACTCGGTGATCCAGATCTCCTTCTTCGGGGCATTGGCGTTGCGCCAGTCGATGATCGCCTGCGGACGGGTGAGGTAATCGAGGAGCTTGGCATCCTCGGGAAAGCTGCGCCGCCAGGTCGGCCAGTTCTCCACCATCGCATAGGTATGGACGTTGATGACGTCGTAGAGATCCTCGAGCCCCTTGACGCACGATAGCGCCTTCATGTAGCCACCGCTTTTGACCGCATCGGCAGCGCAGGTGACGATGCGCAGCTTGGGATCCCCGGCGCGCACGCCCTTGGCCATGTTCTCGAACATCACCCGGTAGGAGGCATCGTCCCAATTGCCCGGCTCATTGCCGATCTCGACTGCATCGACCAGGTGATTGGCCGATGGGCCGAAGTAGGTGGCGAAGGCCTGCCCATAGGCGAAGGCATCGCGCGGAATGTCCTTCCAGCTCTTCTGCTTGATGCCCTCGAACATCAGGCTGACGTCGGTATCGAAGCCCGACTTGCGCCAGGAGCCGTAGATGTCCTTCCAGCTGACCTGGTTGCGCGCCATCGGGAAGGTGGTCTTGTAATCGCTGTCATCGCCCAGATCCCAGCCCATCGGATGGTAATCGCGCACCAGGCGGCACACCTGCTTGTACAGCTCTGGCTTGAAGCCGATGGTATGCCCGCAGATGCCGATGAAGTCGCGCATCGCCGGATGGCGGATCTCCTCGGCCGCGGCAAGGCCCGTCCCGAGGACGCACGCGCTCGCAATCAGGGTCGCCAGGGTTCGCAGGATGGGTCTCGCGCTCATGGATGGTATGCCTTGGTTTGGTGGAGGTCGTCGGGATCGCTGAGAGAGCGGTGGCGGGGATGGCCGGGCAGCCGGTCAGTGCCTCTTGGCCCGCGTCTGGGCGAACAGCCACGCCCACAGTGCAGGATTGTCATAGGTGCGTGACCAGGAGTCATGGCTGCCGTCCGGGTAGACGGTGAGCACCAGCTGCAGCTGCTTCGCCGGGATGTTCGCCGGCATGGTGCCCTCCTGCCATTGCCACCCCTGCTTGCCCAGCCAGCCGGTCCACGGCTTGTCGGTGTGCATGTAGCCCGTCATGACGCCGCCGTCGGGACCGAGCTTGAGGTCGGCGAGGATGCGATCGAACCATTTCTTGGTGGTGTCGGGGAACTTCACCGTGCCATCGTTGAGGGCGTGGTTGGCCCAGATCGGCAGGCCATGCAGTTTGGTGACATCGCCGGGTCCGGCGGCGCCGCAGATCGGGATGATGGCGGCAAGCTGATCCGGGATGGAAGTGGCCATGCCCCAGGTACCGCCTCCGCCCATCGAGAGGCCGGTGATGTAGACGCGATCCAGATCGATCGGATGGGTGCGGATGATGAAGGCCAGGGTGGCGAGCATCTTCTCATTCTTCCACCACTTGTCTTCGCGTAGGCCTTGCGGCGCGATGACGATCGCCTGCTGCTGGGCGAAGATCGCGCTGAGCTTGTCATGGTTGGCGATGAGCTTGAGCGGGCCGGCGCCCGCGACGCGTGGCAGATCCTTGTTCGAGTCGCCCAATTCCCCCAGGCCATGCAGGAAGAACACCAGCGGGTACTTGGCCTTGGCCGTCGTCGCATAGCCATCGGGCAGGTGCTCGAGATAGCCATAGGGCGCCTCGGTCGAGCCGATGGGATGGATGGTATACGGCTCGGAAGCCGCGGCCGCGCAGCAGGTGCAGGCGGCCAGGAGCAGCAGTACGGCATACCGTGGCATACGGACTTCCTCAGCTGCGACGGCAGCATGCGCTCGCCCTCGATAAGGCCGGCAGACGACCCGGTTCGAGCAGGGCCCTCGATCCTCGCAGAGTATATTGCCGCTGCCCATGAACGTCACCACCTCGTCCGGCCTGGTCGCCCAATGCTGCCGGCACACTCATTCCGGCACCCGCTTGTCGCTGGAAACCCTGGAGCGGCAATGGGATCTGCCTATGCTCCTGGCAGCTGCCCGAGGCTGGCTGCCGCCCATCCCTGGCAGCGCGAGGAAAACCACCGTGACAGACCACCCCACCCGGCCATCTCCTGATCAGGACCGCCCCATGCCCGACGAGGACGAGATCGTGAATGCCGCCCGTGAGGGCTCTGCCGAGGCCTTCACCGCACTGGTGGCGGCCTACCAGGCGCGCGTCCGCGGCTATCTCGCCCGCTGGGTGAGGGATGCGGCGACCGTCGATGATCTGGCGCAGGAGGTGTTCCTGGCCGCGTACAGGAACCTGCGCGGCTTCGATGGCGCGGTTCCGATCGGCGCCTGGTTCGCAGGCATCGCACGCAACCAGGCACTCACCCATCTGCGCAGCCTGCGGCGAAAGCGCGCCCGCGAGGCCGACGCCTTCGCTGCCGCTTTCCAGGACTGGCACCTGCGGGCCTTGGAGAGCGATGGCGACCGCCTCGCCGACCGCCTGACCGAGATCGAGGCCTTGCGTGGCTGCCTCGCCGCGCTGAGCGATGCCCAGCGCGCCCTGGTCGAAGAGCACTACCTCGGCGGACGCACGTACGCCATGATCGCACGAGAGCGCAACCAGGAGCAGGGCGCGGTGCGCATGGCCATGCTGCGGGTGCGGCAGACCCTGCGCGGCTGCCTGGAGCGGCGGCTCGACGGCGGGCTGCCCGCATGAGCCGCAGCACCCTGCTCGAGTGCTGGACCAAGTTTCTCGATGGCGGGGCGCTCTCCAGCGAGGAGCTGGAGGAGCTGCGCGCCTGCCTCGACCAGGATCCGGCGATCCGCCAGGTGCTGCTGGACGATTGGGCGCTCGATGGCCTCCTGCGCTCCCGCGTTCTCGACGAGGAGACCGGTCGCCGTTTCACCGCCGGCATGACCACGCTGCTCGCGGCGCAGGCGGACCAGGGCCGTTTCGCCGAACGGCTGCGGGCGGCCATCGGCCGCTCGCCGCGGGCCCCAGTCGAACGCCGCAGGCGCACCTGGCAACCGCTGGCGCTTGCCGCCGGTTTGCTGGTCACCGTGCTCGGCGCATGGAGCTGGGGCCACGGCTGGCTGGCTGGGCGCGAGGAGGAGCCCACCATCGCCGGCAACCACCAGACAGTGCACCCGGGCGATGTCCTGCATCTCGAACCGCAGGTCGAACTGGTCTGGCGTGATGGCACGCGCGCGGTGGTGCAGAGCAGCGCCACCATCGCCCTCATGGCAAATGGGCAGGGCAAGCACCTGACGGTCGACGCAGGCAGCTTGCGCATCCATGCGGCACCGCAGCCGGCGGCGCACCCGATGGCCATCAGCAGCCGTTACGCCACCGCAACGGTGGTAGGCACCGATTTCACCTTTGCGGTCACCGGTGCCGAGGCGCGCCTGGAGGTCGAGCATGGCAGCGTACGCTTCGGTATCGGAGATGGCCGCGACCTGCTGGTGAGCGCAGGATCATCTGCGCTGGCGGATCGTTTCGGCGCACGCGATGCCGCCGGACCGCTCTTCCACTGGTCGGCGGACAGCGCGTCATCGCCCAGCCCGTCGAGCGGCAGGCTGGGCAAGGCCCCGGATGGCCAGCCATGCCTGGTCGCGACCGATACCGCCGGCCTGACGGTCATCAATTTCATCCGCAGCAATGGCTGGTTCGCCTCCGATCCTCGGTCGATTGTCACCTGCCGCGTGTGGATCGGCAAGCAGGTCGCCTGGGCCGGCTTCTACTTCCAGGACACCAGCCACCAGCACCATGCCCAATGGCACCTCCCGCTCGACATCCGCGGTGCCTGGCGCGATCTGCGCTTCAGCCTGGCGGATGTGGTCAGGACCAATGGCCCGCCGCTGGCGCCCGGCGACATCATCGAATATTTCATGCTGCAGGCGCAGTTCGCCCCGTCGGCGGAGATCTTCCTGAAGGACCTCAAGGTGAGTGCACCGAGCCTGCTCACCAGCGCTCCCCGATAAGCACGCCTCGGCAGCGGATGCCCCAGTGCTCGGCCACACGCTGGGTGGCGGTGTCCGTGGATGTGGTTGTGATCGGTCCACGAGACCGTGGTCGAAGCCGGTGTCCGGCATCAGTGACCCGGGTCATGGCCCTTGCCCGGGCCATCCCCATGGCCGCCGGCATCGAGCACGACCGCTGGCGGTTCGCCGCAGAGCTTGCGGCACCACTCGTTCCAGTTCTCGCAGCTCGTCCGGCGTTTCGCCTTGGTGAGATCCGGCCGATAGTCGAAACCGACTCCATCCGCGACCTGGAGGGCGCTGTATGCCAGCTGGCGCAGTCCGGCATCCTCATCATCGAGCAGTTCGACCAGCGTCCAGATCGCCACCTTGTCGAGGAAGGTGCCCATCAGATCGATCTTGCACACGCTCGCCAGGCTCGCCGCCGCAGCGCGCCGCTCATTCGCACGCCGCCTGGAGTCGCGCGCGAACCGGCACAGCGCCTCCTGCGAGGTGGCATCGCCCCACGATGCCTGGGTGGTGAGCGCGGCCATGGCCGACTCGCGCAGCTTGGTCGACTTGTCATCGAGCAGCTGCACCAGGCTGTGGGTGACGCTGGCATCGAAGATGGCATAGTTGCAGGCCAGGGCGGCATTGACCCGGACCGTCTCCTTGTCGCTCGCCAGCGCCTGGGCGACGATCGCACCGGCCTGCGGTCCGCCGATACGGATGAGGCGCTGCCATGCACCGGCCTGATTGAACAGGTGCTTGGCTTTCTCGATATCGGAGAACAGATCGATGAATCCCTGCTCGTCGCTCTCGAGTGCGATACGGCGATTGCGCAGCGCCTGCATCCAATGGATGGCATCGCCCATGGTCGGCTCTTTGCAGGCTTCATGGCCAAGATCGCGCATATCGCGGTAGACACCGGTGTAACCGGCCTTGCGGAAGGCATCCATCTGGGGCAGCACGCCATCCGCCTTGACCGTGGTATCCTTCTGCCCCACAACCCAATAGAGTGCCGCTGCGGTTTCCGGATGCTCATCCTGCTTGAGCCCGAACTGGCCGCCCACATAGGTGATGGCGCCGGCCATGAGGTCGGAGTTGTTGGGCGCGAAGCGATTGAGGAAGAAGGAGCCGGACGAATAGCCCAGACCGTAGATGCGCCGAGGATCGGCATGGTAGGTCTTGATCGCCCAGGCGATGAAGGTCTTGACCGGGGCGTCGTCGGCCTCCTCCCAGCCGACATCCTTGGACTTCAGGCCGATGACCACGTATTCGTCGCGTAGTCCATCATGCTCCAGCGCCGCGCTGGCGGGGCCGAGCAGCTGCTCGGCATTGCCGGTGCGCCCGTGGAAGGTGAGGAGCAGCGCCAGCTTCATATCCGTGCGCGGCTTGCCTGGCAGGCGAGCCACGTAGGCGATGACCTCATGACCGGCCTCGTCGGTCAGGACACTGGCCCCGGCCTCACCGGCTGAGGCGTTCTCGATCGTCGCGAGCAGGACGGCGATCAGGACGGCGATCAGGCGCATCATGGCACAGGTCTGGCGGGGCATCCCCACTCCTCACGTGAAACACTTGATGAACGGACACCTGGGCGTCGGAGCAGCGGCTAAGGGAGAATGGCAGATTGCCCGTCAACCTGTCAGTGCTCTTCACGTCCCGGCTGCCATGCCCATCCACGATGTCGCATTCGGATATCTCCTATTCCTGGTAGCCGACCGCTTATTCTGCCAGACCATCATCCGCTGGTGTCCGAGCGCCCGGATACACGCTTCGACGATCTGGTTGGACCGGCTGGCACCCGGCCGATACCAGAGCCGTCAGCTCTCCACCTGCATCGATTCCACTGCCAGCCACGGCGCTGAGACTCTTCGCGGCATTGATATGCCGGTCCATGCGATTCCCGCAGACGCTGCAATCGCAGACCCTTTCCGCGAGCGCCGGTTCCGGGTTGTGATTCCCGCATCGGCAACCGGGACTTCCCTGGAACATGCCGTCGTGCGCACGATGCCTTTGGTTGGGTGGTGATGGAAGAATTGAATTTGGCCGCACGCTTCGTGAGCAGGGCTGTCAGGTTGCCCCCCATGCCGCTGCTTCACCTCTTCCAGGAAGCGCGCTTTGCATCGGCTCACCCCTGCGTCGCCATGGCGCAGAAGGAGCGAGCAAGGCGGTGGGCCATGGCAACGCCCCCGTTGATGAATCCAATCGGCGATCCGGGTTGCGAGCGTTTGACCAACGCGCGGATGGTGGTTTTTTGAGGGTGGATGCGGCTTGGCGCAGCGCCAGGTCGACCGGGTTGCGGTTCTTCCTGGATCGCGATGAGATCAACTTTCCCGCAGCGATCCGCTTGCTGGGTGCAAGGCCAAGCCAGGAGCAGAAGATGCAAGCGTGCATCGACCGGAGGTGACCGAATAGTCCAGCGGCCCCAGGGATGGACAGGATATGGGTGCGGCTGCTGCATTCTTCGCACGCGGCGGGGCAGCCATGGTCGGGACGACCATCCGGGCTGCCACCCCCGCACAGGTGGCCGAGCTCAGGCGCGCCGCCCGGTGCGCCGCGTCCGGCCCCGGGCCGCAGGCTGGCTGGCGACGGGCGCGCTCGAGGCCCGCACCCGGACCGGGGCAGGGCAGACGATGCACTGCTGCCCACGCGAGGGATGTGCGATGGCGTCGAGCAGCAGTTCGGTAGCGCGGCGGCCGATATCGGCCAGCGGCACCACCGCCGTGGTCAGGCGCGGGGTGCAGAGCATGCTCATCGTCGTACCGTCGAAGCCGACGACGCTGATGCGCTCCGGCACCAGTATTCCGGCCGCCTCGAGGGCGGCGATGGCGCCGATCGCCGTTTCGTCGTTCTGCGCCAGCAGGGCGGTGCAGCCGGTGGCCATGAAGCCGGACGACAGCCAATCGGCCATGTCGCGCTGACCGCGGCCGATGAAGCCGTCGCTGTGATCAGCCTCATCCATCGGGTGGATCCAGCTGGGTTCGAGGGCGATGCCCGCCTCGGCGAGGGCGGCGCGGTAGCCCGCCACGCGCCGGGCGCAGATCGGATTGCCGGCGGCGTCCTGCCCCGACTGCAGCATGGTCAGGTAGGCGATGCGGCGATGCCCGAGGTACAGCAGATGGCGGGTCAGATCCCCGGCCGCCGTCTCGTCATCGGCGACTACGCAGGTCACCTCCGCGGTCGGAACCAGCAGCGAGACGCATGGGATGCGACGCTCGCTCCAGCCTCGGGCGCGCTGCGGATCGCTATCGCTGGTCAGCAGGCCATCGACCTGGCTCCAGGCATCGCCCGCGATGCGATCGCTGAGCAGCTCGATGTGCGCCTCATGCTGGGTTGCGACCGCACGCACCCCAGTCATCAGCTCGAGCCAGTAGGGCGCCGGCCGGTCGATCAGCACCGATCCCAGCCCTGCCACTCCTATGCGCGGATGAGGCGGCACCCGGCGTTCGGCGACGAAGATGCCGCTGCGTGGCCGCCTGACGATCACACCTTCCTGCTCCAACACGCCATACGCCCGGTCCACCGTCGCCTGCTGCGCATGATGCTGCGTGCGCATCTGGCTGTAGGACGGCAGCCGATCGCCGGCGCGCAGCGCGCCGGCGCGGATCTGGGCACGCAGCAGGTCGGCAATATGGTGATATTTGGTCGCCTTGCGCGCCTGGTCCGCCGGTCCGGTCGCTTGCACCATGCCGTTATAATGATACAGAGATAATCTATAGCAATATAGTTTTGGCTCCGCGCTGCCCCGTGCCCACCCTGACGCCGAGGATCATCCGATGCGCCATCCGCAACCCAGATCGAGCCTGATCGCCATCCTGGTCGCCGTGCTGATCGCACTCGCGGCGCCAGCATCCTGCGCCACCTACCATGTCGACCCGCTCGGCGATGATGCCCATGACGGCCTGACGCCGGCCAGCGCGTGGAAGACCATCGCCAAGGTCAACGCCACGCCTTTCTCCCCTGGCGATCGCATCCTGCTGCTGCGCGGCGGCGAATGGCATGAGGCGCTCGCGGCGAGCACCAGCGGCAGCCCCGGGAAGGCGATCGTCTACGACGCCTATGGCAATGGCGACAAGCCGGTGCTGTGGGGCAGCGATGCCATCGCCGCCAGCGCCTGGACGCAGGTGCGTCCCGGAGTTTACCGCTGCGCCGTCACCGCCTCCGCCATCACCCAGGTGCTTGCCGACCATGGCACCGGAGCCAACGGCCAATGGTATGCGAGCGGCAGCGGCAGCGGCACCTTCCATGCCGGTGCGGGTGAGCTCCTGCTCGAGAGCGCCAGCGATCCTCGCAGCGACGGCCGGGCCTATGCCATCGTCTGCAGACAGGACGTGGTGTCGTCAAACGGCAAGGATCACCTGGAGTTCCACAACCTCCATGGCGAGGAGACCGCCGATCCGGCGAACGGCTATGTCTTCCGCGTGATGGGAAGCCAGGACGTGCTGCTCGAGGATTGCGAGGCCTACCGCGGCGGGCGCCACGACTTCGGCGTCATCAATTCGACCGGCTTCATCGGCCGCCGCCTGCATGCCGCCTATGCGATCCCGAAGCAGGCCACGCTCTATGTCTCCTATTCCGGTGATGAGTCCCGCTATGACAACTGCACCTCGCAATGGATCGACTGCTCCGGCGACCACTTCGAGGACGGCAGCCTCTTCTTCGTCTGCCACGGCCACAAGCTCGGCTCCATCACCTTCATCAATCCACGCGATCGTGGCGGCAAGCTGTCGGTGCTCGAAGACAACCCGGCGCAGCGCGTGCGCATCAGCGGGGGCCTGATCCAGGACGGTTCGATCGAGCTGATCTGCTCCCATGCGGTCATCGATGGCGTCACCGTGGTCGGCAGCTCTACCATCGATTGCTGGGGGCACGACAACATCATCCAGAATGCGAAGATGCTGGTGAGGCCAGAGCGCGGTGGACCGACCGGCTATGGCGCCGCCGTACTCATGCGCAAGGGTGCGGCTCACAACACCGTGCGCTTCTCGAGCATCGCCATGGATCCCTCGTGCGGGTCGGACAAGGCCTGCCTGATGCTCGCGGACCACGCGCTCGGCACCTCCTGGTATGGCAACATCCTGCTGAGCACCGGCGCGGCAGTCGGTGGCGGCGAGCTCGCGGCGGGAGATGTCCAGGTATGCGACTGCAACCTCTACGGGCCGTCCGAGACCATCGGCGGGATGGATTTCGAGCGCTGGAAGTCCCTGGGCCTGGGCGACCGGCATTCGCTGGTCGGCGATCCCCGCTTCAGCGATCGGGAGAAGGGCGATCTCGCGCTGCGCCCGGGCTCCCCGGCGATCGGCGCCGCCGCCCTGCCGGCCGAGCTGATCAACGACCTGACCGGCGACTTCTCCGGGACGCCGCGACCGCACGGGAAGCCGCTCACCATCGGCGCCTTCGAACCGGTCGAGCACCCGCGCTAGCCGTGCAATGACAGCTGCGAACAGCCCTGTCGGCGGGACCTGAACGCCGGCGCCGCGTCTGCTTGTGAGTCCACGCCTCGGCATAGCATCACCGGGGTCCGCGCCATCCTTTGCGGCATGAGCCGTGCCCGGTCGCGCGGATGCCTGGCATGTCCAGCTGCATGAGCCCATTGGAGGGGTCCGGCGTGCGCCATTCAATCCTGTCCAGCCTGCTGCTCTGCTGGCTGCCCGCCATGCTGCCGGCGCAGACCATCAGCGACATCATCATCGCCGGCCTGCCAGCCGGCATGCAGCAGGATGACGTAGCAGCGGTACTGGCGGAGAAGAAGGGCGCAGTCTATGCCAAGGCCCAGGAACCGGCCGACCGCGGTGCGATCGCGGCGCTGCTCCAGGATGCGGGATACCTCGATGCCGAGGTGAAATCGGCAGCCGGCTTCATCCCGGGCGGCGTGCGCCTCACCTTCTCGGTGACCCCGCGCAACCTCTACCACATCGAGGCGGTCAAGACCACCGGGCTGTCCAAGACCGACCTGCAGCCCATTCTCGACGCCCTGAAGATCACCAATCAGACCACCTGCACGAAGGAGGCCTGCCAGCACCTGAGCGATGCCATCGCCGAGAAGCTGAACATGAACGTGCTGTTCCTCGGCATGGAGCACAAGCTCAACGCCAACAGGCACGACACCACGCTGATCTTCTCCCGCTGAGGCGGCCGATTGCCATCAGCGGCGTTTCGCACGCGGCGGCGGCGTGCGCCGCCCCGCAGCTACTTAATCGGATATCCGCGCCAGAGCCACACTAGCGCGCTCGGCAGGGTCTGCTCGACCACCCGGCCATCGACATGGCCGGCACCGACGGCGAATTCATAGCGGTAATGATAGCCCTTGGCCCTGAGTACGGCCGCCATCCGCTCATTGGCCATCGGCCAGTTGTGGTAGGTGCTCTCCGGCCTGCCGGCGCCGTTGTCCTTCTCGCCGACCTCGAGGTACACGCGCAGCGGCTTGGCGGCCGTCATGGGGATGAAATGCTCGTGGTATTCCCAAGCCCCGTGCGGCGAGGCCGGATTGTCGGGTGATTCCTGCGCCACGAAGGTCCCCGAATAGCTGAGCACGCGATGGTAGAGGTCCGGACGGAACCACGCCATGGTGAAGGCGCAGGCCGCACCCGAGCTGCCGCCCATGGTCGCACGGCCTTCGGGATCCTTGGTGAAGGCGACCTTGAAGCTCTCCGATACCCTGGGCAGGACCTCGGTCTCGACGAATTCGGCGTACTTGGCCGAAACGGTGTCGTACTCAAGGCCGCGCTCGCTGCCCTTCGAGTCGCCGCCGCCGGAATCGATCATCACCGCGATCATCACCGGCACCTTGCGTTCATAGATCAGGTTATCGAGGGCATGCTCCATGCGTTTGACGTAGCCGCCGCCATCCTGGGCGATGATGAACGGGGCCGGCGTACCGGGCACATACTGCTTGGGGATGTAGACGACCACATGCCGCTGGTAGGCGCCGTTTAGGCCGGGGTAGATCTTGCTGTCCGACGACTTCATGGTGAAGTCTAGGGTCGCCCCCTTGGGCACTCCATCTTTGGGAGTCATCTCCGGATCGGGGGTGTAGTCCGGTCCGATCTTGAAATCGCCGTCCCCTTCGCTCGAGATCGCCGCTGCCTGGGCCGATGGCACGGCGGCAGCCTGGATCAGGACGAGAGCCAGGGCCACGCCGATGGCTGGGACGGCGCTTCCGGCACGCGGTGATATCGCTGCTGCGCTCATGGAGGTGGTTGTCCTGGGGTGTGGGCTGGTGAGTGTCGCCCCCCCTCCCATTGGTCAAGGCCAGCCTGCGGGCCAGGTCGCATGCGCATCAGCCAGGCGCCGGTGCAGCCGCAGTCTCCGTGCCCCGGCGGGTCCATCCGGCAAGGTCAGCCAGGACGGTGGCTTGCCCGTGCGATCATGTACACATACGTCCGTTCCTGGTTGTTCGCGTGATCGGCGAATTCGTAGATGCGAGTCATGCCGAGCCGCTCCGCGACCTTCTGGCCAGCTGCATGATCCCAGGAGAAGACCGCATGAATGCGTTCCAGGCCGCCAGCGCCGAAGGCGGCATCGAGTACCGCCGCTGCCGCCTCGAGCGCATAGCCGCGCTCCCAGTGCGGCGCCTGGATGGTCCAGCCGAGCACCGCCTGCGCTACGCCGTCGAGCGGCTCGATGAGTATGCCGCAGTCCCCGATCACCCGCTCATCACCGCGCAAGGTCACGGCAAGATGCCCGTGACCGGACTGGCTGCATGCCAGGGTGCTGCGTGCGATCCAGGCGTCCACCAGCTCGCCATCTCCCGGAGCCGGCCAGCAGCGCATGGTGGTCGGATCGGCAATGATGCGCTTGAGCGGCACGCTGTCCGAGGGGATGAACGGTCTCAGGCGCAAGCGGTTGGTGATGAGGGTGGGCATCCGTGCCTCGCTCTGCGGTGGTCCACGCGCTGCGCCTGGCCGTAGACCAGGCGCTGGGCGCCGACGACAGTGGGAGTCCGTTCCCATCCATCGCCGCGGGCATGCTACGCCGCTCAGCCGTGCCTGCCTCTGGCATTCCCCGCTCGCTCGGCAGGGACGCTCACAGGCGCTCCACGGCGCCGCCGCGGCAGCGCCCAGACGACGGGGGGCGTGCATCGCCTCCAAGACCACCGCGCGCTGCGTCCAGTAACAAATGACCCCGTAAGGCGTGAACCTTACGGGGTCGTATCCTGGTGCACGGGAGGGGACTCGAACCCCTACGACCTTGCGATCGCTAGCACCTCAAGCTAGTGCGTCTGCCAATTCCGCCACCCATGCTCAGGGGAGGGGAACTGTAGACAACTGCCCGAAGGGGTCAACCGGCATCCACAGCCGTGCGTGCCGGTCAGCGATCCGGTTGGACGAAGGTGGCCAGGTGCGTCGCCGGCTGGGCATCGGACCTTTGCTCGGCATAGCCGTCGATGATGGCCATCAGGTAGCGCCCCGGGCAATCGGTGGTCTTCCAATGCTGGTGGCCGAAGACATTGGCATGGCTGATGCCGTAATCGCGGCACAGCCGATCGAGCACCCGCAGCAGGGAGTCCCGCTGAGCGGCAGGCACATGAACCCGGTCGAAATCGCCGATCAGGCAGACGCCGATGTTGAGGCGGTTGACCTCGTCCCAGCCGGCATGCGCCCCCTGGTAGAGCAGCGGACGTCCCTCGAACACGCGGCCATCGGGGGCGATGATGAAATGGTAGCCGATGCAGGCCCACGGTTCCTTCTTCCCCAGACCCTCCATGTGCTGCCGATCGATCAGGCGCAGCCACTCGATCGGATCCATGGACGCATCCTTGACGTCGCCGCTATGGTGCACGGTGATGCGCATGGGAGTGCCCGCCATGGGCTTGGTGCGGCTGATGATGATCGGGTCGACCGCCCACTCCTTGCGTGGGATGTACCAGTCATCGGAGGGGCTGACCGGCTCAAGCGGCACACCCGCGATGGCGGCCTCTGGCGGCCTGCCGCCCGGGATCTGCAGGCGCTGGCCTTCGTGGAGCGCCGCGCTGCGCAGGTCGTTGGCGTCGACGATCGCCTTCACCGTCACGCCGAAGTCGCTGGCGATAGACGACAGGGTCTCCCCCGCCACTACCATGTGCACCTGCACCTGCTGCGCCGGCGCCGCATGCAAGGATGCGTTCGGGCGATTATTCTGGCATCCGCCCATGACCAGGCACATCAGCACGCTGAGGAGCACCAGGAGAAGCGGTGAGCACAAGGTCATGGGGGGCACCCGGTGGTCAGCGCCGGCGGCGCCCGAGGCGGATCCCGCCAACCAGGGGCTTGAGGATGCGGGGGGCGCCAGCGGGCAGGTCGGCGATGGTGCGCTTCACCTCGTTGGTGTGTTCAGCCGAGAAGCCTTCGATCTTCTCCTCTTCGAGAAGCAGGCCGATGTGCTTCTCGATCTCGAGCAGGAACTGGCCGTCCTCTGGGGTTATGAAGGTGCGTGCGATGCCCTTCGCCCCATTGCGCGCGGTGCGGCCGATGCGGTGGACGTACTCCTCCGGCATCTCCGGGATGTCATAGTTGACCACGTGCGACACCGTCGGGATGTCGAGTCCTCGAGCGGCGACATTGGTGGCGATAAGGCATTGCAGCTCGCTGTTGCGGAAGGCCTGGAGCGTACGTTCGCGCTTCGACTGCGGCAGGTCGCCATGGATGGCGGCTGCCGACATGTTCTTGCGCTTGAGCACCTCGGCGACCCGATCAGTCTGATGCTTGGTCTTGCAGAACACCACCAGCTGCTCCGGCTTCTGGGTCTCGATGAAGTAGGCCAACAGCTCGTTCTTCCGCTCACGCGCCACGGCGATGTACTTCTGGTCGACCTGCTCCACGGTCACGATCTTGGGCGTGATGCGGATATGGGCCGGCTCCTTCATGTGCTTGGCGGCGAGCTCCTTGACCGGATCGGGGAAGGTCGCCGAGAACAGCAGCATCTGCCGGGATGGCGGCGTATGGCCGATGATGTAATTGACGTCCGGCCAGAAGCCGATGTCGAGCATCTGGTCTGCCTCGTCGAGCACGGCGATGGAGAGATGGGACAGGTCGAGCGTATGCCGCTTCATGTGATCGATGATGCGGCCGGGAGTGCCGACCACCACATGCGGATGGCGCTCGAGCGCCCGGCACTGGTCATCCATCGGCGTTCCGCCATAGATGCACACTGCCCGTGCGCCGCTGGCACCCGCCATCTTGTTGAACTCGTTGAACACCTGCCGGGCGAGCTCCCTCGTCGGGCAGAGCACCAGCGCAACCGGCTTGCGCTCGGGATTCTCGATCGCATAGAGCTTCTGCAGGATCGGTAGCGCGAATGCTGCCGTCTTGCCGGTACCGGTCTGGGCTTGGCCGAGCAGGTCCTTGCCGGAGAGCACTTGCGGGATGGCCTCGGCCTGGATCGGCGTCGGCTGCTGATAGCCGATGCCAGCGAGATCGGCGAGGATCTGGTCATTCAGCCCGAGAGCGCGAAATCCTTCGGCCTTGGGCCGCGCAGCCAATTCATCGGGCACCTGGGTGACCAGGGGCAGCGCAGGTGCGTCACCCGAGGGCTCATTGCCATGATGCGGCCCGATCGGCAGCTCGCCGCGCCGACGATCATTCCGCCCGTCGCGACGGCGCTCATCGTTGCGTTCGGGAGGACGGCCCTGGGGAGCGCGGTCAGCCGCCGGTATCGGACGGGCTGGTGCCGCGCTCAGCGCTTTTGGGTCGGGATCACCCTCCGCATCGTCGTGATGCCTGGGCTGTAGGTCCTCGGGCGGGGACGTCGTCTCGATCAGCCCGGTTGTCGCTGCCTGCTCGCTCCCCTCGCTCATGGCCGCCTCGCTCACGGCCGGTATGCCATCCTGTCCGACCGGGCTGGCCTCCGGGATGCTGCTGGGCGCCTCGCTGCCGGCAACTGCCGGGGCGCTTGCTGGCGGGGCGCGATCGTTGAACGCCTCGGCGACCGGCGCACCGTCACGGCGCTCGCTACCCGCGACGCGGACCTGCGCCTTGCGCAGGGGGAAGAGGTCGCCGCGATCGCCACGCAGGGCGAATCCCGGCGATTCGACCACCGCGATGGCGCCGGCCGCCACCTCGGCGGCCACGCTCGTCCCGATCACCGTGTGGTAGTCGGGATGCGGTACTCCGGCAGCCGGCATCGGCACCACGCCGGTCTCCGCCAGCAGCTCGCTCAAGCGCGCCTGGGCCCACGTCGGCGTGGTCGGATCGCAGAGCTCCAGGATGCCCTTGGTGAAGACGCACAGGCGATCGAGCACGCTGGGCATCGGGCGCTGCATGCCATCCAGACGCGGGCGCGGCGGACGCTGGTCCTGGAATCTGCCGTCGGCTGGGCGGGGCTGCCCGGGGCGGTTGTCGCCGCCGCGCTGCTCATGCCCGCGCTGGTCATTGCCGCGCTGGTCACTGCCGCGCTGGTCGCCGCCACGGATGTCGCCACGGTGGTGCTGACCGCCACGCTGATGCGGTTCGCGGTGGTGCGGCTGCCCCTGGCCGCGCTGGGCCTGAGGCTGGAAGCGGTTCTGGTTCGGCTGACCCTGCTGACGCGGGTCGCGCAATGGCTGGGCCCCCTGCTGGCTTGGCGGGGCGCCTTGCTGGGCGAGCGGGGCGCCATTGGAGATGGCGGCCGGCTGTCCTTCCTCAACCTCATCGCCTTCGGCACCCTCGGGGCCGTCATCGGCCAGGCCATCCGCTCCGAGCGGGGCGCCACCGGGGCGCTGGTCGAAGCCGGGAGCGCCATCGCGCCGGCCGCGTCCGCGTCCGCGGCGACGGCGACGGCGGCGGCGTTCGCCCTCGCCTCCCGGCGCTTGGTCAAGGCCAGCAACGGCAGCGGCATCCAGCACTTCCGGCTCGGCGTCGGCCGGTCGGCTCGGAGCGTGGGGGACCGCCGGAGATTCGATATCTGCAACCAGATCTGGGGTTATGAGCTCGGGCTCCGCAGCCGCGGCTACCGGCACGACCGGCGTCACTGCGACGGGCGCGTGCCCACTCCCGGCGAGTGCTGCATAGTCCTGCGCTGCGGCATCGGCGATGGCAGGGGCGGCATCCGCCGTGGCGGCAAGCTGCGCACTGGCACCGGTCAGCACCGCTTTGAGGGCTTCGATCAGATCGTCCTTCCCCAGCCGGCTGCGATTCTGTATGTGATGTTCACCCGCCAGATGGCGCAAATCCTTGATAGAAAGGGTGGTGAGATCCTGTTGGTCCGTCATCGAAAAACGTCCTAGAGCACAACGCTCATTTTATCCGCCCTTACCTGGGCAGGTTGGTTGACCCGTACCAGGGTCGTGGGTCGACGCGGCACCCACGCTCGGCGGGCGTCCAGGCGGCGACAGAGCTCAGCATTAGAGCGCCGGAGTTGCGCCCCGCAAGCTCTCCCGGCCGATCCGTGCACCGACCACTGCGCATCCGGCCAGCGCAGCTGGCCTGGAGGCTCGTCGCGCCTGGCATGCAACGCATGTCTCCCTAGTCCCTTAGGCGAAGGTCACCGTGGCAGGTCACGGCCCAGCCCAGAGCATCGAGATGACCCATGCGCTCACCAGCAGGAGGGCAAGACTGATGAGCACGGCGCTGAGCGGACGTCCGATCTTCACCAGATCGCTGCCTGAACCCCGGGCATTCAGGCGCACGTTGTGGTAGAGGCCATGGAGGTGGTGCACGTAGGCGAATCCTACCAGGCCGGAGGCGAGCGCATGCCACGCGCCAGGCGGAGTGAAGCGCAGCCCCAGCAGGCACGGGACCAGCACCAGGGGCAGGACATAGGGTGCGATGGAGATCAGCGTCTCGCGCACGGGATCGATGCGCAGATGGGTGACCTCGCCACCCTGGCCGCGGGTCGCCCTGAAGCTGTTGACCGGCACGAACAGGACCATGCACATGATCAGGTGGCAGAGCTCGTGGATGGCGGTATGGACGAACCAATTCGGCCGTTTCCACAGCGCTAATCCGATGCCTGCCGCAACACCGCAGCCGACCCCCAGCGGATCTTCAGGCCAATGGTCGGCGCAGTCGGTGATGTGCCGCACCCACTGGTCGCGCATTAGCCACCAGCACCATGGCAGAGCCCAGACCGCCAGGGCCACGGCGACGACCAGACTGACCAGGGAGCGGAGCACGGCTGCACCCTAGCCAGGCAGGCGTCGCGTCCAAGGCGCAGGAGCCTCCTCAGCGGCAGCTGAAGCGGTACTCGCGCTGCCATTCCCGGCTCTCACCGGCGGGGCAGTCGATGGCGATGAAGAGCTCCGGGCTGACCACATGCGGCAGTCCCCACAGCGCCAATACCAGGGGCTGGCGGTCAAGGCGCTCGCTCACCGAGGTTCTGCTGGGCTGGTGGGTGAGCGTCCAGGAAAAGCCCTGCTCTTGCGCCGGCACCTGCAGGCGGGCATAGAACGAACCGACACCCTGCGGCCAGCTGAAGCCGTCCGGCCTCCCCAGGACATCGTGCGCGCCGGCCGCCATGGCCACCTGGGCGCTGGTGGTGAGCTGGTACTCCGGGCCGATGGCATTGCCGTCGATGTTGATGAAGTTGTGGTTGTATTCGGTGGTCCGGATCGCCTCTTCGCCGCAATTGTCGAGGCGATAGCCGATGCGCAGAGTGTCGTCATCGAGCTCAAGCGTCTTGTGCAGCCGTGCGGCATACCCCCGGCAGCATGCCGGTTCGACGGTCCAGCGCACGCGCGCGCCGTTCACTTGCTCGGAGATGGCGAACGGCGCGATGGGATAAGCGCGCATCAGGTCGGCCCCGGCACGATCAGGGCGGGTGAGCAGGCCGACCCCGAGCTTGGGGAACTGCTCCCCGGGGGCGGCCTGGTCGAAGCCCAGCGGCTGGTCCAGGCCGAACTCATTGCACAGCCCGATGCCGCCGCTGCCCACCCCGCTGGTGAGGGATTCGCTGGTGCAGAAGCGGTGCCGCCCGTCGAGCACCACCTGGACGACGAAGGCGGTCCAATCGAAGCGAGCCCCGCGATAGCGCGTCCCGGCTGGAGCGACCTCGACCTCCAGGCGGCCGCTGGTGAGGATCATGGCGTCGATCCGCTGTCCGCTTCGCCTGGCTGCCGAGGACGCCGCCCGCGCATGGCCTAGCGGGCACCGGTGTCGCGCATGAGCTTGAAGGCGATGTGATGGGTGAACGCCGGCGGCTTGAGGATCAGCCGGCCGCCAGGATGGTGGATGGTCTGGTTGGCGATGACCATCCCCAGATCGGCATCCCACCATTCCACCCGGCAGTCGCCGGCCGCCACCTGATCGCCGATGAACAGCTCGGCGGCGGCATGCTGGACATGGCTGGTGCCGGTGCATGCCCAGGCGACGTCGGCGAGGTAGCCGAGCATCCGCCCTGGCCGCGCCCATGCCCGCGCCCAGATCGAGCCGGCCGCGCTGGTCGCGCCGAGCACGGCGGCATGCGCCTGCTTGCCACGCAGGTCCTCCCCGACCAGGAAGTGGCGGATCGCCGAATAGGATTTCCAGCGATCGCCCTGATCGACCCACTCGAACCACCACAGCATGGGCGAGGTGCCGTTGCCGCTGACCATCCCCGCCCACGCCGCCGAGGCCAATTCGGCCTCGAGCTCATCCTTGGTCCCGGCCTGGAAGGTCGCGCCGTATTCGGTCACCACCAGGGGCTTGCCGTACTTGCCCAGGCCGGCATCGGGATCCTGGGTGCCGTTGTAGATGAGATCGGCGAGCGATTCGCCCTGCCCGTTGCTGCGCTGGTTCAGATAGGCATCGATGCACACGTAGTCGAGGCCCGGAAGCGCCACCACGTCGCGCTCGGGCCGGTGGTAGTCGCCCGACCAGTGGGTGGTCACGCCATGGCCGTAGATGTCCAGCGCATGCCAGCGCGCCGCGGCATTCTCATGCCAATGCACCAGGGTCGCATGGCGCTCCTCGTTGCTCGCCAGCGGCACTCCTTCACGCGGGCGCTGGCGCTGGCTCTCGCCGACTGCCGTCAGGTTGATCTCCGACCACAGCTTCCAGCCGAAGATCGCCGGATGATCCGCATAGCGGGCGATGATGTAGCGGCGGATGCGCTCCTGGCCGGCAAGGGCGACCGGTGTGGTGAAGAGCTCGTACGGCTCGTCGAGCGGACCGCCGTTGACGCGATTGTAGGGATTGTCCTTCCATTCCCGATCCAGGCTCGGCGATGCCGTGCCGTGGTTGTTGAGCACCAGGTTGACCCTGATGCCCAGCGCCCAGGCGGCATCGAGGATGGTGTCCAGGCGCGCCGCATTGCCCTCGTTGTAGCGCCCCACGCCGAAGTAGCCCGGCCAATCGCCGCGCCATTCGAGCGAGAGGTTCCAGCTCGCCATCCAGATCTCGACGGTATCGCCGCCGGCCTGGGCGAAGCGCTGCAGGCGCGGCAGGTAGGCCAGGGTGCCGCGCGACGGGGTGAGCACGGTGCCGAGACGATCCCGGCAGCGGGTATCGAAGGTGGAGTTCAGGTTCAGCCCGATGGGCCAGAAGAACCGCCCGTCGACCTCGAAGAAGCGCGGGTCGCCCTTGTCCACCCGGGCGTAGCCATCCCATGGCTGGCCCTCCACCGCGAGATCGGGCAGCGCGGTTTCCTGGCTGTCCGCAGCCCCCTGCCAATGGGCCCGCAGGCGCACATGGTAGCGGCCCGGCAGGCGGGGGCGAAAGCGGACCTCGAAGCGGGATGGCCCATCGGGCCTGGCGTCCTCGCGGTCGCCGCGATCGCTCAGGCGCATCGGCTGGCGCACGAAGCCTGGAACGCTCATCTCCCGGCCATCCGGGGCGGTGAACACCGCATCGAGGGAGAACTGCTGCGGGTCGTAGGGATTGACCGGGAAGGGATACGGATCCAGGTCGAGCGTCCAGCGTTCGCCGGTGCGACCGTGCGCCAGGCCGTCAGTGGCGGCGAAGCCGCCGAGCCGGAGGTCCCGCAGGGTCCCCATGGAGCGCGAGCGCAGGTCCTCACCCTCCAGCCCCAGGCTGGTGAAATCAGGGGCCGCGACGGCGATCAGGCCCTCGATGTGCACCAGCGCATGGCTGCCGCTGGCGGACCACAAGAACAGGCCGGCCTGCGCTGTGAGCGCGGCGGCCGACTCATTCCAGGCCGCATGGTCGGGCTCGCCGATGAAGTTCTCGTTCGCCGTCACCTGGATGCTGATGGCATGGTTTCCCGGCCCCAGCACGCCAGGGCGGCATTGCTGGAACCACCGGCCATGCCGGTCGCTGACGAAGGCGCCGATGCCGAGGTCCTCAGGCGCCCCAGCGGGGATGACCACCATGGCGCGGATCACCAGGTCGCCGGCCGGCACTGGGGCCGGGCAGTGGACCACCGTTGTCAACGGCGACTGGAGGGAGACATCGAGCGCGGAGGCGGCCGGCAGCATCACCGTCGCCAGCAGCAGCCAGAGAGAAGCCTGGGTCGCCACCAGCAACCGGGTTCGCGAATTCATGTGCATCCCGGCTGGTCCACCATGCCCAATGTCTACCCTCTCGATCGCTTGGCGTTAGCGTCCGAACGCCCAGGCGACATCCAACTAATTTTCCGATGGCCTGAGACCATCCCGGCGCCCCCCTGGCAGGGTGCTGTCGGCGAGGCTGCGCAGCATGGCGAGCCGGCCGCCGAGGCGCTCGCACTCGAGGAAGGCCTGCCGCTGGTCGGCGGATTCAACCAGCAGGCAGCCGAGGCGCTCGAGCGTGGCGGCAGGATCGCCATCCTCCCGCAGGAGCGCCTCGAGGTGCTGCTCCATGTCAGCCTGGTGCAGCGACCAGGTACGCACCATCGTGCAGATGCGGCCGACTTCCAGGCGCAGCTGCTCGATGGTCAGATCGAGGCGCGGCTCCGGCAGGGCGGTGGGACACGCCAGGCGATAGGGATGCGGAGATGGCAGCTCGCTGAGGCGGCAGCGCACCAGGCCGTCGACGCTGATGAGGAACTGGCCGCCATCGAGGGCATGGATGCGCCGCACCAGCGCCAGCGCGCAGACCGGGTGGAAGGCCGGCGAACCCTCATAGCCCGCCTGCCAGCCGGGCAGGAGAGGCGGCATGGCGATGAAGCGGGCATCCTTGCCCATCTCGAGCAGGTCGGCGACGAGCTGTCGGTAACGCGGCTCGAAGACGCGGAATGGCACCGGCAATCCCGGCAGCAGCACGTGGTTCGGCAGCGGGAAGAGCGCCACCGCCTCGGGCAGGCCGATCATATCCCATCCTCCTGACAGCGTTCAGAACAGGCGGTTGAGCCCGTTGAGCGCTGCAACCCGGTAGGCTTCCGCCATGGTGGGATAGTTGAAGGTGGTATTGATGAAGTACTTGAGCGTATTGCCCGGCGGCTTCTGGGTCATCACCGCCTGGCCGATGTGGATGATCTCGGAAGCCTGGTCGCCGAAGCAGTGGATGCCGAGCAGCTCGAGGGACTCGCGGTGGAATAGCAGCTTGAGCATGCCGGTCGTCTGCCCGGTGATCTGCGCGCGTGCCAGGCTGCGGAACATCGAATGGCCGACCTCATAGGGGATCTTGGCCTCGGTGAGCTCGCGCTCGGTGCGCCCGAGCGAGCTGATCTCCGGGCTGGTGTAGATCCCGGTCGGGACATCCCTGCCCATACGCCGATCGCAGGCGCCGAAGATCAGATGCGTCGAGGCCGCACGGCCCTGATCATAGGCCGCACTGGCGAGGCTCGGCCAGCCAATCACGTCACCGACCGCATAGATGTGCGGCACCACCGTCTGATAGTCCTCATTGACGGCGATCTGACCGCGGTCGTTCGGCTTGATGCCGACCTCCTCGATGTTGATGTCCTGGGAATTTCCGGTTCGGCCGTTGGCCCACAGCAGGATGTCGGTCTTGATCTTCTTGCCCGATCGGGTGTAGACCACCACGCCGTCCTCGAGGCCCTCGACCCGCTCATACTGCTCGTTGTGCCGCAGCAGCACCCCCTGCTCCCGTAGATGGTAGCTGAGAGCGTCGATGATCTCGTCATCGAGGAATGCCAGGAGCTTGTCTCTGGAATTGATCAGGTTGACCTTGAGTCCGAGATTGCGGAAGATCGAGGCGTATTCGCAGCCGACCACACCGGCACCGTAGATGGTGATCGACTGCGGCATGATCTTGAGGTTGAGTATGGTATCGCTGTCGAAGATCCTGGGATGGGTGAAATCCACGTCGGCCGGGCGCGCCGGGCGCGATCCTGTGGCCAGGACGACCGCATCGGCGTGGTAGTTCTCCTCGTAGCCCTTGCCATCGCTCACCTCGATGGTCTGGGCATCGATGAAGCGCGCCCGTCCCCTGATGAGCTTCACCTGGTTGCGATCGTAGAAGGCATGCCGCATCGAGGACTGCTTGCGGATGACGCCCTCGGCGGTCTTGAGCAGCTGGTTGAAGGAGACCTCGCATTGATCGGCGATCGCGCCGAACAGCGGACTGTTCTTGACCTCGAGGAGACGCTGGACGGCATGCCTGAGCGCCTTGCTCGGGATGGTCCCCCAATGCGTGCACCCTCCTCCTACCTCCTTGTACCATTCGACCACCGCGACCTTCTTGTGGTGCTTGGACGCCTGCATGGCCGCACCCTCGCCACCGGGTCCGCTGCCTACGACGACCAGATCAAAGTGCAGCATCGACGATCTCCAGGAGTCCGAGGCCGCCCAACCGGCTGGTGATGGAGCCTAGCCGTCGCGAGCTCGACAAGCAATACACCACAGGGCAGCAGAGCGGTGGACCGCTCCGCTGCCGGCATGGCGGGCCCCCGCCTGGCGCACGGAGCGCCAGGCGGGGGCCCGGCTACGGCTGCGGCTGCACGCCGAAGCACTGCTCGGCGCCCGCGTCATCGAAGGTCCACAGGTCATCACCGGCCAGCAGCAGCCGCGCATGGTCCGCGGCGCTGTAAGCCAGGCAGCGGACGTGCAGATCGGAAAGCCGGCCATTCCCGGCACGCCAATGCATCCCGGCATCCTCGCTGCGCCACAGGGCATGGCCGACCAGCGCATACCAGCGCGCCGGATGCTGGGGATGGGTGATGGCGGCATCGATGCGGCCCTTCCCCGGCAGGGCGATGCCCTGCGACTGCAGGCGGCCCTGGGCGTCGATCAGGAAGCCGCCGTGGTCATCGGCGATCAGGCATCCACCTGCCAGGGCGAGGCATCGCAGCGCCGCAGCGCCCGCCAATGCCGAACGGCATGCCGCCTCCGGCTCATGGAAGCTCGCACCGCCATCGCTGCTGATGAGCCCCGTCCCCCCCTCGGATCGGCCGATGATCAGCGCTCCTGAGGCGGTCGGGATCAGCGCTGCCACCGACCTCAGCGGCACCCCCCCTTTCCAGCTCGCCCCGCCATCGATGCTACGCCAGCACTGGCTTGCACTCGGCGAGCTGAGCACCGCGATCAGGCTGCCATCGCCACCGACCAGGCACCGGCCATCCGGCTCCAGGTCGCCCTGGCGCTGCGGCAGATGGACGGCATCGAAATGCGTGCCATCGCGGGTGGTCCACGCACACCGCTCGGCGGCGATCCCCAGCACCATGAGCTGTGCTCCCCCGCTGCTCGGTGCGAGAGCCAGGGGACTGCCCGCGGCATCACGGGAGCGGAACACCCCCACCGCCTCGAAATGGCTCCCGCCGTCATGGCTGTGCAGCAGCAGCGGACCGTCCTCCCGGCTTGCCGCCAGAGCGACCACCTCCTCGGGATGGGTTGGCAGGACCGCGATATCGACCAGGTCCGCCCCATTCGAGCGCAGCAGGTGCAGATGCTCGTCCAGCAGCCGCAGAGCGGCGCTGGCCGCCGCACGCTCCAGTTCGCGACGCTCGAGATCGGCGATTTCGAGCTGCTTGAGCCCGGCGGCTGCTGCCCAGGAGGAGCCAGGAGGCGGTGCGAACTGGCCGAGCTGGATGCGCGCCACCTGCGCCTGCCCATGGGCGAGCGCCTGGTCGATGCGGATCAGCTGTCCCAGGGCCACCTCCGCCGCCTCGCCGCCGGCAGTGGCGCTGCCCTGGCCATGCCTGCGATGACCCAGCGCATACATCACCAGGCCCCAGGCGAATGCGCCGATCACCACCGCCAGCAGAACGCCGACCGGAACGGTCACCCGCCGCAGCGGCAGCCTCGACACGGCGGGGGGCTCGATCATGGCTGCGATCTCAGCGCCCTGGAGTGGAAAGCAAGCTGGTAGCCGCTCACAGGCTCGCGCCGGCAGTGCCGATCGGAGCTCACCGCCGCGCCCAGTCATCGATGAAGGCGATCACCTCATCGAGGGTAGCGCTGCGGGCGTTGCGGATGAAGACGCCGCTGGCCGCCGAGCCGAGCGCCAGGCGTTCGGCGGCCGGCAGCTCCAGCATCAGCCCGAGGCCATAGCCGGCATTGAAGCGGTCGCCGGCACCGGTGGTCTTGCGCGGCGCCTGGCAGAAGGGGCCGGCCTCTCCGACCAGCTCCCCCTGCGCATCGGCGACCGCATTCAGCCGGGCATTGTGGATGACCACCTGGGAGATGCCGAGAGCCTTCCTGATCGCCGCCGCCCGCGCGCATAGCGCCTGCGCACCGCTGCCGAGCTCCCCCATGCCGAGCAGCCGCCCCAGCACCGCGGCCTCGTTGAGGTTGAGGCCGAGCACGGTCCGGCAATGGCGCTCGAACAGCGTGATGGTCTCGAACAGCTGGCGGATGTCGGCGTCGGCGCGGCTCGAGGGATCGACCAGGTCGAGGAGCATCCACGGTCTGCCATCGAGATTGGCGAAGACCTCCCGCTGGAGCAGCCGCCAGCACGCGGTCATGTGCGGATAGAGCGTCCAGTTGGTCAGGGCGATCAGGGTGGCGGCGCGGCAGTTGGCCAGGAAGGAGCCGTCGGCAAGCGACCCCCGAACCACCTGCGGCTGGATCTCGCTGAGCTGGCTCACGGCGCTGAACATGAACTTGCCGTCTTCGAACTCGAAGGCCAGGGTGCGGCCGTAGGAGGTGCCAAGCACGCTGCAGCTGCGGCATGTCGCGGCGAAGGGGGCGAAGGCGGGATGGCGCGGCGCACCGAGGGTGCCGAGGAAGTCCAAACCCACACCCAGCTGGATCAGCCCGTCGCCGAGATTGACCGCGCAGCCCCCGGCATCCTGGCTGCGCACCACGATCTCCCTCAGGCTGTTGTGGCCCGCCGCTGCGGACATGATGCGGCCCAGATCGGCCATGCTGCCGAGCGCCGTCCAGTCGGCCAACCCGCGCCGCTCGCCCACCACCGAGATCATCTCATCGATGAAGCCGTCCAGCCCGGCAACCGCGCGCAGCGAGGCGATGCGCTGCCGCTGAGTGCGCAGCGTAGCAGCGAGGGCGGCGAGGCCATCCTGGGAGAGCGTGGGCATGCGCTGGGATGCTCATCCGAACGGCCCGCCTGGGCAAGCCGCAAATCCGCCCTAGCGGCTCACCTCCGCGCTTCTGACCTCACTGCTGGATGATCTTGACCCGGTACTGCACCTCGCCTTGGTAGACCGTGCGGCGATTGCCCCGCTGGGAATGGATGCGCAGGGTCAGGCCCACCACATCGCGATCCAAGGTGAAGATGAACGGGGTCTCCGCGGTGCCTGCCGGCACCACCGCCAGGGAGGTCGGGGTATTGCCGGAATCCTCGAGGATCTCGAGCCGGACATCGGCCGAGCTGGCAGCGGCATCCGGGCTCTCCACTTGCGCGGTCGCGCTGGTGGCCCAGGTGCCGGTGACATACTGCAGGACGATGCTGGTGCCCGCGCGGTGGTTGCCGATGGCATAGCCCTGGCCGATCTGGGCCTGGATGCGCGCCAGCTTGGCCCCGCTCATGTCCAGCCGCGGATCCGGCGGCGGCTTGGCCACGGTGGTCTCGCCCTTGCCGATGAGCAGGCCATGATGGGCCTGCACCGCCGAGAGCACCTCATCGAGCTTGCCGAGGGTGGTGAAGAATCTGCGCGCTTCCTCATTGCCCGGTTCGAGCTGCAGCACCTGCTTCCAGGCATCCGCCCCGTTGTCGCCCTGGCCGGCCTCATGCCGGGCGATGGCGGTCAGGGCGGTCACCGAATGGGCGCGTTCCCGCGCCAGCCCCTCCTGCAGGGTCTTGTCGAGGCGGCTGCTCACCTCGTTGTAGCGCGCGAGCTCCTCATCGAGCGGATCGGCGGCCACCAGCGCGAACCACGGCAGCAGGAGCACGGCGGGCAGCGACCTGATCATGGCGCGGTCACCAGGATGCGGTAGTGCACAGTGCCCTGGGCCACGCCCGGGCCGGCATTGATGATCATGACCATGGTGTCGCAATCGCTGTCCAGGGTGAAGGTGAAGGGCGAGCTCGCGGTCCCCGATGGGATGAGCGCGAGCGTGGCATCGGTGCGGGAGATGTCGCTGGTCAGGCGCAGCCGGAACGGCACCGGGGCATTGTCATCGTCTGGGCTGATGCCCAGCCCGGACTGGCCGGCCGCGCGTGCCCAGGAACCATCGACATAGCGGAAGGTGATGGCGGTGCCGGCCTTCAGCTTGCCGCTGGCCACCGGCACGCCTGCGGGGGCCGCGGCGCTGATGGCGACCAGGGTGCCCGGCAGCGTGGCCGCCGGTGTCGGCGCCGGTTCGCCTTGCGGCTGCGCCGGTGCGCTGGGTACCGGCGCAGCCGCAGGAGCGGGCTTGCCGTCGACCTGGTTGCCGAGCAGATCGACGGCCGCGTCCTGCTTGAGCTCGGCCAGCACCGCATCGAGCGTCCCGCTGGCGGTGAAGAACTTGCGCGCCTCGGCATTGTTCTCGTCGAGGCTGAGCACGGCCTGCCAGGCGGTCGCGGCCCCGCTCTGGTCGTTCGCGCGCACGCGGCTCCTGGCCAGCGGGACGATCACGGCGATGCTCCTGGCCTTCTCCTTCGCCAGCGCCTCATCATAGATCTTCTGGTCCTTGGAGACCGCATCGTTATAGCGCAGGCACTCCTTATCTATCGCCTCCGAGGCCCCCAGGACCCCGGCCAGTCCGGCCAGTCCGGCCAGCAGCAGCAAAGTCGGCGGCATCGCCTTCATGATCGTCATCCCCTGCTCCAGGACGCCAGCCGCCGCGAACGCTGTCCGACCGGTCGCAGGGCAATGCCCATCAGACCAGGTAGCGTTAACGCTGGACCCGCTGCATGGTTCAAGGTAGCAGGCTCCGGGACGACGTAAGGCATGGTGGCGCAAGCATATCGCCATCTGGCCCGGTGCCAGCTCCGCCCCTGGATCAGACAGCGGCCGATGGCGGGACGGCCTGCGAACGGTCGAGCGCCAGAACGTCTTCCACGAGCGGATCGCCGGGGAGCAGGCCGGCGACCTCGCGCAGTTGCGCCGCCACCCCCCCACCATCCCGCAGGGCCAGCCAGGCGGCGGCACGCGGCTCGTCCGCTGCCGGGGTATAGCGGCAGGCCGCCAGGATATGCCAGCTGATGGCGTCCGCCGGCAGGCGGTGGTGCAGGCACAACCTGGCCGCCCCGACCAGGCGATCATCGCCGGCGAGCTTGCGCCAGGGATCGCGCGCGACCCGTGACACAGGATCGTTGAGCATGCGATTGCCATAGCGACGCATCAGTCCGGCAAGCAGGGCCTCGCATTCGGCGGCGATGGTCGCGACCTGCTGAGCATCCGCGCCGTGGGCGTGAGCCAGGGCGGCGCAGGCTTCGGCACCCGCACGCTGCACCCGGTCCGCCAGCTCCGGGTCGCTGACGCATTGCGGGATGGTGGTGTAGCCGTGCAGGTGGCCGGCATAGGCGAGGCACGCATGGGTGAGATTGTGCAGATAGAGCTTCTGCTGGACGACCAGATCGAAATCCCGCCTCGGCACCAGGTTGGGCACCGCCGGGGGGGCGCTGATGAAGCCGGCGGCATCCACCGGCAAGCGGCAGTAGGGCTCGACGCGGATGTCCAGCTCATCGCTCAGCGAGGCGCTGGGAATCATCCGCCCGATCGAAGTCCTCACCGTCCCCACCAGGCCCCCGAACGCCGCGCGGCGTTCGGGCGGGGCCGCTGCGAGGATGGCATCGCGCAGGACCGCATGCGCGAGCAGGCCGTTCTCGCACACCAGGATGTCGAGCGCTCCGCGCCCGTTCGTCTCACGCTCGGCCAGCCCGGCAGCCAGCACGCCACCCAGCCCGGGGAGCGCGGCGATGCCGACTGCCGTGGCGCACAGATCGCAGATGGCCACCAGCGCTCGGACCTGCGCCTGGTCGCGCGCATCGATGCCTGATACCCGCTCCACCGTGACGATGCGCTCGCTGACGCCATCGACCTCGATGACCCGGTATGAACCGCGCTGCCGCAGCGCCTCCAGGCGCCGGGCATCGACCTCGGCGAACACCACCGACCAGCCTGCGGCCGCGAAGGTGGGGGCGATGAATCCGCGGCCGATGTTGCCGGCTCCGAATTGGAGAAGGGTGGGCATTCCGGCATGGTACCGGGCACCAGGCCGCGCCAAGGGCGATGAGCGGTGCGTGCCCGGCGATCCCGAGGTTGCCGCCGACCGGCACTTCCTACAACCCGGGCATGCCGCCCCTGCCCGAGTATTGCTGCGCGGTGATCAGCGATCCCCGCGGTTGGCTCGTCCTCCAGCTGCGACCGGCGCTCTCCGCCCATGCCGCCGATCAGCTGACCTGCTTCGGCGGCAGGCGGGAGGAGGGCGAGGATGCGCTCAGTTGCCTGATGCGGGAGCTGGACGAGGAGCTCGGCTGGAGGCCGCACAGCGCCACCGCCTGCTGCGAGCTGTGGAAGGGCGCTCGTCTGGTCGCACGCTTCTATCGCGTGCTGCCCGTGGTCGCCTGCAGCGCCTTCACCGTCGAGGCCGATTCGCATCTCATCGCCGCCCCCTGGCCGAGCCTGCCTGGCCTGCCAGTCAGCCCCTGGCACCGCCTGGTACTGGATGCCATCGCCCACGGCCGGACGCGCATCGTACTCGAGAATGCCGGCTGATTGCCGGGTCCGCCCGCACCGGCTAGCATCGGCGTTCGTGGAGCGCCTCACCATCATCCTGCCGACCTTCGACCGTCGCCATGTGCTCGAGCGCACGCTGCCCTGCTACTTGGAGATGGCACGCCGCCACCGGCTGCTGATCATCGATGACGGCTCGCACGATGGCAGCGCGTCATGGCTGAGCGCCCAGGGCGTCGAGGTAGTGCGCCAACCCCGCCGGCGAGGCCTGCCAGCGGCACGCAACCTCGGCCTGCGGCTGGCGCAGACCACCTGGGTGCTCTTCGGCGAGGACGACGTGCTCATGCCTGCCGATCACCCGGAGCTGCTGCTCGGCGAGGCGGAGCGGCTCGCCGCCCTCGCCCCGATCGGCGCCCTGGCTGGCCGCCTGTTCGCCGGCGAGAACTGGCGGCTGCCGCAGGCACGCCCTGGGGATGGCGCACGTCCGCTGCTCGATCAGCGCCTACTGCTCGGCGACTTCTCCACGCCGTTGCCATGTGCACGTCCGCTGCCGACGCTGCACGCCTGTGCGCTGGTGCGCCGGCAGGCCGCCCTGGAGGTCGGCGGCTACGATCTGGCATACCGCGGCAGCGCATTCCGCGAAGAGTCCGATTTCTATGCCCGCTTATGGCACCAGCAGCTGGCCTGCTGGTTGACGCCCGCGACCTGGGCCATCCATGTCCGGCATCGGCTGGGCGGCGGTTGCCGCGGCAACCCGGGAGCACTGGCGAAACTGGCCAATCGTGCCAGCTACTGGTCGAACAATGCGCGCTATGCCGAGCGTCATGCACGGCTGTGGCACGGCTGGGGATCGGACACCACCCCCGCTCGCTGCAAGGCCCGCTGGGCATGGACCATCGCCCAGCAGGCGTGCTCGGCCTGGAGGAGCGGATGAGCCCCTCCCGCCTCCCGCCCGCAACGTCGAGCGCTCACCGTGCCCACACGCAGGCGGAAGGCTGGCCATGAGCGCGGCTCCGACGCTGCGTGCGAGCACCTGCTGGAGCTCGTTGGCCAGCCTGCTCATGGCTGCGGCACGCCTGGTCAGCGGCATCTGGCTCGCGCGCGCCTTGCCGACCGCCGACAATGGCGGTGTCATCTTCGTCCTCTGGATCGCCGCCACCGCCGCGCTGGTGGCGGGCATGGGGCTGTCCGGCAGCCTGCAGCGCTTCCTCAGCGAAGGGCAGTCGTGGCGCAGCGACGACCAGTCGAGCCGGGACTTCGAGCGGATCGTCGGCCGCTGGCTGCTGGCCGCGCTGCTCGTCGGAGCCGCCTTGGTCAGCGTGGTGACCGCCAGCATGCCCACGAGCATCCCGGGCCCGTGCTGGCTGCCGGCAGCGGTGATGCTGGTCCTGGGCCTGGAGGGGCTGGGGTCGGCGGTACTGTCCGGTCGCCAGCAGTTCACCAGGCTGGCCCGCTGGTCGCTCGTAGCCGCCATCGCCCAGCTGGTGGGGGTGGCGCTCGGCATCCGCTCCGGCGGCGTGCTCGGTGGAACGCTCGGTTATGCCATGAGCTCGGTTCCCCTGGCGCTGTTCGGCCTGCGCGCCCTGGCGGGACGAGCGCGGCAGGTCGACGCCACTCGCCTGCGGGCGCTGGTGCGCTTCGCCATCAGCATCTGGTTCACCGGTCTATGCGCCGCCTTCCTCTGGACCCGCATGGAGCTGTATGTGATTGCCCATGTCGCCGATGCGCACGCCCTGGCGCTCTATGGGGTGGGCCTGGCGTGGGCCGCTCTGGTCAGCCAGCCCCCGCTGATCCTGCTGGGGGCCCTGACCCCGCACTTCTCCGCCCAGATCGGCCGCTTGGAGCATGCCAGCGCGTTCCGCACCTACCGTCAGGCGACCATCCTCCTGGCGCTGGTGCTGATCCCCATCTGCCTCGGCGCCGCGGCCCTCACTCCGCTGCTGCTTCCTCTGGTATACGGCCCCGCGTACCACGATGCCGTCCCGGCGGGGATGGTGCTCGCGGCGGGCGGCATCTGGCTGACCGCCAGCGTCGGATCGAGCCTGATCTACGCCTCGGCCTCGTCGCGCATCCTGGTGGTAACCAGCATCATCGGCGTGGTCCTGGCCAGCGCCGTCGGCCTGGCGGTGATCCCCGCGACCGGCATCATCGGTGCGGCATGGACCCGCTTCTGTCTGCAGGGCGTGATGGTCGGCATCGGCTTCTGGTGCATCCGCACGCTGATGGGCTGCCCGATCCCCCTCCGCGCCCTAGGGCTGGTCGCACTGGCGGCGATGCCCTGCGCCGCGGGATTGTACGCCTGCGCCTGCCTATGGGGCTGGCGGGGTGCGGCGCCGGCGGCGCCGGCGGCCATCCTGCTCTACGCGCTCCTGGTCCGCTGGCTGGGGGTGCTTGCCGCCGAGGACAAGGAGCTGGTGCATTCCCTGGTCACCGGTTTGATCAGCGCCCTCGGCCGGCCGGCCGACCCGCAAGCCGCCAGCGTGGTGGGCGGCACCGACCTGGATGGTCGTCGATGATCGCCACGCGCACAGTCGCGCTCAGCCATGCGGCCGGCAGCAGGCTGCCTGGCCTGCGCGCCGGTCTCGATGGCGTCCCGCCGCTACACCGGGCGGCCGCGACAGGATGGATCTGAGGCATGTGCGGCATCGCCGGGATCATGCGCTTCGATGGCCAGCCGGCCGACCCGGCGCTGCTGCGGCCCATGCTGGACGCCCTCGCCCACCGCGGCCCCGATGGCGAAGGCGTGGTGGCGCAGGGGCCGGCCGCCCTCGGCCATCGCCGCCTCGCCATCATCGACCCTAGCGGGGGGCGGCAGCCGCTGCTCAACGAGGACGGCACGCTCGGCGCGGTGGTGAACGGCGAGATCTACAACTACCGCGCGCTGCAGGACGAGCTGCGCGCACTCGGGCATCGCTTCCGCAGCGCCTGCGACAGCGAAGTGGTGCTGCATGCCTATGAGCAATGGGGAAGCGATTGCCTGAAGCGACTGCGCGGAATGTTCGCCTTCGCGGTGATGGACTGGCGCACCGGGACGCTGTTTCTCGCCCGCGATCCGCTCGGCATCAAGCCCCTGGTCTATCTCCAGGGCGACGGCTTCATCGCCTTCGCCTCCGAACTGCAGGCGCTGCGCACCCTGCCGGGGGTGGACTGGCGCATCAACCGCGAGGCCCTCGATCTCTACCTCCGCCTGCACCACATCCCCGCGCCATCCACCATCTTCACCGCTGCCGCCAAGCTCGGCCCGGGGGAATGCCTGAGCATCGCGGCCGATGGCCGCCGTACCGGGCCTCAGCGCTATTGGCAGCTCGCCTTCGCGCCCGACCGCACGCCCGGATGCGGGGCATGGGCCGAGGCGGTGCAGCAGGCGCTCGAGGAGTCGGTGCGCTCCCACCTGGTCTCCGACGTCCCCTTCGGCGCCTTCCTCTCGGGGGGGGTGGACTCGACGGCGATCGTGGCGCTCATGGCCCAGGCGGGGATCGCCCCGCTGCGCACCTTCACCATCGGCTTCGCGCAGTCCGAGTTCGATGAGCGTGCCGCCGCCAGCGCGACTGCAGCGCATTTCGGCGCCCAGCACCATCACGAAGAGGTCCGGACCGATGCGCTCGAACTCCTCCCTGGGTTGATCCGGCATTTCGGCGAGCCCTTCGGCGACAGCTCGGCGATTCCGGCCTACTATGCCGCCCGCCTCGCCCGCCGCTCGGTGGCGATGGTGCTCTCCGGCGACGGCGGGGATGAGCTCTTCGCCGGCTACCGCCACCACGGCGACTGGCTGCGCTGGCTGGCGCCCGGCAGGGCCCGGCGCCTGGCCGCGGCGCTGCTGCCGCAGCGCTTCCCCCCTCCGACGAGCGATGTCCGGGGCTACCTCCATGTCATCTCCGCCACCACCCCGGCTGAGCGCCAGGCCCTCTGGCGGCCCGAACTGCGCCCGCCTGGGCGGACCGAGGTGCCCGAGGCCTTCGCCGCAGCGCTGCGCGCCGGAATTCCGCACCATGCGCTGAGCCTGGCGCAACAGCTCGACCTGGGCGTCTACCTGCCCGGCGATCTGCTCGCCAAGGTCGACATCACCTCGATGATGCATGGCCTGGAAGTGCGCACGCCCTTCGCCGACGTGCGCATGGCCGCGCTCGCCGCCACCATCCCGGCCGAATGCCAGGCGGGCTTCTCCGCTGGTCAGTGGCAGGGCAAGCAGGTGCTCAAGCAGGCGCTCGCCCGGATCTATCCCGATGCGGATACCGCACGCCCCAAACGCGGCTTCGCCGTGCCGCTCGCGCAGTGGTTCTCGCCCGCCGGTCCGCTGCATGCGCTGATCTCCAGCCGCCTGCTCGATGACCATGGTCCGCTGAGTGCGCTGCTGCGGCCGGCGGCGATCTCCTCGCTGGTGCGCCGACGCCGGCATGGTCCGCTGTGGCTGCTGCTGGTCCTCGATGAATGGCTGCGCCAGAACCCGGAGGTGGCGCCATGACCCTGTCCGGCCGGCGCATCGCGGTGGTGCTCGCCAGCCTCGAGCTGGGGGGCGCCGAGCGGCAGGCAGTGCTGCTGGCGACGCACCTGGCCCGCGACCACGGTGCCGAGGTCGCGGTCTTCGGCATGGGGAGAGAGGGCGCGGGCGCGGCTCTGTGCCGGCGCGCGGGGCTGCCCTGCACCGCCGTGCCGCGCGTGGAATCGCGCTTCACCTGGCTCTCATGGCTGCGCATGCGCTCGGCGATGCGCGCCATCGCTGCCTTCTCCCCTGCGGTGCTCATCCCGTTCACCGCACCGGCGAACCTCGCCTGCACCCTCCAGCGGGCGAGGAGCGGAGCGTCCATCACGCTGTGGAACCAGCGCGATGAGGGCCTTGGCTTCGCCCCGGAGCGCTTGGTCCGCCGCGGCCTGGCCCGCGCCCAGGCGGTGCTGGCCAACGGTCCCGGCTCGGCCGCCTACCTCACCGCCCGCGGCATCCCCTCCGCCGCCATCGTACACCTGCCCAATGCGGTGGAGCTGGAACCGCCGCAGCTCTCCCGCCAAGCCTGGCGAGCGCGCCTCGCCGCCGACGCCGGATCGACGATCGTGACCATGATCGCCAACCTCAGCCGCGCCAAGGACCATCGCACCCTGCTGCGCGCCTGGCCCGTGGTGTGCGCCCTGGGCGGTGCGCCAGTGCTGGCGCTGGCCGGTCGGGACGACGGCATGGGAGGCGAGCTCCGCGCCCTCGCCGACCAGCTCGGCATCGCCGGCCGGGTGCGCTTCCTCGGGGCGATCGACGATGTCGCCGGCCTTCTGGGCGCCAGCGACCTGGGGGTGCTGAGCTCGCAGAGCGAGGGCTGCCCGAACGCCGTGCTCGAAGCCATGGCCGCTGGCCTGGCAGTGGTGGGAACCGATATCCCGGGCATCGCCGCCCTGGTCGCAGCGGAGCAGCTCGCCAGGCCCGGAGACAGCGCCGCCTTGGCCGCGAAGATCATCGACCTGCTGGCCGACGCGCCGGAGCGCGCCCGCCAGGGCGCGCGCAACCGCCAGCGTGCCGAGCACGACTTCTCCCCCAGTGCCATGACCAGCCGCCTGGTCGCCCGCCTCCTGCCGCTCCTGCCCCAGCGATCAGCGCCATGACCGAGGAGCTGGCCTTCCTGATCCCGACCAAGAACCGCCACCAGTGCCTGGACCGCACCCTGGCGCTGGTCCAACGCGCCGTCGCCGTAGCCGGATCTGACCGCTGCACGATCCTGGTATGCGACCAGTCGCCCCACCCCTATCCCGGCGGCCATGGGGTGACGGTGCAGCACCGCCCCGACCTCAGCGGCCTGCCGGCGGCGCGCAATGCCCTGCTCGCCGCCTGCTCAGCCGAGCTCGTGTGCTTCCTCGATGACGACACCGATGTGGGAGCGGATTTCGCTCGCAACCTGCTCGCGCTCGCGCGCCAGGAGCCGGAGCAGGTGGCCTGGGGCCCGGTGGTGGAAGTGCGCGGGCGCTGGACAAGGCGGCTGCACCGCCTGCTGCAGCTGGGTGCCTTCCACGACCCCCGCCGTCAGACCGCGGGGATCGCCGACCGGCAGACCACCGCCCTGTTCGGCTGCTGCTTCGCGGTCCGCCGCCGCGTGGCCTTGCAGGTCGGCTTCGATGCCCGCCGCCCCGGCTATGCCCTGGGCGAGGACCTCGACTTCTTCATGCGCCTGGTCGCGGCCATCGGCGGGGCACCCGTCATCCGCTTCGCCTCCTGCCTGCGCGCCCGGCATCGTCGCGACGGGGCCGATCGCGATAGCGCCGAGAGGCGCGGCATCGCCAAGGCCGGCTTCCTGCTGCTGCAGGCGCGTCGTCATGGGGCTGGCAATCCGGCGACCTTGATCCACCTGATCCTGGCCCTGGGGGCAGCGGCCAGTGGCCGGGGCGCGGAACCGGCCAGCTGGCGGGGCCTGTGGCGCGGACTGAACCGCGCGTGTCGGCGGGGATCATCCGCGCACCGCTGAATTCGCGATCACTATAGGTTTATATGGGCCTATATCCAGCGGGCCCCTCCCCCCTAGCGGGTGAAATCCCATGAGCGTGGGAAGCCAACGCGCCCCTCAAGCGGTTTCTGGTCTTGAAAATCGCTTGCCTTGAAACTATGCTGCCGCTCCGCCGACTAGACCCCCGATAGATCGAGCCTCGTCATAACAATGAATAACCGACATTGAGCACAAGAAATCGTATTCCACAGGAGCAGCCTGGTTCCTGCCGACCCTGGTCGGCATCAGCGAGCATCGGATCCCCAACGCGTCGCCGTATCCCCTTCGAACGCGAGAGATTGCCGATCCGATTCTGGCCGATGAACCTTCTGGAGTGTGCATGAGCAGCCTGACGCTGGACTATACCAACTGCCTGGCCGAAGCCATCGGCGCGACGCACGGCCTGACCAAGTCCGAAGTGGACACCCTGGTCGCCAAATTCCCCAAGCACCACGAGAATGTCGAGGAATTGCGCACCACTGGCGAGAGCTCATTCTTCGATCTCCCCTACCAGGACACCAGCGAACTGAAGGCCCTGATCAAGAAGCATCATGGGCGTTGGGATAACCTGGTGGTCATTGCCATCGGCGGCAGCAGCCTGGGCCCCCAGAGCCTGCTGACGGCGCTTGGCCACGGCTCCTTCAACCAGCTGGAGGGCAAGGCGCGCAAGGGCAGTCCGCGGGTGTTCTTCGCCAACAATCCCGATCCCCGCTACCTGACCGAGCTGTTCGAGGTCCTCGACCTCAAGAAGACCCTCTTTCAGGTGGTCAGCAAGAGCGGTGCAACCGCCGAGACCCTGGCGATCTACCTCTGGCTGCAGGAGACGCTCAAGAAGAAGGTCGGCAAGTCCGCCCTCTCCGGCCAGGTGGTGTTCACCACCGATCGCGACAAGAGCCCGCTCTTCGAGATCGCCAAGCAGGAGAAGATCGAGACCCTGCACGTGCCGACCAATCTCGCCGGACGCTACGGCGTGCTGGGCAATACCGGCCTCTTCCTCGCCGGGCTGTGCGGCATCTCGATCGACGCGCTGCTCAAGGGCGCCGGGGACATGGACAAGCGCTGCCGTCATGGCGACGCGTTCAAGAACCCGGCCTACATGCATTCCCTGGTGCACTACCTGCTGACGCGCAAGCGGCGCAAGACCATCCATGTGATGTTCTCCTTCTCCAACCGCCTGCATGCGGTGGGCGGATGGTATTCGCACCTGTGCGCCGTGAGCCTGGGCAAGATGCTCAATCGCAAGGGCAAGGCCGTCCATGTCGGCCCCAGCCCGGTCGCCTCGCTGGGCACATCCGACCAGCACGGGCAGATGCAGCTCTTTGCCGAAGGCCCTTTTGACAAGGTCGTCACCTTCGTGACCGTGAAGGATCACGGTGCACGCCTGGTCACGCCGACCGCCTATCCCAAGCTCGAGGCGGTCTCGCACCTGCAGAATGCCGATTTCAACACCCTGCTGGATTATGGCTACATCGGCGCCGAGCAGCACATCACCGGCAGCGGCCGGCCGAACATGACCATCCTCCTCGACCAGGTGGATGAGGAGAATGTCGGCGGTCTGTACTACCTGCTCCAGCTCTCGACCGCCATGAGCGCGGAACTCTACGGCATCGATCCCTTCGATCAGCCGGGCGTCGAGCATGGCAAGCATGCCCTGTCGGCTCAATTCGGCCGGAGCGGATTCGAGGATCTCGCCAAGCGCCTGAAGGAATACCGGGCCAAGCCGCGCAAGACCTGCTAGCCCCGGGCGCCGGATGCCTTGGGCCTCACGCCTCAGCACGGTCACTACGGGAGCCCACTTGCGCCATGGTCCTGCACATCCCATAGTCCAGCACGACCAGCAGGCATCGTGCGGGCCGTCCCGAGGAGGTTCATCGTGCCCCTAGTAGACCTCATCCAGGACCATCGTTACATCGTCCTGGTTGTCACTCTGCCGCTGCTCGCCATCTACGGCAACGTGCTGATCCGGGCGCTGTTCGCCAGCCCGACCCCGAGCCGCTCGACCAATGCCGGATTGCGCCGGTCGCCGCCCAAGCCGCTGATCACCAGGCCGCCGGTCCTCCCCGAGCTCGGCAAGCAGGAATCCCTCGCGCCCTCGACCGATCAGGGCGTCGCGGGACACCAGCGCGCCGGTGCCGCAAAGACCGTCAAGCTCCCGGTGACCACCCCCAGGGGCCCGGAGACCCCGGCATCCGCGCGCGGCGATGCCAGCCCGCCCGCCTCCGGCAGCCGCATCGAGGTCAAGACCGGGCCCGGTCACGAGACCACTGCGATCAAGCTCCCCACCCAGGAGGAGGCGCAGCCCCATCCTGCCCCAGCGGGCGACACCGGCCGGGGCCCCGAGAGCAAGACCGGCCTCCTGCGCAAGGCCAGCCGCATGGAGGAGCTCGGCTTCCACACCGGCATCCAGCCCGACCAGGCCCCAAGCGCTCCGGCGGCGACCGATGCGCACAAGCCGACCGAGATCCCGCGCAGCCAGACCGCGGAGCTCACCTCGATCCTGGAGCGCATCGACAAGTTCCTCGCCGAGGATCAGCCCGCCCCCAGCAGCGAGCCGGCGAAGCCGAGCGAGGCCGCCAGCGCACCAGCCCCGACGCCCGCCCCCAGCCAGCCTGCAGCGGCAAGCGAGAGCCCCGCGACCAAGAAGACCCAACCGCTCTGGGCGCGCGCCGATGTGCTCGACGAGGATGTCGAGCACCCGCCGAGCGCAGCTCCCGGCAAGCCGGTCGAGAAGCCGGCGGACAAGCCGGCGGACAAGCCCGCCAACGGCGATCAGCAGCGGTTGTTCTAGGCCCCAGGCCCCCCCCGCGCAGCAGCAGTCAGGCGCGCTGATCGTCCTCGGCGCGCCACGGCGGGCTGACCAGGGCGACGAATTCCAGCACCTCGGTACCGCTATTCGCGATCCACTGGCGTGCGAGCGGCGGGATGACCACCGCATCCCCGGGGTGGAGCTCGCGCGTCTCATCGGCGATGTGCATCACGCCGGAGCCGCGGATGATCAGGTAGACTTCCTGCTGCTTGAGCAGATGCGGGTGGGTCGACTGCCCTGGATCGACCCAGGCGAGCGCCAGCGAATACGGCAGGCCGCTGGCGTCATGCGCCGGATGCAGCAGCTCGCGCAGACGGCAGCCGTCATTGGCGATGATCTCCCGGCAATCGGCGAGACGCCTGACCAGCACCTCGCGCTACCGCTTCTTGCCGGAGGCCGCCTTGCTCGCAGGCGCCGGCTTGGCGTAGAAGCTCTGGGTGCCGCTGCCCCCCTCCTCCTCGTCATCGCGCAGCACCGGATAGGTGGGGCCGACATAGAGGTCCTCGTCGCTGGTGGCGTAGACCGCGTCGGGCGGCGGGGAGCCGAGGAAGCCCGCCTGCTGGGCCCCACGCCCGGTCGTGCCGGCACCGTCGCGCCTGACCTCGGCGGCATCGCCGCCACCTTCGAGATGGGCGGCGCTGGAGCCACCCACCCGGGTCGGCTTGACCTCGACACGCCGCTGGTTGAGCCGGTGCACCGTGAGGTTGACCTGCACCACGGTCTGCTCCGGCATCAGCTCGGCGAAGCGCCGCCGCAGCAGGCGCTGGCAGAAGCGGTTGCGTTCGGTGACGTTGGAGACCTCCCACAGCGTGACCACCGCCTCGATGACAATCGAGCGTTTGACGCGATCCTCGAACACCCGCACGGTCGCCTTCTTCACCTCGGATTCGCCCTCGACAGCGCGCGTCAGCGCCTCCTCGATGGCGATCAGGCTGACCGAGATCTTGCCGTTCTCGGTGGTATAGCTGATGTCGCGCGCCCGGCGGAAGACCTGCCACCAGCGCAGCAGGATGACCAGCGGGCAGAGCACGAAGATGCCGGCGATGGCGCAGACGATCAGGTCGCTGTTGGGCTTTTTCAGGAACTCGCCCAGGGGCTGGCCGAATTCCGGGGCCAGGTAGCCAGCCAGGGCCAACCCCCCCACCACGAATGCGGTCACGTGCAGCAGGATGCTCATGACGACACGCATGCGACCACTATAGTCACAGCCCCCTCTGCACGCAACCACATCGGCTGTAAGCCCATGCGCGTGCAGCCGCAGATGCAGCGCTCGCATCTTGCACCTGATGCGCTCCAGGCACAGTGTGGCGCATGAGCGACCTGCGCCATGACTCACGTTACCGGGCCCGTGGAGTATCCGCCAGCAAGGCCGATGTTCATGCCGCGATCGCCAAGCAGGATGCCGGACTCTTCCCCGGCGCCTTCTGCAAGATCATGCCCGATCTGCTCAGCGGCGATGCCAAGCAGTGCCTGATCATGCATGCCGATGGCGCGGGGACCAAATCCTCGCTCGCCTATCTCGCCTGGCGCGAGGGATTCCCCCCCGAGCTGTGGGCGGGCCTGGCCCAGGACAGCCTGGTGATGAATATCGACGATTGCGCCTGCGTCGGCTCGCTCGGCCCCTTCCTGATCTCGAATACCATCGGCCGCAATGCCCTGCGCATCCCAGGCGAGGTGATCGGTCTGATCGTGGACGGCTACCAGAAGCTGTGCGACCAGCTCGGGCGCTACGGCATCCCCTGCCACCTCGCTGGCGGCGAGACCGCCGATCTCGGCGACCTGGTGCGCACCATCGACATCTCCAGCACGGTGATCGCACGCATGCCGCGCGATCGCGTGATCGACGCCGGCAAGATGGCGCCGGGCGACGTCATCGTCGGCTTCAGCTCGACCGGCCAGGCGGCATGGGAGAGCACACCGAACTCGGGCATCGGCGCCAATGGCCTGACCAGCGCCCGACATGAGCTGCTCGGGGCCGACTACCGCGCGCGCTTCCCCGAGACCTTCGCCCCCGAGATCGATCCGGAGCTGGTCTATAGCGGTCCGTTCAAGCTCAACGATGCCCTGCCCGGCGACCCGCGCTTCACCGTCGCCAGCGCCCTGCTGTCGCCGACGCGCACCTACCTGCCGCTGATCAAGCGCCTGCTCGAGACCGTGCCGAGGATCGACCTGCATGGCCTGATCCACTGCTCCGGCGGCGGACAGAGCAAGATCGTGCGCTTCGGCGGACGCGGACGCAAGAATGGCCTGCGCTTCGTCAAGGATGCGCTGTTCGCCATCCCCCCGCTGTTCGAGGCCCTGCGGCAGGCGCTCGGGCTGACGTGGGCGGAGATGTACTCGGTCTACAACATGGGCCATCGCTTGGAGGTGGTGGTGCCGGCCAATGCCGTCGATTTGTGCCTGGCGGCCTCCCGCGACTGCCAGATCGAGGCCCAGGTGGTCGGGCGCATCGAGAGCCGCGATGTCCCCGGAAACGAAGTGGTGGTCAAGACCCGGCATGGCGAATTCAAGTATTGGTGAACCGGGGCAGCACGACGCCGCACCTCGCCGTACCGCCCCTCGCCGCTGGTGAGCTCACCCATGCCCAAGCCCGTCGTCGTCATCCTCTGCGTCGGCCTGACTCCGGCCCATCTCGGCGCCCACACCCCCCATCTCAGCCGGCTCGCCGAGCGCGGCTTTTCGTCCTCCATGCAAGGCATCGTCCCGGCGGTCACCACCAGCGCCCAGGCCACCATGCTCACCGGCACCCTGCCTCAGGAGCATGGCATCGTCGCCAACGGCTGGTACTTCCGCGAGCTGGGGGAGGTCTGGCTCTGGAGGCAGAGCCAGCGCCTGGTGCAGGCGCCCAGCGCGTGGGAGATCGCCCGCCGCACCAGGCCCGAGCTGCGCGTGCTCAAGCATTTCTGGTGGTATGCGATGAACAGCGATGTCACCGCCACCGTGACGCCGCGCCCGGTCTATCACCAGGATGGCGCCAAGAGCCCGGACTTCTACGCCCTGCCTGCGGAATTGAAGACCACCCTGCGCGACAAGCACGGCGAGTTCCCACTCTTCCATTTCTGGGGTCCGACCGCCTCGATCCTATCGACCCGCTGGATCGCCGAGAGCTTCCGCACCGCCTGCGCGGCGGTCCAGCCTGACCTCGCGCTCTGCTACCTGCCGCATCTCGACTATGATTTCCAGCGCTTCGGCCCGACCGGCGAGCATCTCAGCCGCAACCTGCGCGAGCTCGACGCCGAAGCCGGCAAGGTCATCGACGATGCGCTCGGCCGGGATGCGACGGTGGTGGTGGTAAGCGAATACGGCATCGAGCCGGTCGACCAGCCGGTCTTCATCAACCGTGCGCTGCGCCGCGCCGGGCTGCTCGAGGTCACCGCCAATGCCGCCGGAGAGCTGCTCGATCCCGGTGCGAGCCGCGCCTTCGCTGTGTGCGACCACCAGATCGCGCACATCTACTGCCGCGACCGCGCGGCGCAGGATGCCGCCGCGGCCGTGGTCGCCGACTGCCCCGGCGTCGCCTCGCTGCATGCTGGCGCGCAGCGCACCGCGCTCGGCCTGGACCATGCGCGCTCGGGCGAACTGATCGCGCTGAGCGCCTCCGGCGCGTGGTTCGCATACGATTACTGGCTCGACGGCCGCCTGCGCCCCGACTTCGCCAATTGCGTGGAGATCCACCGCAAGCCCGGCTACGATCCGCGCGAGCTGCTGTTCGACCCCAAGGGCGGCAAGCTGCGGGCGGCCCTCGCCCTGTGCCGCAAGAAGCTCGGCATGCGCTATGTGATGGATGCCATCCCCCTGGATGCCGGCCTGGTGCGCGGCAGCCATGGGCGCCCGGCGGGCACGCTGGCGGACGGTCCGATCATCATCTGCTCCGATCCCGCGTGGGCCAAGCCCCAGTATTCGATGCTCGACCTCGCGCCGCAGCTGGTCAGGCACCTGACTGCGTGAAGGTCGGCTGCGCGCGGCAGGGCCGGATGCGCCACTAGCCCAGCAGAGCCGCTTCGGCGCACTGCACGGCATTCAATGCCGCGCCCTTGAGCAGCTGGTCGCCGACCACCCAGACATCGAGGGTGTTGTCCTGGGTGTGGTCCTTGCGCAGCCTGCCAACGTAGACGTCGTCCTTGCCGGCGACATCGACGGGCATCGGCCAGCGGTTCCTCGCCCGGTCCTCGAGCACCGTCACTCCTGGAGCCTTGCCCAGGAGCTCGTAGGCCCGCTCGACGGACAGCTCGCGCGTGAATTCGATGTTCAGCGCTTCCGCATGCGTGCGCAGCACCGGCACGCGCACGCAGGTGCCGGTGATCTTCACCGATGGATCGTCGAGGATCTTCACCGACTCCTTGGCCAGCTTGAGCTCCTCCTCGCAATAGCCGCTGGCGGTCATCGGCGAATTGTGCGGGAAGAGATTGAAGGCGTAGGGGAAGGGCAGGACCTTCGGCTCGTACGGCTTGCCGTCGAGATAGGCGCGGGTGCTGTTGAGGAGCTCCTCCATCGCCGCATGGCCTGCGCCCGAAGCCGCCTGGTAGGTCGCCGCCACCACCCGCTTGATCGGCACGGCGCGATGCAGCGGATTGAGCGCGAGCAAGGCGATGATGGTGGTGCAGTTGGGGTTGGCGATCACGCCTGCACCCCCCTGCGAGCGCAGCGCCTTCCTGGCCTGCTGCGGATTGACCTCGGGGACCACCAGGGGCACGCCGGCCTCCATGCGGAAGGCGGAGGAATTGTCCACCATCAGGCAGCCGGCGGCGACGCAGCTCTCGCGGTAGGCGCGCGACACCGAGGCGCCGGCGCTGAACAGCGCCAGGTGGCAGCCGGCGAAGCTGCCGTGAGTCAGCTCGGTGACCATGTGGGTCTTGCCCTTGAACTCCAGGGTCGTGCCTGCGCTGCGCTTCGAGGCGAGCAGGACCAGTTCGTCGACCGGGAAATTGCGACGTTCGAGCACCTTGAGGAACTCGACGCCGACGGCGCCTGTGGCACCGACGATGGCGACCTTGAAACCCATGTGACTGCTCCTGCCCTGCTGGCCGGCCAGATGAGCTGGCCGGTGCGCCTCCAGGCGAAGGGCGCGAGTGTGGCGCCTTGAGGACGGACGCAAGCCATCGCCGAGCCGCGGCCGACGATCTGCCATGAGCGCCGGAGGCTTGCAGCGCGCAGCCCCGGACCCAAGGTCGATCCCTGCCCCCGGGGCCAAGCACCGGAAGCGCTCGCAGACCTGCCCCCCTTCGAGCGTTCCGCCACCACCTCCTGCACCGCGACGAGGCTCCCATGGTCCGTGACGGATCCCAGCCGCATCGGCCATTCAACGCCTCCAACCGCGAGGATCTCAGCGATGCACGACTGCTGCTCGAAACCGCCGTCCACAACATCCAGGCGTGCCTGCGCAATCCCGATCCCGATGAGGCGCACTGCGCCCTCGAGGCGGCCCTGACCATGGCCAGCCAGGCGCTCGCCGCCCTCCAGCGCGTGCGCGCCGCCTCAGCCTGAGGCGGCAGCAGGCCCCCTGCTCACGGCTCGACCACCAGGCGCTGGGAGACCATCTGCACCCGGCTCTCCGGCGGTGATCGCCCGGCGGCGCGGTCGAGGGCCAGGCTGGCCAGCGCCCGGCCCACCTCGAGCAGGTTCTTGTCCACCGTGGCCGGCGGGGTGAAGGATTCGAAGCGGCGCTCCGGCGCCCCCATCCAATAATTGTCGTACCCGGCCACGCACAGCTCGCGCTGGGGGTCCTTGCCCAGCAGCCGGCACGCGCCAGCGACATCGAACAGCAGGCCGTCCGAAACCACCAGGATGCCATCGACCGTGGCGCTGCCTCCCAGGTGCTCGACCAGGAAGCCCGCGGTCATGCGCACCTGCAGCTCGAAGGACTGGCGCGAGCCGTCACCGCCCTCCAGGCGCACCCCCTCGATCGCCGGCCGCACCTCCACCCCGGCATCGCGGCAGGCGTCGCGGTAGCCCTGCTCCCGCCTCCCCCGCCACACCTGCGCGGCGCGGGCGGGACTGGGATTGTCGCTGAAGCGCACCACCCGCCTGGCGCCGCGGCCGATCATCCAGCGCGTCAGCGCATAGGAGCCGCCGAGCTGATCCGAGGTCACCACATCGAAGGGAGGTGCCGCCAGGGATGGGGCATCGAGCACATCGCCATACACCACCGTGGGAATGCCGCGCGCGCTCACCTCGCGCAGCACGCTGAACCCGGCCTCGCTGGTGAGGGCATCCTCGAGGACGATCCATGCCAGCGGCCGCTGGGCGATGAGCCGCTGGATGCGCGCCATCGCCGTACGCTCCGGCGGCACGGTGATGACATTCAGCCCGTGCGCCTGCAGCGCCTCGCTGACCCCCATGTAGAGCATCTGCATCATCCCCACAGGGCCCTGCTCCCCGGGGATCGGCCGGGAGGTGAGGTTGGTGCACAACGCCACCGTCTCGTCCATCACCGAAGCACCCCGCGCGGATCCGTCGGCGATCACGCGGATGCGCTCGGAGAGCGAGCGCACCACCCCCTCGGACTCGAGCTGCGCCAGCACCGAACGCACGACGAAGCGGGTGACCCCGAGGCGCCGGGCGAGCTCGCGTTCGGCCGGCAGGCGGCCGCCGGGGAGCAGCTGCTTGTCCGCGATCCAGGTGCGCAGCTGCAGGAGCGCATCGTTCGCCGGGATTGACGGTGCGCCGGACGCACCGGAGTTGAGGGTCATCGAGGCTCCGCAGGCCGCTGGATGCATGGTCGCAGGGAAGAACCATATACGCCACCACGACCGCACCCGTTGCCGATGCGATGCCGGCCGGGGCCCCCGGGGCTTACTGGCCGTCGCTGCGCCGCCCCCGCTCGGCCATCAGCTTGGTTGACGAGCTGGTGCGCATGCGGCGGGACGGCTTGGCCTCCATGCGCAGCGCCTCGCCCGCCAGCTGGATGGCCCTGCCCTCGTCTGCCGCGGGCTGCCTGAAGATCATCTGGCAGACGTTCCCCCGGCCGATCCAGCGCGCATCATCGCATGCGGCGCGGATCAGATAGAGGCCCCGACGGCGGTGCGAGGCCTGCTTGGCGATCTCGGCGATTGCCGGATCGAAGCCGGGCCCGGGATCGCTGACCGAGATGACCCCGCCATGCTGCGAGAACGATGCCCGCACCTCGATGGACTGGGTATCGTCGGAGCTGGCACCGTGGATGACGGCGTTCGAGAAGGCCTCGTCGAGCGCCAGGAGGATGCGGTTGCGCCGCAGATCGAAGCCGCCCGCCTGGGCGGTGATGTCGACCTGGCTGAGCACCGCCGTGCGCTGCGTCAGGCTCGCGGGGAGGTTGACCACGATGGCATGCTCGCCCGGCAGATGCGCCACGGTGTTGATGCTGGCCCGCAGCAGCAGCGCGCGGTCGAGGGCGAGCACCAGATCGTCGGCTTCGCATGGCTTGGCCAGGCAATCGCAGGCGCCCGCCTGCAGCGCATCACGGAAGCGCTCATCGCTGAGGTAGCCCGACATGACCACGAAGGCCAGGCGCGGATCGCACTGCCGCAGGGCGCGCAGGAGTTCCATCGCCCCTTTCCCCGGCATCACCAGGTCGGAGAGCACGACATCGGTGGGCCGCTCGGCAAAGCGCACCTCGGCAGCGTCGGCGCCGCTGACCGACTCGACCTGCCAGCCGGCGCGTTCCAGTACCAGGGCCAGCACGGCACGTACCGCCTCGTCATCCTCGACCAATAGGACACGGTTCATCTCACCCTCGCTCGTACCAGGCTATCGTCGGTGGTCTTCGATCACGGTGGCATCATCATCGCTTTGACGTCAAGCGCCACCCACGAGCGGACCGGTTGCCATCGAGCGCATCGTCCAGTCGTTCCCGTGTGTCACTGTCTTATCAGCGTGCAGTGCCTCTCAAGTATTTGTCAGTATTCATGTTGAATGTTTTCGAGCGCTCTCCTGACCTCGTCTTGTTGCAGCGCTGCCACCTATAGGATACTGGCACGTGGAGGTACCATCATGGCCCAGCCATCGAAACCGAGCGCCCCGAAGAGCACACCCGCCGCCAAACCCGCAGAAGCAGCCAAGCCCGCTGCCGCCCAGGCCAAGCCCCAGCCGGTCGGGCCAGCCATCGACGCCAAACCAGCTGCCGCCGCCAAGCCGGCGACCGCACCGGCCGCCAAGCCGGCACCAGCTGCCGAAGCCAAGCCCGCTCCGGCCGCCAAGACGGCGACCGGAACGCCCAAGGCGAACCCGGCCATCAGCCCGATCGAACGCGCACGCATGATTTCCGAAGCCGCCTATTTCATTGCCCAGAAGAGCGGTGGATCAGGCAGCCCGGTGTCCAACTGGCTGGCAGCCGAGAAGCAGATTGATCAGGCGCTGGGCCAGCGACGCTGATCCCTCGGCAGGGCTGGACGTCTGCTGCCCCGAGCTGCACCAGCCCTGATCTGCACGCCACCGCTGGTGGCAGTGTCCACGCCTCGACGGGATGGTGGCTGATGAAGAATCTGTTCATCGTCGCAGCTCTGGTCGCACTGGCCGTGTGGGCCTATCGGAGCTTGGTACCGGCTGGCGCGTCGCTGCCGGCCGACCCCGTCACCAGCCAGATCGGCCTCGACCTCAAGGTCAAGGCGCAGGCCGAGATGACTGTTCGCATTACCATGCTGCGCAACTCGATGAAGCAGATGATGGCGGCCGGAGCCATCGACCCGGTGGTCGGCAAGCCGGTGCTCGACGATCTGGACCATCTGCATGCCGATGTCGAAGACACCAAGCACAAGCTCCTGCAGCTGGGCGATTCGCCATCACAGGTCACCAACTGGCTGCGCACCCTGCAATGGGGTGATTTCCAGGACACCGAAGCGCTGTTCCGCAAGATGGTGGGTACCTGACCTCCTCGCCGCATCCCACCGACAGCCCGCTGCAATCGCCACCGGTACGCGGCCCTGGGCAATCCTCGACGGCGGGGCCGGATGCTGCCAGCGCCGAAGCGCTGAGCACCACCAACCGCGTGTTCTACGAGAACCTGTGGCGGGATACGCGCCTGCACCCGCCCGAGCGCTTCAATACCTGGCCGCTGATCGAGGTGCTGGCGCGAACCGCCACCAGGCGCCTCGAGCTCGGCCCGGGCATGCGCCCCCGGCTGCCGATCGCCGGCACGACCTTCGTCGATCTCAGCGAGTCAGCCGTCACAGCGCTGAAGCGGCTGGGGGGCGAGGCCCAGGCCGGCAGCATCCTGTCGCTGCCCTTCCCCGCCCGCAGCTTCGATCTGGTGTGCGCCTTCGATGTCATCGAGCATGTGGCGGATGACGCGACGGTGTTCGCCGAGATCGACCGCGTCCTGTCCGATGCCGGGACGGTGGTGCTGTCGGTACCGCTGTTCCAGTCCCGCTGGACGGCCTTCGATGCCCAGTGCGGGCACTACCGGCGCTATGAGCCGGCCGAACTCCTGGTGCGCCTGCGCGAACGGGGCTTCGTGGTCGCGCAGAGCGCGGGCTACGCCGGCATGCAGCCGGCCTCGCCCTGGGTGGTGGGCCTGGGCATGTGGTTCCTCAAGTACATGCCGCGCCGCGCGCTCTTCGCCTACAACCACATCATGATGCCGATCGCCCTGCGCTTCCAGGAGGTCCTGGATTTCCGCGACGGCTTGATCGATGCCGCCGCGCTCGGGGTCGATGAGGCCATCCTGGTATGCCGGCGTGCACCCTCCGCGGGTGCACCGGCGAGATGACGCTGCCGCCAACGCGCAGACCCGCATGCGGGCATGCGGGTCTGGCGAGCCTGATGCCGTGGTGGCGTCTTCAGCCCTTGGCGGCAGCGCCCTCGAGCTTCTTGAGCTTCTCGAGCATCGAGTTCGGCACCGGCTTGTATTCGGATGGTTCCATCGAATACGAGGCGCGGCCCTGGCTCATCGATCGCAGATCGGTGGTGTAGCCGAACATCTCGCCCAGCGGCACCTCGCAGCGGATGATGTTGTTGGGCCCGCGCTTGGCGGTCTCGGTGATCATCGCACGCTTGGAATTCAGCGATCCCATGATCGAGCCGGTGAACTCATCGGGCGTCTCGACCTCGACCAGCATCCAGGGCTCGAGCACCTGCACGCCCAGCTTGGGGTAAGCGAGGCGGATGGCGAGCTGGCCGGCGGCGACGAAGGCATGCTCGGACGAGTCGACGTCGTGGTAGGAGCCGTCGATCAGGGTGACATGGACGTTGATGCACGGGTAGGGCAGCTCATAGCCGCGGGCCAGCTCGTTGCGCACGCCATCCTCGATCGGGCCGACATACTCCTTGGGCACCGAGCCGCCGCGGGTGCCGTTGACGAAGATGAATTCGTTGCCGGCGCGCTTCTCCTCCTCGCTGAGCGGACGGATCTCGAGCACGCAATCGCCGTACTGGCCGCGACCGCCCGACTGCTTGACGTGCTTGCCGCGGATCTCGATCGCCTTGGTGATGGTCTGGCGGTAGGAGACGCGCGGCTTGCCCACCACGGCATCGACCTTGAAGTCGTCGAGCATGCGGTGCTGCAGCACCTCGAGGTGGAGCTCACCCATGCCGGCGATGATCAGCTGCGCGGTCTCGGGATCGACCCACTTCTTGAAGGTCGGGTCTTCGCGCTCCATCTTAGAGAGCGCATAGGCGAGCTTCTCCTTGTCCTGGTTGGATTTCGGCTCGATGGCCATGGTGATGACCGGCTTGGCGAAGGTGATGCCTTCGAGCAGGCCAAGGTCGTCCTCGTGGCAGAGGGTTTCGCCGGTGGAGGCGAACTTCAGGCCCACCAGGGCGCAGATGTCACCGGCGGCGGCCTCCTCGACCGGATTCATAGTCGCGCCGACCAGCTTCACCAGGCGGCTGGCGCGCTCCCTCTTGCCGGTATTGGCGACCACCAGCTGATCGCTGGTCTTGATCGAACCCTGGTAGACGCGCACGAAGCTGAGCTCGCCGCCGGGCATGTTCATGACTTTGAAGACCAGGGCGCGCAGCGCCGCCTTGGGATCCGGCTTGGTCGGGATGGGATGCTGATGGAGCGTATCCTCGAGGGCGAACTGGTTCATGTTGTGAACCGACTCGGGATCGGGCAGGTAGTCGACCACCGCATCGAGCAGCTTCTGCACGCCCTTGTTGCGCAGCGCGGCGCCGCACAGCATGGGCTGGAGCTTGTAGTTCTGCACCCCGAATTTGAGCCCGAGCATGATCTGCTCATCGGTGAGCGTCCCGGTGTTCAGGTAGGCATCCTCGAGGCTGGGGTCCTGGCTCGCCACGGCATCGATCATCAGGGCGCGGCGCTTCTCCGCTTCCGCCCGGTGTTCGGCCGGGATCTCATGCTCGACCTGGTCCTCGCCCTTGTCGCCCTCGAAGGTGTAGTACTTCATCGTCACCAGGTCGATGATGCCGGTGAAGTCGTCGCCAGCGCCGACCGGCACCTGGATGGGCACCGGATTGCCGTGCAGGCGCTCCTTGACCTGGCCGATGACGCGATCGAAGTTCGCACCCAGGCGGTCCATCTTGTTGACGAACACCAGGCGCGGCACCTTGTACTTGTTGGCCTGCCTCCACACGGTCTCGGACTGCGCCTGCACGCCGGCCACGGCGCAGAACACCACCACCGCGCCGTCGAGCACGCGGCACGAGCGCTCCACCTCGGCGGTGAAGTCCACGTGCCCGGGGGTGTCGATGAGGTTGAGGAAGAAGCCGCGCCACTGCGCATACACGGCAGCCGCCGTGATGGTGATGCCGCGCTCCTGCTCCTCCTTCATCCAGTCGGTGGTGGTGGCCCCATCATGGACCTCGCCGATCTTGTGCTTCTTGCCGGTGTAATAGAGGATGCGCTCGGAGACCGTGGTCTTGCCGGAGTCGATGTGGGCGACAATGCCGAAGTTGCGCGTTTTGGCGATATTGAGGGCCATGGGAACTCCACCGGGCGGCTGGGACGTTTGGGCGGAATCAGCCCAAAGGCCGCCTCCGCAGGAGGGGCGACATCATGGGGGCATACGCGTGGAGGCAAGGGGGGAAGGGATGATCCCCAACTCCGCCCAGACGACTGCCTTGAGCCTGGAGCACCCCCCTCCCGGGCGCCTGCCAGCGGCGGCGAGTCCCCGGCCAGCCGGGTCGGGGACCGGATGGCGGGCGCTAGAAGGTGTTGCCGCCCGCCGGCACCGGCTGCGATGCCGGCGGGCGGGGTGCGCGTTCGGGGCGCAGCTGCTGCATGGCGGTCGCCATGCCGACGAAGGGCACCAGGGGCACCCGCACCTCGATGCGCGACCGGCCATCTCCCCAGGTGATCGCCGCGGTGACCGGTTCGCCGGGCGGCGGCTTCTTGACCCCGGCGGCTTTGGGCGCGATCGCCTGCATCTGGGACAGGATCAGGGTCACCAGGTCGAGATCGGCATACAAGTCGCGGCCGGGACCGATGCTCGTCTGCGCCTTGAGGACCAGTCCGGTGCCATTGCCGGCCACCAGGCTGTCGAGCATCTGCGGGTCCTGGGAGGACGCGGTATAGTCCGCCCCGAAGGCGAACTGGGTTTCCTTCAGGAAGGTCGCACTCATCTTGTTGGTCAGCTTGGCCTCATCGATCTTCCAGGATTGCGCCATCACCGGCAGCCCGCCGGTGGTGCGGACATTCTTGCTCATCACCATGGTCATGCCCATATTCTGGTACATCTTCGCCAGCGCGCCGTCGCCGACGAAAATGCCAAGCGCCTGTTCGTATGCCTGCTGGGCCTTCACCGCATCCCCAGTGCCCCAAACGGATTCCATGATCATCGGTGCCGCATCGGTGCTGCGTATGCGCATCGCGAGGTCGCCGGACCACGCCCCAGTGAGGGACTTCAAGATGTCGATGAACCCCTGGGTGATCAGCTCGGCGCCTTCCGGACGCGCACGCAGGGCCTCCAGCAGGCTCACCAGATAGCCGTTGTGCGCCGACAGATTGGCCTTGCCGCTGATCTGCACCATCGCCGGCATGGCGCTGAAATGCGTGTCCGCGCGGTTGGGGCCCGGGGCCGGTGCGACCATGGCCTTGGCCAGGGTGCTGCCGGGAGTGGCGGACAGCAGGTCGGCTACCACCACCGTATCGCCATCCAGGGTGATATCGATCTGCGACCCGTCGAGTGCGCCGATCAGCTCCATCAGCCCGGCGACCTCCAGGGTCGCCAGCTTGGCGACCGGCAGCTGGCCGGGTTGCTGCGGGATGCGCATGGTCGCCATCTGCACCATGCCGGTGACGAACGCCCCGTAGGCCTTGTTCAGGCGATCGGGGGCGATCAGCAGGCGCACATCGGTGCCAGCTGCCACCGGCGGTAGGCCGGTGGCGGCCGCGACGCGCTCGCCGAGAGCCTGGCCATCCGGGGTCTGGGAGACCACCGCCACGTCCTTGACCACCGACCCCATCAGGAAGCCCTTCTGGGCCGCCAGGTCGACATAGCGCTTGGCGTCGTTGCCGGGCAGCAGCAGGGCGATGGTGGGCGTCGGGGTGCCCGGTCCGACCACCACCATCATCGGCCCCTTGCCCAAGTTGGCCAGACCGGGGTCGCCGAGGGCCGTGCCGACCGATTCGACCAGCGTCCCTGGCGGCAGCGGCACCGGCGAGAACAGGCCGGCGATGTGCTCAGCCTTGGCCAGGGTTGCGCGCAGGTCGGGGATGATGGCGAGCAGGAAGGCGTCCTTGTCCGGCACCGCTGCCGGTGCGGCCAGCGCACCCTCGGCGGCGAACAGGGCAGGAGAGGCGATGGTGCACAGCGCGGCGACCAGCAGGCGGACGATGATCATGGAGGCTCCTTCTGCCGCCTGGGGCGGCGTGCATGCCAGGATATCCGGGCTGACCGGCTCCGGCTTGCATCATATTCAGCTTGCGCCTCCGGGCGAGGTTGCCAATCGGCACCTTCGTCATGCCGTCAGCCCTGCGGGGTACGGCCCTTGCCCCACCGCCCAGCGTCGGGACGCTGGGGGGCATGGCTCGGCCCCTGTGCATCTACCACAAGAACTGCCTCGATGGCAATGGCGCGGCGGCGATCGTCCAGCGCAAGGAGCCGGACTGCGAATTCCTCTCGATGCAGTACAGCCACCTGCCGCCCACGGTGCTCGACCGCAAGGTGTACATCGTCGACTTCGGCCTGCCGATCGAGCACATGCGCGCCCTCAAGGCGCAGGCCAGCGAGGTGATCTGGATCGATCACCACGCCAGCCAGGTGCCGATCCACCGCACCCTCGGCTGGGGCGTGCTCGATACCAGCGAATGCGGCAGCACCCTGACCTGGAAGATCCTCTTCCCCGGGCTCGAGCCACCCCCCGTCCTGGCCTACATCAAAGACAAGGATCTCTGGCGCTGGGGGCTGCCCGACAGCCGCGCGATTGCCGCCGGATTGACCTTCTCCTTCCCCGGTGACAAGTTCCAGGGCCTGCTGGAGGTCGACCTGACCGCCATGGCCCGCGTCGGCAGGCCCCTGCTCGATGCCCAGGGCGAACGGGTGGCCAAGGCGGTGAAGCAGGGAATTGCGGTGATCGCGCCGTATGGACTGCCCGGCGTGCGCGCCTTGGCGGTCAACTGCAACCAGGACCAGAATGAGGTGGGCGACCACATCTGCCTGCCGCCCGCCGCCGGCGGGCTGGGCTATGACCTGGCGATCCTCTACTACCGCAAGGGCACGGGCAAATGGGTGCATAGCCTGCGCTCGAGCGAGGGCGGGCCGGTCGACTGCGCGGCGATCGCCGATCGGCGTGGCGGCGGCGGCCACCCCAGCTCGGCCTGCTACCTCAATCCCATCCAGTTCCTGCAGTCCGACGACTGCCCCGCCGAGGTCCGCATTGCGCCCCGGTCGCCTATGCCAACTTGACCAGGGCCCCCGGTCGTAAAGACCCGGTGTGGCAGGGTGCTGGGCCTTTTCTGGGCGTAGCGCGGGCGGCCTGTTGGCATGGTGGATGCTCCTGAATCACCATGCCGGACGCCTCCGGCAGGAGTTGTGAGGGACCCATGCTCGATCCCAGCACCATGACCGAGAAGACCCGTGCCGCGCTGATGGCGGCACAGGAGCTGGCCCAGGCGGGCAAGCACGCCCAGGTCGAGCCGCTCCATCTGGCCGCCGCCCTGTTCGACGACCAGGAGGGCTTGACCCGCCGGCTGGCCGCCAAGGCCGGCGCCGATGCCAGCGCCATCTCGTCCGCGCTCAAGCGCAGCCTTGAGGAGCTCCCGCAGCAGAATCCGCCCCCGACCCAGCTGGGCTTCGGCGCTGATCTGATGAAGGTGATCCAGACCGGCCAGCGCGAGCAGAAGACGCGCGGCGACTCGCATCTCGCCATTGAGCACCTGGTCATCGGCATGGCCGCGGACCGCAAGGTCGGGGCTCTGCTCAGCCAGAACCACCTCGGCCGCGCGCAGCTGGTCAAGGCCGTCGACGAGGTGCGCAAGGGCCACAAGGTGACCAGCGAATCGGCCGAGCAGACCTACGATGCGCTGAACAAGTACGGCCGCGATCTGGTCGCAGACGCGCGCAAGGGCAAGCTCGACCCGGTGATCGGCCGCGATGAGGAGATCCGCCGGGTGGTGCGCGTGCTCTCGCGGCGGACCAAGAACAACCCGGTCCTGATCGGTGAGCCCGGGGTCGGCAAGACCGCCATCGTCGAGGGCCTCGCCAACCGCATCGTCAAGGGCGATGTGCCGGAGGGGCTGAAGGACAAGACGGTCATCGCCCTCGACCTCGGCGCTCTGGTGGCCGGGGCGAAATTCCGCGGCGAGTTCGAAGAGCGCCTCAAAGGCGTGCTCGACGAGGTGAAGGGCTCCGACGGCAAGATCATCCTGTTCATCGACGAGATGCACACCCTGATGGGCGCCGGCAAGGCCGATGGCGCGATGGATGCCGCGAACCTGCTCAAGCCCCTGCTCGCACGCGGCGAACTGCATTGCATCGGCGCCACCACCCTCGACGAATACCGCAAATACATCGAGAAGGACGCCGCCTTCGAGCGCCGCTTCCAGCCGGTCTTCGTCGGCGAGCCGAGCATCGAGGATACCATCTCCATCCTGCGCGGGCTGCGCGAGCGCTACGAGTCCCACCACGGGGTGCGCATCGCCGATGCCGCGCTGGTGGCGGCGGCCGAGCTCTCGAGCCGATACATAGCCGACCGCTTCCTGCCCGACAAGGCCATCGACCTGGTCGACGAGGCATGCGCCAACACCAGGGTCGAGCTCGATTCGTCCCCGGCCGAGCTCGACCAGCTCAATCGCCGCCACCTCCAGCTCGAGGTCGAGGCGACCGCGCTCAAGCGCGAATCGGATCCGTCCTCGGTGCTGCGCCTCAAGAAGGTCCACGAGGAGCTCGCGCGCATCAATGAGGAGCATGGCGTGCTCAGCGCCCAGTATCAGCAGGAGAAGGGCCAGGTGGAGCAGCAGCGCCAGATGCGCCAGAAGCTCGAAGAGGCCAAGCGCGATATGGATCTCGCGGAACGGCGCTACGACCTCGGCAAGGTCGCCGAGCTGCGCTATGGCGTCATCCCCGAGCTCGAGCGCAAGCTCAGCGAGTCTGCAGCGGCAAAGGACAACTCCATCAGCATGCTCGGCGAGAGCGTCGGGCCCGAGGACATCGCCGAGGTGGTGAGCCGCTGGACCGGCATCCCGGCCAACCGCCTCAAGGAAGGCGAGCGCGAACGCCTGCTCAAGCTCAGCGAACGGCTGCACACCCGTCTGGTCGGGCAGGACGAGGCGGTCGATGCGGTCGCCGACGCCGTGCTGCGCAGCCGTGCCGGCCTCTCCGACCAGAACCAGCCGCTCGGCTCATTCCTCTTCCTCGGCCCCACCGGGGTCGGCAAGACCGAGCTCGCCAAGGCCCTGGCGGTCGAGCTGTTCGATGACGAGAAGCAGATCGTGCGCATCGACATGTCCGAATACATGGAAAGCCACAGCGTCTCGCGCCTCATCGGCGCCCCACCAGGCTATGTGGGCTATGACGAGGGCGGCCAGCTCACCGAAGCGGTGCGCCGCCGTCCCTACGCCGTGGTGCTGTTCGACGAGGTCGAGAAGGCTCACCCGCAGGTATTCAACGCCCTGCTCCAGGTGCTCGACGAAGGGCATCTCACCGATGGGCAGGGGCGACGGGTGAACTTCAAGAACACCGTCGTCATCATGACCTCGAACCTCGGCGCCGATCTGCTGATCAAGGGCGTGACCGCAGGCGGGGAGTTCATGGAGGGCACCAAGGACAAGGTGCTGGCGGTGGTACGCCAGCATTTCCGCCCCGAATTCCTCAACCGCCTGAGCGACATCGTCATCTTCACCCCGCTCTCGCGCCAGAACCTGCGCAGCATCATCGGCCTGCAGCTCAACCGCATCGGCGAACGGCTGCAGAACCGCCGCATCACCCTGGTGCTCAGCGACGCCGCCCTGGAGCGCATCCTCAAGGAGGGCTACGACCCGCACCTGGGCGCACGCCCGCTGAAGCGCTACCTCGAACGCCAGGTCACCAATGCCCTGAGCCGCAAGCTGATCGCCAACGAGCTCACCGATGGCTGCCGCGTGGTGCTGACACCCAACAGCACCGATGGCCTCGACCTCCAGGTCGAGTCGCCGCCTGCCGGCGCGGACGCGCCCGCCACTTCCGCCGAGACCCCCAAGCGCAGCCGCAAGTCCCAGTGAACGGCGGCGCCACTGCTCGCGTCCGGCGTGTGCCCTAGCGCCGGCGCAGGGTGGCGATGGTTGCGAGCACCTCGGCATGCAGAAGGCCGTTGGTGATCACCGCATTGGTGGCCCTGATGTCGTGGCGCCCCTCCAGGTCGCTGAAGCGGCCGCCTGCCTCCTCGACGATCAGGCTGGTGGCGGCCACATCCCAGATGGCGAGCTTGGGCTCGACCACGATCTCGGCCCGGCCTGATGCCACCAGCATGTGGTAGAAGGCATCCCCGCCGCCGCGCTGGAGCCCGCTGCCGCGGCACAGCTGCTCGAACACCGCGCCCAGGCCGTGATCGATGAACCACGCAGGGGTCTCGTAGCAGAACAGCGCTTCGCCGAGGCGAGCTACCTGCGATACCGCGATCGGGACGCCGTTGAGCCGCGCCCCGCCGCCACGCACCGCATCATAGGTCTCATGGAGCGCGGGCAGGGCGACCGCCGCGGCAACCACCCGCCGCGCACCATCGGCATCGATCTCCTCGCAGGCCACCAGCGTCGACCACAGGGGGATGCCGCGGAGGAAATTGCGCGTGCCATCGATCGGATCCACGATCCATGAGCGGCCGCTCGAGCGGGGCTGCTCGCCGGTCTCCTCGCCCAGCCAGCCATCGCCCGGGAAGGCCGCGGTGATGACCTCCTTGCACGCCGCTTCGGCCTCGCGATCGGCACGCGTGACCGGGCTCTCATCGGATTTCCACTCGACTTCCAAGTCGCTGCGGCGGAACAGGCGCAGGGCGCACCGTCCGCCTGCGTCGGCTGCAGCCATCGCCACTGCGCGCAATTGCCAATGCAGCGCCGCACCTCCTGCCATAGTCCACCTCCGACGGTATGGTGCTGTCCGCCATCCCCGAGCCAAGCCGGGAATCCGCCCTGGACGGCGCGGGTGCGGGGGATCGCCAGGGCGACACACCGGGCGACACGGGTGTCGAACCGCGACATTCCGCTTGTTCCCACAGCGCCAAGGTGGCGTATGGTGGCCGGCATGTCTGCGGAACTGCCCAGCCCTGGCATCGAGCTCTTCGGCTACGTGATCGAAAAGCGCCTGGGCAAGGGCGGCATGGGCACGGTCTACCTCGCCCGGCAGAAGTCCCTCGACCGCCAGGTGGCGATCAAGCTGCTGCACTCGAACCGGCTCAAGACCCCCGGTGCCGTGGAGGGCTTCCTGCGCGAAGCCCGCAACGCCGCCAAGCTCAACCATCCGAACCTCGCCGCGGTCCACGACGTGCATGCCGATGAATCGCTCGGTCTGTACTGCTATTCGATGGAGTACGTCGAAGGGGTGACCGCTGGCAAGCTGGTCCAGACCCATGGGCCGCTGAAGCGCTCCCAGGCCCTGCACATCATCTTCCAGATCGCCAAGGCGCTCGGGCATGCGCACCGCAACGAGATCGTCCACCGCGACGTCAAGCCGGACAACATCCTGGTCACCACCAACGGCACCGCCAAGCTGCTCGATCTCGGCCTGGTACGCGACCGCATCGAGCAGCAAGGCGACCAGCAGCGCATCCTCTCGATCGTCGGCACACCCGACTTCAGCGCCCCCGAACAGCACCGGAATCCGAAGGCGGCCGTAGCCGCCAGCGACGTCTACAGCCTGGGGGCGACGCTCTACTACCTGCTCACCGGCCGTCCCCCGTTCAGCGGCGAGACCATCATCGACCTGATCGTCCGCGCCTCCATCGAGCCGATCGCCTACCCTGCCGCCATCCCCGCCGATTGCCGGCGCCTGCTCGACCTCATGCTCGCCAAGCGTCCGGCGGACCGCCTCTATGATGGCGACGCGGTGGTGGAGGCGCTCAAGACCTTGGCCTCCGGCCGGACGCCCAACCTGCATCCGCAGGGCGTGGCCGATGGCACGACCACCAGCGTCGGCCCCGAGGACGATGAGGATTTCGAGGAATCGGAGACCGAAGGCGAGCTCCCGGTCAGCGGCTTGCCTGCTGGCGGGGATGATTCGTCGCAGAGCACACGCAGACGCGCCATCCAGCGCCGGCGCCGCCGTCGCTAGGCCGCGGCGGACCGTCAGGCAGGGCGCCGGCTGTCGATGATCAGGGTCACCGGCCCGTCATTGACCAGCGCCACCTGCATATCGGCACCAAAGCTCCCGCAGGCCACCGGCCGGCCGAGCAGCGCCCCAAGCTGGTCGAGGAAGGCCACATAGAGCGGCTCGGCGACCTCCGGGCGCGCCGCGGCCATGAACGACGGGCGATTGCCCTTGGCGGTGTCGGCCAGCAGGGTGAACTGGCTGACCACCAGCGCCTCACCGCCGATGTCGGCCAGCGAGCGGTTCATCAGCCCGTGCTGGTCGGGGAAGATGCGCAGGCGTGCGAGCTTGCCGCAAAGGAAGGAGACTTCGGCCAGGCCGTCGCCCTGGTCGATGCCGAGCAGGACCAGCACACCCGTGCCGATCGCCGAATGCTCGCGACCGGCAATGGTAACTGCTGCAGAGCAGACCCTTTGTATCACCATGCGCATGGTCGGAGCCTAGGCCCGGCCGCGCCAGGGCCAGGGCCAGGGCCTGCTGGTGGCAAGCCCACCAACGACAAGAAACCCCCGGCCTGGAAAGCCGGGGGTTCGTGCTGGTGGAGGTAAGGAGATTCGAACTCCTGACCTTTTGAATGCCATTCAAACGCTCTACCAACTGAGCTATACCCCCCAACCGGACCAACCACGACCATCCATCGCGACATCGCCCGACCGCAGGCGACCTCGGTCGCACCGTTCAGACCACCGATCATACGCGCGGAGCGGGAAGCTACGGTCCACGCTGGGACGGGCAAGGAGATTTTCGCCTGCCGCCAGGTGGAGAGGGCATCCCCTGTGATGGGAGCGATCCAGCCTTGTGCGGTCAACCCTCAGGAGTTAGGATGACGCCGGTAGCTCTCTACGGGAGATATGGATGTCCACCTGTCGCTTGGTCGCACCCCTCCTCTTGGCTGCCAATCTCGCCTTCGCCGCCGAGCCGGTGGTGGCCGGAACCGATACCAAGCCGTGGAGCGAGACCTTCTCGATGACCTTGCAGGGCAAGGAGCGCACCTATGTGGTGCATGATGGCGTCAGCTACCTGATGGCGACCCTTGAAGACCTGGCCACGCCGGCGTTCCTCGACGGCAAGGATGTCATGTTCAACGCCAAGCTGGGGCGCATCGATGGCCAGCACGTCCGCTTCTACAACATTCCCAAAGTCGAGTCGGAAGGCCCGGTCGAGCTCTGGCGCACGCGCGTCGATGGCGACAACCTCTACGTCTTCGGGCACCTCAGCCTGGTCGGCTCGACGCTGCACCTCGACATCGCCGCTGCGGCCGGAGCTCCCTCCGATAGCCAGCTGATCGCCACCCGGCTCTCCGCCATCGCTGCGGATGACCTCAATGGCCGGCTGGGAGTGGCCGTCTGGGTGCGCGACCAGGCCAACGTCCAGGGCAACCGCGAGTTCTGGCTGGTCAGCGCCGACTCGATCATCTCGCAGGTGATCGACGATGCGACCGCGCAGGCCGAAGCCAAGAAGGATGTCACCCTGGTCCTCCAGGCGATGGGCTGGTGCCAGGATCTCCTGCGCGACATACCGCGGGCTGCACGCATCGGCAGCGCCGCCTGGATCCGCTCGGTGGGCGGCACGGGCGCCGAGGAGGTGGCCAAGCGCATGCGCCGCTGGGACCTCGAGTTCTACAATGGCCAATGGCGGCCACGTGGCGAAGCCCTGACGCTCGAATTCAACGATCGCTTCAACGCCATCGGCTGGCGCGATGCCGAGAACTTCTACAAGCTCGGCCGCTGGGCGGATGCCAATGCCGAAGTCCTGCCGCGCGCCCGCGAGCTGAGCTACCGCTGCTACCAGTCGGGATTCCGCGCCAATCCCAACCACAACGGCATCCGCCGCGAACTCGGCATGGAGCAGGTCCAGGAGTCAGGCAACGGCGAAGCCCTCCAGGTCGACTACAAGGATGCGAATACCGGCATCGTCATCCTCGCCCCCCCGGGCTGGTCGCGCACCGATCCCATCAACGCCGATGTCACCTGGATCGACCCCAGCAGCGATACCGCGCTGATCTCGGCCAAGGTCATCCACCTGGACGACCAGGGCCAGGACTTCAAGACGCTGTGGGCCGCGCAAGTGGCTGCCATCCAGTCGAAGTCCAATTTCACCAACCTCGGAGAGGAGAAGCTCACCTTCGCGCATGGGGTGGCCCAGCGGATGCGCTACTCATTCCATGAAGGGCGCTATGTCCGACTGTCGGAGCTGATCCTCGCCCTCAATACCGCCGCGAAGGTCGCCGTCCGCTTCGAGGCCAGTGCCGCCGAGAACGAGCAGGAGGCGGTGCACAAGCAGATGCAGACGGTGTTCTCCAAGTTCATCATCCCCAATGCCGCCGACGCGGCAGGCGCGTCGCCCACCGCTCCCGGAGCGGGCAAGGGTGGACCTGGCGGACCAGCCGTACCGATCCCCGCCCCCGCTCAGCCTGGTGCTGCGCCGGCTCCCGGGGCCCCGAACACGCCGCCGCTGCAGCCGCAGCCGCACCCCACCACGCAGCCACGCGTCATCTCAGATCCCAACTGATCCGCTCGCAGACGGGTCGGGCGCGACTGATGGCCTGAGCAAACTCGGCGGAGCTTTTGCCGCACTGCCTCGGGGCACATAGCGCACCCTGGTCCCGGGTTCGCACTCACGCCCTGGACCAGGTCTGAACGAAGCGGCAGCAGCGTCTTGCCGGGACGAATGCCCGGCATCCTCCGAATCGAGGACATTGAGGACGAACGCGGTCTCGATAAGCCTGCACCGCATCGGCGTCCTGCAGGACCGCCCCCAGTACTTCGCCTGCACGCTCGAACCGGGTTCAGCCGGAATGCTGGGCAGCGGCCTGCTCGGCGTCGCCGCATGGGAGGATAGCAAGCTGAGGCGACCTCTGATGCCGCTCGATGAGCAGCGTCATTCCAGCCCTGGAATATCCACTGTCGACCAACCATTTCCTGGTACCTTGCATGGATGCGCCAGATCTTCCTCGTCGAGGACAATAAGGACGACCGTGATCTCTTCCAACTCGCGCTCCGCCATTGCCATATTTCCGCCGCCTTGACCTTCGCCCATAATGCCTCCGAGGCGATCGTGCGCCTCAACCGGATGGGCCCCTATTCGAAACTGCCGCTGCCTGACCTCATCGTCCTCGACATGCACCTCCCTGGACTCGACGGCAGCAAGCTGCTCGAAGTCATCCGCAACTCGATGGTGACGAAGCGGGTGGCAGTAATGGTGCTCTCGGCCGCATTCCTCGATAGCGACAGGGAAAAATGCGAGGCGCTCGGCATCAGCGCCTTCGTCCGCAAGCCCATGACCTTCGCCGGTCTGCTCGAGCTTGTTCGCCAGCTGCCGGTGTTCTTCCCCGCGAGGTCGGATTTGGAAGCGCGGCGGGACAGGCCGAAGACGCCGCTGCCGGGCACCTTCTAATCCGCTCCAGCACCACCTCGCCCCGCTTGGCCCCACTACCTAAGGGCTCGCCGCCCCGTGACGCTCGTCGTCCTCGATAACCGCATGCAGAAGGCGGATGTTTCCGGCCACTCGCGACGCGCGGTGATGTCCCGGCCTCCGTGGAACTTTGCCGCTGAGCGGTCGGCCGGGTAGGCTGGTTGCGATTTATCCGATCATGGCTTTGAGATCAGCCTTGGCCAGTGCATTGATGAGCGCGGGCATAGCGC